>Ga0335085_10000191_pt1 | contig 191481 bp, 184 predicted proteins | sample Lox_Sample_45_FD_206712 | JGI IMG/M metagenome (GOLD analysis project Ga0335085, IMG submission 206712) | Soil microbial communities from Loxahatchee National Wildlife Refuge, Florida, United States - Lox_Sample_4.5 | ecosystem: Environmental > Terrestrial > Soil > Wetlands | place: USA... | reverse complement strand
ACGGCTTGCATGCGCGGGAGGGATCTTCGCCCGGACAGTCGTTGGGTCCGGTCGCTGTGATGCCAGGGCCACCCTTGGTGCAACACCCCAGCCTCGCGCCCCGGAGGGACTGCCGCTGGACGGCTCTGTTTGGAGCCTATCCGGCCTTTCGATCCACGACCTGCGCGCGGGCTGCACGCAAGAGTGCGCCCTTGCCTGTCTGGTCTTGCGGTGGCTTCACTTCAACGGTTCAAAACTCCTGCGTGTCCTCGGCGAGGGATATAGTACAGCCCAGAGTAGAACGCAAGAGGGTCACAGAGGAATATTTGTGGCAATGCCTCAGCCATCGGATGTCCCGATTCGCGGCGAAATCCTTCAGAAAACCAGCCACTTGGCCGATCAGGGCCGAAGCTTCGTGCGGCTCGCACCACCTGGACCCCGCGCCCAAACGCGGCGCTCGCCGGGGACGGCAAGCGGCACCATGCCGAAAGCCCGGACTTGGCCGGCAAAAGGTGCGCCGGGACCTCCGCGCCGGCGCCGGCTTGCTGCAACGCGGCATGGGTCGGGCGCAAAACACCCGACATTCCGTCATGGAACCGCCTATACTGCCCGCCGCGCCACGGGGCGGCGCGATGTGACACTACCGTTGGGGGCAAACCATGCATGAGCACATGTTCCTGGTCGGCGGCATCCTGCACGCGACCTTCATCTCCATCCTCGCTTTCTTCATCCTGTTCGCCGCCGGCAAGGCGGGCGGCTTCACCAGGACGCTGGGCACGCTGCTTGGCTACTGGGTGCTGATCATCGCCATCCTCGTCCTGGTCTGCGGCGTCATGGCCGGCATGAACGGCGGCAAGGTGATGGGCATGGACATGATGGGACACCATCACGGCTGGAAGCATTGCGACATGGACAAGGACGGCGACGCCACCGCGCCCGCCGCCAGCGCGACACCGGCGCCCGCGCCCGCCGCGATGACGCCCGCGACGCCGAAGAAGCCGAAGTAGGCTCCGGCCGGACTTCCGGTTCCCATCCTCGACACCCGGCCAGCGCTCGGCGCGTGGGCCGGAGCGGAGAGGCTTTGACCGGCGGCGAGATCACTCCACCCGGGACAGGGGCGGCGCGATCGCCTCCAGGGGGACGCGGGCGGCGTCGGGCCCGAAGCGGAGTTCGGTCAGGCCGCCCACGAACATCAGCGCGGCGCCGATGAGGTAGCCCCACAGGATGTGCAGCCGCTCGCCGCTTTCGATCAGCACGCCGAACAGCGCGGGACCCGAGATGCCGCCGATGGCGGTGCCGAAAGCGTAGAAGAAGCCGATGGCCCGCGCGCGGACCTCCAGCGGAAAGCTCTCGCCCACGGTGAGATAGGCCGCGCTCGCGCCGCAGGAGGCGAAGAAGAAGTTCACGCTCCACAGCACGGTCTGGCCGAAGGCGCCCACGGACTCCGTCTCGAACAGGAATCCCGACAGCACCATCAGCGCGGCCGACAGGATGTAGGTGCCCGCGATCATGGGCTTGCGGCCCCAGATGTCGAACAGCGGGCCGAGCAGGAGCGGGCCCAGGAAATTCCCCGCCGCGAAGGGCAGCACGTACCACCCCACCTTCGTGGGATCGACGCCCTGGAATTTCGTCAGGATCAGCGCGTAGGTGAAGAAGATGGCGTTGTAGCAGAACGCCTGCGTCGCCATCAGCACCAGGCCCAGGAACGTCCGTGACGGGTAGCGGCGGAAGAGCGTGGCCGCGAGCGCGGCGAGGCCCGTGCCCGCGCCGCGATACTGCAGGCGGATCGGCGGCAGCTCGTCGTCCGTCAGCACCATGCCGAACTGGCCGCCCACATGGCGCTCGATCTCCGCGACGACGGCCTCGGCTTCCGCCGCCCGGCCATGCGTCATCAGCCAGCGCGGGCTTTCCGGCACGAAGACGCGCAGCCGGATGACGATGCCGGCCAGCGCGCCGCCGAGGATGAAGGCGAGCCGCCAGCCGTAGGCGGCGGGCACCAGCGCCGGATCGAGCACCACGATCGAGCCCAGCGCGCCGATGGCGGCGCCGACCCAGAAGCTGCCGTTGACGAAGAGATCGACGCGGCCGCGCAGCCGCGCCGGCACGAACTCCTGGATCGCGGAATTGATCGCGGCGTATTCGCCGCCGATCCCCGCGCCGGTGAGGAAGCGCAGGAGCGCGAAGCTCGCGAAATCCCACGACAGGCCCGTGGCGATGGTAGCGGCGAGATAGACGCCGAGGGTGACGAGGAAGAGCTTCTTGCGGCCGAAGCGGTCGGTGAGGTCGCCGAACAACAGCGCGCCCAGGACCGCGCCGGCGATGTAGGCGCTGCCGGCATAGCCGATCTCGGCGCCCGTCAGCCCCAGCGTGCCGCGCCCGCCGAGCACGCCCGCCAGCGAGCCCACCAGCGTGACCTCGAGCCCGTCGAGGATCCAGGTGACCCCCAGCGCCACCACCACCAGCGTGTGGAACCGGCTCCAGGGGAGGCGGTCGAGCCGCGCGGGGACGGTGGTGAGGAAGCTGGACATGTCGGATTACGACTTAGATCAAGCCGGGCGGTGCCCGCAAAGGGGAATTCACGCGGGCGCCGCCCGGTTTCCGGTTTCCAGCGCCGCGCCGAGGTCGCCGAGGAGCCTCTCGAAGATCTCGAGCACCAGCCCCGCCTCGCTGAGCCGCTGGTAGGGATCGTTGTCGGGGTGGATGGCGGCGAGCGTGCGTTCCCGGATCTCGGCCACCGGCTTGCCGAAGAACGCCTTGCGGTCGTCGTCGCCGAGCGGCAGGCCCTCGGGATCGAGCTCCATGACGAGCCGGTTGAGGCGGCCGATGAGGTAGAGCGCGCGGTCGAACAGGGCGTTGTATTCCTCCGCCGACGCATCGTCGTCGAACACCAGCGAGGCGGAATCGATGCCGTGCTTCTCCTTGTCGAACGCGATGCGGCCCACCTTGTGGATCAGCTCCATCGCCTGGCGCAGGCCGTGCAGCGCGTCGCCCATGTTGGCGAGGCGCACGAGATTTCCGGCGACGGCCTTCCTCTGGAGCTCCTCGCTCCTGGCTTTTCTGTGCTGCTCGAATTTCGTCTGGATCGAGAGCGCGAGGCTGGAGCCGGCGATGATCACGCCCAGGACCGCCCATTCGATGGGATCGAGATCGGGGCGCGGGCGCGCGCCGGCCGCGTGGCTGGACATGGCAAACCTCCCGTTTGTGGCGACGGCCATTCCAGCGCCAAAGCCTTGCGGGGCCAATGAATTTTTCGCGGCACCCGGCGGAAATAAAGACATATAGATTTCTTTATATCCTCCTTGCCTCCCCCTGCCCGCCCTGCTATATCCGCCGCGCTTTTCGAGGATTTCGGCCATGACCGCCCCCCAGGATTATGCCGTCAAGGACATCAGCCTGGCCGATTGGGGGCGTCGGGAGATCGCCATCGCCGAGACCGAGATGCCCGGCCTGATGGCGACGCGCGAGGAGTTCGGCAAGGCGCAGCCGCTGAAGGGCGCGCGCATCGCGGGCTCGCTGCACATGACCATTCAGACCGCGGTGCTGATCGAGACGCTGAAGCATCTGGGCGCGGACGTGCGCTGGGTGTCGTGCAACATCTATTCGACGCAGGATCACGCGGCGGCGGCGATCGCGGCGGGCGGCACGCCGGTCTTCGCCATCAAGGGCGAGAGCCTGAAGGATTACTGGGACTATACCGCAAGGCTGTTCGACTGGCACGGCGGCGGCATGCCCAACATGATCCTGGACGACGGCGGCGACGCCACCATGCTCGTCCATCTGGGCCTGCGCGCCGAGAAGGGCGACACGGGCTTCCTCGACAAGCCCGGCAACGAGGAAGAGGAAGTCTTCTTCGCGCTGATCAAGCGGCTCCTCAGGGAGAAGTCCAGGGGCTGGTTCGCCGAAATCGCCGCGAACATCAGGGGCGTGTCGGAGGAGACGACCACGGGCGTGCACCGCCTCTACATGATGGAGAAGGAAGGCAAGCTCCTCTTCCCCGCCATCAACGTCAACGACAGCGTGACCAAGTCCAAGTTCGACAATCTCTATGGCTGCCGCGAGAGCCTGGTGGACGGCATCCGCCGCGGCACCGACGTGATGATGGCGGGCAAGGTCGCCATGGTCGCGGGCTTCGGCGACGTGGGCAAGGGCTCGGCGGCGTCGCTGCGCCAGGCCGGATGCCGGGTGATGGTGAGCGAGATCGATCCGATCTGCGCGCTGCAGGCGGCGATGGAAGGCTACGAAGTGACGACGATGGACGACGCCGCCAGGCGCGCCGACATCTTCGTCACCGCCACCGGCAATGTCGACGTCATCACGGTGGATCACATGCGGGCGATGAAGGACCGCGCCATCGTGGCCAACATCGGCCACTTCGATTCCGAGATCCAGGTGGGCGCGCTGAAGAACTTCCGGTGGCACAACGTCAAGCCGCAGGTGGACGAGATCGAGTTCCCGGACGGCAAGCGGATCATCCTTCTGTCGGAAGGCCGGCTGGTGAACCTCGGCAACGCCATGGGCCATCCGAGCTTCGTGATGTCGGCGTCGTTCACCAACCAGACGCTGGCGCAGATGGAACTCTACGGCCATCCCGGCAAATACCAGAAGAAGGTCTACACCCTGCCCAAGGCGCTGGACGAGAAGGTCGCGCGCCTGCACCTCGCCAAGATCGGCGTCAAGCTGACCGAGATGACCGACAAGCAGTCCGGCTACATCGGCGTCGACAAGCACGGCCCGTTCAAGCCGGATCATTACCGGTATTGAGATGGCCGATCCGCTCGAGCCCCTTATCGCCGACCTCGTCGCCTGGGTGGCGAAGGCGGATCGTCCGTATGCGGAAGTGATGGAGGCCTGGCGCACCTCCTGCCCCAGATTGCCGGTGTGGGAAGAGGCCAACGCCCGCGGGCTCGTCACCCGGGTTCGTGGTGCGGACGGGGCGGCCATGGTCAGGGTGACGGCGGCGGGGCGCGCGTTTCTCCGTACACCGAATTCCTAATGGCCTGATCCGATTCAACAATCGGGCCTGTGGACGAACGGACCGCGACATCTGGGCTGTGGGGCCAGATCTGGTCGTTCATAATTTCTTAACCACAACCCCTACCGGGACTCACCCTCCTTACGTATCCTGTTGATTCCAATGTGATTCGCCGATTCGACGGCGGACGAGAGGGTTCGCAGGCATGGGTCCCAGGCGGGGACAGGGGGGATGGCCGGCGGCGCGGGGGGCGCTGCTCTTCGCGCTCGTTCCCCTGCCCGCCTTCGCCGCCGATCCGGCCACGGTGGCCGGCGGCATCGTCATGGGCGCGGTGGCGCTCGCCGCCGCGGCGGGATTGTGGGCGCTGGCCGAGCAGCGCGCGGCGGCGCGGCTGCGCAGGCTTTTGCGCACCTCGGAATCGCGCGCGCGCGCCGGCGCCAATGCGCGCGACGCGCTCATCGGCGCGGGCCGCGAGGCGGTGCTGGTGTGGGGCCGCGACGGCGCGGAGCCGCGCTCCTATGGCGGCGCGGAGCTCATTCTCGATTCCTGCCTCGAGGGGCCGGACGCCACGGCGCTTTCCGAAGCGCTGGACGCGCTCGGCGACCGCGGCGCCGCTTTCGCGCTCACCGCGCGCGACCGCAACGGGCGCGGCGTGCGCCTGCGCGGTCGCGCCGTGGGCGGCATGGCGGCGCTGTGGCTGGAGGAAGAGCCCGAGGCCAAAGCCGCGGCGCCGGACTTCCGCGCCGTGCTGGACGCGCTGCCGATCCCGGTGTGGCTGCGCGACCGCACGCTTGCGCTGCTCTGGGGCAACCGCGCCTATCTCGGCGCCACCGGCTTGGCCGACGAAGCGGCGCTGGCGGCGACGCAGACCGCGCTCGACCGCGGCGAGCGCGATCTCGCCGCCGCCGCGCGGGCGGAGAACGCGCCGCTCGAGGCCAAGCGCTACGCCATCGTGGGCGGACAGCGCCGCGCCCTCGCCTTCACGCACGCGCCCGTGGGCGACGGGCGCATCGTGGGCGCCGCCATCGACGTCACGGACGTGACGAGCGCCGAGGCGCGGCTGCAGCAGCATCTCGACGCCCATGCCGACACGCTGGACAAGCTCGCCACCGCCGTCGCCATCTTCGGCAAGGACCAGCGGCTTTCCTTCCACAACGCCGCCTTCGCGCGGCTCTGGAGCCTGCCGGAGAAGTGGCTGGAGACCCACCCCACCGACGCGGAGATCCTCGACCGGCTGCGCGAGGAGCGCAAGCTGCCCGAGCAGCCGAACTACCAGGCGTGGAAGCGCCAGCGGCTCGCGCTCTACGAACAGTCCGGCGAATACCTGCCGGAGGAACTGTGGCACGTGCCGGGCGGGCAGACGCTGCGCGTCGTCGCCCAGCCCCATCCCTTCGGCGGGCTCATTTTCCTCTACGAGGACGTCACCGAAAAACTCGCGCTGGAAAGCTCCTACAACACGCTGATCAAGGTGCAGTCGGCCACGCTCGACACGCTGCAGGAAGGCGTGGCCGTGTTCGGGCCGGACGGCAAGCTCAAGCTGCACAACGCGGCCTTCGCGAAATTGTGGGAGCTGGAGCCGGCCGAGCTGTCCGGCGAGCCGCATATCCGCAGGCTGGCGCAGGCCTGCGTGCTGCGCTTCGGCGAGGAAGCGGCGTGGGAGAAGCTGGTGGCGGCCGTCTCCTCCGGCGCCGAGCGGAGGAGCGAATGGGGCGAGATCGAGCGCTCCGACAAGACCATCGTGTCGGCCTCGCTGGCGCCGCTGCCCGACGGCGCCACGCTCGTCACCTTCGCCGACGTGACGGACCGCTCGCGCATCGAGACCGCGCTGCGCGACCGCGCCGAGGCGCTGGAGGCCGCCGACCGGCTCAAATCGGAATTCGTCTACCAGGCCTCGTTCCTGTTCCGCGATCCGCTCAACGCGGTGGTGGGCTTCGCGGACCTGCTGCGCGAGGGCCATGCCGGCGCGCTGAACCCCAGGCAGGCGGACTACGTGCAGGACATCCTGACCGCCTCGGGCGAGCTGATCGAGATCACCTCGGACCTGCTGGACCTCGCCATGATCGATTCCGGCGCCATGCAGCTGCAGCTGGCGCCGTTCGACCTCTACGAGCTGCTGTCGAAATTCGCCAACCGGCTGCGCAAGAACGCCGAGAGCCGCGCCATCGCGCTGGTGCTGGATTGCCCGCCCGACGTGGGGCCCGTGGTGCTCGACCAGCGGCGCATCCGCCAGGTGGTGTTCAACCTCATCTCCAACGCGCTCAATTTCACCCCGCCCGACGGCACCATCACGCTGGGCGGCGCGGTGGTGGGCGACGACGTGCAGATCTGGGTGTCGGACACCGGGCCCGGCATCGCCCGTGAGGTGATGGCCAACGTGTTCGAGCGCTTCGCCGCGCGCGGCCGGGCCGGGCGCCGCGCCGGCGCCGGCCTGGGGCTGGCGCTCGTCAACCGGCTGGTGGAACTCCATCACGGCTGGGTCGAAGTCCAGAGCGCCCCCGGCCAGGGCACCTTCGTGCGCTGCCACCTGCCAAGGCGCATGGAAGACTTCGCGCCGCTGGAGCGGGCGGGGTGAGGCGATCCGCCCTCCCCTTGCGGGAGGGCCGACAATTTGGCGAGCGCAGCGAGACAAATTTCGGGGTGGGGTCAATGCTCGATCGCCTGAGCTGTCACCCCACCCCGAAAAATCCGTCGCTTCGCTCCTGATTTTGTCGGCCCTCCCTCGAGGGGGGGCGGATGGACTACGCGCCACCCCTTACCCCGATGACAGAATGCGCCCTGCGGCGGTATAAACCGCGCCATGAGCATCCTCGATCTCGACGCCATCGCGGCGCTTGAAACCCGGCACGAGCCGTTCGACTTCTTCATGGGCACCGGCGCGCTGAAGAAGGACGCGGTCGCGCCGCTGCACGACGATTTCCCCGACATCAGGGCCACGGGCTTCCACCCCCTGGAGCAGATGCAGGTGAAGGGCGCCTTCGCCGAGATGATCCGCGAGATCGAAAGCCCCGCCTTCACCGCCGCGGTGTCGAAGGCCCTGTCGCTCGACCTGTCGCCCTATCCCACGCTCATCACCGTGCGCAAGATCTCCGCCGCGCATGAGGGCCGCATCCATTGCGACAGCGAGAGCAAGATCGCGACCGCGCTGATCTACCTCAACGACACCTGGGACAGCCCCGACGGCCGCTTCCGCGTGCTGAAGAACGACCGCGACTTCGCCGACTATGTCGCCGAAGCCGCGCCCGAGACCGGCGCCATCGTCGGCTTCAAGCGCGCCGACCATAGCTGGCACGGCCACACCCCGTTCGTGGGCGAGCGCCGCGTGGTCCAGATCGCGTGGGTCAGGAGCCAGGCCGACATCGACCGCAAGAAGAAGCGGCACGGGGTGTCGAGCTGGTTCAAGCGGATGCTCGGGCGGGAGAAGGCGGACACGGGGGCGATGTAGGATTCCGCCGTTTGTCCGCGGCGCGCGGGCATGATTACGTCATTGCACGATTGATTCGTGTCCGAGGGGCCGGGTTTGGCTAAGAGATTCGCAGAAGCGATTTCGGATTTCGGATCGCGCGCAAAGGCAAAATTCTCGAGCCCGGCCATCAGCGGCGCGCCGGAGGATCAGCTTCGCAATCCGCTCGAAAGCCTGCTGCACGATCTGGCGGAAATCGACGGCCTGCCGCCAAAGGCGGTGAACCTCGTCGGCGAGACAACCGTCAAGCATCTCAAGTCGCGTCCGGACTTCGCCGTGACGGTGACCAACACCCTGGTCGGTTTCATCGAGGTGAAAGCGCCGGGAAAGGGCGCGAATCCCAACAAGTTCGAACCCGGCTCCCACGACCGCGAGCAGTGGGAGAAGCTCAAATCGCTTCCCAATCTGCTCTACACCGACGGCAACAGCTTCAGCCTCTGGCACGACGGCAAGCTCGAAGGAAAGATCATCCAGCTCGACGGCGACATCGAAACGTCTGGCACAAAGCTCAAGGCGCCGGAGACGTTGCGCGCGCTCGTTTCCAGCTTCCTGCACTGGCAGCCAACCCCGCCGAAATCCGCGCCGCAGCTTGCGCAAGTGAGCGCGCGGCTCTGCCGCCTGCTGCGCGAGGAAGTCGTCGAGCAGATGGCGCAAGGGAACGCCGGCCTCACGGCCTTGGCCGAGGACTGGCGGCATCTTCTGTTTCCAACCGCCGACGACGCGCAGTTCGCGGACGGCTATGCCCAGGCCGTCACCTTCGGCCTGCTGGTGGCGCGGGCCCGCGACATCGATCTGACGCACGGCATCGAGACCGCGGCGATGGACCTGCGCAAATCGAATTCGCTGATCGGTACGGCGCTGCGGATTCTGACGGAAAGCGACGAGACGCGCAAAGAGCTTGAAACCTCCATCAAGACGCTCACGCGCGTGCTGAACGTGGTGGATTGGCACACGATCAGCAAGGACAAGCCGGAAGCCTGGCTCTATTTCTACGAGGAGTTCCTGGAGGTTTACGACAACGCACTGCGCAAGCGCACCGGCTCCTACTACACGCCGCCGGAAGTCGTGGGCGCCATGGTGAAGCTGGTGGACGAAGCACTGCGCGGGCCGCTGTTCGAGCGGAGCGGCGGGTTCGCGGCCTCCGACGTCACCGTCGCCGATCCGGCGGTCGGCACCGGCACCTTTCCGCTGGGCGTCCTGCGCCGGATCGCGGAGACGGTCGCCAAGGACCAGGGCGAGGGCGCGGTGCGCGGCGCCATCGAGGCCGCGGCCAAGCGCATCATCGGATTCGAGTTGCAGTTCGGCCCGTATGCGGTGGCGCAGCTCCGCATCATGGCGGAAATGCAGTCGCTGATGATCACGGAGGATGAAAAGAAGAAGAAAAAGGCCCCGCCGCTTCCCGATCCCAGACTCTACATCACCGACACGCTCGGCAATCCCTTCATCGAGGAAGAGCAGCTCGGCCAGACCTATGAGCCGATCGCCAGGTCGCGCCGCGAGGCGAACAGGGTCAAGAAGGAAGAGCGCATCACCGTCGTCATCGGCAACCCGCCGTATAAGGAGAAAGCGGAAGGGCGCGGCGGCTGGATCGAGGCCGGCACGCCCGGGCGCGAAGCGCCGATGGAGCGGTGGCGGCCGCCGCCGGCGTGGGGCGTGGGCGCCCATGCCAAGCATCTCAAGAATCTCTACGTCTATTTCTGGCGCTGGGCGACCTGGAAGGTCTTCGGGGCAGGCCTCGCAGCGTCTACAGGCCTGCCGGAGAAGGACGAGGAAGGCATCGTCTGCTTCATCACGGTCGCGGGATTTCTGAATGGCCCCGGTTTCGAGAGGATGCGCGACGACTTGCGCCGCACCTGCTCGGAAATCTGGGTGATCGATTGTTCGCCCGAAGGCCATCAGCCTGAGGTGGCGACACGCATCTTTCAGGGCGTGCAACAGCCCGTCTGCATCGTCCTGGCGGCACGCAAGCTGAGCAAGAGCGAAAACAAGCCGGCAAAGGTGCGGTTCCGCGCCCTGGCGAAAGGCCGTCGCGAAGAGAAATTCGAGGAGTTGCAATCCTATTCCATCGACGACGCAGCATGGGAAGATTGCCCGTCGGACTGGCGCGCGCCCTTCCTTCCCTCAGCAACGGGACTCTGGGCCGAGTTTCCGAAACTGGAAGACCTCTTCATCTATAATGGCTCCGGCGTAATGCCGGGACGCACTTGGGTTATCGCGCCGGACAAAGAGTCTTTGGAATTGCGCTGGAAAAGGCTCACCTCTGAAAAGAACTCGGAGAAAAAGGAGCTCCTTTTTCACCCTCACGAGGGCGGCGATAAGACCCTCGATAAGGCATCCAAATCCGGCCTGGCCGGACACGAATATCGCTCAGAGCCCGTCTCAAAAGACATGAGTGCCGTGGTGGTACCGACCCGCTATTCTTTTCGGTCCTTCGATGCGCAGTGGATCGTTCCAGACTCGCGTCTCGTCAACAGACCGAACCCCACGCTCTGGAACTCTTATTCTGCACAACAACTATTTCTGACAGCGCTTGATCGCAGCTCGCCAAAGTCCGGTCCCTCAATTGCCTTCACCTCCAATATTCCAGATTTGGACCACTATCACGGCCGTGGCGGTCGCGTGTATCCGCTCTGGCGCGATGCGGCGGCGAAAGAGCCGAATGTGCGGCCGGAAGTCCTGAAACTGCTTGCGAAGACTCATGCGGGCGTCACCGCCGAGGACGTGTTCGCCTATATCGCCGCGGTGATGGCGCATCCGGCTTTTACGGCGCGGTTCAAGGACGATCTCATACAGCCGGGCCTGCGGCTCCCGCTCACGGCCGATGCCAAGCTGTTCGCCGAGTCCGTCGCGATCGGCCGCGAGGTGATCTGGCTTCATACCTATGGCGAGCGTTTCGCGGACAAGGACGCCGGCCGCCCCAAGGGCGCGCCGCGCATGGCGCACGACGCGCCGACCATTCCGAAAGGCGGCGCCATCCCCGGCGCGCCAGAGCCGCTGCCCGACACCATGGACTACGACGCCGCGCAACAGCGGCTGAAGATCGGCAAGGGCTATGTCGCGAACGTCACGCCGGCGATGTGGACGTACGAAGTCTCCGGCAAGGAAGTGCTGCGGCAATGGTTCAGCTACCGCAGGCGCGACCGCAGCCGCCCGATCATCGGCGCCCGCAGACCGCCCTCCCCGCTCGACAAGATCCAGCCCGATCACTGGCTTCCGGAGTACACCACCGATCTTCTTGACCTGCTGAATGTGCTGGGCCGCCTGATCGCGCTGGAGCCCAGGCAGGCCGATCTGCTCGCGCGCATCTGCGACGGACCGCTGATCCATGCGGAGGACATCCACGAGTTGCTGGCGGAAACCTCATCTGTGGAGAACCCGACCACGCCCGCGAGAAAGAAGAAGAAATCCTGACCGGACATGGGGATAACGCGCCGGCCTGCCTCCCGCGCTTGATGCGTCCGGCGCATAATCGCGGGTGATTCGGCGGACATCATGGCTTCCAACCGGCAACCCGACCTGTTCCTGTCCGATCCCCAGCCCGAATTGCTGGAGGACAGGCCGGAGCACGTCTATCGCGCCGATCCGGACGAGGTGCGCCGCGACCTGATGCGGCTTCTGGCGCAGGCGCGCGCCGCCCAGACCATGCCGTGGGACGCGCGCAAGGTCCGGCTTTACCGCACCATCTTCCCGCAGATGTCGCGCTGGCTGCCCGACGAGGAAGCCAGGCAGCTCTGCTTCGCATTCGAGGCCGAGCTCGCCCGCCTCGACGCTGCCGCCTGAGCTAGCGGCCGAGCCAGCCGAGCTCCGGGGCCATGAAGGCCAGGAAGGCGGCGGCGATGACGAGCGCCACGATGGCGGCGAGGAGGTGATGGCGCTGCCAGATCACGCGCCGCGTCTCAATGCTGGCTCTTGGGCATCTTCACGACCAGGCCTTCGAACTCCGGCGTCACCTTGAGCTGGCAGGACAGGCGCGAATTGGGCTCGAGGTCCTGGGCGAAGTCGAGCATGGTCTCTTCCATGTCCTGCTTGGGCGGCATTTTGGCCAGCCAGGCCTCGTCGACATAGACGTGGCAGGTGGCGCAGGCGCAGGCGCCGCCGCAATCGGCGTCGATGCCGGGGATGAGGTTCTTCACCGCCCCCTCCATCACGCTCCAGCCCACGGGCACTTCGGCCTCGTGCTCCTTGCCGTTGTGCTCGATGTACTTGATCTTGGGCATTCCGGTGTTCCGCTTCTTAAGCCTGCCGCCCGCGCTTGGTGACGCACGCGTCAGGTTATGTTTTTCATAGGAACGGTGGTGTCCGCAAGCCGCTCCGCCGCGACACGCTGGCCGTCCGCGATCAGCTTGCGGCCGACAATATATTCCGGCGCGGCGTTGACCGCCTCCACCGCCGCCACCTTGCCGTCGCGCAGGTGGAAAACCGCGAATTTCCGGGCTTTCTGGTCGCCCCGGAGCACGATCCGGTCTTCCGGCCAGGCCAGCCCGGCGATCTGGAGCTTGAGGTCGTACTGGTCGGACCAGAACCAGGGCACCTCGCGATAGGGCGTGGGCTTGCCGACCATGGCCAGGGCCGCGTGCTTGGCCTGGTCGATGGCGTTCTGCACGCATTCCAGCCGGATGAGATGGCCGTCGCGGCCGTGATGGCGGGTGCAGTCGCCCGCGGCGAAGATGGCGGGATCGCCGGTCGCGCAGAATTCGTCCACGCGGATGCCGTCGCCGGAATCGAGGCCGACGGCCTTGGCGAGCTCGTGGTTGGGCACGATGCCGATGCCGACCAGCGCCACGTCCGCCTCGAAGCGCCTGCCGCCCGCGCGCACGGCCTCGAGCCGGCGCCCGCCCTCGAACGCCTCCACGCCGGTGTTGAGCGCGAACGCCACGCCCGCCTGGCGATGCACCTCTTCGTAGAAGGCGGAGACCGGGCGGGACACCGCGCGCGCCATCACCCGGTCCATCGCCTCGAACACGGTGACGGCCAGCCCGTATTTGCGCGCCACGGCCGCCACCTCGAGCCCGATATAGCCGCCGCCCACCACGGCCAGGTGCCGGGCGGTCTTGAAGGCGGGGCGCAGCCCGTCCACGTCGGCGATGCTGCGCAGATAATGGATGCCGGGAAGCTCGGCGCCCGGCACCTGGATGCGGCGCACGCGCGAGCCCGTCGCGATCAGGAGCTTGTCGTAAGCAAGCACGCGCCCGTCGGCGAGCGCCAGCGTCTTCGCGGCCCGGTCGATGGCGCGCGCGGGCACGCCGAGGATGAGCTCGCACCTGGCTTCGGCGTAGAAGGCGTCCGGCTTCAGGAACAGCCGCTCGCGCTCGAAGGTGCCGGCGAGATAGGTCTTGGACAGCGGCGGGCGCTGGTAAGGCGCATACGGCTCGTCGCCCACCATGGTCAGCGCGCCCGCGAAACCCTCGGCGCGCAAGGTCGCCACGGCCTGCGCCGCCGCCTGCCCCGCACCGACGATGAGAATGCGCTCGACCATGAATGTCCTTCCCGGCGCGGGCTATCATGGCCCGGGCCGCAGGGCAAATTGCCCGGCAAATGCCCCTTTCCGGCTCGACATCCGGGCGCCACTGGCGTATAGCGCCCCGATGCGCAAATTCGGCCGCGAATGGATCGAAGGCGTGAAGCAGGCCGTGGAGCATTCCAGGAGCCGCAAGGTTGCGGGCATGCGGGTGGCGATCGTGAAACTGCCGCCCGACGTGAAGGCGATCCGGCGCTCGCTGCGGATGTCGCAGCAGCGCTTCGCGGCGGCCTATCGCATCCCGCTTTCGACCTTGAAGAACTGGGAGCAGGGCCGCCGCGCGCCGGACGCGCCGGCCGCCGCCTATCTGCTCGCCATCAAGCGGCGGCCGAAGGAAGTGATGGACGCAGTCGCCGGCTGATGCAGCATCTACGGGCCGAAATCGACCTTCCCGATCCCGCCGCCACGGAGGCGTTGGGCGCGCGGATCGCGCGCGTGCTGGCCACCGGCGACGCGGTGGCGCTCGCGGGCGATCTCGGCGCGGGGAAAACGGCGCTGGCGCGGAGCATCCTGCGCGCGCTGGGCGTGGCCGAGGACGTGCCGAGCCCGACCTTCACGCTGGTGCAGGTCTACGAGACGCCCGGGCTGACCGTGAGCCATTTCGACCTCTACCGGGTCGGGCGCGAAAGCGAGCTCGACGAGCTGGGCTTCGACGATGCGCTCGCCTCGGGCGCGGTGCTGGTCGAGTGGCCGGAGCGCGCGCCGGACCGCATTCCGGGCGATGCGCTCCACGTGCATCTGTCGGATGCCGGCGCGAGCGCGCGGCGCGCCGTGCTTGCCGGCTGCGGGCGCTGGACGCCCCTGTTCGCGGCGGAGGGCGCGCATGGCTGAGCGGGACGAGGCGATGCGGGGGTTCCTCAAAAGCGCCGGCTGGGAGGGCGCGACCGTCGCGCCGCTGCCGGGCGATGCCTCCACGCGGCGGTACTTCCGCGTCGCGCATGGCAGCCGCAGGGCCATGCTGATGGACCAGCCGCAGCATGCCGAAACGCCCGCCGCGCCCGCCGGCGCCACGCCGGAGGAGCGCCGCGCGCTGGGCTACAATGCCGTGGCGCGGCTCGCCGGCGCGGACGTGGCGCGTTTCGTGGCCGCGTCGAACTTCCTGCGCGCCCAGGGCCTGTCGGCGCCCGATATCTACGCCGCCGATCCCGCGCGGGGTTTCGCGCTGATCGAAGATTTGGGCGACGCGCTTTATGCCGGCGAGCTGGCGAGCGGCGCCGACGCGCACGAGCTCTACGGCGCGGCCATCGATGCGCTGGCGAAGCTGCATGCCGAAGCCGCGCCCGCCACGCTGGCGCCCGGCAAGCCGCTGCATGCCTATGACGAGACCGCGCTGATCGCCGAGACCGACCTGATGACGGACTGGTTCCTGCCGCTGGCGCTGGGCCGGGCGGCGGCGGCGGACGAGGTGGCCCAGCATCGCGCGCTGTGGCGGCAGGTGCTGGCGCCGGTGCTGGCGGCGGTGCCCGTCTTCGTGCATCGCGACTATCACGCCCAGAACCTGATCTGGCTGCCGGAGCGCGACGGGCTGACCCGCGTGGGCCTGATCGATTTCCAGGACGCGGTGGCCGGCGCGAAAAGCTACGACCTGATCTCGCTGGTCGAGGACGCGCGCCGCGACGTGCCGGACGGCCTCGCCGAAGCCATGACCCGGCGCTACATCGCGGCCGCCGGCGTGGACGCCGCGAGCCACCGCGCCGAAATGGCCGTGATGGCCGCGCAGCGCAACGCCAAGATCGCCGGCATCTTCTCCCGCCTTCACAAAAGGGACGGCAAGCCGCGCTATCTGGATTACCTGCCGCGGGTGTGGGGCTACCTGAACCGCGACCTCGAACATCCCGCGCTCGCGCCGCTCAAAGCATGGTATGACCGCACGATTCCACTCGAGGCGCGCGGCCGGCCGCGCGGGAGCTGAGACGTGAGCACGATCACGCGCGCGATGATCATGGCGGCGGGCCTGGGGACGCGGATGCGGCCCCTCACCGACACCACGCCCAAGCCGCTGGTCGAAGTGCGCGGGCGCGCGCTGATCGACCACGTGATCGACCGGCTGGCCGCCGCGGGCGTGACGCTGGTGGTGGTCAACACCCATTACCGGGGCGAGCAGATCAGGGCGCACCTGGCCGGGCGCAAGGACGTGGAGATCGCGATCTCCGACGAGAGCGGCGGGCTGCTCGATTCCGGCGGCGGCATCCTCAAGGCGCTGCCGCACTTCAAGGGCGAGCCGTTCTACCACGCCAATGCCGACACGGTGTGGGTGGAAGGCGCGAGCCATGCGCTGGAGAAGCTTTCCGCCCGCTGGAACGCGGAGACGATGGATGCGCTGATGCTGCTCGCGCCGACCGTGTCCACCGTCTGCTACGAGGGCCGCGGGGATTTCATGATGGACGCGGACGGACGGCTGGCGCGCGTGCCCGAGGGGCGCATCTCGCCTTTTGTGTGGATGAGCGTCGAGATCCTGCACCCGCGCCTGTTCGACGGCATGGCGCCGGGCAAGTTCTCCATCAATCCGCTCTGGGACAAGGCCATCGCCAGGGGCCGCATGTTCGGCATGCGGCTCGACGGGGTGTGGATGCACATCGACCGGCCCGATGCCATCAAGGCGTCGGAGGATTTCCTGGCGGATCTGGCGCCGGCGTAGCCGGACGATCGGGCGCGCGCTTTCCCGTCCTTGAACGTCATGGCCCGTGGTCGCGGGCCATGACACACTGAAGCGATGAACGTCCTCACGATTCCGCCCGGCGCGCCTTTCGCCGGGACGCTGGCGAAGGGGCTGATCGCGCGGCTGGGTGCCGAGCGCGATCCGCTGGCGCTGGCGGCGTGCACGGTCTTCCTGCCCACGCGGCGCGCCGCCCGCGCGCTGGGCGAAACCTTCGCGCGCGTGCTGGGCGGCGCCGCGCTCCTGCCCACGATCCGGCCGCTGGGCGACGTGGACGAAGACGACCTGCTGTTCGATCCCGGCGCGGAGGATCTCGCGCTGCCGCCCGCCATCGCGCCGCTCCGGCGGCGGCTTCTGCTGTCGACGCTGGTGAAGCGGTGGGACGAGCGGCGCGGCAACAGGCTCGGCTTCGCGCAGACCGCGGCGCTGGCGCGGGGGCTGGCGCATTTCCTCGACGAGGCGCAGACGCAGGCCGCCGATCTTTCGATGCTGGACGGGCTGGTCGATGCGCCGCTGGCGCGGCACTGGGCCGAGGTGCGCGACTTTCTGGTCATCATCCGCGACGAATGGCCGGGCCTGCTGGCGGCGGAAGGCGCGCTCGATCCCGCCGACCATCGCAACCGCGCGCTCGAGTCCCTGGCGCAGCGCCTGAAGGACCATCCGCCCGAGGGACCGGTGATCGCCGCGGGCTCGACCGGCAGCATTCCGGCCACCGCGAACCTGCTCGGCGTGATCGCGCGGCTGCCGCGGGGATCGGTGGTGCTGCCGGGCCTCGACCGCGAACTGGACGAGGAGAGCTGGCAAAAGCTCGATCCCGGCCATCCGCAATACGGCATGAAGCAGCTCCTCGTGCGCATCGGCATGGCGCGCGACCATGTCGGGGACTGGCAGCCCGCGCCGTCCGCCGCGCCCGCGCGCGAGAACCTGCTGCGCGAGACGCTGCGGCCCGCGCCGACGACGGACGCCTGGCGCGCCATCGCCGAGCGCGGCGGCGGGGACATCGCCGAGGGCCTGCTCGGGATGTCGCTGATCGAGGCGGCGCATCCGGGCGAGGAAGCCACCGCCGTCGCGCTGGTGCTGCGCCATGCGCTGGAGGACGAAGGCAGGACCGCGGCCCTCGTCACGCCCGACCGCGACCTTGCCCGCCGCGTCGCCGCGGAGATGGAGCGCTGGCACGTCGCCATCGACGATTCCGCGGGGCGGCCGCTGTCGAAGACGCCGCCGGGCGCGTTCCTGGTGCTGCTCGCCGAGGCCGCGCGGGACAAGTTCGCGCCGGTGCCGTTGCTCGCGCTTCTCAAGCATCCGCTGGCGGCCGGCGGCGAAGCGCCGGGCGAATTTCGCGCCATGGCGCGGCTGCTGGATCGCAAGGTGCTGCGCGGGCCGAGGCCCGATCCGGGCCTCAAGGGCCTGCGCGCGGCCGTCGCGCGCACCGGGGACAAGCCGCTGATCGCATGGCTCCGCGGACTTTCGCGGACGCTCGCGCCGCTCGAAAAGCTGGTGAACAGGCGCAAGGGCGCCATCGACGATCTCGCCGGCGCCCATGCGGCGGCGGCGGAGGGGCTCGCGGCGTCCGACGTGGAATCCGGCGCAGGCCGGCTGTGGCGCGGCGAGGCGGGCGAAAGCGCGCGCAACCTGTTCGCGGAATTGCGCCGCGATGCGCGCGGCATTGCGGACATCGAGACCCGCGCCTATGCCGCGCTGTTCGCGGAACTGGCGGACGAGCGGCCCATCCGTCCCACCCATGGACGCCATCCGCGGCTTGCCATCCTGGGCCTGCTCGAAGCGCGGCTCCTGCATTTCGACACGGTGGTGCTGGGCAGCCTCAACGAAGGCACCTGGCCCGGCGCGGCCGCGGCCGATCCGTGGCTGTCGCGGCCGATGCGCGAGGCGCTGGGGCTGGAGTCGCCGGAGCGCGCCATCGGCCTGGCCGCGCACGATTTCGCCGCGCTCGCCGCCGGCCCGCGCGTGGTGCTCTCGCGCGCCGCGAAGGCCGAAGGCTCGCCCACGGTGGCGTCGCGCTGGATCCAGCGCCTGACGCAGCTGGTGACGGGGCTCGAGCTCGATCTGCCCGGCCTGGCGCGCGGGCACCGGCCGCCGGAGTGGACCGACTACGCCGCCATCGCGCGGCAGATCGACGAGCCGGAGCGCGCCGGCCGGCGCATGCCGCGCCCGCGGCCCGCCCCGCCCGTCGCCGCGCGGCCGCGCAGCCTCTCCGTCACCGAGATCGAGACCTGGCTGCGCGATCCTTATGCGATCTACGCCCGGCACGTGCTCGGCCTGAAGCCGCTCGATGCGCTGGACGCGGAGATCGGCGCGCGCGAACGCGGCATCGAGGTCCATGCCGTGATGGAGCGCTTCTTCCGCGAGATCGGCGATGGCTGGCCGGACGACGCGGCGGCGCGGCTCACCGCCATCGCGGAGGAGATGTTCGCCGGGGCCGGCCTGCCGCGGGCGACGCACGCGCTCTGGAAGCCGCTCTTCGCCAACGCCGCGCGCTGGTTCGCGGCGGCCGAGCGGGCGCGGCGCGGGGCGATCGCCAGGAGCTTCGTGGAGCTGGGCGGACAGATGCGTTTCGCCGGGCCGGCGGGGGAGTTCATCCTGCGCTGCCGCGCCGACCGCATCGACCGGCTGCGCGACGGCGGCGCGGTGGTGATCGACTACAAGACCGGCGCGCCGCCGTCGAGATCGCAGGTCGAGGCATTGATCGCGCCGCAGCTGCCGCTCGAGGCGGCGATCCTGAAAGCCGGCGGATTCGCGGAGACCGGACCGCTCGAAGCCTCGGAGCTTCTCTACATCCGGCTGAGCGGCGGGGAGACGGCCGGGGCGCTGCAGCCGTGCGGCAAGGACGTCCCGGCGCTGGTGGCCGACGCCGAAGGCAAGCTCGCCGCGCGCATCGCGGCGTTCGACGACAAGGACACGCCCTATCTGCCGCGCGTGAAGCCCTTCAGCACGAAAAGCGTGGGCGATTACGACCATCTCGCGCGCGTGCGCGAGTGGTCGTTGTCGGGCTGGGAGGGCGAGGAGGAATGAGCGACGCGCTCGCCGCCGCCGATCCGCGCAAATCGGCCTGGGTGTCCGCCAATGCCGGCGCGGGCAAGACCTGGACGCTCGCCAACCGCGTGGCGCGGCTCCTGCTCGACCGCGCGCGCCCCGAGCGCATCCTCTGCCTCACCTACACCAAGGCCGCGGCGGCGGAGATGCAGGGGCGGCTGTTCGCGCAGCTGGGCGGCTGGTCGATGCTGGACGACGCCGCGCTCACCGCAAACATCCTCGCCATCGGCGCGGACAGGCCGGACCGCGAAGGCCTGGCCGAGGCGCGGCGGCTGTTCGCCAAGGCGCTGGAGACGCCGGGCGGGCTGAAGATCCAGACCATCCATTCCTTCTGCCAGTACCTGCTCGCGCGCTTTCCCCTGGAGGCGGAGGTGCCGCCCGGCTTCGACGTGCTGGACGACGCGACCGCGCGCGACCTGCGCACCGAGGCGCGCGCCCGCGTGCTGGAGCGCGCCGGCGACGGCGATGCCGCGCTGGCGGAGGCCGCGGCGCATCTGGTGACGCATACGAGCGAGAGCAGGCTCCACGACGCGCTCGACGCGGCGCTGGGCAGCGACCGGCGCAGGCTCGACCGGTTCCTCGCCGACATCGCGGGCGCGGACGCCCTGCGCGCGGCCGTCCGCAAGGCCCATGGCGCCGATCCGGACAGAAGCGTGCAGGAGCTGCTGTCGGAATTCTGCCTTCGCGAATCCGGCCAGGACTGCACGCGCATCGCGGATTGGCTGCTGACGGGCTCCAGGACGGACAGCGAGCGGGGCGCGCTGCTCCGCGAAGCGGCGCGGACGCGATCTTTCGAGATGTTCCGTGAAGCCCTGATCACGAAGGACGGGACGATCCGCAAGCAGCTGGCGACAAAGCCGCTCGCCGCGGCGCAGCCGGGCCTGGCGGACGCATTGTCCGCGCTGGCGCGGCGCGCATTGGAGACGGAGGAGCGCCGCCGCGCGGCGCATGCGGCGTCGCTGGCGGAGGCCGTGCTGGCGCTGGCGGAGGCGGCGCGCGGCGAGTACGACGCGCTCAAGCGCGCGCGGGGCGCGCTGGACTATGACGACCTCGTCGCCCGCACCCTGGGACTGCTCAACAAGCGCGAGGCGGCGGCCTGGGTGCTCTACAAGCTCGACGGCGGTCTCGATCACGTCCTGATCGACGAGGCGCAGGACACCAGCCCCGAGCAATGGGCGATCGTCAAGGCGCTGACGCAGGAATTCTTCGCGGGCGCCGGCGCGCGCGCCGACCTGGTGCGCACGGTGTTCGCGGTGGGCGACGAGAAGCAATCCATCTTCTCCTTCCAGGGCGCCGATCCGCTGGAGTTCGAGAAGAGCCGGCGGCATTTCGCGGACCGCGCCACGGAGGGCACGCACGCCTTCGTGGACGTGCGGCTCGACACCTCGCGGCGCTCCGCGCCGGAGATACTGGGCTTCGTCGACAAGGTGTTCGCCGATCCCGGGGCGCGCGCCGGCGTGACGTCCGACGGCGCGCCCATCGCGCATGTGGCGCATCGCGCCGAGGCCAGGGGCCGCGTGGAATTCTGGCCGGCGCTGGCGCCGGACGAGGCGCCGGAGCCGGATGTGTGGCGGCCGGTGGACCTGCCGTCGCAGACCAGCCCCGTGGCGCGGCTGGCCCGCCGGATCGCGGGCCAGATCCGGCGCTGGACGGACGGGCGGACGCGGCTTGCGGGCCTCGACAGGCCCATCGCGCCGGGCGACATCATGATCCTGATGCCGCGGCGCGATCCGTTCGCCGGGGAGATCATCCGCCAGCTCAAGGAGCATGGCGTGCCGGTCGCGGGCGCGGACCGCATCCGGCTCAACGCCCAGATCGCGGTGATGGACCTGATCGCGCTCGGCCGCTTCGCGCTCCTGCCGGAGGACGACCTCAACCTCGCCGCGCTGCTGCGCTCGCCGCTGATCGACGCAAGCGAGGACGAACTGTTCGCGCTGGCGCACGGGCGCAGCGGCACGCTGTGGGAGGCGCTGCAGGCGGACGGCGCGGCAGCCCATGTGTTCGCGCGCGAATTCCTGCGCGAATGCCGGCGCCGCGCGGACTTCGCGCCGCCTTACGAGTTCTATGCCCGCGCCCTTTCGGCGGACCGGATGCGCCAGCGGCTCCTGGCGCGGCTGGGGCCGGAGGCCGACGATTCCATCGACGAATTCCTGTCGCTGGCGCTGTCCTACGAAGCGCTGAACGCGCCTTCGCTGGAAGGCTTCCTGCACTGGCTCGCGCGCGGCGATGCGGAGATCAAGCGGGACATGGAGCGCGGGCGCGACGAGGTGCGCGTGATGACGGTGCATGGCGCCAAGGGGCTGGAGGCGGACATCGTGATCCTGCCCGACACCACCACCATCGCGACCGGTCCCGCGAACAAGGGCGACATGCTCTACACCAGGGACGGCCCGGTGTTCCCGTTGAGGAAATCCGACGCGCCGCTCGCCGTGCTCGCCGCCAGGGACGCCGTAGAGCTCGAAGCGCTGAAGGAGAACCGCCGCCTGCTCTATGTGGCGCTGACCCGCGCGCGCGAGCGGCTGATCGTCTGCGGCTTCGAGAACAAGAAGGGCGTGAGAGAAGGCTCCTGGTACGACCTGGCGCGGCAGGCGGCGGAAGCGCTCGGCATCGAGATCGCGCGCGGCGACGAGACCGTGCGCGTATATGGAGAAGCCGATGTCGAGACGGTGGCGCAACCGGCGTTGCCCCTGGGCGAGACCCTTCAGGTGCCGGCCTGGGCGCGGCGCGACCCGGCGCCGGAGCGCGAAAGGCCGTGGCTCATCCGCCCCTCGCAGGCGGCCGGAATCGAGGAGCCGGCGGTGCAATCGCCGCTGGGCGATGCGGCGCGCTTCACGCGGGGAAACCTGATCCACGCACTGCTGGCGCGGCTGCCCGACGTTGCGCCGGCGCGCCGCCGCGACCTGGGGCTTGCGTATCTCAGGGCGCGCGGCGCCGGGGATCCGGAGGCGCTGATCGGCGAGACGCTGGCGGTGCTCGAGCGGCCGGATTTCGCCGCGGCCTTCGCGCCCAACTCGCGCGCCGAAGTGAGCATCGTGGCCGACCTGCCGGAGATCGGCGAAGGCGCGCGCATCAATGGCCGCATCGACCGGCTGGCGGTGAGCGGCACCGACGTGCTCGCGGTCGACTTCAAGACCAACCGCCCGCCGCCCGCCACTGTGGAGGGCGTGTCCACTGTTTATCGCGCGCAGATGGCGCTCTATCGCGCGGCGCTGGCGAAGATCTATCCCGGGCGGCGAATCGCCGTGGCGCTGGTGTGGACGGAAGGGCCCAGCCTGATGCCGCTGCCCGATGCCATGCTGGATGCGGAAATCCGCCTGATCCGCGGCCGGCTCGTGCCGGCCTGATATGGCTTGATTCCGGGCGCCCCGGTTCCTAAGTTTTCTCCGAGCAGTCATCCCCGCAAAAGGCGCGTCCATGTCCGAGCCCGCTTCCGCAGCCCCCGCCCAGAAATCCGGCAGCACCGTGAAGGTTTCCGACGCCTCGTTCGAGGCCGACGTCTTGAATTCCAAGACCCCCGTCGTGGTGGACTTCTGGGCCGAGTGGTGCGGGCCCTGCAAGATGATCGCGCCCGCGATCGACGAGCTCGCCGCCGACCTGACCAACCGCGTCACCTTCGCGAAGGTCAACATCGACGAGAACCCGAATATCCCGGCGAAATACGGCGTGCGCGGCGTGCCCACGCTGATGATCTTCTCCAAGGGCCAGGTCGCCGCCGTGAAAGTGGGCGCGCTGCCCAAATCCAAGATCAAGGAATGGATCGACAGCTCGCTCTGAGCCGTCTCCACCGTTATCCCGGAGCGCGCGGCCGCAAAGCCGCGCGTTTGCCGTTTTCGCGCGCAGCAGGCGGGCGCATGGCGCGCCCGCGAACGCGCGTGGTGTGCAAACTAGTGGGGCGGACCTAGATTTCTTCCGGATCATCGAGGAGCCCGCCATGCTGAAAGCCCTGTTCGCCTCCGCCGCCCTGCTCGCGCTCACCGGCGCGGCGTCCGCCCAGACCGCGGTGCCCGTGCCCCCTTTCACCAGCGTGGAACTGCGCGGCGGCGGCCATGTCGTCCTCAAATACGGCCCCGCCCAGCGGGTGACGCTGCTGAAGGGCGACCTCGGCCATACCAGCTTCGAGGTGCGGGACGGCCACAAGCTCGTCATCGACGCCTGCAACCGTTCCTGCTGGGGGCGCTATGACCTGGAGATCGAGATCGTGACGCCGCGGATCGCGGGCGCGGCGGTGGACGGCGGCGGCCATGTCGAGAGCGCCGGCGGCTTCCCGGCCCAGGGCAGGATCGATGCCGCGGTGGAGGGCGGCGGCCATGTCGACCTTCGCACCATCGACGCGGCCAGCGCCGAGGCGGCGGTGGACGGCGGCGGCCATGTGCTGATCCGCGCGGAGCACGCGCTGAACGCGGCGGTCAATGGCGGCGGCAGCATCGAATACTGGGGTAATCCGCAGCTCACCTCCGCCGTGAACGGCGGCGGCAGCGTGAGCAGGGGGAGTTAACTCACGCCTCGCCGTCGCCGGAGCGCGCGATCAGTCGCTCGACCGCCTCCGCCATGCGGCGCGAGGCGGCGGCAGACTGCATCAGGAAGTAGACGACCGCGCCCAGGAGCAGGATCTGCACCAGCCCGAACAGCATGACGGGCAACGGCAGGCCCGGACCGGGCGGCGACGGCTGCTGCGGCTGCATCGGCGCCGGCGGCATGGCGGCGACGCGCACCACCAGCGGCTCGGCGCCGGTGCCCCGCGGATCGACGGCGCCGTGCTGGAACTGCGTGTCCGTCGCGCCGCCCGGCTGGGTGTAGGGCGCGGCGCCGTTCTGCGCGCCCTGCTGCGAAGCCGTGGCCGGCGGCGACGCGTCCAGATTGGAATTCGGCGCCGGCGCGGCGTTGCCGAGCTGGGTGACGAGCAGAAGGGCGGCGGCGGTCTTGAGCATGACGGAGGTTCCAGAGGGGCCCGCGAGCATCCGGCGCGGCGCGGCAAAGCGCAAGCGCCCGGGCGCGCGACTGCCGCGGCCCGGATAGGCGTAGAGCCCGTGCCAGATGCCGGTGAGGTTGTCGCCGCTCACCCGTTCTCCGCCAGCACCTTGCCGGCGAGATAGAGCGAGCCGCAGATCAGGATGCGGGGCGCGCCGTCGCCCGGGCGGCCGCGCGCCCAGGCGTCGACCTGCATCATGGCGTCTTCGAGGTCGTCGGCCGGGCTGGCGTCGAAGCCGAGGCGCCGGGCCATGTCGTAGAGCTCGCCCGCGCCGCGCGTGGCGTCCTCGCCTTCGATGGCGACGGTGGTGACGTGGCGCGCCAGGCCCCTGAACGGCGCCAGGAAGCCTTCGCTGTCCTTCGTCCGCAGCATGCCGCAGATGAGATAGAGTGGCTTGGGCGCGCGCTCCTCGAAATCGGCCATGGCGCGGGCGACCGCGAGCGCGCCGTGGGGATTGTGGCCGCCGTCGAGCCAGACTTCGGCGCCTCGCGGGGCGAGCGCGACGAGCGGCCCCCTGGCGAGCCGCTGCAGCCGCGCGGGCCATTCGACGCTGCGCATGCCGCGCTCGACCGCGTCCTCCCGCGCCCATCCGCGACCGGCGTGGCGCAAGGCCGCGATGGCGGTGGCGGAATTCTCGATCTGGTGCGCGCCCGCGAGCTTGGGCAGCGGCAGGTCGAGCAGGCCCTGGTCGTCGGTATAGACCACGCGGCCGTGCTCGGCATGGGCGAAGAAATCCTCGCCGAAGAACCACGCGGGCGCGCAGAGCGCGTCGGCGCGGCGCGCGATGATCTGGCGCGCCTCGTCCCGCTGCGGGCCGACGACCACGGGCGCGCCCTTCTTGACGATGCCCGCCTTCTCGGCGGCGATGCCGGAGAGTTCGCGGCCGAGGAATTCCTGATGGTCGTAATCGACCGGCGTGATGACGCTGACCGCCGGCCTGGCGATGACGTTGGTGGCGTCGTACTTGCCGCCCAGCCCCACCTCCAGCACCAGCGCGTCGGCGGGATGGCGCGAGAAGGCGAGCAGCGCGGCCGCCGTGGTGATCTCGAAGAAGGTGATCGGGGCGCCGGCATTGGCGCGCTCGCAATCGTCCAGCGTGGCGGCCAGCTCGTCTTCGGAGATGACGTGGCCGGCGAGCCGGATGCGTTCGTGGAAGTGGACGAGATGGGGCGAGGTGTAGACGTGGACCTTCAGGCCCTGCGCCTCGAGCATGGCGCGGGCGAAGGCGCAGGTCGAGCCCTTGCCGTTGGTGCCGGCGACATGGATCACCGGCGGCAGCTTCTTTTCCGGTGAACCGAGCGCGGCGAGCAGGCGCTCGATGCGGTCGAGCACCAGGTCGATCCGCTTGGGATGCAGGGTAAGGAGCCGTTCGAGGATCGCGCCGCTGGCCGGGGCGGCGACGGTCATGGAGTCCCCGCCGGCCTGGCCGCGGGCGCGGCCGGGACCGGGCGCGTCGCGTTGGCGCTGATCATCGGCGGGGCGAGCCGCGTCCTCGGCCTGGGCTTGCGCATCATCAGATGCACCAGCTTCGACAGCGTGTCGCGCAAATCGTGGCGATGCACGACCATGTCGACCATGCCGTGATCGAGCAGGTATTCCGCGCGCTGGAAGCCTTCGGGCAGGCGCTCGCGGATGGTCTGCTCGATGACGCGCTGGCCGGTGAAGCCGATCAGCGCGCCGGGCTCGGCGATCTGCACGTCGCCCAGCATGGCGTAGGACGCCGAGACGCCGCCGGTGGTGGGATCGGTCAGGACCACGAGATAGGGCAGCCCCGCCTCGCGCAGCATGTCCACCCCGATGGTGACGCGCGGCATCTGCATCAGCGACAGGATGCCTTCCTGCATGCGCGCGCCGCCGGAGGAGACGAAGAGGATGAAGGGCCGCTTCTCCGCCACCGCGGCCTGGATGGCGATCACCAGCGTCTCGCCCACGGCCATGCCGAGCGAGCCGCCCAGGAAATCGAACGGCTGCACCGCGATCATCACCGGCATTCCGTCCAGCGTGCCGCGCGCCGCGGTGATGGCTTCCGTGCGGCCGGTCCTGGAGCGGGCGTCCTTCAGGCGGTCGGGATATTTCTTCTCGTCGCGGAAGCGCAGCGGATCGGCCGGCACGTCCGGCGGCGGCATCTCCTCGAAGATTCCGGCGTCGAAGATGGCGGCGAAGCGCTCCTGCGGGCCCACGCGCATGTGATAGCCGCATTGCGGGCAGACGTTCTGCGCCGCCACGAGGTCGCGGTGGAAGATCATCTCGCCGCAGGCGGGGCATTTGCGCCAGAGGTTCTCCGGCGTGTCGCGGCCCTGCATCAGGCCTTTGATCCGTGGGCGGACGAAATTGGCGATCCAGTTCATGCCGTCAGTGTACCCTACAAGCGCGCGCCATGCACGGCCTTCGCGAGATCGCCGCAGAATCCCACCACATTTTCGATGCTTTTGGTTTCCTGAAGCCGCGCGACGATGGCGGAACCCACCACCGCGCCGTCGGCGAAGCGCGCGATCTGGGCGGCCTGTTCCGGCGTGCGGATGCCGAAGCCCACGCAGCACGGCAGGCTGCCGCGCGCCTTCACGCGCGCGACGGCCTGCTCCACGTCGCCGCGCGCATAGCTCCTGGTGCCGGTCACCCCGGCGATGGAGACGTAATAGAGGAACCCGCTCGCGCCATCGAGAACGGTCTTCAGCCGCGCCTCGTCCGTCGTCGGCGTGGCGAGCCGCACGACGTCGATGCCGTGCGCGGAGGCCGGCGCGCGCAGCACCTCGTCTTCCTCCGGCGGGAGGTCGACGGTGATGAGGCCGTCCACGCCCGCCGCCGCCGCGTCCTTCGCGAAGCGGGCGGTGCCGTAGGCATGGATGGGGTTGTAGTAGCCCATCAGCACGATGGGCGTGGCGGCGTCGGCCTTGCGGAAGCGGCGCACCAGGTCGAGCACCTTGTGCGCGGTCATCCCCGCCTTCAGCGCCCGCTGCGACGAGGCCTGGATCGCCGGCCCGTCGGCCATGGGATCGGAGAACGGCACGCCCAGCTCGACCAGGTCCGCGCCGGCGGCGGGAAGCCTCCCCAGGATGGCGGCGGCGGTCTCGGCATCCGGATCTCCCGCCGTGATGAACGGAATGAACGCCGCGCGGTTGGTCTTGCGCAACTCCGCGAATTTGGCGGCGATGCGGGTCATTTCCAACCTCCCCCTTGCGGGGAGGTCGAAAACGCACGGCGTTTTCGGGTGGGGGGATACGCAGACTGAGGGACCTGACCCCCGCCCGAAAAATCCTTTGGATTTTTCGACCTCCCCGCAAGGGGGAGGTGGGATGTCTCTCTCATATCTTCTCCCCCAGCGCATTGGCGGCGGTGAAGACGTCCTTGTCGCCGCGGCCGGAGAGGGTCATCACGACGATGCTGTCCTTCGCCATCTGCGGCGCCACGCGCATGACGTGGGCGAGCGCGTGGCTCGGTTCCAGCGCGGGGATGATGCCTTCGAGCCTGGAGAGCAGCGTGAAGGCCTCCATCGCGTCGGTGTCGGTGGCGGAGAAGTATTTCACGCGGCCCTGGTCCTTCAGCCAGGAATGCTCCGGCCCGACGCCGGGATAGTCGAGGCCGGCGGAAATCGAGTGCGCCTCCAGCACCTGGCCGTCCTTGTCCTGCAGCAGGTAGGAGCGCGCGCCATGCAGCACGCCGGGCGAGCCCTTGGTGAGCGTGGCGGCGTGGCGGGCGGTTCCGACCCCCTCGCCCGCCGCCTCGACGCCGTGGATCCCGACATCGGCGTCGTCGAGGAAAGGATGGAAGGTGCCGATGGCGTTGGAGCCGCCGCCGACGCAGGCGACGACGAGATCGGGCGCGCGGCCCTCGGCCTGCATCATCTGCTTTTTGATCTCCTCGCCGATGACGCACTGGAAGTCGCGCACCATGGCCGGATAGGGATGCGGGCCGGCGGCGGAGCCGATGATGTAGAAGGTGTCTTCGACATTCGCCACCCAGTCGCGCAGCGCCTCGTTCATCGCGTCCTTGAGCGTGCGCGAGCCGGACGACACGCCGCGCACCTCCGCGCCCAGCAGCTTCATGCGGAAGACGTTGGGCTTCTGGCGCTCGATGTCCACCTCGCCCATGTAGACGATGCAGGGAAGCCCGAAGCGCGCGGCGACGGTGGCGGTGGCGACGCCGTGCTGGCCCGCGCCGGTCTCGGCGATGATGCGGGTCTTGCCCATGCGCCGGGCAAGCAGGATCTGGCCCAGGCAGTTGTTGATCTTGTGCGCGCCGGTGTGGTTGAGGTCCTCGCGCTTGAGATAGATTTTCGCGCCGCCGAGATGCGCGGTGAGCCGCGCCGCGAAATAGAGCGCGCTGGGGCGGCCGACATAATGGGTGAGCAGGCCGCCGAGCTCGGCGTGGAATTCGGGATCCGACTTCGCCGCCTCGTAGGCTTTCTCGAGATCCAGCACCAGCGGCATCAGCGTCTCGGCCACGAAGCGGCCGCCATAGCCGCCGAAATGGCCGCGGCCGTCGGGACCGGCGCGGTAGGAGTTGAGCCGGTCGCTCATGCCGGGGCTCCCGAAAGGTGCGCGCGGCGCGCCGCCGCCACGAAGGCGCCGATCAGCTCCGGGCTCTTGACGCCGGGCGCGCTTTCCACGCCGGAAGACGCGTCGACGCCCGGCGCGCCGCAGGCCTGGACGGCGCGCGCGACGTTCTCCGCGTCGAGGCCGCCGGCCAGGAGCCAGGGCCGCGTGAAGCTCCGTCCACGGAGCAATTGCCAGTCGAACGCGGCGCCATGGCCGCCCGGCCGGCCGGCGCCCCGTGGCGCGCGCGCGTCGAACATCAGCATGTCCGCCACGCGCTCATGCGCGGCGACGCCGGAAAGATCGGCCGCCTCGGCCACCGCGATCGCCTTCATCACCGGCGTGGCGAATTGCGCGCGGATGCCGGCGACACGGTCGGGCGTCTCGCGTCCATGGAGCTGCAGCATGTCGGGCGAGGCGGCGGCGATCGCGGCGGCGATCGCGTCGTCCCCCGCATCGGCCAGCAGCGCCACGATGCGCGTGCGGCCGCGCAGCCGCGCCGCCAGCGCGCGCGCCTGCTCCGGCGCCACGCAGCGCGGCGATCCGGGAAAGAAGACGAGCCCGCAATAATCCGCGCCCGCCACGAGCGCGGCGTCGGCCGCCTCCGCCGTCGTGATGCCGCAGATTTTGACCTGAACCGCCATGCGCGCGCCTTATCGCCCGCGCCTCCCGGGCAAATCAACCACGGTGTCAAGCTGTGGTTTCGGAGACTTCCGCGAAGATCGCCCGCGCGGCGGCGGCGGGGTCGGGGGCGGCGGTGATGGGGCGGCCGACGACGAGGATGTCGGCGCCCGCGCCCGCGGCTTGCCCGGGCGTCATCACGCGGCTCTGGTCGTCGAGGCCGGCGCTCTTTGGGCGGATGCCCGGCGTCACCACCAGGAAATCCGGCCCGCAGGCCCTGCGGATCGTGGCGATCTCCCGCGCCGAGGACACCGTGCCGTCGAGCCCGCAGCGCCCGGCGAGCCTCGCCAGCCGCTCGACCTGCGCCAGCGCGGGCGCCTGCTGGCCCACCTCGCCGAGGTCCGCATCGCTCATCGAGGTGAGCACGGTGACGGCGATCAGCTTCACGGCGGGATTGACGGAGGCCGCGGCCTGCTTCGCGGCACGCAGCATCGCCTCGCCGCCGCTCGCATGGACGTTGAACAGAAGGCAGCCCAGCCCGGCGATCTCGCGCGCGGCGCCGGCGACGGTGTTGGGGATGTCGTGGAATTTCACGTCGGCGAAGACCGGCAGGCCGAACTCGACGATGCGGCGCACGCCGTCCGGCCCGTTGGCGGTGATGAATTCGAGCCCGATCTTGAGCCCGCCCACATGGGGCTTCACCGATTTGGCGAGCGAGAGCGCCTTCGCCAGGTCCGGTGTGTCCAGAGCGACGAAGACGGGGTTGGCGAATCTGGGCTTGGGCATTCGCGCCGCTCTTACGCCGCCGCGGGGCCAGCGGCAAGGACCTCAATTCACTTCAGGCGCCGGGCCACGGCGCTGGCGAGCCAGCCGAATAGGATGCCCGCGCCCAGGGCCAGGAACACCAGCACGAACAGCGGGATTTCCACCGCGATGGCGGGCGAGGATCGCGAGAAGGGATCGAGGCTGAACAGCACGTCCTGCCGGTTGGCGACCGCGATCACGGCGGCGACGGCCGCGGCGGGAATGCCGATCAGGTAGGTCGACAGCCGCAATTCAGGCGCCGACTTGCGGCTCGCCGTTGAGCCGCTCGCGCAATTCCTTGCCGGTGCGGAAGAACGGCGCGCGCTTCTCGTCCACCGCCACGGGCGCGCCGGTGCGCGGATTGCGGCCCATGCGCGACGGGCGCACCTTCACCGAGAAGGCGCCGAAACCGCGCAACTCCACGCGGTGCCCCGCGGCGAGCGCCCTGGTGATCTGGTCCAGAACGGTCGTGACGATGCGCTCGACGTCACGGTGATAGAGGTGTGGATAGCGCTGCGCCAGACGCGCCACCAGTTCCGATTTGATCATCCCCCGCCCCCTTGAGGGCCATCCCGAGAGTTGTTCAGCATCGTTAACGTAGAGAGCGAGTCTGGCGCCCGTCAACCGGGAACCCCCTGAAAGAGCAACGCTTTTCGGTTTGGCGTGGCCAAAATCCCGCAGGCCGCTGCGGCGGAATAGCGCACTTTGTGCGTCAGAAACGAAGGTTCAGGCGGCCAGGCTGGCCGCTTCGCCCACGGGGACTTCCACGCTGACCGTGGTTCCGCGGCCTTCGGCGCTTTCGATCCGCAGCGAGCCGCCATGCAGCTCCGTCAGGGCGCGCACCAGCGCCAGGCCCAGGCCGGTGCCGTTCTGCGTGGCGCCGGCATTGGTGCGGACCTGCACGAAGGGGTTGCCCAGCCGGTAGATCTGGTCGCCGGGGATGCCGACGCCCGTGTCGATGACCGACAGGACCAGCCGCTGGCCCGCGCTGCGGGCGCGCACGCACACCCGCCCGCCCTCGGGCGTGAACTTGATGGCGTTGGACAGCAGGTTGAGCAGAATCTGCTTCATCGCCCGGCGGTCGGCCACGAAGCTCGCGGGCGCGCCGGCAAGGTCGGTGCTCACCTCGAGCATGCCCTGGCTGGCGCGCTCGCTCATCAGCGCGACGCAGTCGTTGACCAGGCCCGCGACCGGGACAGCGTCGCGGTCGAGCTCCACCTTGCCGGCCTCGATCTTCGACATGTCGAGGATGTCGTTGATCAGCTCCAGAAGATGGCGGCCGGCGCTCTGGATCATGCCGGTGTATTCCCTGTAGTGCGGATTGCCGAGCGGGCCGTAGGTCTCGATGTGCATCAGCTCGGCGAACCCGATCACCGCGTTGAGCGGCGTGCGCAGCTCGTGGCTCATGTTGGCCAGGAACATGGACTTGGCGCGGTTGGCGCGCTCGGCGGCGTCGCGCGCGACCAGCGCTTCCTCGCGCGCCAGTTCCGCGCGCTCCATCGCCGAGGCAAGCCCCTTCTCCAGCAGGCGGCGCTGCTGCAGCGCGGCGCCCACCAGCGTCACGGAGAAGCCGATCACCGCCACGAAGATCTGCACGAGGATGATCTGCTCGCGCAGCGGATGGCCCTTGAGCCCGCCCGTGCCGTTGCCCATCAGCACCGGCACGGCGAGATAGGCCGCGGAGATCGCCACCCCGATGGCACCGCCCGCGAAGCCGCGCTGGAAGGTGAGGAGCACCACCGTGGGGAAGAACAGGAAGGCCACCGGATAGCCGCGGAACACGAAGTTCACCGCCACGGCGGCCACGACGAGGCTGATGAGCTGGAGGGAGACGAGCCGCTGCGTGGGGCCGAACATCTCCTTGAAGTCGCGCATCCGCACGGTGATGAGCAGCGGCGCCAGGATGACGAGGCCGAGCGCGTCGGCGGCGTACCAGTGCGAGATCGCGTCGCCGATATCGGCGCTGCCGGCGATGCTCATGTAGATCGCGGCGACGGCGCCGCCCAATACCGGGCCGATGCCGCCCGCCAGGATGTAGAAGCCTAGGATGCCGCGCGGCTTGGTGAACTGGCTGTCGAGCTTCCAGCGCCGCATCGGCCAGGCCACGGCCAGCACCTCGATCGCGTTGGCGGCGGTGAAGACAAACGCCCTGGGGATGGAATCGCCCACCATCAGGTCGGCGACGAGATTGGCGCCGAAGGCGACGATCAGCAGCTGCGGCCAGGCCTTGCGCTCATGGCGCAGCAGGAAGGCCAGCGCGATCGCATTGGCGATCCAGATCGCGGCGACGCGGCCGGTGAAATAGGTGAGCTCGATGCAGCCCCACGCGGAGGCGAGCACCAGCACGAACGCCGCGGCGAGCGCGAACGGCGTGAGAGGGCGCAGGTTTGTGGCGGGTGTCCCGGACACCGATACCCCTGGTAAAAGCTTCCTTAACGCCACCGCCGGTCCCGAAGGCGGATGCCGCAACGTTAGCGGCTGCGGGATAATGCGGCGTTAATTTGGGACAAGTTGTGCGCGCGCCGGGCGCGCGCGCCCTCGTCACGAACGTTATTTTCCCGCCGCCGGCGGGCTTTTCCGGCAGGGCGCGCGGAAAGCCGGCGCCGCGACCGCGCCGCCCGGACCCGGCTACTCCTGCGTCCAGGCGGCGATGTCGTAGCCGTCCGGATCCTTCATCTCGAAGCGGCGCCCGCCGGGAAAAGAGTAGATCGGCTTGACGATGACCGCGCCGGCCGCCCTTGCCCTGGCGAATGCCGCCTCCAAATCATCGACATGGAACACCATCAGCGGGCCGCCGGGCGTGGGCGTTCCGGCGGTGGTGAAGCCGCCGCCCAGGCCGTTGTCGACGAAGCTGGTGTAGCCCGGGCCGTAGTCGGTGAATTCCCAGCCGAAAATCGCGCTGTAGAACGCCTTGGTGCGCGCCATGTCGGCGACCTTGAACTCGACGTAGTCCATCGGCGGCGGCTTGGCGGGCGCAGCGGCCGGCGTGACGGCGGCAAGAATGGCGAGCGTCAGCAAGTGCGAAAGCATCGGCGTGTCCTCCTCGAGACGCAGAGACCCTACACGCCCCTGCTGACAGGTTTTGTCAGCAGCATTTCGGCCAAGCAAAAAGCGCCCGGATCGCGCCGGGCGCCCTTTGCGGCGAGGCGTGAGGCTTATTCCTCCTCGCCGTCGTCCTTCCTGGTGCGCTTCTTGAGGGCGGCGCCGAGGATGTCGCCGAGGCTGGCGCCGGAGTCCGACGAACCGTACTGCGCCACGGCTTCCTTCTCCTCGCTGATCTCGCGCGCCTTGATGGAGAGCGAGACCTTGCGGGTCGTCTTGTCGATCTGGGTGACCATGGCATCGACCTTGTTGCCGACCTGGAAGCGCTCGGGGCGCTGGTCGTTGCGGTCGCGGCTGAGATCGGAGCGGCGGATGAACGCCTTCACGCCGTCGGCCAGGCTCACCTCGATGCCGCCATCGTTCACTTCCGTGACGGTGACGGTGACGATCTGGTTCTTGCGCAGCGCGCCGCCGTCGGCGCCGGCGGTCTCCATCGGGTCGCGGCTGAGCTGCTTGATGCCCAGCGACACGCGTTCCTTCTCGGCATCGACGTCGAGCACCTTGGCCCTGACGGTCTGGCCCTTCTCGTAGGCCTTGACCGCCTCGTCGCCCGACTTGTCCCACGACAGGTCGGAGAGATGCACCATGCCGTCGATGTCGTTGTCGAGGCCGACGAACAGGCCGAACTCGGTGATCGACTTGATCTCGCCCTCGATCGTGCTGCCCGGCGGATGCGACTTGGCGAAGGCCTCCCAGGGATTGTCCTGCGTCTGCTTGAGGCCGAGCGAGATGCGGCGCTTGTTGGAATCGACCTCCAGCACCTGCACTTCGACCTCCGAGCCCGGGGTGACGATCTTGGACGGCGCCACGTTCTTCTTGACCCACGACATCTCGGAGACGTGGACGAGGCCCTCGACGCCCGGCTCCAGCTCCACGAAGGCGCCGTAGTCCGTCACGTTCGTGACCTTGCCCTTGAAGCGCACGCCGACCGGATACTTGGCGGCGACGCCTTCCCACGGATCGGTCTGCAGCTGCTTCATGCCGAGCGATATGCGCTGCGTCTCCGGATTGATCTTGATGATCTGCACCGTGACGGTCTGGCCGACGTTCAGGACCTCGGTCGGATGCGAGACGCGGCGCCAGGCGATGTCCGTCACATGGAGCAGGCCGTCGACGCCGCCGAGATCCACGAAGGCGCCGTAATCGGTGATGTTCTTGACCACGCCCTCGACCACCTGGCCTTCCTTGAGCGAGGCGACGAGCGACGAACGCTCCTCGGCGCGGCGCTCCTCGAGCACGGCGCGGCGGGAGACGACGATGTTGCCGCGGCGGCGATCCATCTTCAGGATCTGGAAGGGCTGCGGCTGGTTCATCAGCGGGCCCACGTCGCGCATCGGGCGCACGTCCACCTGGCTGCCGGGCAGGAACGCGACCGCGCCGTCGAGATCGACGGTGAAGCCGCCCTTGACGCGGCCGAAGATCACGCCGGTGACGCGGGTCTGGTCGTTGAACGCCTTCTCCAGGCGGATCCAGCTTTCCTCGCGCCGCGCCTTGTCGCGGGAGAGCACCGCTTCGCCCATCGCGTTCTCGATGCGCTCGAGATAGACCTCGACCTCGTCGCCGATCTTCACGGTGACGGGCATGCCCGGCATCGAGAATTCCTTGAGCGCGACGCGGCCCTCGGTCTTCAGGCCGACGTCGACCACCGCGAAATCGTTCTCGACGGCGACGATGGTGCCGCGGATGACGGAACCCTCGGCGGGCGCCTGCTGCTCGAAGCTGGCGTCGAGCATGGCCGCGAAGTCCTCGCGGCTGGGGGTGGCGATGGATTCGGCGGCGGCGGTGCGGGCCATGAAGCGTCCTTGTGTAACGTTCGTGCCAATCCGCCTTCGCCCTGCGGCTCCGGCGTGACGGTCTTCCAAGCGGGCGGGCGCCCGCGTTGGCGTGGTTGGATGGTCGGTTCCGGCCGGCCCGGTGAAGCGCCGCCGGGTCTCCTTAACCCCTTGGCAGCGCCTTGAGCCTCGCCTCGACGATGTCGAGGGCGGCCTGGAACGCGGCGTCTATATCCAAATGAGTCGTGTCGAGCAAGACCGCGTCGGGGGCGGGCCGCAGCGGCGCCGTGGCGCGGCCGCGGTCGCGGGCGTCGCGCTCCGCTATGTCCTTGAGCACGGCGGATTCTTCGGGCGCGGCGCCCTGCCCCTTCAGCTCCAGCCAGCGGCGGTGGGCGCGCACTTCGGGCGCGGCGTCGATGAACAGCTTGGCCTGGGCGTCCGGGCACACCACCGTGCCGATGTCGCGCCCGTCGATCACTGCCCCCGGCCCCCGCCGCGCGAAGCTGCGCTGGTAATCGAGCAGCGTGGAGCGCACGGCCGGGAAGACGGATACCAGCGACGCCGCGCTGCCGATCTCGGCGGAGCGGAGGCGCGGATCGCCCGCGCGGGAGGGATCGATGGCGCGCGCGGCGGCGAGCGCATCCGCTTCCTTCGCCGGGTCGGCTCCCGCCTCGGCCACGCCGAGCGCGACCAGGCGATAGAGCGAGCCGGAATCCAGATGATGGAATCCAAAATGCGCCGCCAGCTTCTTCGCCAGCGTCCCCTTGCCCGACGCGGCGGTGCCGTCGACGGCGATGACGACACTCATCTCCTTCTCCGCCTTTGAGGGGGAGAAGGCCGGGATGAGGGGGCCTCTCCGCGCGCGCATCGCTTGAGGCGAGGTGCATGCGGCGCCACCTCCTCACCCGTTCGGGCCGGAAGAACGTCCGATCGGACGTTCTTCCGATCCGAACCCTCTCCCCCTGCGGGGGCGAGGGAGAATTCTGGCGAGAGCCTCATGACGATAGCTCCGCTCCAAGATTCTTCATCAGCGTCTCGAACTCCGGAAAGCTTGTCGCGATCATCGAGACGTCGTCCATCGTCACTGGTTCGCGCGAGGCCAGTCCCATCACCAAGAAGCTCATGGCGATGCGGTGGTCCATGTGGGTGGCGACGGTGCCGCCGCCGGGAACGTCGCCGTCCCGGCCGTGGACGATCAGGCCGTCGTCCAGCTCTTCGACCGTCACGCCGTTGGCGCGCAACCCCGCGACGATGGCGGCGAGGCGGTCGCTCTCCTTCACGCGCAACTCCTCCAGGCCGCGCATGACGGTGCGGCCATGAGCGTAGGCGGCGGCAACGGAGAGGATCGGATATTCGTCGATCATCGCGGGCGCGCGTTCGGGCGGGACTTCGACGCCGCGGAGCGCGGAATGCCTCACCACGAGATCGCCGATCTCCTCGCCGCCGCTTTCGCGACGGTTCGCGATGGCGATGCCGGCGCCCATTTCCAGGAGCGTCTCGATCAGCCCGACGCGGCGCGGGTTGAGCAGCACGCCCGGGATGGAGACATTCGAGCCGGGTACGATCAGCGCAGCCACCAGCGGGAACGCGGCCGAGGACGGATCGCGCGGAACGTCCACGGCGCAGGCCTGCAGCTCCTTCTCGCCGGTGATGAAGATCGTGTCGCCCTCGACCATGATGTCGGCGCCGAACGCCTTGAGCATTTTCTCGGTATGGTCGCGCGTCGGCGTGGCCTGGCGGATGCGCGAGCGGCCGGGCGCGTTCAGCGCGGCGAGCAGCAGCGCGGACTTCACCTGGGCGGAGGCGACCGCCACCTCCATGTCGATGCAGATCGGATTGTCCGCGCCCGTGAGCGTCAGCGGCATGGTAGGATTGTCGTATGCTGCGCCGAACGCCGTCAGCGGATCGAGCACGCGGCGCATGGGGCGGCGGCTCAAGGAGGCGTCGCCCGTGAACCGCGCGGCGATGGGCGTGGTCGCCATCGCGCCCATGACCAAGCGCGAGCCGGTGCCGGAGTTCCCGAAGTCCAGCGGCGCTGCGGGCGCGTCCCAGCCGCCCACGCCCCGGCCCCACACCCGCCAGGCGCCGGGGCCGTCGCGCGTCACTTCGGCCCCGAACTGGCGCATGACCTTGGCGGCATTGAGGACATCCTCGGCTTCCAGCAGGCCGGAAATCCGTGTTTCGCCCACCGCCAGCGCGCCCAGGATGAGCGCGCGATGGGAGATGGACTTGTCCCCCGGCACAATGGCGGTTCCCGCCAAAGGCCCGGCCCGGCGCGCGGTCGCCGAACGACCTCGGGGACGGTTCGCGGGGGGATTCATGAGGGCATTTCCGCCTTTGACAGGGCACGCCGGAAGTGGCAAACGACCCGGCCTTCCTGAAACGATACTCACGCGGGAAAGACAATCTTGGTCAAGGCTGATCTCGGAATAAAGCGTGTCTGCCCCTCTTGCGGCGCGCGGTTCTACGACCTGCAGAAGCGGCCCATCGAGTGCCCGAAGTGCCATTTCGCCTTCGAGCCCGAGTCGCTCTACAAGCAGCGCCGCCCGCGCCAGCCCGAGCCGGTGCAGGCCGAGCCCGTCGCCGAGCCGGACGAGGAAGAAGAGGTCGAGGAGGCCGAGGCCGAGACCGACGAGGCCGAAGCCGAGGCGGTGGTCGAGGCCGCGCCCGTCGTTGCCGGCGAGGATGACGAGGACGAGGAAGAAGAAGCCACGACGCCCGAGGACGAAGCCGCCGAAGCCGGCATGAGCGTCGTCGAGGGCGACGAGGCCGCCGACATCGAGGACATCGAGGAAGACGGCGAAGGCGACGAGGAAGACGACGGCCTGCTCGAGACGGTCGAAGAAGACGAAGACGACGTCAGCGGCATCATCGACCCTGACATCGCCAAGGACGAGAGATGACCAGCAATCAGGGATCAGGGATCAGAAGCAGCTGATACCTGATCCCTGATCCCTGAACGGGGCCATAGCTCAGCTGGGAGAGCGCCTGCATGGCATGCAGGAGGTCAGCGGTTCGATCCCGCTTGGCTCCACCAGGCTTCGCCGCGCGGCGGCGGAGCCTGCCACGGCGTAGCGCGTCAGCGCGAAGCCGGGCCGGTTGACGCGAGCGACGGTCGGCCGGCCAATCTCGATTTCGCGCAGCTTCGGGTGCCTGGCTCGCCAACGCGTTCCCGAACCGCTGAATCCGGCGAACATTGCGCGAAGATCATTCACCAATTTCAATCCGTGCATTCGCGGGCAATCGCCTGTAGACACGGAATCGGAATTTCCCCGCCCCGGAGCGCGCGGGCTGATGAAAGGCTGAGGGTTGCCCGCGTTCGTCGACGCCAGAACGGTTCCGGACAATACCGTCCTCGATACCGACCTCGCCATCATCGGTGGCGGGCCCGCCGGCATCACGCTGGCGCTCGCGCTGGCGCAGGCGCATTTCCGTGTGCTTCTGCTGGAGAGCGGCGGCACCGAATACGAAGCCAGGACCCAGGCGCTCTATGACGGCGCGGAGACGGGCGTGCGCTACCTGCCGCTCGATGCCTCGCGCCAGCGCGTGCTGGGCGGCTCGACGGCGCATTGGGGCGGCTGGTGCCGCCCGCTGGACAAGATCGACTTCCTCAAGCGCGACTGGCTGCCCTGGTCGGGCTGGCCGTTCGGCCGCGAGGCGCTGGAGCCCTACTACCCGCGCGCCCAGGCGCTGGTGGAGGCCGGACCCTTCATCTACGACCGCTCGGAGGTCTGGACCTCCGCGCAAGGGGCGGCGCTCGCGCTGGGCGACGGCGGGGTGCAGACGACCTATTTCCAGTTCAGCAAGCAGAGCGAGGACGTGCTGCCGACGAATTTCGGCACGCGCTACGCCGGCGACCTGAAGAAGACGCCGAACCTGATGCTGATGCTCCACGCCAACGTCACCGGCATCCGGCTCGCGGCGGACGCGGGCCATGTCGACCATCTGGACGCGGCCACGCTCACCGGCCGCAGATTCACGGTGAAGGCCAGGCAGGTGGTGCTGGCGGCGGGCGGCGTGGAATGCCCGCGCATCCTGCTCGCCTCCGACGACGTGATGAAGACCGGCGTGGGCAACGGCAACGGCCTCGTCGGCCGCTTCTTCGCCGACCACCCGATCCCCGGCCACGTGGCGACGCTGGCGCTGTTCAACGGCAACTTGCCGATCTACTATCAGATCCCCCGCGAGGTGGACGGCGCGATCTTCCGCGCGGCGCTGGCGCCGACGGACGCGTTCAAGGCGCGCCGCCACGTGCTGGGCTCGCTCTCGACGATCGAGGAGGAGATCCAGCTCACCGAACTCGGCCGCGCCGCGGTGGCGACCACCGCCTCGGCGATGGGGGTGGACGCGGGCGCCTACAAGGCGTTCACGCTGGGCTGCGGCATGGAGCTCGCGCCCGATCCCGAGCGCCGCCTGACGCTGACGGATGCGCGCGACGCCCTCGGCATGCCGCGGCTGAAGCTCGCCATGACCGTCTCGGACGAGGATTTCGCGCGCTATCGCGAGACGCTGTCGGAGCTGGGGCGCCAGCTCCTGGCGGCGCGCACCGGGCTCATCAAGCTCCACCACAAGACGCGCGCGGAATGGCTCAGCGTCATGGACTGGGGCAACCATCACATGGGCACCACGCGCATGCACGACGATCCCCGGCAGGGCGTGGTGGATTCCAATTCGCAGGTCCACGGCATCGCCAATCTGCACGTCGCGGGCACCTCGGTGTTTCCCACCTACGGCGCCTCCAACCCGACGATGAACATGCTGGCGCTGGTGCTGAGGCTGGCCGACCGCATCAAGGGGCTGTTCGCATGAGCTTCCGCTCCGAAATCGCGCGGCGTCCGGTGCTGGCGGGCCTGTTCGGCCTCGCCGGGCTCGGCCTCGCCGGCGGCACGGCCTACGAAGTCGCCCATATCGTCAGGCACCGCTACCCGCCCACGGCCTTCGACGACCTGCTGGACAGGCTGCCGGACCGCGAGAGCGCGGAGAAGATCGGCGTGGTGGTGATCGCCAATTCGCGCATGTTCGACGTGGCCAGCGTGGCGCGCATGCTTCGCCGCCGCATCGGCAGGCGCCCGCTGGCGGATGCGCTGGCGGAGGACGCCGCCGCGGGGCGCCTGGTCGAGATCGGCGGCTGGGTGATGCCGGAGACGCTGACCAGACTGTGCGGGCTGGCCGCGAGCTAAGCCTTGCGCCGCGCGCGGATCAGGCCGCGCAGGGAATTGCCGAAATAGGCTTCACCGTCGAGAGCGTCCGGCGTGAGCGCGGCCTCCATGCATCGACCGGCCTCCAGCAGCGCGCGCCTGAGGCAGCCGTCGAGCGCGCCCGCGGAAAGCGGCGGCGTCTTCAGCACGCCGTCCTGCCGCACGAAGACGTTGCTGCGGCTGCCTTCGGCGATTTCGCCGCGCCGGTTGAGGAAGATCACCTCGTCCGCGCCCGCGCGGGCCAGCTCGCCCTCGTAAAGCTCGCGCCAATCGATCTTGTGGCGCAGCAGCGCGTCGCCGCTCGCGATGCGGGCCGGCGAGATCGCGTAGGTCCAGTGCGCCGGCGGATCGCCCAGCGGCGCGTGGGTGCAGGAAAAGCGTCCCGCTTCGTCCAGCGTCAGGCGCACGCGCCGGACGCCCTCGCCCGCGACGCTGTCCAGCGCAGCCAGCGCCGCGGCGCGGCCGAACGGGATGCCGAGGACCGATGCCGAGCGTTCCATGCGCGCCAGATGGAGGTCGCGGCGCGCGAACCCGGCATCCGGCGCCCAGCGCAGGGTCTCGATCAGGCCGATGGGCTTGCGGGTTTCGCTGAAGTACCGCGCCTTGAGGCGGCACTCGGCGTATTCGCCCCGGGCGGTGGAATCGTGGACGACGGCGCCGCCGATGCCGAGCTCGCCCGCGCCGTCCCGCAGCGTGACGGTGCGGATCGCCACGTTGAACTGCGCCGAGCCGTCGGGCGCGAAATGGCCGATGGCGCCGCAATAGACGCCGCGCGGGCCCGATTCCAGCTCGCCGACGATCTCCATGGCGCGGATCTTGGGGGCGCCGGTCACCGAGCCGCACGGGAAGAGCGCGCGCACGACGTCCGTCACCCGCGCACCCGCCCGCAATTTCGCGGCGACCGTCGACGTCATCTGGTGGACGGTGGGATAGGTCTCCACCGAGAACAATTCCTTCACCGCCACGCTGCCGAGTTCGGCGACCCGGCCGAGATCGTTGCGCAGCAGATCGACGATCATCAGGTTTTCGGCGCGGTCCTTCGGGCTCTTGCGCAGGCCGGCGCACAGGCGCGCGTCGGAGTCGGGATCGGCGCCGCGCGGCGCGGTGCCCTTCATCGGACGCGCGGTGAGATCGCCGCCGGCCGTCAGGTCGAAGAACAGCTCCGGCGACAGGCTGAGGATGTGCCGCGCGCCGTCATGCACGAAGGCGCCATGCGGCGCGGCCGCGCGCGCGCGCAGCGCGGCATAGAGCGCCAGCGGATCGCCCACCAGGCGGAACCGCGAACGGAAGCTCAAATTGGCCTGGTAGATGTCGCCGGCGCCGATGGCGGCATGCACGCGCGCGAAGCGGGCGTCGTAGTCCTGCCGGTTCCACTCGTGCCTCAGCGGCGAAGCGTACGCGCGCAGGTCCGTGGCGAAGGCCTCTTCCGGCGAGGGCCGGTCGCAGTCACGGAAGATTCCGAACCACAGGAGCGGCACGGAACGGTCGCGCGGCATCAGCGGGGCGAGCCGCGGCTCGAGCGCGTAGCCCAGCTCGTAGGAGAAATAGCCGGCCACGTGACTGCCTTCGCCCAGCGCCGCCTCGAGCGCCGTCAGCGCCGCCGGCACTTCGGCAGGGTGCTCCGCCGTCACCGTGGCAAGCGGGCTCCGGTAGCGCCGCAGGGCGCCGGAAGGGGCATCGTCCAGGATCACCAGCGGTTCGGGCATGGCCGCTTCTGCCAAGGCGGCAAAGGTTCCCGCAAGGGCCGAAAATTGAACGAAAGGTGGACACTTGATCGCGGCCGGAAAGACCCCACATTGTACTCAGAGGCGGCGTCCGATTGGAGCCGCAAGATACGCAAAGCCGCTCAAGGAGGGCTTTGAGATGACACGGAATTTCGCCTTCAACAGTCCCTTCCTGCTCGGCTTCGAGAATCTGGAGCGGCTGTTGGAACGCACCGCCAAGGCGGCGGGCGATGGCTATCCCCCCTACAACATCGAGGACGCCGGCCAGGACAAGCTGCGCATCACGCTGGCCGTCGCGGGGTTCTCGCCGGAGGAACTCGCCGTCACGGTGGAGGAAAACCAGCTCATCATCCGCGGCAAGCAAACCGAAGCGGGCGACAAGACGTTTCTTCATCGCGGCATCGCCGCGCGGCAGTTCCAGCGGGCCTTCGTGCTGGCCGACGGGATCGAAGTGACCGCTGCCAGGCTCGAGAACGGGCTTCTGGCGGTCGAGCTTCAGCGCCGGCAGATCGAGCCGGTCGTCCGCCACATCGAAATCACCACGTCCGGGAAGGGCGCGAGCACAGGAGGTCGGTCATGACCGGCAACAACGAGACCCTCGACAACGGCAGCGCGCCCGTGCGCATCGCCTACATCAAGCCCACGCCCGTCGCCGAAGCACGCAGGCTCGGCATCGTTCCCGAAGGCGTGAAGATCCCCGACGGCGTGAAGCTCTACGTGCTGCACGCGGTGGACGGCACCGTGCTCGGTTTCACCGACGCCTACGAGAGCGCCTACGGCGCCGCCGTCCAGAACGAACTCACGCCGGTGAGCGTCCACTGAGGGAGATGGCGGGAAGGACCGATCAGGCCGCCTGCGAGCTGGTGCCGCCATTGGCGCCGTTGGTGGGCTCGGTGAGCAGCGCATAGAGCACTTCGGGCTTCGACGCCGCGCGCAGCTTTTCGCAGGTCTGCTTGTTGCGCAGCAGGCGCGAGACCCGGGCCAGCGCCTTCAGGTGGTCGGCGCCGGCGCCCTCGGGCGCGAGCAGCATGAAGACGAGATCGACGGGCTGGTCGTCCACCGCCTCATAGGCGATGGGCGCTTCCAGCCGCGCGAACAGGCCCACGATCTTCGAAAGGCCCGCGATGCGGCCGTGCGGGATGGCGATGCCCTGCCCCATGCCGGTGGAACCAAGCCGCTCGCGCTCGATCAGGGTCTCGAAGATGCGCCGCTCCGGCAGGCCGGTGAGCCTGGCGGCGCGCTCGGCAAGGTCCTGCAGCAGCGCCTTCTTGCCGGAGGTCTTCACGGAGGCGAGAACGCCCTCCGGCGCGAGCAGATCGGCGATTTCCATGGCGACCCCTACTTGAGCGAAACGGCGCGTTCTCGCGCCTTCGTCTTCTCGTGATGGTTCTTCAAGCGGCGCTTGTAGCGCCGTACCTGCTTCTCCAGATGGACGAGCACGGCGTCGAATGCCTGATGCGCGTCCTTGCCTTCGCCTTCCGCCTTGAGCACGGCGCCCGAATAGAGATGGGCGGTGCAGTCGACCCGCGTGAACGGGCCGTCGTGGCTGAACACCGCGTTGACGTCTGCGTCACCGTCGAAATGCTTGGCTATCGCACCCTTGAGACGCTCCCGCGCCGAACTGCGGAGCGAGGGACCGAGATCGATCTGCTTCCCTGACACCCGGACTGTCATGACCCTGTAACGCGCAAGTTGAGATCTCGCTTCGCGGGGCTTTCGCCCCATTTTTCGAGCACTGCCCGTTCACAAAAGGCGGCGCCTTATAGGTCCGGCCCTACCCCCTGTCAACGCAACTTTTCATGCCGCTAGCGGCCCGCCGCGCCGGCGAATTCACCCAGTTTCTGCCTGCGCCGCTCCACCGAGGAGGGGATGCGCATGGCCTCCCGATACTTCGCAACGGTGCGCCGCGCAATATTGACTCCGTCGGCGGTAAGTAGCGAAACGATTCGATCATCGGACAGGACTTCGCCGGATTCGCGCTCGATCATCTCGCGGATGCGGTCGCGCACGGCCTCTGCCGAATGGCTCTCCGCGCCGTTAACCGACTGGATGGCGGCGGTGAAGAAATATTTCAGCTCGAAGAGACCGCGGGGTGTGGCGATATATTTGTTGGAGGTGACGCGGCTCACCGTCGATTCGTGCATGCCGATGGCGTCGGCGATGGTGCGCAGGTTGAGCGGCCGCAGGTGCCGCACGCCATAGGCCAGGAACATGTCCTGCTGGCGGACGATCTCGGTGGAGACCTTGAGGATGGTGCGCGCGCGCTGGTCCAGGCTCTTCACCAGCCAGTTGGCGTTGTTCAGGCAGTCGGCGATGTAGGTCTTGGCCTCCTTGTCGCGCGCCGCCGCGGCCACTTTCGCGTGATAGCGGCCGTTGACCAGGAGCCTCGGCAGCGTGTCGGTGTTGAGCTCGACGTGCCAGCCGCCGTCGGCGCCTTCGCGGACGAAGACGTCGGGCACCACGGGCTGCACTGGCTCGCTGCCGAAGGCGAGACCGGGCTTGGGCGTGAGTTCGCGGATCTCCGCGATCATGCCGGCCACGTCCTCGGCGTCGACGCCGCAGATCTGGGAGAGCTGGGCAAGGTCGCGTTTCGCCACAAGGTCGAGATGGGCCAGGAACGCCTGCATGGCCGGGTCGAGCCGGTCCTTCTCGCGCAGCTGGATGGCCAGGCATTCGGCCAGGTCGCGCGCCGCCACGCCGGAGGGCTCGAAGCCCTGGATCACCGCGAGCACCCTTTCGATCGCGGCGCGCTCCACGCCCAGCCGCGCCGCCGTCTCGTCGAGATCGGCGCGGCAATAGCCGGCCTCGTCGACGGCGTCGATCAGGGCGGCGCCGATCAGCCGGTCCGCGCCGTCCAGCGCGGCGATCGTGAGCTGGCCGGCGAGATGATCCTTGAGCGTGACGTCGTGGGCGAGCGTGCCTTCGAGGCCGCTCCCGTCGCCGTCCAGCCGCGCGCCGGAGCGCACGCTGGTCCAGTCGCTGAGCTTGGCGTCGCGGGGCGCGGAGGTGGAATCGTTCTCGGCGTAGACATCGTCGCGCTCGGCGTCCATGTCCTCGGCCTTGGAGAAATCCTCGCGGGCGAGCGCGGCGTCGGCGCCCTCGCCCTCGCTGCTCTCGGCCTTCTCGGCGCGCTCGTCCGGCGCGTGGTCGCGCTCGTCGCGCTCCAGAAGCGGATTGCGCTCCAGCTCCTGCTCGACGAAGGCGGAGAGCTCGAGATTGGAGAGCTGCAGCAGCTTGATCGCCTGCTGCAGTTGCGGCGTCATGACCAGGGATTGGCCCTGGCGAAGCTCCAGCCGCTGCGTCAACGCCATGACAGTGCCCCGCTCATGGCGCTACAGCTGGAACCGCTCGCCCAGATAGACACGGCGCACGTCGCGGTCGCCGACGATGTCGGACGGCGTGCCTTCCTTGAGCACCTGGCCTTCGTGGATGATGTAGGCGCGGTCGATGATGTCGAGCGCGTCGCGGACGTTGTGGTCGGTGATGAGCACGCCGATGCCGCGATCCTTGAGGTGGCGCACCAGGTCGCGGATGTCGTTGACGGCGATCGGATCGATGCCGGCCAGCGGCTCGTCGAGCAGGATGTAGGAGGGATGGGTGGCCAGCGCGCGGGCGATCTCCACCCGGCGGCGCTCGCCGCCCGACAGCGCGATGGCCGGCGTGTCGCGCACGTGCTCCACGCCGAATTCCGCCATGAGCTCCTCGACCATGGCCTCGACGCGGGCGGGATCGGGTTCCACCAGCTCGGCGGTGGCGCGGATGTTCTCTTCCGCCGAAAGCCCGCGGAAGATCGAAGCCTCCTGCGGCAGGTAGCCGATGCCCAGCCGCGCGCGGCGGTACATGGGCAGGCTCGTCACGTCGTGGCCGTCCAGCTCGATTGTGCCGTAGTCCGGCGGGATGAGGCCGGTGATCATGTAGAAGGTGGTGGTCTTGCCGGCGCCGTTGGGGCCCAGCAGGCCCACGACTTCGCCGCGGTGCACCGACAGGCTCACCGCCCGCACCACGGGCCGCTTCTTGAAGCTCTTGCCCACGCGGGTGACGACGAGACCCTGGCTGCCCTCGATCACGCGGGGGCGCTCGGCTTCCGCAACGGTTTCGTTCGTCGTCTTCGTCGTCTTCGTCGTCATGGCAAGAACTGTGCCTGTTCGTCTTTAAGGAAGCGTGAAGCCTATTTGCCCCCATTCGGGGCGGATTTTTTTTGGCCCGTGCCGCCGTTGTTAGCATTCTGTTTGGGAATGAGCAGGGCATGGACCCTGTTGTCCGCCGTGCCGCCGGCCGTGAGGTTGGCGATGTTGGTGTTCATGTCCATCACCAGCCGCGTGCCGCGCATCACGTTCTTGTCCTTGTTGAGCACGACCTTGCCCGTGAGGGTGATGGTCTTGACGTTGAGGTCGTAGACGCCGTCGTCGCCCGTGGCGGTGCCGTTGGGCGCGTCGATGACGATGCCGCCATGGGCGAACACCTTGCTGGGCTTGTCGCCGTCCTCCACGATGCGCACCTGGTCGGCGCGCATCTTCATGTCGCCCTGGGTGACGATCACGTTGCCGAGATAGGTGCCGATCTTGGTGGCGAGGTCGCCGCGGAAACTGTCCGACGCGACGTTGATGGGCGCGTTGGAGTCGTGCTTGGAGAAGCCCAGGCCGCTGCCGCCGCGCGGCTGCACGGCGGTCTGCGCCTGCTGCGCGAGCGCGCCGCCCGAGAGGAGCAGGACGGCCAGGAATGCGGGCGCGAATCTCAACGCGTCTTTTCCTTCTTCAGCGCGCCGGGGAAGATGGTCATGTGGACGTTCCCGTTGAGCACGATCAGTCTCTTCCCGCGGTCGAGCCAGAAGCTGTCGGCCCACATCGTGCCGCTCGGCCCCTGCCCCCTGACGTAGCGCGGGCCTCGCACGATTCCGTTGGCGAGGTCCACATTGGCGAGCATGGTGTGGATCTCGTAGCCGTTGTCGGAATAGACGGCGATGGGGCCGTGGAGCTGGAGCTTGTGCGCGTCGGCGTCGAGATTGCCGGTGGGCGCCGAGAGCGAAACCCACGTGCCCTGCTTCTTCTCGGTGAGGTCCGCGTTGACGTTCACCAGCAGCGCGCGGCGCGTATTGCGCGGATCCTGCACCGCCTTGTCGGCGGTGATGACGTAGGGATTGCCGCTGTCGTCCAGCCCGGTGAGCCGCGGCCTGGTCATGGTCAGGTCGTTGGCCAGCGAGCCGACCTTGCCGACGTCGATCACCACCTTGCCCTGGCGGCGCGGCACCAGCGAATAGGCGAGCACGGCGAGCAGCACCGCGATCGCCGAAATCAGCAGCGCGCGCTTCATCACCGTGACGAAGCGGGTGTAGCGCGCGGATTCCTGGGCGGTGGTGCGGGTGCGCGCGCCCCAGTCGACAGAGTCGCGCGCGGCAGGCGGCGGCGCCTGGGCCAGATGGCTTCCGCGGGCCACTATTCGATCCCCGCGCGCAGGCAGTCGTGCAGGTGCAGGATGCCGACGGGCTTGCGGGACTTGCCGCCGGGCTCCAGCACGAAGAGCTGGGTGATCTTCCTGGCGTTCATGAAGGCGAGCGCCTCGGCCGCCAGCTTCTCGCCGGCGAAGGTCTTGGGCGCGGTGGTCATGATCGACGCCGGTTTCTGGTCGAGCAGCTTGCGGTCCATGTGGCGGGCGAGATCGCCGTCGGTGATGATGCCGGCGAGCGCGCCCTTGCCGTCCACGATGCCCACGCAGCCGAGCCGCTTGGTGGCCATCTCGAGCACGACGTCCTGCATCGACGCGCCGTCGCCCACCAGGGGCATCTCATCGCCGGTGTGCATGAGGTCGGACACCCGCACCAGCGCCTTGCCGAGCGCGCCGCCGGGGTGAAGCTCGCGATACTGGTCGGCCGAGAAGCTTCTCCGCTCCATCAGCGCCACGGCGAGCGCGTCGCCCAGCACCAGCGTCAGCGTCGTCGACGTCGTGGGCGCCATGCCGATGGAGCAGGCCTCCTGGAACCGGGGCAGCACCAGCGGGACGTCCGCGGCCTGCATCAGGGTGGAATCCGCGCGGCTGGCGATGCCGATGACGGGGATCGAGAAGCGCTTGGCGAAGGTGATGAGGTCGGAAAGCTCGCGCGTCTCGCCGGAGTTCGACAGCATCAGCAGCACGTCGCCCGGCGTGACCATGCCGAGATCGCCATGGCTGGCCTCGGCCGGATGCACGAACTGCGCGGGCGTGCCGGTGGAGGCGAGCGTGGCCGCGATCTTGCGGCCGACATGGCCGGACTTGCCCATGCCGCTGACGATCACCCGGCCCTTCGTGGCCATGATGGTGTCGATGGCGCGGGTGAAATCGCCGTTCAGCGTGGCGCCCAGCGCGCGGATGGCGTCGGTCGCGTAGTCGAGCACGCGCCTGGCGGCGGCAAGGTCGCCAGACAGTTCGGAACGCGTGGCGGGACCGGCGGAACGCATGAAGGGACACCCGTTTGTTGTGACGCCCGCTCCCGTTCCCCCGAAGCAGGCCCCCCGCGGCCCACTCTACCCCAGCCGGGACGCGAAATTCATGCCAAATATGGCCGTGCCGCTTGTGCCCTTCAAGCCGAACGATGTCAAAGGCTTAACGGCGATCAATGCGCGAAGATGTCGACCTCGTCCCAGCCGGCCAGGTCGAGCTGGGCGCGGGCGGGGAGGAACTGGAAGCAGGCCCGCGCGATCTCGGTGCGGCCTTCGCGCTCGAGCATGCCGTCCAGCGCATCGCGCAGGCGGTGGAGATAGGCCACGTCATTGGCGGCATAGGCGAGCTGCTTCTCGGTGAGCGTGGGCGCCCCCCAGTCGGAGCTCTGCTGCTCCTTCGAAAGGTCGACGTTCAGCAGCTCCTTCACCAGATCCTTCAGCCCGTGCTTGTCGGTGTAGGTGCGCACGAGCCGGGAGGCGATCTTGGTGCAATAGACCGGCGCGCACATCACGCCGAGATAGCGGCGGAACACCGCCACATCGAAGCGCGCGAAATGGAAGAGCTTGGTCACCTTGCGGTCGGTGAGGAGCTTCTTGAGGTTCGGCGCCGCGTACTGCCCGCGCTCGAACTGCACCGCGTGGCAGACCCCGTCGCCGGCGGAGAGCTGGGCGAGGCACAGCCGGTCCCTGAGCGGATTGAGGCCGAGGGTTTCGGTGTCGATGGCGACGCTGGTTCCGAGGTCGAGCCCGTCCGGCAGGTCGTTCTTGTGGAGCTTGATCTTCATGGTCCCCCTATAGCGGCTCGGCGCGCGGCCCTCAAAGGGGGGTTGACAGGGAAGGGGCTCGGCTATATCTAACCATACGGTTATCTAACCAATTGGTTCAGAACGGCATGTCCACCGACCCGCTCAGCGCCAAATTCTCTGCCCTCGCGGATCCGACCCGGCGGGCGATCCTGGCGCGGCTGGCACTGGGCGAAACCACCGTGACGGAACTGTCGGAACCTTTCGACATGAGCGGGCCTGCCATCTCCAAGCACCTGAAGGTGCTGGAGCGCGCGGGGCTGATCACCCGCGGGCGGGAGGCGCAGTGGCGCCCCTGCCGCATCGAGGCCTCCGCGCTGAAGGACGTGGACGCATGGCTCGCCGAATACCGGCGCCTGTGGGAAGAGCGCCTCGACCGCCTCGACGACTACCTCCAGGAGCTTCAGGGGAAAGGAAAGAAAAATGACAGGCGGAAATGAACCGGCGGAACTCGTCATCACCCGCGAGCTCAAGGCGCCGCGCGACCTGGTGTGGAAAGTCCATTCGAGCGCCGCGCATCTGGCGAAATGGTGGGGGCCGAAGGGCTTCGCCTGGCTCGGCGGCACGCTCGATTCCCGCCCCGGGGGGATGTTCCACTACGGCATGCGCGCGCCCACGGGCGACGAGATGTGGGGCAAGTTCGTCTATCGCGAGATCGCCGCGCCCGAGAAGATCGTCTTCATCAATTCCTTCTCCGACCGCAGCGGCAACACCGTGCGCGCCCCGTTCGCGGCGGACTGGCCGCTGGAAGTGATGAACACGCTCACCTTCACGGAGAGCGGCGGCAGGACCACGCTGACCCTGCGCGGCGGCCCGCATAACGCGACGCCGGCCGAGGTCGCGCGTTTCGTGGCGATGAAGCCGTCCATGAACCAGGGCTTCGGCGGCACCTATGACCAGCTCGACGCCTATCTCGCAAGCCTGCAATAGAGAGCACGCCATGGCGCTCAAACTCTACTATCACCCGCTTTCGTCCTACTGCTGGAAGGTGCTGATCGCGCTCTACGAGAACGGCACGCCGTTCGAGCCGGTGCCGGTCGATCTCCAGGATGCAACCGGGCGCGAGGCGTTCTACAAGCTTTGGCCGATCGGGAAATTTCCGGTCCTGCGCGACGAGACGCGCGACTGGATGATCCCGGAATCCAGCATCATCATCGAATATCTGGCGGAGCACCATCCCGGCCAGATCGATCTGGTGGCTGGAAGGGACACCGACCGCGCGCGGCAGATACGCATGCGGGACCGCTTCTTCGATCTCTACGTGCACCAGAACATGCAGAAGGTCGTGGGCGACGTGCTGCGGCCCGAGGGCCGGAAGGATCCTTTCGGCGTGGAACAGGCCAAAGCGCAAATCCATACCGCCTACGGCATGCTGGACGGCGTCATGGCCACCAACAAATGGGCGATGGGCAACGCGTTCACCATGGCCGACTGCGCCGCGGCGCCGGCGCTGTTCTACGCGGCGCGCGTCCTGCCCAACACCGATCACAAGAATGTCGCCGCCTATCTCGAACGGCTGAAGGCACGGCCATCCTTCGCCCGTGTCCTGAAGGAAGCCGAACCCTACTTTCACATGTTCCCGGTCAAGGACTGACAACCCAACGGAAAGGACAGGCCATGCACACCAACGTCTATCTGCATTTCAGCGGCGACTGCGCGGATGCCATCAAATTCTACGAGAAGGCGATGGGCGCGAAGACCGAGACGGTCATGCCCTTCTCCGGCGCCCCTCCCAGCGGCAACCTGCCGCCGGAGTGGAAGGACAAGATCATGCACGGCAGCATCAGGGTGGGCAGCACCTCCGTGCAGGTGACCGACGCGCCGCCCGGCATGTACGCCAGGCCCCAGGGCTTCCGCGTGACGCTGAACGTCGACTCCCCGGCCGACGCCGACCGCATCTTCAAGGCGCTGGCCGAAGGCGGCGCGGTGCAGATGGGAATCGAGGAGACGTTTTTCGCCCACCGCTTCGGCATGGTGACCGACAAGTTCGGCATCCCGTGGATCGTCATCCACAACAAGGCGATGTGAGGCGGCGATGAGCGATTTGCCCAAAGAGCGCAGCATCGATCTTACCCGCACGCTGGACGCCCCGCGCGCGCTGGTGTGGAAGGTGTGGACCGACCCCGTCCACGTGAAGCGCTGGTGGGGGCCGCACGGCTTCACCAATCCCATCTGCGAATGGGATGCGCGCAAGGGCGGCAAGATCCTCATCCACATGAAGGGCATGGGCTTCGAGAATCCCATGACCGGGGAGTTCCTCGAGGTGGAAGACCAGGCCCGGCTGGTCTTCACCTCGACGGCGCTCGACACCGCGCACAACCCGCTGCTCAAGGCGCACACCGTCGTCACCTTCTCGGAGAAGGACGGAAAGACGGTCGTCAACGTCAAGCAGACGGGCACGGCCATCGCCGCCATCGCGCCGCAGATGCTGGCCGGCATGGAGATGGGCTGGAGCCAGACGCTCGACCGCATGGTGGACGACGTGAAGGCGAGCGCATGAGCGCCCGGCCGGCCACGCACGGCATCTTCACCATCCGCCGCACGCTGGACGCGCCGGTGGCGCTCGTCTTCCGCACCTGGTCGGACAAGGCGCACAAGGCCCGCTGGTTCAAGGGCCCGGCGGGATGGACCGAGGAAATCCGCGAGCGGAATTTCCGCGTCGGCGGGCGCGACCGCCTCAGGGGCAGGTGGGATGCGCAGAGCCGGGCGTGGCGCACGTCCGACTTCAACGCCGTCTATTTCGACATCGTGGCGGACAGCCGCATCGTCTACGTCTACGAGATGGCGATCGACGGGGTGAAGATCTCGGTCTCGCTCGCCACCGTCACCTTCGCAGCGCTGGACGGCGGCAGGACGCAGCTGACCGTCACCGAACAGGGCACGTTCCTCGACGGCTACGAGGACGGCGACCGCCGCGAGGAGGGCGTGGCGGCGCAGATCGACATGCTCGCGGAAAGCCTGAAAGGCCGGCGCCCGGAGGGTTGAACGGGCAGGTCGGTCTCCGGCATACTGACAAATAGTCAGCTACCGGAGAGCCCGATGTCCGACGCCGCCGATCTGGGATTCGATCCCGCAGCCCTGCGCGAGAAATACCGCGCCGAGCGCGACAAGCGGCTGCGCGCGGACGGCAACGAGCAGTATCGCGAGATCAAGGGCGCGTTCGCGCATTATCTCGACGATCCCTATGTGGCGCCACTCGACCGCGCGCCGCTGAGCGACGAGGTCGAGGTCGTGGTCATCGGCGGCGGCTTCGGCGGTCTGCTCGCCGGCGCGCGGCTGCGCGAGGCGGGCGTCGAGGACATCCGCATTGTCGAAAAAGGCGGCGATTTCGGCGGCACCTGGTACTGGAACCGCTATCCCGGCGCGGCCTGCGATATCGAATCCTACATCTACCTGCCGCTGCTGGAGGAGATCGGCTACATGCCGGTCGAGAAATATTCCCGCGCGCCGGAGATCCTGCGCCACTCCCGCGCCATCGGCGAGAAGTTCGACCTTTACCGCAACGCCTGCTTCCAGACGGAAGTGACCGCGCTGCGCTGGGACGACAAGGCCGCGCGCTGGACCGTGAATACCAATCGCGGCGACGCGATGCGCGCCCGCTTCGTGGTGATGGCCAACGGCCCCCTGCACCGCCCCAAGCTGCCCGGAATCCCCGGCGTGGAGAGCTACAAGGGCCACGCCTTCCATACCAGCCGCTGGGACTACGATTACACCGGCGGCGACTCCAGCGGCGGGCTCGACCGGCTGAAGGACAAGACCGTCGGCATCATCGGCACGGGCGCAACCGCGGTGCAGTGCGTGCCGCATCTGGGCGCGGGCGCCAGGCACCTCTACGTCTTCCAGCGCACGCCCTCCTCCATCGACGTGCGCGCCAACCGGCCCACCGATCCGGAATGGGCGAAGAGCCTCACGCCCGGCTGGCAGCAGCGCCGGATGGACAATTTCAATTGCCTGGTCTCCGGCATCCCGCAGAGCGAGGACCTGGTCGACGATGGCTGGACCGACATCATCGGCAACATCCTCCTGCTCGCCATGAAGGCGCGGAAGGAAGGCCAGGAGGCCGGCAATCCCCTGGAGCTGATGCAGCTCGCCGATTTCAAGAAGATGGAGCAGATCCGCGCCCGCGCCGACGCCGTGGTCCGGAACCGGGCGACAGCCGATGCGCTGAAGCCCTGGTACAACCAGTTCTGCAAGCGGCCCTGCTTCCACGACGAGTATCTGGAGGCCTTCAACCGCCCCAACGTGACGCTGGTGGACACCAACGGCAAAGGCGTGGAGCGCATCACCGAAAGCGGCGTGGTCGCGAACGGGCGCGAATACAGGCTCGACTGCCTGATCTACGCCACCGGCTTCGAGGTGGGCACGTCCTACACGCGGCGCTCGGGCTATGAGCTCCACGGCCGCGGCGGGCAGATGCTGAGCGAGAAGTGGAAGGACGGCGTGTCCACGCTGCACGGCATGCACACCCGCGGCTTCCCCAACGTGTTCATCGTCTCCAACACCCAGGCCGGATTCACCGCGAACTTCCCGCACATGATCAACGAGCAGTCCAGGCACCTCGCCTACATCGTCAGGGAGGCGCTGGACCGCCAGGCGCGCGTGGTCGAGGCGAGCGCGGAAGCGGAGGCGGCGTGGGTCGACACCATCGTGTCGCTGGCGATCATGCGGCAGAAATTCTTCGAGGAATGCACGCCCGGCTACTACAACAACGAAGGCAAGGCCAACGCGCTCGCCGCGCGCAACGGCAGCTACGGCGCCGGTCCCGTGGCTTTTGTCAAAGTGCTGGAATCGTGGCGCGAGGACGGCACGCTGAAAGGCCTCGAACTCAACTGAGAGACCCCGTGGAATGCGGAAGATATCCTGAACGCGACATCGGCACGTCGCGGCAAGATATTTTTTCGCCGGAATATTTCCTGCCGAATTGCTTTGCGAATCCGCGCGGCGCGGGCCTATAACCTTTCCATCGCGGCAATGGGGAACAAACGTTCTCCTCCCGCGTTTCCGAGTGACCCGGGCGTGCGAAGGGAGTGCAATGGCACGGATTTTCCTCGTTTCCAACCGCGTGGCCATCCCGCAGGAGGGCGGCGTTCATGCCGGCGGGCTGGAGGTGGCGCTGCGCGCGTTCATGCGCGAGCACCGCTGCATCTGGGTGGGGTGGAGCGGAAATGCCGTCGAAAATCCGGAAGACGTGAAGATCTCCCACGTCAGCGAGGGCGGCACCGATTTCGTCGTCACCGACCTGCAACGCCGCGACTACGAGGAATATTACAACGGCTTCGCCAACCGCGTGCTGTGGCCGGTGCTGCACTACCGCATCGACCTTGCGGAATTCTCCCGCCAGGACCTCAGCGGCTACATGCGCGTCAACGAGCGCTTCGCGGACCTGCTCGCCGGCCTGCTCGAGCCCGATGACGTGGTGTGGGTCCACGACTATCATTTCATGCCGCTGGCGGCGATTCTGCGCGAGCGCGGCTTCTCCAACCGCATCGGGTTTTTCCTGCACATCCCCATGCCGCCGCCGGAAGTGCTGGCGGCCATGCCCGGCCACAAGCGCGCGCTCAACGCGCTGTCGGAATACGACCTCGTGGGCTTCCAGACGGAAGCGGACACGGCCAATTTCGCGCGCTATCTCGCCACCCAGACCGGCACCTCGCCGCATTTCGGCATGAGCCATGGCGGGCGGCGCATGCGCGTGGGCGCCTTCCCCGTCGGCATCGAGACCCGCGCCTTCGAGGCCGCCGCCAGCAAGGCGATGAAAACGGACATCGTCCAGAAGCTGAAGGCGGACACATCCGCGCTGGTCATCGGCGTGGACCGGCTGGACTACTCCAAGGGCCTCGACCTCAAGCTGGAAGCCTATGGCCGCTTCCTCAAGGCCAATCCGGGCTGGCTCGAGAAAGTCACGTTCCTGCAGATCACGCCCAAGAGCCGCTCGGCGATCGCCGAGTATGCCGCGATGGAAACACAGCTCGACACCGTGTCGGGCCGCATCAACAGCACGTTCGGCGACGCCTTGTGGACGCCGATCCGCTACGTGACGCAGGCCTATCCGCGCGAAACGCTGGCCGGCTTCTTCCGCGCCTCGCGCGTGGGCGTGGTGACCCCGCTGCGGGACGGCATGAACCTGGTGGCCAAGGAATACGTCGCGGCACAGAGCGCCGACGATCCCGGCGTGCTGGTGCTGTCGGAATTCGCAGGCGCGGCGGCGGAGCTCACCGCGGCGCTGATCGTCAATCCCAACGATCCGGACTCGGTTGGCGCCGCCGTCAACAAGGCGCTGACCATGCCGGTCGAGGAGCGCCGCCATCGCCACCACGCGCTGTGGAACGCGCTGCTCCGGACGGACATCGCCGAATGGGGCGACAAATTCCTCAAGGCGCTGCTGGGCCACAGCATCGACGAATCGAACGGCGAGCCCATCGCGGCCCAATAGCGTTGCGCGCGTTCGCCCGCCGGTCGGGATTTCGCGGCCCATGCGCTCGCGGCAATTCCGCCACAGGCGCGGCGATCGCCGCCGGTGGAAACGCCGCGCGCGATGTCCGATAATCCGCGACGCCGACCGGGGGATGCGCATTGAACGCGAAGACCGAGAGCGTGGCCTCGCCACGCCTGCCCTATGTCTGGCTCGTGCTGGCGGTTGCGGCGCTCTATTTCATCTCCAACACCGCGGGCGACCAGATCCTGCACCGGCTGCAGAGCCTCGACGATGCGCCGGCCGTGCCGGTGCTGGGCGCGATGGTGCTGTTTTGCCTGTGCAGCTTCGCCAGCTTCTATGCCACGCGGGGCACGCCCCTGCCCTCCTTCGTGGTCGCCATCGCGCTGGGCATCGCGGGCCACAAGCTGTTCGCGCCCATCGTGGACAATCCCGTGGCGCTCTCCGCGCTGGTGACCGGCAGCGCGGCCATCATCCTGTTCAGCGGCGGGCTGGAGATGCCGCTGCGCGAATTCCTGCGGCTCCTGGTGAAGATCGCGCTGCTCGCGCTTCCGGGCGTGCTGATCACCGGCTTCGCCTTTTCCTGGATGCTGGGCCAGCTCAGCGCCGCCATGGGCGTGCCGCTGGCGCTGCCGGTGCTGATCCTCCTGGGCGCCATCCTCGCCTCCACCGATCCGGCCGCGATCATTCCCGTGCTGCACGGCGTCCATTTCAGGAAGAGCGCCACCAAGGACATCGTAATCGCCGAGAGCGCGCTGGACGACGTGGCCGGCGCGCTGCTCACCACCGTGTTCCTGAAACTCCCGCTCATGGGCATGACCGTCGCCGCCGCCTACCGGGCGCTGGCGGCGCCGGAGACCGGCCGGTTCCTCGGCGCGCAGGCCGGCGTGGGCGTGCTGATCGGGCTGGGCGGCTGGCTGATGCTGTGGCTCCTGGCGCGCGGCAAGCGGCGCCACGCCATCCGCTACGGCGCCGACCAGGTGTATTTCCTCGCCGCGCCGATCGTCTCCTACACCGCCGCCGTCGCCTTCGGCGGCAGCGGATTCCTCGCCGCGTTCGTGGCCGGCCTGCTGTTCCACAGCGAAGAACACATGGCCGAGATCGAGCGCTTCTTCTACCAGGTGATCGACGGCGTGGCGAAGCCGGTGATCTTTCTGATGGTGGGCGCGCTGGTGGATGTGCATGCGCTGCTGACGTACGCGCCCATCGGCATCGCCGCCGGGCTCCTCTTCATGCTGGCGATCCGGCCTCTCATGGTGTTCCTGGTCCTGGGCGTCTACGCGCTGATGGGCGGCAGCCCGCGCGGCCTCAGCGTGAACCAGCTGCTCTTCATCTCGTTCGTGCGCGAGACCGGCGCCATTCCCGCCGTGCTTCTGGTGACCGCCCACGCCCACATGGCCAACGTGCCCGGCCTGGTGGAGATCGGCATGTGGGTGATCCTGCTCACCCTCGTCCTCGCCCCGCCGCTCACGCCCTATGTCGCGCGCAAGCTCGGCGTGGCGAACTAACGGGGAAAAACGGACGCGGAAAGGACCGTCCCCCGGCCGCGAACGGGTTTGGTGCCCAGAAGAGGACTCGAACCTCCACGCCTTGCAGCGCTAGTACCTGAAACTAGTGCGTCTACCAATTCCGCCATCTGGGCCGATGAGGGGCCGATTGTTTAGGTGGGGGCGAGGGGCGGTGTCAATCCGATGCGCCGGCCTCGCGGCAGCCCTCGCCCATGCGCGCTTCTCAGGCCGGTCCGGAGGCCGTGCGCCGCCATGTCGACCCGGCCAGCGATTCCGCGACGATCCAGGCGACACCGGTGAGGGCGAGAGTCTCGACGCATTCGTTCCACCGGAAGTGATTGGAGGGGTCTGCCATCAGGATCGGCGCGAAGACCAGGGGGATGAAGGATGCGTACATGGCCGCCAGCAGCCGGACGGCCAAGCGGGCCCATACGCGCGACAGAATGGCGGCGCCGGCGGCGATTTGCGCAATTCCCGTCGCGCAGGCCCAGAATTCCTGGCTCGGCGGCAGCCACTTGGGGACCAGGGGCGCGGTCAGATTCATGTAAGCGAAGTGCGCGCCGCCGAAAATGACCGCACACACCCCGAATGCGATTTGCCCGGCCTGCGTCAGCCGCATGGCCAGGGTGGGATCGATCGCCGCGTTGGCCGCGAAAACCAGGAGCGCGCCGGATGCGATGGCGAGCCCTTCGGCAAGGTTTTCGTACGGGCCATAGACATTGTAGTGGAGCAGCAATACGGGGCCGATTTTGTAGATGACGACAACGAGCGCGTAATAGAGGGCGAGAGCGCCCGCCCCCCAGGCAGCGGTGCGGGGCCAAAGGACGGCCGCGCCGGCAAGCGTCACCAAGCCATAGACCAGATCGGCATAGCCGGGAAAATGTGAGGGAAGCGGCTGCGCCCACATCAGGCCCACCACGCCGACCGCGATCATCCCCAGCCCGAACACACGCTGGCCGGCCGCAAACGCCGATCCCCTGGCGCTCATCTTTCCCCCCGTTCGGCTCGGCGAGCCTCAGCAACAGACCGCGGCGAACCCTACCACGGGTAGCCCCGTTCCCGCCGCCATTGCCCGGGTCATGCGGATTTCGGCGTTCAATTTTTCAAGAGCAATCGAGAGGCGGGAGGCTTTGTCGACCAGCAGCGCTCCGGACGGACGGGACAGTCCCGTCCGGGGCGCCCGCTACCGTGCCGGCACGTGCAGGAGGTTGCTGCCGCCCGATGCGATGGCGCGGCCGTCTTCGCTCCACACCTTCACGCGCCCGTGGATGAGGCCGTTGCCGGCCACGTCGGACCGCGCCTCCGCCAGCAGCCACGCGGCGGGGCCGGGCGGCTCGTGGAACCAGGCCGTGAGATCGAGCGTGGGCGCGGTGTAGTCCGGCTGGCCCTCCTGGCCGCGCCCGAACGCAATCCAGGGAAAGGTGTCGATCAGGATCAGCGCGCGGCTGAAATCGAGAAACGGATCCGTGGTGGGTTCGAAGTCCAGCACCCTGTTCCATTCCTCGACCGCCGCGCCGCGCGGGTCGCGGACATAATCGTCGATGAAATTGGTGGGCTTGCCGTCGAAATTCTCCCAGAACTTGAAGCTCGGGCCCTTGCCGGCGTTGATCTCCCTCCAGCTGCGCAGCGCGCCCGGCGGCGGCACGCGGGGCATGGCGCGCTCCAGCGACCGGGGCCCTCCGGACTTGTTGGTCGTCCAGACCTGCGCCTGGAGGAAGCGCTTGCCGCCCTGGATGAGCGCGACATTGATGCACCAGGCATTGCGCCCCTGCTTGACCGCATGCGCTTCGACATCCGCCGGCTCGAACCTGCCGGTGGAGAGATACTGGACGGAGAATGTCGCGGGACGATGGCCGGGCGGCGCCACCTTGCCCGCCGCGCGCAGGGCGATGGCGGAAACGTAGCCGCCGTTCGGGCCCCAGATCTCCCAGTCGCGCGAAAGCGTGGCGGACAGCTTGCCGCCGTCCTCCGTCACCTCGGTGTCGCGCGCCAGATTGCCCATGTTTCGCCCCGGCTTCTGGTGCATAATTGCGGCTGACTCGAAGGGAGACAAGCCATGCTCGTCGCCACCACGGAGAAAATCGCCGGCTATCGCACCAAGACGACGCTCGGCCAGTGCTTCGGCGTGGTCGTGCGCTCGCGCGGGCTGGGCGGCAACATCATGGCGAGCCTGCGCACCATCGTGGGCGGCGAAATCCACGAATACACACAACTCCTGGAGCAGACCCGGCGCGAGGCCGTCGACCGCATGGTCAAGAACGCGACGCTGATGGGCGCCAACGCCGTCGTGATGATGCGCTTCGATTCCTCGGAGATCGGGCAGACCATGAGCGAGATCGTGGCCTACGGCACCGCCGCGATCGTCGAGCCGGAAGGGCCCAATGCTGCGTAGCGTGGTGCTCGGCATCGGCGCGCTGGCGCTTGCGGGCGGCATCATCGCCCTGTTCACGGGAGGCATTCCCGCGGGGTTCGTATTCGGATGCTGGGGCGCGCTCATCGCCGCCGGCATCGTGTGGGAACGCGTCGTCTACAAGCCCATCGAGCCGCGGCCGCCCCTGGGGAACTGGGTGCGCACCGCCGAGCGCTTCATCGACGAGGAGAGCGGCGGCCCCGTGACGGTGTGGCTCGATCCGCAGACCGGCGAGCGGAAATACGTGCGGGACTAGGCCCGCGCGAACCGGGCCCGCACGAACGCCACATATTCCGGCTCGCAGGCATTCTTTTCCCTCAGCAGCCAGTTCAGATGCAGCCTGGCGTGATGATTGAAGATCCGCTCCCACTGCGGATGGATCCTGTTCTTCCGGCGCTCATAGAACAGGTCGTAGACCGTCTCCAGGAAGTTGTGCGTCAGTGCGGCGAACACGCCGTAGCGCGCGGTGTCATCGCCGAAGGCCGTCGCGTAGTCGTCCGTTTTCGCCGCCGAGGCGAAATCCGGATGTTCGAGATAGAGCTTCAGGATCGAGACGTAGAGGGAATCGGTGTGGACGTAGTGCTGCTCCTTCGCGCTCTGCTTGGCCACCCACCAGGTCACGGCAATCGTGACCAGCGCACCGATCGCGGCGCCCACGACCGCGGCAATCATTTCGTTCATGACGACCTCCGATATCGCCGGACCGGCCCCCGGCGGCGGCTCCCCAATGCCCGGATAGGAGCGTTCCCCGGCATCTGCGGCAAGTGGCGCGCGGCGGCGGGCCGCGTCCCGGCTTGCGCGCCGCCGTGCGTGGGCTAAGAACCTTGCGAGCAATTCCGGGTGCCTCGCCATGAAGAAACCCCTCGTCGTCATCTTCGGCGGTTCCGGCTTTCTGGGCCGGGACACGGTCCGGGCCTTCGCCAACGCCGGCTGGCGGATCAAGGTGGGGGTGCGCCACCCCAATCTCGCCCACTACCTGCCGCCCATGGGCACGGTGGGCCAGATCCTGGTGATGAAGACGGACGCGCGCGACGCGGACGCCGTGGCCGCGGCGGTGAAGGGCGCGGACGCCGTGGTCAACCTCGTGGGCATCCTCAATCCCGGCGGCGGACAGAACTATCACGAGGCCCATGTCGAGGTGCCGCGCAACATCGGTCGCGCGGCGAAGGCGGCGGGCGTGGGCACGGTCATCCACGTCACCACCATGGGCATCGGCCCGGATTCGGAATCCGCCTATGCGCGCAGCAAGGCCGAGGGCGAGATCGCGCTGCGCGCGGAATTCCCCGAGGCGACGCTGATCAAGCCGTCGCTGGTGTTCGGCCCGGAGGACGGCTTCTTCAACAAATTCGCGAACCTCGCGCGCTTCACGCCGGTGCTGCCGCTGATCGGCGGCGGGAACACGAAGTTCCAGCCCGTGTTCGTCGGCGACGTGGCGCAGGCGATCCTGAAATGCGCCACCGACCCCGCCACGCGCGGCGGCGCCTACGAGCTCGGCGGGCCCAACGTCTACACGTTCAAGCAGATGCTCGAGATCATCCTGCGCGAGAGCGGACGGCGGCGCATTCTGGTCCCGATCCCGTTCTGGGCGGCCACGATCAAGAGCTGGTTCCTGCAGTTCCTGCCCGGCAAGCTGCTGACGCCGGACCAGGTGAAGTTCCTCAGGACGGACAACGTCGTCGCGCCCGGCGCGCGGACGCTGGCCGACCTCGGCATCGCGCCGGATTCGCTGGAAGCCGTGCTGCCGTCCTATCTGTGGCGTTTCCGGCCCAAGGGCCAATACGACGAGGTGGTGCGCGAAAAGGTCAGCGCGTCGCCAGCAGGTATGCGATGAGCGCGAGGCCGGAAGCCACGCGGTACCAGCCGAAGGGCTTCAGGCCATAGCGCGTGACGACTTCCAGGAATGCGCGGATCACGAAGAACGCCACGATGAAGGAGACGACGAAGCCGACGGCGACGTTCGCCGTCTCGGCCTGCGTCAACGCCGCGCCCTTCTTGTAGAGATCGTAGACCGTCGCGCCCAGCATCGTCGGCACCGCGAGATAGAAGGTGAAGAGCGTGGCGGCCCGGCGGTCGATGCCCACCAGCTCGCCGCCCAGGATGGTCGCGCCGGAGCGCGAGGTGCCGGGGAAGAGGATCGCCAGGACCTGGAACAGCCCGATCTGCAGCGCTTTCGCCAGCGGCAGCCTGTCGCCGTCGAGATGGCGCGGCCGCGGCGCCATGCGCTCGAGCACGAGGATCACGATGCCGCCGATCAGCCAGGATGCCGCGATCACCGGCAGCGCCAGCGACGGCGTCATCAGCACCGACTGGATCCATTTGTTCAGCAGCACGCCGAAGACGACCGATGGGATGAAAGCGATGACGATCCCCAGCGCGAAACGCCGCGCGTCGGGTGACGACGGCAGGCCGATCAGCGCGTCCCAGAATTTGCGCCAGTAGATCGCGACCACGGCGAGGATGGCGCCCAGCTGGATCACGACGGTGAAGACGTCCCACTGCCCGGGATCGAGCCTGAGCAGCCGCTCCGCCACCAGCAGGTGGCCGGTGGAGGAGACGGGCAGGAATTCCGTCAGCCCCTCGACGATGCCGAGCCAGATCGCATTCAGAATGTCGTGCATGTCCCCCGCCCGAATCGGCCGATGCGCGATGGCGTAGCATGAGGCCGCGAACCCGGGGGGAATTCGATTTATGGCAGGAACCGTGACCCGAACGGATGCGCAAGATAGTTGTTCGCTCGAATCCCGCGTTCTTCCCTGCATTTAAGACAATAATACTGTCTATTTATGCACTTTCGGCTCGATTGAGACCGAAGAATCCGGTACTCGGCAATCTCCTTGCTTTGGGACTGCCAATGTCGGAACGAATGTTGCGATTTGTAGAGGAGGCCCAGGACCCGCCCGTCAAGCGGCCGGCGAATGGCCGCGCGCGCGACTTCCGGGAGGTCTATGGCGCCTATGCCGCCGCGAAGGCGGCCGAACAGTCGGCCCGGTGCTCGCAATGCGGCGTGCCGTTCTGCCAGGTGCATTGCCCGCTCTCCAACAACATCCCCGACTGGCTGAAGCTCACCGCCGAGGGCCGGCTGGAGGAAGCCTATGCCCTCTCGCAGGCCACGAATTCCATGCCCGAAATCTGCGGGCGCATCTGCCCGCAGGACCGGCTGTGCGAAGGCAATTGCGTCATCGAGCAATCCGGCCACGGCACGGTCACCATCGGCGCCATCGAGAAATTCCTCACCGAGACCGCCTGGGCCAATGGCTGGGTCGCGCCGCTGAAGCCGCGGCGGATGATCAATGCATCGGTCGGCATCATCGGCGCCGGGCCCGCGGGGCTGGCCGCGGCGGAGGAACTTCGCCGCACGGGCTACAAGGCCACGGTCTACGACCGCCATGACCGTGCCGGCGGCCTCCTCATCTACGGCATCCCGAACTTCAAGCTGGAGAAGGAGATCGTTGCGCGCCGGGTGAAACGGCTCAGCGACGGCGGCGTTGCCTTCAGGCTCGGCCACGAAGTCACTTCGCTGGAAGAAATGCGCGCCCGCCACGATGCGGTGCTCATCGCAACCGGCACGTATCGCGCGCGCGAACTCGATGCGCCGGGCGCGAACCTCAAGCGCGTGGTGCCCGCGCTGGATTACCTGATCGCCTCCAACCGAAAAGGCCTTGGCGACGCGGTGCCCGCGTTCGAAAGCGGATTGCTCGACGCGCGCGGCAAGCGGGTGGCGGTGATCGGCGGCGGCGACACGGCGATGGACTGCGTGCGCACGGCGGTGCGCCAGGGCGCGAAATCCGTCACCTGCTTCTACCGCCGCGACCGCGCCAACATGCCGGGCTCCCTGCGCGAAGTGACCAATGCCGAGGAAGAAGGCGTCGTCTTCGAATGGCTGACGCTTCCCAAGGCGTTCCTCGGCAAGTCGAAGGTCGAGGGCGTGCGCATCGCGCGTGCGCGCCTTGGATTGCCCGATGCCGGCGGGCGGCGCGCGCCGCGGGAGATCGAAGGCACGCAGGAGGATTTCGCCGCCGACCTCGTCATCAAGGCGCTGGGCTTCGACGCCGAGGACCTGCCGGCGCTGCTCGCCGCGCCGGATCTTGGCGTGACGCGGGCCGGCACGCTCGCGGTCGACGGGACACTGGCGAGCTCGCTCGAAGGCGTGTTCGCGGCAGGCGACATCGTGCGCGGCGCCTCCCTCGTGGTCTGGGCGATCAAGGACGGCCGCGACGCCGCCGCGTCGATTCACGCATACCTCAGGGCCAAGGCCGCGCGCCCGGCGATGGAGGCCGCGGAATGAGCGGCGAGAAGGACATCGCGCGCTTCCTCGCGAACGCGCGCAAGCTCGAAGACGGGCATGCCTATTCGCCGGAGCAGGAGCACGATGCCTGCGGCGTGGGGCTGGTGGCCGCCATCGACGGCAAGCCGCGGCGCGAAGTGGTGGCGGGCGCGATCGAGGCGCTGAAATCGGTCTGGCATCGCGGCGCGGTGGACGCCGACGGCAAGACCGGCGACGGCGCGGGCATCCATCTGCAGGTGCCGCAGGACTTCTTCCGCGCCGCCGTGGCGCGCACCGGGCACAAATTGCGCTCCGGCCGCATCGCGGTGGGGCAGATCTTCCTGCCGCGCACCGATTACGCGGCGCAGGAGACCTGCCGCACCATCGTGGAAAGCGAAATCCTGCGCTTCGGATTCTATCTCTATGGCTGGCGCCAGGTGCCCGTGGACGTGGCGGTCATCGGCGAGAAGGCCAACGCCACGCGGCCGGAGATCGAGCAGATCATGCTCGATGTCGGCGAGAGCGAGGATCTCGAGGCGCTGGACCGGCGTCTCTATCTCTGCCGCCGCCGCATCGAAAAGCGGGTGCGCGAGGCGGCGGTGCAGGATTTCTACGTCTGCTCGCTGTCGTCCCGCTCGCTGATCTACAAGGGCATGTTCCTGGCCGAGCAGCTTGCCAATTTCTATCCCGACCTCAAGGACGAGCGCTTCGTCTCGGCCTTCGCGATCTTCCACCAGCGCTATTCCACCAACACCTTCCCCACCTGGCGGCTGGCGCAGCCCTTCCGCATGCTCGCGCACAATGGCGAGATCAACACGCTGCGCGGCAACGTCAACTGGATGAAGAACCACGAGTTCAAGATGGCGTCCGCCCTCTTCGGCGAGCATGGCGACGACATCAAGCCCATCGTGCAATCGGGCGGTTCGGACTCCGCGGCGCTCGACAATGTGTTCGAGGTGCTGGTGCGCGCGGGCCGAACCGCCCCGCTGGCCAAGACGCTGCTCATACCGGAGGCCTGGGCCAAGAAGGCCTCGACCATGCCGGAATCCCACCGCGCGATGTATGCCTACGCCAACGCGGTGATGGAGCCGTGGGACGGGCCGGCCGCCATCGCGGCGACCGACGGGCGCTGGGCCATCGTCGGCATGGACCGCAACGGCCTCAGGCCGCAACGCTACGCCATCACCGATGACGGCCTGTTCTTCGCGGGCTCGGAGGCGGGCATGGGGGCGCTCGACGAGCGGCGCATCGTGCGCAAGGGCCGCGTCGGGCCGGGGCAGATGGTGGCGCTCGATCTCGAAGCGGGCAAGCTCTACGAGGACCGCGCGATCAAGGACAAGCTCGCCGGCGAAACGCCCTATCTGGAATGGACCAGGAAGATCGTGGAGCTGGTGCCGATCATCGGCCCCGGCCCCGAGCCGCGCATGTTCGACAGGGAGGCGCTGCGCAAGCACCAGGTCGCCGCCGGCGTCACGCTGGAGGAAGTGGAACTCATCCTCCACCCCATGGTCGAGGACGGCAAGGAGCCCGTGGGCTCGATGGGCGACGACACGCCACTGGCCGTTCTGTCGGACCAGTACCGCCCGCTGTCCCACTTCTTCCGGCAGAATTTCAGCCAGGTCACCAATCCGCCGATCGATTCCCTGCGCGAAGAGCGCGTGATGAGCCTGAAGACGCGCTTCCGCAACCTCGGCAACGTGCTGTCGCAGGACGGGAGCCAGGCCGAGGTCTACGTGCTCGAAAGCCCGGTGATCTCCACCGGCATGATCGAGCGCATGAAGGATCACCTGGAAGGCCGCTTCTACGAGATCGATTGCGTGTTCCCGGTGGCGAACGGCGGGCCCAAGGATCCCAACGCCCTCGCCCGCGCCATCGAGCGCATCCGGGCCGACGCCGAAGACGCGGTGCGGCAGGGTTACAATCACCTCATCCTGACGGACGAACGCATTTCGGCGGACTTCGCGGCCATCCCCATGATCCTGGCGACCGGGGCGGTGCATTCGCACCTGGTGCGCTCGGGGCTTCGCACCTACACCTCGATCAACGTGCGCTCCGCGGAGTGCCTGGACACGCACTACTTTGCCGTGCTGATCGGCGTGGGCGCCACGACGGTCAACGCCTACCTGGCGCAGGAATGCATCGCCGACCGCCACGCGCGCGGGCTGTTCGGGAAGATGGCGCTCGGCCCCTGCGTGAAGCGCTATCTCGACACGGTGAACGCGGGCCTGCTCAAGATCATGTCCAAGATGGGCATCTCGGTGGTCTCCTCCTACCGCGGCGCCTATAATTTCGAGGCAGTCGGCCTGTCGCGCTCGATGGTGGCGGAAATCCTGCCCGGCATGGCGAGCCGCATCTCCGGCATCGGGCTTTCGGGCATCGCCCGCAAGGTCGCGCGCCAGCACGCCGGGGCCTTCGGCGACGACGTGGCGGCGCTGCCCATGGGCGGCTTCTACAAGGCGCGCGCCGGCGGCGAGACGCACGCCAATTCCGCCACGCTGATCCACACGCTGCAGGCCGCCGTCGCTAACGATTCCTACTCCACCTACAAGAAATATTCCGACGGCGTGTGGGCGCTGCCGCCGGTGAGCCTGCGTCACCTGATGGACGTGCGCGGCGCGGGCGCGGCGGTTCCGCTGGAGGAAGTGGAGTCGATCACCGAGATCCGCAAGCGCTTCGTCACGCCGGGCATGAGCCTGGGCGCACTGTCGCCCGAGGCGCATGAAGTCCTCAACGTCGCCATGAACCGGATCGGCGCCAAGTCGGACTCCGGGGAGGGCGGCGAGGACCCGGCGCGCTTCCACGCCAAGGTCAACGGCGACAATCCGAACTCCGCCATCAAGCAGGTCGCCTCCGGCCGCTTCGGCGTGACGGCGGAATATCTCAACCAGTGCCGCGAGCTGGAGATCAAGGTGGCGCAGGGCGCCAAGCCGGGCGAAGGCGGCCAGCTGCCCGGCTTCAAGGTGACGGAGACGATCGCCAGGCTGCGCCACGCCACGCCCGGCGTGATGCTGATCTCGCCGCCGCCGCATCACGACATCTATTCCATCGAGGATCTGGCGCAGCTCATCTACGACCTCAAGCAGGTCAATCCCGAGGCGCGGGTGTGCGTGAAGCTGGTCGCGGCCACGGGCATCGGCACCATCGCCGCGGGCGTGGCCAAGGCGAAGGCCGACGTCATCCTCATCTCAGGCCACAATGGCGGCACCGGCGCCTCGCCCCAGACTTCGATCAAATACGCCGGCGTGCCGTGGGAGATGGGGCTGACCGAGGCCAACCAGATCCTCACGCTCAACAATTTGCGCCACCGCGTCACGCTGCGCACCGACGGCGGCATCCGCACCGGGCGCGACGTGGTGATGGCGGCCATGATGGGCGCGGAGGAATTCGGCATCGGCACCGCCGCGCTGGTGGCCATGGGCTGCATCATGGTGCGGCAATGCCATTCCAACACCTGCCCCGTCGGCGTGTGCACCCAGAACGAGGCCCTGCGCGCGAAATTCACCGGCACGGCGGAGAAGGTCGTCAATCTCTTCAGCTTCATCGCCGAAGAGGTGCGCGAGATCCTCGCCGCGCTCGGCTTCCGGCGGCTGGAGGAGGTGATCGGCCGCACCGACCTGCTCTACCAGATGAGCCGCGGCCCCGAGGAGCTCGACGATCTCGACCTCAATCCGCTCCTGGTGCAGGCCGACCCGGGACAGCACGCGCGCAGCTCCAGCCGCGAAGGCCGCAACGCGGTGCCCGACGCGCTCGATGCGCAGATCGAGAAGGACGCGGCGCCGTTCCTGGAGCGCGGCGAGAAGATGCAGCTCACCTACAACGTCCGCAACACCATGCGGACCATCGGCGCGCGCATCTCTTCGCGCATCGTGCGCAAATGGGGCATGACGGGGCTGCCGCCGGGGCATCTCACGCTGCGGCTGCGCGGCTCCTGCGGCCAGTCGCTGGGCGCCTTCGCAGTGCAGGGCCTGCGCATCGAAGTGTTCGGCGACGCCAACGACTATGTCGGCAAGGGCCTGTCGGGCGCCACGCTGGCGCTCCGGCCCACGCCGGCCGCGCGCCTGGTCGCGCGCGACAACACCATCGTCGGCAACACCGTGCTCTATGGCGCGACGGCCGGAAGGCTGTTCGCCGCCGGACAGGCGGGCGAGCGTTTCGCCGTGCGCAATTCCGGCGCCACCGCCGTGATCGAAGGCTGCGGCTCCAACGGCTGCGAATACATGACCGGCGGCACCGTCGCGATCCTCGGCGCCGTGGGCGACAATTTCGCCGCCGGCATGACGGGCGGCATGGCCTTCGTCTATGACGCCGACGGCCGCTTCGACGAGCACCTCAATGCCGACACGGTGGTCACCCAGCGCATCGAGAGCGCGCATTGGCGAGCCGTGCTGCGCGCGCTGGTGGACGAGCACCGGCGCGAGACCGGCTCGGTCTTCGCCGCCGAGCTGTTGGCGCATTGGGACGACGAGCTGCCCCGCTTCCGCCAGGTCGTGCCGAAGGAAATGCTCCGCCGCCTCGCGCACCCCTTGAGCGAGGTCCGCGCCGCGGCGGAGTGAGCGCCGAGGCTCGACAGATTTCTCCGGCGCTGACACCATCCCGCCATGGACTGGGGGAGACCGTTCCGCGCAATCGGGCGCTCAAGCCGCCGCTACTGGCACGGCAGCGGCGGGCGCAAGCCGTGGTTCCGGCGCATCGTGGCGGTGGTCTTCGCCTTTCTGGTGCCGGTTCCCATCCTGCTCATCCTCGTCTTCCGCTTCGTGCCGATCCCCGGCACGCCGCAGATGCTGCTCGACCTCGTCACGCTCAATCCCGTCCGCTATTCCTGGCGCTCCTACGACGAGATCGTGCCCAGCTTCGGCCAGGCCGTGATCGGGGCGGAGGACCAGGATTTCTGCATCCATCACGGCTTCGACTGGAAGGAGATAGACCAGGTCATCCGCGAACATGAGCGCCATCCGAAAAAACGGCTGCGCGGCGCCTCGACCATCAGCCAGCAGGCGGCGCGCAGCCTCTTCCTCGTCAACACGCGCAGCTGGGCGCGCAAGGGCATGGAGGCGTACCTCACCGTGCTGATCGAGGCGCTGTGGCCCAAGAAGCGCATCCTCACCGCCTACATGAACGTGGTCGACCTCGGCCACGGCAATTACGGCGTGGAGGCCGCCGCCGAGAGCTATTTCGGCACCTCGGCGGACCGGCTCACCCCCGCGCAGTCCGCCCGCCTCGCCGCCATCCTGCCCGACCCCGACAAATGGCGCGCCGTCGATCCGGGGCCCTACGTGGCCGGGCGCACGGCAACCGTGCTCGCCCGCATCGGCGAGGTGCGCCGCGATGGGCTCGACTGGTGCGTGAAGCCCTGAGGGCAAGGCCCGATTCCATTTGGCCACATCCCGCTCTAGATTGGCCGAATCATGCGCCGCCTGGTTCAGCTCCTGCTTTCGCCGCCGTCGCGCTTCGCGCGGCTGCTGGTGGCCGAGAAGCGGCTCGCCTGCGATCCCGTGGCGCCGGAGGATCCGATGGCGCACCTGCCGGTGTTCTTCGACCTCGACGGCACGCGTTGCGACGGGCTGTGGGCCATCGTCGATCATCTCGAGGGCAACTATCCCGACAATCCGCTGGTGCCGGAGGACGGCCGCGCCCGCGCCGAATGCTTCCGCCTGCTCGACTGGGCGATGGGACCGCTCCACGACGCGGTGACGCGGCGCATCGTCCATGAGAAGGCCTCGCAGCGCTTCACCGGCGCCGCCGCGCGGCGCGCACCCGACATGGACACGGTGCGCGCGGGCCGCGAAGCGCTGAAGGGGGCGCTCGCCACCCTGGGCGACCTGGCCGAGCGCCACGGCTATCTCGCCGCGCGCGAATGCACGCTGGGGGATCTGGCGGTGGCGGCGCACATCTCCGCGCTCGACTATTTCGGCGAGGTGCCATGGGGCGAGTTCCCGCTGGCGGCGGAATGGTATGTGAAGATGAAGTCGCGGCCCTCGTTCCGCTCGCTCCTCGCCGACCGCGTGCCGGGCCAGCCGCCGGTGTCGCACTATGCCGAACTCGACGGCTGACATCGCCGAAAGCGTCCGCGCCGCCGCCCGCGCCGAGGGCTTCGACGTCGTCCGCTTCGCCGCGGCCGCGGCGCCGGAGGGCGCGGCGCGCGGGCTCTCCGCCTTCCTCGCCGAGGGCCGGCAGGGCGACATGGGCTGGCTCGCGGCCAACGCGCCCCGCCGCGCCGATCCGCGAGCCCTGTGGCCGGCGGCGAAGAGCATCGTGGTGCTGGGCGTCAATTACGGGCCGGGCGAAGGCGAGCGCATCGCGCCCGGGCGCGGCAACATCTCCGTCTATGCCCGCGGCGACGACTATCACGACGTGGTCAAGGCCATGCTCAAGCGGCTGGCGGCGCGCATCGTGGCCGCGCATGGCGGCGAGGTGAAAGTGTTCGTCGACACCGCGCCGGTGATGGAGAAGCCGCTGGCCCAGGCCGCCGGCGCCGGCTGGCAGGGCAAGCACACCAACCTTGTGTCGCGCGAATTCGGCTCGTGGCTCTTCCTCGGCTCCATCTTCACCACGCTCGACATCGAAGCCGACATGCCGGAGGACGATCATTGCGGCGCCTGCCGCCGCTGCCTCGACGCCTGCCCCACGAACGCCTTCACCGGCGCTTACGAGATCGACGCGCGGCGCTGCATCTCCTACCTCACCATCGAGCACAAGGGCCATGTCGCGCGCGAATTCCGCGAGGCGATCGGCAACCGCATCTATGGCTGCGACGATTGCCTTGCCGCCTGCCCATGGAACAAGTTCGCGCGGACGGCGCGCGAGGCGCGGCTGCACGCGCGGGCGGAGCTGATGCAGCCACGGCTGGCAGACCTGGCGCGGCTCGACGACGCGGCGTTCCGCGCGCTCTTCCGCGGCTCGCCGATCAAGCGCATCGGCCGCGACCGCTTCCTGCGCAACGTGCTCATCGCCATCGGCAATTCGGGCGGCGCGGCGCTGGCGCCGGAAGCGGAACGCCTCCTCGACGACCCTTCCCCGCTCGTCCGCGCCATGGCGGTCTGGGCGCTGTCCCGCCTGCTGCCGCCGCAGGCCTTCGCGAAGCTCCGCCGCGCGGACGGCGACGCGGATGTGGCGGCGGAGTGGGCGGCGGAATAGACGACGGAGTGGATGGCGGACCGGGCGCCGCAACGGGCCGTGGGAATGCGCGCGGATGCGTGGCGTGCTACGCGCCTGCGGACATCGCCGCCTTGCGGCGGGCGAGGCTTTCGGGGGGCCACTCCACCTTGGCGTCGTAATAGACCTCGAACACCCCCGGCGTGCGCCCGGTGGTCGAGCCTAACGCGCCCGCGCCCGGCAGCGTCACCCATGGCACCCTGGAGCGGGTGAAGATGTGCACGTCGGGCGTGAACGCGCGCGCGTCGTCCAGCGTACCGACGCGCACGAAGCGCACCTGCTCGCGCCCGCCATAGGTCGACCACAGCGCGGTCCTGCAGATGGGACAGCGCGACACGACATGCGGCTTGCCGGAGTCGGTGGGCAGCGGCACGGCTTCGGTCTCGCCCGCATCCACCACCACGCGATCGGCCTCGATCAACGCATTGACCACAAACGCCGACCCCGTCTGCCGCTGGCAGTCGGTGCAGTGGCAGCAATGGATGAACATCGGCGCGGAGGTGAGGTGGAAGCGGACGGCACCGCAGGCGCAGGAGGCGGGGCGGGATTCGGCCATGATTTCCTCGTGCAAAAGCGCGCACGGCACGCTAGAACGTAAGCGGAACTTGCACAAGCCTCGCCTTGAAGGGTGCAAGGAAGAAAATTATATTCTTTCTTCCTACGGAGATTTTCCATGGGTGCGCTCAACATCAAGGACACGAAGGTCGCGGCCAAGGCGCGCAAGCTCGCCAAGCTCAAGGGCATGACCATCACCGCCGCGTTATCCGAGGTGCTGGACGCCGAACTCAAGCGCGCCGAGCACCACGCCAAGCTCGACCGCGAGCAACGCGAACGCGAAGTCGACGAGATCCTGGCGCGCTTCCGGGCAAAGATCCCCCCCGATGCGCCGTCCTGGAAAGAAGTCATGGACGATATGTACGACGAATACGGCTTGCCGAAATGAAGCGCCGATGATCGCTGTCGACTCATCGGCCGTCATTGCGATGCTTGCCGGCGAGGCGGACGCCCCGCGCATTCGGGCGGCACTGCAGACCTGCGAGGGCGCGATCATCTCAACCGCCAACCTTCTGGAAGTGCAGCTCGTGCTCGGCGGAAAGCGCGTGACCGCCGGTTGGACGGAGGTTGAAGAACTGCTCGCCGCATACGCAATCGCGCCCCGCCCGTTCGACGACCGGCAACTACATATCGCCCGCGACGCCGCCACCCGTTACGGCAAAGGCCGGCATCCGGCCGCGCTCAACTACGGCGATTGCTTCGCCTACGCGCTCGCCAAGAGCGAGAACGTGCCGCTGCTCTGCACGGGCCGGGATTTCGAGAAGACGGATGCGGAGGTGGAGCTGGGCTGAGCGGTTGTCCGCTGGCTTTGGATGTCAAAAAGAAAAGCCACTTGTCCAGATTTGGCCGCGTTGAAGATACTATGCTAACTATGTATCCTTTCACAAAATCGGACAGGTCATTGGAGATTCTAAGAAGGATATTCGTGATGCTAGTTCTATCAAGTGCCTCTCACCCAAACCCGTTTATGGTGTTAGAAGACCTAGCGAACTCTCCATATTTCGCCATATTGGTTGCAATTATTTCGACCACCTATGGCCTAGTTCTCAATAGCCTTCTCTCAAGAACCCAAAGGCGCAGGAATGAAGGTAAGTTGCAGCAGGTTATTTCGAACGGGATCAAGAGCGGCCTCCTAGAAAAATTGGAAGACTTTGTAAATGTCTACAAGGGCATCTATCGCGTCGGCTCCGATGATATTTCGTACAAAGCTAATCTCAGCCGCGTGTTGCGCAATTTCTTGGTAAGCCTCGTCTCAGAAGACACCACAGATTTGACTGAAGTCAAAGCGAGGAAAGAAAAGGCAATAGCTCTTCTCGATCAAATTGAAAAAGAGTCTCCCTTCGCCGATTTGCCCTCCGCAGAACGAGGTTTGATCTTCGATATTGAGAAATTCGCCGCGAGCGGTGATGCAGATGGCACGAAGCAAAAACTCTCGGAACTAGCGGGCCATATACAAGCTCGGCAAGAGTCACTTCAGTACGAACGACAACTCAGTAGATGGTCAATCCCACTAGCTGTCATTGGTCTCGTGCTTACCATTGTATTTGGAATAATATCGATCTTCAAGTGATTGCCCATGAATACAAGGTGCGGCCGGCAAAGGCTTGGTCCCATCACGCCGCCACCAGCTTCACCTCGATCCGCCGCCCCACAGCTTGCGCATAGCGCTCAAGCGTCTTCAGGTTCCGCGGGTTTTGGCCGCTTTCGATGCGGGCGACCACCGATTGCGTGGTGCGCATCTTGCGGGTGACCTGGGCCTGGGTCAGGCCGGCCTTGCTGCGGGCCTGGATCAGCGCCAGCGCCAGCGCGAATTCGGGCTTGAGCCTGTCATATTCGGCGCGGTAGGACGGGGACTTCAGCCACTCGTCGTTGAGCTTCTTGAACGGGATCGTCATCACTCCAACTCCCTTGCTCCAATTTCCGCCCTCCCCTTGAGAGAGGGCCGATAGTTTGCCGGAGCGAAGCGGAAGCAAATTTCGGGTAGGGGCATTGCACCACTGCCCGGGCAAGCCCCCTCCCCGAAAAATCCTTCGCTGCGCTCGGATTTTGTCGACCCTCCCTCAAGGGGAGGGTTGAAGGGCCTCACACATGCTGCCCCCCGTTGATATGCAGCTCCGCTCCGGTCACGTAGCTCGACTGCTCCGTACACAGATAATAGATCGCCTTCGCCACCTCTTCCGGCAATCCCAGCCGGCGCAGCGGGAGGTGTTCGACCAGCTTCTCCGTGCCGGGCGACAGGATCGCGGTGTCGATTTCGCCCGGGGCGATGGCGTTGACGCGGACGCCGAGGGGGCCGAAGTCGGCGGCCATTTCGCGCGTGAGGCTGGCGAGCGCGGCCTTGCTGGTGGCGTAGGCGGAGCCGGCGAAGGGGTGGACGCGGGAGCCGGCGATGCTGGTGACGTTGACGATGGCGCCCTGCGCGCGCTTGAGCTCCTCGATCAGGCCGGTGGCGAGCCAGATGGTGGCGAAGAAATTCACCTCGAATACCTGGCGCCACACATCCACGCTCGAATTGAGCACCGACAGCCGCGTGCTCTGCGCCGCGCCGGTTGGGGCGCCGGCGCGTCCACCGGCGCTGTCGCTGCCGTTGTCGCTGGCGGACCCCTTCGGCGAGATGCCGGCGTTGTTGACCAGCGCATCGAGGCGCCCGCCATTCGCGCGCAGGCGCTCGCGCATCTCGGCCACCGCGCGCATGGTGTCGTCGCGGGAAGAGAGATCGACCTGGATGTGGTCCTCCGGCCCCGCGGCCCAGGGGCAGTTCTCAGGAAAGGCGTGGCGCGAGCAGGTGATGACGCGCCAGCCGGCGGAGGCGAAGCGCTTCACCGTCGCGTGGCCGATGCCCCGGCTGGCCCCGGTGAGGATCAGCGTGCGGCGCGGCTCGTTGGGCTGATGGCGGGTTTCGCTCATGGGGCGAGTATAGGGCGAATGGCGAATGGCGAATAGCGAATGGAGGGTATAGGGCGAATAGCGAATAGCGAATAGCGAATAGCGAATGGGGAATGCCGAATGCGGCTCCTTGTTCCCCCTATTCGCCATTCGCCATTCGCTATTCGCCCACTTCCACTATTCGCCCACTTCCCTTCCCCTAGTGATGCCGCTGCGCATTGGCGTCGGCGTCGTTCCAGGGGTCCTGGTGGATGATGACTTCGGCGTTGGGGAAGGCGTCGCACAGGCTGGCCTCGACCTCGTCGCTGATGGCGTGGGCGCGGACCAGGCTGGTGTCGGGGGCGAGCACGATGTGGAGCTGGATGAAGGTGTGCAGGCCGGCGGCGCGGGTGCGCAATTCGTGCAGGCCGCGCACCTGCGGATGGGCGTAGACGATGCGCTCGATGCGGGCGCGGTCCGCGTCGGCGAGCTCGCGGTCCATCAGCTGGTCGTAGCTGGGGCGGAACACGCTCCATGCCGCCCACACCAGCGCGCCCGCGACCAGGAGCGCGATGATGGGATCGGCGAGCTGCCAGCCGAAACGGGTCGACAGCACGATGGCGAGGATCACGCCGCCCACCGTCACGATGTCGCCGGTGTAGTGCATCTTGTCGGCGCCGATGGCGAGCGAGCCGGTCTTCGCGGTGACGTGGCGCTGGTAGGCGACGATGGCGACGGCGGCGATCAGCGACACCACCATCACCGCCAGCGCGGTGTCGCCGTGCTCCATCGGCTGCGGCGCGATCAGCCGGCCGATGGCCTGGATGACGATGAAGGTGGCCGAGGCGGCGATGAAGGCGCCCTGGGCCAGCCCCGCCAGCGGCTCGGCCTTGCCGTGGCCGAAACGGTGCTCCGCGTCGGCGGGGGTCAGCGCGGAGCGGATGGCGACGAGATTGAGCGTCGAGGTGAAGAGGTCGAGCGCGGAATCGGCCAGCGACGCCAGCACCGCCACCGATCCGGTCAGGAAGAACGCCCCCGCCTTGATCGCGACCAGGCCGACGGAGATCCCCAGCGAGGCATAGGTCGCGCGCTTCATCAGCGCCGCGCCCTGCGCCGTGACATCGGGCTTGCCGGCGCGGGCGTCCATCAGGGATAGAGCCTCTCGGTGCGCCATGCCGCTTCGGGCGTGTCGCGGCGGTAGACGAGGCGGTCGTGCAGGCGGAACGGGCGGTTGCGCCAGAACTCGATCTCGAGCGGCGTGACGCGGAAGCCGGACCAGTAGGGCGGACGCGGGACTTTCTGCAGCGCGTACTTGGCGGCGTTCTTCGCGATCTCCTTCTCGAAGGCGAAGCGGCCCTCCATGGGGCGCGACTGCGGGCTCGACCAGGCGCCGATCTGGCTGTCCTTGGGGCGGGTGGCGAAATAGGCGTCGGCCTCCGCGTCGCTCACCTGCGTGGCGGGCCCGCGCACCCGGATCTGCCTGGCGATGCTTTTCCAGTGCAGCACCAGGGCGGCGTGCCCCCGGCCCAGGAGCTCGCGGCCCTTGGCGCTTTCGAGATTGGTGTAGAACACCAAGCCCTTCGCGTTCGCCTCCTTGAGCAGCACCATGCGCACATTGGGGCGGCCCTGGGCGTCGACCGTCGCCAGCGCCATGGTGTTGGGCTCGTCGGGCTCGTGCGTCTTCGCCTCCTCCATCCACCGATCGAAGAGGTCGAAAGGGTCCAGGCGGACGGTGATGCCGCCGTCGTCGATAGGGGCGCCGATATCGCTCATGATCCCGCTCTAGCACCTCTATTTTGCGCGGCAAAGCACAAGGGATATGCTCGGCGCGCCATGCGGGTCCTCGCTTTCCTCGCCTGTTTTTGCGTCTCGGTCGCGGCCGCCGGCGCGGCGTGGGCGGACGGGCTGGTCCCGGGCGACCAGGCCAAGTTCGACCAGGGCGCCGCCGCCTTCGACGCCGGCAACTACACCAAGGCCTTCCACATCTTCTCCAGGCTCGCCAGGCACGGCGACCTCGCGGCCATGCGCAACGTGGCGCTGATGGAGCGCAAGGGCCTGGGCACCGACAAGGACCCGGAGGCCGCGCAGGAACTCTACCTCTATGTCGCCTCCGCGGGCCTGCCCACCGCCCAATACGATCTGGCGGAGATGCTGCTCCACGGCGAGGCGGGCGATCCCAGGCCCAAGGAGGCGGCGAAGTGGTTCGCATTGGCCGCGTCCGTGCATCACCCGCTGGCCGAATACGAGCTCGGCAAGATGTATGAAGAGGGCACGGTGCTGGACAAGAACCTCGACCAGGCCAAGGCGCTCTACGCGGAGGCCTCGGCCCGCGGCGTGTGGGACGCCACCGTGCGCCTCGCCGCCCTCAGGGGCGAGCCTCCCCCCAAGCCGCCCACCCAGCCCGGCCTGCAGCCGGCGGAGCCGGTGGCCGGGCCGTAATTCCCGCTTCCGCGCCGCGAAGGCGGAGGCGGAAGAGGAAAAGCCCGTTTCATGCTATCCTCCCCCGTCGGTTCAGGGGGACCTCGCATGAAACCGTTCACGATCATCGCGGCGCTGATCTTCTTTTTCGTTGCCGCGGCGCATGCCTATCGCGCATATGCCGGCTGGCCGGTCACGCTGGGCGGGCACGACATCCCGATGTGGGGAAGCTACGTGGCAGCCGTGGTCTCGGCCTTCCTCGGCGTCATGCTGATCTCGGAGTCGCGGCGCTAGCACACCGGGGCACGGGACCGCGCCTTGCCCGGCCGCCCGCGCGGAGGTTGGCGCGGGCGCTCCGGCTTCCCATATACTCCGGCTGGCCGCGAGATTCCGTGTGGGCGGCCGGAGAAGACATGCGCGATCCGTACGAAGTCCTGGGCGTTTCCAAATCCGCGAGCGAGGCCGAGATCAAGAAGGCCTTCCGCCAGCTCGCCAAGAAGCATCATCCCGACACCACCAAGGGCGACGACAAGTCCAAGCAGCGCTTCCAGGAGGTCAACGCCGCCTACGAGATCGTGGGCGACAAGGACAAGCGCGCGAAGTTCGACCGCGGCGAAATCGACGCCAGCGGCAATCCGCGCGGCTATGGCGGCTTCGAGGGCGGCCCCCATGGCGGCGGAGGCGGCGGCCCGCGCGACTTCCATTTCACCTGGTCTAGCCAGGACGGAGACACCGCGGAGAGCGACATCTTCTCCGAGCTGTTCGGCGGCTTTTCCGGCCGCGGCCGCAGGAACCAGCCGCGGCGCGGGGAGAGCTACGAGATCAATCTCACCGTGAGCTTCGAGGAGGCCGCGCGCGGCGGCACGCGGCGCATCATGCTGCCCGAAGGCCGCGACGTGGACGTGCGCATCCCGGCGGGGCTGAAGGACGGCCAGCAGATCCGGCTCAAGGGCCAGGGCGGCCCGGGCGCGAATGGCGGGCCGGGCGGCGACGTGCTGCTCAACGTGGCCGTGGCACCGCATCCCTTTTACACGCGCGACGGCAACGACGTCCGCATGGACCTTCCGGTGACGCTCCAGGAAGCGGTGCTCGGCGCCAAGGTGCCGGTGCCGACGCTGACGGGCCCGGTGACGCTCACCATCCCCGCCGGCTCAAACTCCGGCACGGTGATGCGCCTCAAGGGCAAAGGCATCCTCGGCCCCACCGCCGCCGGCGACATGTACGTGAAGCTGCAGGTGACGCTGCCGGACAAGCCGGACGCGGAGCTGAAGACCTTCGCGGAAAGCTGGAAGACGGCATACGACCCGAGGGCGAAGGTGAAGTAGAGTGGCTTCCGGCAGCCGCGCTGGAGCTATGTTCCCAGTGGCTTGATCCTGTCAATCAAGTCCGCCCGCCGTGAGACGAGCGCGGCGAACCGGCTATCCGCCGTGACAACATATGTAACCTCCCGCACCGCCGCAGCCAGGTAGAGGCAATCGTAAATGGGATGTGCGAGTTCATTCGCGAGCGAAAGGGCATCGTGCACGAGCCCATCGATTTCGATGTTCCGAATTGGCGCATTCGACACTTCGGCGAGCAGGTCGGCCGCGCGTGACCTGTCTATCTCACCTCTCAGGACATGCCGCCACAGGACATTTGCCGTTTCGGCAAGCCAAATCGCAGGGGCCGCGAGATCCGCGCTCATCAGCGCCCTCGCGTCGCCGCTGCCATCTTCCGGAATGATCCACTTTACGATGACCGAAGCGTCGACAACGACGCTCATCGTTCGTCCCGCGCTTCGCGAATAAGAATTGCCGAATCCGTGAACGTCCGGCCGCTCGCGCGCAGGTCTTCGCGGAGTCGATCGATACGATTCCAGAATTCCTGCTTTTGGGCGAGGCTGCGCGCGGGCGCTCCCAGAGCGCCTTCCAGGATTGCGCGGTGCTCCGCTTCGGAGCTGCGGCCGTGGCGGGCGGCACGGCGATTCAGCTCGTCAACTACGGCGTCGGGAACATTGCGGACGACAAGATCGCTCATGCCGGCAATCTAGCATTGCCAACCGCAGGTCGCAATTTCCGGAATCACCCCTCCATCGCCCCATACACGATCTTCTGGAACATCGGGCACGCGACGCGCGCGCCCATGCGGGCGCCGGTGACGGCCTGGCCGGCCATGTCGGGCGTGAGCGGGGTGTAATTCTGGATGAGGAAGATGAGGATCATCTCCTTTTCCGGATCGGCCTGCCACCAGGTGCCGAAGGCGCCGGGCCAGCCGAAGCTGCCCTTGCTGGCGGCGCCCATCCATTCATGCTTGTCGGGCTCCATCACCACCGACAGGCCGAGCCCGAAGCCCATGCCGGCCCAGAGCGGCATGCCGAGGAACGGGATGGCGCGCTGCTCCGGCGTGAGCCGGTTGGTGCGCATGTCCATCACCGTGTCGCGCTTCAGATAGCGCCTGCCGCCGAGCTCGCCGCCCGCCAGCAGCATGCGGGCGAATTTCAGGTAATCGTCCAGCGTGGAGATCAGCCCGCCGCCGCCCGCGGTGTAGGCCGGCGGGGAATCGTATTGCGGGAAGGGCTGGACCTTGAGCGCGCCCGCGGGCTGGTCCTGCTGGTAGACCACGGCGGCCCGGTCGCGCTTCTCCTTCGGCACATAAAAATCGGTGTCCACCATGCCCAGCGGATCGAGGATGCGGCTCTTGATGAAATCGCGATAGCTCGTGCCCGCCGCGCGGCCGACGAGGAAGCCCAGCACTTCCGTCGAATGGCTGTAGTGGAGCTGCTTGCCGGGCGGATAGGTGAGCGGCAGGCTCGCCAGCGCCTTGAGCCATTGATCGGGTGTCTTGGTGTTGTCCAGCGGTGGGCCCAACACCTCTTCATAGGCATGGGCGATGGGGCCACTGGAGCTGAATGCATAAGCCAGGCCCGAGCGGTGGGTCATCAGGTCTTCGACCGTGATGGCGCGCGGCGCGGGCGCGGTGTCGGAAAGCGGACCTTTCGGATCCTTGAGCACTTTCACGTCCGCGAATTCGGGCAGCCATTTCGCGATCGGATCGGAGAGCGCGACCTTGCCCTCCTCCACCAGCATCATCGCGGCCACGCTGGTGATCGGCTTGGTCATGGACGCGATGCGGAACAGCGTGTCCCGCGTCATGGGCCTGTTCGCGGCGATGTCGCGCTTGCCCACGGCGTCCAGGCGCACGTCCTCGCCCTTGCGCCAGACCAGGGTTACCGCGCCGGAAAGATCGCCCGCGTCCACCACGGCCTGGAGCATCGGGCCGATGGCCGCGAGCTTTTCGGCGGAGAACCCGTTGGCGGAAGATTGCTTGTCCATGACTGCCTCGATGTTGAGCCGGCCACAGTTGGCCGCGCGCCGGGGCGGGCGTCAATGGGGCGCCGCCGGGAGGCGGAGGCGGGCGAGCAATCCGCGCGTCAATTCCACACCACGACCTTCGCGCTGCCCTTGCGCGAAAGCACGTTGAGGCCCACGTCCTCGCCGTGGCGGCGCAGATGCACGTCGACCTCGCTGTCGCCCAGCCTGAGACGGCGGATGCAGATGTCTTCCAGGAACGGCGGCAGCATCGGGTTCTCGAAACGGATCTCGTTGGTGGGATGATCGCAGACGAGGCCCAGGCACGCGCCGAGCAGCGCGAACGGCGCGGCGCTCGACCACGCCTGCGGCGAGCAGGCGACAGGATAGAGCGTGGGGGCGGTGGCCTGACGCCGCGGGAAGCCGCAGAACAGCTCCGGCAGGCGCAGCAGCTCCATATAGTGCGCGGCATCGAAAAGCCCGGAGAAGACCTGCGCCGCTTCCGCGCGCAAGCCGTAACGCGCGAAGCCCATGGCGATGAGCGCGTTGTCGTGCGGCCACACCGAGCCGTCGTGATACGACATCGGGTTGTAGCGCGCCTGCTCGCAGGCGAGCGTGCGGATTCCCCAGCCGGAATACGACTCCCTGGCGAGCAGCCTGGCGGCCGTGGCGCGCGCGCGTTCGGGCGCGGCGATGCCGGAGAAGAGCGCGTGCCCGGCATTCGACGCGATCACCCGGCAGGGGCGCTTGTCGCCGTCCAGCGCCAGCACGTAGATGCCGGTCTCTTCGCACCAGAACTTGTCCTCGAAGGCGACCCGGAGCGCCTCGGCCTCCCGCTCCAGCCGCGCGCCGTGAGGGCGGCCAAGCGCGTGGGCGACCTTCGCCGCCGCGCATTTGGCGGCATAGACGTAGCCCTGCACCTCCACCAGCGCGATCTGGCCGCGCGCGAGCGTGCCGTCGGCATGCATGATGGAATCGTTGGAATCCTTCCAGCCCTGGTTGCCCAGGCCGTTGCCGCTCTTGCGGGCGTATTCCACGAAGCCGTCCCGGTCGGCGTCGCCATATTCGTCGATCCAGCGCAGCGCCGCCTCGATGGCCGGCCAGATCTCGGTGAGCGTCGCGGTGTCGCCGGTGCGCTCGAAATAGCGGCCGGCCAGGAGCACGAAAAGCGGCGTGGCGTCGACGCTGCCGTAATAGAGGCCGAACGGCACTTCGCCGGTGTTCGCCATCTCGCCCGCGCGGGTCTCGTGCAGGATCTTGCCGGGCTCCGCGTCGGCGCGAGGGTCCGTCTTCCGCGCCTGGGTTGCGGCGAGGAACTTGAGCACGCCGCGCGCGATGCCGGGATCGAGCCACAGCGTTTCCAGCGCCGTCACGATGCCGTCGCGTCCGAAGGCGGTGGAAAACCAGGGGATGCCGCCATAGGGATAGAGGCCGTGCGGCGTGTTCGTCACCAGCATGGTGAGGTCCGCGATGGCGCGGCAGAGCATCTGGTTGAGCATCTCGTTGGATGACGACACCGACGCCGCCTGCGACGCGCGCGCCTTCAGCGCCCGGCGCGAGGCCCTGAGCGAGGTGCCGAAGCGCGGCACCTCGGCGGCGGGGGGCAATTCCGTGCCGAAGCTGATGGTGATGAAGGCGGCCTTGCGCTCCTGCGGCGCCAGCGTGACGTCGTAGCGCGCCTGATGATTGTCGAGCTGGTCGGGAGCGGGATCGAAGCGGACGCGGGTGAGCCGCGTCACGCCGTCGAGCCCTTCGTAGCGGAAGAGCACGCAATGCTCGTCCTCACGGGTGACGGTGCGCTTGCCGCGCTTGCCGCGCTTGATGCCGCGGACCTCGAAGACATCGGCGAAATCGGCGTCGAAGCGCACCATCATCTGCGATTTGTGGGGATCGAGGCCGAAATTCTGCACCGAAATGCGCTCGTGGCTGCGATTGTCGAGCAGGAATTTGGTGCGCGTGAAATGCAGCGTCTCGCGCGACAGCACCAGGTTTTCGCCGTCATAGATGTCGGGGTTGGCGAGGTCGGCGGTCAGGGCGGAATTGTCGTCCTGCACATTGGAGCTGAGGAGCAGCGGGCGGCGCCCGTCGATCAGGATGTAGAAGCCCGAGAGATGGCGCGTGTCCTTGTGGAACAGGCCGGCGGGCCTGTCGCCGACGCGCACGATGTCGCCGCGGTGGTCGAACATCGCGAAGGTGTCGTCGTGCTTGAGGATGCGCGGCCAGGTGTCGGCCCCGGAATCCTTCGCCGGAATGTAGAACTCCGGCACGCTCTCGGCCGCTTGGGACGGTCTGGTCTTCGCGATCTCGTTCACGGCCGCGCCTCACGCGGCGGCTATGGAAGCGCCGCTGCGGCCTTCGAGCAAGCCCTGATAGACGGCGGCATAATCGCGCGCCATGCGCACCGCGGTGAAGCGGGTCTCGAAGACGTGGCGCACGCGCACGCGGTCGAGCGAGGCGACCCAGCCCGCCGCCGTCACCGCGTCTTCCAGGTCGGCGACGACGAAGCCGGTGACCCCGTTGTCGAGCACCTCCGGCACGGCGCCGTGCCGGTAGGCGATGACCGGCGTGCCGCAGGCCATGGCTTCGATCATCACGAGGCCGAAGGGTTCGGGCCAGTTGATGGGGAAAAGCAGCGCCCGCGCATTGCCCAGGAACTCCGACTTCCGCGTCTCGTCGATCTCGCCGATGAACTCCACGAGCGGATCGTCGAGCAGGGGCCTGACGCGGGTCTCGAAATAGAGGCGATCGACATTGTCCACCTTCGCCGCGATCTTCAGCGGCACGCCGGTGCGGCGCGCGATCTCGATGGCGTGCTCCGGGCCCTTCTCGGGGGAGATGCGGCCGAGGAAGGCGAAATAATCGCCGCCTTCGTAGTTGGGCCTGAGCAGGCCGGCGGGCAGGCCGTGATAGATCGTGTCGAGCCAGTTGACCGGCGGCATGGGCTTGCGCTGGCTTTCGGAGATCGAGACGAGCGGCATCTGCGGATAGGCGCGGTAATACGGCCACAGGTCGGGCAGGTCGAGCCGGCCGTGAAGCGTGGTGACGATGCGGTCGGCCATCGCGCGGAACAGGGGAAAATGGATCAGGTCGACGTGGAAATGCAGGACGTCGAACTCGTGCGCGCGCTGCGCCACCTTGTCCATCATGAGATAATGATAGGGCAGATAGTCGCGCACGGCGGGGTCGAGCCTCAGCGCCTGTTTCACCATGGGCACGAGCCTGGCGGAGGTGCGGGAATCGCCGCTGGCGAACAGCGTCACGTCGTGGCCCTGCGCCACCAGCTCCTCGGTGAGCCAGGAGACCACCCGTTCCGAGCCGCCGTAGAGCACCGGCGGCACGGCTTCGGCAAGTGGAGCGATCTGGGCAATGCGCATGACGGGACACCCTGAGGCGACGCGGAAACCGCGCGCCGGGCGCTGGCCCGCGCGCCCTATTATAAGGTGCTGACCGCGTTTCTGGTTCCCGGGAAGGATAAGCCTTCTAGAGAGCCATCATCTCCTCGAAATTGCGGCGGTAGAAACGTTCCTTCGCGCCGTCGGAGATGCCGTCCATCGTGTCTTCGAATTTGCGGATGGGATCCTTGCCGCCCTCGGGGTGCGGATAGTCGGACGAGAACAGGAACAGATCCTCGCCCGCGTCGCGGATCATCCGCCCGATATCCTCGCCCGGGAACGGCGTGAACTTGACGTGCGCGCGCAGGATTTCCGAGGCCGGGCGCTCCAGCGCGGCCACGCCGGGATCCGATTTGCGGAACATGCGCTGGCCGTTGTCCAGCCGCCGCAGGAAGTCCGGCACCCAGCCGCCGCCCAGTTCGATGACGCCGCCGCGCAGGGCTGGAAAGCGCGCGAACACGCCGTGGAACACCATCGCCGACAGGAACATCTGCGGCGCCATGTTCATCACCATGTAATCCATGATGCGCAAATTCTCGCCGCCGCCGAGCCAGTCCATCGGCTTAGGCTGGCCGTTGTTCTCATACTCCTTGCGCAGCACCCGCGAGGCCTGGCCGACATGGAGCATGAACGGCAGGCCCGTCTCGCACATCGCGGTCCAAACCACGTCGAGGTCGGGGTGGCCGGGCGACCGGTCGCCGGCGGGCGCGGCGGCGACCCACACCGCGCGGCAGCCGAACTTCGCGGCGTTGCGGATTTCCTCCGCCGCCAGCCCGGGCACGTCGAGCGGCACCACCGCGACGCCCATCAGCCGCTTGTCGCCGGCGCAGAAGGCGCCCATGCCGCGATTGTGCGCGCGGGCGCCGCCATATTTCAGCGCGGAGTCCTTCTGGTCGAGGAACTGCGTCGGCGAGAAGGTCGGGAACACGAGCTGGCACTTGAAGCCGAGATCGTCCAGCGCCTCGCTGCGCTCGCCCGCGTCGAACGCGCCATAAGCGCCCCACCCTTTCGCGCCGCCAATGATGTTGGCGCGCAGCTCCGCCGCCCTGGACGGATCCTTGCCGCGATCCACGGCGCTGCTGATCGCCTTCTCCGCCAGCCGGCCTGCGCCCCCGAGCTTGAGGCCGGGGAGCTTTTCGCGGATGCCGGGATCGGCATGCGACTTGAGCCAGTCGAACGTTTCCATGATGTGGCTGTCCGCGTCGCAGCAGATGCGCGCGCCGGCATATCCCATGGCTTCCTCCGGTTACGAAACGGTTAGAACTATGGGTATGTCGCGGCCGGCAGTCAACTTGTACAAAGCCTGACGCGCACGTCATAACCCCCGGCCAAACCGGCGGATTCGCCCATTTCGCGGGCGCACCCGCCCCGCTACAGTCATCCGGGAGCGATGGAGAATGAAAGCATGACCGGCCTGATGAAGGGCAAGCGCGGCCTGATCATGGGCGTCGCCAACGACCGCTCCATTGCCTGGGGAATCGCCGAGGCGCTGCACCGCGAGGGCGCGGAACTCGCCTTCACCTACCAGGGCGACGCCTTCAAGAAGCGGGTCGAGCCGCTGGTGGCGCATATGAAGCCCGCGGCTGTGGTGGACTGCGACGTCTCCCAGCAGGGCTCCATCGATGCCTCGTTCGCGGAGCTGAAGAAGGCATGGGGCACGATGGACTTCCTCGTGCACGCCATCGCCTTCTCCGACAAGGACCAGCTGCGCGGCCGCTATATCGACACGACGCCGGACAATTTCACCATGACGATGAACATATCCTGCTACTCGTTCACCGCCGTGGCCCAGCGCGCCGAGAAGATGATGCCCAACGGCGGCAGCATGGTGACGCTCTCCTACTACGGCGCCGAGAAGGTCATGCCGCATTACAACGTCATGGGCGTGGCCAAAGCGGCGCTGGAGGCGAGCGTGCGGTACATGGCCGAGGATCTCGGCAAGCAGGCCATCCGCGTCAACGCGATCTCGGCCGGCCCGATCAAGACGCTCGCCTTCGCGGGCATCGCGGATTCGCGCTACATCCTGAAATGGAACGAGCTCAACTCGCCCCTGCGGCGCGCCATCTCGCTGGAAGAGGTCGGCAATTCCGCTCTCTATCTCCTTTCCGATCTCGGCAAGGCGACGACCGGCGAAACGCTGCATGTCGATGCCGGCTACCACGTCGTCGGCATGAAGGCCGTGGACGCGCCGGACATCTCGGTGGTGAAGTAGGCGCGGATGCGGGGCCTGCACGCCCTCACGCTCTTCGTCATCCGCCATGGCGAATGCGAGCATAACGTCGCCGGGCGCGCGGCGTCGTGGGACGACTCGCCGCTGACCGAACGCGGACGCGCGCAAGCCCGCGCCAACGGCAGGCTGCTGAAAGCACTGGCGGGCGATCTCTCGCAGTTCGATTTCTTTGCGAGCCCGATCCACCGTACCTGCAACACCATGGAATTGGTGCGCGAGGGCGCAGGGCTCCCGCCCACCGGCTACCGCGCCGATCACCGGCTGATGGAGATCCATTTCGGCGACCACACTTGGAAGACGCGCGAGGAGATCGCCGCCCTTTCGCCCGAGCTGCCCGGCCTCGATGATCTCGGCGACTGGCACTATGTCCGCCCCAATGGCGAGAGCTGGGCCGGTCTGCACGAGCGCATCGGTCGCTTCCTGCCGGCGTTGACGCGCAAAGCCGTGATCGTTTCCCACTACGGCCCGGTGCGCTCCATCCGCAGTCACTATCTCGGGCTTACGCCGGAAGAGACGAAGCGCTACAAACCTCCGCACGCCGGAATCATGCGATTGTCGCAGGGTACGGAAGCATGGTTCGGCGATTGAAATGTCGTTCAACAGCTTCGGCCACATGTTCCGCATGACGACCTTCGGCGAAAGCCACGGGCCGGCCATGGGCTGCGTGGTCGACGGCTGCCCGCCGGGCATTCCGCTGACCGAGGCCGACATCCAGCCCTGGCTCGACAGGCGCCGCCCCGGCACCTCGAAATTCGTCACCCAGCGGCGCGAGCCTGACACCGTGCGCATCCTGTCCGGCGTGTTCCAGGACGAGCGGATGAAGCAGCAGGTGACGACCGGCACGCCCATCGCGCTCCTGATCGGGAATGTCGACGCGCGCTCGAAGGATTATTCGGAGATCCGCGACAAGTTCCGGCCGGGCCATGCCGACTACACCTACTGGGCCAAATACGGCGTGCGCGACTATCGCGGCGGCGGCCGGCAGAGCGCCCGCGAGACCGCGACGCGCGTGGCGGCGGGCGCCGTGGCGCGCAAGGTGCTGAACGCCTTGTTCCGCAAGGTCACGATCCGCGGCGCGCTGATCCAGGTGGGGATCATGGACATCATCCCCGCCAATTGGGACTGGCACGAAGTCGGGCGCAACGCCTTCTTCTGCCCCGACAAGGACGCCGTCGCTCCGTGGGCGGAGTATCTCGACGGCATCCGCAGGAAGGGCTCTTCCGTCGGCGCGCAGATCGAGGTGCATGCGGAGGGCATCCCCGCGGGCCTGGGCGCGCCGGTCTACGGCAAGCTCGACGCCGACATCGCCTCGGCGATGATGAGCATCAACGCGGTCAAGGGCGTGGAGATCGGCGCCGGATTCGCATCCGCCGTGCTCAGCGGCGAAGAGAACGCCGACGAGATGCGCAAGGGGGCGAAAGGCAAGCCCAAATTCCTTTCCAACCAGGCCGGCGGAATCCTGGGCGGCATCTCCTCCGGCCAGCCCATCGTCTGCCGCTTCGCCGTGAAGCCGACCTCGTCGATCCTCAACCCGCGCAGGACCATCGATGTGAAGGGCGAGAACACCGAAATCGTCACCAGGGGCCGCCACGATCCCTGCGTCGGCATCCGGGCCGTCCCGGTCGGCGAAGCGATGATGGCGCTGGTGCTGGCCGACCACGCGCTGCGGCATCGGGGGCAGATGGGCTGATGGCGAGTTTCGCGAAGCTAAGGGCATTTGCGCTCGCACTGCCGGGCGCGGTGGAGATCGTTCACAAGGGCGAGCCCTGGTTCAACGTCGGCAGGAAGACGTTCGCATTGCGCTCGAACGGCAAGGTCATCATGAAGCTCGAACGCGGACATCAGGAGATGCTGTTCGAATTGCGGCCGGAGGTGTTCACGCCCTGCCCCGTCGCCACGGTCAAATGGAGTTACGTCGACATCGGCAAGCTCACGCCCGCCGAAACGCGAGCGCTGGTGGAGGAGGCGTGGGCGCAGATCGTGCCGAAGAAGATCAGCCGCGGCTTGCGCGCGCCGGCTTCCGGAATGCCGATACCTTCGTCAGATAGGCGATCTCGTCGCCTTCGTGTTTCAGGCCCCTGAACAGCCTGCCGGGATCGGCCTTCGCGTAGCTCGCGTAGTACGGCTCGTGCATCAGTTGCGGGAACACGTCGATCAACCCGTCGAAGCCCGGCGCGTCGCCGTACTGGATCGAATCCGCCAGCACGAAAACGCCGCCCGGCTTGAGAACGCGGGCGATTTCCTTCGCCGCGGCGGCGCGGATTTTGGGCGGAAGCTCGTGGAATAGATAGATGCTCACGGCGGCATCGACGCTGGCGTCGGGCAGCGGGATGGCTTCGGCGCGCGTGGCGAGGAACTCCACGTTCCGCCCGCGTAGCGCTCGGCGCGCGCGCTTGAGATAAGGCGCCGACAGGTCGAGCGCGACCGCCTTCCACGCCGGCCGCGCGGCGGTCGCGAAGGACAGGAACCGGCCCGTGCCCGCGCCGATGTCGAGCAGCACGGGAGCATCCTTGCCGTCCAGCGCTTTGGCCAGCGGCACGAAGGCCTGGCGGCGCATGGCGTCCGCGGTGCCCGCGAACAGCGCCTCGACCTGGAATTCGTAGAGCCGCGCGGAGCGCTCGCTGAGATAGCCGTCGGTCTGGTAGTGGAAATTCTGGCGGTAGTAGCGCGGCAGGTCGCCCGCGGCCCGCGCGCTCGTGGTTTTCACCTCGTCATGGCCGCGGCGCATCTGGCGGCGCGCGACGCGGGGAATGTCGGCGAGAAACCGCAGCGACGACAACGCGTGCGAAATCTCGTCGGTGAGATCGACAGGCGCGGGATAGAGCCCGGCCTCGACGTTCTTCCAGTCACGCTCGAACAGCGCGCGCATGGCGGCGAGCATCGCGGGGCCCGATGGAAGCGGATGGGCCGGTTTCGTGACGCCCTTGAATCCGTCGCGCGCCACCAGCCGCGCGGCCATGTAGTGCGCGCCGTAGAAGGCGACGCGCGCGGCCTGCGCGGCGGCGTAGGTCCAGGCTTGCATGGCGGGAAGTATGCGCGCTTCTACCAGCGCGGCAAGGCGGCTGCGACCTTGGAGCCGATATAGACCTGCGGCTCGGAGGGCGGCGACACGCCGGTTTCCGCCTCCATGTTCGCCACGCAATCCTTCACCTTGTCGGCCAGTTCGGGGAATCCGTGCGACACGCGCAGGTTCTGGATCACGCAATCGTCGAAATAGGGATAGCGGCTGTCCTGCCCGCAGCCGAAGGAGGTGCGGTCGGCGCGGGCGGCCGTGATGATCATGCGGTTGTCACCCTCGAGCGCCGGCACGAACGTCCCGGAATAGCAGGCCGACAGGATCACCACCGTGGGCCGGTCGCCGCAATCGACGTCGAGGATGCGCTCCAGCACCGGCGGCGTCATGAACTGGCCGCTGACGAGAAGGCCCTGCGGCCCGCCATGGGACGAGAAATAGACGAGGCAGCCGCCGGTGGCCTTCTGCGCCAGATCAAGCAGGCCCACGCCAATGGAATTGCGATCCGCGGGCAGCACGCTGCCGACCGGATAATCCTGCGGATCGGAGGAGAACTGCTCCAGATCGTTCGCCTTGAAGCCGATGGACTCCAGCGCGGCGGACACGTCCTGGCGCGCATTGTCGAAAGCCTGCGTCTTGCCGCCGTCATGGGCGTGCCAGTCGCCCGCCACCACCACCACGGCCCAGTCCCCATGGCGCTGGCCGAGCAGATACCAGCCCGCGGCCCCGGCGACCGCGAGCCCGGCGAGCGCCATGAGCCCGGTGCGCGCCAGGCGCCAGTAGCGGCCCCACTCCGTTTCCGGCGCGCGCGGCGCTTCCGGCGCGGGCTCGGGCGCTCCGGTGCTCGTGCGCATCCACGCCTTGAGCCAGTTCAGCATGCCGCCCGCGCGATTTTCATCATGTCCCCCGTGCCGCGCGAAACGCGGCCACGAGTTCAATATGCGACGACCAGAGGAATTGGTCCACGGGCACGACCGGGGACATGGCGTAGCCCGCTTCGCACATTACGCGCGCGTCACGCGCGAAGCTTTGCGCGTCGCAGGAGACGCAGATCACGCGCTTGACCCTCGCCTTGACGAGTTCCGCGATCTGGGCGGCGGCGCCCGCGCGCGGCGGATCGAGCACGACCGTGTCGAAGGGCTCGAGCTCGGGAGGGCTGAGCGGCTGCTTGAAGAGATCGCGCCGCTCGGTGGTGACGGGTTTGAGGCCCTGCGTGGCGCGCGCGGCGGCGGCCAGCGCATCCAGCATCGCGCCCTCCCGCTCCACCGCATGGACACGGGCCTGCGCGGCGAGCGGAAGCGTGAAGGTTCCGCAGCCGGCGAAGAGGTCGGCGACGTGTTTCGCCCCTTTGGCCGCCTTCAGGACCTGCGATTGCAACGCCGCCTCGCCCTCCTGCGTGGGCTGCAGGAACGCGCGCGGCGGAAGCTTCACGAGCGCCTTGCCGAAGCGCATGGCCGGCGCGCCGAGCTCCACGACGGCGTCGTTGCCCACCACGACGCGCGCGAGTTTGAGCCGCGCCGCCCAGCGGGCGAGTTCGCCGCGCGCGGTGGCGTCCCCCGCCAGGCCGCCGTCGAGCGCGACGTCGAAGCCGGCATGGGTCTCGGCGATCTCCACGTCTGTGGCCTGGCCGTCGCGCAGCAGCGCGGCCAGCATGCCGCGCAGACTTCCCACCAGCGCGAGGAGCGCGGGCGTAAGGACGCGGCATTCGTGCATGTCCACGACGTCGTGCGAGCGCGCGGCATGGAAGCCGAGCGCGACCATGCCTTGCCTCTTCGCCGCCTTGAGCGTGGCGCGGCGGCGCGAGGCGGGCGGGATTTCGACGATATCCGTCACCGCGGCATCCGCCAGGCCGCTGCGCGCCAGGGCGCCGACCACGAGATCGCGCTTCATCGCGCGATAGATGTCCGCCGGCAGGTCCTGATGCGCGCAGCCGCCGCAGGTTCCGAAATGACGGCACAGGTTCATGGCTTCGCCGCTGCGAGGAGGAATTCGCGGTTGCCGTCGCCGCCTTCGATCGGGCTCTCCATCGTGCCGAGGACGGACCAGCTCGCCTCTGTCACGAACGTTACGATCCTGCCGAGCGCGGCAAGCCGGACGGAGCGATCGCGCACGATGCCGCCCTTGCCGACGCTTTCCTTGCCCGCTTCGAACTGCGGCTTGACCAGCGCCACGAGCCAGGCGCGGGGCGGCGCCATGGCGAGCGCGCGCGGCAGCGCGAGCGTGAGAGAGATGAAGCTCACGTCCGCGACGACGGCCTGCGGTGCGGCGCCCAGCACGACGGGCGAAAGCTCGCGCGCGTTGACGCCTTCGAGCGAGACCACACGCCGATCATCGGCGATCTTCTGGTGGAGTTGGCCGCGTCCTACATCCACCGCGAACACCTGTTTGGCGCCGCGTTCCAGCAGCACCTGGGTGAAGCCGCCGGTCGAGGCGCCCAAATCGAGACAAACAAGGCCGGCCGGTGAGAGCGCAAATCGCTCCAGCGCCGCGGCGAGCTTCAGGGCGCCGCGCGACACATAGGGGTGGGCCGGCGCATATTCGATCTTTGCATCCTGCGAAAGCGCCTGCGACGGCCTCGCGATCGCGCGGCCGTCCACGTGCACGCTCCTCGCCGCGATCGCGGCCTGCGCTTCGGCGCGGCTCCTTGCGTGGCCATGCCGGACGAGAAAGAGATCGGCGCGCATCTTCATTCGCGCTCCCCTCGAAGGGGAAGCGGACCCAGCGGTCACGCCCGCTCCCGGGCCGCGAGGGCTTCCTTTCCGCGGCCGAGCGCATCGAGCGCGATGGCGACGATGGATTTGGCGTCGAGGTGGGCGGCCTCGTACATGCGCTCGGGCGTGTCCTGGTCGATGAAGCGGTCGGGCAACGTCATGGGGCGGATCTTCAGCCCCTTGTCGAAGGCGCCGCTGACCGCGAGGAACTGCATCACATGCGCGCCGAAGCCGCCGGCGGAGCCTTCTTCGATGGTGATGAGCACCTCGTGCTCGCGGGCCAGCCGCAGAACCAGGTCGCGGTCGAGCGGTTTGGCGAAGCGCGCATCGGCCACGGTCGCCGACAGTCCGTAGCCGGACAATTTCTCCGCCGCCAGCAGGGCCTCGCCGAGCCTCGTGCCGAGGCTGAGGATCGCGATGCTCGCGCCCTCGCGCGCGATGCGGCCCTTGCCGATGGCGAGCGGGGTGCCCGCCTTCGGCCGCTCCACGCCCGTGCCCTCGCCGCGCGGATAGCGCAGCGCGCTCGGCCGGTCGTCGATGGCGGCGGACGTCGCCACCATGTCGACCAGCTCCGCCTCGTCCGACGGCGCCATGATGACGAAGCCGGGCAAGGTGGCGAGATAGGCGATGTCGAAGGCGCCGGCATGCGTCGGCCCGTCGGCGCCGACCAGCCCCGCGCGGTCCATCGCGAAGCGCACCGGCAGGGACTGGATCGCCACGTCGTGCACCACCTGGTCGTAGGCGCGCTGCAGGAAGGTCGAATAGATCGTGGCGAACGGCTTCATGCCGTCGGCGGCGAGACCGGCGGCGAAGGTCACCGCATGCTGCTCGGCGATGCCCACGTCGAACATGCGCTCGGGGAATTTCTTCGCGAAGAGGTCGAGCCCCGTGCCGCTCGGCATGGCGGCGGTGATGGCGACGACGCGCTCGTCCCTTTCCGCCTCCGCGATCAGCGCTTCGGCATAGACCTTCTGGTAGGCGGGCGCCTTGGCGGCGGACTTGCTCTGCTCGCCGGTCAGCACGTTGAACTTGACCACGCCGTGATACTTGTCGGCGCTGGCCTCGGCGGGCGCGTAGCCCTTGCCCTTCTGCGTCACGACATGGACGAGTATCGGGCCCTGCGTGGCGTCGCGCGCGTTCTCGAGCACCGGGATGAGATGCTCCAGATTGTGCCCGTCGATCGGGCCCACATAGTAGAAGCCCAGCTCCTCGAACAGCGTGCCGCCGGTGAAGAAGCCGCGCATGTATTCTTCCCAGCGCTTGGCGAGGTTGCCGAACGAGCGCGGGAATTTCTGCAGCAGCGACTTCATGAAATGCCGGAAGCCGCGATAGGAGCGGCTCGACACCACGCGCGCGAGATAGGCGCTCATCGCCCCCACCGGCGGGGCGATGGACATGTCGTTGTCGTTGAGCACCACGATGAGCCGTGCGTCCATCGCGCCGGCGTTGTTCATGGCTTCATAAGCCATGCCCGCGCTCATCGCGCCGTCGCCGATGACGGCGACGACATTGCGCTTCTCGCCCTTGAGATCGCGCGCCACGGCAAAGCCGAGGCCCGCCGAGATCGAGGTCGAGGAATGCGCGGCGCCGAACGGATCGAAGACGCTCTCGCTGCGCCTGGTGAAGCCGGAGAGGCCGCCGCCCTGCCTGAGCGTGCGCATGCGGTCGCGACGGCCGGTGAGGATCTTGTGGGGATAGGCCTGGTGGCCCACATCCCAGACCAGCTTGTCGTCCGGCGTGTCGAATACGTAGTGCAGCGCCACCGTCAGCTCGACCACGCCGAGGCCCGCGCCGAGGTGGCCGCCGGTGACGGAGACGACGTCGATGGTCTCCTGGCGCAGCTCGTCGGCGAGCTGGCGCAGATCCTTGCGCGGAAGCCCGCGCAGCGCCTGTGGATCGTTCACCTGGTCGAGAAGCGGGGTCTTTGACGGCGGAACCATGAAAATTCCAGTCCTGGACGGCCTTTGACTTACGATCGCCGTGCCACGACGAACCCGGCCGCCGCGCGCAAAACGTCCGCTTTTTCTCCAAACAAATCAAGGTGACGCGTCGCCTGGGAGGCCAGCGCTTCGGCTGCCGCGCGCGCCCGTTCCGGCCCGAGGATCGAGACGGTCGTGGGCTTGCCGCGCACGGCATCCTTGCGGACCGCCTTGCCCACCCGGCCGGCGTCGCCTTCCTCGTCCAGCAGGTCGTCCGCGATCTGGAACGCGAGCCCCAGATCCTGCCCATAAGCCGCCAGGGCGGCGCGCAGGGTGGGCGACGCCTTGCCCAAAATGGCGCCCGCCTCGCAGCTGTAGGTAATGAGCGCCGCCGTCTTCATCCTCTGGAGGCGGGTGATCTCGTGGGCGGCGGGCGCCTGGCCCTCCAGCGCCATGTCCATCATCTGGCCGCCCACCATCCCGGCGTGACCGGCCACCTGGGCCAGCCGCGAGACCAGCTCGCAGCGCACGAAGGGATCGCCATGCGCGGCAGGAGAGGAAATTAATCCAAACGCGAGGGTGAGCAGCGCGTCGCCGGCCAGGATCGCGGTCGCCTCGTCGAATTTCCTGTGCACGGTCGGCTTGCCGCGGCGCAGGTCGTCGCCGTCCATCGCGGGAAGATCGTCATGCACCAGCGAGTAGGCATGCACGCATTCCACCGATGCCGCCGCGCGCTCCAGCGCGCCGCGATCGACGCCGAACAGCGCGCCGGCCTGCAGCACGAGAAATCCGCGCAAGCGTTTTCCGCCGCCCAGCGCCGCGTAGCGCATGGCTTCCATCAGGCGCGCTTCCGGGCCCGCGGGTTGCGGCAACAGGGCATCCAGCGCGCGCTCCACGAACGCCGCGCCTTCGGCGAGTGCGGATTCGAATGTCTGCGACATCGCTTTTCGACTTAACCCGGATCGGCCCGCTCGGTGCCTTCCGGTCCCCTGGCGCCGTGGACGATCTTTTCCAGCCGGCCTTCCGCCGCCTTCAGCTTGGCTTCGCAATGCGCCTTGAGCGCCTGGCCGCGTTCGTAGAGCGCGATGGAATCCTCGAGATCCACCTCACCCTGCTCGAGCCGCGCGACGATCGATTCCAGCTCCTTGAGCGCGGCCTCGAAGCTCATTTTCTCGACCGGCGGAGCGGCGGTTTTTTCGGCCATTCAAGCCTCCATGAGCGCGCGGACATGGGCACGCGCCGAGCGCGCCAGCGCGGCGAGGTCATAGCCGCCTTCGAGCGCGGAAACAACGCGCCCGCCGCAGCAATCCGCCGCCACGCGGCAGATGGCGGCGGTGGCCCAATGGAAATCCCCCTCGTCCAGGAACATCTCCGCCAGCGGGTCGGCGCGATGCCCGTCGAACCCGGCGGAGATGAAGATCAAATCGGGCGAAAAGCTCCGGAGCGCGGGCAGGATCGCATCGGACAGCGCCGCGCGCAGCGCTTCGCCATCCGCGCCGGGCGGAAGCGGCACGTTGAGGATGTTGCCCGCGATGCCGCGCTCGGAGATCCGGCCTGTGCCGGGATAGAGCGGATGCTGGTGCGTCGAGGCGTAGAAGAGATCCGGATCGTCGTGGAAGATGTCCTGCGTGCCGTTGCCGTGATGCACGTCGAAATCGATCGCGGCGATTCGCTTGAGCTTGTGCGCCTTGCGCGCATGCAGCGCGCCCACGGCCACGTTGTTGAACAGGCAGAATCCCATCGCGCGGTCGCGCTCGGCGTGGTGGCCGGGCGGGCGAACCGCGCAAAAGGCATTGGCGAACTCGCCCGCGATCACGCCATCCACCGCCCGGATCGCGGCACCCGCCGCCCTCAGGGCGGCTTTTGCAGAGCCGGCCGACATCACGGTATCGGAATCTATCCCTACGAAACCCCTGGTGGCGGCGGCCGCCGCTTCGTCGAGCACCAGGCCGACCAGACCGGGCGAATGGGCCAATTCGAGCTCATCGCGGGAAGCCTCCGGCGCGTCTATCCAGATAAGACTTTGAAATTCTTCCGTTTTCAGCGCCCGCCACACGGCATCCAGCCGCGCCGCGCGCTCGGGGTGACCGTCCGGGGTGACGTGACCGAGGCAGGCCTGATGGGCGATGAGCGCGGTAACCATGGCGATTCCATTGTCGCCACCAAAGCTTAGCGCGGCGCATGACGGAATTCAGGCCGAGTCGGGCAAGGATTCGAATCGAAACCGGAATTCCTCCCCGCCGATCATGTCCGGAAAGCCTTCCGCAACAGGCCCTAACGCGGAATCCGATCGGTTAAGCTTTTAACGGAGTCGAATCCGTGACGCGCAGTCACAAAATAGATGCATTAAAGCAACAGACACCGTGGGAACGCCTGCCTCACTTCAATTCCATTTTGACCCTTGCAGGCCTCTCTCTTAGCCTCCAGTCAAACGGGCAATTCCGCGCGTACCGTCAACGGTGCGTGGGGGCAGCTGCCATCACTAGGGCCAGCATCGTCCGTTGTTGTGGCAGCCGTCGTTACGACAGAACCAAGGGGGTTCAAGTGTACCAGATCAATTCCAAGCCTAGCCTGCGGTCGGCCCTGCTCCTCGGAGCAGCCTCCGCCGCGGCACTCACGCTCTCTGCGCCTGCGATGGCGCAGGACCAGAGCGGCGGCGAAGTCGTGGTGGTCACGGGTTCGCGCATTCCGCAGCAAGGCCTCTACTCGACGAGCCCGGTTTCGGCAGTCGGCCAGCAGGAGTTCAAGCTCCAGGGCACGACCTCCGTCGGCCAGACGCTCCGTTCACTGCCGTCGACCGTCGAAGACGGCGACAGCAACACGGTGGACAATGGCTCGTCCGGTATCGCCACCATCGACCTTCGCAATCTGGGCGCCAAGCGCACCCTGATCCTGGTCGACGGCAAGCGCCTCGTGCCTGCCGACGCGTCGGGCGAGGTCGATACCAACCAGATCCCGTCGCAGATGGTGGACCACGTCGAAGTCCTGACGGGCGGCGCCTCGGCCGAATACGGCTCGGACGCCGTGTCGGGCGTGGTGAACATCATCCTGCGTCATGACTTCCAGGGCATGGAAGTCGACGGCCAGTACAGCCTCTCCGACCATGGCGACGCCGGCATCACCGATACCAGCGCCATCATGGGCTTCAACTCCGGCGACGGCAAAGGCAACGTCACGATCTACGGCGAATACAACCATCGTACCGCCGTTCCCGAGAGCGACCGCGACTACGGCGTCCACGCGCTGGCGACCACCAACTTCACGGGCTGCGCGGCTTCGGCGCCGGCAACCCACTTCGGTGGCTTCTGCTTCTCCGGTTCGGGCACGGTTGCCCAGGGCCGCGTGCGCAGTGCGGCGAAGGGCGGCACCGATCCGGTGACCGGCCTTCCGATGGGTCCGGGCGGCGAGTGCGGCGCCGGTGGCTGCAGCACGATCTTCACGCCTTCCGGCCAGCTGACCGAATATCGCGGCGAAACGTTCAACTTCGCCCCCTTCCAGTACTATCAGACGGAAGGCACGCGTTATGCGTTCGGCGCGTCCGGTCACTACGACGTCAACAGCCACCTGAACTTCTACACCCGGCTGACGTTCTCCGATAACCAGTCGACCTCGCAGTTGGGCCCGTCGCCGCTGTCGAGCAACTTCAACATCAACTGCGGCAACCCGCTGATGTCGCCGCAGGAACGCGAAGTGATCTTCGGTTCGACCACGACGGCCGGCACGATCGCCGCGCAGTGCGCTACGGCTGGCGACACGCCCGCCACGGAGCGTCTGCTGGCGCTCTCGCTGCGTCTCGTCGCGGTTGGCCCGCGCGTCACGGACGAAGACCACACCGCCTATCAGATGGTGTTCGGCTTCCGCGGCGATCTGGCGTGGGGTTGGACCTATGACGTGTCGGCCCAGTACGGCCACACCAATCAGGGCCAGCACCTGGATAACGACGCCAGCCGTTCGCGCTTCCAGAGCGACCTTCTGGTCAATCCGGATGGCACCTGCGTCACCGCCGGTTGCGTGCCGATCAACTTCTTCTCGTCGGGCGGCATCACGACGGCTCAGGCGGACAACATCCGTCTGGACATGACGGCCCTCGCCCACACCGATCAGTGGGACATCCAGGCCTACACCGAAGGCGATTTCGGCCAGATCGGCCTGAAGAGCCCGTGGGCGAAGGATCCGCTGGCCGCGGTGGTCGGCGTCGAGTACCGCCAGGAAGCGGCGGCGTTCGAGCCGGACGACAACCTCGCCACCAACAACCTGGTGGGCTTCGAAGCGGAAGCGCCGACGCACGGCCGATACGACGTGCAGGAAGGCTTCAGCGAGTTGCGCATCCCGGTGGTGGAAGGCATGCCGTTCTTCCAGCTGTTGCAGTTCGATACGCAGTATCGCTATTCGTCCTACAACCGCTCGGGTGGCGTCAGCACCTACAAGTTCGCCGGCGAATGGTCGCCGACGGACGACTTCCGCCTCCGCGCATCGTTGGAGCGCGCGGTTCGTGCGCCGAACATCTCCGAACTGTTCTCGCCCGCGGGCGGCCAGTCGGCGAACCCCGGCTTCGACCCGTGCTCGGCGAACCCCGGCTCCGTCACCACGACCGCCCTGCTCTGCGAGCAGACGGGCGTGCCTGCCGGTTCGGTGTTCAACGTCGCGCTGAACTGCCCGACCAACCAGTGCCAGGCCGAAGTCGGCGGCAACCCGTTCCTCAAGCCTGAAGTGTCGTTCACCAGATCGGCCGGCATCGTGTTGACGCCGACCTTCTTCGATGGCTTCACCGCCACGGTTGACTACTACAACATCCTGATCGACGGGTTCATCGCATCCACGCCGATCGAGTCGATCCTGACGAGCTGCTACTCGACCGCGGTCAACGTCACGCAGAACCCGCTCGCTCCGGCGTGCTCGTTCATCCATCGCGACGCTCTGGGTTCGATCACGTCGAACACCGGCTTCGTCGTGTCGGCTGAAGGCAACGTGTCGCGCGACCAGGTGAAGGGCTGGGACTTCGAAGCCAACTACCAGACCGACCTCGGCAACGTGGGCTGGAATGGTGCTGGCTCGGTGGGGATCAACTTCATCGGCACCCTGGTTTCCAAGAACCTGTTCGTGGAAGCCGACGGCACCGAGCTGAAGTGCAACGGTCTCTACGGCCTGAACTGCGGCGAGCCCGAGAACAAGTGGAAGTCGAACCTGCGCGTGACGTGGTACAGCCCGTCGGACGACATCTCCGTGTCGCTCCGCTGGCGCCACCTCTCGAGCGTGACCAACGACCTGCAGGCCCAGTCCGGCAGGAACCCGGCCAAGCCGTGCGGCTTCAACTTCTGCTACGTGCTCAACGCGTCGCAGACGCCGAGCCCGACCATCCCGGCGTTCGACTACTTCGATCTGTCCGGCACCTGGTCGGTCACGGACGGCATCGAGCTGCGCGCCGGCATGTCGAACATCTTCGACAAGAAGCCGCCGCTGATCGACAACAACTCCGCGCCGGCAAGCGACATCAACGGCAACACCTTCCCGAACACGTACGATGCGCTTGGCCGCATCATCTTCGTGGGCGGTACGGTGAAGTTCTGATCGAACCCAAACGGTTCTGTCACCTGGCGGCGGCCCAAAAGGCCGCCGCTTTTTTTTGGCCGCCGGCCAGCCCTGCCGGGCGGCAATTGACCCCTGGCCGCCATCCCGCCAAAACGGCTGCGGCCGTATCATGACCCGCGACACCGCCCTTCCCGGCACCCCTGCATCGCCCCTTGCGCGGGCCTTGTCGCTCGTGCGCGCAGGCCAGCCCGCGGGGGCCCTGGACGTCCTCGACGGCGCATTGCGGCAGCGGCCGGACGATCCGGCGCTCCTGTTGGCCCATGCCCAATGCCTCGCGGAACTCGGTGCTTTCGCCCAATCCGCAGTCAGCGCACGCCAGGCCGTTGCAGCCATGCCGGAGCAAGCCGCCGCCCATCACGCGCTGGGTTTCGCGCTCGAGCAGCTCGGAGAGCTCGACGACGCCTCGAACGCTTTCGAGGACGCGCTGCGCCTGGATCCCGCGCTCGCCGATGCCGCGGCCCGGCTGGCCGGGCTGGCCGCCAGGCGCGGCGAATGGGGCACCGCCCGTTCGCTGGCGGCGAAGGCCCTGGCCCAGGATCCCACGCATGCAGCCGCCCACTTCGCACTCGTCATGGCCGACACTGCGGAAGGCCATGCCGGACCCGCCGCGCGACGCGCCCGCGCGATCGCGGATGACCCCGCCTATCAGCCCCAGATCCGGGCCATCGCCCGCTCCCTTCAGGCCGACGCGCTGGACCGGCAGGACCGCCCACACGAAGCGTTCTCCGCCTACCGCAAGGCCAATCTGGCTTTCAGGGACATCCATCGTGCCCGCTTCGAACGGCCGGGCGTGGCCTCCGGAACGGCCCTCGCCGGCCGCCTGCTCGCGGAATTCGAAGCGCTGGACGGCGTCCAACCGAATCACGCCTCACCCACCACGCGGCCTCACGTCTTCGTCCTGGGCTTTCCGCGCTCCGGCACGACCCTGATCGCCGAGGTGCTCGCCGGCCATCCCGGCGCGCGCGTTGCCGACGAACGCGACCTGTTGGCCGAATCCTTGCGCGTCTTCACCGGCCGACCCGGGGGGCTGAAGCGGCTGATGCGGTCGCCGCCCGACGAGCTTGCCGGCTGGCGCGACCGCTATTGGGCGCGGGCAGCCGAACTCGGCTTCGCGGACGGCATGCTGATCGACAAGTCCCCCTTCCTGACGCTTCATCTCCCCGTCATCGCCGCGCTGTTCCCGGCGGCACGGATCGTATTCGCCGTGCGCGACCCGCGGGACGTCGTATTCGCCTGCTATCGGCGGCTTTTCGCGCTGAATGCCTTCCTTTACGAATGCCTCACGCTCGAAGGCGCAGCCGGTCTCTACGGCGCCACGATGCGCTTGGCAGCGGCCTACCGCGCCAGGCTGCCCCTCAACATGATCGAGATGCGCAACGAGTCGCTTGCAGCCGACCCCGCGCGCGAGATCGGCCGGCTCTGCACGTTCCTCGATATTCCCACGGCGCCGGCCATGCTGGACTTCGCGTCCCGAAAGGTGCGGCGCGCGGCCGCCTCCCCGCAATCCGCCGCTCTGTCCGCGGGGCCGACGGCGGAGACAGGCTCGCAATGGCGCCGCTACGCCGCGGAGCTCGGGCCGGTACTGGGGCGGCTGGAGGCCTGGGTCCGCCACTTCGGCTATGAGCCCTGAGCATGGCCACCTCCGAGATTCGCGTGCTGGAATTGCTGAGGGCCGGCGACCTTGTCGAAGCGGCGCGGCTGTCGGCGCAGGCCATCGGAGGGGGCGCCATCCATCCGCTCTTCTTCGACGCGCGGGGGGCATGGCTCCAGCGGTGCGGGCAATTCGAAGCCGCGCTTGCCGATTTCGCGCGCGCCGGCGAGCTTGCCCCGGCGAACCCCGGCGCGCCTGTCTCCATGGCGCGTTGCCTGATGCCGCTCGGCCGCTTCGACGAAGCCATGGCCTGCTGCGACCGCGCCATCGCCATGGCGCCGCGCATGGCCGCGGCGCATTTCGAAAAAGGATGCGCGGCGGAATTCCTCGGCGACCTCAACCTCGCCCGCCGATGCCACCAGAAGGCCGTCGCGCTGGAACCGCGCTACGCGCCGCCGCTGGCACGGCTGGCGGCGCTCGCCGCGCGGCACGGCGACAATGCGCAGGCGCACGCGCTCGCCCGCAAGGCGCTGGCCATCGCCCCGGACAACGAGACCGCGCTGATTGCCGAAGCCGAGGCGGATTTCGGCGACGGACATCTGCAGGGGCTTGCCGGAAAGCTCGATGACGTCGCCGGTCGCGCCGATCTCGACGCGAATACACGCGCGCACGCGCTGTCGCTCAAGGGCGACGTCCTCGATGCGCAGGACGAGACCAAGGCCGCCTTCGAAGCCTACAGGGCGGCAAACCATACGCTTCTGGCGGCCCACCAGCCGCGCTTCGCCGGTATCGCGCCGGGACCGGAGCGGATGGCCGCGCTGATGCAGGAGTTCGGCACCATCGCTGCCGGGCGCTGGCAAGAACATCGGCCGGGCCCCGCCGTCTGCGCCGGGCACGTGTTCGTGCTGGGGTTCTACCGTACCGGCACGACGCTGCTCGGCCAGATCCTCGCGGCGCACCCCGCCGTGACGACGCTGGAGGAAAAGCCGCTCCTCATCGATGCCGCCACGGAGTTTCTCGAGCGCCCCGGCGGCCTGACGCGGCTGGCGGAGCTGAGCGAGGCCGAAGCGGATCGCTTTCGCGAGCTCTATTGGCAGCGCGCACGCAAGAGCGAACCCGCCATCGCCGGCAAATGCGTGGTCGACAAGCAACCGATGAACAGCGTCGTCCTGCCTGTGATCGCGCGGCTTTTTCCGGACGCGGGGATACTTTTCGCGGTGCGCGATCCCCGCGACGTCGTGTTCAGCTGCTTCCGGCGGCTGCTCGAAGTGAATCCCGCGACCATCGAGATGCTGTCGCTGGAACGGGGCGCGGCGTTCTACGCCTCCGTCATGGACCTGGCGGCAAGGTACCGGCGGGTGCTTCCGCTGCGGATCCTCGACGTGCCCAACGAGGCGATTTCCGCCGATTTCGAAGGCGAGGTCCGGCGGATCTGCGGGTTCCTGGGCCTGGGCTGGAAGGACTCGCTGGCCACTTTCGCGCAGCAATCGAAAAGCCGGTCCATAGCGACCCCCAGCGCCCGGCAGGTCGCGCGGGGCATCAACCGCGCGGGAATTGGCCAATGGCGGCGCTACCGGGAGCAAATGGCCTGCGTCCTTCCCGTCCTGGAACCCTGGGTACGGCGCTTCGGCTACGACGCCGACTGACGGACGGCCCAATTCCCCGGCAAGCGGCAGTTAAATCGTGGCGCGAGCCGAATATGTCGTATTCCCCCGGAACCGATTTCAACAGAAAGTGAAAAGTCTCTCAAATTGTCGCCGCCGAAACGTTTTGAATTGCCCGGACATTTCCGTGGCTTCATCTTCTGTCTGCGCCGTTTTGCGCCGCGCCCTCGGGGGGATGCGGCACGTTGAGGCTCGGTTGTGAATCAGCGCGCTCTCCCGCCCCGATCGGCCCAGCCGATTCTGATCGAGATCGATTGCGCCCTGCGGACCGGCCAGCTCGACCGGGTCGTGGCTCTGGCGCAAGCCGCACTCGATGCCGGCATTCGCAATCCCGCCTTGCACAATCTTCGCGCACGGGCCTTGCGGCAGGTGGGCCGGCTTGAAGAGGCTCTTGCCGACCTGCGGCAGTCCCAGAAACTCGATCCGCGCGCGGCCTCCACCCCGGCGGATATCGCGGCGTGCCTCAACGAGCTCGGGCGCTTCAACCAGGCGATCGCGGCCGCGAAAGAGGCGATCGCGCGCGATCCGGACCTGCCGCAACCCTGGTATCAGATCGGCCTCGGGCACCAGATGCTGCGCCAGCTGGATGCCGCCCGAAATGCGTATCTCGAGGCCATCCGCCTCGACCCCAATTTCGCCGATGCGCTGGTGCGGCTCGCGGGCCTGGCTGAGCTTGCCGGAAACGACGAAGAGGCCCGCGCTTTCGCCCTGCGCGCCGAGCGGGTGCAGCCCGGGCATCCCGGCGCCACGACCGTTCTGGTGAATTCCGACCTCGCGGCGGGCCGCCTCACAAGCGCCGAGCCGCGGATCGAGGCCCTGCTGGCGAACCCGAGCGTTGCGCCGGTCCTGCGCGCGATCACGCTGTCGCAGCTGGGCGATCTTCGCGATGCGCAGGGCCGCACGCATGAAGCCTACCAAGCCTACTGCCGTGCCGGCGCGATGTGGAAGAACGCCTACGCCCACAACATCCTCTGACGCATGGCCGAGCACGCCCTTGACCTGCTGGCCCGTCTGACGGCGGCCTTCGACCAACCCCAGCCCGCGCCGTCCCCTCCCGCGGCCGCGCCGGAACGCGCGCGGGCGGCGTTCGTCGTGGGGTTTCCCCGTTCCGGGACCACGCTGCTCGGCCGGCTCCTTGCGAGCCGCCCGGGCGTGAGCGTGCTCGAAGAGCGCCACCTCGTGGGCGCCGGTGTCGCGGAGTACGTCGACGCACCCGACGGGCCGGCGAAACTGATGGCCGCCACCGAGGCGGACATCGCGCGGCACCGCGCGGAATTCTTCCGGAGGGCCGCGGCGCAGGGCGCCGACCAGAGCGCGACGCTCATCGTCGACCAGACGGCCCTCAACACGGTCTACCTGCCGCTGATCCTGAAGCTGTTTCCCGAGGCGCCGGTGGTGTTCGCGGTGCGCGATCCGCGCGATGTGGTGTTCGCCTGCTTCCGCCGGATGTTCGCGCCGAACGCATTCACGATGGAGATGCACACGCTGGGCAGCACCGCGCGCCTTTATGACGGCTTCATGCGGCTGGCGGAGATCGCCAGAAGCAGGCTGGGATTTGCGCCGCTCGATGTCCGCAACGAAGCCCTGATCGAGGATTTCGACGGGCAGACGCAGCGCCTGTGCGCCCATGCCGGGCTGGCCTGGGACGAATCCATCCGCGCCTTCCAGCATGCGAGCCAGGGCCGGGCGCTCGTCACGCGCAGTGCCGCCCAGGTGCGAAGCGGGCTCAGCCGGGAAAGCCTGGGCGTGTGGCGCCGCTACCGCGAAGAGATGGCGCCCGTTCTGCCGATCCTCGAACCCTGGGTAAGGCGGTTTGGGTATGCCGAGGCCTAACCGGCCTGTCCCGCCCGGTAGAAATCGTTCACGCCGTTGAGAAGTTCGCCGACGAGATCGCGCTCGGCAGCCGTGAGATAGGGGTTCCAGACGTCGAAGATCAGGATCACGCGCGGCTTGTCGCCGTCGTTCCAGGCTTCGTGCTCGATGGTGTCGTCGAACACCCAGGCCTGGCCTTCCTTGAACTCCCGCGTGTCGTTGCCGACCCGGAAATGGCAATCGCCCGGCACGATCAGCGGCAGGTGCACGATCAGCCGCACATTGGTGTCGCCGGAGTGCGGCGGGATGCGAGTCCTGGGATCCAGCGCGGAGAAGAAGGCCGTCGGCGCGAAGTTGGGGATCTCCGCGCGCGGAATCGCGGCCAGCGCCGCCGCCGCGCGCGGGCAGCGGGCGCAGACATCGGCCTGCTTCGCACCATCCTTCCACAGATAGCGCGCGCTCCAGCGCGGCGACCAGTTCAACTCCGCCCATTGATGCAGCGGGACGCTGGCGGGATGGGTGATGTAGGGCCTGAAGCCTTCGGCATCCTCGCGAAGCAGGCCGATGAGCTCCTCGCGGATCGCATCCGTCTCCGCTTCGATATCCGCCATCCAGGGGAACTGGGCGCGGTCGTAGTACTGGATGGCCGGCAGGCGCGGGAAATGCAGCATGGTCGGCGCCTGGACGAAGGCTTTCTTCGCGCCGGCGGCCACTTCCGCGCATTCGTCGATGCGGCTGAAATCCGCGCCGGCGTGGCGCGCGCGCGTGGCGCCCATGCGGGCCTCGAGGAACGCCGCCATCTCCTGCGCGTCTTCCCGCACGCGGGCGCGGGCATGCTCGATCTGCGGCTTCAGCTCGCGCGGCAGCCGCCCGTCGGGCGGCACGATCTTGAGCACGTCCTTGTAGATGCGCGCGGCCTGGCGCTTGCCGCCGCCGCGCTCGAGAAGCGCGGCCTTGGCGAGCAGCGCAGGATAGAAATAGGCATCGATGGCCAGCGCCTTCTCCAGCGCCGCGCTTTCGCCATGCGCATCCCCAAGCGCACGGTGCGCGAAGGCGAGATTGAGCGCCACCATGGGCTCACGCGGCGCGAGCGCCAGCGCGCGCTCCAGCATCTGCACGGCGGCGCGCGCGTCCTTTCGGTAAAGGGCATGCTGGCCGAGGTTGAACAGCGCTTCGGAATGGTCCGGCGCCAGCGACAGCACCTGGCCCCAAAGCCGCGCGCTTTCGTCGGCGCGGCCGCCTTCCAGCGCCACGCGGGCGGATTGCGCGAGGGCCGTCACGCGCGGGTCGGTCTGCTGCTGCACGGATGCTCCCAATCGCCGCCGACTTTATCCCAGAACCGGGCGCCCGGCGCTATTCGGTGTCGCTGGGCAGCCCGGCCGCACGCATCTCCACGCCGCCTCGCGGCATATCCCCGGCCGCATGCACGACCGCCCGCGCCGCCGGGGTCTCCATCAGCGCCTCGAAGCCCTCCATGGCGCGTAGGCCGGCCGCCGTGCCGCTGAAGGCGGAATCGATCGCCCCGAACAGGCCGCGGGGCTGCGGATAGCGCTTGAAGGAGACCTGGGCGTCGGCGCTCAGGCCGGCGAGCTTCCTGGCGTCAGCCACCGCCGTCCAGAAATCGCCGAGCTGGTCGACGAGGCCCTTGGGCCGGGCGTCGGCGCCGGTCCACACCCGCCCCTTGGCGATCTGCTGGACGTCGGCGAGGGGGAGCTTGCGCCCCGCCGCGACCTTGCTGGTGAAGTCGGCATAGATCGCGTCGGCCTGGTGGTTCAGGTTGGCGAGCTGATCGGGCGTGTAGGGCGTCAGCGCGGAGTCGAAGAGCGCATTCTTGCCCACGCCGATCTGGTCGGCGTCGATGCCGAGCAGGCCCAGCGACTTGCCGATGGCGACCTTGCCGGTGAACACGCCGATGGAGCCGGTGAGCGTCGCCGGTTCGGCGACGATCCTGTTGGCGGAGGTGGAGATGTAATAGCCGCCCGAAGCCGCGAGCATGCCCATGCTGACCACGACCGGCTTGCCGGCTGTCTGCGCCTTCTTCACGGCGTTCAGGATCTGGTCGGATGCCGTGACCGACCCGCCAGGCGAGTCGATGCGGATCACGATGGCCTTGACCGACTTGTCCCCGGCGGCGGCGCGGATGGCGGCGACCATGTCGTCGGCGGCGATGACGTTGCCGTCTCCGCGCATGCCGGAATGGGCCGAACCGTCGACGATCTCGCCCGCGGCTTCGATCAGCGCGATGCGCGTGCCCCCGCCATACTCGTTGGCGGACTCCGTGGCGTGGATGTACTTGTGCAGCGCGACGGCCCTGGCGCCCGCGCCCGCGCGCGTGAGCGCGGCTTCGCGGGCGTCGTCGCCATAGCCGATCTTGTCGATCAGGCCGGCCTTCCTGGCGTCGCCGGTGAATTGCGGGCTGTTGGCGAAATCGGCGGCCAGCACTTTGGGATCGAGGTGACGGTTCGCGGCGGCGGCGGCGGTGGCGCTGTCGACCCAGCTTTGCAGGAACGCGGTCGTCTGCTCGCGGTCGGGACCGGTGTAATCCTTCTGCATGTACATGTCGGCGGCGCTCTTGTAGTCGGCGCGCTTCACGATCTGCGGCACCGCGTCGATCTTGTCGAACAGGCCCTTGAGGAAGAGCGCACCGGCGCCCGCGCCCGAAGCGCCGAAAGGCGCGTTGGGCTGCATCCAGATCTCGTTGGCCGAGGTGGCGGCGAGGTAATCGCCCAGGCCGGTGCCGAGAAAGCCCGGCGCGTCGGCGATGGCGAACTTGCCGGCGGCGCGGAAGCGCTTGACGGCGGCATTGATCTCCTCGGCCTGCGCCACGGGCATGTCGGCGGTGCCGACGCGGAAGAGCACGCCCTTGACGCGCGCGTCGCGCCCGGCGCGGTCCAGCGCCAGCACGATGTCCATCACGCTGGGCGGATGCGGCCCGAAGGCGAGCGGATCGCGCGCCTCGGAATCGTGGATCGGCGTGCGCAGGTCCATGGTCAGCACCATGTTGTCCGGCAGGCCGTCGCCGTGGATCAGGCCGACGATCATGAGCACCATGGCGATCAGCACGAGCGCGAGCGCGAATTTGAGGATGCCGTTCACCGCCCCGAAGAAGATCGAACGGAGCCAACGCAGGAAGGCGAGCATGGACTGTCCTTTGTGTTCGGGCGGCCCGCCGGCCGCCGGTCCCCTTATATGGGGAGCATATTAAAGAACGCCAATTGCGCTATCATGCTCCGGGGTGTTCAGTAAGCCTTTGGTCTGGCTGGCTTATCGGGAGGTATTCGGCATGGCTGCGAAGCTCGATCCGAGCGAATATGCGTGCCTGCTCTATGAGCGGCGGGACCATGTCGCGACCGTCACGTTGAATCGGCCCGAACGGCGCAACGCCCTCAATCCCAGGGCCTATGCCGAAATCGAGGCGGCGTTCCGCGCCGCCAGCGCCGATGGAGACGTGCGCTGCGTGGTGGTGACGGGCAAGGACCCGGCATTCTGCGCGGGCGAGGACGTGAAGGAAATGATGACGGGCGAACCCGGGCGCAGCGCCGAGCGGCCCGCGGCCACCCGCGGCAAGCCCACGCCGGCGGCAATGGCCGCGCTCGATTGCGCCAAGCCTGTGATCGCCGCCGTGAACGGCGCTGCCGTCGGCTGGGGCATGGAGCTCGCGCTATACGCCGACATCCGCATCGCCTCGGAGCGCGCGAAATTCGCGGAGCTCTTCATCAGGCGCGGACTGATCTCCGACGTGGGCGGGCTGTGGCGGCTGCCACGGATCGTGGGGCCGGCGAAGGCGGCGGAGCTTCTCTTCACCGGCGCGCAGATCGACGCCGCGGAGGCCTTGCGCATCGGCCTGGTCAGCGAGGTCGTGGCGCACGAGGCGCTGATGGCGCGCGCGACGGCGCTGGCCGCCAGCATCGCGGCCAACGCGCCGCTCGCGCTGGTGGCCATGAAGGAGGGTTTGCGCCGCGCCACCTTCGGCGATCCGCGTGAGATCGGCGGCTGGGCGATCGACACGATCTACCGGCTATTCGCGACCGAGGATCATCGCGAGGGTGTCAGAAGTTTTCTCGAGAAGCGCGAACCCGTGTTCAAAGGGCGCTGAGATGGCAAGCTTCGTGTCCGGCGGGCTCACGCTCGCTTACGACGAAATCGGCGACCCGAAATCGGGGCGGCCCGTGATCCTCATCCACGGTTTCGCCTCCAACCGCAACGAAAACTGGCGGCGGCTGGGCTGGTACGGCACTTTCGAGCGCAAGGGCATGCGCTTTGCCGCCTTCGACGCGCGCGGGCATGGCGAGAGCGCCAAGCCGCATGACGCCGCCGCCTATGCCCGCGACGCCATGGTGGGCGACGTGTTCGCGCTGATGGACCATCTCGGCGCCGAGCGGGCCGATCTGCTGGGCTATTCCATGGGTGCGCGCGTCGCGCTGGCGGCGGCACTGGCGAACGCGGCGCGCGTTCCGATGGCGATCCTGGGCGGCATCGGCGGCAAGCTTCTCGAGCCCGGCCCGGCGGGCACGCCGCTGGCGGACGCGATGGATGCAGACGATCCCGCGACCATCTCCGAACCGCTCCTGAAAAGCTTCCGGCAATTCGCGGATGAGCAGGGCGAGGATCGCAGGGCTTTGGCGGCTTGCGCGCGCGCGGCGCATGCGCCGTTCTCGCGCCAGATGCTGGCGGGCCTGCCCACGCGGGTGCTGGTGGTGGCGGGCGCGCGGGATGAGCTGGCGGGCGATCCGGCGGTGCTGGCGGACGCGATCCCCGGCGCGCGCGCCGTCACCCTGCCCGGCTGCGACCATTTCTCCGCCATCGCACACGGCCTGTTCAAGGCGAGCGCAATCGATTTCCTCGACGGAGTTCTGGAATGAAGGCGCTCGCTTTTGCGGCGGCTCTGCTGGTGGCCACGCCCGCCCTCGCCGCCTGCGATCTTTCCGCGCCGAACGCCGCCAAAGCCGGACCCGGCTGCGCGCGCGCATGGCTGGACGCGAACCTGCACATGAACGACATCCTCACCGTGGGCACGCACAACAGCTACAAGCAGGCCATCGATCCCAAGATCATGAAGCTGATCGCGTCGCGCTCGCCCAAGCTCGCCGAAGAGCTGGACTACAGCCACATCCCACTGGATGCGCAGCTCGACGAGGGCGCCCGTGCGCTGGAGCTGGACGTGGTCTACGACCCCGACGGCCACCGTTATGCCGACCCGCTGGGGCCGCGCCTGATGGATGTGCCGCTGCCCGACAATTATGAAGAAGACATGGGCGAGCCCGGCTTCAAGGTGCTGCACGCGCAGGATTTCGACTACCGCTCGAGCTGCCTGACGCTGGTGGAATGCCTCACCATCATCAAGGCATGGTCGGACGCCCATCCCGATCACGTCCCGATCCTGATCACCATGAACGCCAAGGACGACTCCCCGGTCGAATACGGCACGCAGGCGCTGAAGTTCGACAGTGCGGCCTTCGCGGCGCTGGATGCGGAGATCCTGTCGGTGTTCCCGCGCCAGGACATCGTCACGCCCGACGACGTGCGCGGGAATTACGCCACGCTGCGCTACGCCGTGCTGAAAAAGGGCTGGCCGACGCTGGGGGCGACGCGCGGCAAGGTGCTGTTCGCGCTGGACGAGGATGAGCCCAAGCTGAGCTACTATCGCGGCGCGCACAACTCGCCCTATGGCTGGGTCATGTTCCTGAACGCCCAGGAAGGCTCGCCGGACGCGGCATACCTGACGCTGAACGAGGCGCTCACGGACACTGCGCACATCACGCGGGACGTGAAGCTCGGCTATCTGGTGCGCACGCGGGCGGATGCCGATACGGTGGAGGCCCGCAAGGACGACACCGCGCGGCGCGATGCCGCGTTCAAGTCCGGCGCGCAATACGTCTCCACCGACTACATGGACCCAGACCCACGCTTCGGTCCCTATCAGGTCCGCCTGCCCGGCGGTGCCGTCGCCGTGTGCAACCCTGTCCGCGCGGCGGACAAATGCGCGGGGATACCGGTGGAGTGACCGCCCGTGGCCGTCAATGGAAATCCCGCGAATTCGGGAGCACGCGCACGTTTCTGGGGTGGCGGTGAAGGTTGCGGGGGTCGGGTGGAGGCGGGATATCGCCGACGGGGCGCGAGGCGCGGAAGCGGTCTTCGGAGAGCCGATCCAGTTCCACCGTGCGGTCGACGAGGCGCTCGGCAATGAGATGCACGACGCCTTCGGGGCTTTTCTGGATCTTGCCTTCCACCCACAGCAGCCGCGCGCCCATCACCTCCTTGCGGTAGCGCTCGAACACGCGGGGCCAGACCACGAGGTTGGCGATGCCCGTCTCGTCGGACAGCGTGACGAAGACGACGCCGGCGGTTCCGGGCATCTGGCGCACCAGCACAATGCCCGCGCAGCGCGCGCGCCGCCCGTCCTGGCCTTTGCTCACCTCGCGGCAGGAGAGCGTGCGCTCCGCCGCGAACAGCTCGCGCAGGAACTCCATCGGGTTGCCCTTGAGGGACAGGCGCAGCGTCTGATAGTCGGCCAGCACATGCTCGCTGAGCGGCATGGTGGGCAGCGGCGCGATGTGTTCCTCCGCCAGTTCGGGCGCGCGCAGCGCGGCGAAGAGCGGCAGCGCATCGTCGTCCGGCAGGCGGCGCACCGCCCAGGCGGCTTCGCGGCGGTCGAGTTGGAAGGAACGCAGCGCATCGGCCTCCGCGAGCTTCATCAGCGCCGCCTTCGGCAGCGCGGCGCGCCGCGCGAAGCCGTCGAAATCCGCGTAGCCATAGCCGCGCATCTCCACGATCTCCCGCGCCCAGTCCTCGCGGAAGCCGTCCACCTGGCGGAATCCCAGCCGCACGCAGAGCGCGCCGCACGCGTCCCGCTCCAGCGTGTTGTCCCAATCGCTCCAGTTCACGTCCGGCGCCAGCACGCTCACGCCGTGCTCGCGCGCGTCGCGCACGATCTCCGCGGGGGCGTAGAAGCCCATGGGCTGGGCGTTGAGCAGCGCGCAGCAGAACGCGGCCGAGTGATGGCATTTGATCCAGGCCGAGATGTAGACCAGGTGCGCGAAGCTGGCGGCGTGGCTCTCCGGGAAGCCGTAAGTGCCGAAGCCCTTGATCTGGTTGAAGCAGCACTGGGCGAACTCCGCATCGTAGCCGCGCCGCGTCATGCCTTCGATCATCTTCTGCTCGAAAGTATGGATGGTGCCGACATGGCGGAAGGTCGCCATGGCGCGGCGCAGCTTGTTGGCCTCCGCCGCGCTGAACTGCGCCGCCACGATGGCGAGCTTCATCGCCTGCTCCTGGAACAGCGGCACGCCGAGGGTGCGGCCGAGCACGTTCTGGAGCTCGTCCGGCGGGCCGTGCGCGGGCGACGGCGACGGGAACACGACCGTCTCCTTGCCGCCGCGGCGGCGCAGATAGGGATGCACCATGTCCCCCTGGATGGGGCCGGGACGCACGATGGCGACTTCGATGACGAGATCGTAGAATCCCCGCGGGCGCAGGCGGGGCAGCATGCTCATCTGCGCCCGGCTCTCAACCTGGAACACGCCGATGGCGTCGGCGTCGCACAGCATGTCGTAGACGGCCGGATCCTCGCGGGGGACGCTGGCGAGGTCGTGATCCACGCCCTCGTGCATGCGCATCAGGTCGAAGGCTTTGCGGATGCAGGTGAGCATCCCCAGCGCCAGCACGTCGACCTTCATGATGCCCAGCCGGTCGATGTCGTCCTTGTCCCATTCGATGAAATAGCGATCCTCCATGGCGGCGGGGCCGATGGGCACGATGGTGTCCAGCCGGTCGCGGGTCAGTACGAAGCCGCCGACATGCTGGGAGAGATGCCGCGGGAATCCGTGCAGCTCGTTGGCGAGCGCGATGGCGCGCAACACCACCGGATCGGCATGCACGCCCGCTTCCCTCAGGCGCTCGTCGCGATGGCGCGTCCAGCTGCCGCCGTCGAAGCTGCCCCAGACGCGGCCGGCGAGCGCGGCGGTGACGTCCTCCGACAGGCCGAACACCTTGCCCACCTCGCGGATGGCGCTGCGCGAGCGGTAGGTGATGACGGTGGCGGTGAGCGCGGCGCGCTCATGGCCATAGCGCTGGTAGACGTCCTGGATCACCTCCTCGCGCCGCTCATGCTCGAAATCCACGTCGATGTCCGGCGGCTCCTTTCTTTCCGGAGAAATGAAGCGCTCGACCAAAAGATCGGTAGTCGCGGGATCGACCGCGGTGATGCCGATGACGTAGCAGACGGCGGAATTGGCCGCTGAACCGCGCCCCTGGCAGAGAATCCTGCGGGCGTTGGCGAAGCCCACGATGTCGCGCACGGTGAGGAAATAGGGCGCATAACCGAGCTCCTGGATCAGCGCCAGCTCCTTCACCAGCGTGGCGCGCACCTTGTCCGGCACGCCGCCGGGATAGCGCGCGGCCGCACCCTCCCAGGTGAGCGTCTCCAGGTGCTGCTGGGGCGTGACGCCGGGCGGCACGGGCTCATCGGGGTAATTGTACTGGAGCTGGCCGAGGTGGAATTCGATGCGGGATGCGAAACGCATGGTCTCGGCGACGGCTTGCGGATGGCTCGCGAACAGCCGCGCCATTTCCCCGGGCGCCTTGAGATGGCGCTCGGCATTGGCCTCGAGCAGGCGGCCGGCCGTGGCCAGCGTCCTGTGTTCGCGGATGCAGGTGACGACGTCCTGCAGCTCGCGGCGCTCGGGGGCATGATAGAGCACGTCATTGATGGCGATCAGCGGCACGCCTTCGGCCATGCGGGCAAGCGCGGCGAGGCGGCGCCCGTCTTCGCCGCGATAGGGCATGGCGGCGCCAAGCCAGACCCGGCCCGGCGCGGTGCGGGCGAGCCGCGCCAGCACTTCGCGCCAGCCGCCCTCGCCCAGCCGTTGCGGCGGCACGAGAATGAAGAGCATCCCCTCCTGCCACTCCAGAAGATCGGCGAAACGCAGATGGCATTCGCCCTTCTTCGCGCGCAGCTTGCCGACGGAGATCAGCCGGCAGAGGCGGCCATAGGCTTCGCGGTCCACCGGATAGGCGAGGATGTCCGGCGTGCCGTCGTCGAAGACAAGCCGCGCGCCCACGAGCAGGCGCGGCTTCCCGCTTTCCATGTCTTCCAGCGCGTCGTAGGCCCGCACCACGCCGGCCAGCGAATTGCGGTCGGCGACGCCGATGGCGGCAAGGCCGAGCTCGCGCGCCTGGGCCGCGAATTCCTGCGGATGGGAGGCACCGCGCAGGAAGGAGAAATTGGTGGTGATGGCGAGTTCGGCATAGCTCATGCGAACAGCCCGTGCAGATACCAGCGCGGGGACTGCGTTTCGCGGCCATAGAGCCCGTCGCGGTAGATCCAGAAGCGGCGGCCCTCCTCGTCCTCCAGCCGGAAATAATCGCGGGTGGGACGCCGGGTCTCGTGGCGCCACCACTCCATGGCGATGCGTTCCGGGCCCTCGGCATGGCGGGTGGCGTGGAGCACGCCGCGCCAGCGGAAGCGCAGGGGCGGGCCTTCCGGGATTTCCGCGACCACATCGATGGGCTGGGGCCTGGCGAACATGCGCAAGGGGCGGCGCGGCGCCTCGCCCGGCTCGCGGCGGCGGACCCAATCCGGGATCGTGGCGGCCGCCGCGGGTTTTTTCGCCTGTGCCGACAGCGCGGCCGCCGCGGCTTCGGGGATATGGGTGTCGCATGCGGCGAAGGTGACGACGTTGTCCGCGCCGAAGCGCGCGGCCATGCGGTCGACGAGGAAGGCGATTTCCGTCTCCGCATGGACGCCGCTTTCGAAGCTTGCCCCGCTCTCCTCGAACCGTTCGGTGCGATGGGCGCAAAGCCGGATGACATCGAAGCCGAAGCCGGGATCGAGCGGATCGGCCAGCGCGTCCATCTTCTCGCGGAACAGGCGGAGCACGACCTCCGGATCGCGGACCGGCCCACCCGTCTCGACCGCGATGCGGCGGACTTCGCCGTCGGCGCGGAAGAACACCGCCTCCAGTGCCCGCGCGCCCTGGCCATGGCGCGACAGCAAGGAAGACAGCGAGGCCGCCAACGCCTTCACCGTATCCAACGCCACGTCGAGGCTGGTGATGGGCTCGGCGAAACGCTGCTCGGCGAGGAAATCCGGCGCGGGGCTGAGCGGCGCGATGGGCCGTTCGATCAGGCCGAACGCATGGTCGAGTTCGGCCTGCATGACCGCGCCGAAACGGGCGGTGAGCTCGGCGCGGGTGCGGCGTGCCACCTGTCCCGCCGTCTTGAGGCCCGCGCGGCGCAGCGTGGCGGTGGTCTCGGGCTCGAGCCCCAGCGCCTCGACGGGGAGCGGCGCGAGCGCCTGCGCCTCGCGGCCCGGCGGCACGATCGTTCCGGGCACGAAACGCGCGAAGGCGCGCGCGGCGGCGGCGGTGCCGGCGATGGCGGCCTGCGTTTCGAACCCCATCCCGGCCAGGAGCTTCACCGCCAGCGCAATCAGCGCCGCTTCGCCGCCGAAGAGATGGGCGGCGCCCGTCACGTCCAGCATCAGCCCATGCGGCGGATCGAGCGCGGCCAGCGGCGTGAAGCGCTCGCACCATTGGGCGATGCGGACGAGCAGTTTCGCATCCCCGCCCTCGTCGGCGGGGAAAACATGGAGGCCGGGGATGCGCGCCCGCGCATCGGCGAGCGGCATGCCGGGGCGCAAGCCCAGCGCCGCCGCCCGGCGATCCAGCGCGCAGAGCCTCAGCGCATTGGCCGCCTTGGCGACGAGGGCGACCGGTGCGTCAGGCCACGCGCCGGATGCGCGCCGGCGTTTCAGCGCGTCCGCCGGAAAGCGCGGGAACCACAGCGCCAGCAGGCGCCGCGCGGAAGATGCCTTCGTCACAACTCCACTCCATCACCCATTGTCCGGTATTGCCGTGGCGGTGCCGGACGAGATTGGCCTGGACGCGCGGGGCGCCCCAATCCTCCGCGCCGCGCGGCCACGGCGCGGTGCGCACGATCCAGCGCGTCTCCGCGCTGCTCGGCTCGGGATCGGCGCCCTCGCGCAGCAGAAGCGGCGTCACGCCCGATTGCGCCGCGGCGAGCGTGAGCCGGCGCGTGGCCACGAGGTCGAGCACCCTGGGATTGCCCACGATCTCGATCACCACCGCGCCCAGGCCCTTGCAGGCGAGCGCATCGCAGCCCGCGCGCAGGGCATCGACGGGCGAAGACACGCGCAGCTCGATCAGTCGCGCCGGATCCTGACCCAGCTCGAGCAGGCCCGTGGGCGAGAGCGCGCCGTGCTCCAGCGCCGCGTAGTCCTGGCGGATCCAGAGGAGCGCCTTGCCGCCGCCGAACCTGAGCGCCAGCGCCGCGGCGAAACCCGAGGCCGGCACGGCATGGCCCGCATCGCCGGCGAAGATTTCGTGCAGCGCGCCACGCAACATCCCGCCGCCAAGCACCGCATCGGCGTCCGCGCAGCCGAGCGGGACGCGGCCGTAACGTGCCGCCTCCTCGAATCGTGCCGCGTTGAGCGCAGGGCTTTTCATCGGTCCTCCTGCCAAGAGAACGAATAAAGAACAATTTCAGCGCAGAGTCGAGTCAAAATCCGCTGGCAGGGACGGCCCTAAGATAACCAATTGAAGATATTCGAATTTTACTCAAACCAGGTCACACGATCCCGCAGCGTTCCAGATCGCTGCCCCCGAGCGTCATCAGCGAGGGCAGCCCGCTTTTCGGGTGCGCCTTCAGGAGCTGGTAGGCAATGCCGCCGATGCCGGGGAAAAGGCCCGGCACGAAGGCGTCCTTCATGATGCCGCTGACAGGGCCGTTGTCCTCGAGGCTGGTGACGAATTTCGCCAGCACCTCTTCCCGCGTCACGCCCTTCGGCCCTTCGCCATGGGCGATGGCATTGTCCAAGAGCTCCCACGCGCCCGCATCGCCGTGGCAGAGGCAATGGCTCCAGCCCATGCCTTCCGCCCAGGTGGCAGCGGCCGCATCGTGCAGCGCGCGGCGCGTGCGCGCGTCCACCAGCAGCGGGTCCAGGTCCAGCCGCGCCAAGCCGATGCCGACGGAGCCGTGGCACCAGGCGTTCGCGGATTTCGGCCCGCCCAGCTTGCGCTTGTCCAGCCAGGTGCGGTCGCTTTCGTTGAACAGGGAATCCTCGAAGGCGAAGGCGGCGCTGGCCGTGTCGAGGTAACGTTCGTCCTGCGTGGCGCGGGCCAGCAGGAACAGCGCCCAGCCCACGCCGGTGACGCCGTGGGCGAAGCCGCCGATGCCTTCCGGCCAGCGGCTGAAGAGCCATTTCGCCCGGCCGTCCCCGATCACCGCGCTGTCGCAGAGATCGTCGCCCATCTCGCGCGCCATCGCCACGAAGGACTCGTCGCCCGTGACCCGGTGCAGCGCCAGCAGCGCCGGGATCGCGCCGGGACGGCCGGAGAGGACGTCGCGCGTCTCGTCCGACTTCACGGTCTCGGGCATGTCGCGGCCGAGCCGCGCGGCGCGGCGCACACCCTGCGCGTCGAGGCCCCAGGCCGCGAGAAAAAGCCGGGCGCAGATCTGCGCGCCCATGCCGAGATAGCAGCTCGGCGTCTGCGGGCGCACCGGCATGCCGAGAGTCTTGTTGGCTTCGCGCTTCTCCTCGAAGCCGTCCATCGTGCGCAGGATGCCGCCGAACAGATCCTCCAGGCCCTCGACGGGATCGGCGCGCCCGGCCTTCTGCTCTTTCAGGTATGCGCCCGCCAGAACGGCGAGGCCCGAAATCCCGCCATAGAGGTCGGCGCCCAGCGCCTGCACGGACCATCCGCCGGGCGTGAGCGTCGGCGCCATCCAGGCCGCGGTGCCGTCCGGCCCGCGGATCGCCTGCTCCACCATCATGCGCATGATGCGCGCGGCCTGTGCGCGGCGCCGCGCATCCAGCGGACCGCGCCGCGCCGCTTTCGGCCACAACGCCAGCGCCTGCGGCGTGACCTCGCCGACATAGGCGCTGACCAGCGCGGCATGGATGAATTTTCGCTCCAGCGAGAGATCGGCGGCGCGCCAGTCTTCCAGCGCATCCTCGACGAGGTTGCGGGGCTCGAGCCAGGCATGGCCGCCCGGCCCTTCCAATACGCCTTCTGAGGCGAGCCCCGCGAAATAGGGAATGTCGCCCACCTCAAGCGCATCGATTTCGGCATCGATGATGGCCGGATCGCCCGGCGCGCCGGCGACATTGACCGCCATCTTGCCCAACAGATCGCGGGCGCGGGCGCGCGCCTCCGCTTCCTTGTGCAGCGACACCGGATGCCAGAGCATGCGCGAGAGCTCGGCATAGACCTCGGTCGCACGCAGCACGGTGCGCACCTGGCAGCGCGAGAAACGCGCCAGCAGCGGCGCGAGCGCCCCGCGCGCATCCAGCGCGCGCAGGTCCGCGGAGAGCGCTTCGAAGCCTTCCAGCACCTGCGGCCAATACTCCCCGAGGCTGGGCTCGGCGGCGGGATGGTTCTGCGCGGTCGCGACATCGGCGGGTCTGAGCCCGAAGCGGGCGCGATCGGTGCCGGCGTCGACGATGTCCGGCAGCATCACGGCAGGCTGCTCGCCCGCGAGCGCGCCGACGCCGGAGACATCCACGCCGCGCCAGCCGAGACCCTGCCCGCGGCCCGGAAGCAGGCCCGTCGCCAGCACCGTTCCGGAGATGAGCCGCATCGCGCGATCCGTCGCGTCCCCGAAGCCCGAGGGGAACGGCCTGATCTTGGGCGTGAACAGCGTTTCGCAATCGACCAGCACGGGCGCGCCGCGGTGGGCGATGATGTTCTCGGAATGGAAATCCATCCCGCTGAGGAGGCGCATCGCCGCCAGCGCCTGGCCGATGCCCGTGTAGAACGACTTCAACTCCCCGGGATTGGCCGCGTGAGCGTGCTCGACGAACGCGGCCCAGCCGTGACTTCCGCGGTCCACGACGGCAGGCACGGCGAAGCAGATGCCGCGACTCGCAGCCTGCTCCATATCGGCAAGGAACGCCGCCAGCATCTCCTCCATTCCGGCCGAGCGCGGTTTATAGGCGACGCGCCCGCTTTCACAGGCGACGAGCGCCACGGTGTGGCCGCCGCGATGGGCATCGCCGGCGCCGAAGGAAACCCTCGTCAATGCGCCGGGCGGCTTGCCCACGAGCGAAGACAATTTCGCCCGGTCGGCGGCCCAGCGGCGGGCGAATTCCAGCATCGCGCCGCAACGGTTGGCGAGCAGGGTTTCGATGCGCGGCGCCAGCGTGGGATAATGCGGCGCCAGCGCGTCCCAGAACTCCCGCCGCCGCGTGGTGGCGATGAAATCGTCCCAGCGCGCCTCCGGCGTGTCGCCGGCCAGCCGCTTCTCGACGCGCGCGGCGTTCAACTCCAGAAGCAGAAGGCGCGCGACCTTGGGATGCAGCGCGCCGGTCAGCGCCTCGCGGGCGGCTTCGAGGATCGCGCCGGCTTCGCCCTGCGCCAGATCGGGGATATCCGCCAGCCCGGCTGCCAGCGCGTCCAGATGCGGCGCGGTCAGGCAGCCCAGCGAAGCGTCGAAGTGCGGAACGCCGGCACTTGAAGTCATGTCGCCTCAGCAGCAGCCGATGGTGAACGAGCCGGAGCAGACCGAAATGGGGTGGCCGCCCAGCGTCGAGGGCTCGGCCGCGCAAGCGATATCGGCCTCGGCGAAGGGCGCATGCATGAAAAGCGGGCCGGCGGGGCTTTCAGCTTCCGCGTTGTCGCGCCACGAGGCGGCGGCTTGATATTCGGACATGTGGTTCTCCTCGACTGGTTCATCCCCCGCCCAGGCTGCCCGGCCGCTCGCGCGCGCGGCAAGGCAGCCCGGTTGATGCCGGCCGCATGTTGCGTGTCCGGCATCGGCTGCGGTCAGCAGCAGCTGACGGGCGTCGAACCCGTGCACAGCGAGCACGGATGGCCGCCGATCGTGCTCGGCTCGGCCACCGACACGATGTCGGCCGCCACGAACTCGCCGCCGGCGTACAGCGGGCCGGCGGGATTCTCGAGGTCCGCCTCTTCACGCCACTGGGAAGCGAGATTAGCGTTCGTCTTTGACATGACGCACTCCTTTGTTTTTTGGTTGGGAGCAATGATGTCGAAGAAATCGGTGCTTTTTCTCAAGTAAAAATCCACTGAGAATTGCAAAACCGAGTCTTCAGCATCGCAGTCACGCTATCACTACTTTCATCGGAGTCAAACGAATCAATCATTGTCTCAAAATGAACTGTTTCAACATGGGTGAATAAGAACTCATAATTCGAATACTGCGAATGCCGACAATAAATCATTCCGGGAGTTCTAGGTTTGGTATGGGCGACTTCGCGCTTCCGCTAAAGACACTGGGATTCCTGGTCCCCTATCTGTGGCCGGCCCGCAGGCGCGACCTCCGGTTGCGTATTGTTGTTTCGATTCTGTGTCTGATCGTTGCGAGCGGCGCGACGGTGATTGCGCCGCTTATGCTTTCGGCGGCGGCTGACAGTCTGTCGGAAAAAAATATTTTTCTTCCGGCGGCGATTTTTCTTATCGCCGGTTATGCCGGCGCGCGCCTGCTGGGTCAGGCGTTCGCGCAATTGCGCGACCTTGTCTTCGCTAACGTCCTGTTTCACGCGACCGCGGACGTCGCGCTGCGGACGGTTGCGCATCTCCAGGCGCTGTCGCCCCGATTCCATTCCGGCCGCCGCACGGGCGCGCTGCTGCGGACCATGGAGCGCGGCATGCGGGCTGTCGGCACCTTCCTGACCTATGCCCTGTTCAACACCGCGCCGGTCGCGCTTCAGATCGCGATCTTCGCCGGTCTCCTGCTGTGGAAGCTGGGCATCGGCATCACGTTGGTGACGCTGGCGACCGTCGCAGTCCATGTGCGCTTCACCATCGCGCTCACGCGGCGCCAGGCGGAGATCAGGCGCCGGGTCAACGAGCGCGACAGCGAGGCGGGCGCGCGCCTGGTCGACAGCCTGCTGAACTTCGAGACCATCAAATATTTCACCGCCGAGGCGCTGGAGCGGGCGCGCTACGACCGCGAGATGGCGAAATTCGCCGGCAACATGACGGAAGCGGAGATATCGGTGGCCACCCTCAATGTCGGCCAGGCGGCGATCATGGCGCTGGGCATGGGGACGGTGCTGGTGCTGACGGCATTCGGCATCCGGGACGGCCGCTACACGCTGGGCGACTTCGTGCTGGGCAACGCGATCCTTCTGCAGCTTTACCAGCCGCTCACGGTGCTGGGCACGGTCTATCATGAGATCGTCCAGGCGCTCGTGGACCTCGAGGCGCTGATCGCGCTTCTGAGCGCACCGGTGGAGATCGCCGACGCACCATCCGCGCGACCGCTCGCGGTCCCGAAAGGCGCGATCCGGTTCGAGGACGTGCGTTTCGCGTATGGCGCCGGCCGGCCGGCATTGAACGGCGTGAGCTTCGAGGTGCCGGCGGGCGGGACGGTTGCGATCGTGGGACCGTCCGGCGCGGGCAAATCGACCGTCGCGCGGCTGCTGCTCCGGTTCTACGATCCCGGTGGCGGACGCATCCGGATCGACGGGGAAGACATCGGCCGCGTCACGCAGGCTTCGCTACGCGCGGCCATCGGCATCGTGCCCCAGGACACGAGCCTCTTCAACGACACCATCCGCTACAACATCGCCTATGGCAGGCCCGGCGCGGCCGAGGCCGAGATCGAGCAAGCCGCGCGCGTGGCGCAGATGGACGCTTTCATCCGGTCGCTGCCGCAGGGCTACGACACAATTGTCGGCGAGCGGGGGCTCAAGCTTTCGGGCGGCGAGAAGCAGCGCGTCGCCATCGCCCGCGCCGTGCTGAAGGACCCGCCGATCCTGATCCTCGACGAGGCGACATCGGCACTCGACAGCCATTCCGAGCGCGCGGTTCAGGCCGCCATCGAGGCCGCCTGCCGGGGCCGCACGACGCTGATCGTCGCGCACCGGCTGTCCACCGTGGTGGGCGCCGACGAAATCCTGGTGCTCGACCACGGCGCCATCGCCGAGCGCGGCACGCACTGCGCCCTTCTGGCGCGCGGCGGCGTCTATGCCGCCATGTGGGCCAAGCAGCAGCGCGCCGAGGCCGACCGCGCCGCGGTGGCCGGCGGATGAGATGACAGAGGCAGCGGGCGGGTCCATTCTGGCCACGAGGAACCCGCGCCGGAACGGGACGTTTGCCACCCATGCGCAAGCTTTCGGATTATCGCGCGAAGCGGGACTTCGCGCGCACGCGCGAGCCGCGGGGCAGGATCACGAAGGGCCGCGCGAAGGCGTTGCGCTTCGTCGTCCAGCGCCATGACGCGACGCGGCTGCATTACGATCTGAGGCTGGAGCTCGACGGCGTCTACCGCTCCTGGGCCGTCACCAAGGTGCCGTCGCTCGACCCGGCGGTGAAGCGGCTGGCCGTGGAGGTGGAGGACCATCCGCTGGATTATGGGACTTTCGAGGGCACCATCCCCGAAGGTGAATATGGCGGCGGAACGGTGCAGCTTTGGGATCGCGGAAAATGGACGCCCGAGAGCGAAGGGACTGCCGCGACGGCCCTCAGGAAGGGCCACATCAAATTCGAATTGGACGGCGAGCGGCTCAAGGGCGGCTGGGCGCTGGTGCGCCTGAAGGACACACCGGCCAGGCCCGGCCGCAAGGTCCGCCACAACTGGCTGCTCATCAAGGAAAAGGACAGGGCCGCCCGGCCGGGCCATCCGGACGCGCTGCTCAAGGCGGACACGTCCGTGAAGACCGGGCGCACGCTGGACGAGATCGCGGAAGGGGCGCCGCGCAAGACGGGGAAGACCCGCGGCTGACGCGGTAGCGGAGGGATGACGATGCCGGCTTCGAAACCAGGCCCGCTCAGGATTGCCGGTGTCACGATCAGCCATCCGGACAAGGTCTTGTGGCCGGCGGCCCGGCCCGATCCCGCCTTCACCAAGCGCGACCTCGCGCAACACTACGAGGCGTTTGCCGCGCGCATCCTGGCGCATGTGGCGGGGCGGCCGATCTCAATGGTGCGCGCGCCGGACGGGATCCAAGGACAGATCTTCTTCCAGCGGCACGCCAACAGGCAGGGCATCAAGGCCCGCGCCGTGAAGGTGAAGGGGGAAGCCGAGCCTTATGTGGCCGTCGACGGCAAGGGCGGGCTTATCAGCCTGGCGCAGGCAGCCGTGCTGGAAATCCATCCCTGGGGCGCCAGGCGGGACGATCCCGACGTGCCCGAGCGCATCGTGTTCGATCTCGATCCCGCGCCGGACGTCACGTTCGATGGCGTGATCGCGGCGGCGCGGGAATTTCGCGAACGGCTCGACGCCCTGGGCCTTCACCCTTTCGTCAAGACGACGGGCGGAAAGGGATTGCACGTGGTGGTGCCGGTCAAGGGCGCCGCGCGGCGGCCGCTGAGCTGGGCGGAGGCGAAGGATTTCGCGCGCACGCTCTGCACGGAGATGGCCGCGGACAGCCCGGACACCTACACCGTCACGCTGTCCAAAAGCGCCCGGAAAGGACGCATCTTCCTCGACTATCTGCGCAACGACCGGACCTCGACGGCCGTGGCGCCATGGTCGCCGCGGGCGCGGCCACACGCGCCGGTCTCGACCCCGCTCGAATGGACTCAGGTCCGCAAGGGTCTCGATCCCCTCGCCTTCACCCTGCGCACGGCGCATGCGCTGCTTGGGCGCAAGGATCCGTGGCGGGATTTCGCGCGCGCAGCCTCCTCCCTCGCGCCGGCGCGAAGGAAACTGGGCCGCTGAGAGCGCTCAGGCCGCCGCGGCCGGGTCCTGCAACGCGTAACCGTGGCCCCAGACGGTGCGGATGTAATTGTCGCCGCCTGTGGCCGCCGCGATCTTCTTGCGCAGCTTGCAGATGAACACGTCCACGATCTTCTGCTCCGGCTCGTCCAGCCCGCCATAGAGCTGGCTCATCAGCGCGTCCTTGGTGAGGACGGAACCCTTGCGCAGCGACAGCGCCTCCAGCGTGCCGTATTCCTTGGCGGTGAGCGCGATGCGCGCGCCGTTCGCCTCGGCCACCTTCTCGTCGAGATCGACGGCGATCTTGCCGGTGACGATACGCGAGCGGGCATGCGCGCGCGAACGCCGCACCACGGCCCTGATCCGCGCCAGCATCTCCGAGGCGTGGAAGGGCTTGATCAGATAGTCGTCCGCGCCCGCGCCCAGCGCCCTGGTGCGGGTCTCGAGGCCGGCATCGCCGGACAGGATCATGATCGGAGTGCCGATGCGGGCGTCGCGCAGCCGGCGGATGACGGTGAGGCCGTTCATGTCCGGCAAGGTCATGTCGAGCAGGATGATGTCGTAATCGCCGGCCTTCGCCAGATCGATGCCGTCGCCGCCCAGATCGACGGCATGCACCGCGAAGCTTTCGCGGTCCAGGAGCGCCTGCATGCTCGCGGATATCGCGGGATCGTCTTCGATGAGGAGTATGCGCATGGCCTGTCCCTTCACATCCGGGCTGCTTGTGGGTCTTCCGGAGGTAACCGGCCGGAGGCCATACGCGACGCGCTTCCGGCCGGCCCGACGTTTCCCCGGGCAAGCAGGGAACCGTCGAACCGGACCATGGCACGCGTGAAACGCCCGCGAAATCCGGAATGAATCGTACGGGCAATCCCCTAGCCGAACCGCGTCGCGGTGAGCGCGATGCGCACGACTTCGGACAGGCTGCGGACATTGAACTTGTCCATGATGCGGGCCCGATGAATTTCCACCGTGCGCGGCGAGATGCCGAGCTCGTAGGCCGCCACCTTGTTGGAGCGGCCCGCCACCAGCTGCTCGAGCACGTTGCGCTCCCGCGGCGTGAGCAGATCGAGCAGGTCCTTGGCGGCGCGCGCCTCGGCTGCTTCGTCGCGCGTCGCGCGGCTGACTTCCAGCGCGCGGCCGACGCTGGCCAGCATCACCTCTCCGTCGAACGGCTTCTCGATGAAGTCGAGCGCGCCCGCCTTCATGGCGCGTACCGCCAGCGGCACGTCGCCGTGGCCGGTGATGACAATGACGGGAAAAACGCGGCCGCGGCGGTTCAGCTCCTCCTGCAAGGCCAGCCCGTTCATCTCCGGCATGCGCACATCGACCACCAGGCAATCGCAACGGCCGAGCGCGTCGGAAGCGAGAAAGCGCAGCGCGGAATCGAAATCGTTCACCGTGTATGCGGACGCTTCCAGCAGCGCGCGCAGGGACAGCCGCACGCTTTCGTCGTCGTCGACGACACAGACCAGTTGCGCATCGCTCATGGCTCACCTCCGGCCGGAAGCTCGAAATGAAATGCGGTTCCGCCGCCCGCGGGCGCGGATGTCCAAATTCGCCCCTGATGGGCCTCGACGATGGTGCGGCAGATGGATAGCCCCACGCCCATGCCCTGTTCCTTCGTCGTCACGAACGGCTTGAAGAGCTGCTCGGCGACTTCTTGCGGCAATCCGGGCCCGCTATCGGCGACCGTCACGCCGACCAGCGCCTCGCCGGGGCCATAGGTCGAGACGGAGAGCAGGCGGACAGGCCGGTCCCGCATCGCCTCGCCGGCATTGCGCAGGAGGTTGACGAGGACCTGTTGGATCTGGACGCGGTCGGCGTAGATCGGGGGCAGACCGTCCGCGAGTTCGGTCCTGAGCACGACACCGTCGTCCGCCATTCCGACATAGCCGAGCGCGACGGCCTCGCGCACGATATCGTTGATGTCCTCGCGGGCACGCGCGAATTCGCGCTTCTCAACGAAGGAACGCAGCCGCTGGATGATCTGGCCGGCGCGGACGACCTGCGCCACGGCCTTGTCGAGCAGGGGCGCGGCCTTCTCTCCGCCGCCTTTGGTCGCGAGCAGCCGGCGGGCGGCATTGGCATAGTTCATCGTGGCCGCGAGCGGCTGGTTGAGTTCGTGCGCCAGGGATGCGGAGAGCTGCCCCATGGCGTCGAGCCGCGCGGCATGGGCGAGCGCGGCTCGCAGCCGCGCGGTTTCCGCTTCCCGGCGGCGCTCTTCGGTGACGTCCCGCGCGATCTTGGCGGCGCCGATGATCCTGCCGCCGGCATCGAATATGGGCGAAAGCGCGAGCGAGACCAGGACCTCGGATCCGTCCTTCCTGAGGCGCGCCGTCTCGTAATGGCTGATCTTCTTGCCCTTGCAAATGAGATCGAGGATCTCCTGCTCTTCGTTGCGGCGGTCCGCGGGGATGATGCGGTCGATCAGCTCGCCGATCATTTCGTGCGGACCATAGCCATAGATGCGCGTCGCGGCCTCGTTCCAGGTGGTCACCCGGCCGGCGAGATCCATGCTCAGGATGATGTCGTCCGACGACTCCACGATCGCCGCGAGGTGGCGGTCCGCCGCCTGGCGCCGGTGCTGTTCCTCGCGGATCGCGCTCAGATCGTGAATGATGCCGACGAAGAAGCGCTCGCCGTCGATGTGGCCCTCGCCCACCGACAGGTACATCGGGAAATCCGAGCCGTCTTTCCTGAGTCCGCGCACCTCGCGGCCGATGCCGATGATGCGCTTTTCGCCGGTATCGCGGAAATGCGCGATGTATCCGTCATGCGCGGAGCGATAGGGCTCCGGCATCAGCATGCTGACGTTGCGGCCCTCGACCTCCCCGCTGTCGTAGCCGAAGAGCCGCTCGCACGCGGAATTGAAGATCTGGACGGCGCCCAGCTCGCCGATGACGACGATGCCGTCGACCGCCGTTTCCAGGAGTGCGCGGAGCAGCACGTCATGGCGGTTCGCACCCGCGCCCGACTTCACGTTCGACTGCCCCTTGCCCGCTGGGCGTGCTTCCCGCATAGGTTGAAAATACTATATAAGGGTGGCGTTACAAAGTCGAAAAAATCGGATCCGCGTCTGGCGAGCGGCACGACATATCTCCGTCCTCAATTATCGTAGGATAAAGCCGACTGTCGGATGCGAATCGGCGCCACGATGATGGAACAAACGTCACCGACCGGCGGATGCGCAACGCCGTATGCCTCCTGTTTGACGAACGATCGTCGCTGGCTGACGCCACTCAGGCCTGAGGCCTGACCGTCTGGCGCGTGCCGGCGGCACAAGCGTTTCCGATGCGCGCGCCGGGCAGACCATCTTCATCGTGACCGACCTGCCGGGCCTCGGCGGACTTGCGGTGATGGAAGAGTTCCGCAGGAATGGAATCCGTGAGCCTGCGCTCATCGTCGCCGATCGCGAGCTGCCGGCCGATCGTTCCGTGAACGTCAACGTACTCGATATCCTCCCGCGCCCGGCCAATTTGCGCGCCCTCTCCTGGCTCGAATGCATCTGTGCCGCGCATGTCGCCCTGAACCGCCGGATGAGGAGGGCAGCCTGGCCAATTTGTGAGGTGAGGCTTTCCTAGACGCCCTCCCGGCCCATTTCGCGTATGTCCGCAAGCCATGCGTGGCGCTGGCCGGAAGAGATGGCCTCGACGCTGCCGATGCAGGTCAGGCGGGCATGATCGATTCCCGGAAGGGACAGGGCGGAACCTGCCCCACGCCAGCGCGCGCGATGGGCGAAAGCGGGCACGGCCATAGTCACGATCAAGCGCGCGCGCCGCTCGCACGCCTCGAACCGGCCTGACGTGGCGGCATGGGCACGCCAATCCTGAAACAGACGCGTCAGCGGCTCCGGCGGCCGGTCCAGCCACAGCGGGAAGACAACAGCGATGCGATTGGCCCAATCCAGTGCCGCAAAGGCCGGTTCCGCCTCGCCAACTCGCGATTTCTCCGCATCGGCATTTTCCATGGCGAAGATCCGGAGCTCATGGCCGGATGCGACCGCCCCCTCAGCATAGGACCGGCAGAGCGCCGCGCAGAACCGCTCGGGCCGGGGATCGGGATGACCATTGATCAGAGCGATCCTGGCCGCGCGCTGACGTTTGCGCGAGAAGCGGAACGGCAGGAAGCCGTGAGTCGAAGGGCCGCGAGAGGCGGTGGCCGCGTCAGGCCGCAGCATGGCTCGGCCCCCGGTTGGCGGCCTGAAAGCGCTCGATATCCGTGAGATCGCAGAAGGTGACCGCGGTCGCGCCGTTCGGCAGCCGCTTCATGGAAAGCGCGATGATGCGGCCGTCGGTGCGCGTGGCTTTGCCCCATTCGTTGCAGCGCTCGGGCTCGTCGGACGTCACGCCGGCGGCCACGATGCGCCACAACCCGTCGGGGCCGAGGCGCGTCTCCGCGAGCGAAGCCACGCGGGCGAGCGGCGGATTGCCGGCGAGTTCGCCTTCCGAGAGGAGCCATTGGCGCGCGAACACCTTGTTGTGCAGCATCAACCTGCCGTCCGGCCCGAACACGGCGATCCCGTCATCCACCGTGTCCAGCGTGGCACGCTGGACACGGGTGAGGAGGGTGATGCTGGCTTCGAGCCTGAGCATGTCGCTGATATCCTGGCACTGGATCACGGCGCCGCCCATCAGATGCGGGCGCATGACGATGCGGATGCTGCGGCCGTCTGGCAGATGCCAGATATCCTCGTGCGTGCGGTCGCAGGTCTCCAGCCGCGCCGTCTCCTCGGCCATCCACGCCGGGAAGTCCTGCTGCTCGGGCAGCCGGCGCGTCTCGCGCAGCTTGTCGAGAATCGTGCCGTAAGCAGGCTTGGCATCCAGCCACTTTTCGTCGAGGTTCCACATGCCGGCGTAGGCGGCGTTGTGGGTCTGCAGGCGCCGGTCCCTGTCGAAGACCGCGATCGCGACACGCAATCCGTCCAGCATGTCCGCGGTGGCGTCGGCTTGCAGCTTCATGTGCGCTTCGGCCTGCGCCAGTTCGGTGACGTCGATGGCCATGCAGGCAACCGTGGAGTCCGCGAGCGCGGCCAGCCGCAGCGAAAGCGCGCGCCGGCGGCCCTCGATCACGACGTAGCGCGTGGCGTCGAGCTGGCCCGCGCCGTCGCGGACGGACGCCGCCAGCTCACGCTCGGCCTTGTGCAGCGCAACGTCGGCGGCGACGGCGCCACGCAGATCGGCGGCGCCGGCGGCGGCGAGAAATGCGCGATTGGCCCAGCGGAGCTTCAGGTCGGCGCCGCGGATCCACACCGGCGCGGTCACGGCATCGAGCGCCGCACGGAAGTCGAGCGCCGGGCCGGCCTCGTCCAATCGTTTGACGTAGAGCGCGGCCCTGCCTTCGACCGGCAGGCCGCGCAGGGCGACGGCGTCGCCTTCGGGGCGGCGCGCGACGATCCGGAACGGCTTGCTGCCGGTGAGCAGGCCGTCGACGGCTTGCGCCACGCTCCTCGCGTCCGGCCCGGCCATGACCGCGCGGAAGAGCGCGTGCGCGCCGCCGGCATCGAACGGCTCGCCGTCGCCCAGGACCGTCGCGCGCTCATCGCCGGAGGCGAGCAGCGCGTCGCGGAAAGCGATGGCCCGGTGAAGCTCGGCCTGACGGGCCCCGGCGTGGCGGCGCGCGTTGACGAGGCGCACCTGCGCCCAGGCGGCAAGGCAGCACGCGGCGAAACCGGCGGCCGCGGCCAGCATGGCGATGGTGACAAGGAGCGAATTTCCGATCTCGGATGCGTGGGGGACCGACACGAACATGGGTGGCGCCTCAGCTCTCGATCGCCAGCGCGCGGAGCTTCGGCATGTCCGTGAGGATCAGATGCCGCGGTCCGGGCACGCACACCGCACCCAGGTTCCTCAGATGGGTGATCGCGCGGCAGACGGTCTCGACCGTAAGCCCGAGATGGTCGGCGATGTCCTGCCGGCACATGGGGATTGCGATGCGCCGTCCGGGCGCGACGCCGAGCCTGTCGGCCAGGCGCAGCAGAAACGCCGCCACGCGCTCCTTTGCGCTCAGGCAGCCGAGCACGAAGAGGTGGCGCTGCGCGTCCAGATGGGCCGCGGTGAGATGACAAAGCATCCGCTGGCGAACCTCCATGTCGCGCGCCGCAAGCCGGTCGAATGCCGCGCGTGGCCAGGACAGAAGCGTCACGTCCGTGACGGCTTCCGCCGCCGCGGGCTGGTCCGGGCACTCGAGCAGGCCGATCACGTCGCCCGCAAAGGAGAAATCGCTGATATGGCGGCGGCCGTCGGGCGCGTAGCGGCAGTGGCGAACAGCGCCGTGGGCGACGGCCATCACGCAATCGACCGGATCGCCATCGAGGAAGACCGTCTCGTTGCGGCTGCACTGGCGCTGCGTGACCGCGGGCAGGCTCGCGAGACAATCGGCCAGCGTGACTGGCGCCGCGACGTCGTCGGCGATCCCGAACGGGAAAAGATGGGGGGGCAATCCCGCAGCGTCCAGTCCCACGGTGGCGGCCGGCAAGATGCCCATTTGGTTTCCCCTCTTTTTACGGATATGTCGCGTTTCGGCACGCGCACGTTCCTTCAAATTCGCCGCGAATCAAATTCGTGGATTCACCGTAGGCAGAGTCGCGTAAGCGCCAGTTCGGATTTCTCCGTACACGCACTGCCGCGCATGGGCGCGCCCCGGACTTCCATACGCAGAATCCCCGGTTGCGGGATTTTCGGCCGAATTCGCGCGCGCCTCTGACTTTTCCCAATGCGGAACAGGTCTACCGGACGTTCCATCGCGCCATCGCGCGCAGAAGGCGCGCCAGCAAGATGCGAGGCCGGCGGAATGTTCAGCCCCAATCGTATTCCTCCCACGCGCGACCGGCGCGGCCTGATGGACCTCGCGTCCGCGCCCTGGCGGCGCTGCACGCCGGGGCCCAATCGCATCTCCAGCATCGGAGTCTGGAAGAAGGGGAGCCGCCGCGCCTGCCTGCGGCCGAACCGCAGCGGCGAAACGGGGTGGCGCAGGCCGTTTCGCGCGGCGGCGGGAGGGACGCATTGAGGCTCCGCGACGTCGAAACGCGCTGCGACCGCGCCGCCGCGCTGGCCTTCACCGTCGTGGTGGCGACGTTCAGCGCGAGCATCGCCACCGTGCAGGCGGCGCGCGGACCCGGGAGCGCCACGCCGGCGGTCGAGACGATTGTCCGTGACGTTCCGGTCGCGCGCATGGTGGCGGCGCAGCTACCGGCCGCCCCGCCGGCCACGGATGCCAGGGCACGCCTGCTTGCCGACTACAACTGCCTGGCCGAGGCGCTCTACTATGAGGCGCGCGGCGAAGGGGAAACCGGCGAAAAAGCGGTGGCGGAGGTCATTTTCCGCCGCCTTCATGCCGCCAGCTATGGAAATTCCATCTGCGCAGTGGTGTACGAAGGCGCGGCCCGCGGCCGTTGCCAGTTCTCCTTCGCCTGCGACGGATCGCGCGCCAAACCCAGGGCCAGGCGCGACTGGAGGGCGGCGGAAACGCTGGCCGCGGGCATCCTGGCCGGCGAAGTGCGGCTCGACGGCATCACCGGCGGCGCCACCTTCTATCATGCGGGCTATGTGCGTCCGTTGTGGGCGGATCGCCTGGAGCGCACCGCGGAAATCGGAAGCCATATCTTCTATCGCCCGCCGGCGCGGCTTGCGGCGGTGGTGCTGCGCGCCTCGATCTGGTAGCGCACTACCCGGCGTCCCTGAGCTCGACATCGAAGATGCGGCCCAGGCCGGCGGCCCGGCAGACGATATCGTTCATCGGCAGCCGCGCGATGGGACCGGGCTCGCCGGCGGGCTCGCCGATCAGTTCGCCCGAGATCAGGTTCACCTTCATCTCGCGCGCGGCCCGCAGGATGTCGAGACTGGGAATCTGGTGGACGCAGGTGCGCAGGTTCGCGCGTTTGGCGGCGGCGCACATCTTGGCCATTTCGGCTTCCGCTTCGCCGATCGCGAGCGCGCCGCAACCGAAGGACAACCCGATGCCCTGCAGGCCCGCGCCCTGGAAGGCGCTGAAGCTGGCGATGCGGGGCTGCACATGCCCCCATACGCCGCGGCAGAACGGCCTGAGCGAGCCGACGAGCTCCGCAAGCCGGCTCTGCGGCACGCCGTAGGGCAGCTCGCTGATCTCGAACTGCATGTAGGGCCGCATCGCCGAGGATAGATTGCGGCAGATCGCCGTGATCTCCATGCGCGTCACCGGCGAGCTGATGAGTTCGTAGGTGACCGGCAGCGACAACAGATAGCGCTCGCCCGCCGACAGCCGCGTGGCCAGCGTCATGGTGGAGAGCCGGATGCGTTCCAGCAGCGAATTCAGCTCGTTCCTGAACTGGGCCCGGGACGACGCATCGCCGAACGGATGATCGGTCACGCATTCGCAACGATAGGTGGTGATGACCTCGTTCTGGACATCCCACATCGGAGCGTAGCGGATGACGGGCGCGGCGGCTGTCAGCGCGGCAAGCTCCGGCACGACGGCGGGCATCTGACCGTCGGCGGGCAGCGCCAGCGCCTGCGCGGCGAGACTGGCGAGCTGCGGCCCGGATGCGATCTCGCAGGCGAGCACATCGCCCTCGATGCCGGTTGCGCGGGAGACCTGCAGCCTCGAGATGTCGCACGGTCCCAGGAAGCTCGTATGCAGCTCATGGGCGACGCGCAGGCACAGGATCAGCACCTCGTCTCCGCTCGCGGCGGGCATGGTGACGAGAAAGGTGAGATCGTCCACCTGCACGAAATAGTCGGCGGGGCCAAGCTTCTGCCGCAGCACGGCTTCCAGATGCGCGTACGCCGATGATTTGAGCCTGTCCCAACGTGTGCCCGCCTCCTTGCGGATCTGGTCGAGCCCGATGAGCGCGACGCAGCCCCGCGCGATCAGGCCTTCGGACGCGGCGATCTTGATCTCTGGGGTCAGGATCTTCTGCACCGGCTACCTCGCGGCCACCGCCGGCCCATGGCGCGCCTTGAGCCATTCCCTGAGGGCTTCGGAGGATTCTCCGGTGGCGGCGCTCAGCGCGGAGATCAGGGGGTAGATGTCCCTGTGCGCGCGCTGGCGGGCGGCCTGCTCCAGCCGGCGCGCCGCGCCGCTGGCCCGCATGGCGCCGAGATTGCCCGACGTGCTGACGATGGTGTGGGCTTCTTTCGCCACCGCCTCGAAATCGTTGCGGGCGCGGGCCGAGGCGATCGCGCCCAGATGCATCTCCACGTCCAGAAGGTAAAGGCGCACGAAATCCTCGATCTTTTCGAGCGGCAGGACGTCGCCGATCTCCCGCAGCTTGCTTTCGTCCAGGACCGGCTCCGGCCCGTCCGTCGCGGCGGCCTTGAAGCCGGGCCCGCCGGTGGAAATATCGTCGAGCTTTTCGAGCAGGAGCCTGGGTTGCACGGGCTTGGAGACGTAATCGTTCATGCCGGCGGCGAGATATTCCTCGCGCGCACCGGCCATGGCATGGGCCGTCATTGCAATGATGGGCACGTCCGATTTCGGGCGCGGCAGGGCGCGTATCTGGCGCGTGGCCTCCACGCCATCGAGCTCCGGCATCTGGATGTCCATGAGCACAACGTCGTAGTCGCGGTGGCGCACGCCATCGACCGCCTGGTGGCCGTTCTCCGCCACGTCGACGGCGTGCCCCGCCTTGGTGAGCAGCACCATTGCGAACTGCTGGTTCACCTTGTTGTCCTCGGCGAGAAGGATGCGGAGCGGCCGGCGCCGGGAGGGAGTCGCCGGCCGCTCCGCGCCGGAGCCGCCATGGGGGGCGGGCAGCGCCGGTAACTCGGCCTTGGTGCTGTAGATGTTGATCAGGGTGTCGAGCAGCTCCTGGTGCCGGACGGGCTTCTCCAGGACCGCGTCCAGATTGTCCGGGCTGCGCACGATGCCGCGGCCGCCGGAAGAGACGACGACGAGCTTTGTCTCGGCGAAGTGGGGGTTGCGCCGCACGCGCGCGGCGAGCTCGTCGCCGGCCATGCCGGGCATCATCTGGTCCAGGAACACCAGATCGTAGGGCCGGCCGAGATGCCAGGCGCGCTCCAGCTCGGCCATGGCGGCGAAACCGTCGTGGACGCCATGAACGGTCATGCCGAAGGCATCGAGCTGGCGGGTCATGACGGCGATGTTCATGTCGACATCGTCGACCAGGAGCACGCGAAGCTGCTTGAAGTGCTCCGGCAGCGTGTCGCGGTCGGCGATGTGGGCGGTCGACTTCTCGAACGGGATCTCGAACCAGAAGGTCGAACCGGCACCGGCCTTGCTGCTCACGCCGATCTCGCCATGCATGAGCTCGACGAGCTGCTTGCAGATGGCCAGCCCCAGGCCCGTGCCGCCGTAGCGGCGCGTCATGGAACTGTCGGCCTGACTGAATTTCTGGAACAGCTTCTCGCGGACGCTTCCGGCCATGCCGATACCCGTGTCGGTGACCTCGAAGCGCAGCGGCACGACGTTACTGCCCGCCGCCGGGACATGGCCGAGCTTGACCGCGACCTGGATGGAGACGCCGCCCTTCTCGGTGAATTTGATGGCGTTGTTGAGAAGATTGAGAAGGATCTGCCGCAGACGCGTGGGATCGCCGCGATAGGCGCCGCGCGCGTCCGGCGCGATGAACATGGCGATATCGATGCGCTTCTGCCGCGCCTTGGCCGCCAACAGGCAGGCCGCGCTCTCGACGGTGGCGCCGAGGTCGAAATCGATCTTCTCGATCTCGAGCTTGCCGGCCTCGAGCTTGGATATGTCGAGGATATCGTTGACGACGGTGAGCAGCGCCTCGCCCGACTCCGCAACGATCTGCGCGAAGCCGCGCTGCTCCTGATCGAGTTCGGTCTGGAGCAGCAGATTGGTCATGCCGAGAATGCCGTTCATCGGCGTGCGGATCTCGTGGCTCATATTGGCCAGGAATTGCGACTTGGCGCGCGTGCCCGCCTCGGCTTCGTCGCGGGCGACGCGCAGCGCCAGCGACGCGTCGCGGAAGCGCTCCATGGCGCGGGCGAGCTTGCCGATCTCGTCGCGGCGGGCCTCACCGGGCACGCGCGCCTCCAGATCGCCCTTGGAAAGCCGCTCCATGGCGAACGTCATGGCGATGAGCGGGCCGATGACATTGCGGACCAGGACGGCGAAGATCGCCAGCGCCAGGAGCGTGCCCGCGGCGACCGCGGCGAAGATGACATAGGTGGCGCGCTGCTTGGTCCGCGTGGACTCGGCCACGGCCGCGCGTTCCTGCGCCTGATTGATCGCGACGTAGCGGTCGACGTGATCGTTGATCTGGTCGTAGACGGTGTCGAGCCGGCCCATGAAGAGCGCCCGCGCTTCGCCGCGCTTCCCCGCCTCCACCTGCAGCCGGAAGGCGTCGCAATCGCGGAAGTAGCCAGGCAGCCTTGCGAACAGGATGTCCGCAAGCCGGTTCTCGCCGGAGGTTTCGGCGTAACTGCGCAGATCGCGCACGGCGCGCGTCACGCGCGCCCTGGCCGACGCGATCTCGCCATCTGCCTCCCGCTTGAGGCCGGGCGCGTCGGTCATCAGCAACTCGGCTTGCGCGACGCGGATATCGCTCATCGCCTCGTCGATGTCGCGGCCGACGGCCGTGGAGCGCGAAGCGCTCTCGTTGGAGTAGCGGTCGAGCGCCTCCATCGCGGCGAATTCGCGCAGCGCAAAGCCACCGAGCGCGAGCATCAGCGTCAGCATGACCGCGAAGGAGCCGAAGAACTTGAACTTGATGCTTCTCAGGGCGCGACACAGGGTTTTGCGCCACCTGTCCGCCCACGCCTGCGGCACGGCCGCCATGACATCCACCTCCCGCGGGAGCGCACCGGACCGGGACGCCGCCGTGACGCAGAAGATCGCGTGTCGCCGCTCTACGCGAAGTTAAATGAAAGGAAGAGGGAGGTCGGGAGTTCTACCTATCGCCGCCGAGGATGCGGTCGATCTCCGCCATCAGCTCGACATCGTTGAACGGCTTGCGCAGGATGGCGGAGGCACCGGCGAGCTTCATCCGCGTCTCGAACTTTTTCGGATCGGCGGTCACGAACATGACGGGCGTGAGGACGCCGCGCGCGCGGACGGCCTCCAGCAGCTCCACGCCGCTCATGCCCGGCATGTTGACGTCGAACAGCAGCAGGTGCGCGCGGGCCGCGGCGGGATCTGCGAGAAACGCCGGCGACGACGGAAAAGTCCGCACGCGAAATCCGAACGATTCCAGAAGCACCTGGAGCGAATCGCGGACATCCCCGTCGTCGTCCACGACGGAGATCGATTTTTGCGCACTTGCGTTCAACGCCGGAACTCCCCTCGCGCAGGCTCGCGCGGCGCGGCGGCGATGGAAATACGTACTACCCCTTATGATGGCGTCAGCGGACGGCAGCCAGCAGCGGCGCGGGGCACGAAGTCCAGCCCTTCCGCGAGCGCTTCCAGATCTTCCGCGGTGCGGGTCATCAGCTCGGCGTAGTCCGGTGTCGCGGCTACCTCGGCGGATTGCCGGAACTGGCGCGCGATGCACAGGATGTCGTCCCGCGATTTTTCCGCCTTACCCATTGCCGCCTCCTGGCAGTCTTGATGCCGCCCAACGTTGCGCTTCGCCGCCCCATCGCGATAGCCGGGATTAGTACCTACGCGCCGCCGTTTTCCGGCGCAGGGCCCGCCCGCCGCGATCATCCAGCACATGCCGCGCGGTTTCACCGCCTCCCTCGCGGCGGCGCGACAAGGCCGCCGAATAGCGCGGCCTCTGCCCGGGCGAGGTCAGGACGGCGGCGTTGCGAGCGCTTCCACGACCGCGGCGGCAATCGCTTCGGCCATGATGCGGAAACTCTCATCGCCCTCCTGTGCACTTGCCGCGCGCGGGTAGCCGAAATAGGCCTCCGGGCCGCCCGCCTCCGCGAAGGTCCTGGCGCCCCTGGAAAAAGCGTCGGTGAGGCTGGAGGGATTGTCGGCGAGCGCGCGGCCGGCGGCCTGGTCCACAAGTTCGGGACAGGCGGCGAGCACAAGGCTGGTCTCGAACTGTCCCGCATGGCAGGCGCCCGACCGGAATTCCTCCGTCAAGGTCTGCGCGAGCTTGCGGCGCGTGAAATCCGGGAACGCGACGGCAAGCCCGATTTCGCGGATTTCCGCGCTCGCTTCGCGCAGGACCGCCACGTTGGCGGGATCGAAATGGCTGTTGGCCAGCGCCAGGCAGGCGAAGCCCTGGGCTTTCAGGCCGCGCGCGATGTCGAGCAGCAGCGCCCGGGCCGTCGCGGGCGCGACGGTCATCGTGCCGGGAAACGCGGCGGCATACTCCGCGGGCATATAGGCCAGCGCCGGCAGCACGAATGCCGCGTATCCGCGCCCCTCCAGCAGCGCCCGCGCGCGGGCCGCCATGCCCGCGCTGATGATCACATCCGTTTCCAGGGGCAGGTGCGGGCCATGCGCTTCCGTGGCGCCGCAGGGGAGGATCGCGACCGCTGTCCTGCCGCTTGCCAGCGCGTCGCGGATGTCCGTCCACGCGTTCTGCGCGAAATCCGGTCTCATGCGTGCTCGGCCTTGAGCTTCTTGCGGTCGATCTTGTCGCGGTCGTTGCGCGGCAGCGGCTCGTCCGCGAAACGCACCCAATGCGGCGCCTTGTAGCGCGCGATCCTGGCCTTGGCGAAGGCGATCAGCTCGGCCTCGCTCGCCACGCCGTTCTCCTTCAGCACCACGACGGCGAGCGGCTTCTCCAGCCCTTCCGTGTCGCGCTTGCCCACGACGCAGCATTCGCGCACGGCCTGGTGCTGCATCAGGCAGTTCTCGACCTCCAGCGGGCTCACATAGATGCCGCCGCTCTTCAACAGGTCGTCGCCTCGCCCTTCGTAGTACCAGTAGCCGTCCTCGTCCTGGCGGAATTTGTCGCCGGAAACGATCCAGCCGCCGCGCAGATGCTCCTTCGATTTGTCGTAAGCCGCGTGATAGTGCAGCGCCGCGCTGTCGCCCTTGAGCCAGAGCGTGCCGACGTCGCCCTGCGCCACCTCGCGACCGTCGTCGTCCACCAGCTTCGCCTCGTAGCCGGGCACGAGCCTGCCCAGGCTGCCGGGGCGGATGTCGCCGGGGCGGTTGCTGATGTAGATGTGGAAGCTCTCGGCGCTGCCGATGCCGTCGATGATGGGCACGCCGAACGCGCGGTCCCAGCGCTCATGCAATTCGCGCGGCAACGCCTCGCCCGCGCTCCACATCAGGCGGACGCAGGAGATGTCGCGGCGTGCATCTGCCTGCAGCATCTTGCCGATGAGGGTGGGCACGCTGGTCAGCACCGTAGGCCTGTGGCGCGCGATCAGCTCGAACATCAGCTCCGGCGTCGGCTGTTCGCGGAAAAGCACCGTGGTGCCGCCCACCGCGAAGGGGAACATCAGGTTCGTGCCGGTGGCGTAGCCGAAGAACAGGCGCGGGCCCGACAGCGTCACGTCCGTTTCGCGGATCCCGATGAAGGACTTGGCGTAGACCTCGGTGTTGAAGGCGAAATGGGCATGGCTGTGCACCGCGCCCTTGCTCCGCCCCGTTGTGCCGGACGTGAACAGCCAGACGGCGGGGTCGTCTTTGCCCGTCGGCCAGGGCTCGTCCTGCGGGCCCGCATCGAGCCAGCCGTCGAAATCCGCGACAAGATTGCGGCCATGACGGGAAAGCTTCGCCGCCTTCGCGAATTCCGGCAGGCTGCGCTCGTCGAGAAAGACGAATTGCGGCTTCACGTAATCGAGGTAGTAGGCGTAGTCGCCCGCCGGCAGCATGGGATTGATCTGGGTGACGACGGCGCCCGCCTTGAGCGCGCCGAACCAGGCGTAGACGAACTCCGGCCGGTCCTGCATGCAGACCAGCACGCGCTGCTCGGGCAGCAGGCCATCGCCCACCAGCCGCCGGGCCGTGCGCATCACCCGCGCGGCGACCTCCGCGTAGCTGACCTGCGCGTCCTCGAAGCGGATCGCGGTTTTGCCCCCGCGGCCGGCCTCGATGTTCGAGAACACGAAATAGTCCGCCATATTGAAGCGATCGGGGAAGACGGGATTCATGACACCTCGCCTCCCGCGACGGGCAGCGCGATGCCGTTGACCGCCGAGGCCGCATCCGACGCCAGCCACAGCACTGCCGCGGCAACTTCCTCGGGCATCACCAGGCGGCCCTGCGGGTTGGACGCCGTGAAGTTCTTGCGCGCCTCGTCTGCCGCGCGGCCGGTCGCTTTGGCGACGGTCTCGATGGCCGTCGCCACGATCTCCGTGTCGGTGTAGCCGGGGCAGACCGCGTTTACCGTGACGCCGGACTTGGCGCATTCCAGCGCCAGCGCCTTGGTAAGCCCGACCACGGCGTGCTTGGCCGCGACATAGGCGCTGACATAGCGATAGCCGATCAACCCCGCCGTGCTGGCGACGTTGACGATGCGCCCGAAGCCCCGTGCCTTCATCCCCGGCAGCACGGCGCGGGTGCAATGCACCGCGCCCATGAGGTTGAGATCGAGCGCGGCCCGCCAGGTCTCCAGGCTCGTCTTCTCGAACGGCGCGGAGGCCGTGCCGCCCGCATTGTTGACGAGGCAGTCGACCGGCATGCGCAACGCGGCCTCCACCGCGGCCGAATCGGTCACGTCGAGGCGGCAGGTGGCCGCGCCCGGAATCGATTCGGCGGCACGGGCCAGGCGCGCGGCGTCGCGGCCGGCAATTGTCACGCGCCAGCCCGTGGCGGCGAGCGTGCGCGCCGTGGCGAGCCCGATGCCGCTGCCGCCTCCGGTGATGAATGCATGCTTCACGCCGATCTCCCTTGCCGCGCGAAATAGTCTAAGCTTCAGGCCGCGACCGAGGAACCACCTTTATGAATCCCGAGACATTCGCGCCGGCGCATTTCCTGTGGAGCTTCGCGGACGGAATCGGCACCGTCACCCTCAACCGGCCGGAACGCAAGAACCCGCTGACTTTCGAGTCCTATGCCGAACTGCGCGACATGTTCCGCGCGCTGGCTTATGCCGATTCGGTCCGGGCCATCGTGATCCGGGGCGCGGGGGGCAATTTCTCTTCGGGGGGCGACGTGCACGATATCATCGGGCCGCTGGTGAGGATGGAGACCGTCGGCCTGCTCAAATTCACCCGCATGACCGGCGATCTGGTGAAGGCAATGCGCGGCTGCCCGCAGCCGATCGTCGCCGCCGTGCAGGGCGCGTGCGCGGGTGCGGGCGCGATCGTGGCGATGGCGTCGGACATCCGCCTTGCCGCACCGGACGCGAAGGTGGCCTTCCTGTTCAACCGCGTGGGGCTGGCGGGCTGCGACATGGGGGCTTGCGCGATGCTGCCGCGCATCGTGGGCCAGGGTCGCGCCGCGGAGCTATTGTTCTACGGCCGCTCGCTGGGCGCGGAGGAAGGCGAGCGCTGGGGCTTCTTCAATCGCGTGGTGGACCATGTCGAGACCGAGGCGCGGGCATGGGCCGCCAAGCTCGTCGCCGGACCGGCTTTCGCCAACGCCATGACCAAGAACCAGCTGAACCAGGAATGGAGCATGAGCCTGGACATGGCGATCGAAGCCGAAGCGCAGGCGCAGGCCATCTGCATGCAGACGAAAGACTTCACCCGTGCCTACGAGGCGTTCGTGGCGAAGACGCAGCCGGTGTTCGAGGGCAACTGACATGCGCGTGCTGCAGCCGGCGAACTGGCCGAGGCCCAGGGGCTACGCCAACGGCATCGAGGCCGAGGGACGCATGGTCTTCGTCGCCGGCCAGATCGGCTGGGACGAGACCGGTACCTTCCAGGCGAAGGATTTCGCCGGTCAGTTCCGGCAGGCGCTGCTCAACACGCTCGCGGTGCTCAAGGAGGCCGATGCGGGGCCTGAGCACGTCGTGCGCATGACCTGGTACATCACCAGCCGCGACGACTACAATTCCTCCATGGCCGCGATGGGCACAGCGTGGAAGGAGCTGATGGGGCGCAACTATCCCGCCATGGCGGTGATCGTCGCCGGCGGGCTGATCGAGCCGGAGGCGAAGATCGAGATCGAAACCACGGCGGTCGTGCCCCGGTGACGCGCAAGCCTTTGAAGATCGCGGTGGTGGGTGGCGGGCCGGGCGGGCTCTATCTCGCGCTGCTCACCAGGATGGCGCGGCCCGACTGGCAGATCGACGTCTACGAGCAGAACGGACCGGACGACACGTTCGGCTTCGGCGTGGTGTTCTCCGAGGAGACGCTGGAGGAATTCCTCAGCCGCGACGCGGCGTCCTACGCCATGATCCGCGGGGCCTTCGCCTATTGGGACGACATCGTCATCCGCGCCAAGGGCCGTCAGATGCGCTGCGGCGGCAACGGCTTCGCCGGCTGCTCGCGGCTCGCGCTGCTGAAGATCCTGCACAAGCGCTGCGCGGATGTGGGCGTGACGCTGCACTTTCACCAACCCGTCACGGACGTGACGGCGCTCGATGCCGATGTGATCGTGGGCGCCGACGGCATCAACAGCCGGGTGCGCGAGACGTTCAGGGAGCACTTCCGGCCTTCGCTGGAGTTGAAGGCCAACAAATTCGCCTGGCTCGGCTCGACCCGCCCGCTCGATGCCTTCACCTTCTTCTTCAAGGAGACGCCGCACGGCCTGATCTGCGCCCACACGTACCAATATGAAAAGGGCCGCTCGACCTGGGTGATCGAGATGGGGCCAGGCACTTGGGCCGCGCTTGGCTTCGACCGGCTGGACGAAGAGGAAAGCGCGCGCAAGCTGGAGACGATCTTCGCCGCGGAGCTCGAAGGCCACGCGCTCGAGACCAACCGCTCGCTGTGGCGCAACTTTCCCCGCATCGCCTGCGCCGCGTGGTGGCACGAGAACGTGGTCCTGCTGGGCGATGCCAAGGCAACGGCCCATTTCTCCATCGGCTCGGGCACCAAGCTGGCCATGGAGTCCGCCATCGCGCTGTCGGACGCGCTTTTGGCGCATGCGGACAAATCCGTCGAGGACGCCTTCCGCGCCTACGATGCCGGCCGGCGGACCGAAGTGGAGATCACCCAGCACAACGCCGATGTGAGCCTTTCCTGGTTCGAGCACATGGAGCGCTCCATCGACATGAAGCCGATGCAGTTCGCCATGGTGGTGATGTGTCGCGCCAAGGCGATCACCTGGGACAACCTGCTCCTGCGCGACGAGAGCTTCGTTCGCGCATTCGAGGACGAGTGGTACCAGACGCACCATGAGGAGACGGGCTTCGACTGCCGCCAGACGCGGCCCACGCCGATGTTCACGCCGATCCGGCTGCGCGACATGGTGCTGGACAACCGCGTCGTCGTCTCCCCCATGGACCAGTATTCCGCGATCGACGGCGTGCCCAACGACTGGCACTTCGTGCATTACACCTCGCGCGCGCTCGGCGGCGCGGGGCTGATGTATGTGGAGATGACCTGTCCGTCGGCGGAGGCACGCATCTCGCCCGGCTGCACGGGCCTGTGGAACGACGCGCAGGAACGGGAATGGACGCGCATCGTCGATTTCGTGCACGCCAGTTCGCCCACGAAGATCTGCATGCAGCTCGGCCACGCCGGCCGCAAGGGCTCGACCCAGCTGGGCTGGGAGGATGCCGACCGGCCGCTGCTGGAAGCCGACGCCAACTGGCCGCTGGTGTCGGCCTCGCCCCTGCCCTGGCTCGAAGGCGTGAGCCAGATGCCGGCGGAACTCGACCGCGCGGGCATGGAGGCGATCAAACAGGAATTCGTCTCGGCCACAAGGCGCGCCCGGCGCGCCGGCTTCGACATGCTGGAGCTGCATTGCGCGCACGGCTATCTCTTCGCGAGTTTCCTGTCGCCGCTCACCAACCGTCGCCGGGACGACTACGGCGGGCCGATCGAAAACCGCGTGCGCTATCCGCTGGAGGTATTCGCGGCCATGCGCGACGCCTGGCCGGCCGAGAAGCCGATGTCCATCCGCATCTCCGCCAGCGACTGGCACGCCGGCGGCATCGGCGAGGACGACGTGCTCGCCACGGTGCGCGCCTTCGCCGATGCGGGCTGCGACCTGGTCTCCACGTCGTCGGGCCAGACGGTGCCGGAGCAGAAGCCGGTCTATGGCCGCATGTACCAGGTACCGTTCGCGGAGGCGGTCAGGAACGTCGCCCGCATGAAAACCATGGCGGTCGGCGCGATCACCGAACCCGCGCAGGTCAACACCATCGTCGCCTGCCGCCGCGCCGACCTCGTGGCGCTGGGCCGCCCGCACCTCGTCGATCCCTACTTCACCCACCACGCCGCCGCCTGGTACGGCGTGCGCGGCCACCGGGTGCCGCAGCAATACCTTCCGGGCATGGCGCAAGCCGTGCGCGAAGCCGCGCGCACCCGCGAGCGGCAGATCGAGCTGCAGCGGAAGGCCAAGCCCAGGGCCGGGCGGTAGATTCATGACCGATCTTTCAGGATTCACGGGGTGGGGATCGCCGCGCCCGGCGGCGTCTACTGCGTGCGGCACCCAAGGGCGAAATCGTGCCGCCTGGTGGAGGCATGGGATCTTTCGACCTGGCGTGGTCAGCCGCGCCCACACGCGGAACGAGCGTGTCGAAGCCGGGCACCCGGCAGATTCTCATCGCGTTCGCCGCCTTTTCCGCGCTTCGCATCCTTCTCGCGGCCACGCTGCCGCTTTCCTTCGACGAATCCTATTTCTGGCTGTGGTCGCGCCATCTCGCGCTCAGTTACTATGACCACCCGCCGCTGATCGCGCTGGCGATCCGCCTGGGGACCTGGCTCTTCGGCGACACGGTGCTCGGCGTGCGCGCCGTTCCCCTGGCCGCGTCGCTGGCGACTTGCTGGGCGGTATGGCAGGCGGGGCGGGTTCTCTTCAACGATGAGCGCACCGCTGCGATCGCGGCGGGGCTGCTGAGCGTCACGCTGATGTTCACGGCGGAGTCGCTGGGTGCCACGCCCGACGCGCTCGTGCTGGCGGCATCGGCATTCCTCCTATGGTCGATGGCCAAACTGGAGGCGACGCATGACGGCCGCTGGTGGCTCGCGGCAGGCCTTGCCGCCGGCGCCGCGCTGCTCAGCAAGTACACCGCCTTCTTCCTGGTCGCGAGCGCGGGGCTCTGGCTTCTCGCCACGCCGCGCGGCCGCGCGTGGCTGCGCACGCCCTGGCCCTACATGGGAGGCCTGATCGCGGCTGCGTGCCTGGCCCCCAATCTCTACTGGAACGCCCTGCATGGCTGGATATCCTTCAAGTTCCAGTTCGGCCGCGTATCGGAAGGCCATTTCACCCTGCGTTATCTCGGCGAGTTCGCGCTCGCGCAGCTCGCGCTCGCTTCACCCTTCGTGCTCATCCTGGGCATTGCCGGGCTGGCGGGGGAAACGCGCCTGACGAAAGCCGTGCGTCCTCTCGCGTTCGCCGCCGCGATAGTCTGGCCGGGCGCCCTCTATTTCCTGGTCCACTGCCTGCACGATCGGGTGCAGGGCAACTGGCCGTCCTTCGTCTATCCGGCGCTCTGCCTGCTCGCCGCGCCGGTGTTCGCCGCGCCGCGAAGGGAAGGCGCCGCCCAAGCCGTTCTGGCGCTCTCGCGCCGCCTGGCGTTTCCCACGGCCGTGTTGATGCTGCTGGCATGTTACGCCCAGGCATTCACGCACGTCGTGCCGCTGGGCGCCCGCGACCCGCTGGCCCGGATGACGGCAATGGGCTTCGAGCCCGTCGCCCGCGACATTTCGAATCTCGCACGCCAGCGGCATGCCGCCGCGATCGTGACCACCAAGTATGTCGTGACCGGATGGCTGTCCTTCTATCTGAAGCCCCGCCTGCCCGTCGTGCAGATGTCCCAGGACGAACGCTGGCTCGAGGCACCCAGGGCCGGCACCGCACTGCTGTCGGGACCGCTTCTCTACGTCACCCAGCATCCCGACAGGGAATTGCCGCTCATCAGCGGCCGCTTCGCGGCAGTCGAGCCGCTCGGCGCTCTGACCCGCAAGGAGGATGGCGCCGCCATCGACAAGGTCTACGTCTATGCGCTGTCCGGCTTCCGGGGCGGCGACACCGGGCGCCTGCCATGATCCGCGAGACCTTCGACGGCCACGGAAATCGCGCGCACTCCCCAATCGCGCCGTTGATCTCCGTGGTCGTCGCTTTCTACAACGAGGAGGAGACCGTCCCGGCCTTCTTCCGGGAGCTGGACCGGGCCTGCGCCGGGATCGGTTGCGCCGTGGAATATATCTGCGTCAATGACGGAAGCCGGGACCGGACCTTGCGGCTCCTGCGCGAGCGCATGGGCGCAACACCGGGCATGCGGGTGATCGACCTGGCGCGCAATTTCGGCAAGGAAGCCGCAATCACGGCCGGACTTGCCGAAGCACGGGGCAATGCGGCGGTGGTGATCGACGCCGATCTTCAGGACCCTCCATCGCTTATCCCGGCCATGGTGGCGAAATGGCGCGCCGGGTTCGATGTCGTCTATGGCGTGCGCACGTCGCGGGCCTCGGACTCCGCGCTGAAGCGGCTGACGGCGGGAATGTTCTACGCCGTCTTCAACCGCATGACGGACGTGAGGCTGCCGCCCGGCGCGGGCGACTTCCGCCTGATGGACCGGCGCGCCGTCGACGCTCTGCTGCGGCTGCCCGAGCGCAACCGCTTCATGAAGGGACTCTTCGCCTGGGTCGGCTTCCGCCAGACGGGAGTCGAATTCGTGCGCGACCCGCGAATCGGCGGCAACACGAAGTGGAACTACTTCAAGCTCGCAAACTTCGCGCTGGACGGCATCACCAGCTTCTCCATCGCGCCGCTCAGGCTGGCGAGCCTCGCGGGCTTCGCCGCGTCGCTCTTCGGCTTCGCCTATGCCGCATGGCTCGTCGTGCGCACGACCGTCCTGGGGGTCGACGTGCCGGGCTATGCCTCGCTCATGGTGATGATCATGGTGTTGGGCGGGGTGCAGCTCCTCTGCCTCGGGCTCATCGGCGAATATCTCGGCCGTCTCTATGTCGAAGCCAAGGGGCGGCCGCTCTACGTGGTCGCGGACATCTTCGAAAATCAGCCGGCGCGTCCGGCGCCGGGCAACGGGGTGGAGCACGCGGCGCAGACGGGCCAGACAGTCCGGAAGGAGGCGGCGACCGATGGCGTGGCGCCATGCGCATCGACCGAAATGCAGCCGCAGGACCGGCGCTTCTGACTGCACGGACGGCGGGGCGGCGTGTATCCTCGCCCGTGCCGCAAGAAGGGTTTGCCCGTTTGGAGACGCCGCCGGACCTGATGGCCCTGTATCTGTCCCGGCGGGACGCTCTCGGCCGCTTCCTGCGCGCGCGCCTCGGCGACAGCGAGGAAGCGGAGGACGTTCTCCAGGAGCTCTACCTCCGCGTCAGCCGCACGGCGCCCTCCGAAGACCGCCGCAACGCGGCCGCCTATCTCTACAAGATGGCGCTGAACCTCGCCCGCGACCGCCGCCGCGCGCGCAACCGCGCCGGCGCCCGCGATACCGGCTGGGTCCAGGCGCGCTACGAGGTGGCGGGCGTGGAGCCCGTGCTCGACCAGCCGAACGCAGAGGCGGCGCTGGACGCCCGCCAGAGGCTGGAGGCGGTACGCCGGGCGCTGGAGGAACTGTCGCCGCAATGCCGCCGGGTGTTCGAGATGCACAAATTCGAGGGGCTCTCCCATCAGGAAGTGGCCGTGCGTGCCGGCATTACCCGCAGCACCGTGGAAAAGCACATGAACACGGCCCTGAAGCATCTGATCCGGAGGCTTGGGCGTGACTAGGATGCAACACAGTCGCGTCTTGGCATTGGCGGCCCGCCCTGCCGCTGGGGTGACGGCGCGGCAGATCCGTCTTCCGCAATGGAGGGGCTTTGTTCCCGCGAGAAACCGATGAGCGACGAAAAGCTGGACGAAGCGGTCGAATGGCATGTGAGGCTGGACTCCGATGAGGCCGGCGAGGCCGCCTGGCTCGCCTTCACGGCGTGGCTCGAGGCTGATCCCGCCAATCGCGCCGCCTTCGAGCGCGTGGAGGATGCAGCGGACAATTTCCCGGGCAGGCCCGCGCGCGCGGCGGAGGTCATTCCGTTCCGGCCGCGTCCGGCCCCCCCGCCTCCGCGCCGCTGGTGGCTTCGCGCGGCCGCCGTGGCCGCCGCCGTCGCGGTGGTGGGCGTATATTTCTACCATCCGGCGACAGAGACCGCAGCCGCCGTGCGCTACACGACGAAGATCGGCGAAACGCGCACCGTCGAACTCGCCGACGGCTCGACCATGACGCTCAACACCGCGACCGCGTTGAGCGCGGCGGTGTCGCGCACGTCGCGCCACGTCGTGCTCGAACACGGCGAGGCCCTGTTCCACGTCGCGAAGGACAGCGCGCATCCCTTCACCGTCGCGGCGGGCGATCGCACGGTCACGGTGGTGGGCACGCTGTTCGACGTCGCGCGCGAAAAGGGCCGCGTGTCGGTGCTCGTCGCCCAGGGCATGGTGAGCGTGGCGCAGACGGGCCGGACGGGCTCGCAGGTCCTGCTCGCGCCCGGCCAGCGCGCCGATGCGCGCGAGGGCTCCCCGGCCGAAACCGTCGCGCCGGTGGACACGGACCGGGCGTTGTCGTGGCGGCAAGGTTACCTGGTGTTCGAGGACGCCCCGCTGGGCCAGGTGCTGAAGGATCTGGATCGTTACTTCCCCACGCAGGTGACGATCGGCGATGCCGCGGCCGGGCAAGAGCGGTTCTCGGGGGTGCTGCGTATTGACAATGAAGACGCCATGCTGGAACGGCTGACGCGGTTCCTGCCGGTGCGCGTGGAGCGCGCGCAGGGCGGGATCACGTTGGTGGATGCCCGCAAGCGCGACTAGCTCCGCGCGAACGGCGCTGTAAGGACAGGGGGCGTGCGGCTGGCTGGTCTTCGGCTCCTCATACGGGCAGCGGCTGTCGTTGCGTGCGCGCTGGCGCCGGCGTGCGCCCGCGCCGATACGCCTGCCATCTATTTCCGCATTCCCTCCAAGCCCGTCGCCGAAGCTCTCGTGGATTTCGCATTGCAGGCACGCGTGTCCATCGGCGACGCCGGGCTGCATTTCGACGACAGGCGCAGCACCCCGGTGGAGGGCCGCTATACGCCGCGCGAGGCGCTTGCGCGGCTTCTTGCCGGCACGGGCTTCGACTTCGACATCTTCGACGCGGGCACGATACGCATCCGCCGCGCGCGGCCCTCGAATGTGAGCCCGGGCGATACCGAGACCGTCGTGGTGACCGCCACCAAGCGCCGCGCGGTGGCGCAGGACCTGCCCTATTCGATCAGCGTGACCAGCGGCGTCCAGCTTGCCGCCGTGCGGGCGCAGACGCCGAACGACCTCACCGCCCATGTCGCGGGCCTCACGGCGAGCAATCTGGGCGCGGGAGAGGACAAGTTCTTCGTTCGCGGCCTGTCGGACAGCGTGCTGCCCGGCATGAGCGAGTCGATGGTGGGACTCTATCTCGACGAAGCCCGCATCACCGACGACGCGCCCGACCCGGACTTGCGCCTGGTCGACATCGACCGGGTGGAGGTCCTGCGCGGGCCGCAGGGCTCGCTCTACGGCGCGGGCTCGCTGGGCGGCCTCATCCGCATCATCCCCAACGCCCCGGTGCTGGACGAATGGCAGGCCGGCCTTTCCTTCACGACGGCGGAGACCAACGGCGGCGCGCCGAGCTATGGCGCCGACGCGATGATCAACATTCCGCTGGCGCGGGACCGCCTGGCGCTTCGGGCCGTGGCCTACGACGATCGCGATGGCGGCTACCTCGACGACATCCGCCTCGGCCTGAAGAACGCCAACCGCACGGATACCCGCGGCGGCCGCATGGCGCTCGCCTACCAGCCCAACGCCATCTGGTCGGTCACGCTGTCGGCGGCCTATCAGGACATCCATGCCCGCGACGCCCAATATTTCGAGGCCGGCCAGCCCGAGCTCGAGCGCGACAATTTCGTGCTCGAGCCGCAGAAGAACAATTTCTTCGAATCCGCCGCGACGGTGCGCGGCAATTTCGGTTCCGTCGACCTGGTGTCGGCCAGCTCGGTCGTGATGCGCCGGCTGAACGTGCGCTACGACGCGACCGATGCCTGGAACGGCCTGACCGGCCTGCCCGAAGGACCGGCGGGCTTCGACGACGGGCGCAGCATCACCTCGCTGACACAGGAATTCCGCCTCTCATCGGATGCCGGCACGCGCTGGACGTGGCTTGCGGGCCTCTACCTCTCGCACCGCAACGAGGACTTCAATTCCGATCTCACCGGGCCGGACGGCACCGGGGCGGCCGTCAGCGCGGAAATGGAAACGCGCGCCGATCATGCGGATGACGCCGCGCTGTTCGGCGAGGCGAGCTACGCCGTCGTGCCGCAATTCACCATCACGGTGGGTGGGCGCGTCTTCCTGTCATGGCGGAAGGTCTCCGCGCACGGCGTGTCGAACTATCCGGCGGGCGGCTTCACGTTCTCCGACACGCTGAAGCAGAGCGGCGCCACGCCCAAATTCGTCGCCACCTGGCGCCCCAATGAGCGGCTCACCATCTACGGCCAGGTCTCGGAGGGCTATCGGCTCGGCGGATTCAACGTGGATGGGCCCGCGGGCGCCACCAACGATCCCGGCGATCCGGGCGAGAAGGCCTTCGATTCGGACTCGCTGTGGAACTACGAGATCGGCGCCAAGGCCCAATTCTGGGACGGACGCATCCAGGCCGCTGCCGCGGCCTATTTCGCCGTGTGGAACAACGTGCAAAGCGACCAGGTGCGGCCGGACGGCACGTTCTTCATCGTCAATGCCGGCAAGGTGCACGATCTCGGCTTCGAAACCGACGTTTCGCTCGAGCCTTTCGACGGCTTCAAGCTGGCCGGCAATCTCTTCTTCAACAACACCCAGCTCATCGACGCCAATCCGCTGCTGGTGAAATCCGACGGCGTGCTGCCCGGCGCACCGGACATCAGCTATGGCCTGTCCGCGCGTTACGACCTGCCATGGAAGCGCTGGGCGGACGTGTTCTTCGCGCTCGACTACTCCTATGTCGGCCGCTCCAACCTCAATTTCGACGAGATGAATTCGCCCACCATGGGCGGCTATCACATCACCAACGCCCGGATCGGCATCGGCCGCGGCCGCCTGCAGCTCATCCTCTTCGCCGACAATCTCGCCAACGAGCGCAAGAACACCTTCGCCTTCGGCAATCCCTTCGATTTCGCCGCCACCCGCCAGATCACGCCGCCGCGCCCGCGCACGGTGGGAGTCACGCTCGAGTGGACGGCGCCCTGAATTGGGGGGCGCCGGCAGGGCCGCTTCAGTCCGGGCCTCGCAAGGGCGCATCCGAATGCGCGTAAAAGAGCGGCAAGACAGGGAACGGCACGGAAGCCGCGCTCCGTTCCCAAATTCAAGAACAAACCTTTGATTTTGCCAACTATGAACTGGTGCCCAGGGGCGGAATCGAACCACCGACACGCGGATTTTCAGTCCGCTGCTCTACCGACTGAGCTACCTGGGCTTACCGCCGGATGGCCGGGCCAGAACGCCCGGGAGGCAGGCTTTTAGGGGAGGCTTTCCCGGCTGTCCAGCAGGCTATTCCGGGTCGCCGGGTGGGCCTTCGGCAGGCGCGCCGCCCTCTTCCGCCGGGATGGCGTAGCCGCCTTTCAGCCAGCGGCCGAGGTCGACATCGGCGCAGCGTCTGGAGCAGAAGGGCCTGAACCTGGCGTCCTGGGGCTTGCGGCAGATGGGACAGGCGCGCGCGGCGCCGTGTTGCGCGGCATCGCGCGGGGCGGCGTCAGGCGGCGGTGCCGACATCGTAGCCTTCGCGGGTGAATTCCTCCCGCGGCTCATAGGACACACGCGGAGCGCCGCGGCGGGCGAGCGCGGGGCGCACTTCCTCGTCATGGCTCTCCAGCCAGCGCACGATCTCCGGCGAGGCGCGGACGACGACGGGTTTGCCGGGCGCGGCGCTCGCCTGGCGTTCGATCTGGCGGATCACTTCCAGCGCCACCGCGTCGCGCGTGCGCCGGCGGCCATGGCCGTCGCAAGGCCGGCAGCATTCGCTCATCAGCTTCACCAGCGGATCGCGGATGCGCTTGCGCGTGATCTCGACCAGGCCGAACTCGCTCATCGGCGAGATCTGCGTGGGCGTGCGGTCCTTGGCAAGGCTGGCGGCCAGCACGTCGAGCACGCTCTGGATGTTGGCGGGCTCGTTCAGGTGGATGAAGTCGATCACGATCAGCCCGCCGATGCCGCGCAGGCAGAGCTGGCGGCCGATCTCGTGCGCGGCCTCGAGGTTGACCTTGAGGCTGGTCTCCTCCAGTCCCGTGGCGGCGGTATAGCTGCCGGAGTTCACGTCGATGGCGGTGAGCGCCTCGGTGCCTTCGATGGTGATCCAGCCGCCGGACGGCAGGGGCACGCGCACGTCGGTCAGCCGCGCGATCTCGTCCTCCAGGTCGTAAAGATCGAACAGCATGCCGGGGCCGGCGAAGAGCTCGATCTTCTCCTCGGCATCGGGCATGGCGCGGCGGCAATAGGCGCGGGCGGCTTCACAGGCCTCGCGGTCGTCGATCAGCACGCGGCGGGTCTGCGCGTCCACCTCGTCGCGCATGGTGCGCTCGACGGGATCGAGGTCGTGATAGAGCGTGGCGGGCGCCCGCGCGCTCTGGCGCCGGGCCATCACCGGGCGCCAGGCTTCGGCGAGGCGCTCCGCATCCTCGCGGAAATCGGCCAGCGTGGCGCCGATGCCGGCGCTCCTGACGATGTAGCCCGCGCCGGGTACCAGCGCGCCCTCGCCTTCGGCGATCATCCGCTCGCCCAGCGCGGTGAGGCGCTCGCGCTCGGCTTCGTCCTCGATGCGGCGGGAGAGCGCTATGCCGGGCTGGTTGGGGACCATCACGAGGAGCCGGCCGGGCACGGTCACGTTGGCGGAGAGGCGCGCGCCCTTCTCGCCGATGGGATCCTTCACCACCTGGACCACGATGTCCTCGCCCTCGCGCACGCAGTCGGTGATGCGCGGGGCGCGGTCGTCGCCGAAGCCCGGCAGGTCGGCAAGGCAGCGCGCCTCGCGCGCGCCGAGGAACCCCGCGCGGTCGAGCCCCACGTCCACGAAGGCGGCCTGCATGCCGGGCAGCACGCGTTGCACGCGGCCGAGCACGATGTTGCCGATCAGGCTGTGGCCGGAACGCCCGTTGCTCTTCTTGGGCCCGTCCTCGCCCATGCCCAGCGTGCGCTCGAGGAAGAGCTCCTGGAGCTTTCCGCCTTCGACGATGGCGACACGGATTTCCCCCGCCCCGGCGTTGATCAGGACTTCCTTTTCCATGCCACGCACAGCAATAGCAGCGGCGCGAGCGTATCACGGAATCCTGTAGCCGCATCCTCCAAGAAGCGCGATGGTTTCGAAAAGCGGCAATCCCACAACATTCGAATACGAGCCATTCAATTGCCGCACGAAGGTTTCGGCGCGTCCCTGGATGGCATAGCCGCCGGCCTTGCCGATTCCCTCGCCGCACTCCGCATATGACTGAATGTCAGTCCGTGAAAGACGCGCGAAAGACACGCGCGTGACAGCGACGCGGGTGCGCGCCCGGCCGCCGGCGCACAGGGCGGCGACGGCCGTGATGACCTGATGGCGGCGCCCGTTGAGCAGCGCGAGGCAGGCGCGGACCTCATCGGACGTCGACGCCTTGGGAAGGATGCGCCGGCCGCAGGCGACCACAGTGTCGGCCGCCAGCACGATCGCTTCGGGATGGGAGCGGTGCACGGCGCTGGCCTTTTCCACCGCAAGGCGAAGGGCGTGCGCGCGCGGGCTCTCGTCCTTCAGCGGCGTCTCGTCGATCTCGGCGGGCATGACGGCGTCGGGCGCGATGCCGGCCTGGGCCAGCAGCGCGAGCCGCCTGGGGCTCTCGCTCGCCAGGATGAGCTTACTTGAAGCGATAGGTGATGCGGCCCTTGGTGAGGTCATAGGGCGTCATCTCCACCATGACCTTGTCGCCGGTCAGCACGCGGATGCGGTTCTTGCGCATCTTGCCCGCGGTGTGGGCGATGATCTCGTGATCGTTCTGCAGCTTTACGCGAAAGGTCGCGTTCGGCAGCAATTCGCTGACGACGCCCTCGAATTCGAGAAGTTCTTCCTTTGCCATTCGTCCTCTGGCGGGGGTTGGTGGGCGCCAGATGCCACCGAAAGGGCCGAAAAGCAAGCCAATCGGGTCATCCCCCCGGGGGGCGGCCAGCCCTCGCGCCCGCGCCGGCGGGCGCGAAAAGCGCCGCGCACGCACACGCGCGAGATGGGCGGCGGGCCGGGCCCGCCCGTGACGGCGTCGGCTAATCCGCCGCGCGGTCGACGGCGAAGCGCGCGGCGATGCGGGCCTGGAGCGTGTCGCGGAGGTCGCGGTAGGCGTCGAGGCGCTGGTCGCGGCTGCCTTCGACCAGGGTGGGGTCCATGGTGGGCCAGTATTCGACGATGGCCGCGGAGGTGCGGGTGAGCTCCATCGCCTTGTGATGGGCCTCGGGCGTCAGGGTGATCACGAGGTCGAAGGCGGCGTCCTCCATGTCGTCGAAGCTGCGGGGACGGTGCTTCGACAGATCCTCGCCGATCTCCTCCATCACCTCGGCCGCGAAGGGGTCCTTCTCGCCCGCCTTGGCGCCGACGGACTCCACATAGACGAACTTGCCGTAGCGCCGGCGCATGATGGCGGCGGCCATGGGGCTGCGGACCGCGTTGAAGGTGCAGGCGAAGAGGATGGATTGCGGCAGCTCCTCGCCGTTGGGGCCGCGCATGGGCTAGCCCCTGAGATGCAGCACGCAGACCAGCGTGAACAGGCGCCGCGCGGTGTCGTGATCGACGGCGATCTTGCCCTTGAGCCGCTGCTCCAGGAGCCGCGAGCCCTCGTCGTGGACGCCGCGGCGCGCCATGTCGAGCGTCTCGATCTGCGAAGGCGGCGCGTTGCGGATGGCCCTGAAGTAGGAATCGCAGATCAGGAAATAGTCCTTGATCACCTTGCGGAACGGGGTGAGCGACAGCATCACCTTGCCGTGCGCCGTGTCGTCCTGGAGGCGCACATCGAAGACGAGCCGGTTCTCCTCCACGCCGAGCACCAGGCGGTAGGGCCCGCCGGGCGAGCCCGCGAGCTCGAAGGAATTCGATTCCAGAAGGTCGTAGATCGCGATCTCGCGCTCCTGCTCGATCTCGCGGGTGCGGCGGACGACGGTCTTCTCGTCGAGCGCGATGGCGGCGATGCGGTAGTCGCTCATCTGCGCCTACGGAATCCGGTTGAGCCGCGCGGCGATGGAGCGGGCGTGCGCGTCCAGCCCTTCGGCTTGCGCCAGCACGATGGCGGCGGGGCCGGCCTGGCTGAGCGTGGCGGGCGCGCAGGACAGCAGCGTGGTGCGCTTCATGAAATCCAGCACCGACAGGCCGGAGGAGAACCGCGCGGTGCGCGCGGTCGGCAGCACGTGGTTGGGGCCGGCGATGTAATCCCCCATCGCCTCCGGCGTGTGGCGGCCGAGGAAGATGGCGCCGGCATGCCTGACGCGCGCGAGCAGCGCCCCAGGGTCCGCGGTTGCGATCTCCAGGTGCTCCGGCGCGATGCGGTCGACCAGCGGAGCGGCCTCTTCCAGCGCCGGCACCAGGATGATTGCGCCGTGATCGCGCCAGCTGGCGCCCGCGATGTGCCTGCGCGGCAGGAGCGCCAGCGCGCGGGCGACGGCGGCTTCGACCCTGGCCGCGAACGCCGCATCGTCGGTGATCAGGATGCTCTGCGAGGAGGCATCGTGCTCGGCCTGGCTGAGCAGGTCGGCCGCGATCCAGTCCGGATCGCTGCCGGCATCCGACACCACCAGGATTTCCGACGGCCCGGCGATGGAATCGATGCCGACCTTGCCGAACACCTCGCGCTTGGCGGCGGCGACATAGGCGTTGCCGGGCCCCACGATCTTGTCGACCGGCGCGACGGTTGCGGTGCCATGGGCCAGCGCCGCGACGGCCTGGGCGCCGCCGACGCGATAGATCTCGCCGACGCCGGCGCGCCGCGCCGCGGCCAGCACCAAAGGATCGATCGCGCCGCCCGAGGCGGGCGTGACCATGGCGATGCGCGCCACGCCGGCGACATGGGCCGGCACGGCGTTCATCAGCACCGAGCTCGGATAGCTCGCGGTGCCGCCGGGCACGTAGAGGCCCACGCTGTCCAGCGGCGTCCAGCGCCAGCCCAGCATGGCGCCGGTGGAATCGGTGAAGGACGCATCGCTGGGAAGCTGGCGGCGGTGATAGGCCTCGATGCGCTTCGCCGCGAGGTCGAGGGCGGCCAGCGCGTCCTTCGGGCATTGCGCGGCGGCGGCGTCGATCTCCGCATCCGTCAGCCGCAGCGCCGCCGGCCGCACCTTGTCGAAGCGCTCGGTGAGGTCGAGCAGCGCGGCGTCGCCGCGGGCGCGCACCTCCGCGATGATGGCGCGCACGGCCTCGGCGACGTCCTCATCGGTCTCGCGCTTCCTGGCCAGAAGGTCCGCGAAGGCGCGGCCGAAATCCGGCGCGCGCGTGTCGAGGCGGCGCGCCATGCTCAGCTCCCGGTCTCGTGTTCGGGACGGCCGCGCGCGGCCCATGCGCCGCTGACATCGGAGAGCTCGGCGTCGATGCACTCCACCACCAGCCGGATCGAGCCGCCGCCGGCGAATTCCAGGTGCACCACGCCGCCCGGGTCCTCGCCGCCGTTCGGCGAGAAGCGCAGGGCGAGCAGCGACAGGATCGCGTCCGGGTCGCCGTGCAGGATGTTGTGGGACTGCACGGCCAGCACGCCGTCGAAATGCAGGCCCGCGCGCACGCGCAGGTCGCCCTGCTTGCCGGGATTCTCCCACTTGAAGCGGTTGAACAGCGCGGCGAAGCGGCGCTGGCGCGGCAGCCAGACCAGATCGCCCACGCGCGCCACCGCGTCCTGCAATTTGGCGGAGATGACGTCGAGGTCCTCGGCGTCGGCGGCGGCCAGCACTTCGCGGGTCATGCCGGAAGCCGTTCGATGTCCGCGCCCACCGCGGAGAGCTTCTCCTCCAGCCGCTCGAAGCCGCGGTCGAGGTGATAGACGCGGTTGACCACCGTGTCGCCCTCCGCCACCAGGCCCGCCAGCACCAGGCTGACGGAGGCGCGCAGATCGGTCGCCATCACCTGCGCGCCCTTGAGCCGGTCGACGCCGGTGACGGTGGCCATGTCGCCGTTGACGCGGATGTTGGCGCCCATGCGGGCGAGTTCGGGCACGTGCATGAAGCGGTTCTCGAACACCGTCTCGCGGATGTGCGAGGTGCCGTCCGCCATGGTCATCAGCGCCATGAACTGCGCCTGGAGGTCGGTGGGGAACGCGGGATAGACGTCGGTCACCACGTCGGTGGCGGTGGGGCGCACGCCGTTGCGGCGCACCACGATGCCGCGGTTGGTCTCGTCCACCTCGGTGCCCACGTTGCGCAGCAGGTGGAACAGCGCGGCGTTGGACTCCGCGCGCGCGCCGACGAGCTCGACCTCGCCGCCGGCCAGCGCCGTGGCGATGGCGTAGGTGCCGGTCTCGATGCGGTCGGGCATCACGGCGTAATCGGCGCCGTGCAGGCGCGCGACGCCCTCGATCGCGATCTCGGAGGTGCCCAGGCCCGAGATCCTCGCGCCCATGGCGATCAGCAGCCGGCCCAGGTCCACGATCTCCGGTTCGCGCGCGGCGTTGCGCAGCACGGTTTGACCCTTCGCCAGCGTGGCGGCCATCAGCAGCGTCTCGGTCGCGCCGACGGAGGCGCGCGGAACCGTGAACGCGGCGCCCTTGAGGCCGGTTCCGGCGTCGGCGACGACATAGCCGTCTTCCAGCGCGATGTCGGCGCCCATCGCCTGAAGGCCCTGGATGTGGAAATCGACCGGGCGCGCGCCTATGGCGCAGCCGCCGGGCAGCGACACTTTCGCCCAGCCGTGGCGGGCGAGCAGCGGGCCCGTCACCTGGAAGCTCGCGCGCATCTTGCGCACGATGTCGTAAGGCGCCAGCGCCGACTCGATGGCGGCGGCGTGCAGCCTGACCGTGTCGCCGCCACCGTTGCCGCGGCGGATGTTGAGCGTGACGCCGAACTGCATCACCAGGTCGGCCATGGCGCCGACATCGGCCAGGCGCGGCACGTTGCGGATGGTCACCGGCTCGTCGGTGAGGATCGCCGCCGCCATGAGCTTGAGCGCGGAATTCTTGGCGCCGCCGATGGGGATTTCCCCGTTCAGGCGCGCGCCGCCGGTGATGCGAATGCGGTCCATGTTCCCTCTGGTCGCGGGAGGCCGTTCTAGCGCGGGGACGTGCGCGCGAACAGCTTCCCGGAGCGCTTTCGTTAAACCGGTTTAACGGCGGCAGGCGGGCGGGTTTCGGGCGAAGCCGTGGCAGGCCCGGCGGCGGCCCCGTCCCGCGGCCCATGCTCGGGCCCGGCTGTCGCCCGGGCCTGGGCCTTGCGGCGCCTGAGGTTCTCCCGCAACGCCGCGGCGAGCCGCTCGCGCCGCTCCTTCGCGGAGGCCTTCATCTGCTCTTTTCCTCGCCCCACCCTTGGGCTATAGCCACCCGCCCGGACGCGTTCCGGGATGGGCGCCGGAGTAGCGTAGTGGTAGCGCAACCCCTTGGTAAGGGGTAGGTCGAGAGTTCGATTCTCTCCTCCGGCACCAGCGATCGACAGGAACAGGCATGGACGACCCCTACGACCAGAAGCCGGTGCCGAACGTGCGCGTCTCCGACGTGCTGGGGCTGGGCGCCGTCGCCGTTGTCGGGCTGCTCTGTCTCTATCTCCTGGCCATGATGGTCTATCACTGGATCGCGGGCCACCCGCCGCCATAGGCGCGCGGCGCATCGCTTTGCCCCGCTCGCGCGTTCCAGTAGCGTGGCCGCACGCCACGCGAGGGAACACGGCCATGGCCATCCGCAAAAAGAAGCTCGACGCCATCGTGGACGAGGACGGACGCGAGTCCTTCCCCGCCAGCGACCCGCCGGCCTATTCCGGCGGCGCGGTCGGCGCGCCCAGCAAGCGCCGCACCCCGAAGACCGCCGCCGTGGAGGCGGCCAGGCGCGCGAAAGCCGGGCGCAAGGCGGCCGGGCGCGCGAAATTCCGCGCGAAGAAGAGCGCAGGCGGCAAGGCCGCCGCGAGGAAAAAGAAGAGATAGGAACCTGCCATGCACCCGATCATGGGCGTCGACATCCTCATCATCCAGCCGGTCATCGCGCTGATCTTCGGCGTGCTGATCCTGTTCGTGCCGCGGGCGCTGAACTATCTGGTGGCGATCTACCTGATCCTGATCGGGCTGATCGGGCTGTGGCCGCATCTGTTCGGCGCGCCGCCGCCGGGAACGACGGTGTGATACCGTCCGCCCTACCCTTGAGGGAGGGCCGACAATTTGGCGAGCGCAGCGAGACAAATTTCGGGGTGGGGTCAAAGCCACCGGCAGTGGAGCACTGACCCCACCCCGAAAAATGCTTCGCATTTTCGACCCTCCCGCAAGGGGAGGGTTGATGGCAATCAGTCACTCCGCCGCCCTGGCGTGCGTCCCCTTGCCGGCGGCAATGCGCTCCTGGGCCATGCGGTCGGCGACGGCGTTGGTGGGCAGGTTCTCAGCGTCGGCGCGGCGGAAGATGCGGGTGAGCGTGCCGCCGATGGCGGTGACGCGGGATTCGATCTCGGCCTCGCTCCAGTTCTCGATCTGTCCGGCCACGCGGATGATGCCGCCGCCGTTGATCACGTAGTCCGGCGCATAGAGGATGCCGCGCGCCTTCAGCGCCGCGCCGTGCTCGTCGCGCAGCAGCTGGTTGTTGGCGCCGCCGGCCACGATGTTGGCCCTGAGCGCGGGCACCGTCCTGTCGTCGAGGATGGCGCCGAGCGCGTTGGGCGAGAGCACGTCGCATTCCACCGTCACGATCTCGTCCGGCAGCGCGCGGCGGGCGCCGAACGCGTCCATCGCCTTCTTCACGAGGGCTTCGTTCACGTCGGCGACGATGAGCCTGGCGCCCTCGGCGTGAAGCCGCGAGGCGAGCCCCATGCCGACCTTGCCCAGGCCCTGGATGGCGACGGTGAGGCCTTTGGCGGTATCGGCGCCGAGGCGGTGCTTCACCGCGGCCTTCACGCCGACGAAGACGCCGAGCGCGGTGGACGGGCCGGAATCGCCGGACACGCGGCCGGGCTTGTCGTAGCCCCAGGCATGCGCGGTGCCGCGGGCGATGACCGGCATGTCCCTGGCCGTGACGCCGACATCCATCGCCGTGAGATAGCGGCCGCCCAGCGTGTTGATGGCTTCGGCATAGGCGAGGAAGCGGGCTTCGCTCTTGTCCTTCGCGGGATCGCCTATGATCACGGCCTTGCCGCCGCCGAGCGGCAGGCCGGCGATGGCGTTCTTGTAGCTCATGCCGCGGGACAGACGCAGCACGTCGGTCAGCGCGGCGGCGGTCGAGGGATAGGCGTACATGCGCGTGCCGCCGCAGGCGGGGCCCAGCGCGGTGGAGTGGATGGCGATGATGGCCCTGAGGCCCGACGTCCTGTCGTCGAAGAACGCGACCGTCTCGTGATGATCGAAGTCCGGCGCCTCGAACACGTCCATGAAGCTCACTCCGAATGGGGCTGACGCGGCGGGTTATAGGCCAACGGCGCCGCAATCGGGTGGCGAAATGGGCGTGGCGCGCGCAACTCGCATGCGCGCCCCGCCGCCCCGCCCGCAACAATCGTTGCCGAATCCCGGTTAACGATCCAGCGCGGACAGGACCGCGCCTTCGGTGAGAACCTGCGGCAGCACCTGGGCCTGCGTCGCGCCGGGGGCATAGTAGAGATAGAGCGGCACGCCGGAGCGGCCATGCGATTCGAGCAGGGCCGTGATGGCGGGATCGCGGTTGGTCCAGTCGGCCAGGAGATAGGCGACGTGGCGCCGCGCGAAGGCGCGATGCACGGCTTCGCCCGACAGCGCCACGCGCTCGTTGACCAGGCAGGTGATGCACCAGGCCGCGGTCGCATCGACGAACACGGGGCGCTTCTCCGCGCGGTAGCGCGCGAGCGTGGCTTCGCTGTAGGCCTCGCTCGGGATGCCGGCGGTTTCGGCGCGCGCGGCCGCGGGCGCGACGCCCGTGCCGGCGATGGCGGCGACGGCCGCGATGGCGGCGGCAAGACCGAGGGCCGCGAACGCCGCGCCGGCCGCGCGCCAGCGCCGCGCGGCCGCGCGGCTCGCGCTCCACGCCCACGCCGCGAAGGCGAGCGCGACCATGGCGGCGAGCACCGCGGCCAGGCCGGAATCGCCCGCTTCCCGATCGAGCACCCAGACGAGCCACACCGCGGCGCCGTACATCGGGAACGCCAGCGCCTGCTTGAAGCGCAGCATCCACATTCCCGGCCGGGGCATGAAACGCAGCGCCCCCGGGAACAGCCCGACCAGCGCGAACGGCAGCGCGAAGCCGATGCCGAGCGCCAGGAACACCAGCAGCGCCAGCGGCGCGGATTGCGTGAGCGCGTAGCCCAGCGCGGCGGCCATGAAGGGCGCGGTGCAGGGCGCGGCGACGGCGACGGCCAGCACGCCGGTGAAGAACGATCCCACCCAGCCGCCGCGGCGCGTGAGGCCCTCGCCCGCATCGAGGCCGGAGCCGAGCTCGAACACGCCGGAGAGATTGAGCCCCACCGCGAACACCAGGAGCGCAAAGCCCGCCACCGCGGCGGGCTCCTGGAGCTGAAAGCCCCAGCCGATCTCCGCCCCGCCCGCGCGCAGAAGCACGACCGCGAGCCCGAGCGCGGCGAAACTCAGTATCGCGCCCGCGGCGTAGGACAATCCCTGCCGCGCGGCGTAACCGCGTCCGGCATGCGCCTTGTCGGTCAGCGCCAATGCCTTCATGGCAAGGATGGGCAGCACGCAGGGCATCAGGTTCAGGATCAGTCCGCCGAGCAGCGCGAAGAGGAGCGACAGCGCCAGACCCATGGCGCTCGCGTCGCTGAACGCGGCCGCGGGCACCGCGCCGGGCCTGGCATCGATCGCGAGCGCCTGCACCGCGCCGTCGGACGAGGTGAGCACCAGCGCGCCGGCGAGCGCGGGCGTGGATCTGGAATCCTTCGCGGGCTCGAGGCGCAGCACGATGCCGCCATCCGCCTTGCCCAGGCGCTGCGGCGCCATGCCGGCGACGACGCCTTCCGCCGACGGGAAGAACGCCGCGTCCTTCAGCGGCATCGCGGCCAGCGACGGCGAGGCGACGAAGAGATCGAGCCAGGCGCCGCGGTGGAACGCCACCGGCCAAGGCGACGGCGCGGGGATCCGCGCGCGCCAGGCGGCGAACGTCTCCTGCGTCGTGGCGTAGGGCCTGCGCGGCACGGCGCTCACCGAGAGCGGGATGCTCAGCGCCGCATCCCCGGGAATGCACACGCGCTGGCACACCAGCCAGCTCGCATGGGCCCTGAGCGTCACGACCGTGCCGGGCGCGGCATCGGCGGGCGCCGTCACGTCGGTGAGCAGCCACACGGTGCCCTCGTAGCCGTAGTTCATCAGCGGGCCGACAGGCAGGCGCTTGGGATAGGGCCACTGGATCGGGCCGGCCTTCCAGCCCGCGGGCAGCGTCCAGTCGATGGTGGTGGGCAGCCCCGCCTCGCCCGGATTGCTCCAGTAGGTGTGCCAGTCCGGCGCGATGACCTCTTCCAGCGCGACGGCGACCTTGCCGCCGGGCGCGATCTCGTCCGTCTCCGCGACGAGGCGCGGCGTGACCTTGGGCGACGAGATGTCGTCCGCCGCGGCGGGCGCGGCGGCGAGGAGAAGAAGGCACGCGAGCAGGAAGCGCCGCATGGGCGCCGCTATACAGGCCCCGCCCGCGCGAGGCCAGCGCCGCGCTGTCGCTCACCGGAGCGTGAAGCTAACATGGCCGCCATGAGGATCGTGGGCGGCGCTCTGGGAGGACGCACTCTGCATGCGCCGGAGGGCCTGCGCGTGCGCCCGACCTCCGACAAGGCGCGCCAGGCGATATTCAACATCCTGGCGCATGGCGAATGCGCCATCGACCTGGAAGGCGCGCACGCGATCGATCTGTTCGCGGGCACCGGCGCGCTGGGGCTGGAGGCGATCTCGCGCGGCGCGGCGTATGCCCTGTTCGTGGACGATTCCGCCGAGAGCCGTGCCCTCATCCGCCGCAACGTCGAAGCCTTCGGGCTGACGGGCGCGACCAGGATCTGGCGGCGCGACGCCACGGCGCTGGGGCCCATGGCGGCGGGCGCGGGCGGGCTGTTCCAGCTGGCGTTTCTCGACCCGCCGTACCGCAAGGGGCTGGTGCCCGCGGCGCTCGCGTCGCTGCGCGGCGGCGGCTGGCTGGCGCCGGGCGCCATCGCCGTCGCGGAGATGGGCGCGGACGAGGATGTTCCGTCTACGGACGGATTTGCTGTCATGGATTCGCGCCTGTATGGCGAGACCCGCGTGGTCTTTCTCCGGGCCGGTTGATTGCTGGCGCCCGGAGCAGCCAGGCTTTCAAGCTGGCAAGCAAGCCGCATTTCGGCCAGTTGCAGCCTCGCCTCGTCCATCAGCAGCTTCGCCTTGCGCTTGAGGGCGCGAACCTGCGCGCGCCGGGTCTTCGCCAGCCTGGTGTAGCGACCATGCTTGAGCGCATTTTTGTTGCCGGCGGGCGCGCCGGTCCGCCAATTTGGGCGCCGGTTCGGACGGAAATCCCGGTTTTCCGCCACCGTTGAATTCGCGTTTTCGCGAGTCTGCATATTAAATCCATTCTCTGCCAATGGGTTTTCGGTGTCCGCCATGCGTGTGACCGAAGGCGAGGTTCCATTTGACTAGAACATAATAGGTACGAATATGATGGATGTCAATCAAAAGTTGTGGGCAGACACCTGGTCTCGGCACGCCGGTGTTGGACTAGAATGAATCGATCCGCGAAGGGAGCGTTGCGATGACCAGGCTGGAAGTGATTTTGGCCGCAGCCCTGGCCGCGGCGGCAGCGCAGGCCCAGGTCACCGCGCCAGCCGCTGTCCGGACAGGACCGTCAGTCACCGACTTCTCGATCCCGGCGGACACGGTGCCGCCGAAGCCGACGGCGCCGCACATCTGTCCCGTATCACAGTATCCCGGAACCGCCGTCCGCACCGGCCAGCAGGGTATGACGGACCTGGTCTTCACCATCGGCGTCGACGGCAGGGTCCACGATGTCACGGTGTTGGCATCGAGCGGCCATGATGCGCTCGACCAGGCAGCCGTGTCATGCACGAACGACTGGATCTATACGCCGGCGCAGCGCGGCGGCATCGCAGTACCCGTGACGTGGACCGCCACCACGTATTTCGGGCTCAATGGCCGCAGGATGCTCGCTGCGCACATCGACGCGGCTGCGAGCCAGCCGTGCCGGCAACCGCCCGCGGGCGCCAAACCGCAGGTGGCGACCGTGCTTGCCGTCGATGTCGGAACGGACGGCAAGGCGATCGCAACGAGGCTTGCCCGCTCAAGCGCCGACGGCGCGTTCGATTCCTATGTCGGCACTTGCGTCGCGCATTGGACGTTCGTGCCCGCGACGATCGACGGCGCGGCAATCGAATCATGGCACGCCGAAATCGTGAATCCCTGACGATGATCTCGGCAATCCTGGCGGTGGTTGCGGATTGAGCATGGATCGCTCCCGAAGAGCCCGTTCTCGAACGCCGCTCGATAGGATGAAGTTGTCTCCCGGATTTAGAAAGCAGGGCCGCATGTGGTTTATACTGAGCGAAAATTGGAGATCGCCATGACAAAGCCAGCTCTGTCGCTTGCAATAGCGATGGCGGCGGCCGTCGCCTTGATCTCCTGGACGGCAGCCGAAGCCGCGCCGGACACGGCAACCGGCCGCGGCGCGATCGCTCCAGCGGCGGCGAAATTGCAGCCGCATACCTGTCCTTACCGGCAATATGTGCCGGCCGGGCATTGGGGGAATTCCGGCACGGTGCTTGTCGGCTACACGATCAACGCCGACGGCACCGTCGGCGACGTTCACATCGTGGAAAGCAGCGGCCACGAAGAACTCGATCAGGCCGCGGTGGCGTGCGCCAGCAGTGGCTGGCTCTACAGGCCGGCGACCCGAAACGGCGTCGCGGTCGCAGTGCCGTGGACCGTCCGGATCACTCTCAAATACCGCTGAGCTACCGCGACACCATTCGATGGAGAACCCGATGAACGGCAAGCTTGGTGGCCTTGTGGCGGCGTGTGGCGCACTGGTGCTTGTGGCGTCGTGGCCCACGGCGGCGGGCGCCCAGGCGGACGACGCATCTCCCATCCCGGTCGTGGTCGCGCCGCAATTGCCGGACGATGTCACGCCGCCCAAGCGCATCGGCGGTGGGAGCTGCCCGATGAAGATCGCCAAGGCGATCGCCGTGGTCGCCTTCACGGTCGAGCCGGACGGAAGCGTCAAGTATCCCGACCTGATGGCGACGACGGGCTATCGCGACCTGAACGACATCGCGAAGAATTGCGTCAGCGGCTGGATCTACAAGCCGGCGATGAAGGACGGCAAGCCGGTCGAGGTCCGCAAGATCGTCATCTTCCAATTCTACAACCTGGGACCGCCCAGCATTTGGGTCCCGCCGCCGGCGGACGGCGCGCCCCATGTCTGCACCGCCCGGACGCCGTCCACCGGCAAATCCATCGGCATGATCGTCAGCCTGCGCGACGACGGCGGCATCCGGCAGATCACCATCCTGCATCCGAGCGGCGATCCGGCCTTCGACGCATACGCCGTGACCTGCGTCGAGACCTGGCGCTATCAATCGCCCGCCAGCACGGGATCGCCGAACTACGATCGGGTGGGGCTGCCGGCGGGCGCCGAGCCATGAGAAAGGCTCTCGCGCATGCCGGCTGAGCCCCGCATCCGCCCCGCCACGCGGGACGACGGCGCGTTCCTCGGCTGGACGATCTTCGCCGCGGCGCGCGGGCATCTGCCGCGCGGCTGGTTCGACATCATCCTGGAGAAGCCGGAAGACTATTGCCTGGATTTCTGCACGCGGCTGGTGCTGGCGAAGGCGGTGTCGTGGTGGCACTGGTCGCTGTTCCGCGTGGCGGAGATGGACGGCAGGCCGGTGGGCGCGGCCTGCGGCTTCGCCGACGACGCGCCCTACCGGGAATCGGCCGCGGCGATGCGCGAGGCGGCGGACGGCATCCGCATGCCGGGGTCCGAGCGCAGCCAGCTGTGGCCGCGCGGCAGCTTCATCATGGCCACCGTGACGGGCGAGGACGGCGCATGGACGGTGGAGAACGTGGCGGTGCTGCCGGGCTACCGCGGGCGCGGCGTGACGGGCGCGCTGCTCGATGCGTCGTGCGACGACGCGCGCCAGGCCGGCGCGCGCCGCGCCCAGATCAGCTTCCTCATCGGCAACGCGCCGGCCGAGCGCGCCTACACAAGGGCCGGCTTCGTGTTTTCCGAGGAAAAGCGCGATCCCGGCTTCGAAGCCGCGATGAAGAGCCCGGGAACGAAGCGTTTCACGCGGGACCTGTAGTTCCCGCACGTGGACCAAAAGCCCGGGGTGCGATATTATCGGGCCGGTCGAACGGAGGGGGCCGTGCGCTGGCTGATTTTCTCGTTCCTGATCCCGCTCGCGGCTTTCGCGCAGACGGAGGATGCGGGGAAAGCCGCCTCGCAGACCGCGAGCGGTCAACAGTTCAAGGATCAGGCGCCGCCACCACTGGCTGGCTGCGACAAAAATCCGATCTGGTATCCGGCTCCGGCGGTCCGCCTCAATCACGAAGGCGAAACCGAGGTCGGGTTCACCGTGCTCGAGACGGGCTATGTCACCGACGTTCACGTCATCAAATCCAGCGGACACGACGAGCTCGACGAAGCAGCGGTGGAAAAGGCCAAATGCTTCACCTACAGGCCCGCGATGCAGAACGGCAAACCCGTGGCCGTGCCATGGAAAGCCGTGATCACGTGGAAGCTGCATGGGTAAAACAGGCGGATTGAACATGTTCTCACGACCGAAGGGCACGATATCGGGCCTCGCGGCGACCGTGCTGCTGGCGCTTGCGATCCCCGCCGCCGCGGATGAGTCCCAAGCCGAACCCGCGCCGGCCGCGCCACACCATTGCTCGCGGCCGAAGGAGCCCGGCCTGCGCATGGCGGACGAAGGCATCCATGCCGGTTTCGAAGGAAAGACGGAGCTCACCCTGGCCGTGTCGGCCGAGGGAAAGGTGAGCGGCATCGCCGTGTCGAAATCGAGCGGCGACGCGCTGTTCGACAATGCGGCGGTCGAATGCGCGCGCAACTGGACCTATATTCCGCTGACGAAGAACGGCGTGGCCGTCGCCGGCGTGGTCCATGCCGATTTCGACTGGGCCGGCCGCCTGTCGGGCACCTCCGCCGCCATGCCGCCCTACCGGCCGGGCAATTTCCCGGGCCACATGGGCCGCACGCACTAGAGCAGGATCGCTCTTCTTCGAATCGCGATCCCGCTCCAGGTATCTGATTGACGCGCAATTTTTCGGGCGAACCGCTGCACACTTCGCCCGATTGCGCTCTAGGCTTTTCGGACCGCGTGGATCCGGATATTGGATCGTGATACGATTGAACGAAGCTTGCACGAGGGGAGAAATGCCATGCGCACGATCGTCATTTCGGCCGCCCTTACAGCCCTGGCGACCGCTTCATTTGCCGGCGACGCTTCGCTGGTCAATCCCAGGATTCCGCCGGGCGAGGCGCACAGCTGCACGAGCTTCTATCCCACGCAGGAGCGCGAGCGCATGGCGCAGAGCATCGACGTCGTCCACTTCACCGTCACCGAGACCGGCGCGGTCAAGGATCCCGCGATCGTCCAGCGCTCCGGCGACGATCCGCTCGACCGGGCGGCGATCGCCTGCGTGACGACCTGGCACTACGTCCCGGCGACCAAGGACGGCACCGCGGTGGCGGTGGACTGGACCGTGCGCCTGAACTGGAAGCAGTACCGCCACGACCATCGCGGCATGACCGGCGAGTTCGCCCCGCTCGCCCGCACGGGCTACCGCCCGTAACGTTCGTCACCTTCGCCCGAACAGGCGCTCGATGTCGGCGAGCTTGAGCTCGACATAGGTCGGGCGGCCGTGGTTGCACTGCCCGGAATGGGGCGTGGCCTCCATTTCGCGCAGCAGCGCGTTCATCTCCTCGGCGCTGAGGCGGCGGCCGGCGCGCACGGAAGTGTGGCAGGCGAGCGTGCCCGCGACCTCCTCCAGCCGCTCCTTCAGCGACAGCGCGGCGCCGGTCTCGGCGATGTCGTCGGCGAGGTCGCGCAGCAGGCCCGCGGCATCGAGCTTGTCCAGCATGGCCGGCGTCTCGCGCACCAGCACCGCGTCGGGCCCGAAGGGCTCGATCGCCAGGCCGAGCTCGGCGAGCTCATGCGCGCGGCCGGCGACGCGCGCGACGTCCGCCGGATCGAGCGGCACGACCTCGGGGATGAGCAGCGGCTGGCGCGCGATGCCGCCGTTCGCCATCGCCTTCTTCATGCGCTCATAGACCAGCCGCTCATGGGCGGCGTGCTGGTCGACGATGACGATGCCGTCTTCGGTCTGGGCGACGATGTAGGTCTCGTGCAGCTGGGCGCGGGCGACGCCCAGCGGAAGCTCGGGCTGGACGGGCGCGGCGTCTTCGACGCGGACGGACGGCGCACCGGTTGCGGCGAAATGCGGGGCGTGGAACGCGCGCGCGGCGTCGGCCAGCGCCGAGGCCGGGCGCGGGGGCGCCGTCACGAACGTGCCGTGCGGCCGGAAGGCGGCGAGCGCCGCGCCCGCCACCGTGGTGGAGGCGCGGTGGCCGGCCTCGGCGAGCGCGGATTTGAGCGAGGACACGATCAGCCCCCGCACCAGGCCCGCGTCGCGGAAACGCACCTCCGTCTTGGCGGGATGCACGTTCACGTCCACGAAGGCGGGATCGCATTCCAGGAACAGCGCCAGCGCCGGATGGCGGTCGCGCGCCAGGAAATCCGCATAGGCGCCGCGCACCGCGCCGATCAGGAGCCTGTCGCGCACCGGGCGGCCGTTCACGAACAGGAACTGCATGGCGCTGTTGGCGCGGTTGTAGGTGGGAAGCCCCGCGAAGCCCCCAAGGCGCACGCCCTCGCGCGCGGCCTCGACCGGCGCGGCGTTGGCGGAGAAGTCGCGGCCCATGATCGCGCCCAGCCGCGCCAGCGGATCGGGCTCCGGCTCGAGCGCGAGCGCGCGCCGGCCGTCCAGCGTCAGGGTGAAGGCGACGTCCGGCCGCGGCATGGCGAGGCGCTTGACCGCGTCGGCGATGGCCAGATCTTCCGAGCGCGCCGATTTGAGGAATTTGAGCCGCGCCGGCGTGGCGTAGAACAGCTCGCGCACCTGCGCCCGCGTGCCGCTCTGGCCTCGCGCCAGGAACGCGGCGGGCGACGGGCCGGTGACGGCGCCGCCCTCGACCCTGATCTCGTGCGCCTCGCCCGCGGCCGTGCGGCTGGCGATGGAGAGCCGCGCCACCGCGCCGATGGAGGGCAGCGCCTCGCCGCGGAACCCCATGGTGACGATGCGGGAGAGATCGTCGCCGCCCGCGGCTTCCTTCAGCTTGGAGGTGGCGTGGCGCTCGACCGCCAGCGCGAGATCCTCCGCCGCCATGCCCTCGCCGTCGTCTTCCACCAGGACCAGATCGGCGCCGCCGTTGGACGCGGCGATTTCGATGCGTCGCGCGCCGGCGTCGAGCGCGTTCTCGACCAGCTCCTTCACGGCGCTCGCCGGCCGCTCCACCACCTCGCCCGCCGCGATGCGGTTGACCGTGCCTTCGCTGAGACGGCGAATCTTCATCCCGCCACCCTACCAGCCCCGTCACGTCCGTTCCGCCCGGATGTTGCGGGTATGAACAGGTTTGGCGGGATGAGAGTCATTTTGAAGGGTTTACTTGGCACGCGGAGACGCGGAGATGCCGGTATCCGGGCGGTGCATTCCACGGAGACCGCGAAGCGGCTCCTTCGAACAAGGTGCGGCCCGCTTCGCGGGCGCCGGAACATTGGCATTGCCGCAACCGCCAGCACGCTCTTCCGCGGCTCCGCGTGAATCCTATTTTTTTGCCGGCGGAAGAGTGCCTGCGACGACGACGGTCATGTGGGCGGGGTTGAAGAGGCGTTTGGCGACGCGCTTGACGTCGTCCAGCGTCACCGCGTTGATGAGCGCGTTGCGGTGGGCGAGATAATCCACCGGCAGCCCCGCGCGCTGGAAGGCGTTGAGCTGGCCCGCGATGCCGGCGTTGGACGTGAACGCGAGCGGGAACGAGCCGGTGAGATAGGTCTTGGCGTCGTCCAGCTCCTTCTGAGTGGCGCCGTTGGCCGCGAAATCGGCCATGGTCTTGCGCACCACGTCGAGCGACTCGCGCATCGCGTCCGCCCGCGTCGCCACCTGGCCGACGAACAGGCCGGCGCGCTGGTAGGTGTCCAGCGAGGTGTCGATGCCGTAGGTCAGCCCGCGCTTGACGCGCACCTCCTCGGTGAGGCGCGAGGAGAAGTCGCCGCCGCCCAGGATGTGGTTGGCGACGTAGGCGGCGATGAAGTCCCTGTCCTTGCGCATCGGGCCGGGCAATCCGAAGATGGCCACCGGCTGCGGCACGGGCATGGGCACGATCACGACATTGCCCGCGCCCACGCGGCCCACCGGCGGGATGCGCGGCACGGCGCGCAGCGGCAGCGCGCCGAAGGCGAGATCGAGCAGGCTCGCGAGCGTCCTGGCGTCCACGTCACCGGCAACCGAGATGCGCACGTCGCCGCGCACCCAATGGCTCGCCGCGAAACCCCTGAGATCGCCGGCGCCGATGGCGTCGATGCCGGCCACGGTCCCGGACTCCGGATGGCCGTAGGGATGGTCGTGATAGAAGGCGGCGAAGAACGTCTTGGCGGCCACGGCCTGCGGATCCTCCTGGTCCTGCGCGAGGTTGGAGAGGATCTGCGCCCGCACGCGATTGATCGCCTCCGCGTCGAAGCGCGGATGGGCGAGCGCGCTGCCCAGGAGCTGGAAGGCGTCGTGGGCGTTGTCCGACAGCGTGACCAGCGTCACCACCATCCAGTCGCGCTCGGTGGAGACGTTGAGGCGGATGGCGCGGTTGGAGAGCGCGGTCTGGAAGGCCTGCGAATTGAGCCTGCCCGCGCCCTCGTCCATCAGGGCGCCGGCGAAGCTGGCGAGCCCCGGCTTGGCGGCCGGATCGTAGGCCGAGCCCGCGGGGAACGCCGCGGTCATCGCGATCAGCGGCAGGGTGTGGTCCTCCACGAACCACACCTGCTCGCCCTTCGCCGCCTTCGGCGTCCGCACGTCGACGGCGTGCGCGCCCGTCACGAACGTAACGGCGAACAGCGCGGCAATGACCACCCTCCCCTTGAGGGAGGGTCGAAAACGCGAAGCGTTTTCGGGGAGGGGGAGGTGCCCGGCCCCCCACCCGAAAAATGCGTTCCGCATTTTTCGACCTCCCCTCGAGGGGGAGGTGGTCATCGTTTCCTTCATCGCGGTTCTCCCGGCAGCAGCCAGGCGGTGGCGGATTCGCGCCGGGTGAGCAGGCGCGCGGCGGCGGTGACGCCGTCGGCACTCACCGCGCGGATGCGCTGCGGCCATTCCTCGACGTCGTCCGCGGTCAGGCCGATGACGAGGTCCTGGCCGTAGGCGGAGGCGAGCTCGTACTGGCTGTCGCGGCGGTAGGTGGCGGAGGCGACGAGCTGGGTGCGCGCGCGCTCGAGATCGGCGGTGTTGGGCGCGGAGCGCATATAGGCGGTGACGATCTGGTCGACGGCGTGCTCGAGCACGTCCGGCCGCACGCCGGGGCGCGGGATGGCGTAGAGCATGAACTCGCCGGCGTCGCGCACCTGGCCGTCATAGGCGACGCCCGCGTCGGAGGCCAGGCGCCGCTTGACCACCAGCTCGCGATAGAAGGTGGAGGTGGGATCGCCGCCCATGGCCTCGGCCAGCACGTCGAGCGATTCCGCGCCGCCGGGCCGCGCGGTGGCGTAGCTCGGGACGCGATAGGACCGCAGGAACAGCGGCACCTTCACGTCCGGCCGGTAGATGGCGAGCCGCGTTTCGCCGAGCCGCTGCGGCTGGGCGAATTCCGCGCGCGCGGTGAGCGGGCGGGCGGGCACCTTGCCGTAGGCGGCCTCGGCGTCGGCCCGCACTTCCTCCGGCGTCACGTCGCCGGCCACGATCAGGATCGCGTTGTTGGGCGCGTAGTGATGGAGATAGAAGTCGCGCGCCTCGGCGCGGCCGATGTGGCGGATCTCGTCCGGCCAGCCGATCACCGGGCGGCCATAGGGATGGGAGAGATAGAGCGCGGCCTCGAGCTGCTCGCGCGCCAGCGCCTGGGGATCTTCGTCGGTGCGCATGCGGCGCTCTTCCAGCACGATCTTGCGCTCGAGCGCGACGTTGGCGTCCGACAGGTCGAGATTGACCATGCGGTCGGCATCCAGCGCCATGACCAGCGGCAGCCGGTCCCTGGCGATCTGCTCGTAGAAGCAGGTGTAGTCGTGCGTGGTGAAGGCGTTGTCCTCGCCGCCGTTGCGCGCGATGGTCTGCGAGAACGCCTCGCCGGGATATTTCGCGGTGCCGCGGAACATCATGTGCTCGAAGAAATGCGCCATGCCGGAAAGCCCCGGCGGATCGTCCACCGAGCCCACGCGGTACCACAGCATCTGGGTCACCACCGGCGCGCGGTGGTCGGGCACCACCACCACCTGCATCCCGTTCTGCAGCGCGAACTGGAAGATGCGCGTGTCCTGCGCGCGGGCGGGGATGGTGAAGAAGGAGGCGAGGGAAAACAGGGCGGCGGCGCCGATCAACCTCCCCCTCGTGGGGAGGTCGAATAATCCGGAGCGCAGCGACGGATTCTTCGGGCGGGGGGAGCGGTGGCGAGGCCGCGACAGACCCCTCACCCGAAAAATGCTTCGCATTTTTCGACCTCCCCACGAGGGGGAGGTTATGGCGCGTGAATTCGTCAATCTCTCAAAGCCCCAGCCAGCTGAACCAGCCGTTGTCGTCCTTCTTGTCTTCCGGCTCCTTGGGCTGCGGGGCCGGCTGCGGGGTGGAAGGCTGGGCGGCGGGCTGGCCGGGGTTGACCGGCGTGTTGGCGGTGCTCTGCGCGTCGGCGTTCACGGGCTTGTCGCTGTTGTCGCTCGTCCCGCCGAAGAGGAGCTTGTCGGTGAAGCTCTTGTCGGCGCCCTGCATCGAGCGCTCGTCGGACGCGATCTGCTGGCGGATCGAATGATCGGCGTTCGAGGCGCCGGCGGCCGCGAGCAATTCCTTCTCGGCTTCGCTGTAGGTGCCGGGGCCCGAGGGCGTGGGCGCGGCGCCGCTGGTATCGTCGGGCGCGAACAGGGCCGCCTCGGCCGCCCCGGTCGCGGACGGCGAGTTGGTGGGCGCGGCGCCCGGCTTGGGCGGACGCAGATTGTAGTCCGGCGGGATGACGAGCGGCGCCTTGGTGATGACGGCGAACTCGTCGGGCGCGGGCTGGTCGAGCCCCGCCGCCTGGCGGATGGACCCGCAGCCCGACAGCGCCGAGGCGAGCGCGAGAATGCCGACAATCGCCGCCGCGCGTGTTCCGTACTTCATACTAAGCTCCAGTCTGCCGGTTCGCGCCCGGGCCGGAGTCCGGCCGGAAGAACGCATCGTATATCAGCGCCGCCAGGCCCAGCGTGATGGCGCAATCCGCAAGGTTGAACACATACCAATGGTAGCCCATGGCGTGAAAGTCAAAAAAGTCGGCAACCTTGCCGTAGATGACGCGGTCGATCAGGTTCCCCAGCGCGCCGCCCAGGATCAGGCCCAGGCCCACCGCCAGCCCCCGCCGCGCGGAACTCCACAGCCACAGGCCCAAAGCCCCGATCACGGCCAGGACGATGAGCACCAGGAGGACATATCCGAACGGGCCATGGACCGGCAACAGGCCGAAACTGATGCCGGGGTTGCGGTGCATCGTAAGGTTAAAGAACGGCAATACCCGCAGCGAATAGCCGTCGTCGCGCGCGGCGAAGCCGAGGCCGTAGAGGACGAGGAGCTTGGTGGCCTGATCGGCCAGGAGCGCGCCGGCGGCGGCGGCGAGGCCCCACTCGCGGGGCGAAAGCCGGATCGTCATCCGGCGCCCTGCCGCTCAGGCGCGCGCGTGTCGATCGCGGAGTCGTAGATCAGCAGCAGCACGCCGGCGGAGATCATGATGTCGGCCGGATTGCAGGCGAAGAAGTTCCAGCCGAAGGCGTGCAGGAAGAAGAAGTCCGCCACCCAGCCATGGATGAAGCGGTCGGCGAGATTGCCCAGCGCGCCGCCGATGACGAGGCCGAGCCCGATGCAGAAGACGCGCCGCGCCGACGTCCACATCCAGGCGCCCAGCGCGGCGACGACGAGCAGCTCCACCGTGATGAGCGCGGCGATGCCGGCGGGGGATTCCGACGAGAACCAGCCGAAGCTGATGCCGGAGTTCTTCCACATGACGAGATCGAACACCGGCAGCACGAAAATGCGCGCGTCCCGCGCCATGTCCGCGAAGCCGAAGCCGTAGAGCATGACGAGCTTGACCGCCTGGTCGGCGACCAGCGCCACGGCGGCGGTGAGGAATCCAAGCTGGCGCGGGGTCATGATATCCCCGCTTCCTGCCCCGCGAGAGCGGGGGAGGTGGATGGCACGCGCGATGCGCGTGACAGACGGAAGGGGTGTGTCCGCCGGTGAAAGCGCAAACGCACCTTCGCCACCGCCGTCCCCCCTCCACCGGCTTCGCCGGTCCCCCTCCCCCGCTCTCGCGGGGGCGGAAGAAGTAGCTCACCCATCCACCGCCTCCGTGCAGCGGTTGCAGAGGTTGGGATCCTTGTTATGGCCGACCTCGGGCAGGATCATCCAGCAGCGGGCGCATTTGTCGCCCTCGGCGTGATGGAACGTCACCGCCGCGCCGGGCACGTCCTCCAGGCGGAAGGCATCGGGCGGCGGCTCGAGCGTGGAGACCTTCGCGCCGGAGGTGATGGCGATCTCGCCGAGGTCGAGCCCGTCGAACAGCGCGGCGTCTTCCGGCGAGACGTAGAGCACCGGCCGCGCCTCGAGGCTGGCGCCGATCACCCTGTCGCGGCGCGCGATCTCCAGCGCACCGGTGACGACGCGGCGCAACTCGCGGATGCGCGTCCATTTCGCGACGAGCCTGTCGTCGCGCCAGGTCTCCGGCACCTGCGGGAAGAGCTGCAGATGCACGCTTTCGTGCTCGCCCGGAAAACGCTCCAGCCAGGCCTCCTCCATGGTGAAGCAGAGGATGGGCGCAAGCCAGGTGACGACGTGGCGGAACACGAGATCGCTCGACGTGCGCGCGGCGCGGCGGCGGACGGAGCCGGCGCTGTCGCAATAGAGCGAATCCTTGCGGATGTCGAAATAGAACGCCGACAGCTCGTTGGTGCAGAACGAAAACACCGTGTTGTAGACCCGGTTGAAGTCGTAGACCGTGTAGCTTTCGCGCACCACGGCGTCGATGCCGGCGAGGCGGGCGAGGATGTAGCGCTCCAGCTCCGGCATCCGGTCGTGGCCGATGCGCTCCGCGGCGTCGAAGCCGGAGAGGTTGGCCAGCATGAAGCGGATGGTGTTGCGCAGGCGGCGGTAGGCGTCGGAGTTCGCCTTGATCACGTCCGTGCCCATGCGCAGGTCTTGCGTGAAATCGCTCGACGCCACCCAGAGGCGGAAGATGTCCGCGCCGTCCTTGTCGGCGACGGCCTGGGGCAGGATCACGTTGCCGACCGATTTCGACATCTTGTCGCCCTCGCGGTCGAGCACGAAGCCCGCCGTGAGCACCTGGTCGTAGGGCGCGCGCCCGCGCGTGGCGCAGCTTTCCAGCAGCGACGACTGGAACCAGCCGCGATGCTGGTCGGAGCCCTCGAGATAGAGGTCGGCATGGTCCTTCCGCGGCCACTCGGGCTCGAGCGGTTGTTCGACGGTGAAGACATGCGTGGAGCCGCTGTCGAACCAGACGTCGAGGATGTCCCTGACCTGCTCATAGTCCGCCGGGTCGCGATCGTTGCCCAGGAAGCGCGACGGCGGGGAGTTGAACCAGGCGTCCGCGCCCTCCGTCCTGAAGGCCTCGACGATGCGCCGGTTGACCTCGGCATCGTCGAGGATCGCGCCGCTCTTCTTCTCCACGAAGATGGCCAGCGGCACGCCCCAGGCGCGCTGGCGCGACAGCACCCAGTCCGGCCGGTCCTTGACCATGCCCGCCATGCGGTTCTCGCCCGAGGGCGGGAACCATTTCGTGTCGGCGATGGCCTTCATGGCGCGCGACCGCAGCGTGCCGCCGCCGGGGATGTCCTTGTCCATGGCCGCGAACCATTGCGGCGTGGCGCGGAAGATCACCGGCGCCTTGGAACGCCAGGAATGCGGATATTGGTGGCGCAGCGTGCCTTTGGCCAGCAGCGCGCCGGCCGCGATCAGTTCGCGGATGACCGCGCCGTTGGCGTCCCCGTCCTTGCCCTCGGGCGTGAGGATGTGCTTGCCGGCGAAGAGCGGAACGTGGGCGGCGAATGCGCCGTCCTCCTGCACGACGTCGAAGGCGTCGGGATTGTTCGCCGCATAGCCGGGATAAGTCTCCGTCATGAGGACGAAGTCTTCCTCGCCATGCCCGGGCGCGGTGTGCACGAAACCGGTGCCGGTATCGGCGGTGACGTGTTCGCCGGGCAGGAGCGGCACGTCGAAATCGTAGCCTTGGCCGCGCAGGGGGTGTGCGCAGACCAAGCCATTTGGCTTTACGGCAGCTCTCCATCCCAATGTGATTTTCGCATGATGCGCGACAGCGCTTGCCAGATCTTCGGCCAGGATTAGCAATTCGCCAGACTTTGCTAGCGAACCTTCCTTTGTGTCTCCGACTTCATAGATCGCGTAGCTGATCACAGGTGAAAACGCGATTGCGCGGTTGCCTGGAATTGTCCAAGGCGTGGTCGTCCAAATGACTACCGATGCGCCATTCAACAGTTCGTCTGCACGTTCGACTGCTTCGGGTGCTGGTGGGTTTCCGCCCGAACCTTCTACCCTCCAGCCGATCACCGGAAACTTCACATAGATCGTCGGGCTGGTCTTCTCGTGGTACTCGACCTCCGCCTCGGCCAGCGCGGTCTTCTCCACGGGCGACCACATCACGGGGCGGAAGCCGCGGTAGAGCAATCCGTTGGACACGAATTTGTGCAGCTCGCTCGCGATCACCGCCTCGGCGCGGTAGTCCATGGTGGTGTAGGGCTTGTCCCACAGCCCGATGCAGCCCAGGCGCTTGAACTGGCGGCGCTGGACGTCGATCCAGTATTCGGCGAATTCGCGGCAGTCGCGGCGCAGCTGGTCGATGGGCACGTCGTCCTTCGCCTTGCCCTCCTTGCGGTACTTCTCCTCGATCTTCCATTCGATCGGCAGGCCGTGGCAGTCCCAGCCCGGGATGTAGGGCGCGTCGTAGCCGAGGAAGCCTCTGGAGCGCACCACGATGTCCTTCAGCACCTTGTTGAGGCCGGTGCCGGAATGGATCTCGCCATTGGCATAGGGCGGGCCGTCATGCAGCACGAAGAGCGGCCGGCCCTTCGCCCATTGGCGGATGCGGCCGTAGAGGTCCATCGCCTCCCAGCGCGCCAGCCATTTCGGCTCGGACGCGGGCAGGCCCGCCTTCATGGGGAAGTCGGTCGCGGGCAGGAACAGCGTGGCGCGGTAGTCGCGGCCGGTCTGGGGCGTGTCGGTCTTGGCGTCTTGCATCGTCTCTATCTCTGGTCGGGGATGGGGCGCAAACCCGGCATCCGCGACCATGGGGCACGTTCACGCACCCGGCCGCGGAGCCGGGCGTGGAATTCGCGCAAATTCCCCAAGGCGAAGCATGTCTGTCCCGCGATTGCCTGCAATTCGGGCGGCAAATCAGCCCTGCCCCTTCCTATCAGCGGGCGCGCGAATCGTCCAGCCGTGCTAGGAAAAGCCCGTTCGCGGAGGGTTTGTCGCGGAGGGACTTGTGCGCGTTCTCGCCATCGATCACGTCCAGCTCGCCATGCCGGCGGGCAAAGAGGACGAGGCGCGGCGCTTCTACCGCGACACGCTGGGCATCCCGGAACTTCCCAAGCCGCCCCACCTCGCCAGGCGCGGCGGCTGCTGGTTCGAGCGCGGGGACCTGAAGATCCATCTCGGCGTGGAGCCGGATTTTCGCCCCGCGAAGAAGGCGCATCCGGCCCTGCTGGTTGAGGACCTGCCCGCGCTCAAAGCCGCGCTCGCCGCCGGCGGCTACACCATGAAGGACGACGAGCCGCTCGAAGGCTACGACCGCATCTACGCGGATGACCCCTTCGGCAACCGGATCGAGCTGATGGAGCCCAGGAAATAAAGCGCTCGACGAACCTCCCCCTTGCGGGGAGGTCGAAAAATCAGCGAGCGTAGCGAGATGATTTTTCGGGTGGGGGACCGGCCGCGCGAACGATGGCTTCGACCACGCCGGCGCAGTTCTGCAGCACGTCACGATTCCAGAACCGCAGCACCGTGTAGCCGCGCCCGCGCAGGAACACCGTGCGCCGCGCGTCGTGGGCGATCTGACGTGTGTCGCCATGCTGGGAGCCGTCAAGCTCCACGATCAGGCTTGCCCTGTGACAGACGAAGTCGGCGATGTAGTTGCCGAACGGCGCCTGCCTGCGAAAGTGATAGCCCTGCGGCCGCAGCACGCGCAGCGCCCGCCACAGCTTGCGCTCCGCGGGCGTGGCGTGCTTGCGCAGATGTCGCGCGCGTTCCAGCGGCGTCGAGGGCGGAGTCCCCCACCCGTTCGCCTGCGGCGAACGACCTCCCCGCAGGGGGGAGGTTGATTCCATGTTCTGCCTGGATTCCTCGGCGAAGGGACTCTTGTACATCCGGCGATTGATTGGCGGTGCGGCCATGGTTGCCCCCGGTTTTCAGGGAGTCTCGCTCAGATTTGTCGCAGAACTTTCCTGGCGTTGTCGCTGTCCTTCGCGATCTGGGCTTTCAGCTCCTCCAGCGAGGCGAACTTTTCCTCGCCGCGGAGATAGTCCACCAGCTCCACGGCGAGATGCTTGCCGTAGAGATCGCCGTCGAAGTCGAAAAGCCAGGTCTCCAGAAGCGGCGCGGGCGCTTCGAACATCGGGCGGATGCCGAAATTGGCGACGGCGTCGCGGGTGAGGACGGGCTTGTCGTCCTCGTACACCGTCGCGCGCGCGGCATAGACGCCGAACGCGGGGTGCAGGCAGTCGGCGAGGCGCATGTTGGCGGTGGGCACGCCGATGGTGCGGCCGCGCGCGTCGCCGTGCTCCACCCGGCCCTCCACCGCCCAGAAATGGCCGAGGAGCCTGGCCGCCTCGCGCGGCCTGCCGGCCCGCAGCGCCGCGCGGATGTGGGTGGCGGAGATCTTCTCGCCGCCGGCCAGCACCGGATCGAACACCGCGACATGGAAGCCTTCCATCTCGCCCATGTAGGACAGCACCGTCGCGTCGCCCGCGCGGCCCCGGCCGAAGCGGAAATCGGCGCCCACCACCACGCAGCCCACGCCGAGGCCGGAAACCAGCACGTCGAGGACGAAATCCTGCGCGCTCATCGTGGCCATGGCGGCGTCGAAATGGAGCGCGAACAGGGCGTCCGCGCCCAGCCCCGCGATCAGCCGCGCCTTGGCGCGGAACGGCGTCAGCCGCGCGCTTTCGGCCGCGGGGCGGAAATACTCCTGCGGGTCGGGCTCGAAGACGACGGCGCCGAGCGGCGCGCCGCGCTCCTCCGCCAGCGCGCGGGCGTGGCCGATCAGCGCCTGGTGGCCCAGATGCACGCCGTCGAAATTGCCGAGCGCCACCACCGCACCGCGCAGGCCGCCGGGAACGTCGCGGGAGTGGCGGAAGATTCTCATGCGGGGCGTTTTAGGCCTTCGGCCGCGCGGGCGCCATGACCAGGGCTTCGCCTTCCACGACCACCGTGTCGCCCACCCTGCAGACGCAGTCGAAGGTGACGCGGCGCTTCTCCGCCACCAGCTCGCGCACGGTGCAGGTCGCCGTGACGGTATCGCCGATGCGCACCGGCGCCTTGAAGCGGGTGAGGAGCTGCATGAAGATCGTGCCCGGCCCCGGCATCTTCATGCCCAGCACCGTGGAGATGTAGCTCGCCGACAGGACGCCATGGGCGATGCGGCCCTTGAACGGCGTCGTCTTCGCCCATTCCTCGTCGAAATGCACCGGATTGGTGTCGCCCGAGACTTCGCCGAATTTCCGGATGTCGGATTCGGTCACGGTGTGGGCGTAGCTCTCGCTCATGCCGGGCTTGAGGTCTTCGATGTAGTAGGTCATGCGCGGTTTCCTGATGTCCGCGGGTGTCATATCGGCGCCGCGCGGCGGGGACAAGGCGAGATCTTCACGGGCCAAACCCAACCTCCCCCTTGCGGGGAGGTCGAAGAATTCGAGCGCAGCGAGAAATTCTTCGGGTGGGGGCGCGGCGGCGAAAGCACAGCACCACTCCCCCCGCCCGAAAAATCTCTTCGCTTCGCTACGAGATTTTTCGACCTCCCCGCAAGGGGGAGGTAAAAAAGAACTCACCACACCAGCGTCTTCATGGCGGCTTTGGCGTGGATGCCGGGGGTGGCGAGGAACTGGGCGATGCCGTCCGCGGTGAGCTCGCCGAGCTGGGCGGCGTGCACGCCCTGGGCGATGAAGAGCGCGTCGATGCCCATCGCGTTGGCGCCGCGGATGTCGGTGTCGGCGCCGTCGCCGATCGCCAGCGGCCGGACGGGCTTGCGCCCGGCGAGCGTTTCGGCGAGCGCCAGCACGGTGTCGTAGATCGGGCGGTGGGGCTTGCCGTAATAGATCGCCTCGCCGCCCAGCTTCTCGTATTCGCGGGCCAGCGCGCCGGCGCACCAGACGAGCCTGTCGCCGCGCTCCACCACGATGTCCGGGTTGGCGCAGAGCATGGTCAGGTTGCGCGCCTTCATGCGGGCGAGGATGCGGGCGTAATCCTGCGGTGTCTCCTTCTCGTCGTCATAGAGGCCGGTGTTGAGGACGATCTCGGCCGCCTCGACGTCCACGCTGTCGACGGGCAGGCCCGCGAACACGCCGAAATCCCGCGCCGGGCCTATGTGCAGCATCCGAAGCGTGCGCCCGGCCGCCCGCGCCGCCAGCGCCTCGCGCGCGGCCGCGCCGGAGGTGACGATCCCGTCGTAGCAGTCGAGCGGCATGCCGATGCGCGTGAAGATCGCCTCCAGATCGGCCACCGGGCGCGGCGCGTTGGTGAGCAGGACGACGGGGCCGTGGTTCTGCCGGAAGCGGCGCAGCGCGTCCGCCGCCTCGAGATGGGCGGCGCGGCCGTTGTGCAGCACGCCCCACACGTCGCAGATCAGCGCGTCGTAGGCGGGGGCTAGCTCGCGGAAGCGGGGAAGCAGGAACGTCATTGCCGCATCCCCTACAATCGGGCACGCCCGCGGGCAAGCTTCCGCCGCGCGGCCTCAGCCCGCGGGGCAGCCGGGGATCGGCGTCTGGTAGGTGTAGGTCTCGCCGGCATATTGCACCGACAGGCCGCCCTTCTGGCAGGCATGCACGGAGTTGGTGTCGAACACGATCCAGTGGATGCCCTGCCCCATCTGGCCGATGGCCTGGCTCAGCACGCCCTGCATGCCGGCGAGCATCGCCGAGACCACCGGCGGCTGGCTGCTGTCGTCGATGCGCGTCAGTTCGTTGCCGTCCGCGTCCTTGGCGACGACGTCCACCGCGGGATCGAACGACATGACGCCGCCGGCCGCCATGTCGATTTTCGCATGGACCACGCCGATCACGAGGTAGCGGTCGAGGACCTTCTGGGCGTCCGGGTACTCCGGCATGGTGGTCGGCACGAGCCACCAGACCATGACGACCTCGCCCTTGCCGCGGTTGTCGAGGATCTGCGAGTAGTCCTGCGCCAGATCCTGCGGCGTGGACTTCCAGCTGCGCGCCAGCGCGGGCGCGCCCGCAAGCGACGCGGCCACGACGAGGCCGGCCAGGAGCGAAATTGCCGATTTCATGATGTTCCCCGGAACCGTCGCGCGATCCTAGGGGCGGCGCGCGCCCGCGGCAAGCCGGTCAGGCGCTGCGCCTGAAGGGGATGACGGGGGCGGGAACCGTGTTCTCCACGGGCTTGAGCGAATCCTCGCGCACCGCGCGCGGCTCGCCGAAGAGGAAGCCCTGCGCGAAATCGACCGCGTAGTCGAGAAGCTGGACGACGGTCTTCTCGTCCTCCACGCGCTCGGCGATGAGGTTCAGGCCGTGGCGCTCGAGCAGCTTCTTGAGATCCTCGGCGGCGACCGACGCGCCGGCGTCGCTCATGCCGTGGGTGAGCATGCCGGCGCGCACCTTGATGTGGCGGAAGCCGATGCGCTTCAGCCGCGCGAAATCGATGGCCAGCGTCCCGACATGGTCGAGCGACAGGGCGAAGCCGAGGCTCGCGAGATAGGAGAGGTTCTCCTCGCCCTTCGCGCCGGCGGCGATCACCGAGGCCTGCGCGAACTCGAAGACGATGTGCGGCGCCAGGTCCCGGTTGTGGTGCATGTATTCCAGGAACTGGGGGAAGAACTCGGAGTCCGTCAGCGTGTCGCCGGAGATGTTGCAGAACACGCCGATCTCGCGGTGCCTGGCCGTGAGCTTGCGCACGATCTGCACGCAGCGGAAGAGCAGCAGGTTGTCCACCACGCTCATCAGGCCGGCGGGCGCGGCGATCTTCATGTATTGCGCCGGCATGATCACCGTGCCGTCCTCCGCGCGCAGGCGGGAGAGCGCTTCGTAGTAGCGGAGCTTGCGCTGCGGCAGGCTGACGATGGGCTGGAGATAGAGGTCGACGCGGTTTTCCTCGAGCGAGGCGCGGATGGTCTCCAGCAGCCCGTCTTCGCCCAGCGTGTCGAGATAGGAGCGCGCGCCCGCCGTCACGCGGGTCTCGAGCTCCGGCTCCGGCCTGGGCGGCCTGGATTTCTCGGAGATGCGCGCGGCGAATTCGCGCATCAGGCTTTCCAGCACCTTGAGTTCGGAGACGATCTTGCGGCTCTGCTCGCTGCTTTTCGCCTCGACGGCGGCCTTCACGTCCCCGATGCGGATGTGGGCCTCGCTGACGGCGGCGGCGAGCTCGCGGGTGGTCTGCTTCAGCCTGGCGACCTCATGGCGCTGGGCGCGCGCCTGCTTGCGGCGGGCGAAACCGGACTGGGCCTGGGCGGCGACCAGCAAGCCCGTGAAACCGGCCAGCCCCGCCTCGATGGGCGTGGCGATGCCCAGCATGTTCAGGATCAGCGCCGCGCTGGCCGAGAGCAGCCCATAGATGAGAAGCAGGATGACATGGGTCATGGGTCCCAGTTTGGCGCGGACCCCGTTGCGAATTCGTTAACCCTAAAGCGTCCTCGCCCGCGAGAGCGGGGGAGGAAGCTTCAAAGCGAATAGCTCGCGATGAATTTCAGGGCGTAGGGGGCGATGAGCTGGTTGCCGTTCATGTGCTGGTAGACCGGCAACTCGACATCGGCATAGAGCTTCCACTGGTTCACGCTCAGCGACAGGCCCGGCGAGACGATCAGGCGCTGATACCCGGTGTCGTCCGGCTCGCCCATCGCGCCGCCGTCCCTGCCGCGCTCGGAAGCGAGCACCTGCAGGACCGGCGTAAGCGCGACGTTCTGTGCCAGCGTCCAGCCGCTATAGGAAACGCCGACGGCCCCGTTCAATTCCGAACCGGGAACATAATTGTTCTGGGTGGCGAGGTGATGCTGCCAGAGCACTTGCGCGAACCAGGTGAATTTCTGCGTGGCGTCGAACGACCCGGAAGTATAGCCGCCGAGCAACAGATCGGTGCTGCCGGAGCCGATTTCCGTATCGGGATCGAAATTGGCGTAGGTGTGATCGCCGGTGGGCAGCTTCACCCCGAAGATGATCCCGCTCGACATGTCGGGCGAGAAGCCGGAATAGACGCCCATCAGCCTGATGTCGCCCAGCGCGGAATGATGAAAGGTCGGGACGCCGCTGCCGGTATCGGTGGTGAAGGCGCGATCGGTATAGGGGATTTCGGCCATCACGCCCCAGTCGTCGTTGAACATATGCTGGACACCGGCGAGGAAGAAATCAGTCTTGATCTCCTTGTCGTCGTTGTTCGCGGCCGGCGCGCGGTGGGTTCCGCTCCAGTTCTTCGTCTGGTCCAGGAAGTCGTATTCCCCGAAAAGGGTCGTGCCGGGACCTGATGGCAGGAGCGTGGAGGTGCCCACGTCGAACACCGCGCAGCCGCAGGCACACGCCATCGCGGTGGCGGGAAGCACGAATATTCCGGCAAAAGCCGCGCCAAATGCGCGCATGTCGAACCCCTCGTTTCCCCCGAAACCCTCTCCGGGGGCGTATTTGGCAGCCCCGCATACTCTGGTAGGGTGTAGCGCGATGACGCACAAGAACCCGAAACTGCTGGCGCGGCTGTCGCGCATCGAAGGCCAGGTCCGCGGCGTCGCGCGCATGATCGAGGAAGAGCGCTACTGCATCGACGTGCTTAACCAGATTCAGGCCGTCAAGTCCGCGATCCGCAAGGTCGAGGAGGACGTGCTGAAGGACCACGCCTCGCACTGCGTGGCGCACGCGATCCATTCCGGCGACGTCGACGACCAGAAGCGCAAATTCGACGAGCTGGTCGAGCTGTTCGGCCGCTACGGACGCTAGGGGAGCCGGCTCCGCGATGCGCGAAACGGTTCGCGCCGGGCGGCGTGACAATTGTCAGGAGAAGACGGCATGACGAAGACGGCCCACGATTTCACGTTCCAATCCATCGACGGCGGCGCGATGCCGATGTCGCAGTTCAGGGGCAAGGCGGTGCTGGTGGTGAACGTGGCGAGCCAGTGCGGGCTCACGCCGCAATATGCCGGGCTCGAGGCCCTGTGGAAGGCCAAGCGCGGCAAGGGCCTCGTCGTGCTGGGCGTGCCGGCCAACGATTTCGGCGCACAGGAGCCGGGCAGCGAGGGCGAGATCAAGACCTTCTGCGAGACGCGCTTCGGCGTGGACTTCCCGATGACCGCGAAGGAGCACGTCATCGGCGCCGACGCGCACCCGCTCTACAAATGGGTGGCAGGCGAACTCGGCGAGGGCGCGGCGCCGCGCTGGAACTTCCACAAATACCTGTTCGACAAGGACGGCACCATCGCGGGTGTGTTCGGCTCGCGCACCGAGCCCAACGACGCCGAAATGAACAAGGCGATCGACGCGGCGCTGGCGAAGTGATCTTAACCTCCCCACAAGGGGGAGGTTAAATACTACCCCATCGGCGCCGGAGAAATCCTTATCTCGATGCGGCGGTTGCGGGGTTCGTTCACGCCTTCGCCGGTCTTGATGCGGGGGTTGTCCTCGCCATAACCCTGCGCGGACAGCCGCGCGGGCGCGATGCCGTCGGCGGCGAGCGCCGTGGCCACGGCCCTGGCGCGGCGGGTGGAGACCTCCGCGTTTTGCGCGGGCGTCCCCGTGGTGTCGGTGTAGCCCGCGATCTGGAGCGCGGTGTGGTCGAAGCGGCGCAGGATCAGCGCCAGCGCGCGCAAGAGATCGGCGCCGTTGCCGGAAAGCGCGTCGTCGCGCCCGAACAGCATCGCGTCGAAGATCACCAGCGTGATGCCGTCGCCGCGGCGGGCGACGATCACGCCCTCGCCGCGCAGCCTGGCGCGCAGCGCGTTCTCCTGCCCGTCCATGTAGGCGGACACCGACGCCGTCCTGAGCGGGCCCGCGCTCTGCACGGGCGGCGGCACGTAGGGTGGGCCCGGGCGCGGCGGCGCGGGGTTCTGGGCGCTGGGCCGCTCCCAGGGCTGGGCAGGCTCGGGCCCCCCGCGATGGCGCGGCGCGCCGGCGCAGGCGGCGAGCATCAGCACGGCCAGCAAAATCAGGGACTTCCTCATCGGCAACCTCTCCGCCCCGCCCGCCGGACCAAAGCTTAGCGGGGCGGCGAATTTGTGACCACTGGGGCTTCCCGTTAAGAATGGCGGCGGCGATATGAGGAGCGTTTCCATGAATCTGTTCGATCTCTCGGGCAAGGTGGCGCTGGTCACCGGATCCACCAAGGGCATCGGCGAGGCCATCGTGCACCGGCTGGCCGAGCACGGCGCCCGGGTCGTGGTGTCCAGCCGCAAGGCGGATGCCTGCGAGAAGGTGGCGGGCGACATCAACAGGGAACGCGGCGCCGAAGTGGCCGTGCCGATCCCCTGCAACATCAACTACAAGGAGCAGATCGAGCAGCTGGTGGCGAAGACCCGCGCCAAATGGGGCCGCATCGACATCCTGGTCTGCAACGCGGCGCTCAATCCCTATTACGGGCCGCAGATGGAGATCCCCGACGAGGCTTTCGACAAGATCATGGGCGCCAACGTGAAATCCAACCACTGGCTCTGCCAGCTGGTTCTGCCGGAGATGAAGGCGCGCAAGGACGGCTCGATCGTCATCGTCTCCTCCATCGGGGGCTTGCGCGGCTCGCCCGTGATCGGCGCCTACTGCATCTCCAAGGCGGCGGACTTCCAGCTCGCCCGCAACATCGCGGTGGAGTACGGCCCCTATAACGTGCGCGCCAACTGCATCGCGCCCGGCCTGATCAAGACCGATTTCGCGCGCGCCCTGTGGGAGAACCCCGACACGCTGAAGCGCTCGACCGCGGGGGCGCCGCTGCGGCGCATCGGCGAGCCGGACGAGATCGCGGGCGCCGCGGTGTTCCTGGCCTCCAGGGCGGGCTCGTTCATGACCGGCCAGTCCGTCATCATCGACGGCGGCGCGACGATCTGAGGCCGGCGATGCGGGGGCGCGCGGTTCTACTTGCTCTGCTGCTGGCCGGGTCCGGCCTGGCGGCGCCGGGCTTCGCGGCCGCGCAGCAGCCGGCCTCCGCGCCGCCGCCGGCGACCGTGGCCTCGCCACCCACCGACTGCCGGCAGGCCCAGACCCAGATCGAGATGGACTATTGCGCCGGGCTCGATTTCAAGGCGGCGGACGCGCGGCTCAACGCCGTCTATCTGCAGCTCATGGCGCGCTACGACGTGGCCAACCAGGCGCTGCTGCGCGCGGCGGAGGAGAAGTGGATCGCCTGGCGCGATTCCGAATGCGCCTACGAGACCGCGCTCACCATGGGCGGCACCATCCATCCCATGATCGACACCATGTGCCGCACCGAGAAGACGCAGGCCCACGTCAAGGAACTCGAGCGCGAGCTCGCCTGCGAGGAAGGCGACATCACCTGCAACCCGCCGGGATGATCGGGCTCAGACGAAATCGCCCGCGCCGAAGCTGCCGATGTTCGCCGGGTGATCGAGCATCACCACCAGATCCTGCCCGGCCTGGTAGCCCGCGACCTTGTTCATGTCGACGATCAGAAACGTGTCGCCCGCGAAATCGCCGGAGCTCGCCGTGAACAACACCGCGTGATGGGTGCCGAGCTGGCCGTGCCCGATGGCGGCGGAGAGGTCCGCATCGAAGGTGGCGGCGGAGAGCGCGCCGGACGCAACCGCCGTGTTGATGTGGGCAAGCTTGAACGGGAGATCGACGAGGTCGGACGCGGCGTCGAAATCCGAGATCGTGTCGAAGCCCGCGCCGGTGGACTCCGCGGCGGATTTGTACGTGAAGCGGTCCGCGCCGCCGCCGCCGCTCAGGAGATCGGCGCCCAGCCCGCCGATGAGGATGTCGTTGTGGGCGCCGCCGGTGAGCACGTCGTTGCCCGACCCGCCCTTGAGGATGAAGGCGCCCGATTTCGCCGCGGCGCCGTCGAATGCCGCGGCATCGCTCGCGCCCAGCGCCGTGCCGTCCACTGTGAGCGAGGTTCCGCCGGCCACGTTGTAGGAATTGGCGGTCAGATCGTACGAATGACCGGCCGCGAGGCGCAGGACCTCGACATTGGCGAGCGTGAGGTTGCGGAACGCGACGCCGCCCGAATAGTCGCCGTCCAGGACCACCGTGTCCTTGCCGGCGCCGCCGTCGATGGCGTCGTTGGCATCGAAGGCGCCGCCGAGGCTGATGACGTCGTCGCCCGCGCCGCCGGCGACGGTGTCGCTCCCGCCATGCGTGACGGTGAAGACGTCGGCCTGCGCGCCGCCCCTGAGCGTGTCGTTGCCGGCGCCGTCCGCAAAGCTGAAGCGGCCGTCCGTCTCGGCTGAACCGTCGAAGACGAAGCGGTTCCCCGCGCCGAGGGCGGATGCGTCCACGCCGAGCACGCGGCCGGATGCGACCAGCGAGTCCATCGCGGTGAGGTTGTAATTGAAGCCGCCCAGGGCCCTGAGGGTCTCCACGCCCGCGAGCATCGTTCCATCGAGCGCAAGCCCGGCCGAATAGTCGCCGCCGAGCGCCACCACGTCGTTGCCGGCGCCGCCGTCGATCCGGTCAGTGGCGTCGAGGTCCGCGCCCACGTCGATCGTGTCATCGCCGTCGCCGCCATTGATCGTGTCGCTGCCCAGCGCGCCATCGATGGCGTCGTTGCCGGCATTGCCGTTGATCGTGTCGTTGCCCCTGCCGCCCGTCAGCACGTCGTTGCCCGCGCCGCCGTCGAGGGTGAAGGTGCCGTCGGTCTCGTGGCTGCCGTCGAAGCCGAGCACGTCGCCCGGGCGCAGGGCGCTGCCGTCGACCGTCAGGTTCGCGCCCGCCGCCACGTTCGCGTCGCCGGTGGTGAGGCCATAGCTGTTGCCGGCGGCCAGCTTGAGCGTCTCGACGTTCACCATGGTGGCGGCGCCGAACGTGAAGGCGGCATAGCCGGCGCCGTTGAGCGTGAGAGTGTCGTTGCCCGTCCCGCCGTCGATCCTGTCGCCGGTGTCGAGGTCATTGCCCGCGATGATGGTGTCGTTGCCCTGCCCGCCGAGCACGGTGTCCTCGCCTGTGCCGGGCGGGCCGAAGGGGTTGTTGCCGGTCTTCTGGCTGATATCGAGCGTGTCGTTGCCCTTGCCGCCCGCCAGCGTGTTGTCGAATTCGTTGCCGGTCAGCTTGTCGGCATAGTCGCTACCCGTGAGGTTCTGGATGTATTGCAGCGTGTCGGTGCCCATGCCGCCACCGACGTCCGCCGTCAGCCTGTAATAGGGATCCTCCTGGCTCAGGTTCACCGTCACCCCAGCGGTGGCGTCCTGGTAGGTGACGGTGTTCTGGCCGTCGCCGCCGACGATGGTGTCGTTGCCGGTGCCGCCGTCGAAGACGTCGTTGCCGCCGTTGCTGCCGCTGGGCGCGGTGGCGTAGAGCATATCGTCGCCCGCGCCGCCATAGATCGTGTCGCTGCCGTTTCCGTCCGCGCCGGCCGACGTGCCGTAGATCGTGTCGTTGCCGCCATCGCCATAGAGCACCGAGCCGTCGGCGCCGTCGGAATTGCGCGAGCCGTAGAGCGTGTCGTTGCCGTCGCCGCCGTGAATGACCGCGCCGGCGCCGCCCGCGGCGGTGCCGCCGGCCGACAGGGTGTCGTCGAAGGCGGAACCGACAAGCGTCGCGAAGCCCTCGAAGTCCTGAAACAGGTTGTTGCCGGTTCCCAGGATCACGTCGACGCCCATGGTGGCGGCCCCGAAGCTCAGCGTGTCGTTGCCGCCGCCACTCTCCAGGGTGATGTCGTTGGGATTGATCAGGATGAAAGTGTCGTCGCCGGGCGTGCCGAGAATCTCGGTCATGTCGGTCAGGGTGTCGGTGCCCTGGCCGCCCCCCGTGGCGGTGAACGTGGTGGAGAGATAGGTGGTGTAGACGGAGCCGGTCTCGGTGAAGACCATCGGGCCGCTTGCGTGGCTGTAGTCCACCAGGTCGGGCACGGCATTGTGGCCGCCCCCGGTGAAATGGTTGTCGTTTGAATCGCCGATGAAGGTGTCGCCGAAACCAGAGCCGATGAAGTTCTCCACCGAGGTGAAGGTGTCGCCGGTCGAGCCGCCGCCGTGGCCGGGCCGCAGGTCGATGGTGATGCCGCTGTCGCCCGCGATCAGGGGCAGATTCTGGAAAGAGACGGTGTCGCTTCCGGCACCGCCGTCGATCGTGTCGTTGCCGCGCCCGCCCTCGAAGAGATTGTCGGCGGAATTTCCGGTCAGCGTGTCGTTGAAATCCGTCCCGATTACGTTTTCGACGCCGGACAGCGTGACGGTGGCCAGGCCGCCGCCCACCGATTGCGCGCCCGTATTGCCGAGATCGACCTTGACACCCGCGGCGGCATGGCTGGCGTCGTAGGTATCCATGCCCGCGCCCGCGTTGAATATTTCCGCCGCGCCGGCGTGGCCCACCAGCGTGTCGTCGCCTGCTCCGCCCTGGACGGTGAGCGTGCCCGCCGCATTCACGGCTTCGACGACCATCGAGTCGCCGGCGCCGAGCGCCGAGCCGTTCACCGTCATCGCGGCGCCCGGCGACAGGCGGAGATCGTAATGATGGCCGGCCGCGAGATTGATGGTCTCGACACTGATCAGGTTGCCCAGCGCGGCATAGCCGTAATCGCCGTTCAGGTTGACCGTGTCGCTCCCGGTGCCGCCATCGAGATAGCCCTCGAACAGCGTGGCGCCGAAATTGAACGTGTCGTTGCCCGCGCCGCCGACGAGGAAATCGGGGCCGGTGTCGTTTTGCAGGTTGAAGGTGTCGTCGCCCGCGAAGAACAGGCTGTAGAACCCGTTCACGTCTCCGGTGCTGAGGATATGCCAGAAGGACGACACCGAGACGCTGAAGCCGCTCCACGTCGCCGTGCCGCCGCCGGTGTTGAGCGTGAGGCTGGTGATCGTTCCGCCGCTGGGGTGGCCGCCGCTGTAGGTGAGGCCGGTGCCGGTGGCCACGAGGTCGAGCTGGCCGGGGATCGTGAGCTCGAAGGTGGTGGTGGTGTGCGTGCCCAGCGTGCTCATGGTCGCGACACCTTCGAGATCGGTGGAATCGAAATCGTCGGTGATGCCCGAACCGCTTGCCGTAACTGTCGTCATGATCGCGCCCCCGCCCGCTCCCCTCGCCCACTGCGCGCCGTTGCGGACGGCGGCGGGCGGAGTGTCGTCTTGCCAAATGATGGAAAATGCGGCCCCGAACAAACACGCTACCCGAACCCTTCGCGGACTTCAATCGCGCGGCGGCCACACCGCGCCGATGTTCGCCATCCGCCGCCGCGCGCTTCGGCAGTTGCCGCATAAGGCCCGCGAGTCCGGCGCCAACCATTCGGCGATCGCCGCATCACTTCGGCACGATGCGCAGCGAATAGGGAATGTAGAGCGCCAGGTCGAGCGGGCCTTTCTGGTACCACGCCACCGGGCGCTCCAGCCCGTCGATGGCCGCGCCGTCGCTGGCGCCGAAGAGCGCGGCGGTGCGGCTGGCGTCCTCCACGATCTTCCTGATCAGCACTTCGCGGTATTGCTCCGGGCCGATGAGGGTGAGGTCCCAGCGGTCATCGCGCAGCACCTCGACCCGGCCGGCCCTGGGAACGGCGGCGATGAAATCCTTGATGCGCCGGGTGGCCGTCGCGAAGGTGTCATCGGCCGAGATCGTCGTCTTGATCACGACGTAGAGCCTGCTGGTGTCGGGCCGGCTGTCGGGCTCGATCATGTCGTCGAAGGCGCTTTCCTCCAGCGGGACCAGCACGCCGTCGCCCTGGCCCAGCGAAATCGTGCGCGAGGCGGCGGCGGCCCGCATCATGCCGCGCAGGGTGGTCTTGATCTCCTCCCGGCGCTGGTCGTCGTCGCGGGTGTCGCAGGTGATGCGCAGCGTGGTGATGAGATGATCGGCGCGCTTGACGATGGTGACGTTCGGCGCGTTCGGGCCCTCGTACATGCGCGAGCCGGTGACGACGACCTCCTCGACCTGCGCGAACGCCGGCGCGGACAGCAGGATGGCCGATGCCGCGAGCGCGGCACGAAACACGTATCGCATGATGAACTCCCCCTCTTCGCGTGGCATGCATGGGAAGCCGGCATTGCGGCGAAGCCGTTGCGCAAGTGGGGCGGGAATGCGGCAGGCGCGATGATTGACTGTCAGTCAGCGCGATGCGTCAGATGAAATCGCCCGCGCCGAAGCTGCCGATGTTCATCGCGTGGTCGAGGCGCACGACCAGATCCTGTCCCGCCTGGTAGCCGGCGACGTTGTTGAGGTCGACGACGAGGAAGACGGCGCCCGCAAGATCGCCGGAGCCGGCCACGACCAGGACGGCGTGGTGCGTGCCCAGATGCGCGGGGCCCAGCGCCGAAGCGAGATCGCCGTCCAGCGTGGCCGCCGACAGCGGCACGTTCTTGACCGCCGCGTTGGTGTGCTTCACCGCAACCGGCACGTCGAACACGTCCGCCGCCGCGTCGAAGCCGGTGACGGTGTCGTAGGCCGCGCCGTCGGACTCCGCGGCGCCGTGATAGACGAACCGGTCGGCGCCGGCGCCGCCGGAGAGCTGGTCCGCGCCCAGCCCGCCCCAGATCACGTCCTTTCCCGCGCCGCCCGAGAGCACGTCGTTCCCGGCGCCGCCATAGAGCACGAAGGCGCCGGAGATCTCGGCGGAGCCGTCGAGCGTTAGGCTGTCGCCCGCGCCCAGCGCGCGGCCGTCCACGGTCAGCGTCGAGCCGCTGGCGACGTTGTGGTGGTAGGATTTGAGGTCGTAATCGTGCCCCGCCGCCAGCAGGATGGTCTCGACATTGACCAGGGTGGTGTCCTTGAACGCGACCTGCGTGGAATAATCCCCGTCGAGCTTGAGCTTGTCGCTGCCGTCGCCGCCATCGACACGGTCGGCGGCCGTGAACGCGCCGCCCATCACGATGGTGTCGTTGCCCGTTCCGCCGGTCACGGAGTCGTTGCCGCCGCCGGAGACATCGATGGTGTCGTTGCCGGCGCCGCCGTCGATCACGTTGACGCCGGAATTGCCGGTGAGAACGTCGTTGAACGCGGAACCGGTGATGTTTTCGATCGAGATCAGCGTGTCCTGGCCCTCGCCGCCGCCGATGGTCTGCGCGCCGGTCAGAGAGAGATCGACGTGGACCGTCGCCGTCGCGGCGGCATAGGTCACGGTGTCGGCATTGGCGCCGCCGTTCAGGATGTCGTTGCCCGCGCCGCCGTCCAGCGTGTCCTGGCCGCCGCCGCCGGTGATGGTGTCGTTGCCGGCGCCGCCACTGAGGACGTTGTTGCCCGAGGTTCCGTTGATGGTGTCGCCGCCCGCGCCGCCGATCGCGTTTTCGATGCCGGAGAGCGTGTCGTTGCCGATGTCCGCGCCGGAGGCCTTTCCGGCGGTGAGGTCGACGGTGACGGACTGCATCGCGCCGGCGTAGCTCAGGGTGTCGATGCCGGCGCCGCCGCGGTAGATGTCGTTGCCCGCGCTCGCCGCCGGTTGCGAGCCGTGGGGCCCGATGTTGGAAGAGCCTCCATCGGACCCGCCGACGATGACGTCGTTGCCATCGCCGCCGTTCACGGTGTCGTTGCCGTTGCCGCCGGCGAGGGTGTCGTCGCCGTCGGCGCCGTTCAGCGTGTCGTTTCCGTTGCCGCCGTCGAGCGTGTCGGTGCCCTCGCCGCCGCTCAGCGTGTCGTTGCCGTCGGTGCCCACCAGCGTGACACCGGGAACCACGACGTCCACCGTCTGGTCGTCGAACTCGAGCGCGTTGATGCCGATCAGCGTGTCGGTTCCGTCTGGCCCGGAGACGGTCATGGTGCCGTTCACATTGTCGGACGTGATGGTGTAATCGGCGTAGTTGCCGGAGAAGACCGCGGTATCGAATCCGAGGCCGCCGTCGATGGTGTCGTTGCCAGGCCCGCCCCGGATCGTGTCGTCGCCGTAGTAAGTCTGGATGACGTCGTCGCCGGCCGTGCCCGTGACGGTGTCGGCCAGCAAGGCCTCGGTTCCCGCATC
>Ga0335085_10000190_pt1 | contig 191517 bp, 162 predicted proteins | sample Lox_Sample_45_FD_206712 | JGI IMG/M metagenome (GOLD analysis project Ga0335085, IMG submission 206712) | Soil microbial communities from Loxahatchee National Wildlife Refuge, Florida, United States - Lox_Sample_4.5 | ecosystem: Environmental > Terrestrial > Soil > Wetlands | place: USA... | reverse complement strand
ACTTTCACGCGCGATGCGGCTAGCGGTGCCTCTGATTACTTAGCCCTCGTTACGGACGAATCCGGCAGGTTTGCGGAGTTCATGCCCGCGTATAACCCGGACCGCTTTTTATGTCATGCCTTGTGCTCGACATTTGTTCAGGATGAAAAGGAGGGCAACGATAACAGACCAGCGCGCGCCTATGTGCAGGGCGTGGTGTGTCTCGACTACCCGAATCGCATGCCTTCCTCCGTTAGCTACGGGGTTCTTAAGGAAATGTCGGAGGGCGTTGGAGCGCTCGTCGAGAACGCAGCGTTGATGAAGGCGGAAGAAGTGGGTAGATATATTCGCCAAGAGCTGACGATTGCGGGCGACATTCAGCAACGGCTTATGAGAATGATCACCCCTGAGGTTCGATATGCCAAAGTCGAGGCGGTCAGTCATGCCAGTAAAGATATCGGCGGCGACTTCTTCGATCTAATCCATACAAGCAGGGGTCTAGCACTCGTCATCGCCGATGTCTCTGGCAAGGGTGTTGCCGCGGCTGTAGTCGCAGCGATTCTGCAAGGGATGTTGTATTCACACTTGACCAGTGATTCGTCGTTATCGGGAATGATCACAGCGGTGAATCGATTCTTGTGCGAGAAGGTGAGTGGACAGAAATTCGCCACTCTGGTTATCGCTCGCCTTACGCCGGACGGAGAACTGGAATTGATGAACTGCGGGCACGTGCCACCAATCATTTGTTTCTGGAACAACAGCAAAGACTGTGGAGGAAGGCAACGTGCCCGTAGGGCTGATTTCCGCCACGCAGTTCCACTCAACTCGCCTCCACTTGAATCCTGGTGATCGACTCCTGCTAGTGACTGACGGCGTGACCGAAGCCGAGAACGCCGATGGCGAGTTCTTCGGAACGGACCGCCTATTGCGTTCCGGACTCAAGGGCTTCGGCGCCATCGAGCGCGCGTTGACGGAGTTCCGCGGTGACACCCCCCTTCGTGACGATTGCACGATTACCGAGATGATCTATGGCGGAGTGCAAGGGGCCGCCTCGGTTTAATCCGATGACATAGAAGAGGTGACGCGAACCGCAATGAAAGGAGAGTACATTAGGCCCAAGACTCCAAGAAACTTGGGTCCAATTTGGGTCCAATCACTGCCGAAAACCAGCTAAAACTGGGTCCTGTGACGCAGAACCAAGCTAAACGAATCAATGAGATAGCACTTCGTTAGCTACTTCGGGACCAGGGGGTCGGAGGTTCAAATCCTCTCTCCCCGACCAATCAAAATCAGTCCTGTCATTCGGGACTGGATACATATCCATCCAGCACTTTTGAAGCGACCTCGGAAAGCCATCACTTTTCGTTTTGCGGGACCGATTTGCACATTTCCAACATCGTGATCGGAAACTTCTCGTGGGGGAATGTCCGAACGATCTGCCAGCCCTGTCGCCGGTAAAACTCAACAGCTACTGAATTCGATTGGACGACGCGAAGCCACAATGTTTCATGGCCGCGAGCGAAGATCTCAGCTTCGCCTTGAGCCAGCAACCGCTTGCCAATTCCACACCCCCGAGTGTTGCAAAGCACCCATAAATCATCCAGCCACTCTGCGCTTGTCCGAACCACGCCGACAATCTTCTCGTCTGCGACGGCGATCCAGGATAGCTCCCAGCCCTCCTCATCTATAGGAACGGGCGGGGCCCAAACACTCCCGTAAACCTCATCCACAACTGTCTGGACGACTGCCCGAACGGACTTGAGTTCCTGGGGTTGCGGCCGTCGAATGACGACTTCGATCATCAACTACCAATATAAGCGGCATTTCGGCTTAACCTTAATCATTTTGGCTCATTCGCGGCAAATCAGGAACGCAAGTTCAGGGTTCGAGGCTGTCTGCCGCAGAAAAGTTCGAAAATCGTCCGCTAGGGCCGACCAATCCTCTTCGGTCCGTTCCGGAGACATAGGTAACAGAACTTGCCGGCACACCATTCGACGCTCTTGCACCCTATGGTAGTTGGGGGGTGCATCCTCGGTGTGGGCGGCTCAAGCGTGGCCCGGCATCCTTCATAGTGGCTGCGTTTCTACTTCTTGGGCTGGAATCCCCGGCCAATCCGGAACACGTGGCCATCCGGATGGCGAAGGTGCATCTCGCGGACGTTCCACGGCCTATCGGTGGGCGGGAAGGTGACCTCCAGCCCAGCGGCGACACAGTGCTTGTGCATCTCGTCGACGTCGTCCACCCAGACCGACATCCAGACGCCCTTATCGCCCTCTTCGTCTCCGTCGTGCTGAAACGTGGTGGTGTTCGCGCCGCGGTCTCGCCCTCCCTGAGCTCCCTGACAAAGAAAGATGCAGGCTTCCTCGCCCGATCCAACCGCGCCAAACGTTCGGAGGCGTTCCCCGTCCCACAATTTCTTCCACCTCTGCTTCCCAAAACCACGCGCCCGTGCTGGCGATGTCGGCCACGTTCAAGATCTGGGTCAAACCTTTGACCTCCATAGCGGAAGCAGGATGGCACCCAGCGGACAGTCCACGAATAACAAGCGGTACAGGGCCTGCATCCATCCCCGTCCTTGCTCAACGCACGGATCGTAACTACAGTGCCGCCACGCCCCGCTCCTGGTTACGGATGCGAATGGCTTCGTCCACCTTCGACAGGAATATCTTGCCGTCGCCAATCTGGCCCGTAGCTGCCGTTTCTACAATCGCCTTCACTGCGGCGTCCACCAGGCTGTTGTCCATGACCGATTCAATCTTCACCTTAGGCAGAAGGTCGACCGAGTATTCGCGGCCTCGATACATTTCGGTGTGGCCCTTTTGCCGGCCGTGACCGCGCACTTCCGAGATCGTGAGCCCCTCGATGCCGAGTTCCGACAAAACTTCTTTCACGGCATCTAACTTCGAGGGCTGAATAATCGCTTCCACCTTGGTCATCATCGGTTCATATCCTCTCGTTGCTGGAGATTTGGAATACCGTGCCTCAAGCGAATCACATCACTCTTGCCCAGACGACTCCGATTCCAGTCACGCGTCGGCCAAGTCCACCGCCGGAACCGCCGCCAGGCTTGGCGTGCCTTCCTCCGGTGCCTGCACTTCCGCTACCTTCCTCGGAAACATAAACCGCAATAACCCCGGCGTAATCAGGGTCGTGAGCAGGACCAGCGCGACCACCTGGATGTAAACGTCGCGCGTCACCAGGCCTGCCGCCCAACCCAGGCTGGCCGTAATCAATCCCACTTCACCGCGTGGAATCATGCCGACGCCGACCGTCAGAGACTCCTGCGACGAAAACCCGTTGCCGAGCGCGCCCAGTCCGCAACCCACGATCTTGCCCACGATGGCGATTCCCAACAGCAGGACAAAGAAACTCAGCCGTCCACTGATGTGCCACGCATTCACTTCCATGCCAATCGACACGAAGAACACCGGCCCAAAGAACGAATTCAACATGGGCTGAACTTCCTGGCTCACTTTCTCCCGGTTCGGAGTCATCGCGACAAACAGGCCGGCCAGATAGGATCCCGTGATGGCCGCCATTCCGCCCAGCCATTGCGCCTCAAAGGCGAAGACCAGGGCGATGGCCAGGGCGACGGCTGCTTCTGTGTGATTTCCATGCAGTCGCTTCGCCTGCTTGAGCGCCCACCGCGTCAGCCACGGACCAAACAATCCCATCGTGACCAGGCACACCGTCATCCGCACCAGGATCATGCCCAGTCCGCCCCAGGAGGTGTCACCTTTTTGTGTCATCTGAGGCGCGACCGCGATCACCACCGACAGAACGATGAGGCCAAGCACATCATCGATCACCGCCGCCCCCAAAATGGTCGATCCCACTTTCGAGCGCAGCTGATTTAGATTCATCAAGGCCTGTGCGGTGATCGTGACGCTGGTTGCGGTGAGGATCGTTCCGATGAAGACTGCTTCCGCCGTGGTGAACCCGAAACTCTTGGACAGGTAGTAGCCCCCAGCCATTGGCAGGATCACTCCACCCGCCGCCGCCCAGAACGCCGGTGCGACGGTTCGCCGCATCATGCTCAGGTCGGTTTCCATCCCGGCCACAAACATCAGGAGCACCACGCCGATGTCAGCCAGAATCTTGAAAATACTTGCTGCAGAAATCGCGCTCGCGTCCGCTGGTGCAAGCCAGTGCTGTCCCCAGATGCCGATCAGCGACGGCCCCAGCACCACGCCCGCCATCAACTCACCGAGAACCAGCGGAAGTCCCAGCCTGGACGCAAGCGTAGCCGCCAGCTTCGCCGTGACGATCACCACGGCGATGCACAGCAGAACTTGGAGCGAGGTGCTCACCTGTCCCCTCGACGGCTGGCGGCCGGCCAGGCGCGAAGCACCGCGATCCCGATACCGAGCAGGCACCCAGCCAGCACGGGAAGAACTGGAGCGCGGCCGACAACGGTCAGGAACAGCCCGACCAGAATTGCGCACGACCACGCCAGACGCTGTTGTTTCGCCACTTCCAAAACGGTTTGCATGACAATCCTCACTTGCACCCGCTCTCCCTCAGCGGATGTGAACGATCAATGCGACCAGAGCAGCGGCTAGGCCGCTACCCGCCATGATCAGAGCCCGCGCGCTGAACGGCTTAATAAACGAAGGACGCGCAATGCCGTTGCGTTCGCGGGCGCGCTCCTCTTTGAGCAGCTGGGTCAGCATCGAGCGCTGCTCCAGTGTTGTGGCGCAGCGCAAGGCTTCGCGGGCTGCCGCGTAACCCTTCTGCGGAATCCGGAGCTTGAAGTTCAGTTGCGCCAGCGTGAAGTGCGCGGCGAAACTGTCGGGTTGAAGCTGCGTCGCTAATTCCAGATGATCGAACGCCGGATAGATGTTGCTGGTCAAGGCGTGGGCAAGTCCGAGGAAGATGTGCGCTTCGCCGAACTCGGGCGCACGCAGAACACTCCGGGAGAAAGCGGACACCGCCGCTCCCGGATCGCCGGTCTGGAAATGTTCCAGTCCCTCGTGAAACATCGCCATGGCATCGGCTGGGACTGCGGCTGAGGGTTGAACCTCAACCGCAGTGCAGCTTTGCGCCAGGTTCTGTTGTAGAACGACTCCGTAGTCGGCCATTACGCGGTCTCCTGCGCAACACGCAAGGGAGCCTTGATCTCGGTTGCGTGGCTGGTCGTGACGCCCGTGGGCATAGATTCCGGCTTGAGCACGAACTCCGGATAGCAGAGGGCGCCCATCTCGGGAATATCCAAGCCCGCGAGTTCATCCTCGGCCTTCACGCGCTGCCCGACGAAGAAGTCGATCGCGAAATTCGCTGCATAAGAGAGTACGAAGATCCCGCCCAATAGGGTTCCAACGCCAATCAATTGCGCAATCAACTGGCTGGCATCTCCGTAGAACAGCCCACGGACGGATCCGCTGACGCCATTCCAGCTGCCTCCGTAATTGGAAGTGCCATCCGCGAAGAGGCCAACTGAGATGACGCCCCAGATGCCGTTCGTCCCATGAACCGAAATGGCGCCCACCGGATCGTCGACTTTAAGCACGCGTTCGACAAATTCAACGCTGACGCAGACCAGGCCACCGGCGATCAAGCCAATGATCGCGGCACCGACTGTGCTTACGAAGCCGCTCGGCGCCGTAATCGCTACCAGGCCGGCGAGCAGTCCGTTGCCCGCCATGGAGGCGTCCGGTTTGCCGTACTTGATCCACATATAAAGGAGAGATCCGAATGAACCCGTACAGCCGGCCAGCATCGTGTTCACCGCGATGGAGCCGATCCGCAGGGCACCGTTACCCGAGGCCGCCAGCGTGCTGCCCGGATTGAACCCGAACCAGCCGAAAGCGAGGATGAAGCAGCCGGTCAGCACGATCACAATGTCATGTCCCGGCATGGCGTTCGGAGTGCCGTTGCGGTTGTATTTGCCAATCCGCGGGCCGATGATCATCGAAACTGCCAACGCGGTGATGCCGCCGACGGCGTGGACGACACCGGAACCGGCGAAGTCTGCGTAGCCGTGCCCCAGCCCGAAGTTCGCGCCAAGCTGCGACAGCCAACCGCCGCCCCATGCCCAGTTGGCGAAGAGTGGATACGTGATTGCGCCCATGAACACCGACGACACTGCAAAGGCCGCATACTTCCATCGTTCCGCAGCGGCGCCAGTTACGATCGTTAGCGCCGTGTCCATGAACACCATCTGGAACAGGAACAACACCATCACGCTGACATCGTAGGTGACACCGCTAAGAAAGAAGCCGTGAGTCCCATAAATCCCCCAGGTTTTGCCCAGCAGGGAAATGGCGTGCTCGGAGTTCAACGGACTGGCGCCGCCCAGGGTTCCCGCCGGTGCGCAGCCGCCCATCTGCAGAGCAAACCCGCAGACCCAGAAGGCGAACAAACCAAACCCGTACACCATGAAATTCATCATCATGGTGTGGTTGGCGTTCTTCGCGCGGCACAAACCCGTCTCGACGATCGCAAACCCGGCCTGCATAAACATGACCAGGAAGCCGGTGATCAGGGTCCAGACGAAGTTGATGGCGATCCGGTTCTGGCCCACCTGATTCACGGTATCCGCCAGCGTCAATCCCTTGTTGGTATCGGAGACGACCACGTCGCTGACAGTACCGGTCTTGGTGCCGCCCGGGTCGCCCTTGGCTAGATCATCCGTTGTGGGAGCCTGTGCCGCCTTCACGTCCAGAGGCGCAGTCATCGCAGGCGCAGCGACCGGCGTGGCCGGTGGCGCGGCGCCCGCGGGGGCGGCGCTTTGGGCCCATGCGGCAATTCCGCACAGGAACAGCGCCAGCACGATCATCCACGAAACTCGTTTTATGCCTTCACCGATTCTGATCATCCTTGTCTCCTTGAGACACAGCAACGTTGGAAAATGAGTCGTTCTATCCACATCCGCTTTTTCGGACCGCCAGGTTTGAGTCGATGCCGGAGAATCCGTGCTTTCATGCCTTCCAGATGGCCTGCTTGAGATGAGCCTTGTTGAGCACCACAAGCACTCCTACCAGAATGATGGCCAATCCCAACACGCTGACGGTCATGCGTACCGCCATCGACTGCGTCACGACCAGCGTGACCACCGGAATCAGCCACCCCGCCACTGCAAGAAGTAGTCCAACCAACTTCATGTTGCCTCCTCGAAAGAACTGCGATCGCTTACGCGACGCTCTTGATCCGGTAAAAGCCGAACCCGGAATATAGAAGCAGTCCCGCGCCGACTACCGCGATCAGCGTGCCCAGTCCGCCGCCGTTGTACAGACCGGCGGTGAACGCCGCGAAACCTGCCAGTGTGGTTCCCAGATATGTTCCTTGCTGTCGAGTTGCTGCCATCTCTGTTTGCTCCCTTCGTTGGTTCGTAACGTCTACTCTTTCGGCCGTTCTGCGCGGATCCTTGCTCTTGCCGCGCGACGAGTCACGCTCAGGTCGGCGCCGCACAATCCCGCAATCGGAAACAGCAAGAACAGCATCGCGCTGAGAATGATCAGCACCGCTGGCAACGGCGATGTCGAAAGATGGGACAATCCCTCAAATACGCCCGTGCCTCCCAACAACACCAAAGCGACGTAGACCGCCAGTTGCACGCTGCTCATTGCTGGCTCCGCTCTCGAGAGCCGGCGATGGTCTGCTCAACCCGCCGTCGGCCGGACAACTCGAAACAAAACTGGTGGGGGGCGGCGAGGGCGCTGGCACCAGGGGTTGACTGGGATTGAACCCAAGCCGCTGCTCCCCACATCACGGGCAGCGCAACTTGCCGCCACCCGTAAACCTGTAGTGCTGTCTGCGCGAAGCTCATCCCTAGTGCCCCTCGCGGCTGTCAAACGTGAATACCAACCCGGCAGTCAGAGTATTCTGATACTTGATCGGGTCGACCCCTTTCGGGAAATACGGCTGATTCGACATGTCGTGCCGGTATTCGAAACGGCTGATGATGTGTCCGGCGACGAGTTTCTCGAACGTTGTCGTGAATTCATTGAAGTGTTGCGGCACGCCTGTCGTGAATCCATCGTGATCGTCGTAGTATTCGTAGCGCGCGGCAAACGCCGAGCTGCTGGTGAATGCGTACTTGACGTAGCCCGCTACGCCTGTCCAGTAAACCGGCTTGGATATCCCGCCCTCTCCGTCGTTGAAGCGGTCGCCACGGCCGTAGTCGCCGTTAACCATGAACGACAGCTTGCTGGTGGGCGAGTACGTGATGACCGTATCGCTCAGCTGCCGCCAATCGGAATTGTTGAGATTCTGCTCGGGACCCGCCATGTAGTTCTCGATGATCCCGAATTTCTTGTTGGGGTTCCAGGCAAAGCTCATGCCGTAGGTTTTGCCCGTATTGTTGTCAATGACGTTGTTCCAGCCATTGACGAAGAATCCGGTGAGCGAGTACTTGTCGTTGAACGCGTATTTCGCCCGCATACCGAAGTGGTAGTACGGGATGGCATAGGTGAACAGAATGCCGCGGGAGTAGTTCCAGTTGTCCTTGGTCTCAATAACCTCGGCGCCGTGCGGCGTGACGAACTTGCCGACGTCCACCTGTAACCCCTTGCCCACCGGCGTGAGATAGGAGAAGTAAGCTTCTTTCAGATATTGATCGAAAGCCAGGCCGGCCTTGGGTTCCGAGCTGTTCACAACGTTCATCGCCTGCCCAAAACCAAGCGCGACGTGGTAGCCGGTCCGGCTGTTGGCGGCGTCCGGCGCTTTGTCGACGACGAGTTCCACCAGGTTCAGTCCAAATCCCTGGGTGGCTCCGTCGAAGAAGCGCAAGCTGTTGGCCTGCGACGTGGGATTGTTGAAATTGTGGCCGTAGTACACATCCACGAAACCGCTCAGGCTGGTGGGCCCAAGAAGGCTCGAGAGCGTCGGTGCCGGCGGTGCGGCCGGGGCCGCCGCCGATGTGCTGCTCACCAGGTTGTTTTGCGGGACCGAAACCGCGGCTGCCGGCGCGGGTTTCTCTGCGTTCTTCAGCGTAGCCACTTCCGCGCGCAGGTCCTGGACTTCTTTCTCCAATTCCTGCATGTGCTGGAGAATCGCGTCTTGCGTCGGCGGCGTTGTGGTGGCCGTTTCCTGCGCCTGGCCCACCGACGCCAACAGTAGACTTGCCAATACCATCACAGCTCCTGCGTGGGAGCGACTGCTCATTTGGTTGCTCGCTTTCTCCCCTGGTGTATGCAACGGAAGACCGTGCGCGTCCGCTGCCAGCACGGCGAAAGTAACGATTTCGCAACAGAGCAGTCCAATTCATAGTTTTTCTGCGCTGCATCAAAGTTCCTTGCAAAGCGAAAAGTTATGGGAGTAATAAGCCTGTCCTAATGCCAGATTGCCGTGGTCTTACTCACGACAGGCAGCTGGGTATGACTTCAGATTTGAGCCCCGGGAGCTCTTTTGCCTGTAAAAACAGGGAGGTAGGTGCAAGTGCGCTCGCCGTCAGGGCCGCCGAATCTTTTTTCGGGATTCTGTCACGCTGATGCGTGGCAGGAGCCGCGCCGCGCGCTGCCGGCGCTGAGAAACAAATACATCAGATTGGTTTTTTGGCAGACGCTTGGGTTGCAGGAGCAGGAGAGCCGTTATATCTGGTAGTCCAGATAGTCCTCGGCAAACAGTTGCTTCGGCTCCACGCGTTTGGGTACGCACTCCTCATCAATCGACAATTCAGGCTCCGCGCCCAGCGCCTGATGCGTGTGTTCTTGGAATTTCTCGCGTAGTTCGTGAACTTCCGTGGCCAGTTTGATGATCACATCCGACAGCGGGTCGCGAATCTCCTTCGGATCGCTGATCACGACTCGCTGTCCGTCGCGCAGAACAATATGTCCCGGCACTCCTACTACCGTCGAGTTGGGAGGCACGCTCCTCAAGACAACCGAACCCGCACCCACCCGACAATTGTCCCCGACCGTAATATTTCCCAGAATTCTCGCGCCCGCGCCGACGGTCACATTGTTGCCGATGGTGGGATGGCGCTTGCCCTTCTCCTTGCCCGTTCCGCCCAAAGTGACGCCCTGATAAAGAGTCACGTCGTCGCCGACAATCGTGGTTTCGCCGATCACCGTCCCCATCCCGTGATCGATAAACAATCGGCGCCCAATCTCCGCCCCAGGATGGATTTCAATTCCCGTGAAGAATCGCGCCACCTGCGAGCCGAATCGTCCCAGAAAGCGCAGTCCATGACGCCACAACCAATGGTTCGGATGATGCAGCCAGACTGCGTGCAGTCCCGGATAGCAGAGGAGAACCTCGAAGTACGAACGAGCCGCCGGGTCCGTCTCAAAAACAGCCGCGATATCTTCCCGCACCGACTTGAAGAAGCCGATCATGGTCATACGCCCGAAGCGACCATCTGCGCCGCCTGCGAGCGGAGCTGGTCAAACAGAATACTGCTCAAATATCGTTCACCGAACGACGGCAAAATAACCACGATCAGCTTGCCGGCATTTTCCGGCCGGGACGCCACCTTGATCGCGGCCACTACTGCGGCGCCCGAAGAAATGCCGACCAGCAATCCCTCTTCGAGAGGCAGTCGCCGAGCCATGGTGATGGCTTCATCATTCGTAACCGTGACGACCTCGTCGATGTAATCCGTCCTCAGAATATTGGGTACAAACCCCGCGCCGATCCCCTGAATCTTGTGCGGAGACGGCTTCCCGCCCGAAAGCACCGCGCTGTCCGCCGGTTCGACAGCCACGGCTTTGAACGACGCTTTCTTCGGCTTGATGTACTGACACACGCCCGTCAGCGTTCCCCCGGTACCTACGCCCGAAACGAGGAAGTCGATTCGCCCATCGGTGTCTTTCCAGATCTCAGGCCCAGTCGTTTCGAAATGAATCTTCGGATTGGCCGGATTGTCGAACTGCTGCAGCATGTAACCGTTGGGAGTGCTGGCCAGAATCTGCTCCGCTTTCGCAATCGCGCCTTTCATTCCGTTCGGTCCCGGCGTCAGCACGATCTCCGCGCCGAACGCCAGCAGCAACACGCGCCGCTCCAGGCTCATCGTCTCCGGCATGGTCAGGATCAGCTTGTAGCCCTTCACGGCAGCAACGAACGCAAGGCCGATTCCGGTATTGCCGCTGGTCGGCTCAATCAGCACGGTCTTGCCGGGTTGAATTTTGCCCGCTCGCTCGGCTTCCACGATCATGCTGACGCCGATACGATCCTTCACGCTGGAGACCGGATTCTGGCTCTCCAGTTTCGCAACCACTTCCGCCTTGCATCCCGCCGTGACCCGATTGAGCCGCACCAGCGGAGTATTTCCGATGAGCTCGGTAACGTCTTTGGCAATTTTCATAGTCTGTCCTTCGAGAAAAGAAGAAATTTGTTCTACAAAGAATTAAGGCTGATGAAGGCCCGCAATATAGATGCGGCAAGGTTACCGGCGGTGACATCGCGAACAAAGGCCGTTGATTAGCGGATTGTGGCAGGACATGGCCATGCGTGGCTCGCGATCTTCTCCTTCAAACTACTCCCCTTGGCCCCTCGGAAGCAAGGCCCGCCCAGGATACACATCCGGCACGAGCTTGCCCTGATCGATGACCACGGTCCCACCCACCACCAGGTATCGCACGCCCACACTTGGTTCCATCGGCGACTGAAATGTTGACCGATCTGTGATTGTCTGGGCGTCGAAGACAACAATGTCTGCATCCGCGCCTTCCTGCAGCCGCCCCTTTTGCCGCCCCGCAGGAGTGGACCGTTCCAGCATCTGAGCCGGCATCAGCGTCATCTTGCGCACCGCCTCCATCAACGTGAGTGTCTTCTTTTCCCGCACATATTGCGCCAGCACGCGCGAGAACGTCCCCGCATTACGGGGATGGCCTACCGCGCCGTCGCTCGCGATCATCACGAGAGGATGCGGAATGATCGCGTCGACCACCTCCTGCGTGTTCGCAAACACAAGCACGGAATGTTGTGTGGTGGAGCTATGCAGTTCCTCGAACCGTTCCTTAGTCAGATGCTCGCCCGTCTCCGGAAGAACCAGGTCGCCGTAGCTGATGCCAAGTTGCTCGCGCCATCCCGGATTGAACAGTGCCGAATTGATCCCAGTCATGCCCGCAATGTAGGGATACGCCTCCGTCGTAATATCCAGTCCGCGAGCCCGCGCGCCTTCGATCAGGGAAAGACACTCCAGTGAGTCGCGCAGACAGCTGCTGTTGATGTGAACAATGTGCAGCGGCGCGCCGCTGATGGCCGCCGCCGCGATGACCTCGCTGATCGCTTCAATCGCTGATCCCGGCTCAACCCGGCCCGCGCTGCGCACATGCGTATACACCGGCAGATGGCGTTCCGCAGCCACGCGGAACATGTCGATAATCTCCAGGCGCGTCGCGCCCGGCGTGTATTGAATGCCCATGCCGACCCCGAGCCCACCAGCGTCCAGTTCCTCTCGCAGTCGTTGTTGAATTCGCTGAATCTGCTCCGGCGTCGCGGGCAGGTTCGTCGCAGGTCCGCTCTTGGGCAGGATTTCTGGAATGCCTGCGCGAACGCCCATAGCCACGGGAGCCAGAGGGGCGCCGAAGACTAGGGCCCGCGCGGCGGCATGGCTCGCTGTCGTCCCATAGTTGATCAGCGAATGCCCTTCTTTGATCTTCAGGAACTGCGCAACATCCGGAACGCCAATCTCCATTTCCAGCGCCGTGGTCACGCCGTCCAACGCTTTCACCCGCTGGCTCTCGATCTCCTGCCCGTGCTGGTGCAGATCGATAAAACCGGGCGCGACGACCAATCCGCTCGCGCTAATTACCCGCTTGCCATGTAACGGGTCGGCGGAAACGCGTGTGATCTTCCCACCACTGATCCCTAGATTGCGCACAGCGTCTAGTCCGGTTTCCGGATCGAGCACGCGCCCGCTCTCGATAACCAGATCGTATTGCTGCGCGAACAGCGCAGAGGCAGACAGAAGAAATAGGATGCGAATCAAGAAGCGCACGGGTCCCCCGATCATTCGGCAGCGACGAACACAATACAAACCGGCGAAGGCGCATCAATGACCTGGCTGGTATCGGTCAACCGCCCCGTCTTTGCATCAATCCGGAATATCACGATGTTGTTGGATTCCTGGTTCGCTGCCAGCAGGTACTGGCCGCTCGGATCGATGACAAAGTTCCGCGGCGTCTTGCCTTTAGTCGGAACGTGCTCCACCAGCGTGAGTGTCTCTTTGCCTGAGTCGATCGCGAACACGGCAATGTCATCCGGTCCGCGGTTTGATGCGTACAAGAACTTTCCATCAGCGCTCACCGCAATTTCCGCCGAGTCGTTATGACCCTTGAAGTCTCGAGGAAGAGTAGAAATCAACTGCTGGCCGCGTAGCGCACCCTTGCCCGCATCGTAGCTAAGGCCCCTGACGTTCCCGCCCATCTCATTGATCGCATACACATGCTTCCCGTCGGGATGAAAAACAAAATGCCGAGCACCCGCACCCGGCTCCACCACGGCAAACGGCGGATCATTCGGTGTCAGCGTCCCCCTGGCAAGGTCAAAGCGGTACACCAGCAATTCGTCGAGACCAAGATCGGCGACCACGGCAAAGCGATTGTCAGGAGTCACTTGGATCTCATGCGCATGCGGTCCTTCCTGGCGTTCGGCGTTGGGCCCGTGGCCGCTGTGCTGCACCAAGGCCGAACTTTCGCCCAGTCGCCCATCCGCCAGCACAGGAAACACGGCCACGCTGCCGCTGTCGTAGTTCGCCACCAGAACGTATTTGCCCGTTTTGTCGAGCGCAATGTAACACGGTCCCGCACCGCGCGATGCTACTTCATTCAGGAACGTAAGCTTCCCGGTTTTGCGATCAATCGAGAACGAGCTCACTCCGCCGCTCTTCTCGCCCTTGTAGTCAGAAACCTCGTTGACTGCATAGAGAAAGCGCTGCTGCGGTTCGACCGCCAGAAACGAAGGGTTCACACTCTCCGCTGCCAGTCCCAACGGCGCAGCCTTGCCAGAACTCGGATCGAACCGAAAGGCGTAAATTCCTTTGCTCTCAGGCCCGGTGTACGTTCCGACATACATCAGGTAAGAGCCCTTGGCGGGCGCCTTCTGTCCGGCGGCAAATTGCGCCAGACAGACCATCAGGACGAATACAAATGCGGGCTTACGCTGCATGATTTTCTCCGCCGTTTCCGGCCAGAATAATGAGGACATCGGCTGCACTTTCCGAAGGCGCAATCCTAACAAGACAGCGCCGGGTCCCGCCACCCGCGCGCGCCGCAGTTCGGCTTGACCTCCGCCACAGACTTCAATACAGTCAGAGTCGCTGGCAGGGCCTCCCGGACCCCTTATCCCGGGCCGCAGTCTGGCCAGGTGCCGCCTGCCGCCTCACCTTCATCGGGGCACGAATAAACCATGAACACACAGCGCGCAATCCCGAAACCTGCCCTGCGCGAAAAAGCGCAGCTCATGTCGTCCACCGAAATGGAACGAACGCTGGTGCGTCTAGCCCACGAAATCCTGGAAAAAAGTGACGGCGTGGACGGCCTCGGCCTGGTCGGAATCCGCCGCCGCGGTGTTCCCATCGCCGAGCGCCTGGCCAAGATGATTCGCCAGCGCGAAAAAGCGCCGGTTCCCGTAGGCACGCTCGACATCACCTTTTACCGTGACGATCTCTCGACCCTCGGCCCGAAGCCCGTCGTGCAGCAATCGGACATCGGATTCTCCATCGAAAGCAAGCGAATCGTCCTCGTCGACGACGTGCTCTATACCGGCCGCACGACCCGTTCAGCCATGGACGCGCTCTTTTTCCACGGCCGGCCGAGTCTGGTTCATCTGCTGGTCTTGATCGATCGCGGCCATCGCGAGTTGCCGATCGAAGCAACCTTCATCGGCCGCACCGTGCAGACAACAAAGAACGAAGTGATCGAAGTGAAACTGATGGAAGTCGACAAGGCCGACAAAGTCCTGTTGATGGAAAAGATGCCGAACTAGAGGGGCGACTCGTGTCAGGGCACAGGGTTAGCGATGCCGCAGGTCGGTCTCATTGAATCGCCCTTTTGGGGGCTGCCCCATCGAAACGAGATCAGCGAGGAGGCACCATGACTGCTCAAGCGAATACTTTGACCCAGGACGAACGTTCGACGACGAAAACGTCGGAAGCCCGCCTTCTCCAGAACTTTATCGGCGGATCGTGGGTCTCGGCCAAGGCCTCGGCTACACTCGATGTCACCAACCCCGCGAGCGGCGAGATCCTCGCCCGTGTTCCGTTGTCGAGCCGCGATGACGTCGAAGCCGCGGTGGCGGCCGCCGCCAAAGCCTGGCCCGACTGGCGATCGCGCGCCGTCGGCGAGCGCACCGAATTCATCTACGCCCTGCGCGAGCAGTTCCGCCGCCGCTTGAACGACCTCGCCGATTCAATTACCCGCGAAGGCGGCAAAGTCTCCTCCGACGCCCGCGCCGAAGTCACTCGCGCCATCGAAGTCCTCGAAGTTGCCTGCGCCTCCCCAATGACGATGCAAGGGCGCGTCCTCGAAGGCGTAGCCCGCGGCATTGACAGCGAAACGATCCGGCAGTCGGTCGGTGTCTGCGCCGCCATCACGCCATTCAACTTTCCCGCGATGGTTCCGATGTGGTTCCTGCCCTTCGCCATCGTCTGCGGCAACACATTTATTCTGAAACCCTCGGAGCAAGTTCCCCTGACTTCGGAACTGATCTGCCACATCCTGCAGGACATTGCTCTGCCACCGGGAGTCGTGAACCTCGTGCACGGCGCGCACGACGCCGTGAACGGCATCCTCGACAGTCCGGGCATCCGCGCCGTGTCGTTTGTCGGATCTGTCAACACCGCGAAGTACATTTACCGCCGCGCTTCGGAAAACGGCAAACGCGTGCAGGCTCTCGGCGGCGCCAAGAATTACATGATCGTCATGCCCGACGCGGTCGTCGACAAAACCGTCGCCAACGTTCTCGGCAGTGCCTTCGGCAACGCCGGCCAGCGCTGCATGGCCGGATCGGTGCTGGTAACAGTGGGTTCCGCCCGAGACAAGATCATGGGTCGTCTGAAAGAAGAAGCCCAGAAAGTCATCGCCGGCGATGGTCACGATCCTAAAGCCAGCCTCGGGCCGGTAATTTCGAGCGCAGCTTGCAATCGCATTCACGACGCAATCGAAAGCGGAATCAAAGAAGGCGCCGAGTTGCTGGTGGACGGCCGCCAGCCGAAAAACGTTCCCGAGGGCGGCAACTTCGTCGGTCCTACAATTCTCAGCAGCGTGAAGCCCGGCATGCGCGTCGCCCACGAAGAAATTTTCGGCCCGGTACTCTCGGTGATGCACGTCGACACGCTTGATGAAGCCATCGACCTCGTAAACCGCGATCCCCGCGGCAACGGAACGTCAATCTTCACCGAAAACGGCGCCGTTGTCCGCGAATACAGCCGCCGCGTAGAAGTCGGTATGGTAGGTGTAAACATCGGCGTAGCCGCCTCACCCGCATATTTCCCATTTTCAGGCTGGAAAGATTCCTTCTTCGGCGACCTCCACGTCCACGGCTGGGACGCCGTCGAGTTCTTTACGAGAAAGAAGACCGTCACTTCGCGTTATTTCTCGGCAGGCGAGACGGGGAAGTTCTTTACCGAGCAAGGGGAGAAGCACTGAGCGGAAACAATGGCTTTTCTGCACAATCTTAAACTCTGGTTGTCACCGCCGCGAATTCTCGATCCCGATTTCGGGGACTTGGTTTTCATCTACATATCGAAGTGGCCCGAGCGGTCGTATTGGGAGGCGGAATGGAAGTTTCCTCCAACGGGCACGGTGGTGGCGATTGCACTTCGTGGAGGAGAAGCTGGGCCAGATTCCGAAACGCGACAGTTTTACTTAAACCTATTATCCCGGTACGATGCAATTCTTAGGGCGTGTCGTCCCGAGTTGGAGAGAGTATTCCGTACTTGGCGAAACGCTCAGTTGCCAGAGAATATCTTTGGCGTCGTTAAACTCACCGGTTTTGGAGTGGAAGACCCCGCCGAACAGCCAGTACGGTGGGATATTAGTTTTGAAACCACCGATGATAACTGGCTTGGCATCTCGATTCCGTTTGTCGGCGAGACCGCACAGGAAGCAATGGTCGACACCTAATCGGTCGATAGCTGCGTCTAGGCAGGCGCATAGAGGGCCCGCTTCAGGAACTCGCCCGCTCCCGCGCGTCCCAGGAACTTGTCGCCTTCCACAATCACTTTGCCGCGCGATAGCACTACGTCCGGCATACCAGTAACCTCAATCCCCTCGAACATCGAGTAGTCCACGCGCATGTGATGAGTCTTCGCGCTGATCGTGTGCTTGCGCGCAGGATCAAAGACGACTAAGTCCGCGTCGCTCCCGACCGCCACCGTTCCCTTGCGGGGATACAATCCGAACAATTTGGCCGGCGTAGTGGCGACCAACTCCACGAAACGGTTCACGCTGAATCGCCCCCCCGCCACGCCGCCGGAGTAAATCAGGCTCATGCGATGCTCGATCCCCGGCCCACCGTTCGGAATTTTCGTGAAATCGTCCTTGCCCAATTCCTTCTGCTCCTTAAAACAGAATGGGCAGTGATCGGTCGACACCACCTGCAGGTGATCGCGCTTCAATCCCTGCCAGAGTTTTTCCTGATGCCACTTTTCGCGCAGCGGCGGAGTGAATACATACTTCGCGCCCTCGAATCCAGGCGCATCGAAATTCTCAATCGATAAATAAAGATACTGCGGACACGTCTCCGCATACACCGGCAGCCCGCGATCCCGCGCCTCGCGAACTTTCTCCAGCGCGTCATTGCAGCTCAAATGCACGATATAGACCGGCGCCCCAGCCATCTCCGCCAACGCAATCGCCCGCGAGACTGCTTCCGCTTCAGCCGTCGTCGGCCGCGTCAGGGCGTGATACTTCGGAGCCTTCTTCCCCTCCGCCAGCGCCTGCTGCACGATGACGTCAATCGCGCCGCCATTCTCGGCGTGCATGCACACCAACCCGCCATTCTTGCTCGTCTGGCGAAACGCCCTGAAGATGCTGGCATCGTCGAGCATGAACACGCCCGGATACGCCATGAACAGCTTGAAACTCGTCACACCCTCACGCACTAGCGCGTTCATTTCTTCCAGTTGCGCCGCGCCAAGGTCCGTGATGATGCAGTGAAACGAATAGTCGCTGACGGCCTTGCTGGAAGCCTTCCGCATCCACGTGTCGAAAGCAGTCCGCAGCGACTGGCCCTTGTACTGGATGGCAAAGTCGATCAGCGTAGTCGTTCCGCCGAACGCCGCCGCCCGCGTGCCGGTCTCGAAATCGTCGGCGCTGGTCGTCCCGCCAAAGGGCATGTCGAGATGCGTGTGTACGTCAATGCCGCCGGGGAAGACGTACTTGCCCGCCGCATCAATGATCTTGCCGGCATTCTCCCGCGGCAGGCTCTGTCCGATCGCCGTGACCTTCCCGCCGCTGATCGCGACATCGGCTGCAAAAGTATCCGTAGCCGTAACCACGCGGCCATTCGTGATGAGAGTGTCGAAACCCATGATGACGTTCTCCGCGCAAGTGGGTGCCCCTCCCTTGTCGCGCTCTTTGCGACAGGGTGGGTTCCAGAACATGAGACCCCGTGGGATTCTATGCTAAACTGCCCCACCTTGGCCGAGACCGGAAACGAACTTTATACTCTCGTCATCCTGAGCGGAGTGAGGCGAAGCGCAGCGTAGCCGAACGCAGTCGAAGGACCCCTACTCCCAAAAACGCGTACGGCTGTGAGTAGGGATCCTTCGCCGCGCTCAGCATGACAAATCAAGAAAGCGAGCACCATGCACTTCGGCATCACCCTCAAACCCGATATGCCGCCCGGGCGCATCGTCGCGCTCACACGTCAGGCCGAAGCCGCCGGCTTCACCTACGGATGGATTTTCGACTCGCACGTGCTCTGGTTCGAGTGCTATCCGCTGCTCACGCTCATGGCGGCGAACACGAAAAAGATGCGCCTCGGCCCCTGCGTGACTAATCCAGCCGTGCGCGACATCACCGTGACTTCGAGCCTGTTCGCCACCCTCAACCTCATCTCCGGCGGACGCATGCAGCTCGGCATCGGCCGCGGCGACAGCTCGCGCCGCGTGCTCGGCAAGAAGCCCGTCACCTCGGCTACGCTCGAGCAGGCCGTCGCCGACTTCCGCGCGCTCACCGGCGGGCAGAAGATCGACTACGACGGCCGCGACGCGCAGTTCACCTGGGCCAACGGCGGCGTGCCTCCCGTGTGGGTCGCCGGATATGGCCCCAAAGTCCTCGACCTCGCTGGACGCATCGGCGACGGCGTCATCCTCCAGTTCGCCGATCCCGACTTGATCGCCTGGTGCCTGACGCTCGTGAAAAAGGGCGCCGAGTCAGCAGGAAGAGATTTCAAAAAGATCGAGGTCATGGCCGCCGCGCCGGTTTGGGTCTCCGACGACCTGAAAGTAGCCCGCGAGCGCGTGCGCTGGTTCCCCGCGTTAGTTTCGAACCACGTCGTTGACCTGGTGTCGAAGTACAAGCCGGAAGAACTTCCACCGGCTCTGACCTCCTACATCCGCACCAAGGGCCAATACGACTACCTCCATCACTGCGAAGTCGGCAGCAGCAACGCCGATTTCGTCACCGACGAAGTCATCGACCGTTTCTGCCTCGTCGGCCCGGTCGAAGCCCACATCAAAAAGCTGCGCACGCTAGCTGATGTTGGCGTGACACAGTTCAATATCTATCTGATGTGCGGGGAGGAGGAGGAAACGGTGGAGAAGTATAGGAAGGAAGTGCTGCCGAGCTATCGGTAGCCAGTCATGTTGCCAGCGAGGCTAAAATCAGGTGGGAAGCCAAAAGAGATGTCACATACCACCCACTCTGCGTCACGGATCACCGCAAGAATTGCCAATCACCCACCAACAAGTCGTTTCGAGGTTCCTGTCGTCAACTGCGAAGTCGACAATAAGCAAAACCTAACCCAATACAGACAAAAGTGGCTGGAATGGATGTCATGGTACGAGCATAGCGACTTGGAACCAAATAGCATCGAATCTCAGATTCACACAATGCTCTTCAATGACCTCACGTATCGTGCCTGTGTGAGCGTTCGGAACTTACAAGGCTCTGATCTCGAAATATCGGCTCATTCTCCAACTCTGGCGTACTTACTGGACCAAGGATACGTATTGTCTCAGGTGCTTTCGATTCAGAAATTGCTGGATGACGGAAGAGGCGTAATTTCAGTGAAGCGGCTGCTGAAAGACGTCAGGAAGCACCGCAAACTAATTACTCGGGAGGCGTATGTCGCAGGAGACGGCACGCCCTACGATTACGATACATGGATGCAGAGTGCCGACAGGACAGATCCTATGGCCCAGATGTGGGGCATCGAGGCACCGGGTCTAAGACGATTTGCCGTCGCGAAGTACTTGCATGAGCGTTTCGACCTCCTGTCAGGCAAAAGAGCGGACGAGCGAACTCGAGTAGATACAATTCGGAAGTCAATCTTCGAGACTCTCGAAAGCTGGCTGAACACACCGAGTGCTCGTGAGCTGGAAACCGTCCGCAACAGTTTTATCGCCCATTCCGCAGACAAAGTGCGAAGAGGGTCGGCTGAGTTTAAAGACGTCAGATTTGCGCAGATTGATGAACTACAACGTGCAATTGTGCGTGTTGAGCGAAGCCTTATCGATCACATTCTCTGCAAGCGTGAGGCAAGAGGGGTTGTGCCTTCCCCGCCACTTGGACTCTTTCGTGGCCTTGACTCGCCGTACGCGCTTCACGGCGCGGAAAACGAAATGCATCTTCGATGGAATGAGTTGGCAACAGAGAGAGAGAAGTGGACAATAGGCATTCTCGAAGATTTATCTTCATCAACTAGTACTGTGTCTCAACTCCACTAAAACTTTGCTTTGAAGGGGCACGCCTTCAGGCGTGCCGAGAGAGCAACATAACGACGGCGGCTTTAGCCGCTGAGGGAAGCTCTCCTCAGGGCCTAAAGGCCCATCCCTCAAAGCCTCGATCGGCGCGGCTGAAGCCGTGCCCCTTCAAAACTCTGTTGCTTAACTGCTTACTTTCCCCTTGACGTTCATCAACGCGTAGTACGCTCCAAACGCCACCGCAAACCCCACAAACCACGAATAGTCATACAGCACCCGCAGCGAGGGCACGACCAATCCCACCAGCGCACTCCCCGCGCCCAGCGCCAGCGCTGCTACCGCCGACCAGTTGAACCCCGACGAATATTCGTAAACCCCGCCACGCAAATAGAGATCGTCCACCACCAGCACGCGCCGCCGGATGATGAAGTAGTCGCAGATCATGATCCCCGCCACCGGGCCGAGAAACGCGGCATATCCGCCGAGCCAGCCAAAAATAAAAGTTCCGTAGTCGGAGAGCAGTTTCCACGGCATCAGCGCGATGCCCATAAAGCAGGTGATCACGCCGCCGATGCGAAAGCTGATCTTGCGCGGCCACAGGTTCGAGAAGTCATTCGCCGGCGAAACGACGTTCGCGCCAATGTTTACATTCAACGTCGCCAGCAGAATCGCCAGCAGCGAAATCACCACCGCCACCGGAGAATGAAACCGGCTCAGCAGTTGCACCGGATCCCAGATCGCCGTTCCGTATATGACCACTGTCGCCGACGTCACCAGAATCCCAATCAGCGAGTAGAGCGTCATCGTGGTGGGCAGGCCGAGCGCCTGCCCAATGACCTGCTGCCGCTGGCTCCGCGCGAACCGCGTAAAGTCCGGGATATTCAGAGACACCGTCGCCCAGAACCCGACCGTGCCATTCAGCGCGGGAACGAGAAACTTCAGGAAATCAGTAAAATTCACGAAACGAGACGGCGCCGCCAGCATCGGCCCAAACCCGCCGGCCCCGCGATACGCCCACGCCAGCAGCAGCAATCCCACCGCCAGCAGAACCGGCGCGCTGATCCCCTGCAGAAAACGAATGTATTCGATCCCCTTAAGAATGACCGCGAGGTTGATCAGCCAGAACGCCATGAAGCAGATCGCCGCGCCATGAGGGACGCGGCTCCATCCCGGAAACAACGTCGTAAGCAACGTATTGATCGCCTCGCCGCCAATCCACGTTTGAATCCCGAACCATCCACAAGCCACCAGCGCGCGCAGCACCGCGGCCACGTTCGCGCCCAGCACTCCAAACGACGCCCGCGCCAGCACCGGAAACGGAATTCCATAGCGCGCCCCCGGATGCGAGTTCAGCAGCATCGGGATCAGCACAATCGTGTTTCCCAGAAACACGGTCGCGACCGCCTGCTTCCAGTTCATTCCGCCCTGGATCAGGCTCGCCGCCAGCATGTAGGTAAGAATGTTGACCGACATCGACACCCACAACGCCGCAAAGTTGTAAGTGCCCCAGTGGCGCCGCTCAGGGCCTGCGGGCGCGAGGTCCGGGTTGTAAAGTGGGCTGGACTCGATGCGGGAAGACATTGCTGCTTGCGAGTTGCTCATGAGAAATGTGCGCTTTTCACCGATACCCTATGCACCTGTCATCCTGAGCGCAGTAAGGCGGAGCGCAGCGTAGCCGAACGGAGTCGAAGGACCCCTATTGCTCCGACTCGCTCTGCACCGTGGCAGGGAGTTCTTCACCGTGTGACTTGCATGACAATGCACGCCTAGTCTGCCGCCATCTGCCCACTCTGCGCCGTCAGCGGCCCATAGCTCTCCGGCCTCCGGTCCCTGTAGAACTGCCACGTCTTCCGAACCTCGACGATCATGTCGAGATCAATATCAGCCACCAGCACTTCATCTTTATCGCGGCTGGCCTGAGCGAAAATCTGCCCGCGCGGATTGCAGAAATAACTCTTCCCATAAAACTCGCCAATATTCCAAGGTTTCTCGCGTCCCACGCGATTGATCGCGCCAACAAAGTATCCGTTCGCGACGGCATGCGCCGGCTGCTCCAGTTCCCACAGATGTTCCGAGAGTCCCGCAACAGTCGCCGAAGGATTAAAGACAATCTCAGCCCCATTCATCCCCAACACACGCGCGCCTTCCGGGAAATGCCGGTCGTAGCAGATGTAAACTCCCACCCGCGCAAACTTCGTATTGAATACCGGATACCCCGTATCGCCCGGCGTGAAGTAAAACTTCTCCCAGAATCCGGGATGCACATGAGGGATGTGATGCTTGCGATACTTGCCGAGATAAGCCCCATCCGCGTCGATCACCGCCGCCGTATTGAAGTACACGCCCGGCATCTGCTCCTCGTACACCGGCACCACCATCACCATGCCGTGTTTGGCCGCGACTTTCTGCATGAGCTTGATGGTCGGGCCGTCGGGAACGCGCTCCGTCAATTCGTACCAGCGGATGTTCTGCTCCGCGCAAAAATACGGACCGTAAAACAACTCCTGCAGGCACAGCACGCGCGCTCTCTTCTTCGCCGCCTGCTCGATCAGCTTCAGGTGCTTGTCGATCATCGCCTTCTTGATTTCCGCCAGCGACCTGTTCGGGCCCAGCGCATTGCTCGCCTGGATCAGCCCGCAGCGCACGATTCGAGCCATGAAAGCACCTCCGAGGGAGGCCAATATATCAGAGACTGGAGTCTATTTCAGAGCATGGAACAACGCCTCTTTCCAGCGACGGTTGTCGATGGTCCAGCATACCTTGGCGCGCGGCTGACGAAGAACATCAGCCCACACCACCCGGTTGCGCTCGTCGTCGGCCACGTTCAGTCGATCCACGACGGTCATGCCGCGCGTCAGTTCACTCTCGGTCTCGACATCGATGTAGTGCGCGCTCCAGGAATTTCCCACCGAGGGATCGAGAGCTAGGCACATGGCCACCGGATCGGGCAGGCAGATCCCATCTTCGCCAGTCTGGATTTTGTAGGCCTTGCGGGCATGGCTGTTGCATTCGACGGCAAAGCGCGCAAGGTCGGTATTGAGATCAAGCACGCGATTGATGTCGTTGTCGTGCAACACAGCCTCGCTCCGGCAGAGGTGCCATCCGATCAGTTCGACCGGCAGGCCGCTGCGCATCACCATGCGCGCCGCCTCGGGATCGACCCAGATGTTGAACTCGGCGGCCGGAGTGACATTGCCTTCGCAGCAGGGCGCGCCGCCCATGACCACGCAACGCCCCACCTTCGCCGCCAGGTCCGGCCGTTTCGCCAATGCCAACGCCACATTCGTCAGCGGCCCCAGCGTGACCATCACCAGCCCAGGATTGGCGTCGATGGTTTCGATGATCGCGTCGACGCCGTGCAGCGGGCGGGGTGCCAATCGCCGCGGGGCATAGCCGTGATCGCCGAGCCCGTCGCGGCCATGAAACCAGGTCGCGTTCTCGTACCGCCGCAGCAGCGGCTTTTCCGCTCCAGCATAGACGGGCACATCGGCGCCACAGAGTTCCACCGTGTAAAGCGCATTGCGGGTGCATTGCTGCACATTTACGTTGCCCGCAACAGTGGTGATGGCGACCACGCGCACGTCGGGTGCGCGCAGAGCCATGATGAGCGCAACGGCGTCGTCGGAAGCAGTGTCCGTATCAATCAGGAAGGCACGAGGCATGGGTGTCAGTAGATCATGAAATGGACGAACGGCCCACGGCTGACAACCGACGGAGGACGGCCCACAGCCCACAGCTGACGGCCCACAGCCCGCAACTTCGTGGTTCGTTTTTCGCCGTGGGCTGTCAGCCGTCCGCCGTGGGCATGTTCCTCTAGGCCTTGCGCCCAGTCGCTCCCGGTCCCGCCCGCACCAGCTCCAGCAGGTCAATCAACAGGCGGAGTTGTGGCTGCCCCACATGACGCAGAATTTCGCGCCCAAATTTTTCCAGGGGGGCGTCCATCTCGCGCAACAACTTCAGCCCGGCCGGCGTGATCCTGCCATAAATGACGCGACGGTCCTGCTTGCCCGGCGAGCGTTCCGCGAGGCCTCGCTTCTGAAGTCGATTGAGCAGGCGGGTGATGTCGGGATCGCGCGTAATCATGCGCTCCCCAATTTCGCTGCAGGGCAGGCCGTCCTGCCCCGCGCCGCGCAGGATACGAAGCGCGTTATATTGTGTGCCGGTCAGGCCGAACTCCTTCAGCTTCGCTTCCATCTTGGATTCGAGCGCGTCGGCCGTCCGCAGCAACGCGAGATAGGCTTCCTGCTCCCGGCTGCGGAAGGGGACCGTCTGCTTCAACTCGGCTTGCAGGCCTCGGACCATGTGCCGAGATTAGTTGTCATGACGACCACCTGTCAATTCCATGTAAAGGACTTGTCTCCAAGGATTTACAAACCGACGCCGCGGGGTGCATCCCGCTCGCCGCCGGCCGCATCTATTTAACTAACCGGTTAATGAACGACGAGGTAAGACCGGATTTCCCCAGTGAGGATGGCAACGATGAAAAAGAAAGTATTCGCTCTTTCCACCGTGGCGTTGCTCGTCCTGCTGAGCATGAGCGCTCTGGCCGCAACCGGCCGATACGATCAGCAGATTCAGCAGGCGGTCAGCGCAAAAATTCATGACGCAAGCCAGCTACAGAACGTGCGTTCCAGTGTTGAGGACGGCATCGTGACCCTGACCGGTACGGTGAACCTCTTCCAGGACAAACTCGGCGCGGCCAAGAAAGTGAAGAAGCTCGCCAACGTCAATGGTGTGCGTAATCAGATCGCAGTCGCGGGTGAAAACGTGTCTGACAACGAACTGCAGCAGAAACTGGCCAAGAAGCTGGCCTATGACCGCGTGGGCTATTTCGACAACGCGTTCAACTACCTGACGATCGGGGTGAAGGACGGCGTCGCCACGGTCGGCGGTGACGTATACAACGACGTGGCGCGCGATTCGGCTCTCGCCATCGTGCAGCGCATGCCGGGTGTCAAGGACGTCGTCAGCGAAGTCAAAGTGCTGCCGACTTCGATTTACGACAACGATCTGCGGATTCGCATGGCGCGCGCGATCTATCGTGACTCGGTACTCGGACGCTATGCCACCGATCCGGTGGACCCGATCCGCATCGTGGTCGATAACGGACACGTGACGCTGTACGGAACTGTGCAAAGCGAGATGGACAAGAACATCGCCGGCGTAAGGGCTAACGGCGTGTTTGGGGCCTTCAGCGTCGACAACAAGCTTGCGGTGAACTGAGTAGTTGCTTCTCTCTCCCAGGGCGCGGTGCGAGCCGCGCCCCTTTTTTTGACAGTCGAGCACCCGCGCCCGGCCGGCCGATCCTTCAATCATTGAGCGGAGGCCAACTCGAATGAGCAGTGAGAACCGAAAGAAGATTTAGAGTTCTTCTCTGACCTCGACCTGTGACCTCGGACCTGATCGGCTCAGTTCGCTTTACGGTTGTACACCAGCTTCAGGTTGTCGGCCTGCAGGATGCGCTGGATCTGATGCTTGGCATGTACGGCCCAGGGTCCGGCCGTATCGAGTTTGATATAGGCACGCCAGTGTTGCAGGGCCTTTCGTGGCTCGCGGATTTTCTCGTACGCCAGCGCCAGATTGTAATGCGCGTCGGCATAGGTGGGAGCGAGCCGGATCGCTGTCTTGTAGGTGGCGATAGCTTCCTGCACGCGGCCGGTTTCATCGAGCACGTTGCCGAGGTCGAAATACGCCAGCGCATATCGCGGATCGATCTCGATCGCCGACCGGTAGTGCTTCTCCGCGGCGACATATTCCTGCCGGTTGTAATAGAGGGTTCCGAGATTGATGTGGGCGGCGGCGTGATTCGGGTCCATATCCAGAACCTTCAAATAGACAGAGATGGCCTCGTCTTGCGTGCGGGGCTCCTCTTCCAGGGCAATCCCACGCGCGAACAACTCGGCAACGTCGGTGACGACCAACTCCGGGCCAGGCTGGGCCGGACTGGTCACGACTTTATCGGGCGCGGCAAAATCAAACATGAACTGGCCGGCAATCGGCTCCAGTAACCGCCCCTCATGCCGGAATGCAACCCTGCGCCCGCTCTGATACGCGCCCGCCTCAAGCAGGGGGTTCTCCATCCCGGCGACTTGCTTCTGCATCGCTTCCAGCGACTGCCGGATGACCGCGGGCCGCACGCGTTTCGCGCACAGGTCTCGTACCTTTTTTACTTGCAGGAGATCAAAGAATGAATAACCGTCGGACACGGTGACCAACGCCGCCTTCTCCCAGGACTGAAGCTGGCGAGGAGTGATCCGCAAAATACGCAGCAGATCTTCTCGGCTATATCGGTGCACGGCTGTTGAATGCTTCCGCTCTAGATTATCCGGAACTCGCAGGGGGTAACGCAAGTAGCAACCCGGTGGAAAGCTGTGGACAACTAGGCAGAAATAGCACAGAAGTGGTAGATCAAAGTGTGCTCCAGGGAACCGATCATGCCGCAATGGGATCCAAAGATGTCTCGGGATTCCCGCAAGGAGGGTTGATGACAGCGCGCCGCCCGATCTCTGCAATTGTCCTGGCCCTGATGGTTTTCCCGATCACGCTCCTCAACGGTCAAGCCAAGCCCCACGCCAAAGTCATCGCGCTGGCCGGTCAGGCAAAGGAGCAGCCGCTACTCGGCGGACCTCCCGAAACCGTCTCCGTGCGCTCGGGATTCATCACGCTCCAACCACAACAGTCCGTTGGCAAGCACAGCACGGGACAGCACGAGGAAGTGCTGGTCGTGCTCGAAGGGGAAGGGAAGATGCTGTTCGACGATGGTACCGTCCTGGCCATCGCCGCGAATCACGTGCTGTACTGCCCGCCGGAAACCGCCCATGACGTTCTCAACACCGGCAAAGGGTCACTGCGCTACGTCTACATTGTCGCCAGCACGAATTTGAAGTGAGCCTTACTTCAATACGCGACCTTGGTCCATCGGTTGCCGGCAGCCTGGCTCGCCAGCATGGCGTCGACAATGCAGTTGGCACGATATCCGTCATCAAACGTCGCGACCAACGGAGACGCTGCTCCCCTGTCATCCACAATCCCGGCGTAAATATCGCGGAACACATTCGTCAGCGCGGTTCCCCAGCCTTCCTGATGACCTCCGGGAAGGTGCGCGTAGCGGCGAACCGAGGCATCCAGCAGCGCGGGATCCTTCGCCATCACCTGATTCGCGTCGTGGCGATGACCGAGCCATAGCTCGTTCTGCTGCTCCTGATGCCAACGCAGAGACCCCTTGCGCCCGCTGACTTCGATCCATAATCCGTTCTTGTGTCCGGCACAAACTTGTCCCACCGAAAAGCTGCCTTTCACGCCGCCCTCAAACCGCACCAGCACGCTGGCCAGATCTTCGCTCTTGATCTCGACCGCCTCCGTGGACGCGTCGCGCGATGCACCGGTAAAGGTCTCCACCGCCTGCGTCGGACGGTAACGGGTCTGCACGACTGTCGTCAGATCGGCGAGCACCGACTCGATCCTCAACCCGGTCATGTGTTGTGCCAGATCGCACCAGTGCGAACCGATATCACCAAGCGCCGAACTCGTGCCCCCCTTGTCCGGCTCCAGGCGCCACGAATAATCGGTCGGCTCGAGCAGCCAATCCTGCAAATACTCTCCATGCACGAAGTGCGCCGGCCCAAGTTCTCCTTGCGCGATCATGTGCCGCGCCTGCTGCACGCAGGGATTCCCTCGATAATTGAAGATCACCGCGTGAACAATTCCCGCGTCCCGCGCGGCCTGCCACACTTTGCGGGCTTCTGACGAAGTGAGGGCCAGCGGCTTATCACAAACGATATGTTTGCGCCGCGCGATCGCCGCCATGTTGACTGCTGTGTGCAGGTAGTTCGGCGTGGTGTTGTGAACCACCTGCACATTGGGGTCGGCGATGAGTTCGTCATAGCTGCCACAGGCCTTGGGAATTCCGTATTCGGCCGCTTTGCGCTGCGCCGATTCCGGGCTGGACGAAGCGACCGCCACCACATCCACAAAGCCCAGGCGACGCACGGCTTCGACGTGGAGTGATCCCGCAAATCCGACTCCGACAATCCCCATGCCCACGCGACGCATCTTGTCCCTCCGCCGAAAAACACCGCATCTTAGCACGCGGCTGCAGCCGCTTTGGCGGAGAGAGCACGTCAGTTGTAGATCACGGAACGAGGCGCTTGTCCGCGACTAGCGCATTCTCCGGATGAAGAGCGAATGCCGTTCTGATTTGTAGAATCCGATGACGTAGATCGTGGGCTTGCTTTTCGCGGAGTAAATTACCTGCCGAATCCGTAATAGCGGATCGCCGGTCGGGACATTCAGCAGTTGCGCGACGCGTCCCTCAGCCGCCGTGGCGTCCACTTCTTCGTCGGCGTACGCGATTTCGACTCCATATTCGTGCTCTAGGGTGGCAAACAGTGAGGTGCGCGCAAGAGGAGCGTCGACCAGTCCGGAGAATTCGTTGGCGGGTAGGTAGCAGATCTCCAGAGCGAACGGTTCGTCCGACGCGTGACGCACCCGTTCAATTTTCACCATGCGGCTCGCCGTGGGCAGACCGAGCCGCGCCGCGACTTCCTGCTCGTATTCCACAATCTTGGAGAGGATTACTCGGGTCCGCGCGGCCAGCCCGCGGCTGCCCATCTGCTCGGTGTAACTCATCAGCTTGTTGAAGTGGATGCGCGGCGGGGCAATAAAAGTTCCCGCGCCAGGGCGGCGCTCGACCACTCCTTCGCGTTCCAGCACCGCCAGTGCATGCCGGGCCGTCATCAGGCTGACCCCGTGCCGCTTGGCGAGTTCGCGCTCGGAACTCACCGGATCGCCCGGCTTGAGTTGATCGGACTGAATCTGCCGGCGGACTGCCTGCTGAATCTTTACGTAGGCCGGAGTGCCGTTGCGGCGATTTTCTGCCATATCACCTCTGCAAGCAATATAAGGGCGGTCCGCGAAACCGAAAAGTGACTGTATAGTGCTATATAGCTTATGATGAGGCTAAAGTAAAGGACTGCTAGTCCGCTGCTGGGTCCGGCGACGATTTCAAAAAACATACAATGTGGCAACGGTCGGGCACGAATCGATTTGGCTGTACAATCAACCCTAGAAATAAGCACATTTCTATGATTTCCCATATGGAGAGTTCCGCAGATATCGGCTGAAACTCACCAGTGAGCCCGCTTGCTCCTGAAAATTTCCACAGGTCAGGACATTTTTTACTTGACCATCGAATCTGTCTGCTATATAGCATTAAACACCCGAGAAGACGCGTGTGGAAATGTCTCCAGGAGGTTCCGTGATGAGAACAGTGTGGACCCTAACCGTAGCGCTGGCGATCGCTTTGGCCATCGCAACGCCTTTCGCATTCAGTCAGGAAGTCACCGCCAACATTGTGGGCGCAATCACCGATCCCACGGGCGCGCCCATTTCGGGCGCTGACATTACCGTGACCAATACCGAACGCGGCACGGTCTGGAATACCAAGACGAATGAGGCGGGCCAATACAATGTGCTGCGCGTGCCGGTCGGAACCTACACCGTGAAAGTAACGATGTCGGGATTTCAGACCGCGGTGCAGCCAGCCTTCACGCTGGTGCTGAACCAGACCGCCCGCATTGACGTGCAGATGAAGATGGGCCAGGTCTCCGAGACCGTCGAGGTCAGCGGCGCCACCCCAGTCTTGCAGACGCAGACCACCGAAGTCAGCACGCTGATCAATGCCAACACGAATGTCAGTTTGCCGCTAGCGTCGCGTAACTACCTGCAGTTGACGCTGCTCGCGCCGGGCGCCACCAACGTAGACCCCAGCAGCATGAGGCTCCCGCAGAGCATGACGAGTTCCGGCCGTCCCTACATCAACGGGAACCGCGAGCAGGCCAACGAATACCTGGTCGACGGCATTCTGAACAGCGAAGACAAGAACAACGAGGTCGGATACACGCCGAGTATCGACGCGATTCAGGAATTCAACCTCATCACGCAGAACGCGTCCGCCGAGTTCGGCAATTATCAGGGCGGCATTGTCAGCGTGAGCATCAAGTCCGGCACCAATACGTTTCACGGAAACGTGTTCGAATTTTTCCGGAACGACGTGTTTGATGCAGACAAGGCGTTTTCCGGGTTCATACCCGGCGGGCTGTCAAAACCTGAGCTCCGCTACAACCAGTTCGGCGGCACGTTCGGCGGCCCGATCATCAAGAATAAGCTGTTCTTTTTTGCCGATTATCAGGGGCAGCGCCAGGTGCAGGCCGGACCAACCGGCGCACAGTTGTTGACCTCGGAAGCACGCGCCGGAAATTTCAGCCAACTGCCGATTCAGCTTGTCTATCCAGCCGACAGCCCCAATGCCGGCCAGCCGATACCAAACAATGACTTGGCGGCCGCGGGCCTCACAATCAGCCCCGTTGCTGCCAACATATTTGCCTCTAACTTTTACCCATTGCCTCAAACCGACACCCTCGCCGGGAACAACTACTACTTCAAAAGCGGCAACGACCTGAATAACGATCAGGGCGATCTGAAGATCGACTACATCATGTCCGCCAAGGATCACTTTTTCGGTCGCTGGTCGCAGATGGACCTTCGCCACCCCTCCTCGACGGGGTGCCTTTTCTGTAACGCAGGTGCGGGGGAAGGAAGCGACGAACCTGTTCGCAATGCCGTCGTCGACTGGACTCATACGTTCGGATCGAGCCTGTTGAACGAAGCGCGTTTCGGGTTTGGCGCGGTGCGTTACAACGAACGCTATACGCCGACGTCTTCGCTGGGTAACATCAGTGAACAGCTTGGAATTACCGGTGGAAACGCCCAGGCGCCGGGGTTGGTCGAAATCGACATGATCGGCAACGGCCCCGGGGCGGCGCCAAGCCTTGGACTTAGAAACCTGATCCAGGTCTTCCACACGACCCAAGGCCAATTTGAAGACAACCTGATCTTTACCCGCGGTCGCCACCAGATCAAAACCGGCTTCCAATATGTCCGGGAGCGTCAGGATTACATCTACCAGGGCAACAACGGTGCGTTGGGCTTCTTGACCGTCGGTACCCAGACTGGCTCCAGTCTTGCCGACTTCTGGCTGGGCCTGGTGGGCACGGGTGGCGGACAATCGTTGCGAGACACTGGCGGAGTGGTCAGTAACCCCGCTATGCTGCGCGGCAACGTCTTTGGCGCCTACGTCCAGGATGACTGGCGGATCACCCCAACGGTGACCCTGAATCTCGGGTTGCGCTTCGAAGATCACACACCCTTGTATGAAGCCAACGATCGCGCCGTCAACTTCGGACTCATGACCGGCACGATCTACACCCCGAACGGTATCGATGGTTCCACGAGATTCGACAACCAATCGCTACGCAACAACTATCTCGGAATCGGCGACTGGCTGCCCCGAATTGGCGTTGCCTGGGCCCCCGCGAGATTCAATGGCAAGACGGTGGTTCGCGCCGGGTTCGGCATTTCCCAGTTCGTCGAAGGCGGTGGCAGTAACGAGGAGTTGACGCTGAATCTGCCGTTCGGAATCCTGCAACAGTCCGGAGTCGGAACCTTATCGGATGGGTTCGGACCCACGTTGCCGCCTCCGTGCGCAGCCGTCGACATCAATTGCTACAACGGCACCGACACGGGAACGGTGACTGGCCCGCGTCTCCGGATCTACGATCAGAACTTCAAGCCGGCCATGATCGACCAGTGGAACCTGACCATCCAGCAACAGCTCACCAACACGCTGACCTTCCAGATCGGATATGTCGGCCAGCGCGGAGCTCACCTGCTGAACTTCGAGGACATTGCTCAGAGAATGGGACTGAATGCCCAGGGCAAGATTGCGCAGCCGGGCGAGCTCATCGTCAGCCAGGTTGCCGGTCCGTTCCTCGGCGGAGGCTCGGTGCCGTGCGTCCAGACACCGGGAGCCCAATGTGGAACGCCGGGATCACTCTATGCTGCCGATCAGACACCGGTGAACGCGGACGGCGACTTCGCCTGCTGCGGATCGCTGGCTGGAACCAACATGTCCAACGCCGACCAGCAGTACAACGCGCTCCAGGCCGTCCTGCAAAAGCGCATGAGCAATGGCATTGAAGGTCAGCTGGCATACACCTGGTCCAAGTGCATGAGCAACTCTCCCGGATACTTCGGCACCGGCTGGGGCAGCACCAACGCCACCAGTTCCGGCGGTCAACCGGGTTGGGAGAATATCTACAACCCGCGGCGTGAATGGGGACCCTGCTACTACGATCAGACCCACATTCTCACGAGCTATGTCACGTATCAGCTGCCGTTCGGCCGCGGCAAACAGTACGGTCGTGACCTGAACCCGGTCGTCAATGCCGTGATCGGCAACTGGGAGATCGGCGGAATCGTAACCCTGCACAGCGGCAACGCCCTGACCCTGAACGAATTCGGCGGCTGGGGCATCGGTGGCGATACCTCGCACACCGGCGGCATCGAGCCCTTCACGCTGTCAGGACGTCCGAACTGCAGTGGTCCGATCAAGACCGTCGACCAGAGAGTGGCGCCCAGCGGAAACACGCCAGGCTACATTCAGTGGTTCGACACCTCCAACATCAGCGATCCGGCCAACAACACCTTCGGCACCTGCGGCGTTGGCAACGTGCGGGGACCAAGGTATGCCAACGTGGACCTGAGCCTCCACAAGGGCTTCCTGTTCACGGAGACCAAGAAGCTGGAATTCCGCTTCGAGGCGCTCAACGCCTTCAACCATCCAGTGTGGACGTTCCTCGGAGGCCCGGCAGGTGGATCCTTTGATCAAGGCAGTACACAATTAGGACAGATAACCGGCTCCCAGGGAGAGCGCCTGCTCCAATTCGGATTGAAGTTTTCTTTCTGAAGACGAACCTCCCACGCAGCTTGGCAGGCGCTCTTGAGCGCCTGCCTTTTTTCTTTAGCAACGTATCGCCGCAACCGTGAAGGGCATGATGATGTCGGAATATAATCGGGCAATGGCTGCCTTCGCTCGACCGGCCTTCGGTGTCCTGCTCTCATGCTTGTTGCTGCTGGCCGCGTCTCACGGGCAGGCCGCGAAACCCAGTGCCGCTCCGGCAGCGGCTGCACAGACAGAACGAGCGATCAATCTCGCCGAGAGCGGCCACTGCTCCCAGGCGCTCCCGCTGCTGAAGAAGCTCGTCCACCAGACCACGACCAGCGATCTCAAGAAACGCATCGGGCTCGACGGCTTGCGCTGCGCGATGACCAGCAATACTCCCTATGAGGCCCTCGACTTCCTGTCAGTATTGAGCCGCGACTTTCCCCGGGATCCGGAAGTGCTCTACGCCGCCACGCATGCCTACTCCGACCTTTCCATGTCAGCATCGCAGACGCTGGCTCGGGAGGCGCCGTTTTCTTATCAGGTCCACGAATTAAACGCGGAAGCGCTGGAACTGCAGCAGAAGTGGGACGAAGCGGCTGCCGAGTACCAGAAGATTCTGGCGATCAATCCTTTCCTGCCGGGCGCGCACGCGCGCCTGGGCCGTGCTCTATTGTCGAAGCCGCAACCCACTCCCGAAGCTGTGGCGCAAGCGAAAAAAGCCTTCGAACAGGAATTGGAAATCGACCCGCGGAACGCGAGCGCGGAATACGTGCTGGGAGAACTCGCCAAGAATGACAATGACCTGGCGACAGCGATCCGCCATTTTTCCAAGGCGACCAAGCTCGATAGCGAATTTGCCGAGGCCTACCTCGGCCTGGGTACGGCTCTTGCGGCGTCGAAACAGTTTGCCGAAGCCATCCCGCCACTCGAAACCTACGAAAAAATGGCCCCCGACAGCCCCACCGGACACTATCAACTCGCGCTCGCCTACGCCGGAGCGGGCAGGAAAGACGACGCCAACCGCGAGGCCGCATTACAGCGCCAGACGGCCGAGGCCCTGGAAGCCGTCAAGCGGAGAGCGGCGACCGCGATGGAAAAGCAATCCACCACCTCGCCGGCGCCGGAGCAGAAATAACGATGTGGCGTCCCCACCCCCGTGCTAGAAGAGAGTTCCTACGACTGCTGGCTGGAGCCGCCGCCGCGACGTGCGTCCCACGCTTTGCCTCGGCAGTGGACCAGGCTGCTTATCCGTTCTCTGAGATCCCTTCATCGGCCAGCGGGATCACCTGGGTTCACACCTCAGGCAGTTCTCCGGAGAAGTATCTTCCCGAATCCACCGGAGCGGGCTGCGCGTTTCTCGACTACGACAACGACGGCTGGATGGACATCTATCTCGTCAACAGCGGACCCTGTGACTTCTTCACGCCCAGCAAACCCCTGCGCAACGCTCTCTACCGCAACAATCGCGACGGCACCTTCACCGACGTCACCGAAAAAGCCGGCGTGGCAGGCGGTGGCTATGGAATGGGTGTGGCGGTCGGCGACTACAACGCCGACGGGTTCCCCGATCTTTTCCTGACCCAGTACGGTCGCAGCATTCTCTACCGCAACAACGGCGACGGCACCTTCACCGATGTCACGGAGAAGGCCGGGGTCGGCGTGACCGGCTGGGCTTCGAGTGCGGTCTGGTTCGACTATGACAACGACGGCCGCCTCGACCTTTTCGTCTGCCGCTTCGTCGATTTCAGCAAAGAGAAGCATCATCGCTGTGGCGCTCCGGGCATGCCGGCATTGGCGGGACTGAACGAATACTGCTATCCGCGGATCTACACGCCCATGCCAAGCTGGTTGTTCCACAACAATGGCGACGGCACGTTTACCGACGTCAGCCAGAAGGTAGGTCTTGCTGACAATCCCGGCAAATCCTGGGGCGTAGTCGCCACCGACATTAATAACGACGGCTGGATGGATCTCGCCGTCGCCAACGACACCGTAGCCAACTTTCTTTTTGTCAACCGAGCAGGGAAGCGCTTTGAGGAGATCGGATTTACCGCCGGCATCGCTTTCGGCGAGCAGGGCAAAGCGCGCTCAGGCATGGGGATCGATTCGGCCGACGTCAACCAGGACGGCTGGATGGATCTATTTGTCACGAACCTGAACCACGAAATCTATGGCTTCTATCAAAACCGCCACGATGAGTCGTTCGAAGACATTGCCGCTCCCACGGGCGTCGCGAATATCACCAAACTCATGAGCGGGTGGGGGCTCAAGTTCTTCGACTACGACAACGACGGCAACCTCGACCTGATGATTGCCAACGGCCACCCCGACGATCTGATCGAGAAGATCTACTCCAACGTGACCTACCAGGAACCCCTTCTCCTGCTTCAGAACACCGGCAAGGGATTGCACAACGTGAGCGCCGAGAGCGGGCCCGTGTTTGCTAGACACATGGCCGCGCGCGGGCTGGCCATCGGAGACTTTAACAATGATGGAGCGGTTGACGTGCTCATCTCATGCAACGATACCGCCCCGGTGCTTCTGCGCAATGAAATCGGAACTAAAAACCACTGGCTGGGACTTAGTCTGCGCGGAAAGAAATGCAATCCCGACGCCGTCGGAGCGCGTATCACGTATCAGGCAGGCGATTTGAAGCGAAGTGTCATGAAAGTGGGCGGCGGCAGCTATCTCTCTTATCACGATCCTCGCATCGTCCTCGGCCTCGGACAACGAACCAAACTCGATTGGGTGGAGGTGAAGTGGCCCAGTCCGAGCGATGCCATCCAGCGCTTTAGCAACCTTCCTCTGGACCGATATGTTTCAATCACCGAGGGCGAGGCCAACTGGAAGTAGCTTGCTCACTCATCCCTGCAAGAGAGCAAGAGCTTCGTGGGCTGCCCCCAGGACGGGAGCATCTTCATTCAACACCAGGTAGATCGGAATCCGGGCAAGCTCTTTGCTCAGTTTCGCCTTGTCACTGAACACGCGGACAAAAGTCCCATCCTTCATCTTCGGCAGGATTTTCAGCGCGATTCCGCCCGCTACATACACGCCGCCAAATGGAAGCACCCGCAAGGCCATGTTGCCGGCCTCGGCAGCATAGGCCTCGGTCCAGATCTGCAGCGTTTCAACACAGGCGGGACAGGCGTTTTCCAGCGCCTGCCGCGTGATGGTCGACGCGGGATCAACCGCAGGATCGTCGAACCAGGCGTGCTGTACGCCCGGGAAAATGATCTGGTGAATCGCACGAAAGCCCCGGCCCGAGACAACTTCCTCGCTGCAGACCCGCGGCATCCGTTGGCGCAGCGAATGCACCAGCAGCAATTCCCGGTCGTTGCGCGGCGCAAAGTCAGTCAGGCTGGCCTCCGACGGGAAAATGCGGTAGCGTGTCCCGTCCCAGAATAGAAGCGCCTCTCCAAGTCCAGTTCCCGCTGCGATCAGCGCTTTCGGAGCCTGGGCCTGCGGCCCCGCTTGGTTGAGCAGGAGGAGGTCTTCCGCAGAAAGAAAGGGAAGGCTCGACGCGGTGGCCACCAGGTCATTCAAAAGCAGCGTTCTGTTCGCGGCGAGCCCCAGACATTCTGCAAGCGGTCCAATGACCACGGTCCAGGGGAGATTATTGGTGACCACACGATCGCCAACCACCGTCCCTGCGCATCCGAAGGCCGCAGCAGCGACACCTGCGGCAAGCGCCTCCGCAGGAGCCTGTGACAAGAAATGCTGAACCAAGCTGACCGGGGATGCGAAATCCTTGGTCCGGAGCTGAGACCGGAAAGCGGAGGTCAGCGCCGCGCCGGACTCGCGAAAGAGCACGAGAGTCGTTTTCGTGCCGCCAATGTCGCCTGCCAGGATCACAACCGTGAAAGGCTGAACGGATGAAGCCGATGATCGGATTTGAACCGATGACCAGTCGATAAGGTATCACGGTTAAGAACGTTCACGGGTCAAGTTTCGCATGGTTCGCAATGCATTGACTCACCGCAACTGGGCGACCTAACATTGTGGCCAGACCCTTCCCACGTGCTCGGCCAGACCATCTCGCATTACCTCGTCATTGAGAAGCTCGGCGGCGGCGGGATGGGCGTTGTCTACAAGGCCGAAGACACGTCGCTTCACCGCTTCGCCGCTCTGAAGTTCCTGCCCGATGAGCTTGCCAAAGATCCCATGGCCTTGGCTCGGTTTCAGCGCGAAGCACAGGCTGCATCCGCTCTGAATCATCCCAACATCTGCACGATCTATGAAATCGGACAGGAAGATGGCAAGACCTTCATCGTCATGGAGTACCTGGATGGTGTGACCCTGAAGCACATGATTTCGGGGCGCCCGCTGCCGATGGAGACTCTGCTGTCCCTGGCCATCGAAATTGCCGACGCGCTGGACGCCGCTCACGCGGGCGGCATTGTTCATCGCGACATTAAGCCTGCAAACATTTTTGTCACCAAGCGCGGCCACGCCAAAGTTCTCGATTTCGGGCTGGCGAAGATCGAACTGCCACGAACGACGACCGGCTCGAGTTCCGACGATGTCACAAAGACCCTGCCCGATCTCACCACCAGTGGCAGCACGATGGGGACGGTCGCTTACATGTCTCCCGAGCAGGTTGCGGGCACACAGTTGGATCAGCGCAGTGACCTGTTCTCCTTCGGGGTTGTGCTGTACGAGATGGCCACCGGTCGCCGGCCCTTTGAGCGAGCTACCGCCGGAGCAACCTGTGGCGCCATCCTGCACGAAGAGCCGATTCCGCCCAGTTCCTGGAATACACAACTTCCGCAGCCGGTGGCTGAGATCATTGACAAGGCGCTGCAGAAGGCCAGGGAGTCCCGCTACCAGCACGCTGCCGACATGCGAGCAGATCTCCAGGCCGTGCGTCGTTTTCACGAGTCCGGGCGCCTGGAAGCTGGCAGGGCTGGGATTAAGGCCGACTCGGCAGCCTCGGTTGTAACCAGCCGACAGCCTGCTGCTCAGGAGGGTGCGCGCTCGTGGTGGCGAGCGTGGCGTATCCGCATAGCCTGGGTGGCGGCAGGCGTAGCCCTCGTGCTGGGAGGCTTGCTATTGCGACCCGGCAAGTCGTCGGCAAAACTGAACGAGAAGGACACGATCGTTCTTGCCGACTTCGAAAACAAGACGCAAGACCCGGTATTCGACGACACCCTTCGACAGGCTCTCACGGTCAAGCTGGAACAGTCTCCGTTTCTGAACATTCTGTCCGACCGCAAGGCTGAGCAAACACTGCGCTTGATGGGAGTGCAGGCCGATCGCGCCACTACCCCTGACGTCGCCCGCGAGCTTTGCCAGCGCGTTGGCAGCAAAGCTACGCTCACGGGTTCCATCGTGAACCTGGGTGGAGAGTACGTGGTCGGTGTGACAGCCACGAACTGCGCAACTGGAGATTCGCTCGCCACAGAACAAGAGCGGGTTTCAAGAAAAGAAGACGTACTCAAGGCACTGGACAAGGCCGCCTCCCGCCTGCGCGACAAACTCGGGGAGTCACTCTCTTCGATCCAGAAATTCGATGCTCCGCTCGAAGAGGCCACGACTTCGTCCCTGGAAGCACTCAAGGCCTACAGCCTTGGATTGAAGACCCATCGAGAAAAGGGAGACACTGCCGCGCTGCCTTTCTTTCAACACGCGATCCAGCTCGACCCAAATTTCGCCATGGCCTATCGTGCCCTGTCTGGGGCATACAGCGGCCTTGGCGAGTCCGAGCAGGCTCTTCAATCCGCTCAGAAGGCTTACGACTTGAGAGATCGCGTCACTGAGCGAGAGCGGCTCAATATTGAGAGCAACTATTACATGATCGCCACCGGGGACTTGGTGAAGGCCTCGCAAGTGTACGAGTTGTACGTGCAAACCTATCCAAGGGATTCTCGCGCGCGCTCGAACCTGGGCTATTCCGAATGGTCCCTCGGACGTTACGACGAGGCGTTGACGGAATATCGCGAGGCGCTGCGCCTGGATCCGGAGAATGTACGCGATTACACCAACGTTGCCGGTTGCTTGATCAACATGAACCGCTTCGATGAAGCCGGGCAGGTGCTGCAGCAGGCGCAACAGCGGAAGCTTGACGATGAGTTGCTCTGGGTCAATCTTTACAGCATCGCGTTCAATAAGCACGATCCGGAGGAGATGCATCGCTTGCTGCGGATCGCGCCCGTCAAGGCCGGATTGACCGACACGTTATTAGGTCTGGAGGCGGGTACCGAGGCCTATCACGGACACTTCAAGAAAGCTCGTGATCTCACGAATCGCGCGCGCGAGTTTGCTCAGCAGGATGGGGACAAAGAGACAGCGGCTGGATACTTGGTAAGCGCTGCAATATGGGAAATCGAAACCGGCGACCGGAATAAAGCGCGTCTCGACGTCTCCCAGGCGCTGGCGACGGCGAACGCCAGAAGTGTGCAACCGGGGGCTGCCCTGGTCTTGGCAAGAGCAGGGGACACTCGGCGCGCCCAGGCCATTTCCGACGACCTCAAGAAGCGCTTTCCCTTGGACACGCTGATCAACAGTCTTTGGCTCCCGACCATCCAGGCCGCGCTCGAGCTCAACCGCGGCAATGGCGCTCGTGCCCTGCAATGGTTGGACATCACGTCTCCTTACGAATATTCATCCGCGATGTATTTCTTTTCTGTCTATTTGCGCGGCGAGGCGTATCTGAAAACCGGCCAAGGAGCTCGCGCCGCCACCGAATTCCAAAAGGTGGTAGACAACCCCGGTGTCGTTGACAACTCGACAATCGGCGCCCTCGCTTACTTGGGTCTCGCCCGCGCCTACCGTCTGGCCAAGGACCCTGGGAAGGCACGCGCTGCCTATCAGACATTCTTCGCGTTGTGGAAGGACGCCGATCCTGGCATTCCCATCCTGAAGCAAGCCAAAGCCGAGTTCGCAAAACTGAAGTGAGCGGAACCTCCGCTCCCAGAGCGACGATGGAAGCCAGTTCGTACACGCTAGTTCGAGCGACAGCGGACCGAGCTGCAGTTTGCGCCAGCGTTGTGCTGGTTGAGAGGTAAGGCAGTCGTAAGTCTGAACCACGAGCGTGCACAGCTTCCGGGCACGAATGTTAATGGAATGTTAATAGCGCATCTTGGAATCCAGCTGCATACTTGCTGGGCTACCTTTTCTGCTGTCCAAATGGTTGACAGGCTCTACAATGTGGGGTCATGCATTGAGGTCATATGAATGTGACCCGGATGCTGTCCCCGCAGTCCTCTACATGTTGGCGCTTCAAGCTCGCTTCGGCGCTCCTTCTCCTTGTGGGTACCGGTCTTCTCCCAGCCTGCAAATCCAAAACCTCGTCGTCTTCGGAAGCAGGGCCTGGCGTCGCGCCCGCCGGCAGCCTGGAACTCGTGTTCACCTATGGCTCCGAAAAGGAGAAGTGGATCAACGAGGTCACAGCTGAATTCAATCGCGGCGATCATCGCAGCGCCAGCGGCAAACGGATCTTTGTCCGCGCCCTCCCCATGGGTTCCGGTGAAGCGATCGACGAAGTCATGGAAGGGCGACGCCAGCCCCACATTGTCAGCCCCGCTTCGTCCGCTTTTATCAAGCTCGGGAATGCGCAGTCGCAGACCAAGACCGGCAAAGATCTGATTGCTTCGACAGACAACCTTGTGCTGTCTCCGGTGGTCATCGCCATGTGGAAGCCGATGGCGGAGGCGCTCGGATGGGGAAAGAAGCCGATTGGCTGGTCCGACATTCTCGCCTTAGCGCGCAGCCAGAAGGGCTGGCAGGACTATGGCTATCCGCAGTGGGGACAATTCAAGTTCGGGCATACCCATCCGCAATTCAGCAACAGCGGCCTGATCTCGCTGTTTGCCGAGGTCTATGCGGCGTCAGGAAAGACTGCCGGCCTTACGGTCGCCGACGTCAACAAGCCGCACACCGCCGATTTCCTTTCCGGGATTGAAAAATCCGTAGTGCACTATGGAAGCTCCACGGGTTTCTTCGGCCGTCAGATGTTTTCCAGTGGCCCGCAATATCTATCCGGTGCGGTGCTCTATGAAAACATGGTCATCGAGTCCTATTCCCAGAACAACCTTCCCTTCCCGGTGGTGGCGATTTATCCAAAGGAAGGAACCTTCTGGAGCGATCACCCGGTCGGCATTGTCGAAAGGGAATGGGTGACGCCGGAACATCGCGACGCCGCAAAACAGTACATTCAGTTCCTCCTGCAGAAACCGCAGCAGGAAAAAGCAATTACCTATGGATTCCGGCCCGGTTCGGTCGATGTGCCATTGACCTCGCCCATCGATGAAACCCATGGCGTGGATCCTAAGGAGCCCAAGACGACTCTGGAAGTCCCGTCCGTAACGGTGATGGATGCAATTCTGAGTCTCTGGCAGCAGAAGAAGAAAGCGGCAAACGTCGTGCTCGTGCTGGACACTTCGGGCAGCATGAACGACGATAACAAGATTCAGAATGCTCGTGAAGGCGCACGACAACTCGTTAGTCTCCTCTCCGACGGCGATCGCCTGTCGCTGCTTCCATTCAATACCAATCCTTCCTGGGCAGGTCAGAATATCCCCATCAAGACGGGGCGGGACGATCTTTCCCGCGCCATCAGTTCTCTGTTTGCGCAGGGCGGCACCGCCCTTTACGATTCCATCGACATGGCCTATCAACACCTGCTCGCGCAGAATGCTGAAAGCAGCTCCGATAGTATTCTTTCCATTGTGGTTCTGACCGACGGCGAAGACACGGAAAGCAAGATGCACCTCAACGATCTGATGGACCGAATCCGATTCGATGGTGAGCGGCACAACATCCACGTCTTCACCATCGCGTACGGGAAAGATGCCAAGAAGGACATTCTGAATCAGATCGCGCAAAGCACGCAGGCGAAGTTCTACGAGGGCACTCCCGAGAACATTGTCGGTGTGTTCAAAGACATTTCGACTTTCTTTTAGGCGCGTCACTCAAGCATGCCAGACCTGACCAGTTCGAACGAAGGCCCGAAACTTACCGCACTCGGCAAGATCTTCATTTTCCTGTTCATCATTGCTTGCGTGGCAGGCGCCTATTACCTCTTCGTCGGCAAGAAGTCCATTCAGGCGACGAAAGAAGCCGCGTCTTCGCTGCTCGGCGGCGGTCCGCCGGTTGAAATCGGCATCGCTTACGGCACCGAGAAACAGCGCTGGCTCGAATGGGCGGTTCAGGAATTTGCCAGGACGTCCGACGGCAGGCACATCAAGGTCAACCTGATTCCCATGGGTTCTTTGGAAGGTGCACACGCCATCCTGTCCGGCGATCAGCGCATCAACGTCTGGTCGCCCGCCAGCGCGGCCTATAAAGACGTTTTCCTGCAGGAATGGCAGGTCAAGTACAGTGGGAATCCCATCAGTCGGGAAGAGCCCATTGCGCTCACGCCAATGGTGTTCGTCGTTTGGGACGAGCGCTACCAGGCCTTCATTCAAAAATACAAAACCATGTCTCTCGAGACCGTCAGTCAGGCGCTCCAGGCCAAAGGTGGATGGGATGAGATCGCTCATCACCCCGAATGGGGCCTTTTCAAGTTCGGCCACACTCATCCCAATCAGTCGAACTCCGGGCTCATGACGATCGTGCTCGCGGCCTACTCCTACCACCACAAGACGAAAGATCTCACCCTCAAAGATGTTGTCGACGTCGGTTTCCAGAAGTGGATGGAAGAGCTGGAGCGCGGCGCCAGTGGCATGTCGAACAGCACCGGCAACATGATGCGCGAAATGGTCCTCAAAGGGCCCTCTTCCTACGACGCGCTTTTTGTCTACGAAAGTGTCGCCATCGACTACCTGAAGAACGCCGAAGGACGCTGGGGATCGCTGCGCGTCGTCTATCCCGAATACAACGCCTGGAATGAGAGCCCCTACTACATCATTAATGCGACCTGGAGCTCCTCCGATCAGCGTAAGGCAGCCGACACCTTTCTGAACTTCCTGCTGACCGAGCCGATCCAGAAAGAGTCACTCAACCACGGCTTCCGTCCCGCGAATCCGAATGTCCCGGTGAAGTTTGCCGACAGCCCGTTCGTGCTCTATGCCGGAAACGGCGTGCAGGTAGACTTGCAGAAAATTTGCGAACCACCCAAAGCGGAAGTGGTGAATAATCTTCTGGCCAGCTGGCAGCGCTCGCAGGGCAACCGGTAGAGTAAGCTGTACAAGATCAGGCGTAACCACGAAGGGGGCGTGCATCTCAATGTTCCAACGGCTCTCAAATCTCATTCGCGGCTTCTTCAGCCTCTTCATCTCCGGACTGGAACGCCAGAATCCGGAAGCGCTGTTGGAAGTGGAGCAGGAGAACCTGCGCAAGCAGATCGGACAGTACAACCAGGGACTGGCTTCCCACGCCGGCCTTTGCGAGCGGCTGATCTCGCAAGTCAAGCAGCTCGAAACCGAGCAGCGCGACCTGCGCGCCAAAGCCACCGCCAACCTGCGGGCCGGAAATCGCGACGCGGCCGCGCAATACGCGCTCCGTCTTCAGACCGTCGAACGCGAGCTCGACGAGAACCGGGCGCAATTGGAACAGGCCGAAAAAACCTACAAGGATTTGGTCAAGGCGCGAGACGTTGCCATCACCGCAGCACGCACTAAGATCGAGTCGCTGAAATCCGGCATCACCGATCTGAAGATGAAACGGGCTCTCGCCGAACTGACGGAAATGGCTTCCGGCATGATCACCAGCATCGGCAGTTCCGGTGAGACACTGGACCGCCTGCACGACATCGTGGAAGAAGAACGGTCGAAAGCCGCAGGCCGCGTCCGCGTGGCGCGCGATACGCTCGACACTTCCGGCGTCCAGGTCAAAGAGGCCGAGCAGAAAGCCCTGGCCGATCAGGCCTTGGCCGATTTCGCAGCAAAAGAAGGCATTCCTCTGGATATTCAGGCGTCCGCCGAACCGCAGCCGGAGAAGACCCCAGCCAAAACCATGGGGCCGGCCAGCGCGGAGAAAGCCTGAGCCGGGCAGCGCGGCGGAGCAGATCATAGCGTGTGGCGCTATCTCAAGTCCGCGTTCCTGGTCAGCGTCGACGTGCCGAGCCTCGGACGTGTTCCCATCAATGCTCTCGGCGCGGCGGCGTTTGCCATTCTTGGGTTCGCCGAACCGGCCTTCTGGTTTGTCGGACTGGCCGTCGAAGCCGCGATCATTCCTGCCCTGGCTTTTAACCCGCGTTTCCAGAAAGTCGTGGAAGCGCAGTCTCTGCAACTGTCCCAAGGCGACGCCGACCAGAAGCGCCAGGCGCTCGTGAAGCTGCTCGAAAACACCGCCCAGCAGCGCCTCTGGGCGCTGGCGAAGAAATGCAACCAGGTGCTCGACGTCTACCGCAGCCAGCAGGCGGAAGACTACATCATCGACAGCAACGATCAGGCCCTGAAGAATCTCGAGTGGGTCTACCTCAAGCTCCTGGTCGCGCGCCATCACCTGTTGAATCCCTCGAGCGAAACCGAACAGAGCCTGGAGAAAAAGATCAAAGAACTGGAAGACGATCTTCGCGGCGGAGAGGAAACAGAATCGCTCCGGCAATCGAAGCTGGCGACTCTCAACATCCTGAAGAAGCGCCTCACGACGATGCACAAGAAGCAGCAGACTCTTGAAGAAATCGAGAGCGACCTGACACGCATCGACAACCAGGTCGACCTCATTCTGGAAAACGCTACCATCCAGCAAAAGCCGCAGACCATCTCCGCCGACATCGAACTCGCCAGCGACCTGCTCGGCGGATCGATCTTCGGTGACGACGAGTCGGCCATCAGCGACCTGGATCAGACCTACGGCGGTCACGAGGCCAAACCTCAGAAGGAGACGGCCTGATGGCCACCCCGGAAACCGGAACCACCCCACAAGCTCCCCGCGCCAACCTGCCGCAGTGGGCGCTCGACGCTGTTCAGCTGTACGAAAGCAATGCCGCAAATCAGTTCATCATCTTTGGAAACGTCAATGACCAGCTCGTGATCCCCTCTCCCACGCCCCACCTCGGCGGCTTGACGGATTTCCTTCTGCAGGTCCTCCTGCCGCAGTTCGATGTCGTCCTGAGCTACGACATCGGCAATGGGATTCGCGTCGAAAAGGGGGGCGAAGTTTTCTCCAAGTGGCCTCAGATCAAGGAAGACCCCACTCTCCCCAAGGCCCCTCGGCCCGCGGTCGAGACGCTGACGCGCTACTTCCGCTTCACGGCTAACCTGGCGCGCCTGAATCGTGAGCGCGTACAAGTCGGATGCGTCATCAAGAGCGCCGACCTGCTGGCGCCGGCTCTGCAGGGCGGCTTCGATTACGATCTGAACGCACTGGCCAGCCTGATTCGGGATTGGTCGAGCGAGAGCTTACTCGCCGGTCACTCGCTGGCCACGTTTCTGGTCTCGGAAAATCTGAACGATCTCCATCCGCTCGTCGTCAACAACCCCCGTGCCGCCCGCATTAAGATCGCGCTGCCTTCGCCCGACGAACTGTCCCAGGCGTTCACCTTCCTCAGTCCCGCCTATCCCTGTGCCCTGAAGGAATTCTCCGGACAGCTGCAGAATGTGGCCCAGCAGTTGGCCGGTTCCACCCTCGGTGCCGTCGAAACCATGCTCAAGACGCGCGAACATGCCCGCCAGTGCCTGATCCCCGACGATCTCGTGAAGTTGAAAAAGCAGCTGGTCGAGAAGGATTGCAACGGGTTGATCGAATTCATCGAATCGAGTCGCACCCTCGATGACATCCACGGGCAGGAAAAAGTGAAAATCTGGCTCCGCCAGGACATCGCATTGTGGCAGAAAAGCGAGGTGGCGGCGCTTCCCAAGGGATACCTGCTCTGCGGGCCGGTGGGAACCGGCAAGACCTTCATGGTCGAGTGCCTCGCCGGGGAGGCTCGCGTGCCCGTCGTCAAGCTCAAGAACTTTCGCGACAAGTGGGTAGGCAGCACCGAAGGCAATCTGGAGCGCATCTTTCGCCTGTTGCAGGCACTGGGCCGATGCTACGTTTTCGTCGACGAGGCGGACCAGGCCATCGGCCGGCGCGACGCTGGCAGCGGTGACTCCGGCATTTCCGGCCGCATCTATTCCATGCTCGCCGAAGAAATGGGCAGCAGCAACAGCCGTGGAAAGCTCATTTGGATTCTTGCCTCCAGCCGCCCCGACCTCATTGAAGTCGATCTGAAACGTCCCGGCCGCATCGACGTGAAGATTCCCTTGTTCCCAACCACCACGGCACAAGAAAGCTTCGGACTCATTCGCCTGTTGTGTCAAAAGCGGGGGATCGACATCCCGGAATCGGAGTTCTCCGGCTTGCAAGCGAACATTCCCCTGCTGCTCACGCCCGGGGCCGCCGAGACTCTGGCCGTCAAAATCTATCGATGGGTGCGCACCTCAAATGCTTCCCCTCTCGACGCCATGCGCGCCTGTCTATCGGACTACCAGAATCCCGTGCCGCTCGAAACGCTTGAGTCTCAGATCCGTCTTGCCGTCGCGGAAGCGAGCGACCTGGAGTTCGTTCCCCCAGCCTTCCGTTCTTCGCCGTCCGGCGCAAGCCACGCCAGGGGCTTCGAAAACGATAGGTGATGCACGTTCACCCTAACGTTTTCAACGTCGGCGCCTCATTTCGCCAATGGAGACAAGGTCAGCTGGAAACCCGCCGGTCGCCCCATCGAGGCTATAATCTGAAAGGGAGATTGGTGGGTGATCATCAAGACGATAGCGCTTTCTTCGGCACTGGCCGCTTGCCCTGCAGCGTCACGGCAACCGGCGGCGTGTGTACGAGTCGAACCTGTGGCCCCCGCTCGTCATGCACCTGAATTGCCGGAGCAGCGAGAACCAGACCATCCGGCTCACGAGGACCCTTCGCAGATGTACCGTGGTTTGGTCTATTCAAACGGCACGAGCTCCGCCGTCACCGTTGACTCCGGCGCTTCGGGTTTTGGGGCACGGTTTCCGTCGTCGATTTGGCCAGAGAATAACTTGATCATTGTTTCGTCGGTTGACGATCTGCAAGTCATTAGCGAGCGACTGGTTCCGATACCTGAGCTTCCCAAATTGAATGTTTCGCCGAAAGTATCGAAGCATATGCCGAATCCATCAACGATTCAGATTCGAAAGTCGATCACGAGACGCCAGCGCTGATGGCGTTGGTTGCCTCGGCTGCTCATAGCAAATTTTCCAGTTACGCCCGCAGCGTCGCATTCCAATGACCAATCACGAGTCGCCCAGGGGTTACTGGTATACGTAACGGATGTTCTTATATCGTCCGGTTCTGCGCTCACTCCAATTTTCGTTTTCAAGCCATGCACGCAACTCAGAGGGGAGATTCTCTTTGTACGCATAGTCGCCAAGGTAAACAGTCACTTCCATCTCATCGTAGAGGACACCAGCAGCACGACCGCTCGCCCTATGATCGGAAACTTCCACCGCCAAGATGCCACCCTTGTCATCGCAACTGTCAGGCTGACAGAACTGGATCACTGCAACATCGCCTCGCAAATATCCTCTCTCGTCGGTGTATTTCTCAAACTCTGAAGCTCTCTGGCCGAACAAACGCTGCTTGATGTTTTTCAACCCAACCTCGCCTACTGACGCGTGCCAATCCGGGCTGCTATTGGATGACGATGCCGTCTTCGGGGTATGGGCATCGCTCGCTCGAGCCTGGGTTGCAACTGCGCGCGTGGGCGCAGATGCACGACTGGTTATCTCATCCATAACGGGACGCACTACATTGTCTTGGGGGCCAGCTACTCGACAATCGCTCAGCACAGGCATCACCGGATTCGCAGCAATGCTCATGTTGCCCATGTACTCGCCGGTTGCCTGTACAGCCTCTCCCACATGGTAGAGGGAGAGGACCTCTGCGCTTTCGTCTTCCTTCATTGCACAGAGTAGGTTCTTGTCCGGTTGTTGCTCATCCGAGAGGACAGCAAATACCCTAGACCGCATACCCGCATAGCCGAAACGCTCTACTTTGCCCTGCACGAACAATTGGGTGCCAAGCAGAACGTCGCGTGTTCCCACGATCAACGCAACGCTGTAGGTTCGCCCATCTTCGATTGCACCGGTTCCAGACAGGTCCGGCGTAAGACGCAGTTCATGATCTTGTGGTTCGGCAGAACGTGTGGATTGACTACTGGGTTCGCTCTCAAACCCACCCTGGACAACAGGCGCAGCGTGTTTCTTGGAGACTAGGTTCAAAAGCCAGGTATAAGCCAACAGCATCATCACGAGACCAGCAATCACACTTGAGACGGTGATCGCACGACGCGGGTTGGTTCTCAAGTTCTCCAAGAAAGCCGAGCTGCGTGTCAATCCACAACTGATGCACCTGGCTGGATACAGGGGAATGACCAGCAGCCACAGACCGAAAGTGATCACGACCATGAACAGCGTGCCGAATCCCAGCGCCCTTTTGAATCCTGAAGGTTTCCCGCAGTTGGGACAGTAGATCAGCTCCATAACAATGCCCCTCGGAACGTCGCCAAAATCACTCGATTACGGTTCCATCCCTCACATCGCCCGCCACGGGAGCTCTGGGGTTGGATTCTTTCAACGGCATTGTCAGCTTCTGAGTCGCTTGGGCTCCCATTGGCGAATAAACGAAGATCGTGATCAATCCAACGTTGTCCGCACCCATGAACGGCACCTGCGGGAAACTGTAGGCGCGGGAGGATCCGTCGCAGTCGCTGCCTCTCATCATGGCCGCCTGCAGGACGCCCAAGTCCGGTGCAGGTTTTCCCGTCACTTTCACCATGACGAGCAGGTTCCCCTGGGTCGGATCGTAGGTGTAGGCTTTCCCGCGTATGGTCACGCCTCCGTCCACCTTGCCTTTGAAGAACAGCAGACTGTTGGACCCGATGTTTTGCGAGAGGTCATTGCCATCTAGATCGCACACCGCTTTAGGGGTGACCGAAAAAGTGATTTCGTACTTTCCGGGGAAGAAACCTGGCAGTCCGAAATCCTGCGGCGCAAAACTGATGCTGCGGATCGTGATCGTGCCGGGGAAACGGCCCGCGTCGAAGACCTGTTGGTAAGTTCCGTTTCCAATATCGCCGAACGGCATGACGTTCGGTAGATAGTATGTCGTTGGAATCGCCAAAGCTTTATTCGCGCTGAACGCTTGTGGAGCGAGCATCGACACCGCGATGAGCATGGGCAATAGCCGAAGCAGAGTTTTCATAGGGAGGTACCTCTCGGTTGCGACATTCGAGAGTTCCAGGGGGAGACGAGAGAAAGCGTAGGCGGCCAGGATGCCGTTGTCAACCATTGATAAACAGAGGGATGGATGCAACTAGGACTGGGAATCACAGGAAAGGAGACCAGTCCCCTAGATGCAAACTTGCAGTTCCAGCCAGAGACACCAAAACCAGACTAAGGTGCAACGCCTGAATTCGTGAACTGAGCCAACCACTAGGGGTTAGGCTGGAGCCGACGATCGGACTTGAACCGATGACCTGTCGATTACGAATCGACTGCTCTACCAACTGAGCTACGTCGGCCTGTGTCGATTTTAACAGGGGACAGGTCAGCGATGACAGGTCCTAGGCCCGGTTTCAGCAGACAAATCACCGGTGAGTCGTGGACCTGCCTTCTAGGCCGCCCGGGCCAGCGCCTGGTACTCGTCATCCGACTGCGCCGGCAGCAGCACCCACAGCGTGTAGATGCCGATCGCCGTCCCGATCGGCAGGTTGAAGAGCGAGATGAATCCCACCACCAGCGTCACCACCCGGGCCCACTGTTCGCGCTGCAACAATCCCCAGCCCGCGATGAACCCCACCGCCGCCTTGATCAGGATCAGCCCTCCGACAAACGTCAACAACGGGCCGAGCCAGACCTTGATCTCCGGCGGAGGACCGGGTGAGTGGAACGCGTTTCCAAAAATCGTGTGCGAGACAATCTCCACCGCGACGCCCCCCAACAGCGTGAACGCGGAATATGCCAACCAGAGAATTCCCAGGAGTCGCACATGCTCCTGCACACGATTGCGACGATAGACGAGGCCAATCACCGGCTTGCCGCAGCGCGCGCACGTTTGCTGTCCAGTTTGCAGCTGCGCGCCGCATTGATCGCAGAACATAGCTTCTCCTCCCGGATCGCACAAAGTCTGCTCGATGTTGTGTACGGATGCAAGGGCCATGGGGTTCCAGGCAGTTCTCAGTTCTCAGTTGCTGTCACGATCGTGGGGGTTCACTGAGAATTGCTCCTAAACGAAAAGGCCGCCCGGCAACGTGGGCAGCCTTTTCTTCAAGGGAGAATAGTTCCAACGGAGGTTTGGTCCATCAGAACTTTCTGCCGGAATCTTATGAGCCTTAAAAGCGGGGTGTCAAGGAAAATCTATGAATTAAATATCTTTGTTTTCAGATAGTTACAAAAAATGTCCACAAGTCGGCAAACCGCCCCAAAATGCCCTAAATCACCCTTTTCCCTGCCCTAAGAACATTTAATTGAGTGACTTACCGTCGCCGAGATGCCCGTTCCAGGCTCTCGTCCAGGTGCAGAGAGATGATTTCCATGTCCTCGGGACGGTCGAAAACGCGGTTCGGGTAAACACGCTTGATCAGGATGCGGACGCCCCCAAAAGCGACTCCCGCAACCAGCGCCAACCCCACCACAATGCAGCACAGAAGAATGGCATTGAAGAGAAAGTTCGCCACGTTATCTTTCTTTGTGGCGTACGTGTTCTCATTCCACGTGACGTCTGCTTCATAGCTGATTGAGGAGAGCAGGGACTTAGCCTCGCGCAGCGAGAGCGGGCCGGCAGCAATCACCACGATCGGACCCGTGCGCTTGTCGAAGAACGGACCGATATCGAGGATTGGAGTCGTGCCCGGCTGCGCGCTCACTTGATGCGCCGCGTCGATCTGGCGCAGCTTTTCCGCGGCGATCTGCGGCGTCGGGTACGAGATCAGCATCAGCGTCGACTCGCCCGCGCTGGCCGTTCCCTTCGCAATCACCACTTCCGCGCCCGACTTGAAGTCGACCGTCGAACTCGGCAGCGGTGATCCGACTCGATCCAGCGTCGTAGGACCAAGAATGTACTTCGCCTGCTTGACCTCGAACTGGTGAGGAAGGTAGTTTTGCAGCGAAGGCAGGTTTCCTGCATTGCCCGCCGGCGCCGGCAGCAGTCCTGCCAGTTCCCGCAACTCCGCCGCCGACATCACCCCGAGCTTGTCAAACACCGCATCCACCAGGATGTTTCCCTGGTAGAACAGAATCCGGTTGTTCAGCGAACAACCCTGTCCCCCGATTTGCTCTTCCAGCATGGCGGGTGTCTTGTAGTAGGTAAAGGCGCCGTAAGCACCACTCGCGTCCGCGAATACCGCGGCTTTGATCACCACCTTGCGGCCGTCATCGCGGCCGTAGTTGGCTTTTTCCAGCTTCTGGAACCCGTATTCCTGAAGCACGAGCGCATTGGCCGCGTCCGCCTCCGCGGGATCGCTGCTCTTGACGACGGTGTCGCGAACCTGCCATCCGGCGAATTGTCCGGGGAGCACGGGAGTCGTGGCCTCAGCCGGCTCAGCCGCCAGCGCAGCCGATGCCAGGAAGACGTGGAAGAATGCGATGCGAAGCAGATGCATACGTGCCGGGCACACGACAGCCCTTGATACTTAGACTACTGGGACGCTGGGAAAGTTTCCAGCACCGAACCGGGCCGTTGGTTGAGGCTGGAGTACTGTTTTCCGCTACTTCTTCAAACTGCTGTGGCTGGCCACGCACAGCCACTTGCTGTCCTGATAGACCCAGGTGTCGGTGAAGCGGCCGAAGTGCTCGTAGGGCTTACCCGCGTATACGCCCTTGGTGTGATAGTCGCCGGTCACGATTGCCGTGCTGGCATACATCTCCACCTGCACGTTCTGGATGCTCATCAGGCTGGGCTTGAACTTGGGATCGGCAAAGTCCGCCAGAAATTTCCCACGATTGCTGACCTCTCCGTCAAACTCGGTGTTGATGAACCTGTCGCCAATCATGGCGGCGATAGCCGCCGAATCACGATTGACCTGCGCCTCATTCCACATTCGTTCAAGCGCGACCAGGTTGGCCTGCGTATAGGACGCATCTTTAACCGTCTGCGCCAACGCACAAGCCGCTGCAAGGAACAGATAACATACGATCGATTTGCTCATGGGTTGCTCTCGCTTCAGCCGCTGGAGAGGGGTGTTCCGGCATGGTTTGCAAGAAACGATAGCAGCCGCCCATGACCCCCAGCCATCGAAATACACGAGAGAGACGTTACCGATGTCACCTCCCCGCTATCCCGCGAGTTGAGCCGCTCCACGTCGCGGTGTGAGGAGGGCCAGAACTGCGGCTACCGCAAATAACGCCAGCACGTCACCCCAGAGATGTCCCACGTGTTCCGGGTTTGCCAGCGCCTGCGCCCCCATGATCCCGGCGTGTACGACGCTCGACCACACCGTGAACCAGATCAGGCTCAGGTGCGCGAGCGGTTTACGGGAAGCGATCAGCAGGAACACCCCCAGCGTCGCATACACGCCCAGAATCATCTGCAGGTAGTGCGGAGTAGGGCCCGTATGCCACGACCACCCCGACGGCCAGATAATGGTGAGCGGGTAGATCCCAAAGATGAAGATCAAACCCACGAGTAGTAACGCGATGCGCAAGTACTTGGTGCCGTCATGCTCGGCCATGTTTTCTCTCCTCTTAACGAGTTGAACCAAGTTGCGGCTGGGGAATCACGATCTCCTCAACCGGTTTCCCGCGTGTCAACGCGCAGTTTTGCCTTCTTATTACGTGCGAAATTCCGTCATCGGGCCCGTCGGATAGAGACCGTCCTCCGTCGCCGGATGGCTTCATGCCTGATCGTAGAACTTCAATGCCATTGCCCCGTGAGTTGCCGCTCCGCCGGCGCGCAAGGCGGCCGCGATCAGCGAGCTTTCGGTGATCTCTTCGCGAGACGCACCCGCGCGTTTTGCGGCCTTAACGTGCACCTCGATGCAATACGGACATTGCGTCGTGAACGCCACGCCCAAGGCAATCAGCTCGCGATACTTCCTCGGGATGGCTCCGTCTTCGCGGCCCACAATTTTGTCCAGGTTGAGCCAGGCGTTGAATTCGGTGGGCGCGAGCTTCCCCATCTCCTTCAGAAGTCTCAAGTCCCCGACATCGTGATAGTGCTCACTCATTTGGGCCTCCTCTGCGGCCATGTTCCTGCTCGGCAGGACGATTACGACTTCCCGAGAGTACCGGTTGAATCGCCCTGGAACAAGATGGCACATATGACATTGTACATAGGTGATTAAGCCAACCCGACGCGCGACCGTGCGGAACCGCGAAGAAATCTTGCCCTTTGCACCGGAGGGAACGGAGAAACCCGGGCTATTGACCTTCGTCCTTGTCGCTCTTGCTCGCCACTTTCACGCCGCTCAACCCGCCGGCGTACTTCGCGACGCCGCGATAGAGGGATTCGGCAATCCGCTCCCGTTGTTCCGCGGTCTGCAGTTTGCGCGCATCCGTGGGATTGGATACGAACGAGATTTCCGCCAGGATCGACGGCATGTTGGCCCCGATCAGCACGATGAACGGCGCCTTCTTGATGCCCCGGTTGCGAATGCCGGCGCTATGTAAGGACAATCCGCCGTACAGCGATTCCTGCACGTCGCTGGCAAACTCGCGCGATTCGTCGATCTTGTCTTTCAGCGCAATCTTCTTTACCAGGTCCTGCAGCTCATGGATCGATTTCTCGGAAACCGCATTCTCGCGCGCTGCCACTTCCAGCGCTTCCGGCGACGACGTGAAGTTCAAGTAGTAGGTCTCGACGCCGCGAGCGTCCGAATCGCGGCTTGAATTGGCGTGGACGGAAATAAACAGGTCGGCCCGCTCTCGGTTGGCGATGGCCGTCCGTGTTTCGAGCGGCACGAACGTGTCGTCCTGGCGGGTGAAGACAACCTCAGCTCCCAGTCTCGATTCCAGCAATTTCCCCAGCCGCTTGGCCACATCGAGCACCAGATCTTTCTCCAGCAGTCCATTCGGCCCGATGGTCCCCGTATCATGGCCCCCGTGGCCCGCGTCGATCACGATCTTGCCGATCTTTAGGCCGAGAGCGCGGATCAGGGAGCGATCGCCTGCGGCCGTGGGGCGCGCCTCGCGGCCTTGCAGGTCTGCCGTGTCCGCGGCGGGTGCTGTACGCGACTTTTTTCGGCCCGCAGCAGCCTTCGACTTCCGCGTTTTCGAATCCCCGTCCGAGATCTTCTCTCGCTGTGCCGGTGTGACCTCAGGGCGCAGTTGATTCGGTTCCAACGTTGCCACCGTGGTGGGCGCCTCGTCCTCCGCTTCCACGATCGTCTTTGGGATCTTCCGATTCGTCCCTGGGACAGTCACCGTGGTCCTTACCACTCCGATCCCGGACACAGGTTCTGCCCCTCCCGAAGCGGTCGGGGGAGCATCGGGGTGGGCTTTTGCCGCTTCCTTCTCAACCGGCTTGGATTTCGAAAACCGGATGCTCGTCGCCCCCGATTTGCCATCCGTCGCCTCGGGGGACTTCGAGTCCTCGTCCTCGGCGTCCGCGTGCCCGGTGGAGTCGCTCTTCGTGACGGCTTCGCGCGTCTCGTCCGATGTGTGGCCGGATTCGCTGGCCTTCGCCATCAGCGTGGCCCGGCTCTGCCTGCCATGAACGTCGATAATCAGGCGATAGGGGTTCGGCAGCAGAAACGCGTCGTAGCTGGCCAGGTCGTCCACCTCCAGCACCACCCGCGTCCGTCCCGGCTGATATTCACCCACGCGAATCTTCTTGAGAAATCCGTCGTCCACGTCGAACGTTTTTCCCACCAGCGTCGACGCCAGCTTGGTATCGCGCAGGTCGAAGAAAACGCGGTCCGGATCGGCGATTCGCTGCGAGTCAAACTTTACTTCCTGCTCGACATCGATCGCCACCCGCGTATAGTCCGGCGTCGACCAGTGGCGAATTCCGGTCACGCGCGGCAGCTTGCTGCGTCGCGAGCTGGCCTCGGCAGCCTGCTCCGGACTCGCAGAGCGGCCCTTCGACGCCGTCGTGCTCGCCGCCCGCTCGCGTTCCATGTCTTCAGCGTTGCTGTCGAGTTCTTTGATCGCTGCCCGGCTGTCGTCGGCCAGATGGTGACGCGGATAGCGCCGAAGAAATTCCTCAAACGTCGTCCTCGCCTCTTCTGGATCGTCCAGATCGTCTTTGTAGACTTCCCCAATGGTGAACAGCGCGTCAAATCGATATTTGCTGCCCGGATATTCCTTGCGCAGGAACCGATACTGCTCGATGGCTTGCCGCAGGATCTTGTCGTCGTCGAACTGCCGTCCCATTTCGACCATCAACTCGGCCGTGGCGACGACACTTGGATCGGCCTTCGAAGCAGTCGGCGCGCCGAAGTACACGGCCCGATAGGCGTTGATGACGCGCTGATATTCACGCCGCGTGCGCTCATCCGCCGGGCGCCCGTTCAGCGCTTCGCGCATTCGCTCGGCCGTGGCAAAGTGCTGACGCGCCCAGGCATCGTTGTGATGTACTCGCGCTGAAGACAACAGTGGAAGCAGCACCACCAGGAGAGCGGCACTGAAGCGCAGGGCCCGCGGGCCTCGGACTAGGGTCGTAGAAACCTGGGTCTTCACGTACGTTCCCGGTTGCGGGACAGGCCCTTTGGCCTGTCTCCTGTGGGCCGGGCATTCCTGCCCGCCTTCACCATGCCCCTCCCGTACCACGCGGAAGAAGCTGGGTTACTCGGTGTTCGTAATGAACAGCACGCCGCGAGCGTCGCGCTGCACTCGTACCGGGTCCCGTACCGGATTGCCAATGATGTACGAGCCCGGCCCCATCCCGCCAAAATACAGATTCGTAATCCGCTTCACGTAGTTCCGTGTTTCCGCGAAACGCGGGATACCCGCGCTCCGCGCCACCGCGCCCGTTCCGGCATTATAAGCCGCCAGGGTAAGAGGGACGTTCCCGCGATAGTTTTCCAACAGTTGCTTTAGATGCCGGACCCCCGCATCCACGTTCTGCTCTGGATCGAAAGGATTTGTCACATTCAGCGACCGCGCCGTCCCGGGCATCAGCTGCATCAGGCCCATGGCTCCCTTGCGCGACACCGCGTTAGGGTTGTAATTCGATTCCACCTTCACCACCGACCGCACCAGGTTGGGATCGACATTGTGCCTCGAGGCCGCCTGTACGATCGCAGCATCAATCTCCTGCTCCGTGAACACCCGGTTGCTTCTCACGTTGAGACGGGAACCGCCATCCAGATAGCTGTTGACTTCCGTGGCTGCCGACCGTGCCGCGCGAATTGCGGCTCCGCTCGTCGGAACCGGCTTCCAGCGATGCTCTTTGGAACTCCAGTACGACAAACCCGGCCGTGATGGAGCTGGTATCGTTGATTTTGACGGGCTGACCGGCAATTCGTCGTTGGTATAGATCGTCCGGCCGTATTGGTCCGTGGTGGCGGCGATCATCCCAGTTCCGGTCTCCGAGCGAGCCTGTATCGGAAACGTGAGAAAAGAGGCCGCGGCTACCACGGTGGCCATCAGGGCAGTTGGCATGCGCATCTGCATATGGGTATTCCGTTGACCAGAAGGCACACTCACTCCTTCGGGCCCACCTTCCCACAGCCTGACGGAGAATCAGAACCAGAGTATGCCGATTATAGGGCGGCACGGGGGCGGGAGCAATCTCTCCAAAGGTCCTTGAACCACTGGAGTAATCTGCGTAAGTTACTGATGGGCCTTGCCTTGTTGAAGCACGAACAGTGCGGCGGGCTTTGCCGGACTCCGCTTCGGGCCACGAGCTTCGAGCACCAGCCAACCTGGATTCCTCGAAGCTCGTAGCTCGAAGCTCGTAGCTGACGTTCTACTCTGACTTCTGACTCATGCCTTCCTCTACAATCTCCCTGCGCCCGGTCAGGGGTTAGACTTGCTATCTGACCTCTGCATTCGAAATGAATTCTCAATCTCTACGCCGACTCTTTGATGACGTTCGCGCCCACCGCCTCTCCCCCGACGATGCGGTCGATCGCCTCCGCCACCTCCCCTTCGAAGACCTCGGCTTCGCCAAAGTCGACCATCATCGCGTTCTCCGCCAGGGCATGCCCGAAGTGATCTTCAGCCAGGGCAAGACTCCCAGCCAGGTAGCCGGCATCTTTTCCCGCCTCGCCGAACACGGCGGAAACGTCCTCGCCACTCGTGCCGACGAGCGCCAGTACGAAGCCGTAGCCGCCAAAGTGAAGAAAGTTGAATACCGGCCCCTGGCCCGCGCCATCGTCTTGAAACGCGACCGCAAGCGCTACGGCAAGGGCGTCATCGCGGTTGTGTCGGCCGGTACGAGCGACATCCCGGTAGCCGAAGAAGCCGTAGTCACTGCGGAACTCATGGGCAACACCGTCCAGCACATCTACGACGTAGGAGTAGCCGGCATCCACCGCCTGCTGGCCCACCGCGGCGCCTTGACCAAGGCCCGCGTGATCGTCGTTTGCGCCGGAATGGAAGGCGCGCTCCCCAGCGTAGTCGGTGGCCTGGTCGGAGTCCCGGTAATTGCCGTCCCCACCAGCGTCGGCTACGGCGCCGCCTTCGAAGGCCTGGCAGCTCTCCTCGGCATGATGAACTCCTGCGCCTCCAACGTCACCGTCGTCAACATTGACAACGGCTTCGGCGCCGGATACGTCGCCTCGCTGATCAACCGCAAGTAAGCTCTACTTCTCCCACGATTGTTGCTGCGGACTCCGCACGGCCACGCGCGTCGCGGGTAGTGTCCCCTGCTATACTCCCGCGCATTGTGCCCCCTCGCCCCTTTCGCCTCTGCTTGCTCGGCTTCGGAAACGTCAACTGCACGCTGGTTGATCTCTTACTGCGCAAGACCGCCGCATTGCGCGACCGCTACAGCATCATCTGGCGCATCACCGGTATCGCCTCGCGACGCTTGGGCTGGCAAGCGACCCCCGAAGGCTTCGACGCCCAATCCCTGTGTGGGTCGGACACCCTTGTCCCGCCTAAGTCCGGCGCCACAAAAAGCTGCAGCAGTCTGGAAGCCTGGCTCGAAGCAGCCGAACCCGACGTCCTCTTCGAAGCCACTTCCCTGAACGTAGAAACCGGCGAACCAGCCATCACCCACATCCGAGCGGCACTCGAACACGGAGCCCACGCCATCACTGCCAACAAGGGACCGCTCGTGCACGCCTATCGCGAACTCCGGAACCTGGCCGCGCGCCACAACCGCCAATTCCTCTTCGAGTCCACGGTCATGGACGGCGCCCCCATCTTCTCCCTGTTCCGCAACACTCTCCCCGCCGTCGAGGTGAACGGTTTCACCGGCATCCTCAACTCCACGACAAACGTAATTCTTTCGGGGATGGAACAAGGCCTCAGTTTCGATCAAGCGCTGAAGAAAGCGCAGGAACTCGGCGTCGCCGAAACCGACGCCAGCTACGACATCGACGGCTGGGATGCCGCCGTGAAAGTCGCCGCCCTGGTCAATGTGGTGATGAATGTCCCCTTGTCCCCGCAAGAAATCGAACGCGAGGGAATCCGCAACCTCACGCGAGAAACCGTGCAGGCCGCCCGTTCCGCGAACCGGCCCTACAAACTAGTCTGCCGCGCCCGCCGCAACACCGAAAGCACCGTGCAAGCCTCAGTCCGTCCCGAACAAATCCCGATCGCCGATCCGATGGCACTGGTGACCGGCACGTCGTCCATCCTCCGCTTTGAAACCGACATCTTCACCGGCCTCACCATCACCGAAGAAAATCCCGGCCTCCACGCGACCGCCTATGGAATGCTGGCCGACTTCATCCGCGCGGCAAGCATGTAGCGCCGCCGTCCGGGCTGTCGGGCCGGCGTCTCGCCCGCCAACGAAAACTACGGCGACTCCACCTCGAAGTCGATCCACTGCGAGGCCATCTTATGTTTCTTCTTCGCCAGGTTGTCGGTCACGACCACCTGCAGAGCGTAATCACCCGGCGGAAACTTCGCTCCCAAAGTCAGCCGGCCGCTGGCTGCCAAACGGGTGGCTGCGACATTCTCAGGCCAATGCACGGGCAAGGGTTCACTCCGCAAGATCTCGTTGCCGTCGTGGAAAAACCGCGTTTCCACACTGACGTTAGGCTGCTGGTCTGCCCCCTTGCGGGCATTCAAGATCTGGAACGCCCACTTGATCTTCTCCCCCGGCTGGAAAATTCGGATCGCTTCATTACCCTTGGGATCAACCGCCGCCTGGCTGCCATCCGCTGGGGTCTTTGCACTATCGGACGCGGGTGTCAATTGGTTCAGCAGGATTCCCGACAGCGCAAGATGACCACGCTTCATGTCCGGCACATCCACGAACTGGTTGGCCGACCCCATCTTCTGCGAAGCTGTATCCCGCACCGCGACCCGCATCTGGTACGGTCCCGGCCGCTGCACGCCATGCTGCAGCGTCAAAAGGACCCCATTCTTGAGCGCCTGCTGGTAGCCGCGCTCGGTGGCGCGCAGCGTGTACGTCTGCTGCGTGTCGTCGACCGCCAGGCCGTTTTCGTCGAACGTAATCGCGACCGCATCCAGTACCGCTTTGTGCGTTCCGTCGGCTTCATGGGTGAACGTCAGATCGTTGCCGTCGACATAAAGCAGCGTTGTGATGATCGACTTTTCAAAATAGGAAAAAAGCGTCGTCATCCGCAAATGAATGTCGTTCGCGCTGAAGGGAGAAACCAGCACCTTCGCAAACTGTTGCTCGCGTGACATCGGCAGATCGTCGCGCTCGCGGCCGGGAAAGCCGAAAAAGCCGGTGCGCGACCGTACCCTCACCCCCGGCCGTTTCACCTGCACCTTGACGCTGTGAAACTTCCAGCGCGAGTTCTTCTCGTCGAACGTGCTCGCCGGCGGATGATAGGCGATCAGGTAGTAGCTCCCCGAATCATCCACTGCTTCCCGGATCGCGCCCACGATGTCGTTGTGGAAGACGAACGTTCCGCCCGTTTCTTCGGCCAGGTATTGCATGCCTTCCTGCGACGTAAGGCGGTCTTCCCGAATTCCGGCCAACCCATTCGGCAACGCCGGTCCGCCGGCAGCCTCCATGTTGTGGGCATTTCGCAGTGGATTGTCGGCAATATCGAACATCAACGTTCCAACTCCGCGCGGATCGACGGTATAAAACACGACGGCCGCACGCTCCGCAGCGTCAGTAAGCTTCCGCAGGCTCTGCTTCACCCGCGAGTAGTCGCACGTCCACGAGTTCGAGGACTCGAATCCCCCGCCCCGCGGCCCCTTCTGGAACGGCCGCGTCGGAATCACGCCCGGTCGCTCGAACATCTGCATGCTCTCGGAAAACAGAACCAGCGCCTTGCGCCCCGGCAAGTCGCGCAATCCCTGTACGATATATCGGATCGCCGCCAGCGATCCCACCGTGCTGCCGGTCACCACCGAGCATGCATCCTCAGGCTCGCTCACGGTCGCGGCGAGACTCGCATTCACCCCGCCGCCCGCCACCGTGCCGCTGTCGGCGCTGGAGCGCTGCGAGAGTTCTCCCGCCCCCATCGCCGGAAGAGTCAAAGTCGCATTCGCGTCGAACGCAGGCGCCGGATTGATGGGCACGAAACTCCCGGCCCGCCCACGGAAGTTGAATCGAACCCTGTCAATCCCAGCGTAGAGCAACCGCTTGTCCGTCGTGAACTGCTGCAGCGCCCCGATCCCCGCCCCTGTGCGGACAATCGCCACCAGATCCCCCGGCTGCATGTCCTGATCCACAAATTTCTTCAGCGCCGTGCGCACATAGGCAATGCCAGTTGGAGAGAGCCCCAGGTCGTCCACCACCAGCGCAATCACCCGATGGACCTGCTCCGGCTTCAACGCAACCGGCGGAATCGGCACGGGAGGTTCATTCTTCGGCCGCGGACCGGCGACTGCCCCCTGCGTGCCCAACCTGACCCCCGCCGTGACGTAGCTGAAATTCGTAATCTTCTGCGGCACGCCGTCCTGAAGAACCTCGAAATCCTCAGCCTTCAAATCTGTAACCGACCTGCCCTTCGAATCCGTCACCACCGCATCCATCTGCACCAGGTTAACGTTGATGCGAACCACAAACCCGGTCGATTCCGCCGCCGGGCTGGGGCTGGACACGATCGTCTGCGCAAGGAGATTCGAACAAGTCAGCACGGCCAGAAATGCAGCTGTAATGCGGCGCATGGCACCTGACTTAAGCAGGGAATAAGAACAACCGCATGCCATTGTAAGGACAGTGTCTCGGAAGTCGCAATCTTCGATTCCACCACGTCGTAACGTCACCTAAGAACAGTGAATGGACACTGTCAGCTAGGCCACTGGGCAATCTCGAAGTCGATTTCCTGCCTGGCGGAAAACGCCCGGCACCCCAATGGCCCTCCGACGCTGTCCTTTCGTGACGCTGCAATTCGCCACTCCAAGCGCAATCATGAGTCCATTCACGAGCAGGTCTCGCCCGAGCTATGGAATGCCCACATTGCCATCGGCAGACGAGTCCCGGTGCGCCGAGTTGCGCATCTTGCGGCAACATCATCCCGCCCGCTCAGCACTTGCTGGAAGAATCCGGCATTCTTGCGCCCGCGCCCCCGGCCACTGTCCCCACACCCAAAAAACAGCTTCAGCTTGAGCCGCCCGACGACTCCTATACCCGGATGGCAACGCTCGGCGATCGCTTGATCGCCTTCGCCCTCGACTCTATCTTCCTTTTCGGTGTGTTTGCGATTGTGGACGCGTGGGCCTTCATGCGCTGGGGCATCGTTGACGGATCAGAACTGAAGCTGACCCTGGCCGCGCTTTTGGTTGCGCAAGCCCTCAACGCCGCGACGTTCTTTCTCTATTTCTGGTTGTTGGAAGCGAGCCTCGGCGCCACCCTGGGAAAAACGATGGTCGGTCTCCGGGTCGTGCAGACCACCGAGCGCAGTCCATTCGCAGCGCTCGCCATCCGCAATCTCTGCCGTGTCGTTGACGGGCTCGCCTTTTATCTGGTGGGTGCCGTGGTTGCAGGTTGCTCGAAAATGCATCGTCGCGTGGGAGACATTTGCGCCGGCACTGTCGTCATCGAACAACACTTCGGCCACGGGGTGAAGACCGTCGCGATCACGTTTTGGGCGACCGTCCTGTCCGGCGCTGTCTGGTCTGTTCCTCAAATCTGCAAGGCCAATGCCGCGCTGCCCGCTCCTTATTTCAACCAGGTGGTGGTTCAAGTCGGTCGAGGCGAAAAATCTGTCTATTTCACGGCCGCGAGCTTCCACGTGGACGTCGGGAAGAAGTGAGTCTCTCACCGAATGGGTCAACTCATTCTTGCAGACCTGCCAGTTTCAACTCGAAGCAGCTTTTTTCGGCAGTAGCCCGTCTTTCTCCATTTGCTTCGGAACTTCTTTCACCAGGCCCTCGGCGACCTTCTTTGCCGACTTCGGATTGAACGAATCGCTGACGCCCGTCCATACCAGATCGCCATCCGGCTTGCTGGTCGCGTAGACGTTGGTCTCGACCCTTACGGTCGTGTCGACCCGCGTGTACCCCGGATCGTAAACAACGGGATATGCGGCCGCGAGATAGCCGTAAAAAGAGTAGTAGTACGGAAACGGAGCTACATACGTCGAACTGGGAACGGAGGTGACTTTCTTGTCGACTTTCAAAAGCCGCGTGACGACCACCGCGTCGATCTGATTGCTGCGGATCTGCGCACGCAGGTAGTCGAAGTCTGGCTTCGCCCCGGGGTCCGGTCGCAGCAGGATCTGGTTGCCGGGAATTGTCTGGATATCCGGCCGCCCAATCTGAGCCGCCATCTCATCCTCGAAGTCGGCGCGCACCTCGAGGTCCTGAGCGACGCCGATGACCAGGATCTTCTGGAATTTCTTTCCTTCGTAGGCGGGATTCAACCAACTCGTGACTATTTTGACGGACTTGCCATTGGCAGCCGTGAGGGCAAGCAGGAGGACGCTGAGAACAATCAAGCGGGAGTACGGCAGCCGCCGGCAGCGCGATCGCACAGGCATGTTGGACCTTTCTTGCACGCCTCGCCGTCGCCGGAAATTGTCAAAACTTACAGTGGCGCTCCTTTGCCTCAGCCCGGACTCTTGGGCGACTTATCGCGATTTCCCTCATTGACCCCGGTTCCCGGCGAACAGACGGCGCAAGCTTATGCGAACGCCTGAGTTCGCCAATTTCCAATTGTTCTGCATCAGACGTGAGATGGCCGCTATCTGCTGTTCAGCAAACTCAAATCCTCGGTAGCGGCACTCTAAGCAGACCCTCAACATCGGAAACGCTCACACCTGTCACTCATGACAGCGCTTCAAGTCGGAAGAATCGGGTAAGTTGGAATCCACTGTATTGCGGCCGTCCAGATGGCCTGGCCGTCTTGCCTGTCGAGTCGGTGCTGAATCGTCACCATGGATCATCGTCAAGCCGAACACGAAAAATGCGTACGATCGTTAGGACTGTAACCCGCACCAGAAGCGTCGCGCGACAACTCGTGCTCTGCACAGCCCTGTTTCCTGTCGCAATGGCACAGACGCCATCACCAATCCAAAGCATCGTGTCTGCTGGGAACCTCACCAGCATGCGCTGGCCGAACTTTCGGGAGTATCGTGCTTCGCTCCAGGAGTTCTACCAATTGGGTAACTATGCTCCCGCGTGGGTCCAGGGAAACGCGCCGTCAACTCAAGCGCTTGCCATGATCGAGCTCTTTCGGAACGCATGGCAGAAGGGGCTGGAACCGGAAGACTACGATGCGTCGCGCTGGGACGGCCGCATACGGATGCTGCAAAGTTCGCAGGGTCACTCCGATTTCGACGTAGCTGTTACGGTGTGCACGATGCGCTATATTTCCGATCTGCGCATCGGGCGCATCAATCCCAAGCATTTCAACTTCGGCTTAACAGTAGAGCGGAAGAAATACGACCTTGCGCAATTCTTGCGCGAGCGCGTGCTCATCGCGTCCGACATGTCTGCGGCTTTGGACGGTGTCGAACCTCCGTTCCCAGGATACAGTCGCACCGAGCAGGCGCTGGCACGCTACGTGGAACTCGCCCGCAACGATGACGGGGAGCTTCTGCCAGTTCCCGCCAAACCCGTCGACCCGGGTCAGGCCTATGCTGGTGTGCCCCGTCTGACACGCTTTCTCCATCTTGTCGGCGATCTTCCCTCAGACATCCACCCTGCCGATCCTAATGTCTACGACTCGACTCTGTCCGAAGCTGTGAAGCGCTTTCAGCGGCGACACGGTCTCGACGACGACGGACGCCTTGGCCCTGCCACCGTGAAGCAGCTAAATGTGCCCTTGAAGGAACGTGTTCGCCAGTTGCAGCTCACCTTGGAGCGCTGGCGTTGGCTGCCGGCCGAGTTCTCTGCGCCTCCGATCGTCGTCAATATTCCCGACTTTCGTCTCAGAGCCCTTGACGAAAACAACAATATCGCTCTCCAAATGCGGGTGGTCGTTGGCAGAGCCATGCGCACGCAAACGCCAGTCTTTTCCCGTGACATGACGTTTATTGTTCTGCGTCCTTACTGGAATGTTCCGCCCGGTATCTTCCGCAGAAGCGTGCTGCCCGCCATTCGGCGTGACCGCAATGAGGTTGCACGCAAACACTACGAAATCACGACCCTCGACGGCAAAGTCGTCACGGCAGCAGAAGTGTCGGACGATGTGTTGGCACAACTGCAGGCGGGCAAGCTCGCCGTTCGTCAGAGGCCGGGCAGCGATAATGCGCTTGGACTCATCAAATTGATGTTCCCGAACGAATATTCCGTCTATTTGCACAGCACGCCGCAGACTGAGCTGTTTTCGCGGAGCCAGCGCGACTTCAGCGCCGGATGCATTCGCGTCGAAGAGCCCGCTGAACTCGGAGCGTGGGTCTTGCGCAACAATCCGGGGTGGAGCCTGGAACGCGTGCAGCAGGCGATGCAGAACGGCAGCGATAACGTCACCGTAACTCTAGCCCGTCGCGTGCCCGTTTTTATCGTTTACGGAACTGCCCTCGCCTACGAGAACGGGGAGGTCCACTTCTACGGGGACATTTACAAACACGATGCAGCCCTGGCTCAGGCGCTGGCGAAAGGATATCCGTATCCGTAATCAAGAGAAACACTACCAGCGGCGGACCCGCCCGACATCGACGTGGACGAAATCAGAAGCAGCGTAGTATCCCACCCCACCCCGGCGGAGCCTCAGGGCGGCATCGCGAAGCTCGGACGTAGGCACTCCCGGCACGCGAATGTCGATCGCCATGGCCTGCATATGCAGGCTCTGCCGGGCGACAGCATGCCCGTGGCTCCGTAGGTATTCATTGGTGCGGGGCGTTCGGTAGCCGCAGATGACGTCGATTTCCCCCTCGGAGCGACCCAAGGAAGCCATCAAATCGTGCAACAGGTCGAGAATGCGGGGATCGTATTCATGAACATCCCCGGTTCGATAGTCGCGCAGATATCGATTGATTCGGGCCTGCGCGCTGGAGTCGTAATGGTCCCCATGGCGGTAGACCACGTCGAGCCGTTCCCCAGTATGGGTATGATAAAAGCGCAGCCGGTAGGCAAGTCCGTGGGAAAGGTTTGGATTGGGGCTGGCGTTGATGAATGAGGTCAGACTACAAACAAGAACCATCCCGAGGCAGCGGCAATAGATCTGATGCAAGAAACTAAATCCTCACTTCCAGACAGAGTCCGGCAATTCTCATTCTAGCCGGTTGAGCGCAGGAGCGTCGTTGCGCTTGCGCAACGAAGCCGCTCGCTAAGCGTGTGATCTTGCGATGTTTTCTTGGGATTGACTACAACGCCCCGGCCGAAGACCGATAAACCCCGGCGCAGTTGGTTTGCGCGTCCAGAGTCTACTCGGGCCTGCGAGCCGGCATTGTTATGGATTCAGTCGGTAGTGGCTCAGTTTGAAAATTTCAAACTGAGCCACTAACATTCAGTCCGCTTCGTTGACCTTGGGATTGCAGTGGGTACGGCCCCAACGAGAAAAAAGCCGAGCGCCAAGCCGGACGTTGTGCCCCCTTCCCCGAAGGCACAGCCGGTACTGGCGCTCGGCCAATAAAGGTACTGTGTCCCGAGAAAGATAGCTCGTCTCTGACGAAAGTCAAAGGTGGGTAAAACATGATGGACTAGTAGTCCGATTTGTTCCACTGAAGTTAGCGACAAACCCATTTCCACTCACAACAACTCATTTCTGCACTCTGGTTCTGCAAAATCAATTTTCCTGCCAATGTCACGACTCCCCAATGGCGCACGCGAGTATTCCTCTGAAGCCAATGTGAGCGAAGTGGCCTGCCCGTCTTGCCCTCAGGGAATCAAGAAAAGCACTTTGACCGCAACCGTCCTTCCTCGACAATCGCAGAAAGTTTCACCCGCGTCGTTTCGTCGCGCGCCATTGGCGTCGAATTTTGAACTTCTCAGTGTGCCTTGGACCGCTCAGGGCGCTGTGAAGTCGGCACCCCGGGAGCAGTCCTATGTCAGGCCAGGTAGTTCTCTACTTCGATGATCAGGCAGACGCCCTTCGCTTCGCCTTAGCCGCCGGTTCCGTGATGGCCGGCGACGGTTCTCCCGCCACCACCGACCTCGTGCAGAAGACAGCACGCGTCACCCGCATCCGCCTCAACGCCACCAACACGGGCAAGACAAAGCAGGCCAGCCCGCCCGAACGCGTCGCCTAGCCCTGTTGTTCCGCCAAGGCGGCCTTTTGTGTCTTGACAGACCCCAAGCTCAGAGCTAACTGTATTTCCTGATCTATATCCAGACACCCGGAAGCCACAAGGGTCTAAACCCTTTGTGCTCTAGATTTTAGCTGTAAGCTCTTTGATATCAAGATTTTGCGCGCCAAGCGTAGTCTAACTCGTTGATTCCAGATATTTTGACGCGGGAAGGGGGAGGGGGGAGGGGGGTCCCCGATACCAAATGGTTAACAGCAGCGGGTGAGCCGCTCGCTGCGGTTAGAATGTCCGCACCTATGCCCATCGCTGAACAAGTTGCCTCGACCGCCCTCGACCTCGCCTGGGTCCGTTCCCAGTTCCCTTCACTGGCGCAAGCCGTTAACGGCCGCCCCGCCGTCTTCTTCGACGGCCCTGGCGGCACCCAGGTCCCGCAACGAGTGATCGAAGCGATGGCCGACTACCTGGCCACCAACAACGCCAACACCGGGGGCGCCTACCAGACCAGCCGCAATACCGACCGCATGATTGCCGAAGCGCGCGCCGCCATGGGCGATTTTCTGAATTGCCATGCCGACGAAGTCGTCTTCGGCCCGAACATGACGACACTAACGTACGCTATGTCGCGCGCCGTCGGCCGCGACCTCGAACCGGGCGACGAAATCGTACTCACGCTCCTCGATCACGATGCCAACTTTTCCCCGTGGAAGGCACTTGAAGAGAAAGGTGTGACGATTCGAGCGGCGGCGTTCAATCCCGCCGACTGCACGCTCGACATGAACGACCTCGCCCGCAAAATCACCAGCCATACCAAGCTGGTTGCGGTTGGTTATGCGTCGAACGCCGTCGGCACGATCAACAACGTCGCCGAAGTAGTCAAACTGGCGAAACAGGCAGGCGCGCTGAGCTACATCGATGCCGTGCACTTCGCCCCGCATGGAACGATTGACGTACGCGCTCTCGATTGCGACTTCCTCGTCTGCTCAACCTACAAATTCTTCGGGCCGCACATGGGCGCGCTCTACGGCAAGCGCGAGCACCTGAAGCGGTTCATCCCTTATAAGGTTCGCCCCAACACCAACAACATTCCCAACTGCTGGGAATGGGGCACGCTGAACCACGAGTGCATCGCCGGAATCAAAGCCTGCGTCGACTACTGGGAAGAACTCGGCCGCCGCGCGAAACCGTCCGTCGCGAACCGCCGTGAAGCGATCGTCGCCGCCCACGACGTGATCCGTCCCCACGAGCGCGCCATGATGGAAAAGATGATTGCGGGCCTGCTGGCCATTCCGGGATTGAAACTGTACGGCATCAGCGATCCCCGCAAGTTCGATAACCGATGCGCGACGATCGTCGTCCGCGTCGAAGGCTTCACCCCGCTCGAACTGGCGACCAGGCTCGGCGAGCGCGGCTTCTTCACCTGGGACGGCAACTACTACGCATTGAACGTAACCGAGCAACTCGGCGTGGAGAGCACCGGAGGCTTCCTTCGCATCGGCCTTGTCCACTACAACACCATAGAGGAAGTCGAAAGAATGCTGGCCGCGCTGCGGGAGATTGCGAAAATGTAAGGAACTGACGAGATCGCCGGCTCCACGCTCACGAGCGATTCGATTTCCTTGTTGGTCCAGATCGAGAACGCTTGGTGGATCGCGGATGTTGGGTCGTCGATCTTTTCCGCAGCGAAGTCTTCGGCTGAATCTCGGAGGTTGAACTGCCCTTCCCCACAATCGCCAGCTTCGCAATCCCGATGAAGAGTCCGTGCTCGACCACGCCTGGCATCGCGCTGAGAGTGCGCGCCAGCACTGGAGGATTCGCAATCTTGCCGAAGTTGCAATCGAGGATGTGATGGCCTTCGTCAGTGACGAACGGATTGCCGTCCGTCTTCATACGCAGCTTGCAGGTCGCACCGAGTGACGAGATCTTCTTCTCCAGCACAGCCTGCGCGAAGGGGATGATCTCGACCGGTAACGGAAACTTGCCAAGCGCCTTCACGACCTTCGTGGAATCGGCGACGACCACCATCTTCTTCGAGGCCGTCGCGATGATCTTCTCGCGCAGCAATGCGCCGCCTCCGCCTTTGATCAGGTTCAGGTGCGGATCGAGTTCGTCGGCGCCGTCGATGGTGATGTCGATGGACTGGTGCTCGTCGAGCGTCGTGAGAGGAATGCCGAGTTTGCGGGCCAGTTCAGCGGTCGCATCCGAGGTTGGAATGCCGATGATCTTCAATCCGGACTTCACCCGCTCGCCGAGAGCGACGACCGCAAAGTACGCTGTCGAACCGGTTCCCAAGCCAACAACGTCGCCCTCGTGGACCAGTTGCGCCGCAGCGCGTCCCGCCAGTTCCTTCTCGTTCTCGTTTGCCATGAGCCATTATCCCCGAGCGACTTTGATCCAGACCAGATATCCGGCGAGCACGATCCCGAACACCGCCAGCGAAACCGAGATCAGATCGATGACGACGCCCGCAGGTTCGAACGAGTCGGTGTCAATCTGCACACGAGTCTTGCGATAGCGCATGAGACCGGCAGCGATCAGCAGCACGCCGAATACGATCGAGATCATGCCCAACCACGCGGTCAATCCCGGAGTCGGCGCAGGTTTTCCCTGGACCTGCAGGAACTCCTGCAGAGCAATGGAAAAGCGGCCTACGGCGAATCCGAACACGATCGTGGCGACGCCGGTTCGCACCCACGCCAGAAATGTCCGTTCATTCGCCAGGTGGTCGCGGGCGCGATTGGGATTATCGGGCATGCGGGCGGAGCCCGCTATTATTCCACAGCCTTCCGCAGAAGGGCACCCACCCCGGCGAGATTGGTCAGAAGCGCGGGAGGAATCACGTGTCGCTGCTGCAGATATTCGGGCGTGTTCGAGGAGAGCCAGACCTTGCCGTGCTCATCTTCCCAGGCGAGGGCTTTGAGCGGGAGGTCGAGGGCCGCACTCGGCGCAGCGACCATCACCGGAGTCCCGCCTTTTGGGCTGCCGAAAATGAGAAGCTGCGTCGGCCGCATGGAAAGGCCAACTCTAGCGGCTTCGCCGCTGTGATCGATGCGGGCGAAAACGGTCACGCCCTTTTCCTTCAGAAGGGACTCGAGCCGCGCGAGCGTCTCAGGAACAGAGTGTGGGCTGGGAAGGTCAAGGATGCCGCGATCCATGGAAACCTCCAGAACGTAAAGGCCAGTCCTGTTAGACGAACGCGATTAGCCGAGGTCGCAAAAAGTCATCCTGCGATCATCTTGCCGAGAATTTCCTTCAGCAGCTTGGCTGCGACCATCGCGGTGAGCTGCGTGTGGTCCTGCGCGGGGTTGAACTCGACGATGTCGGCCCCGGCGATCTTGCCCGTGATGGCATGAATATGGGCGATTGCCTCGCGCACCGACAAACCTCCCGGTTCGCGATGCGAAATGCCTGGAGCAAAAGCCGGATCGAGCGCGTCCATGTCGAACGAGATGTAGATCGGGCCTTCGACGTTCATGCGGTCGAGGGCGGGCAGTTGATACATGCCGATGACCTCGACGCCGAACTTCTTGGCCTGCTCGCGCTGATGTCCGGTCATGGTTCGGATGCCGACCTGGATCAGCCGTTTGGCTGCGCCTTCTTCCATGACTCGCGCAAATGGACACGCGTGCGACTGGCGATTGCCTTCGAGTTCGTCGTAGAGATCGGGATGAGCGTCAAAGTGGAGAACCGTAAGTCCGGGGATACGTTTGCCGAACGCGCGCAAGATCGGCAAGGTGATGGAATGATCGCCGCCGAGCGACACCACACGCAAGCCCTGGTCGAGAAGTTCGCCGACCTTGTTCTCGATCGCGGTGAAGGGCTCTTCGAAAGTAAACTTGAGATCGCCCGCGTCGCAGTACATTCCTTGCGCGTCCAGGTCAATACCGGTTTCGGTCCAGGAATTCGACGAGTCGGAGTGGAACGAGACGCGGATGATCGGCGGCGCTCCCGCCGCGCCGCGCAGCCACGAGGAGTTCGCGTCGAAAGGAATGCCGAGGATGACTGGAGTGCCGGGTTTAGCCGCGGATGTGGGAAATGGCATAAGTCCTTCCTGAGACGATATCTACTCGGTTGCAAGCCGCGACGCAGTGACCGGTAACCCATGGGCTTGCCCGTTTTCCGGGTGAATCGGGGACGCGGCGCGATTCATCCGTTATCCTATAGAAGATCTCTTATGGCGACTTCAACTCAGAATACGGCAGGAGGCGGCGCGGCCGCAGGAATCATCGACAGTCCGGAACGGGAACGCACCTTCGACCTGTTCCGGCAATGGGGTTACCTGGAGGCTGAACTGAACCCGCTGGGGCTCTTGCCTCCCCAGCCTCACCCGGATTTGCAGATCGAGAATGAATGGACTCAGGAGGCGCGGCGCGTCTACTGCGGCAGCGTGGGCGCCGAGTTTATGCATATTGCGGACCCCGAGCGGCGGCGCTGGATCCAGGAACGTCTGGAAGGCGAACCGGAACACGTCGAGCACGAGCTGGCCCTGGATCTGCTGATCCAGGCAGACATGTTTGAGCAGACGCTGCAGGCGCGCTATCTCGGGAACAAGCGTTTCTCTCTGGAGGGGAACACTTCTCTGCTGCCGCTGCTGGATGAAGTCCTCGACGTGGCAGGCGAGCGTGGCGCGGTCGAACTGGTGATGGGCATGAGCCATCGCGGTCGGCTGAACGTGATCATTCACATCGCAAAACGGCCACCGGAGCAGGTGTTCGCCGAGTTTGAAGACGTCGATCCGCGCAGCGTGCTCGGCTCGGGCGACGTGAAGTATCACATCGGCGCGACGGGCGAGTACGTCACCAAGAGCGGAAAGAAGATTCACATCCACCTGGCGTCGAATCCGAGTCATCTCGAGGCCGTGAACCCAGTGACCATGGGAAGAACTCGCGCGAAACAGGATCGTGCCGGTGAGGGTGGCAAAGCCAAGTATCTTCCGCTGCTCGTGCATGGCGACGCCGCTTTTGCCGGACAGGGAATCACCGCGGAAACGCTGAATCTGGCTGATCTTGAGGGCTACACAGTCGGCGGGACGATCCACGTAATCGTGAACAACCTGATCGGATTCACGACCAACGCGCGCGAAGAGCATTCCTCGCGCTTCTCGGCGCAGCTGGCGCGGCGACAGGCGATTCCGATTTTTCACGTGAACTCGGAAGATGTCGATGCGGTGCTGCGCATCGCGCGCATCGCCACCGAGTACCGCTACAAGTTCGGATCGGATGTGGTCGTGGACCTGATTGGCTATCGTCGTCATGGCCATAGCGAAGTGGACGACCCGACGGTCACGCAGCCGCTCATGTACAAGGCGATCAAGGAGCATCCGCCGCTATGGGAAATTTATGCGAAGCGGATCGGGGTAGACAACGTAGCCGGGCGGGTGCAGACCATCAAAGCGGAGTTCGAAGCGGCGCAGAAACGCGCCGTGCAGATCACGAAGAAGCCACTATTGAGGGAGCTTCCCAAGTATTGGGACGACTACTTCGGCGGGCGCTACGACGCCAACTATGAAGCACCGACCGGAATCGCGCCGGAAGAATTGCGCGAACTCACCGTGCGCCTGACCACGTATCCGGCGGGATTCCACATTCATCCGAAGGTGAAGAAGTTGCTCGAGCAGCGGGCAGACATGGGCGCAGGCAAGAAGCCGCTCGACTACGGGATGGCCGAAGCGCTGGCCTTTGCCAGCCTGGTCAAGCAGGGGATTCCGGTGCGGCTGACCGGACAGGACTCGCGGCGCGCAACGTTCAACCAGCGGCACTCGGGGCTGATCGACACGGAGAACGAATCGGAATACGTGCCACTACGCAACATTGCGCCGGGACAAGCCGCTTGCGATATTTACAACTCGACGCTCTCGGAAGCGGGTGTGATGGGATTCGAGTATGGCTACAGCCGCGACTATCCGGAAGCGCTGGTGCTTTGGGAGGCGCAATTCGGCGACTTCGCCAACGTGGCTCAGGCGGTGATCGACCAGTTCGTGGTGGCCGGGGAAGACAAATGGGGCCTGCTGTCCGGACTGGTGCTATTGCTGCCCCACGGCATGGAAGGACAGGGTCCGGAACACTCGAGCGCCCGCATCGAGCGCTATCTGCAACTGGCGGCGCGCGACAATATTCAAATCTGCCAGCCTTCGAATGCGGGACAGTATTTCCACCTGCTGCGGCGGCAAGCGCTGCGGAAGTGGCGCAAGCCGCTGATCGTGTTTACGCCGAAGAGCATGTTGCGGCATCCGGACGCGCTGTCGCCGCTGGAAGACCTGACGCACCAGAGATTTCTGACGGTGTTTCCCGACACCGAAGCGCACGACACCAAACGTATTCTGATATCGACCGGCAAGATCGGGCACGAACTACGGGTCGAGCGCAAGAAGCGCAAGGACTTCGACACCGCGATCATCTTCCTGGAACAGATGTATCCGTTTCCCGAGGCCGAGCTGGCGGCGGAACTGGAACGGCATGGATCCGCCCGCGACATCGTCTGGGTACAGGAAGAGCCAGCCAACATGGGACCGCTGTTCTACATGCTGCCACGCCTACGGCGGATTTCTGGCGGGCGGCCGGTGCTCTCGGTGAAACGTTCGGCGAGCGCAAGCCCGGCAACGGGATCAGCCAAGGCGCACGAAGTCGAGCAGAAGACGCTGCTGGCGCTGGCGTTTACAACTCAGGGGTAGAGGGCTGACTGCAGAGGTGACCAACCCTGCTTGGTCATTGATGTTTTCTCTGACAATACCCACAGTTCCGGGTCGAGTTCAACTTTCTCCGGCAGCTGCGGCAGCTTCAGGTTTATCTGTGTGTGCGATCCCTGAACTGCAATGGTCGCGCGCGCGGTCGTGCCTCCGTGAAAATGAATAATCAGGGGAAGAGGCATAAACCACATCTCACCTTCGGGAAGCCCCTTCTGAAAGAGGTCACCCTTCAAAATCGTGCCGGCCGCAGCTGTGTCTTCAATGTGGTAAACGAGCTCGTAGGAAGGCAAATAGGTCTGCAAAACCCATTGCCGGTAAAACCAGTTCAGGTCCTTGTAGCCGTACTTTCTGGCGAGCGGTGTGTCTTTGACGCGCTCATTGGCTAGTGCGAAGAACTGCTCTGTGCTCGCGGTTCCGCCCTGGTGGCGCTGGACAAAATCCCGCATCAGATCGAAGAAGGGGCGTCCATCGCCGGTCTGGGGATCCGTGAACAGGAAGTGGAGCATGCGCAGAACGAGAGCTCCCTTTTCGTAGACCAATGCGGAGTAGGCTCCCAGGGTTTCGCGGCTCTGCAGGCGATGCCCCATGACCAGAGGGCCGACATCCACCAGGCGGCCACTCCCAATCCCGCGAAGGGTTCTTGGCGGATCCTTGAGCTCCTGACGGTCAAACTGGATCAGTTCTCGTTCGGATCCTGTGTCTTCACGAGTCTGGACGTAAAGCATGCCGGAGTATTCTGCAAACCCTTCGCTGAGCCACTGATCGCGATAGGAGCGCCATAGGACTTGATCACCCCACCACTGATGTGACGTTTCGTGCGCAATGAAGGAGTAGGTGCGGTTGGTGGCCCGGTCAGTTGCCGGAATCATGATCGTCGTCGGGAAGCCTTGTCCATAGCCAAAAGGATGGAAGGCGCCACGAAAGAGCGGATAAGGATATTCTCCGAACATGTTGCTGAAGAAGCGAACGCTATTGTTCATTTCGGCCAGGATGAAATCCTCCTTGATTGCTAACCGATGTCCCGGCATCGAATAAAACTCGAGAGGGAGTTCTTTTCCGCTTTGCTGTTTTGCGATGTCTTTGTGAATCTCATAAGGTCCGACGGCGAAGGTGGCCAAAGGGACCGGCTGGTCAAGTCGAAATTGCGTCAGCACGGCATCTTTGCTGTCGGGCGCCGGGCTTTCTTGGACCATGTTTCCTACGCTTACGACGTGATCTTTCTTGCGATGAATCATCGACACGTCAAAGATGGCGCGCGGCAGATAACCGTGCCGTGGATACCACGTTTCTGAGCTGCGCGGGAAGTAGGTCTCCGAGACGCTGGACGATTCCATCATGAAATCGCCTCTTAATGCGATGTTCAGCGAGAAGCGCTGGCCTGCCAGGATCGCCTTAGGGAACACGATATTGAACCCCGATTCCCATGGCTCCTGAAAGAACGCCAGCGGCGTGCCATCGGAGAGGTGTACGTCATGAACATATAACTGCTTTTTTCGGCGCTCATCTTCATAAATACCCAGTCCTTCACCAACGGCAAACGATATGGATCGAAGGCCGTCCACACGGGACACTAATTCCATTTGAGCGGTCATGCCGAGAACTTTCTTCGGCTCCATGAGGTCCAGGGTCATGGTGTACTTCTCGGTGTCGACCAGGTTGTACACATCAGAGTAAGCCGCAATGCCCTTGGCGTAATCGTCGGCTGCATGAAAAGCCATCCACAGGTCATAACCGGTGTATTGGTCGTAGGCGAAAATGAGACCTTTTTCGCCGGCGTTAATCTCGAAAGCCGCCACTGGAATGCGGGTCTGGGGATCAAAGAGATACGTGAAACGACCGCGCCTTCCGCCATCGCACTGAATCAGGAACACGCCAGGAGTTTCCTGGTTGAGGATGGATTCCAATTGCCGCGATGAGATATTTACGCCAGTTTCCTTAAGGAGACGAGGAGCAAGTTCGGCAGCAAGCTGAATTGCCGGTTGCGGCGTTGCTGCCCCGCTCTGGACAGAACCGGCGGCAGTCAGTTCCGTGGCCGTGTCGTCGGTGAACCTCAGGACTGCGGACTTGAAGTCTGAGGAAACGTCGTCCGCCTTCATCATGCGGCGGACGTTCTCCTGCTCAAAGAGAACTGGCGGCGGGGAGGCCTGGAATTCTCCGTCGCCGACAAACACGACCGCGCGAACCTTGCCGGCGACGGAGGGAGAGAAATACGCGGTCCCGTTAGTGAATTTGATGGTGACACGGTCCCGATGAATGAGGACATTCTGAAGATGGACACTGCTGTTCATGGCGGCGGCGTTCTGCAGTTGCTGGTAAAGTGCAGTCGCGTCACCGGGTGCTGGCGCTGTCTGGGCTAACGCCACGGGCAGCGGGAGGAACATCGAACATAAGGTGGCAGTGAGGCATCTAGTTAAGAGGGAAGACATAGATGAGGCTAGCGGTTGCCCAAGCCGACACAAGCATAGTTACTCGATGAAGACTAATCAATGTGAATGAACACCTATTCAATGTCGCCGCGCGGTTTTTCTGGAGTGCGGCGGCCGATTGTCGCGGGGTCTGCGAGGAGGAACATCCATATTTGTACTCTCTACTGGGCCAGCCTCCGGTCGGCGGCGAGTGAGACCGGTAGCAGGACGGAGGGAGGGGGACACCAGTGCCTCACGCTGAGGACGCAACCATTCTTCCGCTTCACGAAGCAAAAACAAAAAGCCCGAGGGTTTCACCCGGGCTGGATGAAGAGCAAGAGAAGTCGTGAGTTATGGCCAGCGCTTGGCGGCGTCTTCCCATCCGGCGGCGCGGGCGGGGGGATTGACGGTTGCCGCGGCAACGGCCGGTGGAGGCATGCGGACCGGTTGCTGGGGTGCGGGAGTGGCGAGAGTCGGCTTGGATTCGGCCATCGACTCTTTCATTTCTTCGGAAAGCAGCGGTGCGGCGATGCGCAGCGCTTCCACCTCTTTTTCCAACCTGGCGAGCTCCAGCTCTTTCTGTCTTAGGACTTCATACACATTTTTCATGCGCAGCACCTGTGAGTGTGTCACAACAAGCAATTAAGGGCACTCTAGGGCTAAGTTCTTGCTTTGTCAAGGGAAAGGGACCTAGTGAGTCAGGGCGCCGCCTTCTTCAGGTTCAGGCGCCACTTTCCCGTCGGCGCGAGCCCGGCCCTACTCTCAGCGGAATACTACTACGAATACGACGATCGACAGGACAAGGACCAGCACAGCTAGCAGGTTGACGTGGTTGGCTAGCCAGGATTGGTCCGGGGGTGGGGAGTCGGCGAGGAAGGCGGGGACGAATTCGGCGGGTCCGGAATGGGGGGACTCTGGACGACGGTCCTGCTTGTTTTCGCAGTCCAGGCACAGGGCCCGGCCTTCGGAAACGGGAAATCCGCAGGAGGAACACTTCTGTACGCGGCGCATCGCTTCGGGTACGGGGGCTGGGGCAGGAGTGACTGGCGGCACTTGCTGCAAGGCGGAGTGCACCAGAGCGGGACCGAGGGGTTCCTGGGCTGGAGCGAGGACGGGTTCATTTGCGGCCTGTGGGGCGACAGCGGACGGGGTGGCCAAAGCGGACTCGGTCGGCGGGGCCTCGATGGCAGGAGCAGCAGGCGGAACCGAATCTGCAATCGGCGCGGACGCGAAAGGTGGCGCAACCGGCGGAACCCGACGTTTCTCCGCCAAGTCCAGCGCCGTAAGCGACAAACCAGCCATGCGTTCGAGGGCCACCAGATCCCGCTCTTCGAAGGCGTAGGCATGATCGGAAAACAGTTCAAAGAGGCCGCGCACTTCCCGGTCGCGATCGAGGAGAGGTGCGACGACGATGGAGGCGATGCCGAGTTGCCGGCAGGTTTCAAGGTTCACGCGGCCGTCGGATTCGGCGTTGTCGCAACGCAGCAATTGCTTGCGCGCGATGCTTTCGCCAGTGAGTCCGGAGCGGACCTGCAGGCGCGCTCCAATGGCGGGGCCCGAGCCCACGCTGGCCCGGCAGATCATCTCTTCGCCCTGTTTGAGGGCGAGGGCGGCTCCGGTCGCGCCGGTGATGTACTGCGCACGCTCGACGAGCAACTGGAGGGCGGCCTCCAGTTCGTGGCCTTCGAGGACATGATCGCCGTTGGATGGAACAGCCGATGCAGACGAATGGGCGTCGGCGTTCGGTTCCTGACGTGGCGGTGGTGTTCCGGCTTGGGGAAAACTGGACATGAGGACTTTTTCGAGTCTCGCCTTCTCCTCTCCCAGTGTCAAGCAACGATCGGGCAGAACGGCTCAGGCGGTATAGGCAAGCCAGAGGGCGCCGATGAGGATGGTGGCGGCGGTGATGGGCGCTCCAGCGCGGAAGTAGTCCCAGAAGGTGATATTGACCTCAGGCTTGGCGGATTCTACGACGATGATATTGGCGACGGATCCGGTGATGGTCAGATTCCCTGCCAAGGTCGAAGACATGGCCAGCACGAGCCAGGCTTTGCGGGGGTCCGCGAAATTCACTACCAGGGACTTGAGCAGCATGACGGCGGGAACATTGCTGACCAGATTGCTCAACAAGGCGGTGACAGCCGTAAAGGTTGCGGGGCGATGGAGATTCCAGCGCTGGGCGTAATGAAACAGCCGATCCGTAAGGCCTGCGTTTTCCGCACCTCCGACAATGATGAAGAGGCCGACGAAGAAGACCAGCAGTCCCCAGTCGATCTCTGCATAAAGCTTGCGGGGATCGCGGGTGCGGCTGATGAGAAGGACCGCGGCCCCGGCGGAGGCGGCGAAGACCGGGGGCACACCGGAGAGAAAAGCGACGACCACACCGGTGGCGACCAGAACTGGCTTGAGCAGGTTCGACAGATCGAGCGGGGGAAGCGGAATCGCTTGTTGCTGCTCGCCCGCCTGACGGAGTTGTTTCGAGAACAGGGTACGCAGCACGAGCCAATCGACAGCAAGACCGGCCAGCGCCACGGGGCCCAAGTGCAGGAGGAAGTCGCGATAGGCGATGCCGGAAAACGATCCGATCAGCATGTTTTGAGGATTGCCGGTGATGGTGGCGACGCTGCCGATATTCGACGAGGTGGCCACCGCCAGCAAAAAAGGCAGAGGCGGCAAGCGCAGTTGTCGCGTGAGCGTGAGGACGAACGGCACCATCACCAGGCAGACGATGTCGTTCACGAAAAACGCAGAGAGCACGCCGCAGGTCAGGATCACGGCAGGGAACAGCAATCCAGGCTTCAGCCGGCTCAGAACGAGTTCCGCGTTCCACTCGAAGAATCCCGAGAGTTTGAGTCCGCCCACAACCAGCATCATGGCGAACAGCAGGACCAGGGTGTTGAAGTCGACCGATCGCGCGGCGCTGTCAGCGGGCATCACCCGGAATACGACCATCGCAATGGCGCCGATGATGGCCGCGCCGGTGCGGTCAATCTTGAGGCCGGGGAATTTTCCCAGGGCAAACACGAGGTAGCTGGCGAGAAAGATGATCGTGCCGGCGAGTGCCTGCGTGTCAGAGAGGATTCTCGCGGCGAGGTGCGGCATGGAGATACAGCATATCAAGTGGCGGAGACGAACACTTCAAGCACGGAGGGCCGAGAAAATCACGGAGGAAGGTGTCTTGGAGGTTTCGGTGCGAGACCTTGGGCTACTTGTCGTCCTTGTGGCGGAGCCAGTCGATGAACATCTGCTCGAAGGGCTTGTCGTAGGCCATGAGGAGGTGGCGGACACTGTGTCCGCTGACGAAATGGCAGACTTCTTCGGCGAGATTCTTGGCGTGATCGCCGGCGCGCTCGAGCGATTGAGTCATGAAGATGACCTGCAGGCTGGCCTGACGGGCGATGTTTTCCGGATTCTCGATATGACGCAGGAAGATGAGATTGCGGAGGCGGTCCATTTCGGCGTCGGCGCGGAGGACGTCGATGGCCTTCTTCACATCGCGCTCGGAAAAGGACTTGCCGACGTCGGACAGCATTTTTTCGAGGAGCGTCGCCATCTGAGTGAGGTCGCGGGTGTCGTCGGAGTCGAGCCGGCCGGAGGAGGCCTGGGCGCTGGAAGCGAAACTGAGCAGGAGGTCGCCAATACGCTCGAGGCCGATCATAAGCTTCATGCAGGCCAGCAGTTGGCGGGCATCGTCCTCGGTGACCTGAGCGATGGCGGAAGTGACGCCGGAGTCGATTTCCGCGTCAATGGCGTCGAGATCCTTCTCGCACTTGCGGATGCCATTGAGACGCGACAGAGAACCGGTGGCGATGCCTTCGGCGGCGATGGCCGCAGCTTCGCGCGCGAGTTCGCAGGCTTCGATGGTCCGCCGGACCAGGCGGGTGAGGGGCGGTTCAGGAGAGGACACTTTGAGGGCAGTGCTCATAGGAGCGCTTCACAGTCCTGGATGCTCGATTCTGCTCCCACGAACTGCGGCTGGACATCAGCGGCCGCTGGCAGCACACAGCCACCCCTAGAGCATAAGCCGTTTTGCTAGCAGAACGGTTAAGAAACGGTAAATTTGTGCTCGGAGAAGCTATGCGGTACCCGCATGGGGTTGTGAAGGCCCCGGTAGCAGGAAGAGGAAGGTCGAGCCGTGGTTGAGTTCACTCTCGGCGCGAATGGTTCCGCCATGGGCAAGGACGATGTGCTTGGCGATGGCAAGGCCCAGTCCGGTGCCGCCGGATTCGCGCGAACGCGCCTTATCGACGCGGTAGAAACGTTCGAAAAGGCGCGGAAGATGCTCGGACGAGATGCCGGGGCCGAAATCTTTCACGTAGAACTCGACCGCGCCGGCGGCGTCGCGGGCGCCGAGCACGACGCGCTTCCCGGATGCCGCGTACTTGAGGGCATTTTCAATCAGGTTGGAAAAGACCTGGTGGATGGCCTCGCGGTCGGCATGGACGGTACGGCTTGGCACGGCGTTCGCTTCCACCAGTTCGACGCCGTGGTTGCGCGCCATTTCGTGGAAGCTCTCCATCGCGTCCTGCAGCAGTTCGTCCGCGCTCACGGGTTCAATGTCAAAGCGCTGCTCACCGCTTTCGACGCGGGCCAGGGTGAGCAGATCTTCGGTCAGGCGGGACATGCGGGCGGCGTTTTTGCGGATGATCTCGAGGAATTCACGGACGTGGTTGCCTTCGGGAGCGCTGTCGAGAATGGTCTCGGCGTATCCCTGGATGGAGGTCAAGGGCGTGCGGAGTTCGTGCGAGACGTTGGCGATGAAATCGCGACGCGTCTTCTCCATGCGCTCAGTCTCGGTAAGGTCGCGCAGCACGGCAACGGCGCCACCTCCGGGCATGGGCGCGGCGGTAACGTCGAAGGTGCGCCCCGGAGCGATGGTGTTGGAACGGGCCGAGCGCACAACCTGGTCGCGGGCGGCAGCCTGGATGGCGGCGAGAAAATCGGGGTCGCGGACGCTGTCAATGACGGGCGTGTTCATGCCCGGCGGATGACGCAAGAGGCGGTCCATGCCGTGGTTGGCCCACTGCACGCGAGAATCGGCATCCACGGCAACAACTGCGTCCTGCATGCTGTTGAGCAGGGTTTCAAGTTCGCGCTGGCCGGTTCGCACGCGCTCGAAACTCTCTTCCACGCGGCGCGCGGTTTTGTCGAGCGCGGCAGCGACTTGGCCGATCTCGTCGCTTGAGGTGGATGCGATTCTCGCGGTCAGGTCGCCGGAACTCACACGCTCCGCGAAGGCGACGATCCGGCGCAGACGGCGCGCGACATACTGGGAAGCCAAGCCAGCGATAAAAATGGCGACGCCGCCGGCGATCAATGATCCCCAGAGGAGCGCTCGCGCCAATGGATGCGTGGTCGTTTCGATCTCGGCAAGAGGATACGCCAGGCGTACGGCGCCGCCAGAGACCGGAGCCGCCACATAGAGAAACGGAATGCCAAGCGTGTGGCTGCTGCGCTGGTCCGTTCCCAGATGGCCGCTGAGGGCGGCTACGAATTCGGGACGGCGGGCGTGATTCTCCATGGATCTGGCGTCCGCTTCGGAGTCCGCCAGGACTCTGCCGGAGGAATCGATGACGGTGGCGCGAGCGCCGGCCGCTTGCGCGGCTTGCGCCGTGATATCTCCCAGCCCATGCTGACGGTCGCTTTCCACTCTCTGGGCGAAAATCAAGGTTTTCTGCGTGAGGTTGCGCGCAATCTGCTCACGCAGACTCTGTTCCCAGACTTTGCGCACAGTGATTTGGAGAGTAACGGCGGTGACGCCAATCACCACCAGGAAGACCAACATCAACTTGAAAAAGATGCGACGTCTCAACGCGGGACCTCGAAGCGGTAGCCGGCGCCGCGGACGGTGCGCAGATAACGCGGGTTCTCCGGGTCGGGTTCGATTTTCTCGCGGATGCGGCGAACGTAGACATCGACCGATCGCGGCGTGACGTAGGCAGTATCGCGCCACACCGCGTCGAGGAGTTGGTCGCGAGTAAACACGCGGCCAGCGTGGCGCATGAAGTGGTCGAGCAGGCGGAATTCCGTGGCCGTGGTGGGAACAAGTTTGCCGCGAACATTCAACGTCATGGCGGCGGGGTCAATCTGAATTTCGTCAATCTTGGTGGGCAGCGGCGGAAGCGGGCGCTCGAAGCGTCGCAGCACCGCTTTTACCCGGGCCACGAGTTCGCGCGGGCTGAACGGCTTGGGAATGTAGTCGTCGGCCCCGAGTTCCAATCCGAGGACGCGGTCGGCTTCTCCACTTTTGGCCGTCAAGAAGATCACCGGCACGGGGGCGAGCGACACCGACTGGCGAATCTGACGGCAAAGTTCAAGTCCATCTTTTCCCGGCACCATGATGTCGAGGAGAAATAGCGCGGGTCGCTGCCGCTCGGCGTCGAGTACGACCAAATTTCCGGTCGAGTACAAGCGAGCGGTAAACCCGGCTCCTTCCAGGTGATGGCGCACCAGACGGGAAATGTCGGGATCGTCTTCGACGACGAAAATGGTTGGTTTCACGGCGTCCATTGTAGCCGAGGGGAGTGATTGGAAGTGGCGGCAGCGCGTTGGGGTTCCTGCAGTTGTTCGGGGATGCAGCTTGGGTCTCAGATTTTGTGGACTGACCGTAACTGACTGATTTAACGCTAGATCTAATCCTTGCCTCGAATATATCATTATGACATCATTTAGATGTCACGTGCGGGAGGGTTGTCATGGCGTACGAAAAGGATGTTCGTGGAGCATCGGGATGGTTGATGGTGGCGGTGCTGATCGTTGTGGCGGGACTAGCTATCTTTGGCTTCGTGCGAGGAGTCATGGCTGAGACGGCCGAGTTGATCATCTTCATAGTCGTCGTTTTTTCCATCGACGTGGTGTGCTTTGCCGGGCTCACGGTTGTCTATCCCAATGAGGCCAGCGTGGTAACGCTGTTCGGCGTGTACAAAGGGTCGATCAAGACGCCGGGGTTCTGGTGGGTGAACCCGCTGACGCGGCGCAAGCGGCTTTCGCTGCGGGTACGCAACTTCGAGAGCGGCCACCTCAAAGTCAACGACCGTGACGGCAACCCGATTGAGATCGCGGCGGTGGTGGTGTGGAGAATCGTGGAAACCTTCGAAGCGGTGTTCAACGTGAACGACTACGAGAACTTCGTGCACGTGCAGAGCGAGGCTGCAGTTCGTGTGCTGGCGACAAGCTACTCCTACGACGCACACGACGACAAAGTGATCTCCCTGCGCCTTTCGACCGGCGAAGTCACGGATCGACTACGCAGCGAGATTCAGGAACGGCTGGCCAAGGCGGGAATTGAGGTAATCGAAGCGCGGATCAGCCACCTGGCTTATGCGCCCGAGATTGCGGGGGCGATGCTGCGCCGGCAACAGGCGGGAGCGGTGATTGCGGCGAGGCAGAAGATCGTAGAGGGCGCGGTGGGGATGGTGGAGATGGCGCTGGAGGAAATCAGCCGCAAGCATGTCGTCACGCTCGATGAAGAGCGCAAGGCGACGATGGTGAGCAATCTACTTGTGGTGCTGTGCAGCGAGCGAGGCGTGGAGCCGGTGGTCAACACGGGTACGCTCTACCAATAAGCTCGGCCGGGTGAGTGATGGCGCAACGGAAAGCATTTCCACTTCGTCTGGATCCCGCGGTCTTCGACGCTCTGCAGCGATGGGCAGACACCGACCTTCGCAGCGTGAACGCGCAGATCGAGTTTTTGCTGCGGCGCGCGCTGCAACAGGCGGGGCGGATGCCGCGTCCGGGAGTTACCGAGGAGCGTGAGCAGCCGCCGGCAGGAGGTTCGTCATGAACCCGATACGTACTCAAACGGCGGTCAGTCCGGTTCGGATTCCGGCGGAGTTGCTGCGCTCGATCCCTCGGGATTACAGGCTGACCGGGAAGGGAAGGTTCGTCGTCGGAGCGGCGATTGCGCTGGTGCTGGGGGCTGTTGCGTCCAGTGTCGCCGTGTACATCTCGGCGAAACGAACGTCCGCGCTGCAGCGAGAGATGGCGGAGCAGGGCCAAGTGGTGCCCGGTATCGTGGTCAAGACTTATCGGACCGGCGACGACGACAAGAGGGATGTTGTCCTCTACGAATTCTCCGTCAATGGAAAGGCCTACAAGGGGCGCACGGAGATTGGACTGCGCGCCAGCCCGCATTATGAGGCTGGGAGCAGTATTCCGGTGCGCTATCTGCCCTCGCGTCCGGAGAAGAACTGGATTGACGGCCACCCGCCTGGAAGCGTGCCGCTGTTTGTCATCCCGCTTCTGGGCGGGGGCTTTCTCGTTGGCTCGTACGCGATCTTCCGGAACCTGCGGCGCCAGGAAGGGCTGGTATCGGAAGGGCGCGCGGCGCTGGCGCGGGTGATGAAGGTGACACGAGTGCGTCGCGGAGAACAAAGAAAACAACGCGCGCAGATCGAGTTTGAACTGCTAAGCGGCGCGCGGCAGGAAGCCCACATCGAATTCGGAAGGAACGCGCCACAGGCGGATTCGACGATCGTCATTGTCTATGATCGGGAAAACCCTCGGCGGGTGCTGCGCTATCCGGCGTGCCTGGTGCGAGTGGAGAAGCCGGGGGAATGGTGAGGACGATTTCGCTGCAAGCAAGCAAGTGACAGACAGGAGATGAAAGCCATGGCCAGTCCAAATCCACCCAGCCGCCATGAAGCTTCGATACTAGCCGCCGGCCTGGCGGTTGCGGGCACGGTGTTCATGTCTGACAAGCTGAGTTCTCTCGCGCATCACAGCGCCTTGGCCTCCGAGGTCGTTTTGCAGATCGCAGCAGTCGTATTGGTTACAGTCGGAGTGTGCCTGCTGGTGGTGGAATGGCCGGTGCGAGCTGCCGGCCGGCCAATTCGAGGGAGAAATAACCTGAACTCCAAGGAAAACTCGTCCTGAGTTTCTGGCGCGACCTCCGGCTACGTTCCCCGGACGCCCGCTCCTAGAGCCATCCCGGCTTCAGCGGAAAAATCCATCGGCACAAAATTTCTTGCGAGAAATTTGGGGAACGCTGCGGCGGCGATCATGGCGGCGTTGTCGGTCGAGAGCGAGCGTGATGGAAAGAAGACCGGTACGCCCTGCATTTCCGCTTCCCGTTGGAAGGTCGCGCGCAGTTCCTGATTGGCGGCTACGCCTCCGCTGACGAAGAGCGTTCGGACGTCGTACTCGGCGGCAGCGGCTAGGGTCTTCTCAACCAGGTCGTCGACCATGGCGCGCTGGAAGGATGCGACGAGGTCGAGGATTTGCTTGTCAGTGAGACGGAGATAGTCATCGACGGTGGGGTTGGGGATATCTGCGAGCGCGCGGCGGCGCTGCTCGGTTTGAGGCTGCAGGTTGTGCTTTTCGACGTAGCGTAGAACGGCGGTCTTGATCCCGCTGTAGGAGAAGTCGAAGCGCGGGACGGGTGGGAGCTCCCGTCGCTCCTTTGATTGGCCGTGATCACGGCGGTCGCGATGCTTGATTTGTGAAGTCTGGAACTTCACTGCGTTAGGATCGCCGTGCGGGGCGAGACGGTCGATGATCGGGCCGCCGGGATAGCCGAATCCGAGCAGTTTGGCCACTTTGTCGAAGGCTTCGCCGGCGGCATCGTCGCGGGTGTGCCCGATGTTCTGGTAGGTCCAGAGATCTTGTTCGGCGCCAGCCAGGTAAAGATGGGTGTGTCCGCCGGAGACGACCAGGGCGAGCACGGGGAAGTTCAACTCGATATTTCCGGACTGCCGCTGCTCAAGGAGAACGGCGTGAATGTGACCCTCAATGTGATTGACGGCGATCAGTGGTTTTTCGAGTGCGAAGGCCAGCGCTTTCGCAAAGCTGATGCCGACCAGCAGCGAGCCGGCGAGACCGGGACCCTGGGTGACGGCGATGGCGTCGACCGATTCGTAGGTCTGCCTTGCCTCGGCCAGCGCCTGGCGGACTACCGGGAGAATGGCGCGGAGATGCTCGCGGGAGGCCAGTTCCGGGACTACTCCACCGTAAGGCTGATGGGTCGCGATCTGTGACGCAACCACGTTGGAGAGAATCTCTTGACCCGAGCGCACCACGGCGGCTCCGGTTTCGTCACAGGAGCTTTCGATGCCGAGGATGATGGCGTCAGGCATAATGGCTGCGAGCTCCGGGCCGCGGGCTTCGACTATCAGTGTAGATGATATGCGGTTGAGGCTTACGCAGACGTTGATCGCAATTTCAAACGAGTCCATTGACTACCACCAAACAACACGCGACCAATATCGTCCGCACGCTGCGCGCGCATGGATATCAGGGTTATCTCGTCGGCGGATGCGTGCGCGATCTGCTGCTTGGACGCGAACCGGCTGACTATGACGTGGCGACCGACGCGACGCCGCAGCAGGTGATGGAGATCTTTCCGCAGACGTTTGCGGTCGGGGCACAGTTCGGGGTCGTGCTGGTTCCGCTGCCCAAGCTGGAGTCGGGCGAATCCGCAGTGCCCCCGGATGAAAAGATTCCTGTGGTTGAAGTGGCAACATTTCGTTCCGATATCGGCTACTCCGATGGGCGCCATCCCGACGAGGTTCGGTTCAGCCGCGATCCACGTGAGGATGTACTACGGCGCGATTTCACTATCAATGGGATGATGCTCGATCCGGTCCCGAACGAAGTGCTGGATTTTGTCGGGGGAAGGGAGGACCTGAAGGCGGGCGTCGTTCGCGCGATTGGCGAGCCCGAGCGGCGATTTGCGGAAGACAAGCTGCGCATGATGCGGGCGGTGCGGTTCGCGGCGCGGTTTGGATATCGGATCGATCCGGCTACGATGGCGGCGATTCAGCGGCTGGCAGGGCAGATTGGCCAGGTATCGCGGGAGCGGGTACGCGAGGAATTGACCAAGATGCTGACCGAAGGCCGTGCCAAGAGGGCGTTTGAATTGCTCGACGAAAGTGGGTTGTTGCAGCAAGTGCTGCCCGAGATTGCGAAGATGAAAGGGGTCGAGCAACCGCCGGAGTTTCATCCCGAGGGGGATGTATTCGTCCACACACTGCTGCTGCTCGATAAGCTGCCGGCAGGAAGCTCGAAGACGCTGGCGTGGGGCGCGCTGCTGCATGACGTGGGCAAGCCGCCTACGTTTCGCGTGGCGCCGGATCGGATCCGCTTCGATGGGCATGTCGAGGTCGGAGTGAAAATGGCCGCAGAGATTTGCTCGCGGCTGCGGTTTTCGAATGAAGAAACCGATCAGATCCTCGCGCTGGTCGACAATCACATGCGATTTGCTGACGTGCAGCGGATGAAGGAATCGACGCTGAAGAAGTTTCTGCGGCTGCCGGGATTTGACGAACACCTGGAACTGCACCGGATCGACTGTTTGTCGAGCAACGGGATTACGGAATCGTACGAGTACGCTCGGGAGAAGCTGCGGGCTTTGCCGCCGGAAGCGATTCGTCCCAGGCCGCTCGTGACGGGGCGCGATTTGATCGAGGCGGGATATGAGCCGGGGCCGCGGTTCAAGGAGATCCTGGGGGCCGTCGAGGATGCGCAACTGGAGGGGAGGCTAACCTCGCGGGCGGCAGCGATGGAGTTCTTAGGGCGGGAATTTCCCCGGTAGTTGTCTTCTGTCATCCGGAGCGAAGCGGAGGATCTCTCTCGCTGTTACTCCAAATCACGGTCGCGGTCCTGCGACGAGATTTGCGCGGACGCGGCCGATCCCGCATTGTGCGCCAGATCGATCGCCGGCAACCCGGACTGTTTCAAGCGCGCATTCAACTCCGCCACATCGTGGGACTTCAGCTGCTGCCATGCGGAGAGTTGTTCCGTGAGCGCTTTGTCTAATTCGCCACACATCGCGGATTGCTGTGTGGTGGGGGCGGCGTCGGCGCTGTCGAGGGCGCTGAGAACCGCGCTGAAACCGCTATTGAGACGCGCGAGGGTGCGTCCTTCGGGGGTGCTCAGGTAGCGCGTGCCGTAGCCGCCTTCGTCGCCTTCGAGGGCGGCTGCTTTTGTGTCGAGATCGGCGATCGCCTTCGCGATTTCCGCACGTGGTTTCTTGTCGGCCAGCGCTTTCAGTTGCTGGCGCAAGCTGCGCACTTCGCCGATGGCCGTAAAGTCGCGATGAAGGGCGTCGGCGATTTTGCGGTCGAGATCAAATTGACGCTGGAGGTCCTCGGGGGACGTTCTGACGCGCGGGTCCATGCGGATTTCGAGTGGTGCTTGGTAGGCCACACGCGTAGTCGTCGAGTTTTTGCCGGGAACCTTGACATGCGCATTCCCTTCAAAACGAAGCGTCAGGGTGTATTTGCCGGGCAGGACGGCCGCGCCGAGGGGATAGAGCGGGGTGTCTTTGTAGATTGCCGATATCGGGTAGTCCCGCGAGAGCACATCTGGCGGCGGATAGGTGAGGTCCCAGACAAAACGATGCATGCCTGGCGCTGCCGACAGGGTCCGCGACGGCCGCACCCAGTACATGGGAACGTTGAAATCGTTGGGGTCCACGCCATCTGGTTTATCAGCGCTAGAGAAGCGACGCACCAAGTGCCCGCTGGCGTCGTTGATTTCGAGAGTGAGTGGCGCTGACGAGCTGTCTCTTAACCAGTAGTCGATCATGGCTCCATCCGGCGGGTTTTGAGCCGCTGGTTCCTCGGGTGGAAGCGGTGTATCGGTATTGTTGTTGCGGCGCACACGATAGGTAAGCTGGGGGTAGAAAAGACGACCAATTCCTATTTGTTCAAGCGAGGCGACGTCATTCATCTGCCGCAGCGGCGTGATGTTGTCCAGTATCCAGAACGAGCGTCCATGCGTGCCGACCACCACGTCATCGCCGTGGATGACGAGATCGCGGATCGAAGTCGGCGGAAGGTTCTGCTTCAGCGATTGCCATTGATCGCCGTCGTCGAACGAGACGTACACCGAGCGCTCCGTGCCAGCAAAGAGCAGGCCTTTGCGCTCGGGGTCTTCGCGGACGGTGTTCACCGGTTCATTGTCGGGAAGGCCGTTCACGATCTTCTGCCAGGTCCCCCCGTCGTCGTGGGTGCGGTAGATATACGGATGGAGATCGTCGAGGCGAAAGCGATTCACGGCGGCATAGGCACTGACGGCGTCGAAGTGCGACGCATCCATTTGCGCAACCTTGCTCCATGGGCCTAGTGCCGACGGAGTTACGTTTTCCCAACTCTTCCCGCCATCGCGGGTGACGTGAATCAACCCATCGTCCGTGCCCGCCCAGATCACATTGACGTCTTTGGGCGACGGCGCAATGGAGTAGATCACGCCGCGATGCTTGCCTTTCGCCGGATCGGCCTCGACAAACTGTCCGAGAGTTGGCGGCACGCCCGGGTCTTCGCGGGTCAGATCGGGACTGATCTCCTGCCAGCTGTTGCCGCCGTCGCGCGTCTCGAAAAGCACGTTCGATCCCAGATAGAGGATGTGCGGATCGACCGGGTTGAAGATCATGGGTGCGGTGCGATTGAAGCGATACTTCCCCGTCCGTAGCACGACCGGCGAAATGTCGCGAGTCTGGCCTGTGTCGCGATCGAAGACTGTCGCCTTGCCGCCGTAGATCAGGTTGGGATGCAACGGATCGGGTGCGACGTAGCCGTACTCTTCCACGCCGACCGTGGTCCAGTCGCGGAAGGTGATTTCGCCGAAATCGCTGCGGCTGGCGGTGCCGACGGAGCCACTCTCCTGCTGGCCGCCGTAAACCCAGTAAGGAAACTGATTGTCAGTAATGACGTGATAGAACTGCGCGGTGGGCTGGTTGTACCAGGAACTCCAGGTCTTGCCGCCATTGACGGTGATGGTCGCGCCCTGGTCGACGGCGAATGCCATGATGTCGGGGTTGTCAGGATCGATCCAGATGGTGTGATAGTCGTCACCGCCGGGCGCGCCTTTGATTGCAGTGAAGGTCTTGCCTGCGTCGGTGGATTTGTAGGTGGACGTGTTGGCGACGTAGATCACGTCTTTGTTGCGCGGATCGACACGCACGCAGCCGAAGTCGTCACCGCGCCCCCAGACGCGCTCTTCGTCGTTCGTCTGCTGCCAGCTTTCGCCGGCGTCGTCGGAACGATAGATACCGCTGCTCTTCCTGGCATTGACCCACGCGTACAAGCGATTAGGATCGCTGGGCGCGACAGTTGGACCGATTCGTCCGATGCCGTCGGCTTCGCCCGGCAAGCCCTTCGTCAGCGGGCGCCAGGTGTTGCCACCGTCGGTGGATTTGTAGAGACCGCTGCCCGCGCCATTGAAAGCGCCGCCGGTAGTCCATGGCGGACGGCGCGAGGCCCACAGGCTGGCGTAGATCACCTGCGAGTTGTGCGGATCGAAAACGAGATCCTGGGCGCCAATGTTTTCGTCCTTGTAGAGAACCTTCTTGAAGGACTGGCCGCCGTCGAGTGAGCGAAACACACCGCGTTCTGCATTCGGGCCGTAGGGATGTCCGACCGAGGCGACGAAGAGGCGGTTCGGATCTTTGGGATCGACGACGATCGAGCCGATCTGCTGCGCGTCGCGAAGGCCGAGATGTTGCCAGGTGCGGCCGGCGTCGGTGGACTTGTAGATCCCGTCACCTACGGAAAGGTCGGGCCGGCGCAGGCCTTCGCCGCTGCCTATATAAATGATGTCGGGGTTGGAGGGCGCGACGGCGAGCGCTCCGATCGAACCAGTCGGTTGATCATCGAAGATGGGAGTCCAGGTGCGGCCGGCGTCGGTGGTTTTCCACACGCCGCCGTTGTTGGGCGCCATGTAGAAGACGTTTGGCTGACCAGGGACGCCCGAGATAGCGACGGTTCGTCCGGCACGGAAGGGGCCGATCATGCGCCAGCGCAGTTCCTGATAGAGCGCAGGGTCGAATTGCTGGGCAGAGACAAAGAAACACGCCAGCAGGACTCCAGACACAGCAATGGCGGCTGACCGCAGAATTTGCATTTTCACCAAGGTTTTCCTCGCGAGCAGGTAAGCATAAACCAGACCGACGCCGAACAGGAATTTCACGGCTGCGTGGGAGCGGCGGCCAGGTACCGGCGCAGGGCGTCCTGCCAATCGGGCAGATGGATTCCCTCAGCATGCAGGCTGGCCGGCGACAGCACCGAGTATGCCGGGCGGCGGGCGGGACGGGGGAACTCCGCGGTGGTCACGGGTTTCACTGTGGTCGTCATGCGTGAGATGCGCACGATTGCAGAGGCGAAGTCGTACCAGGTGCAGTGACCCGCGTTGGTGGCATGCACGATTCCACGGACGGCCTTGCGGCAGAGCTGTGCCAGGGCGGAAGCCAGGTCCGTCGTATAGGTTGGGCAGCCCCGCTGGTCATTGACGACGGAAATCTCCGGACGGCCGGCTGCAAGTTTCAAGATCGTCGCCGGAAAGCACTTGCCGCCCAGACCGAAGAGCCACGACGTCCTAACAATGCAGACGTCCGGTAGAAGGTCCAGCAGTCGCTCTTCCGCTCGCGCTTTGCTCTCGCCATAGACATTGATCGGATTTCGCTTGTCCGTCGTTTCGTAAGGAGATCCCTTGGCGCCATCGAAGACATAGTCGGTGCTCAAGAAGATCAATCGTGAGCCGGCTTCTCGGGCGGCTTCCGCCACGTGAATCGCTCCCTCGCAGTTCACAGCAAAGGTTCGCTCGCGATCCGACTCACATCCATCCACGTCGGTATAGGCGGCAGCGAGAACGATGCAGGCGGGGTGGGAACCGCGGATGGCTTCCTGCACGCGGGTGCGATCGCGCAGATCCACGTTTTTGGAAGAAAGCGCGGTGAGCTGCTCGTTTTTCAGTTCCTGCACGAGAGCCTGGCCGAGCAGTCCGGATGCTCCCAAGACAGTGACGCGCATAGCGGCATTGTAGCGGGAACGCGGGTTGACCATGGAGTCATGGAGACACAGAGAATTCCCCTCAGTGGCCGAAAAGCTACGGGCTGCTTTTCCCTTGCCGGCGCAGGGCATGCAGGATGAGCGAGCCACTGATGGCAAAACAAATCACGGCCGCGAAAGCGACGATCTCCAGCTTGCTCCGGGGAATGTGGAGGAAATCAGCTGCCAGAGCAAGTACAGCGCAGAGAAGACCCAGGATGTTGATCCAGAAGGGGGCACGGACGTGAGCGAGTCCCTTGCGAAAGCGCAACTGGAGAAGCAGCGCGGCCAGACCGATGGCCGCGACTACGACCAGAGCGATGGGGCTGAAAAATGCATTCGGGCCGGTGTAGATCACCACCAGCGCGAGAGCCAAGATCAGCAGACCCGAGGCGATGACCGTGCGCGGGCGTGCCTCTTCCGACCCCGGTGTGCTCAAGGAGCGAATCTCCCTGCCTTTCGGCGTGGCCCAATTGTATCCCGGAGGCGGAGGTTTTTTCGCTCAGGCGCTGCCCGGCATCCACTCGGCCGGGCGATTCTCGCCGTGGGAAACCGCGTAGAGCACGAGTTCGACGCGGGTGGAAATGCCGAGTTTGTCGAAGATTCGCAGCAGATACTTCTTGATGGTGTGTTCGCTGAGGCCGAGTTCGGCGGCTACTTCGCGGTTGCTGAGTCCGTCGGCGACGAGGGCGACCACTTGCTCCTCGCGCGGGGTGAGCAGAAGCTTCCCGTTGGCGTTGACGACGCGCAGAGTCGACACTTCGGCCAAGGCGTCGAGGACAAAGAGCAGTTGCTGGCTGTTGATCCAGACCTGGCCGTTGGCGACGCAACTGATGCACTTGCACAGGGTGCGGAAGGGAGCGTGACTGAATAGGAAAATGCCTCTCGCTCCCGCGCGGAAGGCATTCACCACGAGCTCACGATCATAGTTCTCGACGAGCAGGATGGGAGCCACAGTCGGGTGGGACACGTGCAGCCAGCGCAGCAGACTGAGATTCGGGGAGCGGCTGACGGCGATCAGGATGACATCCGCCTGACCGCCGCGCAGGCTTCGTTCAGGGCCGTGACCTCAGAGCGGACGGAAGACACGCGAAGGTTGCGCCGCGCGCGCAAGGCGCGGCTCAGCAATTGAGACTGAATCACGTTGGAATCGGCAACCAGCACGCGGATCTCCGCGGGGTTGGGTGTCATGGGCTTTGCGGGTTTGTCCGAAACAATACGTTTCACGGGCGGCAGGATACCCAGAAGAGATGCCCACGAAATGTATCCGCCGTCACAGCGAATTTGTGATGAATCGGGTGCGCCGTACCCACTTTCGTAGGCATACGAATGTGCACCACTTTGGCGGCATCGCGGGTCGACTCCGGAGGGGCAGCATCGGGGGAACCTTAAGCCCACGGCGCGAAGCGGCGGAGACCGATGATCGCAGCTGGAGCGATGGACTGTCTACCGGAGTAGACAGTACTTCCCAAGTCTTGCCGCTTTCTGCGCTACTCGATACCTTCGTGCCCATCAGTTTCGGAGGTTTGGAACTGAACGTCACCGTGCGAGCGACGGTGAGAGTCCGGAGATGAAAGCAATAGTGCAATACGCGTTGTTTGTGGCGGCAGGCCTGCTCACCCTGCAGCCGGTTTTGGTCGCTTCCGCGCAGGAGACGACACCGTCGACGGTATCTGAACCTCGATCCTCCGATCCGCCCGCAGCCAGACTCGCAGAGGCGGGAAAGCCGGAGAGCGGGAGTCAGCCCCGCACGGGCGTCCCTGTTAACGGATCGGCCTCTAGCACCGGAAAAGCGGGTGGCACGGGAGATCCTGCACTCGGAGGGGAACGCTACCCGCTTTACCGGCTCACCAAGTCCGACACGGTCGAGGTGAGTTTCACCTTCTCTCCCGAATTTAACCAGAGCATGACCGTCCAGCCGGACGGGTATGTCGCCTTGAAGGCGGCAGGCACGTTGCGCGCCGAAGGACTGACGATGCCGGAGTTACAGCAATCGATCACCCAGGCCTACAGCGTCTTTTTGCATCAGCCTGAAATCACGGTCAGTCTGAAAGGTTTTGAAAAGCCGTATTTCCTGGCGTCGGGTGAAGTCGCGCGCCCGGGGAAGTACGAGCTCCGCGGCGACTTGACGGTGAATGAGGCGGTTGCGGTCGCGGGCGGATTCACGCAGCAGGCTCGGCATTCGCAAGTGGTCTTGTTCCGGCGAGTCTCGACGGAGGTAGCCGAAAGCCACGTGCTTGATCTCAAGAAGATGTTGAACTCGCACGACCTACGCGAGGACTGGCACCTGCGGCCGGGGGACTTTGTGTACGTGCCCCAAAGCCGGATCTCGAAGATTCGCAGGTTTGTTCCGGCAAGTTCCATGAATTTGTATCTGAATCCACTGCAGTTTTAGCAGGAAGGGGCGGCGGCGGTATTTTTGATCGCATGTCGAAAGGCGTATTCCTTGAGCCACACGTCGATCGAGATCACCTGCTGCATCAGTCATGTCCGAAGCGGGGCTGATCCGTAATTCACGCACACCCTCCCCCACCCTGCGCGACCTGGCCGCCGTTCTCTTCCGGCAATCCAAGTTCGTATCGATGACGTTTGCGCTGGTGTTTGTGGCGATGATGCTGTATGCGCTGTTGTCGCCGCGTTATGAATCGCACTTCAAGGTGCTGTTGCGGCGCGGACGCTCCGATCCTGTTGCTTCTCCAGAGTCCACCAGCCTGGCGGACTTCAGCCATCCCCTGATCAGCGAAGAGGAACTCAATTCCGAAGTGGAGTTGCTGCGGGATGAAGGACTGCTGCGTTCGGTGGTGGAAGAATCCGGCTTAGTTCCGGCTGGAGCCGCTGCGAACGTGAAGGAGCGCGCGGTTCGGACCCTGGGGCGCGCACTGAACGTGGAAGCGTTGCGGAAATCGAACCTGATTCAAGTGCGCTATCGGGCGGGTGACCCGCAAGAAGCAGCACAGGTCATGGACGCCCTGTCCCGCGCGTATGTGCAGAAACATATGGAACTGCAGCGGCCCTCGGGAGAGCTGAAATTCTTCGAACAGCAGGCAGCGGACTACGAAAACCGACTGCACCAGTCGGAAGGGGAACTGGTGCGCTTTGGCCAGGAGCGCGGCGTCGCCGCGCCCGCCCTGGAACGCGACATTGCTCTGCAGAAATTGGGCGATGCCGAGGCTGTATACCGGCAACTTGATCAGGAACGCGCCGACGCGGAACGGCGTGCAACGACGCTACGCGCACAACTCAAGTCCTTTCCCTCACGGTCGGTCACGCTCAAGCGCTGGGCTGACAATCCACAGCTGCTAGAAAAACTGAAATCGCACCTGCTCGAACTGCAACTCAAGCGCACGGAACTGCTCACGCGCTACGAACCGTCGTATCGACTCGTGCAGGAAGTTGACCAGCAGATCGAAGAGACACGCCAGTCCATTGGGGCGGAGGCGCTCACACCGATTCGCGACGAGACCACCGACAAAGATCCCAACTACGAATGGGCGCGCATGGAACTGGAGAAAACCGAGGTCGAGGCGGAGAGCGTACGCGCCCGGCAGGCCACGGCCCAGGCGCAGATTGTGACGCTGCGAAACGTCGCGCAGCAGATGCAATCCGACTCGGTCGCTCAACAAAACCTGCTGCGGAGCACGAAGGCGAGCGAGGAAGACTATCTGCTGTATCGGCGCAAGCGGGAAGAAGCGCGAATCGGCGACGCGCTCGACGAGCGTCACATCCTCAATGTGGTCGTGGTGGAACCACCGGTCGCACCGGCTCTTCCCGTGCACCCGCTGACTTTCTGGTTCGTGGTTGGCTTGGGACTGGCGACCACAGCCGGAATCACGGCAGGGTTTGCAGGCGAATACTTCGACTCCACCATTCGCACTCCCGAGGAAGCGCGCAACGTTCTTGAGGTTCCGGTTCTCGCCTGGCTGCCGGCGAGTCCGAAGCCCGCGACGGGAGCGGTCCTGCTGCGAATCCACCGGCGCCGAGAGGTGATTCCATGAACACCCTGGCCGGCCTGCTCAACGAACCTCCGGTTGCAATTGAATCACCTGAGCTCGACGCCGTACGCGAGCCCAGTGACGCGACCGCATCACCCGCGGATTGGGTCCATGAGGAGCAGATCCAGGGGCTGGTGCAACAACTCTTCTTCCAGGGCGAGAGCCGGGTTCGCCACGTAGGGTTCACGGGTGTCGAAGCCGGCGCCGATACCGCTCAGCTGTGCCTGAATGTTGCAACCACGCTGGCCGAGGGTGGTGCTTATGACGTTGGCCTGATCGACGCCGGGCTGCAATCGGTGCCGCTGCACAGCCAACTTGAGATCGAGCCTGATGGAGATGTCGACGGCGCGCTGGCGTTGGGACCGCGTCTCTGGCTGGTTCCGCGTTCGAACTGGCTGGGTGGCAGTACAACACAACGCATATGGGATCCCAGTCTTTCGCGTTTGCGTGCGGCCACCATGGAATTCGATCACTCCGTCGTCGCCTTCGATTCCCTTTCCTGGGTGACGGCGAGAATCAGCCAGATCTGCGACGGTCTGGTGCTGGTGCTGACTGCGAATAAGACGCGGCGCCTGGCGGCGGTACAGGTGCGGGAGCAGCTGAAACGGGCACGGGTTCCTGTGCTGGGAGTCGTCCTCGCGGAACGTCATTTCCCCGTGCCGGAGCGGCTGTATCGGAGCTTGTGACTTATGGCTGACGCGGCGCACAGATTGCGAAGCATTGCAGGGGACCTTGGATCCTCACCCTATGCCCGCATGATTCCCGGCACGGGAGGGATTGCGTCCGACAGCCCGGTACCGATCAAACCCCGCGTCCACTACGATGCACACGGTGCTCGCGCGATCGTCGGCGGAAGTCCACGCCGGCGAGAGAGGCTATGGCCCTGGCTGCGAGCTGTCCTTCCCCGGCCGCAGACGGATGACCGGTTCGCCCTTTACCAGCTGGTCGCTTGCGATCTGCTGGTTCTCATGGCGGCATGCCTGCTGCCTTCACTCGTATCCCTGCGCTTTAGCCTGCCGTGGCCGGTGGTGCTGGTCTACGCGGTCCTTGTCACGCTCTTCGGATTCAGCGAGGGTCTCTACGGAAACAACAGACCGCCGAGCGCTCAACTTGCGGTGCTCACCCGGTCGGCGTGCCTGGCCCTGCTCCTGGTAGCTCTGCCCGAGTGGAAGGCGGTCCGGGGCTTGCCTGGATTGCTGTCCCTGGCGACGAGCCTGATCGGCCTGGTGGCGTGGCATCATCTGCTCGCGTGGCTGCATCGGCGCAGCGAGGAGGACTCGCGCAATGTCCTCATTGTGGGCGCCACTCCCGCTGGACGAGCGATTGCACGCGCACTGCGCGATGACCCGCTTCATCGAACCGTAGTCCGAGGCTTCGTAGACGACAATGCCCCGCTTTCCGCAGATGTGCTGGGGCGAATCGAAGACCTGGACTGGCTGGCCCGCGGCGAGTTCGTGGATGAAGTAATTGTCGCCCTGCCCAAAGAGGCTTCCTTGGCGCGTGAAGCGGCCCAAGTTGCCTGTCGGAATCACCTCGATATACGCGCAGTGCCTGACCTGCCCGTGGGAATCTGGCCGGAAGCGGGTGTCGAGCGTATCGGCGATGTACCGGTTGTGACACTGCATCGCGAACCGGTGCCGAGTCTGGAGCTGTTTCTGAAGCGGCTGCTAGACACGACGGGAGCTCTTCTAGGCCTGCTCTTCACGCTGCCGGTCATGGCCGGTGTGGCTCTAGCGATCCGGCTGGATTCGCGCGGGCCTATCCTCTACTCGGCTCAGCGGACCGGCGTCAAGGGCCGCCGTTTCCGCTGTTACAAGTTCCGTTCGATGGCGACCGACGCTGACCGGCGGAAGGCAAGTCTACGCGACCGGAACCAGCGCGAAGGTCCCATTTTCAAGATCGACAATGATCCCAGAGTCACCAGGGTAGGGCGATTTATTCGCCGCTACAGCCTGGACGAACTTCCGCAGTTATGGAACATCCTGTGTGGGGAAATGAGCCTGGTCGGGCCGCGGCCTCATCCGGTGGATGAGGTGAGCCACTATGAACTCCATCACTACCGGCGACTCGATGTAAAGCCGGGCCTGACCGGGCTCTGGCAGGTCACAGCGCGGAAGAACCCGTCCTTTGATCTGAACATGCATCTCGACCTGACCTATATCGAGAACTGGACGCTTTTCTTAGACCTTCGCATCCTGATGCGGACGGTACGCGTGCTGTTCGCGGCGGAAGGCGCGTGAGTGATGAGCAGCCACGCGACCCCATGGTCACTCAAGGCGGACAGGGTTGGCTGTTCCGCGGCCGGGCTGCTGCTTCGACCTCTTCAACTGGGGATAGCGTTTCCCTCGGTGCTTTATGTGGCAGCGATGATCGTGTTTTTGCTGCGGCCCCCGGACCTGGATTTTTACAACGTCGACCGCATCGCTTTCTTGGTGCTTGCATTCTTCGTCGCGCTGCGCACGATGGCGGCGCGTGACCGAGTTCCTTTTCTGCCGGCGATCAGCTTACCCATGCTGGGCCTGATTGCTTTGGCCGCCTTTCGCGCTCTGCGGGAGCCGTTTGACGCGGAGACCTGGAGCCTGGTGGCCAGCAAGTTTGTGGTGCCGTTTGTCTTGATGCATATCGCCATTCTGGTATTTCGGGGCCGCGCGGAAAGACGGCATTTCGAGATTTTTATCCTGCTGACGCTGGCCTATCTCGCCTTTACGGCCATTGCTTTCCTTGGCGAGGCCAGGAGCCTGATCTTTCCACGCTTCATCCTCGACGAAAGTATTGGCCATCACGTCGACCGCGCCCGCGGTCCATTCCTACAGGCGGTCGCCAACGGCGTATCCCTGAATATGCTCGGCATTCTTGCTCTCGTGCTGGTTGAAGGGCGCCGCAAGATCGTGCTGCTGCTTTGGTTGGTTCTCCCCCTGGCGATACTGGCCACAATGACGCGCGCGGTGTGGATTTCGTTTGCTGCGTCGACGGTTGCGCTGGCCATCCGCCTCGGTGATCGATGTCTGCGGCGCGCGTGTATGGCGGCTGCAATTGCCGGTCTCGTGGCCCTCCTGGTGATCGGTCTGAGCGACAGTTCCTGGACGAACGCTCTCCGGGATCGCACGGGCGAACGCGGTCCGGTTGACGCCCGTATGGCCGTCTATGAAGCGGAGTGGGCGATGTTCCAGGAGCATCCTTTCAGCGGCTGGACGGCGGGCCGCATGTACGAGGAGCTGGCGCGGCGGATGGAAGGCTACCACCTGCGCAGTTACTACGTGCACAACACCTATCTCTCTTTGCTGGTTGAGTTCGGCTTGCCGGGTTTGCTGCTGTACTGCTTCCTCCTGGTCGGCCTTTTCCGCCTGGCTCGGGCGGGTTGCGGGGACGGCGCCAAGGGTCGCGCCGTCTCCAATTTACGCAAAGTCTGGCCCATTCTTCTCGGCGTGTTTCTAATCAACGCCTGCTTCGTCGACATGGTTTATCAGTTCGTGAATGGACTGCTGTTCACGGTGGCCGGCATGTTGTGCGCATCCGGTGAGGCGACGGCATGACAACGGTGGCTTACATCGCCAACGAGTTCCCGTCGCCAATCGAGCCATACGTGATGGATGAAGTGCGCGAACTGCGCAGCCGCGGCGTCCGCGTAATCTGTTGCAGCGGCAAGCGCGTCGCGCCGAACTCCCTCGGAGGCCCGGAGCGCGAGTTCTGGGAGGGGACACGATTCTCGCAGCCGCTCTCGGATGAGGAACTGGTGAAGGCCATCCGGCGGCTGGCATCCGACCGCAAAGCACTGTGGCAAATACTGAAGCCAGTGGTGCGGGAACTGCCTGGCGCTCCAGGGCGGCGTATTCGCTCCCTGGGTCACACGGTGATGGGGGCCGCGCTGGCAGAAGAGTTGGCTTCGGCGGAGGTCGAACACATCCATGCTCATCACGGATACTTCGCTTCATGGATGGCGCTGGTGGCCGCGAAGTTGATGGGGATCGGCTTCAGCTTCACGTTGCACGGTTCCGATCTACTGGTCCGGGCAGATCTGCTTGCGACCAAGCTGCGCGCCTGCCGGTTCTGTGTGACGGTTTCCGATTTCAACCGCCAGTACATCCTCCGACATTACCCGGCAACACCACCCTGGAAAGTACTGGTCCAGCGCCTGGGGGTGGACTCGATTCCACTGAGGGAGGATCCGACTCCTCAGCCGCAACCGCGGCGGTTTGGGCTTCTGGCGGTGGGCCGTCTCCATGGTGTGAAGAACTATCCATTCCTGGTTCAAGCCTGCGCTGCCTTGCGCGACGAAGGCACGGATTTTATCTGTTGGATTGCGGGGGAAGGCCCGCAGCGGCGTGGAATCGAGCGATTGATCCGTGAACTGCAACTGCAGGATCAGGTGTTGCTGCTCGGCCATGTGCCTCGATCTGAACTGGCTGCCTATTATCGCTACGCCGATTTGGTCGTGCTGACCAGCCGCAGCGAGGGGCTGCCGGTGGTCTTGATGGAAGCGATGGCGCATGGCCGGCTTGTCCTGGCGCCGGCGATGACAGGGATCCCCGAACTGATCGAACACCGGCGCAACGGCTTTCTCTATGTGCCCGGCTCGCTCACCGACTTTGTGGGAATGGCGCAGTGGATTCTTGACCGCAAGGCATACCTGTCGGAAGTGGGCAGCGCCGCCGCCAGAAGCATCGCAGCTTCTTACGACCGTCAGCGGAATGTAAGCGAGTTCGCGGACGAATTTTTGCGGCGTATTTCCCAACCGGAACCGTTTTATGCGAATTCTCTACTGCAACAAGTACAACTACCCGTTTAGCGGAACCGAAGTATTCCTGTTTGACCTGATGCGCCGCGTGGAGCAGGGCGGACACGAGACCGCGCTGTTCAGCATGGATCATGGCCGCGACTCCTCGTTTGGCGGGCGCAGCTACCTGATCCCGCATCTTGATTTCAAAGATCCCGCGGCCAGCCTGCTCAAGAAAGCAAAGATGGCGGGGCACGCGGTCTACTCGCCATCCGCCCGACGGCACATGCGCGACTGCCTCAATGACTTCAAACCGGAAGTGGCGCACGTTCGTGGAATCTATCACCATCTGTCGCCGTCGATACTCTGGGAACTGAAGCGGCGAGGTGTTCCCGTGCTGTATCACGTGAACGACTTCAAACTTCTGTGCCCGACTTACAACCTGGTGGCCCGGGGACACGCTTGTGAGGCGTGCATTTCGGGCGACTACTACCGGGCTGTCGCGGAGGATTGCTACGCAGGAGGGAGGTGCCGTGCTGCAGTTCTAGTCGCGGAAGCCTACCTTCACCGATGGATACAGACGTATGGCCGGTGTGTGGACGTATTCCTGGCTCCGAGCGAGTTTGTCCGCCACAAGTTGATAGCGGCGGGATTCCAGGAACGACAGATCGAAGTTCTCCCGCACTTTCAGACGCTCCCTGCCAGCGCGCAGCTTCTGCCAGAGAAGGGGTATGTGCTGTATTTCGGCCGGCTCTCCGTCGAAAAGGGTGTAGACGAACTTCTGCGGGCGATGACACGGCTCCCCTGTGTCCCCTTGTTCATTGCCGGAGATGGCCCAGAGCGGCAGCGACTCGAAGGGATGGTGCGCGACCTAAATCTAACCCATGTGCACTTTATGGGCATGCTGTCGGGTGAAAAGCTGAATCGGCTCATTGCAGGATGCCGTTTCTCTGTGTTCCCGTCCCACGCGTACGAAACCTTCGGCAAGTCCATTCTGGAGTCCTACGCCTGGGGTAAGCCGGTGGTGGCGTCCGACCTTGGATCGCGGCGCGAACTGGTCGACCACGGACGTACCGGCGTGCTCTATCCCGCGGGCGACGAGGAGCAACTGGCCGATTCCATTGGATACCTCTATCGACACACGGGCCTGGCGGCCGCTATGGGCCGCGAGGCCAGGCATCGCGTGCAGGAGAAACACGATCCGGCGCGCCAAATGGACGCCCTGCTGGCAATCTATTCGCGTCTTGGGGCAGGAGAGCGCGTCGACACCGCCAAGCCGGCGGAGGTCTCAGCACCGCGCGCAGGCGGGCTGCGCATCGCATTCATCGGCGGGCGCGGCGTGGTGTCCAAATACAGCGGAATCGAATCCTACTACGAACACGTGGGACGCGAACTGGCACTCCTCGGCCACGAAGTGACGGTCTACTGCCGCAGGTATTTCACGCCCGCGATCCGTGAGCACAACGGCATGCGGATCCGACGGCTGCCGACGCTGCGGACCAAGCACCTGGAGACCGTCGTCCACACTTTTCTGAGCACAATCCGTGCCATGTTCTCGCGGTGCGACGTCGTGCACTACCACTGCCTGGGACCGGCGCTGTTCTCATTTCTGCCGCGCTTGGCAGGCAAGAAGACGATTGTCACCGTACAGGGACTCGACTGGCAGCGGCGAAAATGGGGCCGGGCGGCTGCTCGCGTCCTGCGCTGTGGAGAAGTTGCGGCGGTGACCCTGCCCAACGCGACCATGGTCGTGTCGAAAACACTACAGGCGCACTATCGAGACCGCCACGGACGCGACACGATCTACATTCCCAATGGCGCAAACGTAACGCTGCGGCGCCCTCGCAAGCGACTGCTCGAGTGGGGTCTCACGCCCGACGACTATGTGCTGTACCTCGGACGCTTCTCGCCGGAGAAGAATTGCCACTTGCTGATCGACGCGTTTGAAAACGTCACGACTGACATGAAGCTGGTTCTGGCCGGAGGGACGAGCCATACCGACGAATATGTCGATGGCCTGCGCCGGCACGAGTCGGAGCGCATTCGATTGCTGCCCTGGGTTTCAGGAGAGGATCTCGACGAATTGCTATCAAATGCAGCCGTGTTCGTGCTTCCGTCCGATCTTGAAGGACTATCCCTGGCCTTGCTCGACGCCATGGCTGCCGGAGTCTGTGTGCTGACCAGTGACATTCCTGAAAACCGGGAGGTTGTCGACGGCGCAGGATTCACTTTCCGCCGCGGGAATCAGGACGATCTCGCGCGTGTGCTGCACATCCTCGTTCACAATCCAATGCTGCGCCGACAGGTGGCCGCCAAAGCGGCAGAGAGAATTCGGGAGCGCTACCGTTGGCCGGATATCGCTCGCGCCATCGAGAAGAGCTACTACGAGGTGTTGGGATGGCGACTCCGCACTCGACCGGAACAGACAGTGGCTGCCTCCAGCAACAGCGCGGCGGCCGCCCGGCCAGGAATGGTGCCCCCCGGTCCGGCAGCCTGAACATCACGAGGTTGGCGAGGTTATGGCCTCACTCCGACCGCGCCCATCATTCTGCCGGTGATTCCTTTCTCTGCGCGGTGACTGAAGAGAAGGCCGGTATTGCAGGCTGTGCACGGAGCGGACGCTTCGATGTTCTTGGCGGGCACTCCGGCATCCAGGAGTTGACGCCGGTTTGCGGCAACCAGATCGAGGAAAATTCTTACCGGGAGGTCGCTATGTCCCGGTGCTCGGGCGGTCAAGAAAAGCAGCGGATATTTTTCGCGGACCGGATCTGACTCTTTCACTTCGTGAAACAGATCTGCGGCGTAAGCGAACTGGCTGTGAAACTTCTGCCGGACTTCCTCGCCGACCGTGTAGCAGCAGCGTTGCACTCCCGGCCCGATGGCGGCGACGAGGTTCTTTGGGTCACTTCCGAAATGGCGGCGCATCTCGCCCACCCCTTTTTCGACAATGCGCTTGACGGTGCCGCGCCAGCCGGCGTGAAAGACTCCGACGGCACGATTCTTTTTGTCCACGAGTATTACCGGGAGACAGTCGGCCGTCAGGACAGCGAGGAGCAAGCCGGGAGTGTTGGTGATCAGGCCGTCGCCGACAGGATGATGATCCGGCACGCGCTTGACGAAGTGGATCAAATCGGAATGGACCTGGCGGAATGTAATCAGAGGCCAGTACCCCCGTTTGTTAACCGCGCCCAGCGATTTTAGAAAGAGAGCGCGGTTCTTTTCGACGGCAGCACGCGAATCGTGTCTCGTGTAGCCGAGGTTCAGCACATTGCCACCGTAAACCTTCGACACGCCACCGCGACGAGTGGAGAAAGCATGAACGAGCCAGGGAATCATGGCGAGGTTCGGTGCGCGGAGGAGGCGAGGGCAAAGGGTCATGGCCGATTTAGAAGGCACGGTTTGATGATAACGAACGGCGCGAGCGAACGGTCTGCTCGCGGGCATCGTTACATGAGCAATTTTGTGCGGGAACAGTTTGTTGACGGCGTACAATGCGGGCGTTTGAGGTCAGGAGGTCTGAGTGGAGCCTTCCAGAAAACCTTCGGTGGGTGTGCTGCTGATTGGCGTCCTGTCGCTAGTGGGATCAGCGATCACGTTGCTGATGGGCATATTCATGCTGTTTATCCCTCTGCTGGCGCCCGTCTCCAAGACTGACAACACTCCATTCGCTCCAGGAATGTTCAAGGCGATGATGGTGCTGGGATCCTTGTTTTATGTCGGCCCGGCGGTGTGGGGAATTCTAACCGCCATCGGACTCTTCCGGCTGAAGGAATGGGCGCGTATTTCGACAATCGTGTTCTCGGTCCTGCTGATCCTGATGTTTGGATTTGGTGGCTTGATGACGCTGCTGATCCCATTCCCGACCCCTCCAAATCAGGACGTGAATCCGGCGATTATGAACGGCGTGCGAACGACTATCGGGACCTTCATGTTCGCGGTGGTGGCGGTCGGAGTCTGGTGGCTGGTGTTCTTCAATCGGGCGAAGGTGAAGCAACAGTTCGCGGCGTCGCCAACACCGGCTGTGGGAGCCACGACGACAGAGGCGATCTCCTCGTCGGTTGCACCTGTTGCAGTGGTGGCTCCGCGTCCACCGGGGCGCCCTTTGAGCCTGACGATCATCGCCTGGCTGTTGTTGGTGGGGTGTCTCTTTGTCCCATTGAACCTCTACCTGCACACGCCGGTAGTGTTATTTACCAGAATCGTTGCCGGGTGGCCGGCAGCGCTCTACCTCCTGGCCGTGACTGCGATACATCTTTACATTGGGATTGGACTGCTGCGCTTGAAGCCCTTGGCCCGCACGATAGGAGTCGCATATTGTCTATTTCTCTTCGTGAATGCGGGTGTTTTCTATCTGGCGCCGGGAGGGCGCTCGCGCATGCTGGACCTGATGCAAAGATCGATGGCGTTGTTTCCAGGAATGGAAGAGTGGCAGAATCAGCAAGTCACCACTCTTTTTGCTTCCACCCCATTTCTGTGGGTTGCGGCGATCAGCGGGCTAATCGTACTCGTATTTCCTCTCTATTTTCTCGTTACACGGAAACAAGCCTTCGAACAAGCAGCAGCGCAAAACGCAAATGTGACGTCCACTGCCTGGTGACAGTGTGAGGACTTCGGCAAGGATGCATGAATTCCGCCAGGCTGTTTGCCCGGGACGGCGGCGGAGCGATATCCTAAAGTCCGCATGTTCACGAACTTTACCGCCACAGACCGATGGACTAAGAAGCAGGTTCACTGCATGTATGAGGCCCTGATTGTGGCCATTTCCACGCGTCACGCCGACGCTGTCGACATCAAGTTCCTGGTGGACGGACGTCCGGTGTGGGTAGCGCTGCCGCATCCGGCCTGGGTTGAGTACAAGAAACGGACCGGGAAACTGATCACCGATGCCCTGGCGAAAGAGATTGCCGGACACTTCCTTAAGACGGCGCTGGAATCGGGCGAGGGGTTGGGCAGGGAAATCTACTCGCTTACGGTGGAAGAGACCCTCAAACATCTGGAAGGCGTGGTGGCCGAGGCTGAGTCCCAAGTGCCTGCCGGGCGGTAAGTCCTTATTTTGGCGACATTTTCCGTACGGCGCTCGCCTCGCTATTCGTCACAAGTCGTTGTGATGTCAAACACAGTCGCAACCGTTCGCGCGCGGGGATAATCTCGCTTGTCGAGCCGCGTTAGGCCTGACCTACCCCGACCATTCGGTCGGCGGCCTGGCTGGAAAGCGCCCTACAAATGAGGGACAATCTAGCTTCGCCGGGGTGGGAAGGTCAGCCCTGACGATAGGGTTCCATTTCATGTTCGCCGATTATGAGTCGCAGTGCGGCTCTGCCGACGTTATCGCGCAGGCCGTAAGGGTCAGGAGACGTCATCATGTCCAGTCTTGCCTTGGAAGTTGAGACCACCAGCAAGAGAAAACACAAACAATTGGCGCAGTGGGTGGAAGAGGCAGCGCAGCTCTGCAAGCCGGATCGGGTGCACTGGTGCGACGGGTCGCACGACGAGTATCAGACCATGCTGCGGTTGATGATCCTGTCGGGGACCGCGATTCCGCTTGCCGAAGACAAGCGCCCGAACAGTGTGCTGGTTCGGTCGAATCCGGCCGATGTGGCGCGGGTGGAGGATCGGACCTTTATCTGCGCCCGGACAAAAGACGAGGCCGGCCCGACCAACAACTGGGAAGATCCGGCCAAGATGAAAGACAAGCTGAAAGGGCTCTACACGGGAGCCATGACGGGCCGTACCCTGTATGTGATCCCGTACAGCATGGGCCCGATCGGCTCGCCGATCGCGAACATCGGCGTGCAGATCACCGACTCGCCTTATGTTGTGGCCAACATGCACATCATGGCGCGGGTGGGAACGCAAGTGTTAGAAGTGCTCGGTGAAGACGGCGAATTCGTGCGCGGGCTGCATTCGGTGGGCGCCCCGCTGGGGCCGAACGATCAGGATTCTCCCTGGCCCAACAACACACAGGAAAAGTACATCTGCCACTTCCCGGAGACGCGGGAGATCTGGTCGTACGGCTCGGGTTACGGCGGCAACGCTTTGCTGGGCAAGAAGTGCCATGCGCTCCGGATCGCGTCGGTGCAGGCACGCGACGAGGGGTGGATGGCGGAGCACATGCTCATCCTGAAAATGACCAACCCCGCGGGTCAGGTGAAATACATGACGGGGGCGTTTCCCTCGGCGTGCGGAAAGACGAACCTGGCCATGTTGATCCCGACGATTCCGGGGTGGAAGGTCGAGACTGTTGGCGATGATATCGCGTGGATGAAGTTCGGCGCGGATGGACGGCTCTATGCCATCAATCCCGAGCATGGTTTTTTCGGCGTGGCTCCTGGGACGAGCATGAAGTCGAACCAGAACGCAATGCTGACGGCGACCCGCAATTCGATTTTCACGAACTGCGCGATGACTCCGGACGGCGATGTCTGGTGGGAGGCGATGACCGACGAAAAGCCAGCGGAGTTGATTGACTGGCTGCGGCGGCCGTGGACGCCGAGTTCGGGCCGGAGGGCCGCACATCCGAACGCGAGGTTCACGACTCCGGCGGGCCAGTGCCCGGTGATTGCTCCGGAGTGGGAAGACCCGAAGGGCGTGCCGATCGACGCGATCCTGTTCGGCGGACGGCGCGCTGGAATCGTGCCGCTGGTGACCGAAGCCTTCAGCTGGCAGCATGGCACGTTCCTGGGCGCGACCGCGAGCAGTGAAACCACTGCAGCGGCGGCGGGCAAGGTCGGACAGTTGCGGCGCGATCCGATGGCGATGCTGCCCTTTTGCGGCTACAACATGGGCGACTACTTCGGGCACTACCTGACCATCGGGCAACAGCCCGGGGCAAAGCTACCGAAGATTTTCTACGTGAACTGGTTCCGGCTGGACGAGAACGGGAAGTTCCTGTGGCCGGGATATGGGGAAAACAGCCGCGTCCTGAAGTGGATCTTCGAGCGTTGCGACGGCAAAGTGCACGCGGTGGAGACACCGATTGGACGATTGCCCGAAGCCGCCGATCTGGATACGCGAGGACTGAACGTAACAGCCGCGAACGTGGCCAAGTTGCTCAGCGTGGACGTTGAAGGCTGGCTGGAAGAAGTGCCTCGCATCCGTGAACACTTCGCGAAGTTCGGTCCGCACTTGCCCGAAGGAATGCGGCGTGAAGTCGATGACTTGGAAGGCCGACTGAAGAAAGCGAAGAAGTAACACCTGACCAACATGAGACGACGAAACCCGGGAGATCCTCCCGGGTTTCGTGTCTGGCGTCTAGTGCACCGTGAGGTTTGTCGTACCGTTCACACCGTTCATGGTGGCGCTGATCGTGGTCGTGCCGATGCCCGTGCTGGCGGCTGCTCCGGATGCATCGACAATCGCCACGCTGACATCGGAGGAACTCCACGCCACCTGACCTGTCAGATTTTGGGTTGTGCTGTCACTGAAAGTCCCTACCGCTTTGAATTTCTGGGACGCGCCCAGGGCGATATCGGGGTTTACCGGTGTGACAGCTATGGAATCGAGCGTAGCCCCGGTCACCGTCACCGGAGCAGCAACCACTTGACCAGCAAAGGCTGCCGTAATGGTCGAAGCTCCGGCCGAAATGCCGACCACATCGCCCTTGGTTCCAGCCACGCTGCTCATGAGGGCGACGGAGGGTGTGGACGAAGTCCACACGACCGAGCCGGTGACGTTCTGGGTCGTGCCGTCGCTGAGCGTAGCCGTTGCATTGAACTGGCCCGAGGTGGATTGAGCAATGGTGACCGAGGCGGGAGTGATCTGCAGGGCGGTAACGGATTCCACGGTGACATCAGAAGTGCCGGTAACTCCAGCCAGCTTGGCGGTGATCGTGACGTCACCGGGCGCCAGGCCAGTGACCAATCCGGTATTGTCCACAGTAGCGATCGTATCGTCGGACGAGGTCCAGGTCGCGACCGTGTCAACCGGTTGGGTGGTAGCGTCGCTGAAAGTGCCACGGGCGCTGAGCGCAAGCGTTGAGTTCGATGCCATCCCGGCTGACCCTGGCGTTACTGCAATCGATGTCAGAATGGCTGCGGACACGCTCAGGGGCGCGGATCCACTCATTCCTCCGAAGGTGGCGGAGATTGTCGTCATGCCACCAGCTACCCCAGTAGCGATTCCAAGAGTGCCGGGTTGGTTGCTGATCGTAGCGGCCGAGGGATTGCTGCTGGCCCAGACAACGTCAGCGGTCAGCTCTTGAGTGCTGGTATCACTGAACGTACCGACGGCAGTAAACGGCAGCCTGGTGAGTGGGGCGATGGTGTGGGTCGAAGGGGCCACGGCGATCGCTGAGATCGCGGCATCGGTGACATCAAGGTTCACACTGGCGTTGATTGAGTTCATCGTGGCCGCGATTGTCGTGGCACCGGCGCTCGCGGCTCGGGCGCGTCCGGAGACTGAAATCGTGGCGATCCCGGTCTGGCTGGAACTCCAGGTGACCTGGTCGGTCACGCCATGGCGCGAGCCGTCGTTGAATATACCGATCGCCGTGAACTGGTGGCTGGTGTTGTTGGCAATGGTTACGTCGCCATCTGCAATGACAAGCGAGACCAGGGAGGCGGAAGCTACAGTCAGAGAAGTGCTGCCGCTGATCGTGCCCGACGTCGCGGTGATGGTAACGCCGCCCAGGGCCCGTGCCGTGACCTGACCGCCAGCTGCGATCGAAGCTATGGTGCTGTCGGATGAACTCCAGGTCGCGGTGCCAGTCAGATCCTCAGTCTTCCCGTCCGTTAAAGTGCCGGTGGCCGTCAGCGGCGCAAAGGTCCCGAGCGGGATTGTCGAATCAGCTGGAGTTACAGCGACAGAGGACAGCACAGCTGGGGTTACCTGCAGCGTCGCGGTTGCAGTGACCCCAGCCTGCGAGGCGGTAATGGTCGAGGAACCTTGCGCAAGACTGGTGGCAAGGCCGCCGGCCGCAATTGTGGCGACGCTGTTGTCCGACGAGGACCACGCCGCCGTGCTGGTCACGTCCTTGGTGCTGGAATCGCTGTAGGTGCCCATGGCCTGGAATTGTTGGGTCAGGCCGGCGGCGACCGATGGACTGGCAGGGCTCACCTGGATGGACTTGAGGACCGGGCTGCTGCTACTACTGCATCCGGCGAGCAGGAGGGTGAGGGCGATTGCGGGCAGAATCAGAAGTCTCTTCACGGTAGCCTCGCTGAGTGCAATTGGGGTTGTGGAGGGTCCCTATCGTTCGAATGCTTTTGGAAACGACGCGAGCCGCAGGCTTGCCGGGGTGCCAAACTATGGAATGATAAACCCGCAGAACGGTATTAAGTTGTGCGCCGTCTATTTTTTTTGGAAGAACACAATCCATCGCATCAATTCGTGGCGGCGAAGACAACGTGTTGCGCCCGTTGTGGCCCTCCTTCTGTGCTTAAATCAAGGCATGTTCGCCCGAAAGATCCGCGTGGAATATGACGAAGAGGGAAAGCTGCAGCCGTGTCCGCTAAAGTGGCTCGACAGCTTCAGCATGCGCAACTTCACGAACGCGACCGTGTTCGACGACACATTACCGATCGCGGATGGACAAATGGAAATCGGGACCAATGTTCCGCTGGATCAGCTTCGCGAGGCGATGGAGGACTGGTTCCGCCGGAAGAGCTACTTGCAGAAGGATACGAAACTGCTTTTGAGCGAAAACTCCTGACTGACGCGACACGAGACACTACTGCGTTGACTATGGCGCCCCGAAGTTCGGTACGCGTTCCATTTTCAGCTGCCGTGCGAACACTCGCACGACCATCCCGTCAAAGCGCGTGCCGCTCAGTTGCTCAAGTTCTGCCACCGCCTGCTGGTCAGTCTTGGCGGGCGTAAAGGAGCGGTCGCTGGTCATGTTCACGAAGGCGTCGGACACGGCAATGATGCGCGCCCAGAGCGGAATGTTTTCTCCCCGCAGACCCGCTGGATAACCGCTGCCGTCGAAGGCCTCATGATGAGACTCGATGGCTCGCTCGAATGTTTCACTCCCGGGAACGGAGCGCAACAGCTCCGCCCCCAAGCGAGGGTGCATCCGAAGTGTTTCGAGTTCGTCTTCCAGCAGGGGCGCTGATTTGTTCAGAATCGTCTCGGGAACGAAGAGCTTGCCGACGTCGTGAACGCGGGCTGCGAAGCTGACGTCTTGTACCTCCTGCGGGGACAGATTCAGGCCGCGGGCAATCATCGCGGCGTAGTGCCCGCATTGCTCTCCATGGCCCGAAGCGTTGTGCTCGCGCAGTTCTGAAGCGCGAGTCAGAGCCTCGACACCTTCTCGAAGGGCAATGCGGTCGCGGTCCTCGTTTCCGCCACACAGCTTGCGCAACGTCGCGACCAGTTCCTCCAGATGCTCCGGGCGCGTGCTTTCGCGTTGCAAGAAACCCTCGATGTAGCCGGAGATGAGGCGGCGCTGGACGGCCGCCCCATCGCCCTCACTGATGAGTTCCGCAGTCGAGACCTGATTTCCTCCGGCGTGCTTGGACACATACATTCCGGCATCGGCCACGCGAATGATGTCCTCGGCGGAAAAGCCGTGCACGGGAAAACTGGCGACTCCAAAACTCCCGGTAATCTGGTGTTCTTCGAGCATGGCATCGGTCGCCAGCCAGACGCGGAGGCGTTCCGCCAGCGACTGCGCCTGCTCGATCCCGGTCTCGGGCATGAGGATAATGAATTCGTCACCGCCATAGCGGGCTACAACATTCGACTGGCGGCATTTCTGCTCCAGCAGGCGGCCCACACGCGCGAGCACCAGATCTCCCTCCAGGTGCCCGAGGGAGTCGTTGACTTCCTTGAATTTGTCGAGATCAATCAACACGACCGAGAAGGGACGTCCCGAACGGGAAGCACGCTTCCATTCCGAGGAGAGGGCCTCCCAGAAAAAACGCCGCGTCTTGATGCCGGTCAAGCCGTCGGTAATCGATTGCTGCTGCAGTTTCTGAAATACAAACGAGTTGTGCAGGGCCGTCGCTAAAAGATCCCCCAGCGTATTCAGGATGAGTACATCGTGCGGGCTGAAGGCATTTTCGGAGCGGCTTTCCACGTTGAGCACACCCAGCAGGGTCTCGCCGTAGGTAATGGGCAGGCAAAGCACAGCGCGAGACTCGGGCAGCACGCCGCCGACCTGGCCCGGGCCCGCGTTCTGAACCAGGCCTGTAACGCCACTGCGGGCCACCTTGCCCAGAATGCCGCTACCCACGGGGATGCGCTTGCCGAGGGCCACGGACGTCGTACCGGCTTCCGCTTTGATCTCGATGTCCTTGGTGGCGTAGTCCATGATGCCAATGCCGATGTGGTCGTAGCGGAAGTTCTTCTGAATTTCACGCACGATGTCGCCCATCATCTGCTCTGCGTCCTGGCTGGAGATGGCGGTCTTGGAAATATTGTTGAGGAACGCGAGATGACGGGCGCGCCGCTGCTCTTCAGTGAACAGGCGCGCGTTTTCCACCGCAACCCCAAGTTGGCCGGCAGCCGTGCTCATTACCTCCAGGTCTCGCTGCTCGAACACAAGTTCATGCGACGTGCTCAGGGCGGCCATCACGCCGGCTGGTTTGCCTCCGAGAAGGATTGGAACCCCACAAAATGATTTTGCCGGATTCGGCGGGACGAAATCGACGCCCAACTTGGCTCGCGTCTGCTCCAGGTCGGACTGAATCAGCAAGGGCTGCCCGGTCCGGACGATGTATTCGGTCAGACCATTGCACACTTTCCGTGAACGCTTGGAAAGAATCTGACCGTCTTCCACCTCGAGTTCGAAACGAATCTCGTCATCCTCCTGAAAGGCGATATAGAAATTCCTGGTGTCGAAGATCTGGCCCAATTCGACCTGAACCGTGCGCAGGACTTCATCCTGGTTGAGATGGGAACTAATCGCCTGCCCGACTTCCGTCAGTAGTTCATATTCCTTGGTGCGACGCTGCGCTTCATGCATCACCACATAATTTTCGAGAGTGAGCGCAATCTGCAGGGTGAGGCCGATCAGCAACCGCAGATTGGAGGAACCGAACATGCGACGTTCGGCATGGGGAAAGAGAATCACGCCGAAGTTGTGCTCGCGGGTCTGGAGGCTGACCGCCATCATGTGACGGATGTCTTCACTCAGCAGCGTCTGTTTGAAAGCCTGGAATTGGCCTCCGGGAAATACCGGCAGGGGCTCTTCGAGTTCCGCTAGATCGTGAAAGGTGACCACGCCGCCGCGCCGGTAGGCGAGTTGCGCGACGTAATCACCCGCACCCTCTTTCTGCAGCTTCTGCAGGAACTCGGAAGAAAATCCCTTTTGCACGGAAGGAAGCGTGGAGCGCCAGGGATCGGAAATCAGAATGACGGCGCGGTGCTTCGGCAAGGAAGCGACCAGACGGTCCAGAAAGCTCTGCAGGCTTGGCGCAAGGTCCTGCGCGGTGAGCAGTCGACGCGGATCCACTCCGAGGGTCGAGAAGGCCAAGGCGTTTTCCTGCACGGCGTTGCGCTGGTGCTCGAACAGCACACCCACCATGGCGATGGCGAGCAGCATCTGCGGGATAGGACCGAGAAATTCACCGGCGCGGCCGAACGGCTCCAGAAATGGATGGCGAAATTGGCCGGCACCCATCAGCGCTGCCCATAGCGCCAGGGAAATCGCAAGCATACGGAAGGCCACCGAGTTTCGGCGGTGCGCGTAGAGGTAGAAATAACAGGAGCAGTACAGTAAGATCGCGGCCAATCCGACTTCCAGCCGATAGTAGGGCAGGGGGGTCGACGCGCCGCTGAATGTTCCCCCGACCATGTGAGCCCGCAGGTTGAGATAGACCAGGACAAATCCGGCCAGGGTGAGCACGGCGTCATACCACCGGACCTGGTAGGGCCCCTTCATGAGGCGAGTCGAGACGAAAATGCACATCGCCATCGCGACCAGCAACGCCGAACTCACAACGAACAGAAAAGCCGAGGGTCCCTGGAAGTAGGCCAGGGCTTCAAGCGCATAGTGCAGGGTGTAAGCGGCCCATGCCAGTTGCCAGGCGCTGAAGTAACTCTGCCGGCTCTGCTCGTACAAGTACGTGAATACAAGGAAGACGAGCAGGGCCACTGCGCCCGGAACCAGAACCAAACCTGTGGCGACCGTGTTCATGACATGATCTCAACTGAGCCGAAACGGTGTTTCATCGTGGCACAACTGCTTCCCACAAAACAATCACAGAATGCGGCTGGTTCGTCAGGCCCCTCCTTCTCTAACTAGGATGAGACAGTCGGAATCCCGCTGTCGCCGATGGTAATCAGTGATCGGTTACGAAGGTAACCACGGGGAAAATTGCGCTTTCAAGCTCCCTGTCGGCGTGGGCCACGCTTCGGCCTCCGCTATACTGAAAGATTATGCTGCGAGTCCGATTCGCGCCGTCGCCCACCGGTTTCCTGCATGTGGGGAGCGCACGCACTTTCATTTTCAACTGGTTATACGCCCGCCGGAACGGCGGGACGATGGTTCTGCGCTTGGACGACACCGACGTCGAGCGCAATACCGAGGCTTCGGTTAATTCCATCTTTGAGGGTTTGCGCTGGCTCGGTCTGGGTTGGGACGAGGAGTATAAGCAGTCGGAACGGCTGGGCCTGCATCGGCAAATGGCCGAGGCTCTGTTCCAGAAAGGGCTGGCGTACCGGGATTTCACGCCGGCCCACGTCGGGGACGGCGAGAAATCGGGAGCGGGCCAGACATGGCTGTTCAATTCCGGGATGCGTGAGCTTTCGAAGGAAGAGAGCGATCGTCGAGCCCGCGCGGGCGAACCGTTTGCGCTGCGTTATCGCGTGCCGCGGGGCACGGGACGCGACGTTCACTTCAGTGACGCGGTTTACGGCGAACAGCTCAAGGCGGCGGATGATATCGAGGACTTTGCCCTGCTGCGATCTGACGGCATGCCTACCTATCATCTGGCGTCGTGCGCCGACGACGTGGACTTGAAGATCAGCCACATCATCCGCGGGCAGGACCATCTTTCCAATACCTATAAGCACGTACTCATCTTCGAAGCGGGGGGTGGCGAATTGCCGCAGTTCGCGCACCTGCCCTTGCTGGTTGCGCCGGACGGATCGAAGTTATCCAAACGCCGGCACGGACCGGTGGTCAGCGTGACGACGTATCGTGACGCCGGATTTCTGCCCAAAGCGTTCATCAACTTTCTGTGTTTGCTCGGGTGGTCCCCGAAAGACGATCGCGAGAAGATGACTCGCGAGGAGTTGGTCGCCGCGTTCTCGCTCGAGGGCATTAACCGGGCGAATGCCGTGGTGAACTTCAAGGAACCCGCGGCGACGCCCGAAGAGACGTTCGATCCCAAGGCCGTGTGGCTCAACGCCGAGCACATCCGGGCCTTGCCGATCGATGACCTGAGCGCGCGGCTGTTGCCGGTCGTGCAGGAGGCGGGATTCCAGGTCTCAGCGGAAAGGATGCTCGCGATTACGCCGCTGATTCGCGAGCGTATCAAGCTCCTCCGCGATGTGCTCACGGCAGCGGACTTTTTCTTTGTGTCGGAGCTTCCGCCTTACGATCCTGCGGAATTGGTTCCACAAAAGGGCGATTCTGCTATGGCACTCAAAGTTCTGACCCGCGCCCGCGAGGTTCTGGCGAGGACCGAGTTCAAGCACGATCCGCTGGATCAGGCATTGCGAGTCGCCGCCCAGGAGCTTGGTCTCAAAGCGGGGCAGATGTTCCAGCCGATCCGCGTGGCGGTTTGCGGGCGGAAGAACGCCCCCCCACTGTTTGAGACCCTGGAAGTGCTGGGGCACGAGAAGACTTTGGTTCGGATTGATCAAGCGATTGGGATGCTCAGCCGGGTCAAAGCTTGATTTGTGCCGGAACCAAAACACTCCAACAAACGTATCTTGTCTTGTAGATGAGCGGTTTTGTGTCCCGAGACGGGATCTTGGGAACCCAAGTCTGCGCTGGACAGCGGGTTTGTCCGATGATGTCGGGAGAACGAAACGTATAATCGCCGCTGATCTTTGTATGTGTATTCTGTCTTCGATTCGGCAGGAGAAGAAGCCATGTCTCACCGTACAGGTATCGTTCTGGCCTTGGCAGCTACGCTCTTTCCCTTATTCGCCTTCGGCCAGAAAACGGGTTCCGCAGCGAAGGACGACGAGAATTCGCTGGTGATCGTCTTCAAAGATGGACGGCAGAAAACCTACTCCATGGCGGACATTGCACGCATTGAGGTCAACACGGCGAAGGCCGCCGTCGCCACCGTCACCAAGGGCCAGAACCGGTTTCTCGGAAAGTGGAGAGTTGGAGACGGCGCGGGAAGCCACTTCTATATCACGCTCAAGGAAGATGGCGTGGCTGAGAAGTCGCTCGGATCGAGCCATGGCACATGGACGGTCGTAGACAACGAGGCGCGCATCAGCTGGGACGATGGCTGGCATGACGCGATCCGCAAGGCAGGGAACGGCTACGAGAAGGTGGCCCGCGCTCCAGGCAAGAGCTTCAGCGACGAACCGGACAATGTGACCAAGGCCGAGATGACGGAAGCTCAGCCGCTTTAAGAGCTTTCGCGGAAAGGTTCTCAAGCTGTGCGTGCGGCCGAACTTCCCGTTATTCGCGCCCGGTTAGTTCGGCGGCTTTCTGGCGGGCGTCCGCGGCTTCCTGTTTCATCCCTTTTGCGTCATAGGCGGCGGCTAGTGCGATTTCCAGATCGTAGTCGTCGCCGATTCTCTTCTGTTCTCTGAGGTAAGAGTAGATCGCGTCATCGTAGAGCTTCAATCTGGCTTGCGCCTGGCCGAGCCGGAAGTAGACACCCTCCATGTCGGGCTCGATCTGCGCTGCCTGCTTGTATTCGTCGATGGCTTGCTGGTAATTGCCTTCCACCGAAGCGACGGAACCAAGGCCGAAGTGAGCGTTGGCGTAGCTGCTATTCAGTTTGAGGAGTTGCTGGAAAGTCTGTCTCGCTTCGGGAAGCTTCTTCTCTTCCAGAAGGACGAATCCCAGATTGTTGAAGGCGCTTTCGCTGCGGGGATTCAGTTGGATCACGCGGCGGTATTCGGCTTCGGCGTTGGCGAGGTCACCCTTGGTGGCATACGCCCGAGCGAGGACGAAATGGGCGGGCGCAAAATCGGGGCGGCGGCGGACAACCGTCTGCAGTTCGGCGATCGACTGGTCGGTCTTGCCTTCACTAAGGTATCCGAGGCCGCGCTGCATGTGGCGGAGGTAGTCGCGGGAATAGAGCCACCAGGCGGTACCGCCGCCAAGGATGGCTACAACCAACGCCACAGCGACGACGCGCTGCATGAGCGATTCGCGGTCCGGAGCCAATTTGGCAATTGCCGCGCCCAGAATCAAGCCGGAAACCAGGCCCCCGACGTGGGCGCCGTTGTCGATGTAGCTCGACATCGCTCCGTAGACGAGGTTGAATCCAACAAAAAAGACCAGGCTGCGCAATGTTCCTGTATAAGCTGCGCGCGGCAAAGAGAACTCGCCCAAATAGATCGAAGTAATCAGGGCTCCGGCAATTCCGAAGATCGCACCGGATGCGCCTACGCTCAAAACTTGGGGATTCCAAACCACGCTCGCGACGCTGGCCGCGACGCCCGAAATCAGATAAACGACAGCGAACGTCGCGTGGCCGTAGAGCGATTCGGCGAGCGAACCGAGGTCCCACAGGCACCACATGTTGAAGGCGATGTGCAGCAGGCTTCCATGAATAAATACGCAGGTCAGTAAGCGCCACCACTGGCCGCTCAGTGTGAACGGCCCGTAGTTCGCGCCCCAGTGCACGAGATCCTGCCCGGAGGGGTTGTCGAGGATCTTGACTCCGGCGAAGAGCATGCCCAGGAAAACGGCGACGTTCATCCCGAAGATGGCCTGGGTGACGATTCTCGAGGTGGACTGGCTGCGCAGCCAAGGCGCGGCTTCCACGCGCTGGACCGCGTTTTCTCCTTCCTCGCCGCGCTGGGCGGCTTCGTGCTGCACACACCACGAGCACAGCTTCTTTCCGAAGGAGAAACCGGGCAGTTTACGGCCGCACTGAACGCAATTGGCCATGGATCAGATCACAGGCGTCAGTCTCTGGAAAGGCACTTCCACGGAAGCTTCCTGAAAGCTGACAGCTGAGAGCATGGAACCTCTAGAATACCGTCACGGAGAAGATCATGCGAATGCTGCGCTCATATCGAATGCTTGCCGCTTTACTGATTGTGATCTGCGCCGGTTCCGGCGCCTGGGGCGGCGACGCGTCTCTTGCCCCGACCCCGCCGATGGGCTGGAACAGCTGGGACTCCTACGGACAGACGATCACCGAACCGCAATTCAAGGCCAACGCCGACTGGATGGCCAAACACCTGAAGAAATTCGGGTGGCAATACATGGTGATCGATGAAGGCTGGTATGTTCAGAACCTGGGAAGCGACCCCAAGGATTTCAAGTTTCAGCTTACGGACGATGGCCGGTTCGTCCCGGTGGTGATGCGGTTTCCTTCAGCTGTGGGCGGGGCGGGCTTCAAGCCGCTGGCGGACTATGTGCACTCTCTGGGCTTGAAGTTCGGGTTGCATATTATCCGCGGGATTCCTCGTGACGCTGTGGCTCGAAACCTGCCCATCGCTGATTCTTCCTTTCATGCGCCTGACGCTGCTGACCAGTCTGACGCGTGCCCATGGAACGCCTACAACTGGGGGGTGAAGGCGAACGAAGCGGGCCAGGCTTACTACCATTCGATCGTGAAGCTTTATGCGAGCTGGGGCGTGGACTTCATCAAGGCCGATTGCATTGCCGACCATCCGTATAAGCCCGATGAGATCCGGATGCTGGCGAACGCCATCAAAAAGTCAGGACGGAGAATGGTGCTGAGCCTGTCACCAGGGCCTACCGCCTTAGACCACGCTGATGAGGTCGCGAAGTACGCGGAGATGTGGCGCATCAGCGATGACTTCTGGGACCACTGGGGGCCATGGGAAAAGCACGAGTGGTCGCAGGGCTTGTACCAGCAGTTCGCGACAGCAGCGAAATGGGCTCCGCATAGCAAGCCCGGAGGCTGGCCTGATGCGGACATGCTGTCGTTGGGACATTTGGGGCCGCATCCGGGCGAAGGTGAAGTGCGGCAGACTGGCTTCAGCAAAGACGAACAGCGCACCATGATGACGCTGTGGGCGATTTTCCGATCTCCGCTGATGATGGGCGGGGATTTGCTGTCGATGGATGAGTGGACGACGTCGTTGCTGACGAATACGGAGGTGATTGGGGTCAACCAGCACTCACGGGAAAATCACGCGGTGATCACAACCGAGAAGACCGCAATCTGGCTGGGCCGCCGTTGGGACTGGGATCCGAATACACAGTACGAAATCGACGAAAAGCACGCTCCACGGGATAGCTGCTATCTGGCGGTCTTCAACATCGGCGATTCAGAACAAACGATTCACTACGAATGGAAGGATCTGAAATTGCCCGGGGCAAACTACAAACTGCGCGATCTGTGGGAGCACAAAAGCCTCGGAAGTGCTCAGTCACTGACTGTCAAACTGCGTCCGCACGCGTCGGCGCTGTATAAGGCCGAAAGCAAATAAAGTTTTGACACCGCCGGACCTTGGTCGGCTGGCGGTTATTTCAGGGGAGAAAATCCCTGAAGCCGCATTGAGTATTGCGGGGAGCAGGGGTCCTTCGATTCCGCAGGAACCTCGCTGCGCTGCGTTCCTGCTCTGCTCAGGATGACAACGCGAATGTTCCGGTTACCTTTCCATATAGAATAAACAAGAATGAACTCATCGAATCCAGTGGCGGGCGTGAGTCCCGAAGCAGAAGCTCCGGCTGCGCCCTCTAATTTCATCCGGGATATTTTTCTCGAAGATCTGAAGACCAAGAAGTTTGGCGACGCCGTCATTCAGACCCGCTTTCCTCCAGAGCCCAACGGCTATCTGCACATTGGACACGCCAAAGCGATCTGCATCGACTTCGGCCTGGCCGATGATTTTAGCGGCAAGACCAACCTTCGCTTCGACGACACCAATCCCGAGAAAGAAGAGCAGGAGTACGTCGACGCCATTCAGCGCGATGTGCGCTGGCTGGGGTTCGACTGGGAACGGCTGTGTTACGCGTCCGACTACTTTGACCAGCTCTACGAGTGGGCGATCAAGCTGATCAAAGACGGGAAGGCGTACGTCGACGATCTGACCGCCGACCAGATCCGCGAGTATCGCGGCACTCTTACTGAACCTGGCAAGGACAGCCCGTATCGCAAGCGCTCGATGGAAGAGAATCTCGACCTCTTCGAGCGCATGCGGGGGGGCGAGTTCCCTGACGGCTCGCGGGTGCTGCGGGCGAAGATCGACATGTCTTCTCCGAACCTGAACATGCGCGATCCCGTGATGTACCGCATCCTGCATGCCGAGCATCACCGGACCGGTGACAAGTGGTGCATCTACCCGATGTACGACTACGCGCACGGACAGTCGGACTCGATCGAACAGGTTACGCACTCGATGTGCTCGCTCGAGTTCGCCGACCACCAACCGATTTATCGCTGGTTCATCGAGAATCTGGGGATTTTCCCGTCACAGCAGATCGAGTTCGACCGGCTCAGCCTGACCTACACCATGATGAGCAAGCGCCGCCTGCTGAAACTGGTGCAGGACGGACACGTTACGGGATGGAACGATCCGCGGATGCCGACGCTTTCCGGACTTCGACGGCTGGGATACACGCCGGAGGCGATTCGCAATTTCGTGTCAGCAGTCGGCGTATCGCGGACGAATGGAATCGTCGAATTGGCGATGTTGGAACACTTCGTCCGGGAGGACCTGAATAAGCACGCGCCGCGGGTGATGGCAGTGCTGCGGCCGTTGAAGGTCGTGATCGACAACTATCCTGAGGGACAATCCGAAGAGATGGATGCAGTGAATAATCCCGAGGACGAGAGCGCAGGGAAGCGCAAGGTTCCATTCTCGAAGGTGATCTACATCGAGCAGGACGACTTCCGCGAAGTTCCGCCGCCCAAGTACATTCGCTTGTCTCCGGGACGAGAGGTGCGGCTGCGCTACGGCTACTTCATCACTGCGAAGAGCGTGGTGAAGAACGGCGCGGGAGAGATCGTCGAAGTGCATTGCACCTACGATCCGGCCACGCGCGGCGGGAACGCTCCCGATGGACGGAAGGTGAAGTCGACCATCCACTGGGTGTCGGCGGCGCATGCCATCGACGCCGAGGTGCGGCTCTACGACAAACTCTTTACCAAGGAAGATCCGAACGAGGTGGACGAGGGACAGGAGTTCACGGCGAATCTGAATCCCAACTCGCTCGAAATCATTGCGCAGGCGAAACTGGAACCGTCGCTGGCGAACGCGGCGATCGAGAGCCGCTATCAGTTCGAACGGCTGGGATATTTCTGCGTCGATCCGGACTCCAAGGCGGGCAGCCCCGTTTTCAATCGCACAGTGGCGTTGAAGGACACTTGGGCGAAGATTGAAAAACGAGGCAAGTAGAACCGGTCACTTCGCCGTCTCTTGCTTTGTCTCTACATGGGCCGCATTCGCGGCCAGGATGAAGGACGTGACTGCGTCGACAACGTATTCGTTCTCGTACCAGAGAAATGGCCATCCCTCCTTCAGTTCGGGGAAATCCGGCTGGATGATCACCACTCCGGGGATCATTCCGCCGGGAATGAAGGTGTAATCGGCGCGATTGTTGCCGTAGGCGATCAGTTTCGACTGCGTTCCCACTCCCGACACATACGACACGTTCGACGCCGGATGATTGCCGAGTACGTAATCGAGTGCGTGCAGCGTGTATTCCGGCCCGATGCTTTCCGGAAATGCCTGGTGCAGGAGATACGCCTCCGACGCGAAGCGTGTCACCCAGCCCGCGCCGCCCCAGCCACCTCTCGAAATCGGCACACCATACGGATTTTCCGCGATCATCGCCTGCATCCTCGGCCCATAGGCTGCCAGCGCGGTGGCCACGCCATTCTTGAATTTCTGATCCATGAAGGGAAGGGCGCGGGCGGCAGTCCCTCCGACAAAAGCAAACTCTTCGTTGATCGTCGGCAGCAGTTTCTTCAAGCGTTGGCGATAGATCTCCCCGCCGTGAGTGGTGATCAGCAACTCCACGGCGGCTTCAATCTCCGCGTGCTGCAGGTTACTTCCAGTCGTGTTGAATGACTGAAACAGGGCCGGCGGTCCCTTGTGCTCTTGATCCCAGACGCGGGTTGCAATTTGCAAACACTCGTCCGCCATTTTGTCGTTGTAGCCGCGGAGGGCACGGCTGGCGGCGGCTAGGGCACCGACGGCGTCGTAACTCAGCGCGGTGGTGTGAGTGGTGAAGGCCCAGCGATCGTCGGGAACTCCTGAGTAAGTCCCGTCGCTCTCGAGGGGGCCCATGTGTTCGGAATAGATTCGACCGTCGGTCTTCGAGGCAGCGTCGCCCAGGTGTGTGTACTCTTCCAGAGTCGGCTCGATGATGCCGGGAATCGCGTGCCCGATGACGTGGTATTGCGCCAGCAGGAGCATCACTCCGTGCTCGATCTGCTGGACCACGTCGGAAATGCCGTCGGGCTTTCGCAGTTGGACATAACGCGCGGCCTCGTCGACGGAGGTGTCATCGGAGTGGACCCCGAACCCTTCCTTTGCCTGGACCAGGTCCATGATGACCCGTGTCTGTGTCTGAGTACGCAGGTCGAAGTCACCCGCGTCGTACCAGCCGCCTACATTGAGGCCGGGAATATGCTGACCGGGAGCGAAGGGCGAATCCGTGGTTGGGCCCTGCTTGTAACCGTCGAAATGGGTGTAGTTGACGGGAGCCTGGCGGGCGTCGTCGAGATGGGAAGCTCCGTGCCAGATGCGGTATCCCTCGCGGACTTTGACGTGGTCCATCTGCTCGGGCAGGTAGGTATCGAGCGACAGGCGCCAGATGCCGTCGTAGACGTCGTTGGCAATGCGGAAGGGACCCGTTTTCTGGCCGGCATATTCGATCACGTACAGGCCGGGATCGCGGACAGAGGAAAAGTCAAAATGCACATATTGATAACGCATCCATTTGCCCCAGGGCTTGACGTCGCCGTGGAACACTTCGCGATAATCGCCATCGGCGGTAAGGCGCAGCACGCGGGCTGTTTTGGGCGCTTCAAACACGGGATCGAGCTCGATGACCGCGACCTTCTCTCGCGCGGGGGTGTAGCCGACCTGGTTGTAGCCAATCACTGGCGGACGAGTCCATCCCGCAATGAGGCTGGGCTGGATGTGCCAGACGACCACATCGCCGGTCTTGCCCGAGGGGATCAGCGTACGCAGGACGAACCAGCCGTTTTGTGCCTTGTTGCGGCCGTCGAAAAGCATGATCGGGCCACTGTCTGAAGCGATGGTTACATGGGTTGTCGCACTTTCGGGGGACAACACGATGCGCTGGGTCATGGCCAGGGGCATCGGTTCGACGGAGCCATCTGGTGTTTTCTCCATCGGCCCGTCGTCGTGGCGCGGGAAGGTTCCGAACCCTTGATCGGTAACATACGACTTTCCGAAATAGACCGACGGCAGAAATTCCAGGTTAAAGCCCGCATTGCCAGCCAGTGCGGCGGGAAGCGGCTGGTCCAACTGCACAGCGACACGAAATCCGCCCACTTCCGGGCGCACATCAATGCGATAGCTGAAGCCGCGATCAGCATAAGTACAGGACGCGGCGACTTCATCAGGCCCAAGCCCGGGCTTGCGTTCTTTGAACTCAGGAATCGGGTCCCACTGCTCCGGAGTTGGCGACAGGCGCACGTCGCCTCCGGTGGCAATGCGTTGATCGTGCAGGATGATCTCGAGCCCATTCATCTTCTGGTCGCCGAACACCCGGTGATAGGGGTTGTGAAACAGAAGTACGCTCAGGCCGTGCGTTTCGAGGACCTGTTGTCCGGTCAGGTGGAGGTCCGAACCGTGGACGCAGGGAGGAAGGCCTGCGAGCAGGCAGGCAGTAAGACAGATCTTAAGGGCGGAAGTCCCGCGGGGCATCAGTGTCTCCGATCCAACCCTTTTACTACAACTGCCGGGGACGCCGCGATCGCACAAAAAAAGAAGCGGCCGGGAGGAATTCCGGCCGTCGTTTCTGTTAACGAAAAGCGCTTGCCACCAATCTACTTCTTGAGGGAACGGATGAACTTCACGACGTCACCAACCTGTTCTTTGGTGAGTTTGCCGTCATAGGCCGGCATCTTCCCTTTGCCTTTGGTGATGATGGTGGTGAGTTCGTCGTCGGACTGCTTCTGTACGTCGGCCGCCCCGAGGTCGCGGATTTTCAGATTCTTTCCCATGGTGGTATCGCCAGCGCCGGTAGCACCGTGGCAGGCTGCGCATTTCGCTTTGAAGGTGTCGGCGCCAGCGTCGGCGAAGGAGTAAACGGAAAAGACCATTGCTACCGCAAGGACCAGAACCGAAGCTCTAAGAATGTTCTTCATTTGGCGAGTTCTCCTGATAAGTAGTGTCATTCAACGCCCACTTGCGGCGAGCGCAGCCCCTCCCCGCAACCCGACCCACCATTACGGAGTGGAACATCATGGTGAGTTGGACGCATTTTTCGGGATTGGGGTTTACGACGGCGTAAGATACCACAAAAGCATGGGGTTACGTAGGTTTTTCCTTATGCCCCTGGGGTGGGACGTAAAAGGGCCAAAACTCACGAATTGCGGGTGTTATCCCGCACAAACCGCTCCGATTAGGGTGTTGCCTTTCGCTACAAGCGAAATCTAACCTTGTCATTGGGAAGGTGTTGCTTCGATTTGGTCAAGCCATAGGGTTTGGCACCACCAGTGCGTACCACTAAATCGGAGTTTCCTTCTCCCGGGAGCGTTCCTCGTGGAACCGGCACTGGTGGTAATTGGGCTGAATCATCGCACCGCGCCGATCGAAGTTCGCGAGCGCTTCTGGATGAGCCCGGCGCGGCAGGATGAAGCGCTGACGACTCTGGCGCAAAGTGAAGGCATCGAAGAGGCATTTGTCTTCTCCACCTGCAACCGCACCGAGTTTGTGGTCTGGGGCGATCCGACGCTTACCGAGAACTCGGTTTTGCGTCTCCTGGCGGCTCAATACGATTTACGGCTATGCGAATGGGGGAATTTCTACCGGTTGCTCGACGACCAGGCGGTGGCCCACGCTTTCCGCGTGAGCTGCGGGCTGGATTCGATGTCTCTGGGCGAGGGACAGATCGGCCGCGAGGTCAATGCCGCCTGGCAACGGGCCAAGACAGCGGGTTGTACGGGGCCCTATCTCGATGCTTTGCTCCGTAAGGCGCTTGCTGTCCGACGGATTGTCCGGCGGCAAACCACCACGGGCTTCAACCTCCAGTCGGCGTCTCAGGCGGCAATCGAAGTGGCCGGCACGATCTTCGGATCGTTTGCAAGGCTCACTGTCGTTGTCCTTGGCGCAGGCTCCGTCGGCAGAACCGCAGCCCAGGCGCTTTGCGACCGCGGAGTGGAATCAGCCTTCATTCTGAGCCGCACGGATGAAAGGTCTGACGCCTTGTCCCGCAGGTTGGGCATCCGGATGGCTCCTTTCGCGGAACGCTACAGCCTGCTGGGGTCTGCCGATTTGGTCATCAGCGCAACCGGCGCAGGCGAATTCATTCTGACTGCCGAAGGCATGGAACGCAGCACCGCAACACGGGCCGGCCGCAAACAGGTGATCATGGACCTGGCTCTGCCGCGCGACGTTGATCCGAGGGTCGGGCAGATTACCGGCATTCTTCTCTACAATCTCGACGACCTGGAGCGGTCGCTGCAGCCGCGGGCCGGGGCGTCTGCGGCAGAGTCCGAAGCGGAGAGAATCGTTCTGGCCGAAGTGCAACAGTTCGGAAAGGACATCGCTGTCGATGAGAAGAACTCGGAGATTGCAGATCTGCAACATCGCCTCGATGAGATCTGCCGGCAGGAACTAGAATCCATTCGGCAGGAGCACGGGCCGTTCCCCAAGGATCAGGATCAGATCATCATGGCTGTCAGCAGCCGGATTACCCATCGCATCGCCGGATCGCTGGCAAGACAGCTGAGAACTCGTCCGTAGCTCTGCCTTCGCTCTCCTTTTATTACGCCGCGCGCGCACAAAATAAAGGCTCCAAATCCGGAGATTCGGAGCCTGCGGAGGCGCTACTCGGAAGCATTTCTACCAGTTCAGTCGCATCGCAAACTGAAACTGACGCGGGTCGTATGCGGCAGTAGCCTGGCCCGCATTGGTGAAGAGCGGGCTCACCGCGGAAACGTTGTACCGGTTGGGGATGTTGAACATGTCGGCAATCAACTCAAGGTTGAAGCGTTCACCGAAGTAAATCCGTTTGGCCACACGCAAGTCACTGAAAACGGTCCAGGGGCTAATGCCAGCATTGCGGCCAAGGTTGCCATCGAGCGAGACCAAGGTTCCATCGAATCCAAGGATGCAGGGCGCCTGAAACAGGCCGGTTGGCGAGAATCTGGATTGTACGGGCAGATCTCCATTTGCCGTGCATGCCGGAGTCTCAAATGTATTCGGACGTCCTGTCAGCGACGAGAGTTGCAGATTATCGCCGTTGCCCGTAATGATATTGAACGGACGACCGGAAGCGAACTCCACCAATGGGGCGAAGGTCCAGTTGCTGAAGAACTTGTTGGCAAAACCGCTGCCACCGAGTTTTCCCGTCTGATAGACGCCGCTGAACACGAACCGGTGACGCTGGTCGAACAGCGATGTCGACCGGTCATGGCTTGGGAAGTAGCTGTCTTGCGGCGTCGTGGTAGATTGCAGGTCGACCGAATCGTCGATCGCATGCGACCACGTATAGGAGGCCTGGAACTCGTAGTGGCCGCCAAAGCGCTTGCGCAGATTGGTCGTGAACCCGTGATAGACGGAGCTGCCATTGGAGTAGTTGGCGTCCATGTCGCCGAAGGGGATACAGCCTGTGCCCGTGGTTGGATCGCAGGCGGTATTGAAACCCTGTGAGGCGAGGCCGCTTAGCATCTCCTCCGCCATTCCGATGCAATCATCCCTTCCGATTTCATGGTAGAGGCCGGCGATCGATGCATTCAGCCCCGAGGGCCGGAAGAAGTTCAGTAACGCGGAATCAACCCACGGCCCAAGCGGACCGGTTCCGCAAAACTGCATCGCGAATGGACTACTGAAGCTCTGGCCGTCTCCCAGGGCGGTGAAGAAGTTCGCGGTCATCAGGTCGCCTCGTACCGTATTTGCGTTGATGGGATGGTTGAGGTGACGCCCGCCGTTGAAGTTGTACGCGAGGCTCAAAGCAAATCCGCGGCCGAGATCCCGCTCGAACGTGAGGTTGGCTTGCTGCGAGTACGCATAGACGAAGTTCTTTGCCTGCGGATAGCCGAAAGGCTGGAAGCCCAGCGGCAGGAAGGACTCGGGATTGAGATAGTTTTGTCCCAGGAAGATTGATTGTGTTGCGGACGCGACGCCACAGGACGTGTCCCCCGCATCGCACGAAAAGCGCTGCTGATCCGGCGAGTAATTGAGTAGGGCTAAGACGCTGGGGAAGGGGGTGGGAGAGCAGGGCGAAGCCACCGAACCATTAGCGCCGGGGATGAGTCCCTGGAAAATCGGGATCGCATTCAGGTTGCCAGGTTGTCCGGGCCCGCTGCACGGTCCCGTGCCACCGAAAGCCAGTTGGCCGCTCGTGGAACCGTCGGAGGCATCGCCAAGGAAATAGAGACCCAAAAGAGGATGGTCGTAGAAGAGACCGTACGAAGCACGGATCACGGTCTTCCCGTCGCCCCGTGGATCCCACGCCAAACCAATGCGCGGTTGAAAGTTGTTCTTGTCAGTCTGGATGCCTTTCTGCAGCTTGAGAAAATCGTACCCGACCTGCGCGAGGCCGGTCGGCGCCTTGAATTGGGGCGGGAATTCTACATCGTAGCGGACGCCGTAATTGAGTGTCAGCTTATGGTTGATGCGCCAGGAATCCTGCCAAAACAGGCCCAGTGGCTTGTTGGAGAAGGAGTCGTGCGGGCTGCCAAGGCCCTGCACGTACACAGCCGGCAGACCCGCGCCGTAAGACTGCACCGGAGATAGGTCGGGGAAGGCCGGGAAATCTTCAGGGCAGGCAGGGACGGTGTCTGGAGTACACGCAAAGTGGAGGTCTGAGGCGTGGAACGCGCCAAAATCGTACACCCCTCCGTAGTTGACCGTGAACGTGGCGGTCAGAGGGAGATAGTTGAAGTCCACGCCGAATTTGGTGTCGTGGCGGCCGATTGTCCAAGAAAAATTGTCCACAAACTGGTAACGGTCTTCGGTGCGCTGGATGTAGGAGTAAGGCTCGCGTCCGAAATACGCAAAGCCGGGAATGTTGACCGCCGGGGTGGAACCCGAGGGCGTGTCAGTGTTATAGAAGTAGGACAACCCGCGGCGCGCATACTGAAACCGGAACTCGTTGATCTTGTTGGTGCCAAGCGTCCATGTGTCCTGGACCGTGCCGGCCACGTCGCGATAGGTCTGCCGCGAGGTTCGTGAATAGGCGTTCTGTCCGAACGGCTGGTCTTGACCGTTCACCTCGATCCCGGTTACGGTGCTCGGGCTCACGTTCACGCGCAGCATCACGCGGTTGTTGTTAGAGAGGTTGTGGTCGAGACGCAACGAGTACAGACTTGTCCCTTCGAAGACCGGGAAATTCCCCGTCTGCGAAGTCAACGTCTGATACGAACTGGGGGTGGGAAGACATGGCCCTGGGGGCACGCAGCTGGTCGGAAATCCTGCCCAACTAGACAGAAGCCCGCCTGTCAGGCCTTTTACCAGATCACTGGGCCAAAACCCGTCGACAGCCTGTCCTGACGAAGCGCCGAGTAGCGCGGCATAACTTCCAACTTCCCTCCCGAAGCCGAGCGGGTCAGCTGCCTCCTGCTCCAGCACCACTGGGTTGGTAAGGAATGTGATCTGATCAGGCGTCAGTTGCAGGCTGCCAAAATTCAACCCAACTGGAGCCGTATCAAAGGGGGTCAGTCCGAAGCAACTTTGGCTATTGCTACCGAGGCAGTCCTGGCCGATACTCGAGAACCCGGTCTCGTGCCGCCGCGTCACCTCATAGGAGAAGTAGTAGTAGGTCTTGTCTTTCTTAATCGGGCCACCGAGCGCAAGGCCAGCCTGAACGCGGGTATAAGCCGGATTGGAGACGGTGCTGAACGGGTTTACCGCCTGAAAATTGCGGTTGCGCAGATATCCGAACACATCGCCGTGGAAGTCGTTCGTACCAGATCGCGTGATGATGTTGACGACGCCGCCCGAAGCCCGGCCATATTCGGGTGAGTAATTGTTGGTGATGATCTGGAACTCCTGCACCGCTTCCTGCGAAACCGTCGAGCGCACGCCATTGACAGAATTGTCGGTCGCGTCGGCGCCATCGACGTTGACCAGGTTCGAGCGGGCTCTCTGGCCACTCATGTTCAGCCCGGAAGTGGGCGCGGCACCGGTATTCGGCGCATTGTCATGCACCACTCGGGAATCGGTCAGAGTGAAGTTGATGTAGTTGCGGCCATTGATGGGAAGGTTGTCAAGCCGTCTTTGTCCGATGGTGTTAGTGGTGGAACTGGTCGTGGTCTCAACCAGCGCTGCCTCGGAATTCACTTCAATCACTTCTTTCCCGCCAGCCACTGTGAGGCTAACCGGCAGTTCGGCTTGTCCACCAACCGTGATACTGACCCCGGTTACATCCGTCTTGGCGAAGCCTGGAGCTTCGACGCGAACCGAATACGTGCCCGGCGGCAGCAGGTGCACGCTGTAACCACCCTGCCCGTCACTGGTGCCGTTTCGCTCCAAGCCCTTGTCAGGATCACGAACCGTCACCGTGGCATTGGCGACGGAGTTTCCCTTCTGGTCCTTTACGGTGATGTGCAGGTCGCCGCTGGCGGACCCCTGAGCGAAGGCCAATGGACTCACGAGCGCGAGCAGACTGATGCAACAGAACAGACGCAGAGTGGCTTTCATAAGACTCCTGGGGTCGTCCGCCTTACGGGCGCAGGCGGGAATCGAGGCGCGTGGTGTCTTGCCAACTACTTGAACTTCGAGCACGTTTTCGAGGATCGGATACCCGCAGGGTTGTACATCAGAGTAGGGCGTTCGCGCAAGCGATAAGGTGAATACCGGACCGAACGGCGGCGCTCTCGGCCCGGGTTCACCCGCCAGACATGCCTCGCCTTCCAGAGTGCGGGACTTGCGTTGCTTTTGCAGAAGGCATTCCTTAGATTGCTAGCTGGTTCGTGCTGCCAATGAGTGTTGAAAAGAGCAACGGTCATTCGATGGTTGGCGAGTTGTTGCGGGTGATGGTGTGCCCGCCGCGGCATGCGGGATGGGATCGAACAGATCGTGCCCCTTCCTGGACCGAGCTGGGATTCCATCATGCTCCGGATGTCGCGGCGCAGACACAACATGACAATATGTGCCGGTTGTTGCAGGAAGGGGGTGCTGAAGTTGCGTGTCTCCCGCAGGACGACACCCTTACGCTCGACGCCGTGTACACCCACGATGCGTCGCTCCCGACCGACTACGGCTTGATCCTGATGAACCCGGGCAAAGCGAACCGCGTGCCTGAAGCGCAGGCGCATGCGCGATTCTGCGTCCAGCATGGCATTCCCATTTTGGGAGAGATTCGCTCGCCGGGGAAGACCGAGGCCGGCGACATGGTCTGGCTGGATCCGCGAACGCTTCTGATCGGGTGCGGGTATCGCACGAACCGCCCAGGGATTGAACAGATGCGGTCATTGCTGGCGCCGAAGGGAGTGGACGTGGTGTCGGCGCCGTTGCCGTATGGCCCCGGGCCGGCAGCCTGCCTGCATCTCATGTCGCTGATGAGCATGCTGGATGAGCACACTGTGCTCGTTGATTTGCCATGGCTGGCGGTGGAGACCGTGGAGTTGCTGAAATCGCGCGGGCTCCGTTTGCTTGAGATTGAGTACGGAGAACGCGACACGCTGGCCTGCAACGTTCTGTCGCTGGGCAAGAAGCGGCTGATTGCACTGGAAGAAAACCCGTGCACAAATCAGCGACTGCGCGAGGCGGCCTTCGATGTGCGGACGTTCGCTGCTCTGGAACTGTGTATCAATGGATCGGGAGGGCCTACCTGCCTGACACGGCCGCTGCTGCGCAGGTAAGGGCGTGTCACGTGTCTCCGGCATTGATCCGAGAACGGGCGGGCGTCCGTCTCTCCATCCGCCGCAGACTTGATAGAATCGAAAGGCAATGCTTCTGCCATTCGTCCGCGAACTGTTTGCGGACGTGGAACAACTTCCATCTTTTGCGCGTGCGGCCTCCCACCTTCGGGAGAGCGCGGGGCGGATTCGTGTCACCGGACTTTCGCGGGCCGCTGAAACTCTGATCGTAATCCTGCTGCGCCGTGCCGTGGAGCGCCCGTTCGTGTTGGTAGTCGCAGACAACCGGGCGGCGGAAGAGATGTTGCCGGTGCTGCGGGCATTTGCCGAACTGACGGCGACGGTTGAGGCAGACAGTATCGTCAGTCTACCCGCGCGCGACGTGCTCCCTTTTCAGAATCTGTCTCCACACCCCGAGATTCAGGAGGAGCGCGCCACCACATTATGGAAGATTGCGACTGGCCGCGCGTCCATCGTGATTTCGCCGGTGGCAGCGACCACAATTCTGCTGCGGGCTCCCGAGTACTATGCTGATCTCGCCCGCATTCTGCGTCGTGGCGAGAGCTTCGATCTGGAACGGTTGCTCCAGCACCTGAATACGGTCGGATATCTGCCCGCCGACGTCGTCGAGATGCCGGGTCAGTATGCCGTGCGCGGCGGCCTGCTTGATGTTTATTCTCCCGAAGCTGACCGGCCTGTGCGCGTTGAGTTTTTCGGCGATGAAATCGAGTCCATGCGCAAGTTCGATCCGGCAAGCCAGCGGTCGTCGAATCCGGTGGACGAAGTCGTGCTGCTGCCGCTCACCGAAACTCCCGTGACAGAAGAACTGCTGGGTTCAATCAACGCGCGCTTGTCAGGCCAACGCGTAACCGGCACGCCCGAGGTCGTCGAACAGGCGATGCGTGATTCCGGCGCTGGCGTGTTTCCTGGCTGGGAGTTCTATGCTCCAGTGGCGGGCGCGGATCGCACGGTGTTCGACATGCTGCCGGAAGCACGCGTGATTCTGGATGAACCCGAAGCACTACGCCAGGAGTTGGACCGGATCTGGGCCCGCATCGAAGAAGCGCACGAACGCAGCGGGGTGGGCGATCTGGTGAGGCCCGCTGATTTGTATCTCGTGCCGGAGGCATGGGCGGGAAAAACATCAACGCTGCCGGGCGCCGACTTCGAATACCTCGGCGTCGCCAAAGACGGCGGTCTGCCCGAAGCGACCTTTGTCTCCCAGCCTGCGACGCGCTTCCACGGCGCCATGCCGTCGGTGATTGAAGAAGTCCAGAAGCTTGTGACCGGCGGCACGCAGGTGATCCTGGCTGCGCCGAACACCGGCGAAGTTGAGCGCCTGGCCGACATCTTCACCGAATACAACGCGTCGTACCGTTTGGGCAGCCGCACGCGCGGCGGAGAGAGCTACGCGGATGAAACCTCGTACTTTTCCGGCGAAGTCTTTACCGCGACTTTGCTGAAGGCGTACCTGCCCGACGGCTTCGTGCTGCCCGAAGCGCATCTGGCGGTATTCGGGTCACGCGACCTGTTTGACGAATCGGACCTGGTGGCGTTGCGGCCGCAGCGGTCGAAGTCGAAGGTCTCGGCGTTTCTCTCGGACTTTCGCGATCTGCAGGTAGGGGACTATGTCGTCCATGTCGAACACGGGATTGGCCAGTACCAGGGTCTGAAAGAAATCAGCCAGGGCGACGGCACAGCGGAATTCATGGTGCTCGAATACGCCGAGGCTGCAAGACTGTACGTTCCGCTCACTCGGCTGGATCTGGTCCAGAAGTATCGGTCAGCGGAGGGAGCGAAGCCGGTCCTGAATCATCTGGGGACCGCGGCCTGGGCGAAGACGAAAGCTCGTGTCCGCAAGGCGATGAAGGACATGACCGAGGAACTGCTCAAGCTCTATGCGCAGCGGCAAAGCGCGCAGGGGCACGCTTTCCCGACCGATACGGAATGGATGAAGGAGTTCGAAGACGCATTCGAGTACAGCGAAACCGAAGACCAGGCCGATGCCATCGCGGACGTGAAGCGCGATATGGAATCGGGTCGTCCGATGGATCGGTTGCTGTGCGGCGACGTGGGCTACGGCAAGACAGAGGTTGCCATGCGCGCGGCCTTCAAGGCACTCAGCGACAACAAACAGGTTGCCGTTCTCGCGCCAACAACCGTCCTTGCCTTTCAGCATTACGAGACTTTCAAACAGCGGTTCGCCACATTTCCGGTCACAGTCGAGATGATCAGCCGCTTCCGCTCGGCGAAGCAGATTAAAGAAGTGTTGCAGCGGGTGGAAGCCGGCAAGGTCGATATCCTGATCGGCACGCACCGTCTACTGTCAAAGGACGTGAAGTTCGCCGACCTCGGATTGCTGGTGGTCGATGAAGAGCAGCGGTTCGGCGTGCGGCACAAAGAGCGGATCAAACAGATGCGCACGCAGGTCGACGTGCTCACCATGTCGGCAACGCCGATTCCGCGCACGCTACACATGTCGCTGGTCGGGCTGCGCGACATGAGCGTGATCGAAACGCCTCCAAAAGATCGCATGGCGATTCAGACCGTGGTCGCCAACTGGGACTACAAGCTGATTCAATCTTCGATCGAGCAGGAATTGGATCGCGGTGGGCAGGTCTATTTCGTTCACAATCGCGTCGAGACGATCTGGGAAATCGCGGCAAAGATCCAGGAACTGGTTCCCCGGGCGCGGATTGCCGTGGGCCACGGCCAGATGGCCGAAGGCGAACTCGAGAAGGTGATGCTCAAGTTCATGCATCACGAGGCCGACATTCTCGTCGCGACGACGATCATCGAGAACGGGCTCGACATTCCGCTGTGCAACACGATTCTCATCAATCGCGCTGACCGCTTTGGATTGTCGGAGCTTTATCAGTTGCGCGGGCGGGTGGGGCGCTCGAACCGCCGAGCGTATGCGTATCTGCTGCTGCCGTCGGAAATCGAGCTGACCCCGATTGCCCGGCGTCGGCTGGCGGCGTTGAAGGAGTTCTCCGATCTCGGTGCGGGTTTCAAGATCGCGGCGCTCGACCTTGAACTGCGCGGCGCGGGCAACATGTTGGGCGGAGAGCAAAGCGGGCACATCGAAGCGGTCGGCTTTGAGCTCTACACGCAGATGCTCGAGCGCGCGGTCCGCGAAATGAAGGGCGAGGCGGCTGCCGAGGAGGTCGGAGTTCAACTCAACCTTGGGCTGAACATCCGGATTCCGTCCGATTACATCGCAGAAGAGAACCAGCGACTACGGATGTACAAGCGAGTGGCCGGGGTCGAGACCGAGTCGCAGCTGCGCGATGTGCGCGTAGAACTGACCGACCGCTACGGCAAGCCTCCGAGCGCGGTCAATAACCTGCTGGACTACGCTGCTCTCAAGCTGGCGGCCATGCAAGTGGGAGCCGCGACAATCGAGCGTAAACGGGACCTCGTCAATATCAAGTTTCAGCAGAGCGCTGCGATTGACCCAGGGAAGCTGGCGCGATTTGTGGCATCACAGCGCGGCGCGCAATTTACGCCCGATGGGACGCTGAAGTTCTCCATCAAGATTACGAGCGCGGAGCGAATCCTGCAGACGCTGCGCGATTTGCTGGAAGAACTGGCGGCGCGGGAAGCGCCCGCGGCCACCTAGCCTGCCCCGCAGATGCGGCCCCGTCGCTGCCTAATTTTGAAACGGAATCCTCCCGTCAAGCGTCCAATCGGCTCGGGAGAAAAAACGAATGCCGGAAACAGTGCAACAATACACGCAACGCATTCTGGGTTATGTGGAGGGACAAGAGCCACTCAAAATCCTGGCCGCCAGCCCCAAGAAGTTGGAGCGGCTGATCGGTCGAGTGTCCGGGGCGAAATTGCGCAAGAAACCTGCGCCGGGCAAGTGGTCGATCGCTGAAGTTGCCGCGCACCTGGCTGACGTTGAGATCGTGATTGGCTGGCGTGTGCGGTCGGTGCTCGGCGCCCCGGGAACGCCGATCCAGGCCTACGATCAGGACGCATGGGCCGCGGCGGGGCGGTACGAGAAGCGCAACCCGCGTCAAAGCCTCGCACTATTCCAGGCGGTGCGCGCGGCCAATCTGGCGCTTTATAAATCTCTTACTCCGGAGCAATGGCAGCAGTACGGCATGCACTCCGAGCGTGGCCAGGAGAGCGTGGAGCGGATCGTGCGCATGATCGCCGGCCATGACCGGAACCATCTGCAGCAGATCGAGCGCATTGTTGCGAATGCCTAGAGGCATTCGCCGAGGAATATCGCACTCCAAACGTCGGCGGTACAATGCCTAGCGATGAAGCCCCAGCACGAACGAAGAACTGGTAGCGACCGCCGCGTCAGCAAGACCGTCCGCAAAGCCATTTTCCCTGCCGCCGGACTGGGCACACGCTTCCTTCCCGCCACCAAAGCGCAGCCGAAGGAAATGCTGCCGCTCGTCGACAAGCCGATCATCCAGTACGGCGTGGAAGAAGCGCTGGCGGCCGGATGCAATCAGATCATCATCATCACCGGTCGCGGCAAGAGCGCGATCGAAGATCACTTCGACACCAGCTATGAACTGGAGAAGATGCTCGAGGAGAAGGGCAAAAAAGATCTGCTCAAGATCGTGCGCCAGATCTCCGACATGATTCACGTCGCTTATGTACGACAAAAGGAGGCGCTCGGCCTCGGACATGCCATCCTGACGGCGCGCGAACTGGTCGGGAACGAGCCTTTCGCGGCGTTGCTCGCGGACGATGTCATCGATGCCAAAGTTCCATGCCTCCAGCAGCTAATGAACGTTTTCGACGAGAAGCAGTGCTCGGTGATTGCCACGCAAGTCGTCGAAGGGCCGGCGATTTCTGCCTACGGTGTGCTGAAAGCGAAGGAGGTGCCCGGAACCGGCGGCAAGCTCTATGAAGTGCTCGACCTCGTCGAGAAGCCGAAACTCGCCGATGCGCCGTCGAATCTGGCGGTAATTGGACGCTACATTCTCACGCCGCATGTTTTCGAAACACTCTCCAACATCAAGCCGGGAGCGGGCGGCGAACTGCAACTCACCGACGGCCTGCGCGCTCTGCTGAAGCGGGAAAAGATGTACGCGTACGTTTATGAAGGCCGCCGTCACGATACGGGTGACAAACTTGGATTCCTCAAGGCGACGGTCGAATTCGCGCTGAAGCGAACCGACCTGGGTGGCCCGTTCCGGGAGTACCTCAAGAACCTGAAGGTCTGATGCCCTCGGCAGGATGACTTCCCCCAACCCGCTCGCATCATGCAAGGGCGTTCGTGATCACGATGTCGTGCACCCAGAGGTCCTTGAATCCCTGCTGGCGGAGAATCATGGCGAGTTGTCCGCGGTGATGAACGCCATGGAGAAACGCCTGCGCCAGCATCTTGCGACGGGTCGCCTTGGCATCGCGAAAACCGAGCGGAAGTGTTTCGTCCCATTCCGATGATGTAGCGCTGCTGAGGAACTGTTCTGTCTTGTGGTCCGCGTCTTCACTCACACCGAATAACTCGTCCAATGTCGCCCGCGGAAGAAGATTATGGTCCGGTTTGGGCAAGGACCGCGCCATGTGCGCGAAGTGGAGTTCGACGAAAAATATATGGAACAGGAGATCCTTGACCGTTTTGCCGCCCGCGATGTCGCAGGGCGCGTCCAGGGCGTCGGGATGATTGCGAAACCATTCCTTCCAACGGGCTGTCTCCAGCCGGTTGTAGGCGAGGAGTTCCGAGAATCGAATACCGTCGGTCACGAACTGAGCGAGGCCTGCAGTTTCCTGGATTTCTCTTCGACGCCACGGGCCAGTTTTTCTTTGTGAGCGTTCAGCTTCTTAGCAATCGAAGAATCAGCCAGTGCGATCATCTGGGCCGCGAGAATTCCTGCATTGGTTGCGCCCGGTTTGCCGATGGCGACAGTGGCGACGGGGATGCCGGCCGGCATCTGCACCGTAGCCAGCAGCGAGTCCATTCCTTGAAGCGACGTGGATGGAATGGGTACACCGATGACCGGCAGCGTCGTGTGTGCCGCGATCACCCCGGCAAGGTGGGCGGCGCCGCCCGCACCTGCAATGATCACGCGAACGCCCCGACCAGCGGCCTTCCGCGCGAATTCAGCCGTACGGTCGGGAGAGCGGTGGGCTGATGTGACATCGATTTCATAAGCGATGCCGAACTCTTCGAGGGCTTTGCCGGCCTCGCGCATGATCTCGAGATCGGAGTCGCTGCCCATGACGATGGAAACTTGTGGCTTGCTCATGTGTTGCGTGTTATCTCCCAGAATAATTCTTGTGTACGCTAACCAGCAGAAACTTGAAACGCGCCAACTTAGCGCTTCAGCGCTCGCGATGCAATATCCTTGCGGTAGTGAGCGCCGTCAAAACCGATATTGGCAACGGCCTGGTAGACGCGCCGTATAGCGTCAGGAAGTTGTGCCGAGCGGGCCGAAACTCCCAGCACCCGGCCGCCCGAAGTATAGAAGTTTCCATCACTCCGAGACGTACCTGCATGAAAAACTTTGACGCCTTCCATCTGCGCAGCCTGTTCCAGACCGACGATCTTCTTGCCTGCCTCATAAGTTCCAGGATAACCGCCCGAAGCCATGACGACACACACCGCCGAATCGGCCGACCACTTGAAATCGCCGTCGCTGGTGCGGCCCTCGACCGAGGCCTCGAGTGCTTCCACGAGGTCACTTTCCAACCGCATGAGGATCGGCTGTGTTTCCGGATCGCCGAAGCGGCAATTGAATTCGAGCACCATGGGACCGCGAGCGGTCATCATCAGGCCACAGTAGAGGACGCCCTTGAATTCGGCGCCTTCCTGCTTCATTCCTGCGACCACCGGGCGCGCGATGTGGGTCAAGAGCCAGTCCCGCATTTTGTCATCGATGATCGCCGGAGTGGTATAGGCGCCCATGCCACCCGTGTTGGGCCCCGTGTCACCGTCGCCGACGCGCTTGTGATCCTGCGCGGCGACGAGCGGCGCTACACGCTCGCCATCGCTCACAACAAGAAAGGAAAGTTCGTCACCGTGCAGAAATTCTTCCAGCACGACGCGAACGCCTGCTTCGCCCAACATTTTGCCGCTTAACATCTCGCTGGCGGTGGTTGCGGCTTCCTCTTTGGTCTTCGCGATCACGACTCCCTTGCCGGCGGCCAAGCCGTCCGCCTTCACGACCAGAGGCGCGTGAAAGTGATGCAAAGCCGCTCGCACTTCGTCGATCGAATTGCAGATCGCATAGTGCGCAGTCGGGATGCGGTGGCGCTGCAGGAACTCCTTGGCAAAACTCTTGCTCGTCTCCAGGCGCGCGGCTGCTTTCGTGGGACCAAAGGTGCGCCAGCCGCGGCGCGTGAATTCGTCGACCACGCCGAGCATGAGCGGTAATTCCGGGCCAACGACCGTGAGATCGGGCTGGATCTTGTTGGCGAGGGCGATCATCGAGTCGAGACTCTTCACGTCGACCCCAATGCATTCCGCCTCTTCGGCAATACCGCCATTGCCGGGCGCGCAGTAAACCTTCGCGACGCGCGGCGATTGCCGCAACTTCCACACCAGCGCGTGCTCACGTCCTCCGCTGCCAATGACCAGGACTCTCATAATTCCGACATTCAAGGGTAGGGGCGTGAGCCGATGATGTCAACGCGGGGAAAGGGATTGCTGCATGCGAAGATCAGATTCAGAAGTGAATACACTGCTACGGGGTGCGGTGCGCAGGTGTCCGGCAACCTGTTGGCTCACATCTCGTAGCCCGCAGCCTAGCGAGTACTCTGAAATCTGCGCTCCAACCACTGATCGGGCATTCTTGCATTAACCATGCTTAACCCGACCGTATAATGCTCACGTGATCACCGTTTCCAAAGAAGACTACCTTAAGGCCATTCTGGAAGCCGAGAGTGAAGGAGAGACAGTTATCTCGGCCACGCTGGCGCACTGGCTGAAAGTTTCGCCGCCGGCGGTCACGATGGCGGTGCGCAGGCTGAAGAAAGACGGCCTCGTGCGAGTGAACGACGGCCGCGTGCGCTTGACAGCCAGTGGCCGGAAGATTGCGCGCAAATTGACCCTGCGGCACCACCTGGTCGAGCGCATGCTGGCCGAGATTTTCGACATGGAATGGTACAAGGTCCACGACGAGGCCGAGCGCCTGGAGCATGCAGTGTCGCGCGATTTTGAAGCACGGTTGCTCGCGAAACTCGGGCGCGGCCGTGCTTGTCCGCATGGCAATCTCAGCGAAATGGAGAGCCCGACGAGTCGACGCCGGCGCGGTCTGGTGCTGCTGACGCAGGCCGATGCAGGCAGGCGCTACCGTGTCAGCGGGATCTACGAGCGCGACCGGAGCCTTCTCGAGTTCCTGGAAGCGCGCGGCATCCGGCCCGGCGCGCGGATTGAACTCATCGAGCGCAATTATGATCAGACGCTCTCGATCCGCACCACGGCTGGAGTCATTGCCCTGGGCGCTAAGGCGGCGGAGAAGATCTGGGTTTCACGATCATGACCCGATGCGCTATAGTTAACCATAGTTAACTTTCCGTGGGATGAGAAAAGCCAACCAACAGGAAAATATCGACGAAGGCCTTGACGCCCGGGAAATGAGTGTCCGCAACTCTTCGCCGGCTCAAGCAGGCGGCCATCCCTCCCTCGAAGACGTCCACAGCACCATTGATGTTCCCCATCACCAGGCCGGTTTCTGGGAACAATGGAAAGCTTTTGTTGGTCCGGCAATTCTCGTCAGCGTCGGATACATGGATCCCGGCAACTGGGGCACCGATCTGCAAGGCGGAGCGCAGTTTAAGTACGGACTCCTCTGGGTGGTTGGACTCGCCAGCCTGATGGCAATCTTCATGCAGGTGATTTCGGCGCGTCTTGGTGTCGTGACCGGCAAAGACCTCGCACAATGCTGCCGCGACTGGTATCCCCGCTGGACCCGTTGGCCGAACTGGTTGCTGAGCGAAGTCGCCATCGGCGCCTGCGATCTCGCGGAAGTGCTTGGGAGCGCTGTCGCCCTCAACCTGTTATTTCACATTCCCCTCCTCTGGGCTGTCCTCATCACCGGCCTGGACGTGCTCTTGCTCCTGGCACTGCAGGGCTATGGGATGCGCACGATTGAAGCGGTCGTGCTCTTGCTGGTGGCGACGATCGGCGTGTGCTACTTCATCGAAATTTTCGTGCTGCCACAGACCCAGCCGAGTTTTCTCGAGTTGGGACGGGCTCTGGTGACGCCGCACTTCCGGCAATCAGGGATGCTCTACGTCGCGATCGGGATCATCGGTGCAACGGTCATGCCGCACAACCTCTACCTGCACTCCGCGCTGGTGCAGAGCAGGCGCCTGCAGAAAGACGATGCGTCGATCCGGCGCGCCCTCCAATTCAACACGATCGACTCGGTGGTGGCTTTAGCCATCGCTTTTTTTGTCAATGCGGCGATTCTGGTCCTGGCGGCCACGGTCTTCTTCGGCAAACACAGCGTGACCGTGCCGGGCGGACAAGTCGTCGTGTTCGGCGCCGATAGCGACTGGATTCGCCTCGCTTACCTGACCTTGGCGCCCTTGCTGGGAACGGCCGCAGCCAGCACTCTGTTCGCCGTGGCGCTGCTAGCCGCTGGCCAAAGCAGCACCATCACTGGCACGCTCGCCGGGCAGGTCGTGATGGAAGGATTCATGCACTGGCGCATCAAGCCCTGGGTGCGCCGACTTATCACGCGCAGTCTGGCGATTCTGCCGGCAGTCGTGATTATTGGTGTGCGCGGCAGCAGCAGTGTGACCGATCTCCTGACTCTGAGCCAGGTCGTACTTGCGCTGCAGTTACCCTTCGCCATGTTCCCACTGCTGCAGTTCACCAGTTCGCGACAGCGTATGGGCAAGTGGAGGAACGGTGGGCTCTTGCTGGTGGCAGGATGGGCCAGTGCTATTCTGATCACGCTGATGGACCTCTACGGCCTGCCGGAATCGCTGAAAGCGGCATGGCAGGTCATCGTCGGCGGATGAGGGTTGTCAAGGCTCACCAATCAACAGCCATGTACGAAACCATCCTTGTGACGCTGGACGGCACGCCCACCGACCGGGCTATCATCGAGCACGTCAAGGCACTGGCCAAACTCGCGCAAAGCAGGCTTGTGCTGCTGCATGTGGCCGACGGCTGGGCGGCCAGAACCTATGGCCCGGACGCCGTCAGTCCAGAAATTGTCGAGGACACGGCGTATCTGGAGAGAGTGCGGGCTGAGTTTGCCTCGGCGGGAATTCCTGTGCAAACCGAATTGGCCTATGGGGAGCCCGCCGCGGAGATCATCAAGTGGGTGCGGCAAAAGGGATGCGACTTGGTGGCCATGAGCACCCACGGCCATCGTTTCCTGGCTGACGTTTTTCTTGGCGCCACCGCGACGCGAGTGAGGCACAGTATTGATGTGCCGGTGCTACTACTCAAGGCGAAGTGACACAGGAGAAAGTGCAGGTCAGACGGCGCCCTTGACTTTCAATTGCAGTAGATCCCACTGATTGCCGTAGAGATCCTCAAAAACCGCGACTGTGCCGTAGCTTTCTTCGCTCGGCGGCCGTACGAAATTTACGTTGCGAGACTTGAGTTGGTGGTAGTCACGCCAGAAGTCATCCGTTTGGAGAAAGAGGAAAACTTTCCCACCCGTTTGATTGCCGATGTGACTTGCCTGCTCAGGAGTGGCCGCCCGCGCCAGAAGTAAGGTTGTGCCCTGCGACCCTGGGGGAGCAACCACGACCCACCGTTTCTGGTCGCTCAGAACGGTGTCTTCGACGAGGTGGAAGCCAAGCGTGCGCGTGAAGAAGGCGATTGCCTCGTCGTACTCCCGGACCACGAGCGCCACATGACCTAGTGTCTGCATCTCTGTTCTTCCCCGCAGCCGGAATCGGTAGCCCATCTCTTCGATCGCAGCACGGGAACCGCAGAACGAATTACACTATTTATTCACAATCCTCATGGGTTTGGGATCATTTTCTAAGGAAGGCAGTCATGTCACTCAATAGCTTTGGCGCCCGCGCAACCCTCGATGTTGGCAACCGAGATTACGAAATCTATCGTCTCGACGCGCTCGACAAACAGGGGATCCCCACGCAGCACTTGCCCTTTTCGCTGCGGATTTTGCTCGAAAATCTTCTGCGCACCGAAGATGGCCGCAATGTCACGAAAGAAGAAGTGCGCGCGCTGGCGGCGTGGAACAGAAATTCGAAGCCGGAGAAGGAGATTGCCTTCACCCCCAGCCGCGTGCTGTTGCAGGATTTTACCGGCGTGCCCGCGGTGGTGGATCTGGCGGCGATGCGTGATGCGATGAAACGGCTGGGCGGCGATGCCCGGCTGATCAATCCTCTGCAGCCGGCGGAGTTGGTGATCGATCACTCCGTGCAAGTCGACGAATTCGGCTCGCCCAACGCCTTCGACATGAACGCCCTGCTCGAATTTCAGCGCAACAAAGAGCGGTACGCCTTCTTGCGATGGGGACAGACCGCATTCCGCAACCTCGCGATCGTGCCGCCCGACACCGGCATTGTCCACCAGGTCAACTTGGAATACCTGGCTCGCGTTGTGTTCGTACATGAAGACGGCGGCAAACGCACCGCCTATCCCGACACCCTGGTCGGCACCGATTCCCATACCACGATGGTGAATGGACTTGGCGTGCTGGGCTGGGGCGTCGGCGGAATCGAGGCCGAGGCCGCCATGCTCGGGCAGCCCGTCTCCATGCTGATTCCTCTGGTGGTCGGCGTGAAGCTGACCGGCCGCCTGCGCGAGGGGGCGACCGCGACCGATCTTGTTCTGACGATCACGGAAATGTTGCGCAAGCACGGCGTAGTCGGAAAATTCGTTGAGTACTTCGGCCCCGGCTTGCAGGACTTGCCGCTCGCCGATCGCGCCACGATCGCGAATATGGCTCCGGAGTATGGCGCAACTTGCGGCATTTTCCCCATCGACAAAGAGAGCCTGCGCTACCTGCAACTCACTGGACGCAGCGAAGAGCAGCTTGCACTGGTAGAGACCTACGCTCGGGAGCAGGGACTGTTCCATGACGCCAAGACACCGGAGGCGGAATACTCCGAACTGCTCGCGCTCGACCTGGCCACGGTGGAACCGAGTCTGGCTGGGCCAAAGCGTCCACAGGACCGCGTCGTGCTTTCGAAGGCGGGCGAGTCGTTCACGCAGGCGTTGCCGTCCTTGATCAAGCCGAAAGCCAAGGCCGCCGTGGCGGCTCCTTCCGGTGTCGCGCCCAACAACTGGGAGCAGGAAGGAGGAAATCCAGCTGCTGTCGGAGTCGAGGATCCGAACGTTCATGAGCACGTTCCCCCGGATGTGAAGTCGGCGCTGAAGCATGGCAGCGTGGTAATCGCCGCGATCACGAGTTGTACCAACACCTCCAATCCGTCGGTTCTGGTCGCTGCGGGGTTGCTCGCGAAGAAGGCGGTGGAGAAAGGCCTGGCCACTCCACCGTGGGTGAAAACCTCGCTCGCGCCGGGATCAAAGGTGGTACGCGACTATCTCGAAAAGGCAGGCCTGTTGCCGTATCTGGAGAAGCTGAAGTTTCACCTCGTCGGCTATGGCTGCACGACTTGTATCGGAAATTCCGGACCCCTGCCAACCGAGGTCTCGCAGGCGATCGACGAAAAGAATCTCGTGGTTGCTTCCGTTCTGTCCGGCAATCGGAACTTCGAAGGTCGCATCAACTCTGAAGTCCGCGCCAATTATCTGATGTCGCCGCCGTTGGTGGTTGCATTCGCGTTGGCGGGCCGCATCGATGTCGATCTGCGCAAAGACCCGATCGGCAAGGATCGCGAAGGGCAGCCCGTCTATCTCGTGGATCTGTGGCCGACGCAATCGGAAGTTGAGCAAGCGATAGCCGGTTCGATCTCCTCGGACATGTTCCGCAAGAGTTATGGCGAAGTTTACGCCGGTGATGAACGCTGGCGTGGCTTGCCCGTTCCCAAGGGTGAAACCTACGCCTGGGACGGAGCTTCCACCTACATCCGGCAAGCTCCGTATTTCGACGACATGGTGCTGAAGCCGTCGCCGGTCGAAGACATTAAGAAGGCGCGCGTGCTGGCAGTGCTCGGCGACAGCGTCACCACCGACCACATCTCGCCCGCAGGATCGATCAAGAAAGAAAGCCCGGCGGGAAGATACCTGATTGCCCAGGGCGTACAGCCGGCTGACTTCAATTCCTACGGCTCGCGGCGCGGCAATCATGAAGTGATGGTCCGCGGCACCTTCGCCAATACGCGCCTGAGGAACAAGATGGTGAACACCGAAGGTGGATTCACTCGGCATCTGCCCGACGGCGCTGAGATGTCCATCTTCGACGCGGCAGAGCAGTATCACGCCGAAAAGGTGCCGCTTGTCATTCTGGCTGGCAAGGAATATGGCTCCGGTTCGTCGCGCGACTGGGCCGCCAAGGGACCGCGGCTGCTGGGCGTGCGCGCGGTCGTCGCCGAAAGCTATGAGCGCATTCACCGCTCTAATCTCGTCGGCATGGGTATCCTGCCCCTGCAGTTCCTGCCCGGAGAGAATGCCGACTCGCTGAAGTTGACCGGCGAAGAGGTTTTTGAAATCGCAGGCATTCGCGAGGTCGTCGATAAGTTTTCCGCCGGACGCCAAATTTCTGTACGCGTAAAAGGCGGACGGAAAGCTGAATTCAAGGCCATCGTTCGCATCGACACTCCGCAGGAAGCACTCTATTACGCCAACGGCGGCATCCTGCAGTACGTATTGCGACAGCTTCTCGCCGGGAAGACTCAGATGGAGCCGGTCAACGCCTAGTATCGGCTCTCCAGGTTTGGAAGCGCGGGTCATCCCGTCCCTGAGGCGGCATGTGGTCCGGTCGACGCGTGCTAATCTGAACTGCCCATGATCGCTCCGCCGCAATTTCAGCCTGCAGCGTTCAGTCTGGCTGCAATGCTCATCTGGGGCACCAGCGATTTTTCCGGCGGAATCGGCGCGCGGCGGGTCAACGCATTTCTGTTCACTGCCGTCGTCCACCTCAGTGGTGTCGCTCTTATTTATGTAGTGGCGAGTCTGATGGGCGCGCCTTTCCCTGCGCGGACCAGCGTCCTTTGGTCGCTCGCGGCAGGTTCGATCGGCGGAATCTCCCTGGCCTTGTTTTATCGGGCCCTGGCCAGCGGAAAGATGGGTCTCACGGCTCCCGTGGCAGCTGTCCTCGGTGCGGGAATTCCTACGGTCGTCACCGCGTTCGTGGAGGGTTTTCCCGGATATCGCCATATCCTCGGATTCCTGCTCGCGGGTGCGGGTGTGTGGCTGATCTCGCGCACAGAAGACGCGAGTGGGCATCCGAAGGGGTTAGGCCTCGCGGTGATGGCGGGAATCGGATTTGCCGGTTTCTATCTGTGCGTCAGCAAGGCCGGCAACGCTTCCGCCCTTTGGGTCGCTTGGATCTCACGCTGTGCCTCTCTGGTAGTGACGACGCTATTTGTCATAGGAGCCAAAGGGATCGGTTCCTTCCCGAAACCGGTACTCGCGATCGCCATCGTTACAGGGTTTCTCGACATTTCAGGCAGCGTGTTGTTCGTGCGCGCCGCGCAGATCGGGCGGCTCGATACGGCGGTTGTGCTCAGTTCGCTTTATCCCGCAATCACGGTCTTGCTGGCGAGGTTCTTCCTGCACGAGCACTTCAGCCGAAGCCGGACCGTCGGCATGCTGGCCGCGCTGGTGGCTGTGCCACTTGTGGCTGGGTAGGTGAGAATTGGAGACAAGCGGTTCGTCGGTCTTGCGCTCCCTACCCACTACTCCCCATCCGCTGCTACTCTTCTTCCGTGGCACTCCTCGAAGTCCGCAACCTCACCAAGATCTTCGACCTAACCGAGTCCACGTTCCGCGGTCGCGCAAGTGAGGTGCGGGCGGTCGACCAAGTATCCCTCGACATTCACGAGGGCGAGACGCTCGGTCTGGTCGGCGAGTCGGGTTCAGGCAAGAGCACGCTGGGAAGGCTGATCCTGCGGCTGATTGAACCAAGCTCGGGTGAGGTTCACTATCGGGGACGCGATCTCCTCACAGCCAGCGGCCCGGAATTGCGTAGCCTTCGGCGCGATATGCAAGTTATTTTCCAGGATCCGTTTGGCTCGCTCGATCCGCGTTTCCGCGTTGAAGGAGTGATTGCCGAGCCGCTGATCATTCACGAATCGATGAACCGCGATTCGCGCCGGCAGCGGGTGAAAGAACTGCTACACGCGGTCGGAATGGATGAGTCAGCGATGCCACGCTACCCTCACGAATTCTCCGGAGGCCAGCGGCAGCGTATCGGCATTGCCCGCGCACTCGCCCTTCGCCCCAAGTTCATCGTTGCTGATGAGCCCGTTTCGGCACTCGATGTCAGCGTCGGCGCGCAGATTGTGAATCTGATGCGCCAGTTGCAGCGCGAGTTCGGTCTAACCTACCTGTTTATTTCGCATTCCATGCCGGTAGTGCGCTACTTGTCGACCCGGATCGCCGTCATGTATCGCGGAAAGATAGTCGAGATCGGGCCGGCCGGACAGATCGTCGCTGGTCCGCAGCACTCCTATACCAAGAGCTTGCTGAAAGCCACGCCTGAGATCGCCGCACAATAGCCATTCGCCGATGGGCACAGGTCGCTCGCCGAAAGATTCGCTGTTCGCCGACTTGGTGTTGATGTCTGCTGGGCCGGACACTACAATTTCGCAGAATTTCGAGGAGACAAACATGGCTACTGCTACTGCCGTCCCGCCACAGGAAACAGCACCCCTGTCCGAAGTTCAACGTATCGTCAACGTATTTATCAGGCCGCGCAAAACCTTTACCGATCTCCGGCGGAACGCTAGTTGGTGGGGGCCGTTCCTGCTCATGGTGATCTTTTCGATTGCCTTTGTGTACATCGGCGGCGAGAAAGTCGGGTTCCGGAAAATCACGGAAAATCAATTGCGCTCGCAACCGAAGCGGCAGGCACAATTGGAAAATCTTCCCGCTGACCAGCGGGAGCAGCAAATGGAAGTCGCGGCCAAGATCACCAAAGGTGTTTCCTACGCCTTCTGGTTGATCCAATTGATTATTTTGCTGGTGATCTCCGCCGCGCTGTATGGAACATTCAAGTTTGCCGCAGGAGCGGACATCAAGTTCAAGGTGGTGTTCGCCATCGTGATCTACGCAGGACTGCCCGGATTGCTGCGTGTGCTGCTGGCAATATTATCGTTGGTCACGGGCGCCAGTCCCGATACATTTTCGTTTCAAAACCCTGTGGCCACCAATCCGGGATATTTCCTGAACCCAGCGGACTCGCCTTTTCTTTACAGTCTGGGGTCGAGTTTCGATATCTTCCTGATCTGGACCCTGGTGCTGACAGCGATCGGATTCACCTGTGTCACCAAGGTGAAGAGCAGCACGGCGTACGCCATCGTTTTTGGATGGTGGATTTTCTTTTCTCTGCTGGGGGCAGGTTTGGCGTCGCTAGGGTAGGGAAGAGCGTGACAAAAGTCACAGTCGCCAGGAAAATACACGGCGTATGATCCGAGGTTCCCTGCGCGGAGGATTCATGCGCCCTTTCATTTTCCGCACATTCCTTTGGACGATTGTATTTGCCCCATTCATCGCAGCGCAGTCTTCGGGCCCCGCCGCATCTTGTATTGACTGCCACACCAAGCAGACTCCCAACATCATTTCGGACTGGAAACTCAGCAAACATAGCCAGGCGGAGATCACCTGCATCGTGTGCCACGGCGACCAGCATCAGTCTGCCACGGATGTTGCCAAGGTGAAGATTCCGACGCCGGAAACCTGCGCCCAGTGCCACAAGACACAAGTCGACCAGTACATGCACGGTAAGCATTCCAAGGGCTGGGCAGCGATGATGGCGATGCCGACCATTCACTGGCAGCCCATGGCGCTGATCGAGGGTCAGAAGGGTTGCGGCGGCTGTCACAAAGTTGGCATCAAGCCGGCGGAAGAGATCGCCAAACTGCGCCAGCAGGGGAGCGAGTTTGGGGCCGCGGCCTGCGATTCCTGCCATACCCGTCACACGTTCTCGGTCGAAGAAGCGAAGTCGCCGCAGGCTTGTGAGACCTGCCACATGGGTTTCGACCATCCCCAGTGGGAGATGTACTCGGCATCGAAGCATGGCGTGCGCAATGACCTGAAGCAACGCGGCATTCTGCCTGCGGGTGCCGCGGCGCCGACTTGCCAGACCTGCCACATGCAGAATGGCGATCACGGTGTGCGCACAGCATGGGGATTCCTTGCTGTACGTTTGCCATTGCCTGAAGACAAGCAATGGGCAGCCGATCGCGCCACGATTCTGCAGGCGCTGGGCGTCCTCGACCCCGATGGCAAGCCCACCCCATTGGTCGAAACCGTCAAAGCCGCCGATCTGGCACGCCTCACCCAGGAAGACTGGCAGGCCGAGCGCGACAAGATGATCAAGGTCTGCAACCAATGCCACTCCGGCAACTTCGCCAGGCAACAACTGCAGGCGGGAGACGACATGATCAAGAACGCCGACCACCTGATGGCCGAGGCGATTCACATCGTGGCTGATCTCTACAAAGACGGAGTCCTCCCCAAGCCGAAGAACTACGCGTATCCGTTCCCCAACCTGCTGACCTTCCACGATGCCCCGACGGTAGTCGAGCAGAAGCTGTTCGTCATGTACCTCGAGCACCGCATGCGGACATTCCAGGGCACTTTCCACGCCAGCCCCGACTACGCACTTTGGTACGGCTGGAGCGAAATGCAGCGTGATCTGACCGAGATCAAGGAACTTTCCGAACAGATGCGGCGGGAGAAGAAGACGGGCCTCGCCCAGAAGCCGGCCGCAGGCAACTAATCAGTGGGGAGGGCCGGCCACCACGCCCCTCCCCGCGCCCATTTACAATTGCCCCGCCCCATGCACACAGCGGACGTCGTCATCATCGGCGGAGGCATTGTCGGCTCCAGCATCGCGTATCACCTTGTTGCCGCCGGCTGCCGGAACGTCCTGGTGTTGGAGCGCGAGACCGCGCAGGGCAAGGGCTCCACCGGCAAGAGCATGGGCGGAGTGCGTGCCCAGTTCGCTACGCCCGTCAACATCCAGATGTCGCTGTATTCGATCCCGTTCTATGCGAGCTTTGAGGAGCGGCTTGGATATCCGTGCGATTACCGTCCGCAGGGATATCTGTTCTGCGCGACCACCGGCACACACATGGCCTATCTGCAGGTGAACTTCGAAAAGCAAGTGGCGATGGGACTCAAGAACGTGCAACTGGTTGTTGGCGACGATATCCGCCGCCAGTTTCCGCAGCTGCGCGGCGATGACATTGTCGGTGGCAGCTTCTGCTCGACCGACGGATTCGTCGATCCCTACAGCGCGATGATCGGCTTCATGACCTGGGCATCGGATCACGGGGCTACGCTGTGGAAGAACGCCACCGTGACGGCAATCAGGCGTCACAAAGGAAGCTTCGAAATCGCGGCGACGCGCGACACGGTCTCGACCAGTACCGTTGTGAATTGTGCCGGTCCGTGGGCAGCCGAAGTTGCGAGGATGGTTGGAATCGAATTGCCAGTCGAACCACTGCGCCGCATGCTGGTGCCGACTGAGCCGTTCGATCAGTTTCCCCACACCGCGCCGATGATCATCGACATGTCGAACGGATTTCATTTTCGTCCGGAGAGCCGCGGCTTCCTGCTGGCGTGGAATGATCCCGAAGAGACGCCCGGCTACAAAACTGATTTCGAGCCGAGTTTTATCGAGAAGATTCTAACGCGAGCCGCCGACCGCGTGCCGGTCTTTGAAAATCTCCCTGTAAATCCGAAGCGCGCCTGGGCGGGGCTGTATGAAATGACGCCTGACCATCACCCGATTCTCGGCGAGTCGCCCGATGTGAAAGAGTTCTTCTTTGCCAACGGCTTCAGCGGGCACGGCGTGATGCACGCCCCTGCCACCGGAAAAATTCTCAGCGACCTGATCATGACGAAGAAGACGGATCTGATCGATGCTTCGCTGCTAAACTTCTCGCGTTTCGCGGAACGTCGAATGATCGAGGAAACAGCAGTGCTGTAGGTCGGACTTCCTTCGTGGACCTTCGTGGTTAAGAGAACATTAGAACCACAAAGGGCACGAAGGTACACGAAGGCCGACATCAAAACCTATGCCCCTGGAACTCAACTACTGGCTGACCACCGTCCAGATGCCGGCATCACCGGTGCAGCAGTTGCCGGAAGCCGCCGATGTTGCCGTCATCGGAGCCGGATTCACCGGCCTCTCCGCCGCACTCGCGCTCGCCCGGCGCGGCGCAAAAGTTGCCGTGCTCGAATCCGAAACAATCGGCTGGGGCGCCAGTTCCCGCAACGGCGGCATGGTCCTCACCGGTCTGAAGCTCGGCGTCAACCAGCTCATCTCGAAGTATGGCCGCGAACTCACGCGCCGCATGTATGACGTTTCGCTCGACACCATCCGTTGCGTCGAGCAGATTGTGAAAGAAGAAAGCATTGCCTGTGACTTTGCCCGCACCGGACATCTGGAAGTCGCTTGCAAGCAGAGTCATTTCGACGACTACGCCCGGCAGGTTGAAGTGATCGCCCGCGAGTTCAATCATCAGTTGCGCGTCGTGCCGCGCAGCCAACTGCGATCTGAGATCGGCTCCGGCATTCACTTCGGGGGCATGGTCGACGAGACCAGCGCCGGACTCAACCCCGCCCGCTACGTCGCCGGACTCGGCGCAGTAGCCATGCGCGCCGGCGCATGCATCTATGAGCACACGCGCGTCGAGAACATCGAGCGCGCGTCACGCAATGGTTCGCCGGGATTCAGGCTCAGCACCTCCCGCGGTCCTGTCTGGGCAAACCATGTTCTGGCCGGCACCAGCGGATACACCGGCCCCGCAACGCCTGCGCTCCGTAAGAAGATCATCCCGATCGGATCGTTCATCATCACCACCGAAGTTCTTCCCGATGCCCTGGCCCGCGAACTCAGCCCGCGCAACCGCCAGATTTACGATTCAAAAAACTATCTTTTTTACTTTCGCCTGACGCCCGACAATCGGCTGCTTTTCGGCGGCCGCGCTGCATTCTTTCCGGAAACCGGTCAGACGATCCGCAAGAGCGCAGAAATTCTGCGGCAGGGGATGATCTCGGTTTATCCGCAGCTGCGCGATACCAAAGTCGACTACGTGTGGGGCGGAACCCTCGATTTCTGTTTCGACATCTTGCCACACGCGGGTCAGATGGACGGCATCTATTATTCTGTCGGCTACGCCGGCCACGGCGTCGCCATGGCCACCTGGCAAGGTCAGAAGATGGCGGAGTGGATCGCCACGGGGAAGACGGACAATCCTTTCACCGAAATTCCGTTCCCGGGCGCACCCCTTGGCCTCTATGACGGCAAACCCTGGTTCCTGCCGTTCGCCGGGGCGTACTACAAGGTTCTAGACTGGATAGCGTAAAGCAAATCACCTTCTGTCGGAGGTTCTTCATGTCCCTGTTTGGCCTCATCGAATACGCCGACGCCAGCCCCGCGGTGCGCGCCATTTACGACGACATCATGGCCACACGCAAAACGGACTGGATCAATAATTTCTGGAAAGCCATCGCGCACGACCCCGTCCTTCTGAAGCGCACATGGGAAGACATCAAGCAGATTATGGCTCCCGGCGCGCTCGACCCGGTGACCAAGGAAATGATTTATGTTGCCGTCTCGGTGAGCAACGGATGCGAGTACTGCATCGCTTCGCATACCGCCTCGGCCCGGAAAAAAGGCATGACCGATGCCCAGTTCAAGGAACTGATGTCGGTAGTCGGCATGGCGAACGAGACCAACCGCCTCGTGGCCGGATACCAGGTGGAAGTCGACGAGCAGTTCAAGCCACAAGGCCACAATTAGAGTCAGTAGTTGAAGAAGGTTTGGATGCTCCCTCGCCGGGCTCGGTTGACGGACGAGAGTGTCCGCCCCACATTTTTCCTTGTCCACATTCGGAGTTCTATAATCATCAAGGCACCGGGGGGTGAGGGATGGCAGAGCTGACCGCGGCTCCAGTTGCGACCCGTGGGTTTTTTCTTGACGGGAAGTGGCTGGAGGAGGGCGACACCCTCGATGTTCGCGCACCCTACGATGGCGCCCTGGTCGGCCGCGTTCTTCAAGGACGGCGTGAGCATGCCGAAGCTGCCATTGCCGCCGCCGTCAAAGCTTTCGGTACCACCCGCCGCCTGCCCGCCTTCGAGCGTCAACGTGTTCTACGCTACATCGCCAGTGGAATTCATGAGCGCAAAGAGGAATTTGCCCGGACCCTCGCCCAGGAAGCGGGCAAACCCATCAAGACCGCCCGTCTTGAAGTGGACCGCACCGTTCTGACTTTCAATATCGCCGCCGAAGAAGCCGTTCGCGGATATGGCGAGTACCTGCCGCTCGACTGGCAGCAGTCGACCGCTGGACGCTGGGGCATCGTGCGACGCTTTCCGCTGGGCCCGATCGCCGGCATTTCCCCGTTCAACTTTCCTCTGAACCTGGTCGCCCACAAAGTTGCTCCCGCCATGGCCGCCGGCTGTTCCATGGTGCTCAAGCCCGCGCCGCAAACTCCGCTCAGTTCGTTTCTGCTGGCGGAAGTGGTGCAGCAAGCGGGCTGGCCCGACGGCGGTCTCAACGTCCTTCTCCTCTCCAACGAAGATTCCGAGTTGCTCGTCACCGACGATCGCATCAAGCTCATCAGCTTTACCGGCAGCGCCGCCGTGGGCTGGGAGATCAAGAATAAGGCGGGCAAGAAGAAGGTTGTCCTCGAACTTGGCGGCAACTCCGCGGTCATCGTGCATCGCGACTGTGACCTCCAATACGCTGCCGACCGCTGTGTTACGGGAGGCTTCTCCTATGCCGGCCAGTCCTGTATTTCCGTGCAGCGTATCCTCGTGGAACATTCCGTCTACGGCAAGTTCACTGACCTTTTGCTGACAGGCGTGCGCCAACTGAAAGCGGGGGATCCATTGGAAGAGTCCACCGACCTCGGCCCCTTGATTCGCGAAAGTGACGCCATCCGCGCCGTTGACTGGATCCAGGAAGCGGTCCGCGGCGGAGCTCGTCTGCTGTGCGGCGGCACACGCAAGGGTTCCGTTCTTGAGCCGACCGTCCTGACCGGCACACGGCCCGACATGCGGGTAAATTGCCAGGAGATTTTCGCGCCGGTCGTGACCGTCGAACCCTACACCGATTTTGAGGCCGCGCTGAAAGAGGCCAACAACTCGCCGTACGGCTTGCAGGCTGGGCTGTTAACCCGCGATGCCAAGCTCATCTTTCAGGCATACGAAGAATTGGAAGTCGGAGGCCTGATCGCCGGCGACGTTCCGACCTTCCGCGTTGAGCACATGCCCTACGGCGGGGTGAAAGACTCGGGTCTGGGTCGTGAGGGACTACGGGATGCCATTGAAGAAATGACCGAGCCCAAACTGCTGGTCATGAACCTGCGCTGAATTTCCGCCTGGTCAGCGGATCTTCATCGGGCGCGCCACGTCTTCGCTGATTGCATAGAGAATGAAGAGTGCGAAGGATTCCGCTCGTCCGTTTCCGTTCCCAAATTGAAAAAACAAAAACCTCGTGAGCAAGGTATTCCACAACGCGGGTCAACTGCTATAATCACCCGTTTCAGTAACAATCGTCACACGAGAGTGTGACTCATGCATGGCACAGCGCGCCGGACCTGGGGTCCCGGCGCGGCAAGCGGAATACAAGACACTCAATGCAGATCTTTCCACGCAGCAGCAATGCAATCGCCCGCGGATCACTGTTCGTGGTTGTCCTGGTCGCCGGCGTGGTGGGCTGGCTCCTGTATACGCTTGAGCGTTCGCCCTACATCACGCTCGAGGGCGTGAGGAAGCCGCAGCCGGTCCCTTTTAGCCATCAGCACCACGTCACCGGCCTCGGCATTGATTGCCGCTATTGCCACACGTCGGTTGAAGTGTCGAGCTTCGCCGGTATTCCTCCGACCAAGACCTGCATGAACTGCCACGCGCAGATCTGGACCAACGCCGCCTATCTCGAGCCTGTGCGCGCCAGCTTCCGCACCGGACAATCGATTGAGTGGACGCGCGTCAACCAGTTGCCGGACTTCGTTTATTTCAACCACAGCATTCACATTAGTAAGGGTGTGGGGTGCGACACCTGCCACGGCCCCATCGACAAGATGCCGCTGACGTACCAGTACGCGTCGCTGCAGATGGAGTTCTGTCTCGATTGCCACCGCGCCCCGGAAAAGTATCTGCGCCCGCGGGAAGAAGTCTTTAACATGCGCTACACTCCGCCCACGCTGGTGCCGCAGAAGACCGAGGTGAGCTTCAACGGTAAGATCTATACCGATCAGGTCGAACTCGGAAACTTTCTGAAGTCGTTATACAGAGTGCGTTCGGTTGCGGATATCACAAGCTGCAGCACCTGTCACCGTTAGGGCAGGAGGAGATCGCGAGAGCGCTGACGAGGAACATGAACGAGCACAAGACAAAAGCGGCCGGTCCGGACGTTTGTCCCGGAAAGAAGAAGCAACTTGATCTCCAGGCGGTGAAAGAGCAGATCGAGCAGACCTCCGGCCCCGAGTACTGGCGCAGCCTGGAAGAGCTTGCGGGGAGCGAAGAGTTCCGCGAGATGCTGCACCGCGAGTTCCCCAAGGGCGCGTCGGAGTGGATCGAGTCGTTCTCGCGCCGCGGATTCCTCAAGACCATGGGCGCCTCTCTGGCGCTGGCCGGATTGTCCGGTTGCACGCGCCTGCCGCGGCAGGAAATCGTCCCTTACGTGAAGCAGCCGGAAAATGTCGTGCCCGGCAAGCCGATGTTCTACGCGACCGCGTTCACGCTCGGCGGATACGCGTCACCCATTTTGGTTGAGAGCCACGAATTTCGTCCGACCAAGATTGAAGGCAATCCGGACCATCCGGCGAGCCTGGGCGGCACCGATGTCTACGCGCAGGCATCGCTGCTCGACCTCTACGATCCCGACCGCGCCCAGAACATTACCTACCTCGGCGACATTCGTTCGTGGGACGCCTTCATGGCCGCCGTCAAGGGTCCGATCAGCGTGCAGAAAGGCATTGCCGGGGCTGGCGTTCGCATTCTGACGCAGACAGTCTCTTCGCCCACGCTGGCAGCGCAGATTCGCAGCTATCTTGACGCGAATCCGCAGGCCAAGTGGCATGTCTGGGAGCCGATCAATCGCGACAACGTCTACGAAGGCGCGAAGATGGCCTTCGGCGAAGTGGTCGAGACGCGCTACGACCTGTCGAAGGCGGACGTGATCGTCTCGCTCGACGCCGATTTTCTCTACGCCGGATTCCCCGGAAACACGCGCTACATCCGCGACTTCGCCGCCCGCCGCAATCCCGACGGCAACATGAACCGGCTGTACGTGATCGAGAGCACGCCGAGTTCGACGGGAATGAAGGCGGATCACCGGCTGCCATGGCGCACCAGTGACCTTGAGATGTTCTTAAGTCGCCATACTGGCGGACATTCTCTTGCTAATACTGGCCTGACGCAGGAACAGCTGAGATTCGTTGAAGCCCTGCGGAAAGATCTTGAAGAACATAGCGGTGCCTGCGTGATGATTCCTGGTGATCATCTTTCCCCGGCAGCGCACGCGGTTGTGCATTCCATGAATGCGTCGCTCGGAAACGTTGGCAAAACAGTCTTCTACGCCGATCCGGTTGATGCCAATCCCGTCAACCGCAACGAGTCGCTCAAGGCGCTCACCGATGACATTCGCAGCGGCAAAGTGGATTTGCTGCTGATTGTAGGCGGGAATCCTGTCTACGACGCACCCGCTGAATTTGAATTTGCTTCCGCCCTGAAGTCGAACGCTGTCGCGCAGAAGATCTACCTCGGAACCCACGGCAACGAAACTGCTGAACTCTGCCATTGGCATGTTCCTGAAGCGCACTATCTGGAGTCGTGGAGCGATGCTCGCGCGTATGACGGCACAGTCTCGATTGTTCAGCCGTTGATCGATCCGCTGTATGGTGGAAAGACGGCGCACGAAATCATTACGATCCTCGCCGGACAGCCAGGCATCAGTGGCCACGATCTGGTACAGCAGTACTGGCAAAAACAGCATTCTGGTGCCGACTTCGATAACTTTTGGCGCAAGTCGCTGCACGATGGCTGGATTGCGGGGACGGCGTTCCAGCCGAAGAACGTCACAGCAAAGGGTGCGGCCCTTCCTGCGCCAGCCCAATCCGCGTCCAATTCCATCGAACTCAACTTCCGCCGCGATCCTTCCATCTACGACGGCCGCTTCGCCAACAATGGATGGCTGCAGGAACTTCCCAAGCCGCTGACCAAGCTGACCTGGGACAACCCGGTCATGATCGGCTCCGCGATGGCCGAGCGGCTCAAACTGAATTTCAAAGACGTCGTCGAAGTCGAGTTCCAGGGCAAGAAAGTCAAAGGCCCAATCTGGATTCAGGCCGGACATCCCGACAACTCGGTCACGCTCTTCCTCGGCTACGGACGCAAGCGCGCCGGGCAAGTCGGGACGGGCGCTGGGTTCGATGTCTATCCCTTCCGCACCGCGCAGAATCCGTGGATCGCCAGCGGCGTGAAGCTCACCGCCACCGGCGAAACCTACAACCTCGCCTGCACGCAGGGCTATCAAGCCATGGAGACGCCTGACGGCAGCGAGCGTCCGATCGTGCAGGAACGCAGCCTCGCGGAATACAAGAAAGAACCCGACTTCGCGCAGGAAGAAGACAAGCAAGTTCCGCGCGAGCTCACGCTTTATCCCAACTTCGACTACTCGAAAGAGACCTACGCCTGGGGCATGGCGATCGACCTGAACTCTTGCGTGGGCTGCAACAATTGCATCGTCGCCTGCCAGTCGGAGAACAACATCGCGGTCGTCGGCCAGGAGCAGACACTCAAGGGCCGCCACATGCACTGGATCCGTGTCGACGCCTACTACAAGGGCGATCGCAACAATCCCGAGGGTTTCTTCCAGCCTGTCCCGTGCATGCAGTGCGAGAATGCCCCGTGCGAACTGGTTTGCCCCGTGGGAGCGACCGTTCACAGCACCGAAGGCCTGAACGACATGGTCTACAACCGCTGCATCGGGACGCGCTATTGCTCGAACAATTGTCCCTACAAGGTGCGGCGCTTCAACTTCCTCCTGTTCCAGGACTGGGAGACGCCGCAATACAAGATGATGCGCAATCCGGACGTAACCATCCGCAGCCGCGGCGTCATGGAAAAGTGCACTTATTGCGTGCAGCGCATCAATGAAGCGCGCATCGACGCCGAGCGGCACGACACGACGGTCCAGGACGGCAGCCTCAAAACCGCCTGCCAGCAATCGTGTCCGGCGAATGCGATCGTGTTCGGCAACCTCAACGACCCGAACAGCGTGGTCAACAAGTGGAAGGCGCAGCCGAGAAATTATTCGCTCCTGGGCGAACTGAACACGCGGCCGCGCACGACGTATCTGGCGGAAGTCCGCAACCCTAACCCCGAACTTGAAGGGGAGCACAGCTAAGGCATGGCGACTCAAACACAGATTCCCGCAGCCGATCAGCGCGCTCCGGTCATGGAACCGGGGCATTCGTTTGCGACCATCGGCGAGAAGGTGTCGAACATCGTGCTGCGGCGCCCCATCTCGCTGGGCTGGGTGCTCGGCTTCCTGGTGATGTTCTCGGGGATGAACATGCTGCTGTTTGCCCTGGGATATCTGTTTGTAAAAGGCACCGGAATCTGGGGCATCACGATTCCCATCGGTTGGGGATTCGCCATCATCAATTTCGTCTGGTGGATCGGTATCGGTCACGCCGGCACACTGATCTCCGCCATTCTCTGTCTACTGCGGCAGACCTGGCGCAATTCGATCAACCGCTTCGCCGAGGCGATGACGCTGTTCGCCGTGGCTTGCGCCGGTGTTTTCCCGTTGGTTCACACCGGTCGTCCGTGGCTGGCCTACTGGATGTTCCCCTACCCGAACACCATGAACTACTGGCCCCAGTTCCGCAGTCCGCTGATCTGGGACGTGTTCGCGGTCTCCACCTACTTCACGATTTCGCTGGTGTTCTGGTTTGTGGGATTGATTCCCGACTTTGCGACCATGCGCGATCGCGCCGAGCATCCACTGACCCGCGGCGTCTACGGCATCCTCGCGATGGGATGGCGCGGTTCCGCGCGGCATTGGCATCGCTACGAGACGGCTTACCTGCTGCTGGCAGGCCTGGCGACGCCTCTCGTACTCTCCGTGCATACGGTCGTAAGCTTCGACTTCTCCATCAGCATCGTGCCCGGCTGGCATACGACGATCTTCCCGCCGTACTTCGTCGCAGGCGCGATCTATTCCGGATTTGCCATGGTGTTGTGTCTGGCGATTCCGATCCGCGCCATCTATGGCCTGGAAGATTTCATCACCATGCGTCACCTGGAGAATTCCGGCAAGGTGATGCTGGCCACGGGATTGATCGTCGCTTACGGATACGGCATTGAAGCTTTCATGGGCTGGTACAGCGGAAACAAGTTCGACTCCTTCCTGCTCTGGAACCGGCTGCACGGGCCATATTCATTCTGGTATATGAGCCTGCTGGCGTCGAACATCGTGATCCCGCAGCTGCTGTGGATCAAGAAGTTCCGTACGAGCACATTCTGGCTGTGGGTGATCTCGCTCGTCGTTCTAGTTGGCATGTGGTTGGAACGCTTCATCATTATCGTCGTCAGCCTGCAGCGTGATTTCCTGAATTCGTCCTGGGGTATGTATTACCCGACCAAGTGGGACTGGATGACTTACTTCGGCACGATCGGCATGTTCCTGACTGCGATGTGGCTGTTCGTGCGCATTCTGCCGATGGTCTCGATTTCTGAGTTGCGCACCTTGCTGCCGGAAGCGCATGTGAAAGAAACGGAGGAGGTCGCGCAATGAACGACGCTTCCGTATACGGATTGATGGCGGAATTCGATTCGCCGCAGCAACTCCTGGACGCGGCCCACGAGGCGCACAAGGCAGGTTACAAGAAGATGGACGCTTACAGTCCATTCCCCATCGAAGGCCTGGCGGACGCCATCGGCTTTCACAAGAATATGGTGCCGTTCGTGACGCTCGTCGGCGGAATCATTGGCGGGCTTTCCGGCTACATGCTGCAGTACTACGTTCACGTCATCAGCTATCCCGTGAACGTTGGCGGCAGGCCGTTCCACTCCTGGCCGTCGTTCATCATCGTGACCTTCGAAATGACGATTCTGTTTGCCGGACTGTCGGCCGTCTTCGGTATGCTTGCGCTGAACGGGTTGCCGATGCCGTATCACCCGGTCTTCAATGTCCCGGAATTCACCAAAGCTTCGGAGAGCAAATTCTTCCTGGTCGTATTCGCCAGCGACCCTAACTACGACGCGGCCGATACTCGGGCCTTCCTGAAAGGGCTTGCCCCGCGCGCCATCTCGGAGGTGCCAGCCTAGTCATGCGCAACCTTCGGACAATCTTGCCCGCGCTCTCTGCGCTGATCTTCATTTCGGCCGGATGTCGCATTGATATGCATGTACAGCCGTACTACCGGCCACTGACCAAGAGCGACTTCTTTGCCGACGGTCGCTCGGCCCGACAGCCCGTCGAGGGCACGGTCGCTCGTGGTGATCTTCACGAGGATACCTATCTCTACACCGGTAAGATCAACGGCAACCCCGGCGACTACATGCCGTTTCCAGTTACGGAAAAAGTCCTGGAGCGCGGGCGCGAGCGTTACAACATCTATTGCACGCCCTGTCATGGACGCGTCGGCGACGGCAACGGCTTCATCCCCTCGCGCGGCTTCCGCCGGCCACCGTCGTTTCACATCGATCGCCTGCGGAAGGCGCCCATCGGCTATCTTTTCGACGTCGACACCAATGGCTTTGGTGTCATGCCCGATTACGCCTCGCAGATTGTGCCCCGCGACCGCTGGGCGATCGCTGCCTACATCCGCGCGCTGCAACTAAGCCAGAACGCCACGGCGGCTGACATCCCGGCGGGCCAGAAGGTTCCGTCGCCCGCGCCCGAGTTTCAGGACATTGGTACCGGCGCCACGTTACCCGTCGTGAAACCGAAGTCAGCAGAAGAAGGCGTTGAGAAAAAAGAGGAGCACCCATGACCACGGCGACCCTGAATAAATCGGACCTGATGGCCCCAGCCGTGGCCGAGACGATGGGAACGCGCTCGATGTTCGTCGGACTGGTTGGCGTCGTCGCCTGCGTGGCAGCGGCATTTCTTAATCCTGACAACTTCTATTCCGCGTACCTCACGGTCTTCATGGCCGCGCTCGGCCTCTCCCTTGGCTGCATGGCCATCCTGATGCTCTACCACCTGGTCGGTGGCGCGTGGGGCACGGTAATTCGCCGCATTATGGAAGCGGGCATGATGACCTTGCCGCTCATGGCAGTGCTCTTCATCCCGATCCTCTTCAACCTGCCACGTCTATACGACTGGGCGCGGCCGGCAGAACTCGCGAAAGATCCGAACTTGGCGGACATCGCCCGCGTCTACCTCAACTTCAACGGGATCCTCTGGCGCGCGGCCATGTACTTCGCCCTTTGGATCGGCATGGCGTTCCTGCTGAACCGCTGGTCGTCGCAGCAGGACTACCCTGAATCCCAGGGCCGGAGCACGCTTCGTTTCCGTGCCGTGAGCGCTCCAGGACTGGTCATCTACTCGCTGTCGATTTCCTTTGCCATCATTGACTGGGTGATGTCGCTGCAGGCGCGTTGGATCTCGACCATCTACGGCCTGATCTTCATCGCCGGTCAGGCCCTGGCGGCATTCTGTTTTGCGGTGGTGATTGAGCACATCCTCGGCAAACGCAAGCCGATGTCCGACTACCTGACGCCGACGCAGGTGCACGATCATGGCAAGTTCATGCTCGCCTTCGTGATGGTCTGGGCCTATTTCAATTTTTCGCAGTGGCTGATCATCTGGGCCGGTAACCTGCCGGAAGAAATTCCATGGTTCGTCCGCCGGATGCATGGCGGATGGGGGTGGGTCGGCTTGTTCCTCGCGGCTTTCCACTTCGGAGTGCCGTTCGCCATCCTCCTGTCGCGACAGTTCAAACGCCAGGTTGGAAGCCTGGTCTTTCTCGCGACGTGGCTGCTGGTGATGCGGCTGGTGGATATCTGGTGGCACGTGGAGCCCGCGGCATCGCTCCATCACGGCACGATTCACGTGAGTCGGTCGCTGTTCGCCGCGCTTCTCGGCATCGGCGGCCTGTGGATGGCCTACTTCTTCCGCAATCTGAGATCGCGTCCCCTGCTGGCGGTGTATGCCCCGCAGACGCTGAGACTTCTGGAGCCGTCGCATGAGTGATGAAACCCTGAACCACGGCCACGGCAACCACGGCGTCGAGTTCGAACGCGAAGACCTGAGCACGCGCGGTATCTTCGGCTTCATGATCGGGCTGGCGATTATTGGCGTGGTGATTTATTTCATCATTAACGGCATGTACTCGTTCCTCGATAACTACGAGCGCTCGCAGATGAGCGCGTCGAGTCCGCTGGTGAAGCCCGAGGACGCGCGCAGAATCGGCTCCCGGCGCGTGACCGAGGACGAGGTTAAGAAAGCCTTCAAAGACAACGGCGCGCCTCTGCTCGAAACCGATGAACGTGGCCAGTTCCACGATTTCCTCATGAACCAGGAAGAGCAGCTCAACAGCTACGGCTGGGTGGATGAGAAGTCGGGCGTGGCTCATATTCCGATCGACCGGGCCATGGAGTTGATCGCGCAACGAGGATTGCCGGTACTGCCGCAGGGTGCCGAAGCAGGCGCGGCGGCGAAAGCGACAGGAACCAAGCCGGCGGAGAAGGCCAAGAAACCGTAGCGCCGGCGACTTGCCGACGGCCGTGAGCGGTGACGCGCTCTCACCCGGCGAAGGAAAGATATCGGCGCTACAAGAAGGAATTGCTGTGAGTAGCAGAACACTGATTTTCGCAACGCTGTGCGCGGCGCTGATTGCGACCTCGCTCCAGGCCCAGCGCGGCCCCATGAGCGGCGGTATCATGTCGCCGCCCGCCAACATGCGTCCGCCCGGGTTGGAGTTCGTCGGCATCGAGCAGCACCTCAACGCGGAAGTTCCCGGCAATCTCGAATTTCGCGACGAACTCGGCAACAGCGTAAAACTCAGCGACTATTTCGGCCAGGGACGCCCTGTCATCCTGAATCTGGGTTACTACCAGTGCCCGATGCTGTGCGGCGAAGTTTTGCAGGGCTTAAGCGGATCTCTGCGCGTGCTCAAGTTCGATATGGGCAAGGATTACGACGTGGTTACGCTCAGCTTCGATCCGCACGAGACGACCGAGATGGCGGCCGAGAAGAAGCGCGAAATGATGAAGCGCTACGGCCGCTCCGGCGCCGACAAGGGCTGGCACTTCCTGACCGGCTCGGCGGAGTCGATTAACGCTGTCACCAAGGCGGTCGGCTTCCAGTACCAGTGGGATGAAAAGACCCAGCAGTATGCGCATGCGACGGCCATCGTTCTGCTGACGCCCGACCGTCATATCGCCGAGTATTTGTATGGCGTGGAATTCTCGCCGAAGGACCTGCGGCTTGGCCTGGTGCAGGCCTCCCAAGGCAAGGTCGGCAATCTCGGCGACCAGGTCCTGCTCTACTGCTATCACTACGATCCGAGGATCGGAAAGTACGGTGCGGTGATCAGCAACATTCTGCGCCTGGCGGCGCTGGCGACCATGCTGATCCTGGGCACGTTTGTGTTCATCATGTTCCGGGCAGACGCGGCGCGCAAGGAACCGAGGCGAATCACCTAATATGTCGAAATTTCTACCCTTGTGGCCCGATCGGGCCTCGACCATGGCCGGCCAGGTGGATGCGCTCTACATCTACCTCGTCCTCGTGTCGACCGTGATGATCACCCTCATCTTCCTGGCCGTCGCCGTGCTGGCGGTCAGGTACCGTCGCAGTGCCGGCCACAAGGCCGAGCAGATCGAAGGCTCCACGGTTCTGGAAATTGGCTGGTCGGTGATTCCCTTTGGCGTCATGCTGACGTTCTTCATCTGGGGCGCGCTGCTCTACTTCAAGGAGCGAACGCCTCCTGCCGACGCCACCGAGGTCTACGTCGTCGCCAAGCAGTGGATGTGGAAGATCGAGCACATGGAAGGCCAGCGCGAGATCAACGAGCTACACGTTCCTGTTGGCGAAAACATCAAGCTGGTGATGACTTCTCAGGACGTGATCCACAGCTTCTACGTGCCCGCGTTCCGCATCAAGCAGGACGTACTGCCCGGCCGCTATACGACATTGTGGTTCAAGGCCACACAACCGGGGACGTATCACCTGTTCTGCGCCGAATATTGCGGCACCTCGCACTCCGGCATGATCGGCCACATCGTCGTCATGGAGCCGCAGGATTACGCGCAATGGATGACCGGCGGACCGAGCGTTCCCTTGCCCGAAGCCGGTAAGCAGTTGTTCTCCACGCTCGGCTGCAGCACCTGCCATCGTTTCGACATTCAGGGCCGCGGCCCCAATTTGCAGGGCGCATTCGGCAAGCCCGTGCTGCTGGAAGATGGCCGGACCGTCATGGTGGATGACAACTACGTCCGTGAGTCCATCCTGAACCCGACAGCGAAGATTGTGAACGGATTCAAGCCGGTGATGCCCACATTCCAGGGTCTGATCACCGACGAACAGTTGAACGCGCTGGTGGCCTACGTCAAGTCGCTAGGCCAGCCAGCGGCGGGGACGGCCGGCGCACAGAATCAGCCCGCTACCTCCCCCGCGGGACCAACCCAGAAGACGCAGGTGCAATAGTCATGGCGAGCGCAGCAATCCCGGCGAACCAGATCCCCGAGACGAAGACCAACTATCTCACCAATGGGTACAGCGTCAAAAGCTGGCTCCTGACCACCGACCACAAGCGGATCGCGGTCCTCTACCTCATCTCGATCACCGCCTTCTTCTTCCTCGGCGGATTCTTCGCCATGCTCATCCGGCTCGAGTTGCTGACCCCCGCCAGTGACCTGATGCACGCCGACACCTACAACAAGGCGTTCACCATGCACGGGATGATCATGGTGTTCTTCTTCCTCATCCCGGTGGTGCCGGCGACGCTTGGAAATTTCCTTGTCCCAATCATGATCGGGGCCAAGGATCTCGCTTTCCCACGCATCAACCTGCTGAGCTGGTATCTGTACATTCTGGGCGGCGGGCTCATTCTGCACTGCATGCTGACCGGCGGCGTCGATACCGGCTGGACGTTCTACTCGCCTTACAGCACTGCGTTCACCAACACCAAGATCATCGAAGCGGGGCTCGCCGCCTTCGTTGCCGGATTCTCCTCCATCTTCACGGGACTGAATTTCATTGTCACCATCCATCGTATGCGGGCGCCCGGCCTGACATGGGCTCGTCTGCCGCTCTTCATCTGGGCGCAGTATGCAACCAGCATCATCATGATTCTGGGCACGCCGGTGGTGGCCATCACCATCGTGCTGGTCGCGGTTGAGCGCCTTTTCCATCTCGGGATTTTCGATCCCCGTCTCGGCGGCGACCCGCTCTTGTTCCAGCACCTGTTCTGGTTCTACTCGCATCCGGCGGTCTACATCATGATCCTGCCCTCGATGGGCGTGATCAGCGAACTCATCACCGCCTTTTCGCGCAAGCGCGTCTTCGGCTACCGGTTTGTCGCGCTGTCGAGTATCGCGATCGCCGTCATCGGCTTTCTGGTCTGGGCGCACCACATGTTCGTCGCTGGAATTTCGCTGTACGCAGCGATGATTTTCTCGTTCCTCACGTTTTTCGTCGGTGTGCCTTCCGCCATCAAGGTTTTCAACTGGACCGCCACCCTCTACAAAGGCTCGATTTCTTACGCCACGCCCATGCTCTATGCCTTCGGCTTCATTGGCCTCTTCACGATTGGCGGATTGACTGGCCTGTTCCTGGCCACGCTCGGCATCGACGTGCATGTTACCGACACCTACTTCGTGGTGGCGCACTTCCACTACGTTATGGTCGGCGGTGTGGTCATGGGATTCCTCGGCGGCATGCATTTCTGGTGGCCCAAGATCTCAGGGCGCCTCTATCCGGAAGGTTGGGCAAAGCTCTCCGCGCTGCTCGTCTTTGTCGGATTCAACCTGACCTTCTTCCCGCAGTTCATCCTCGGCTACCTGGGCATGCCGCGACGCTACGCCGACTACTCGCAGATGCCAGAATTCCAGGTGCTGAACGTGCTCTCGACCGCGGGGGCCAGCGTGCTCGCCGTGGGCTACCTGTTGCCGATGATCTACTTCCTCTGGTCGCTGCGCTACGGACCGTTGGCCGAAGCCAATCCCTGGGCCGCCGCCGGACTGGAATGGATGACCGCTTCTCCGCCGCCCACCTTCAATTTTGACGAGACTCCGGTCGTCACCTGGGAAGCCTACAACTACGACGAACTCGACCATCTGAAGGAGCAGAAGGAGGTTGCCGTTGGCTGACAGTCACGCCACAGCAGTTGAAGCTGTCGCCGCGAACCCGGAACTGCGCCACCACTTCGCCGACATGGAACAGCAGAAAAACGCTGCCTCCCTCGGCATGTGGCTGTTCCTGGTCACGGAAATCATGTTCTTCGGCGGCCTGTTCTGCGCCTATCTCGTATATCGCAGCATGCATTTCGCCGCGCTGGCTGCGGGCAGCCAGACGCTCGATATCAAATGGGGCGCGATCAATACGGCGGTCCTCATTGTCAGTTCGGTTACCGTGGTTCTCGCCATCAACGCAATTCAGAATGGCAAGGCGAAGACGACCATCGCATATCTGGCAATAACCGTTGTCCTCGGCTTTGTGTTCCTTGGCATCAAGGCCATCGAGTACACCAACAAGTTTGAAGAGAATCACGTCCCTGGACCGCATTTTCACTTTACCGGGACCTTTGACGACAACGGGAAAGAGATCGCAGTTGATCCCCATCACGTGGAACTCTTTTTCTCCCTCTATTTTGCGATGACCGGCATGCATGCCCTCCACATGATCATCGGTATCGGCATCATGAGCACCCTGGCCGTGATGACCTGGCGGGGACGATTTTCAGCTCAGTACTACACGCCGATAGAAAACGCGGGGCTGTACTGGCACCTCGTGGACATCATCTGGATCTACTTGTTTCCGTTGCTTTACTTGATCAGCCGTCACCAGTGAGGATGGATATGTCGAAAGAACATACAGTTTCCCTCGGAACGTATCTCCTGATTGGCACGACCCTCTTGGTGCTGACTGTCACGACGACATTGATCGCGTTCGTGAATCTGGGACCATTCAACGCGGCCGTGGCCCTCACCATCGCAACCATCAAAGCCCTGCTCGTCATTCTCTTCTTCATGCATGTGAAATACACCAATGAAAAGATGACTGGCGCTGTCGTGGTTGCCGGGTTCTTCTTCCTCGCAATTCTTCTCGCCCTCTCCATGTCCGACTACCTGACGCGCGCCTGGCGCTAGCCGGTGAACTGGCGAGCTATTTTAAAACCGTCCCTCCGGAACCGATGCCCAAGGTGTCCCCTTGCGCCCAACGCCCGCATCCCCGAAGATGTTGTGTACCTATGGCTCCAGTCTCTGCCCCCGCTTCACCCCGCGCGGCCCAGGTGGATATCCCTGCGCTCGAAGCGGCCCTCCGCCGCCACCTTCGTGGTGACATCCGCTTTGACTCCAGCACTCGCGCCCTTTACGCCACTGACGGCTCGAACTATCGCCAGGTCCCGATCGGCGTCGTCGTTCCGCGCGACACCGAAGACGTCCTCGCAACGGTCACCCTCTGCCGCGAACATCAGGCTCCGTTGCTCGCCCGCGGCGGCGGCACGTCCCTCGCCGGGCAATGCTGCAACACCGCCATCGTCCTCGACTTTTCGAAGTACATGGCGCGGATTCTGGAAGTTGATCCCGCCCGCCGCATCGCACGTGTGCAGCCTGGCGTCATCCTGGACCATCTCCGCGCCGAAGCCGAGAAGCATCATCTGACCTTCGCTCCCGACCCGGCAACGCACGACCGCTGCACCATCGGCGGCATGATCGGCAATAATTCCTGCGGCGTGCACTCGATCATGGCCGGAAAGACAGACGACAATATTGAGGCGCTCGAAGTCCTCACCTACGACGGCCAGCGCCTGCACGTCGGCGCCACCAGCGAAGAAGAATTCCACCGCTTCTGCCGTGAAGGCGGACGCCGTGCTGAAATTTACGCCGGCCTGAAATCGATCGTCGACCGCAGCGGCGATCAGATCCGCCGTCAGTATCCGAATATTCCGCGCCGCGTTTCCGGATACAACCTCAACCACCTGCTTCCGGAGAATGGCTTCCACGTCGCCCGCGCCCTGGTCGGCTCCGAAGGCACCTGTGCGACGGTTCTCGAAGCCACCTGCCGGCTGGTCGAAAGTCCGCCGGAGCGTGTGCTGCTCGTGATCGGATGGCCCGACGTATTCCTTTGCGCCGATCATGTGCCCCAGATCATGGAGCACGGCCCGATCGGGCTTGAGGGCATCGACGATGTCATCGTCAATGCCAGCCGCCGCCTCGGCAAGAACACCGACGGCCTTGCGCTACTGCCGGAAGGCCGCGGATGGCTGCTCGTCGAGTTCGGTGCAAACACCGCACCCGAAGCCGAATATCAGGCAGGTCGCCTGATGGAGGTACTGGAGCGTTCTGCAACTCCGCCCAGTCTCCGCCTCTTCACCGACGCGCGCCAGGCCCGCCGCATCTGGGATGTCCGAGAGTCGAGCCTGGGTGTCACTTCGCATGTGCCGGGCGAACCTCCGCGCTGGGAAGGATTCGAAGATTCCGCCGTCACCCCCGAAAAACTCGGGGCTTACCTGCGCGACCTGCGCAAACTGATGCAGGCTCATAACTACGATGGCGCTTTCTATGGACACTTCGGCCACGCCTGCGTCCACACACGTATGGACTACGATCTCGAATCAGCCGAAGGCATTCGCAAATTCCGCCAGTTCATGGAAGAAGCCGCCGACCTCGTCGTGAGCTACGGCGGATCTCTTTCCGGCGAACATGGCGACGGCCAGGCTCGCGCCGAGCTCTTGCCGAAAATGTTTGGGCCCCAGTTGATGCAGGCCTTCCGTGAGTTCAAGTGCCTCTGGGACCCCGACTGGAAGATGAATCCCGGAAAACTCATCGAGCCCTATCGTCTCGACGAAAATCTCCGCCTCGGCGCAAACTACGATCCCTGGCAGCCGCAGACGCACTTCAAGTTTCCCGACGACCACGGCAGCCTGGCCAGCGCCACTCTGAAGTGCGTGGGGGTCGGCAAGTGCCGCCGCTATGAAGGCGGCGTCATGTGCCCGAGTTTCCGCGTCACGCGCGAAGAAGAACACTCCACTCGCGGCCGCGCTCACCTCCTCTGGGAAATGACCCAGGGCGAAGTGATCAAAGACCGCTGGCAGAGCGAAGCGGTGAAAGAATCCCTCGACCTCTGCCTCGCTTGCAAAGGCTGCAAGAGCGACTGCCCAACCGGCGTGGATGTCGCCACCTATAAGGCAGAGTTTTTATCGCACTACTACGAGGCAAGTCAGCGCCCGCTGAGCGCGCTTGCCTTCGGAAACATCGACCTTTGGGCGCGTGCGGCCTCGCATGTACCAGGCCTGGTGAATCTGACCACGCAACTGCCGTTCCTGCGCGATTTGGCCAAGCTGGCAGCGGGTATTCCCTCCCAGCGTCGTATTCCAGCGTTTGCTCCACAGACATTCAAGCAATGGTGGGAAGGGCAGCATCCCTACGGAGACGGACGCGACGCCGGTCCCGACGGCCGAAGTGCCACCAACACCGTGCTGCTCTGGGCCGACACCTTCAACAACCACTTCCTCCCCTCGACCGCCAAGGCCGCCGCCGAAGTCCTCGAAGCCGCAGGCTTTGCCGTCACTGTCCCTCGCGCCCACCTGTGCTGCGGACGCCCTCTCTACGACGTCGGCATGCTCGACCGTGCCAAGACTCTGCTGCTCGACATCATGGACGAGTTGCTCCCGGAAATCGAAGCCGGCACACCCGTCGTCGTCCTCGAACCCAGCTGCGCCGCCGTCTTCCGCGACGAACTCACCAACCTCTTCCCCAAGGACGAGCGCGCCCACGCACTCTCACAGCAAGTCTTCCTGCTCAGCGAATTTCTGGAAAAGTACGCCAAGGATTTTCCGCTACCGCCGCTTGCACGTAAGGCGCTCATCCACGGACACTGCCATCACAAAGCGATCATGAAGATGACCGCCGAAGAAGCCGTTCTGCACCGTCTCGGCGTAGACTTCACTTCGCCGGCTCCGGGATGCTGCGGCATGGCCGGCGCCTTCGGCTTCGACAAAGAGAAGTACGATGTCTCGGTAGCGATCGGCGAACTCGAATTGCTGCCCGCCGTCCGCAGAACCCCGACCGATTGGCTGATCATCGCCGACGGTTTCAGTTGCCGCGAACAGATCGCCCAGGAAACCGACCGCCAGGCACTGCATCTGGCCGAAGTCCTGCAGATGGCCCTGCGTGAAGCCACCGAAAGCCCCGAAGGCATCCCGCTGTTCGAGTCCGCACCGCAGCACTATCCGGAAGACGCCTGGACCCGCCCACGGGAAGCCGCGATTGAGAGATCGATGAAGCGGACAGGTTTAGCAATTGCCGGGATGGCGGCGGGAGCGGCGTTGCTGTGGGCGTTCTCAAGAAAGCGCTGAGGACAGCAGAGGGCGGACAACCAGTCCGCCCCTCGCCAGCGTCGTGAAGAACTGCTCACGTCTGCCCTTGTTCTACTGCCCCTCGCAGCTCACGTGATCATTCCAATCCACGAAGGCGCCGTTCGGGTTGTGCCGCCACGCCCACACGTGCAGCTCAAAGAAGGGAGCCGGGATGTTGTACCGGTTCGGAATGCCCACCAGTTGGAAGCTCTGTCCCTCGAGCACCGGGGGTGTGTTGTTGTTATTGGCCAGCCAGGTGGCGGCATCTACGATGTACTCGACCCCCACCAGCTTCGAGTTCTCGTAGATCAGCGCCTCAGGTGTCGAGACTTCAATCTTGCCGTCCCCTACCAGAGTTCCGTTGACGTAATGTACGCCCATGGCGCCGTGGTCAGGACCGCTGACGCAACCGAGGAATGGCCCATAGCCGTCCGGCACGTTACTCACGTCCAGGAAAGCTCTCGTTGCGGCGCGGACTTTTTGAACCAGCGTGGCTGAATCGGGCTGTTGATGACGCGCCTGGCTAGGCCCGGGATGACTTCCCTGTGCAAACACTGGCGTGGCGGCGATCAGGCCGCTCAGCAAAACCAGACATAGAAACCGGACGGCTGACGCGCAAATAACTGTCGTAACTCGTTTCGACATGGCGAACTCCTCTCGATTTTTTCAACTGCAGTCGTGCCCCATGGCGAAGATGTTGGGGCAATCCCGCAATTCGCGCCATAGCCGCGATCTTGCCGTTTCGTTGCCTCTGTATTACCGTCCAACTAATAGATAACAAGTCACTTGTTTGCTTCTCTGCCGTATCCGTTGTAGAATCTCCCTACTCGCTCTGGGGTGCTCATCTTGGCCACGAAGCCCGCCGACCCACCCGCTGCCATCCGCTTTGGAGACGATTTTGAGCTCGACCTGCGGGCTTACGAACTGCGCTCTGGCGGAATTCCGCTCAAGATGAAGCCCATTCCGATGGAGTTATTGCTCTTCCTGATTGAGCGCCGTGGTGAACTGGTCACCCGAGAACAGATTGTCGACAGGGTCTGGGGTCAAGGCGTCTTTTTCGATTCCGACAACAGCATTAATAATGCGATCAGCAAGATCCGCCAGGTCCTTCGCGATGATGCCGAGCAACCGCAGTTTATCCAGACCATCACCGGCAAGGGATACCGGTTCATTGCAAGTGTGGTCGAAGTCGAGCCCCACGTTTCGCCGCGAGGCCGCCTGCTGGAGTTTGCCGCCATGCGCGACGACTCGACGGAGGGGCACGAAGTCATGCCGGTCGAGGTCCGCCCTGCGAATCTACCGGCTCAGCGAACCGGGTTCGTCGGGCGCGAAAAGGAACTAGCTGGCGCCAAAGAACTATTGCTACGGAAAGATGTGCGCGTCCTCACGGTTACAGGTCCCGGCGGGATCGGGAAAACGCGTCTGGCGTTGCAGGTGGCGACCGGCATGGCCGCTCATTTTCCCGGGGGCATTCATTTTGTTGCACTCTCGTCACTCAGCGATCCCGGTTTGATCGCTTCCGTGATCGTGCAAACGTTGGGCATCCGGCAGGCCGGTGGTCAGTCGCCTCTCGAAGTCCTCAAGCAGAATTTGCAGGAATCGTCCGCGCCGCTGTTGCTTCTCCTGGACAATTTCGAGCATCTGGTTCAGGCCGCGCCTACCGTGACGGAACTGCTGGCCATCGCTCCCAATCTCAAGATCCTGGTCACGAGTCGCGCGGCCCTCCGAGTGTACGGAGAACATGAATTTCCCGTTCCACCATTGGCGCTGCCCGATCCCCGGTCGACCTCCACGCTGGAGATCCTGTCGCAGTGTCCCGCGGTCGCGCTGTTCGCCCAGCGCGCCGCTGCCACCAAACCGGATTTTGCGCTTACTCGAGAGAACGCTGCTGCCATCGGTGAGATTTGCGTCCGACTCGATGGTCTGCCTTTGGCCATCGAACTTGCCGCCGCCAGGATCAAAGTTCTTTCCCCCGTTTCGATGCAGGCCCGTCTGGCGAGCCGGCTCCAACTGTTGACCGGCGGAGCCCGCGACCTTCCGCAGCGGCAACAAACGCTGCGCGCCGCCATGGATTGGAGTTACGACCTGCTGGCTCCGGCCGAGCAGAAGCTTTTCGAGAGACTGTCCGTCTTTGTCGGCGGATGCACTCTGGAAGGTGCCGAAGCGGTCTGCGACACGAAGGGCGATCTCGGCATGGATTTGCTAGAGGGCATGGCGTCCCTGGTTGATAAAAGTCTCGTGCAACAGGTCGAGCGAGAGAAGAGCGAGTCTCGATTCTTGATGCTGGAGACGATCCGGGAGTACGCCCTGGAAAAACTGGTGGCGAGCGGGGAACAGACCCTCACTCGTCGCGCCCATGCCGCCTATTGCCTGGTGCTCGCAGAAGAGGGCGCAACCGAGCAATGCGGCACCGCAGCGACCGAATGGCTGGAACGCTTCGCGCTCGAACACGACAATTTTCGTGCTGCTCTTGATTGGCTGACCGAAACCAAAAATGCGGACTGGGGTTTGCGTTTGGGCGCGGCGTTGTTCCGCTTTTGGGAGATGGGCGAGTATCTCGCCGAGGGCAGAACCCGGCTGTGCAAGCTGCTGAACCTGGAAGGCGACCCTTCCAAGGCGCGAGCCCGCGCGCTCTTTGCCGCAGGCGTACTCGCGGGTGAGCAGGGAGATGGCGCTACCGCCGATGCGCTCATCCGGGAAAGCCTGCAGACCGCCCTCCAGTTGGGCGACAAGCAGGGCGCGGCTGTGTCTCTCAACGCGCTGGCCGTACAGGCCCGCGAACGCGGCGATGTCGCGGTGGCGTGCTCCCTATTAGAAGAAAGCCTGGCGCTATGGAGAACACTGAAGGACCAGAGAGCCTCCGCTCGTGCTCTCAGTAACCTCGCCAACGTCGTCGAGTTACAAGGCGACCATGCCCGCGCTCGATCTCTCTACGCGGAATGCCATTCCATCTTTCAGGAATTGGGGGATCGCACCGGAGTCGCATGGTCGATCAACTACCAGGGTGACGTCGCCCGCGATCAGGCTGATTTCCCTGGAGCGCGAGCCTTGTACGAGCAGAGCCTGGCCATCTTTCGGGAACTCGGCGACCGCTGGGGAATTGCAGCCACGCTCGCCGATCTGGGAAGCCTGGCCCGGGAAGAGGGAGACTATTCTGCCACCTACTCCCTATACCGGGAAAGCGTCAAGATATTCCATGAACTGGACCACAAGCGCGGAATTGCCCGGCTTCTGGAGTGCGTTGCAGGTGCAGCGGCTGTACAGGGCGAAGCCGAGCGTGCCTTGCGGCTGGCGGGTGCGGCGGCTGCGCTGCGCCAGAATATCGGTGCTCCGCTAAAGCCGGTGGAACAGGCCAAACTGGAAGCGGGACTCCACCCGGCACGCCAGGCTCTGACCATCGAGGCAGGAACCAGGGCGTGGCTGGAAGGCCGGGCCCTGACCGTTGAGAAAGCCATTGCGGAAGCGCTGACGTTCGGCGCCGCCCCCGCCTAGAGTTGCCCGGTAACCAGGCGGGATAGTGAAAGGATCCCGATGTCCAGAGACCAGCTCTGTGAGCTACTCCGCGCTTGTTGGATCGATCAGGCGTCGCACGGCAGACACGCGATTGGCAGGAATGCCCACTCGCCGTGCGTGTTCCAGAATGATCGCTTCATCCGGGGCGATATAAACGCAGTACACTTTATCGCCCGTGACGTAGCTGTGGAGCCATTGGATCTCGGGACCGAGTCCTTTTAAGACGCTCACTGACTTTTGGGACATTTCCCGCAGTTGGGCATCGGTAAGATTTCCGGCCCCCGGAACTTCGCGTTCAATGACGAACTTGGGCATGCCATCCCCGTGATGGAGATATATCCTAACAAGCGGGTGGGATCGCTTCAACACGCGAGGTTGCGCCCCGCCTCGGCAGACAATCGACAAAAAAATCAGGACGAGGTTCACGTGGACATCCGATCGCTGCAGAAGCCGCTGAAAGAGCAATACCGCAACGACCCTGGTTCTTCGAAAATCACCATCCGGGCCAAAGGCGGGCAGACCGACGCCCCCGTAGCTTGTTCGGTCGATATCGGACGCGCCATCTACGAGGCCCAAGCGCACCAGGGTGTCGGAGGCGCTGGAAGCGGTGCCTGCTCTGGTGACCTTCTGCTTGGAGCACTGGCGGCATGCGCCCAGATCACGTGCCAGATGGTGGCTGCGGCCATGGGCATACCAACCGACCGCATCGAGGTCACCGTAGAGGGAGACTTGGATCTTCGAGGCACGCTCGGCATCGCAAAAGACGTGCCCGTCGGCTTTGAAGGTATCCAGCTCCATTTTGATGTGGCCGCGCCCCAGGCTACTGCCGAGCAATTGCGCGCATTGCGAGAGAAAACAGAACAGTATTGCGTGGTAATGCAGACGTTGCTGCGCCCGCCGCGTTTGCGGACCGAGTGGGCCGGTCCAGAATAGCCCGCGAAATCGGGCCGCATCTCCACTCTTAAATGATTGATGTCCATAGACTTACACTCCCCCTGCCCATCCGGCCCGCTTTCTGGGACAATTGAAGTGGGTAAGCGCCAGCCTGCTACGAGCCTTCCATGGATCCCGATCGCACTGCCGTCCTCAATCCGACCCAGGCCGACCCTGCTCCGGCCCGACCCGCCGACACTTCTCTGCAGGGCTCCGTCCTCGTCCTGATCCAGTTCGACGTCTGCGAAGAGATTAACCTCGACGCCCTGCGCGACATCTTCGGGGCCCGCCGGCAGGAAGCCAGCTTCAAGCACCCTGCCCCCGGATACGTCCAGTACCAGCGGCCGCCGGTGGTCGAGCGGGTCGAACCGCTCGTGCTCGATAGCGGCGAGCGCCTGGACGCCCAGATCAAGTACTACGACTACGGCGTGCTTAGCGTGGTCTTCGAGCTGCCTTTTTCCGGCGACTGGGACACGCTCGTCCGCCTCTCCAGCCGCTGGGTGTGGGACACGGATTTCACCAGCTTCGCCCAGAAGGTCGTGAAGCAGAAGATCGAGCGCGCCCGTCCTGCGCTGGTCAAGCCGTATGACAATTGGCTGAATGAAGACTACTTCGTCTTCCACGTGCGCGAGATTGCCGGGAACCCGTCCGGTTCCGAACTGCTCGCGGCCGAAGGCGGACGCATCGCCCAAATCGTCCGCGGCGAGAATTGCGCACTCTCCGACGGCGAGCGGCAGGAAATTCTGCAATCGCGAATTTCGTATTATCCGAACGACCTGGCCGTAATCGGCTGGAACGGCGCGTTTCTCTACGACAACGCCGCCGGTGCCGAGCCCGCCATCCAGTTGCTCGAATACGCCAACTCGCAGCTCTTGGAATTCCGGCACTACGACGAGCTGCTCACGCGCGAGTTGCAGAGCGTCTACGACTTCCTCGAGCACGGCTCGACCGGCATCTTCGCCCGCTGGAAAAATGCGAAGCGCGCCACGCGCCTGCACACCGTGCTGCTCGACGTCGACGAACTCACCGAGCGCGCCGACAACGCCATCAAGTTCCTCAGCGATATGTTCGCCGCCCGCTTCTACAAGATGGCTGCGTCGAAGATCGGCGTCAGCGACTACAAAGATCTGGTCAACCAGAAAGTCCACACCGCCGAGGAACTCTACCGCTTCATGGTCGACCAATTCCACCAGAGCCGCGCGTTTGTGCTGGAGCTGATGGTGGTGATTATTTTGATTATTGATTTGATCTGGCTGTTTAAGGGAAGCACGCCGATCTAGGGTGGCGTTTACGATTTAGTGTTGTTTAACATTAATCCGGACGATGACGACGTTTCAGCCACTGACGTTACGAGCAAGAGTTGCGATGAGCATTTCACTTGCCTCTGCAACCCTCTTTGCAGTGGTCTGGGTCGCTTTCACAGTTTTACGAGTGTTTAGCCCGTTCAATTACGTGCGTTTCGTTACGGCGAGTTTCGTCGGAGCGTTTGCATCGATAGCCACGCTATTGGTCTGTTTGTATCCGAAATGGAACGATGGAGTTGTTTCGGGAGACAGAAGTGTACTCACAAGGCTCGCTGCTTGGGTCAGCATCACATGTGTACTCGACAGCTTGATCTTGGAGCCCTTCATATTGCGTTACTTTTTCCCCGGGCTCGACTATGACGATTCTCTTCGATGGCAGTTCCAGTTGATCGTCGGAGGTCTGCTCGGTTCAGCCGTTGCCATATCCAAGCGAAGCTGGCGATGGGTTCCGTTTTCGTTAGCAGCAACGGCCTTTGGCATCTTCTGGCTCGTCGTCATTTTCTTCGGTGAATGAACTCGGTCGTCCGTCCGAACAGATCGAGCACGCTCACGGGCCACGATTATCGCCCCCAAAGTGATCGCCACCCTCACCCTCGAACTCCGCATCGAGCACGCGCAGTCGCTCAAGGACAAGCGCCAGGTCGTCCGCAGCCTCAAAGACCGCATTTGGCCCACGCACTCTCCTATGCCTGGTTCAGCAAGCCGCGAGCTTCCCGCAGGACGACGGGGAGCTTAAGCTCCAACACATTCCACACGATTCGATGGTCAATCTCAGCGTAGCCGTGGATCAGAATGTTGCGGAAGGCGATGATCCTTTGATATTCGCTTACCTTCGAAGCAGTCCCCGAGTCGATGCGAGCCAATTGGGCAAGCGCCTCCCCGACGATCTCCAACTGTCTCTCAACCGCCGAACGCAGCATGGGATCGGCGATGTAATCGTCAATGCTCTTCTCCCGGACAAATCCAAGCGCCAGTTCAGCTGCCTGCGCGATGTCGTAGAGGTACTTCTTCGACTCAATCCGCATAGACAAGGGTACGGGTGGACTCGACCGCCTCACGGAAGTAGGGATTTTGAATTGCAGAAGCGACTACCAGGTCAACCGGCCGGTGGAACAACTCCTGAAGGTCCTCCAACAGCCCAAAGTATGTGTCCGCATATTGGTCGGGACCTAATTCCTGAAAAGTCACAAGGAAATCGAGGTCGCTGTGTGCCGGATCGAAATCCGGCCTGGCCGCTGAACCAAACAGCTCAATGCGCCGGACTCGCCGGCGACGGCACACCGCTTCTAGTCCCTGACGCTTTTCTTCGATTATGCTGTGCATGGCATCCTTTGCCTGCTCCATCTTAACTTACGCTATCCGATTTGGCCTCACCGAGTATCGATGATCGCCACTCTCACCCTCGAACTCCGCATCGAGCACGCGCAGTCGCTCAAGGACAAGCGGCAGGTCGTTCGCAGCCTCAAAGACAAGCTGCGCGCCTCGTTCAACGTCTCCGTCGCTGAGCTCGATCCCTCAAACCTGTGGAACCAGGCCACCATCGGCGTCGTCGCCATCTCCCATTCCCGCGACTACCTCGACGGCCTGATGAAGAACGTCGAGCGCGCCGCCCTCCGCATCACCAACAATGCGGGGGCCGAGGTGACAGATTCGTTTGTGGAATTCTACTGACGAAAGGTCACGGGTGACAGGTCACAGGGACACCTTCGAGAACCAGCGCCTGAGACCTGTGACCCGTGACCTGTCACCTGTCACCTGTGACCTCTTTTTTCTGCTATTCTGAGCGGTTTTCCCCAGCAATCTATGGAACGTCGTGGAGTCAAATATCACCGGGACCGGCTGAGCGAAGCCATCCGCGAGGAGATTGAAACCATCCTCGAAGGCGAACTGGGAGACCCTCGCATCGGCCTGGTCAGCGTCTCCGGCGTGCAGATGGCCGAAGACGCCCGTTCTGCGCGCGTGCTCGTCAATGTGGCGGGCGACGACGACGAAGCCGAGCGCAGCCTGGAAGGCCTGGAAGCGGCCAAGGGTTTTGTCCGCCGCGAACTGGCGGAGCGCCTGCGCCTGCGCAAGCCGCCGGAACTTTTCTTCCAGCTGGACCGTTCCCAACAGTTGGAAAGCCGGGTGGAAGAACTTCTGGAGCGAGCAAAAAAGCGCCGCAAAGAGAAGTAGAGGGACCAGAAATGCCCTGTGCCAAGTGTGTTTTTGCTGACTACCGACGACTGACCACCGACTACTGATTTTCATGCTCGACCGCGTCTTACAGGAAATCCGCGCCCGTCGCCGCTTCGTGGTGACTTCGCACGCCCGTCCCGACGGCGACGGCATCGGTTCCGCCCTGGCCTGCGCGCAACTTCTCCAGCACATGGGGAAAGAAGCGACCGTCGTCATGCACGACGGCGTGCCGCGCATCTATCAGAACCTGCCATTTGCCGACCGCGTCCTTCACGCCGAAACTGTGCCCGCGAACGACGCCGTCATCATCCTCGAGTGCGACAGCATCAAGCGCACGATGCTGGAAGGGCTCGAGAATTGTTTCCTGATCAGCATCGACCACCACGTCAGCGGACGCAATTTTGCTCAGGTCAACTGGATCGATCCCACCGCCATGGCTACCGCAGAATTGGTGTACCGCATGGCACGACTGGCCGGCGTCACCATCGACGCCGATATCGCAACCTGCCTCTATACCGCCCTCATGACCGACACCGGCTCCTTCATGTTCGAAGGCACCAACGAGCACACCTTTGCCCTGGCGCGCGAACTCGTTCTGGCCGGCGCTGATCCCGCCCACTGTGCGCGCAATATCTATTTCGGTCATTCGACCGCGAAATTGCGACTGCTGGGTTCCGCGCTCACCAACCTGCACCGCGAAGGTTCGCTGGCCTGGATCTGGGTGACGCAGGAACAAATGGAACGCGCCGGCGCGCGCGAAGAAGACTGCGAGGGCCTGGTGAACTACGCACTTTCCATCGGCGATGTTCAAGTCGCCATTTTCTTCCGCGAGTTGACCGACCGTCGCTGGCGCGTCAGCCTGCGCAGCAAAGGTGAAGTGAATGTCTCTGCGGTAGCGGAACATTTCGGCGGCGGCGGCCATAAGTGCGCCAGCGGCTGCTCGGTGGAAGGACCTTTGGCGACAGCCGTGGCCCGCGTGGTGGAACGTCTGCGCGCCGAGAAAGCGGCGGTGAACGCGTTATGAATCCAGACCTCGTGCGGCAGTTGATCTCATTCGTGGGTGCGCTGCTGATCCTGATTGCCTATGCCGGCCATCAACTGGGCTGGATCAACGCGCGCCGCCCGCCGTACAACATCCTCAATGGCGTGGGATCGGCAATCCTGTTTTGGATCGCGTTGCATCCATTTCAGATCGGCTTCATCGTGCTGGAAGGCGTCTGGACCCTGATCAGCCTTTGGGCCCTCCTGCGCCCGCGCCCGGCTTGAGTCCCATGAACATGCGAACCCGCACCGACGTGCTCCTGCTGGTTGCGTTCTGCGGCTTTCTCTTCTTCTATGGCCTGGGTTCCTTTGGACTGGTCGGCGCCGACGAGCCACGCTATGCCCAAGTCGCCCGCGAAATGCTCGCGCGCCACGACTGGATCACGCCCACGCTTCAGGGCAGGCCGTGGCTGGAAAAGCCGGCGCTCTACTACTGGCAGGCCATGCTTTCCTATTCGCTGTTCGGCGTGAGCGATCGCGCCGCGCGCATCCCCGCCGCCGCTGATGCCGCCCTGTTGATCGCAGCGATCTATCTCTTCATGCGTCGCTTCCGCCCCGGCTCGGAGATTGATGGAGCTCTGATTACCGCAGGGTGCGCAGGCATCATCGGTTTCGCCCGCGGGGCATCCACCGACATGCCGCTCGCCGCCACGTTGGCCATCGCCATGCTTGCCTGGTACGCGTGGTACGAAGGCAAAAACAGACTCGCGCTGGCCGCCTTCTACTTCTTTCTTGCCCTGGCGACATTGGCGAAGGGTCCCGTAGCGCTGTTCCTCGCTGCGGCCATCGTGCTGATTTTCGCAGCAGTGAACCGCGACTGGCGCAACATTCTCGATGCACTCTGGATCCCCGGCATCGCGTTGTTTCTCGCTGTCATGCTGCCCTGGTACGTCGCAGTACAGCTTCGCAACCCGGAATTCTTGCGCGTCTTCATTCTCGAGCACAACCTCGGACGTTTCGGCCACGACCTCTACCACCACCGCCAGCCGTTCTGGTTTTATGCCCCGGTTCTCTTAGTGGCACTGATGCCGTGGACGTTGTGGCTGATCCTCGCAATTGTCGAGCGAGCGCGGCTCATCTGGTCGCAAAAGCGGGAGGCATGGGCGACACCCGAAGACTCATGGCAGTTATTCCTGTTGATCTGGCTGCTCCTTCCTGTTCTCTTCTTCAGCGCTTCGCAATCCAAGCTGCCGGGCTACATCCTGCCTGCGGTCCCCGCTGGAGCTCTGCTCGTGACTGAATACGTGCGTGGCCGACAGAGTACCGACGCCACGACTTCGCGCGGGATCGCAGTGACACACGGTGCACTGTGCGGACTGCTCGTTCTGGCTGCTCTGTCCGCTCCAGTTCTCCAGATCAGCCACCGCCTGTCCGCGGGAAGGTGGACGTATATTGCGTGCGGCGCGGGCGTGATCGCGATGCTCACCATCGCGGTGTCCCTCGCGCGGATGGGACTCCGTATCCTGCGGCCCGCCACGATGGCCGCCGTTGTCATCTCGGTCGCAGCCATCCTGCGTTTGGATTCGCCCGTCATCGACGCTACACAATCGGCACGCCCGATCGCGCAAAACATCCTGAGCTTCTCGCATGAGGCGGTGCCAGTCGCGCTCTATCGTGTGAATCGTCAACAAGAATATGGCCTGGAGTTCTACCTGGATCGCGCGACGACGCGCTACGAAAACGGGCAGGTACCGAACCAGGGCCACGTGCTCGTCACGACCGAGAATTCGCTGCCACTGCTGAGCGACTACGTTCGCGGGCGGCGCGTCTCGTATCTCACCAGCATTCCCGCTCAGAAAGTGGAGTTGTACTGGGTAGAAAAGTGAGAGCCTTCAAGTCTCAGAACTTCATTGAATGTTACAAGACGGGCACAACAGGACAGTTGCACAAACTGGGGAATGCGGACTGCGAAACCTGCGCCGACAGAGGAATGCGGCCAGCGACTAGCTTTTCCTTTGAAACCTTGCAACCATGAAACTTTGAAACCTGCCTCCTATGGAAATCCTCGATCTCAGACATTTCTCTTCGGCTGACCTTCGCCCGCTGCTGGAAGATGAGATCGCTCTCTGGGCGCAGCTTCTTTCCTGGGACTACTCCGGTTCGGCGGAGATGATCCTCCGCTATCTCGACTCCAAGATCCTTCCCGGATACGCCGCCATCGAACGCGGCAGCGTCTTCGGTTATTCGTTTTTTGTGTACGAGCAGAGCAAGGGAGTGATTGGTGACCTGTTTGTCCGTGACGGAGGGCGCACGCCGAATCGCCAGGAGGTCGAAGAGCGCCTGCTGACGCACGTCATCGAAACCCTGCAGCAGTCGCCGGGAATTCACCGCGTGGAAGCCCAGTTGCTGGCTCACGAAACCGGCGAGGTAGTAAAACCCTTTCTGCAGCAGGGGTTCAGCCGGCATCCTCGCGTCTTCATGACGCTGGACATCCCCGCACGACCAGCGCCAGTTCCCGCTATTGCCTCCCAGTTCGAGATTCGGCCCTGGTCGGAACAGGAATACCAGGGCGCTGCCGCCGTTATTACGGCGGCTTATCGTGGGCACGTAGACGCCGACATCAATGACCAGTATCGTACCCTGAGCGGTTCTCTGCGTTTTCTCAATAACATCGTGCGCTTCCCCGGCTGTGGACTGTTTGATCCGCGCGCGTCGTTCCTGGTCTTTCAGAAGCAGACTCGAACCCTGATCGGACTCATTCTCTGCTCGCAGGTGCGCCCGGACGTCGGACACATCACCCAGGTTTGCGTCTTGCCGGAATACCGTTCCGCTGGCTTGGGCGAAGCACTGCTTGCGGCAACCACGAACAACCTGCGCCCGCGTAATTTCCGTTCTATCTCCCTCACCGTAACCGAAGCAAATTCCCGGGCCATCGCCTTGTATAAGCGCATCGGCTTCATTTCGAACCGGGTGTTCGACGCCTTCGTGTGGGAAGGGTAAGATTCAAACAGGCGTTGTCCATTCTAGTTCCACTTACTGTCGTTTTGACCTGGTGTAATAACTGCCCCCTCCACCATCTCGCCATTTGACTGCGCGGTCTTTTCGGTATATGTGTAAGAGCCGTCCTATGTCGCGACGAACCGTTGCCCCTCTTCTCATTGCGTTCATGGCCGTTCTTGTGCATGCCAAGACGGACGAATGGATGGAAGTCCGTACCCCGCATTTTGTAGTCGTCACCAATGCGAGCGAAAAGCAGGCCCGCCACGTGGCCGATCAGTTTGAGCGGATGCGGTTCGTGTTCCACAAAGCTTTTCCGAACGCCCACGTCGACCCTGGGTCCCCGATTGTCGTGCTCGCGCTGAAGGACAAGAAAGGATTTCAGGCGCTCGAACCCGAGGCCTACCTGGCCAAGGGTCAATTACAACTCGCGGGCCTCTTCCTGCGCGCGCCTGACAAGAACTACGTCCTCCTCCGGCTCGATGCGGAGGGAGAACATCCTTACTCCACCGTCTATCACGAATACACGCACCTGCTGGTGAGCCGCGCCGAAGAATGGCTACCGCTATGGCTCAACGAAGGGCTGGCCCAGTTCTATGAGAATACGGATATCCACGATAAAGAGGTTTTGCTCGGCCAACCCAGCGCAGGATCCATTTACTTGCTGCAACAGAACAAGCTCCTGCCTCTGCCTATCCTGTTCACCGTCGACAACAAGTCTCCCTATTACCATGAAGAGAACAAGGGCTCGATGTTCTATGCGGAGTCCTGGGCGCTAACCCATTACCTGTGGGTCAAGGACTATCAGGACAAGACCGATCGCATTTCTGCATATGCCAAGCTTGTCAGCGCGCACGTCGATCCCGTGACCGCGGCAAGCACCGCCTTTGGCGACTTGAAAAAACTCCAGTCCAACCTCGAGTCGTACTTGCGGAGCGGTATCGGGTACTTCAAGTTGCCCGGTGGCACTGATGTTGACGACTCCGCGTTCACAGTGCGGCCACTTACTCTTCCTGCAGCCGACGCCGTGCGCGCTGACTTCCTCGCCTACAATCAGCGCTTCGGCGATGCCCGCGCGCTTCTCGATCGCGTCCTGCATGACGACCCCAACAACGTGTCCGCCCACGAGACCATGGGATTTCTAGCGTTTCGCGACGGCAAGCTTGACGACGCGCAGCGCTGGTACGGGCAGGCGGTCCAACTCGATTCCCAAAGTTACCTTGCCCATTACTATTTCGCCGCCATAGCCATGCGTGAGGGCATGCCGTCCGCTCAGCGTCAGGATCAGATCGAAGCCAGCCTCAAGGCGGCAACCAAACTCAACCCGTCGTTTGCGCCCGCCTTTGACCAGCTGGCAATGTTCTACGGAATGGGGCACAAGAATCTCGAAGAAGCTCACACCGCCAGTCTCATGGCAGTGCAACTGGACCCGAGCAACGTCGGTTTCCGGATCAATGTGGCGAACGTATTGATGCAGATGGAACGCCCCAAGGACGCGATCGCCGTCCTGCAGAACGCCCTGAAACTGGCGACCACTCCGGGACAAACCGCCATGATTCAGAGCCAGATCGAATCCATGCAGCAATACCAGGTTGCGCGGGAAAGAATGGCTCAGGACTATCGCGAAGCCAGCGAGGAGACGGCACGCCAGTCAGCAGGCGAATCCACCCAGGCCGGAACCGCAACCGGCGTCGCGCCGGCTCTTCCCGAAGATGACCGCCACGGACCCCGCCGGACGGTGAAGGGCACCCTGAAAGAGGTCCAGTGCGCGGATCCGTCCTTGACCCTCAAAGTGGAGAATCCCGGAAAACCGGTGACGCTGCGTTCCCGCAACTATTACAAGATCCAGTTCAGCGCGCTCGGTTTCACGCCCAGCGGTGATTTGAATCCCTGCAAGGATCTGGAAGGAATGAAGGCCAAGGTCGAGTACTTCGAGGCCCTGAACGGAGCGGTGGGCCAGATCGTGGCGATCGAACTAACCAAGTGACACGGGAAACAGGGAGGCCCTGCTGTGTGTGTCGGTCGATTCAACCGTTTGTTGCTTGTTCTCCTGTTATGTCACTGCGCTCCGTTTGCTGCCGCTGAGGTACCGAAGGATACGGAGCCGTCTCACGCGCCTCGATTGCCCGAGTCCCATCGATGCGACATCAAGGATCTGCCAAGATACAGAAAATGGCTCAATGAGGATGTTCTCTATATCATCACCGACAGGGAACGCGGAGCGTTCTTGAAGATCTGCGACGACCGCCAGAGAGATGCGTTCGTGGAAACCTTCTGGGCACGGCGTGATCCGACTCCGGGAACACCCGAGAACGAATTCAAGGAAGAACACTATCGGCGTGTTGCGTATGCTAATGAACATTTCGCCGCGGGCGTCCCCGGATGGAAGACCGATCGCGGTCGCGTGTACATTATCTACGGTCCACCCGACAAGATTGAGTCACACACCGGCGATCAGAAGCCATCAAGCGATTCGCCCAATCCTTCTGAGGTGTGGATCTATAGACGAATCCAGAATGTCGGCCACAACGTTAGGTGGGAATTTGTCGACACTTGCCGATGCGGCAAGTACCGCCTGAAGGCAGACCCGACAACCATCGAGCCTTTCGACTTGCCACAGACCAATTACTGGTAACGCGTTCGCTGGACGTCAGTAGCGAGCAGCCAGCCGCTACCTTCGCAGCAGCCACATCGCCCATCCCGCTACGAACACTCCGCCGACAAACAGCGCGAAGCAGTAGAGCCCATATCGGATCTGCTCCATGGTCGTATTGCGCTGCGTGATGCCGAACACTACCGACGCGAACAGCGCGAAAACGACGGCGGCACTGAAGTGCGAGAGATTGACGGTCATGGCTTCTTTCCCAGAGCAATATGGTGGGCATCGGCAGCTGCGATGAAGTTCAGCAGCCCGGCGACGATCAGGAAAGTCTTGCCATAATCGGCGACTGCGGTAGCCGCCGGCGCCTGGCCCCACTCCATCATGCGCGCCAGAAAGTAGAGCAGGCCGCTGCCCATATCGCCCACAAAGCCCAGAATTTCTAGAATGTCTCCCCCGTTAGGGCTGTAGATGCGTCCGTTCATCCCCAGGCCGATCAGAAACATCGCCACCACCGAGATCATCAGCAGGACGCCGCGCACGTAGCGCTTGAGCAGCAGATGCCCGGCGCCGGGGATGATCCACCCGGCAATCGGAGCAACCACAGCCATCGTTGTGATCGGGTATTGCGGTTGAGCGGCGGCTTTTTCTGTCGAGGTTTTAGCCATTCAGATCGTTACGAGCTCTCGTTGAATTTTACCAGTCACTTCGGCGCGCCCGAGCCGCACCAGCACGTTGACTTCGCTGCGCACCCCGAACTCGGGCAGGTAAATGCCCGGCTCGATCGAAAAGCAGGAATTGGGCAGGATGCGGCGCTCGTCATGGATCTCCAGGTCGTCCATGTTGGCGCCGTTGGCGTGCACCTCGGTCCCGATCGCATGCCCGGTGCGATGGATGAAGTAGTCGCCGTATCCGGCATTCTTGATGTGGTTCCGAACCGCCCGGTCCACTTCCCATCCTGCAATTGGCCGTCCGGCACCGATCGCTTCGATCACCGTTTTCACGCCGATATCGCGCCCCTCGCTGACGATTTTGAAAATCTCGCGCTGGCGATCCGTGGGCTTACCCACGACTCCGGTCCAGGTGATGTCGTAGTACACCGCACCGGGCGTATTCTTTTTCGCCCACACGTCCAGCAGGACGAAATCCCCCTCCCGTATCGGGACCGGATGCTTCGCGCCCGGCTCGTAATGCGGATTGCCGCTGTTGGCGTTCACGGCCACGATCGGCGGATCGTCCGTGACCAGGTTCTCGCGCTGGAACGCATCCATGAACCACTTCTGGATTTCGTGCTCGTGCGTGCCGCCGTTGCGCACGCGCCGCCCGATCTCCTGGAATGCGTCCGCCGTCAACCGGTCAATGATGTCGCGCGCGGCATAATGCATCGCAATCTGTTCGTCCGTCATGGTCGCTTCAAACTGCGCGACCAGATCCTGGGAACTGACCACGTTCTTCCCCAACCCCCGAATCAGATCCACCGTGCCGGCGTCCACCAGCGACACGGTGAAGACCAGGTTGTTTGGGGAGTACTGCATCGCAATATCGCGCTGCGAAGCTAGCAGGCCCTTCATACGATCGAACAATTCCTGCCATCCGGAATACACCTGCTTGGAACCGGGCAGGGTGTCAAGGTGTCCGGCTTCAATCCGATGGACGAGTTTCGTCGGCTCACCTTTTGCTGGGATCAGGTAAAACCAGCGCCGAGTCACCATCAGCCCATCGGGCAGTCCGAGGACACGGTAAGCAATAGGGTCGCGATGATGGTGGTCGTAGAAGAGCCAGCCGTCGATGTTGCGCTCGCGCAAGGCCTTCTGGATGGCCGAGAGGTCCATAGACAAAGGGTTATTCTACACGACCGTAGCGCCGGCGACCCGCCGCCAGTCGCGCGGCCCACTTGGCTCGCTCGAACCAACCGCAACGAACCCGCGTGCGCCATAAGTACTCATCTGCCGAATCCGTCACAGGCCCGCCCAACACCTTTGTGATACAAAATACTGTTCCATGCCAATGCACGCCTCTGGCAGTCCAATCCCGTCTGAATCCGGTGTGCCGTGCTGAGGGCCGCGTTCATCGCGCTCTCGGAGAGCCGCTGGCTGCGTCACGTCGCTGAGCAGTCCCGCATCGGCCAGCGCACTTCCAGCCGTTTCGTCGCCGGAACGCAAGTCGCCGACGCCATCCGCGCCGCTGCTGCTGTGAACCGCTTCGGCGCCGGCGTGTCCATCGACAATCTCGGCGAAAACGTCACCAATGCCGACGAGGCTCGCGCCAGCGCCCAGCTCTATCATCATCTGCTCGATGAAATTGCCGCCCGCCGGCTCGACGCCAACATCAGCCTGAAACTCACCCACATGGGATTGGACGTGGACGAAGACATGGCGCGCGATCTCGTCCGCGGCCTGGTCGCCCGAGCCGCTTCCATGTCGCCCAAGAACTTCGTACGTGTGGACATGGAGGGCTCTGCCTATACCCAACTCACGCTCGATTTCGTCGAGGACCTCCATCGCATGCCAGGAAATGCGGGAAGCGTGGGCGCGGTAATCCAGTCCTACATGCGACGAGCGGAAGATGATATCGGAAAATTGCTGTCCCAAGGCATCCGCATCCGGCTTTGCAAAGGCGCGTACAAGGAACCCCCGGAAATCGCCTTCCAGCTGAAGTCCGAGGTCGACGCCAACTACGTCAAGCTCATGAAGATCCTGATGAAAAGTGGGATCTACCACGGGCTGGCCACCCACGACGAGGCCATCATCAAAGAAGCCAGGGCCTTCGCGTCGCGCGAAAATGTTCCGCACAACGCCTTCGAATTCCAGATGCTCCACGGAATTCGTCGCGACCTGCAGCAAAAACTGGTGCGCGAGGGCTGGAAGATGCGCGTGTATATTCCCTTCGGCACCGAGTGGTATCCCTACCTGATGCGCCGTCTGGCTGAGCGGCCCGCCAACGTTTTCTTCATCGCCCGGAATCTGTTGCGCCGATAAGAAGCGAATGACGGACAGTCCACGGCCAACCGCCTCAGTCCCAAATGACTTACCAGGGGCTCTAATAATCCCTGCGGGCCGTTGGCCATCGGCCCGCTGGCAGGCGGGAACCACATCATTCCTGAAGTTTTCCGGAGCAGAAGGGATTTTCCCCGCAACGTCGTTTTATTGAATGGAAACCAACTCCGCCGAATTCAAAGCTTGCCCCCTCGGCTTAAGTGCTTGAATTTGTTGTGGGTTTCAGTGGGTCCGTGGCTCGCGAGGTTCATGTTTTCGAGACTCCCGGTTTCCGATTAATCCTCCGCGTCGCCAAGGGGAAGGGTGGCGCGGGGGTTTTTGTTTTGTGTTCAATTCCTCGGAGAAAAAAGTCCTCGCACTCCTCCAAATCGAGTAGCGTTAGCGCTTCTTGCAGCAAAGTGAGTCGTAGGAGCACTCCGCCTCAATACAACCGGAAATTCACTTCGACGTTCACCACTACCGCAACCGGCCGCCCGTCTTTCGTCCCCGGCTCAAACCGCCACTGCCGGACTGCTTCCATCGCCTTCTCATCCAATCCCATTCCCGCCGATCGTGCCACTCGAATATCGCGAGGGCGTCCTTGAGCGTCTACCACCACCTGCAACACCGCCACTGCCTGATACTTCACCCTCCGTGCTTCTTCCGAATACTCCGGCTCCGGGCTGTAAATCGCACGTGGCGCCATAACTCCCCCGCCCACTACGTACGGCCCCCCGCCGAATCCGCCGCCCCAGCCCGGGCCCACTCCCGGTCCTCGCCCAGGCCCCACCCCTCCCCGATCACCGCTGCCCATTCCACCTTCGCTTCCTGTCCCGTTCGACAGCGGTCCCAACACTCCTGAGAGCGGATCTCCCAACTGGCTGGTTTGCGGGAATGACAGATTCGGCGGTCCGATCACCGTCGGTTCCGCGGGCAGCTTCGGCCGTTCGGTTCGCACCACGATCGTAGGTGGCGCAATCTGCTCGCGCGCGAAGCGTGGCGGATTGCCCTTCGATACCTTTAACTTGTCCTGATCCCCGCCCCCGCCCCCGCCACGACTTTCGGTACTCGCCGGCGGCAAGACGTAACTGATGTCAGTCACGACTACCGAATTCACCTGCGGCCTTGTCTCCCCGCGACCCGCTGCCCAGATCCCCGACGTGACAATCAGCGCGAGCGCTGCCGCGTGCGCTGCCAGCGAAGCTATGAAACTGCCGCGCCGCACCGGATATTCCCCCCCGCCCGACAAGGTGGGCAGCAGGTCGAACGGGACATCCTCAACATCTTTCGCCGCCGCGTTGTATCGCATCGCAAGAGCATTCCTGCGAGAAACCGTCTCCAGGATTCTCCCGTGATCCCCTGTGTTCCCTGAGGTCAAGATCTCGACAGCGTCAGCAGCAAGGCCACCGATATCTTCCGCGGCCTCCATCAAATCCGCCTGAAGCCGCGCCTTGAAATCCTCACGCGGAATCGTTCTCAGTTGGGAGACAAGGCTCAACAGTCCCGCGATCTCCGGATCGCACGCTGGCTGCACAGAATCATCGCCTGCATGCAATGCCTCAATCCCAACCTCGAGTTGATCAACCAACGACAGATCAGACATGACGTTTCCCCATCCCCGATCTCAGGTTCTGTAGCGCCCGATATTGCAGCTGTTTGATCGCTCCCTCGCTCCGCCCGAGTTCCTCGGCCACTTCCCGCAGGCTCTTTTGTTCCACGAAGCGCCTCCGAATCACCCGCCTCTGGTCGGATGGCAGCTCTTCCACAAGCTGAGAAAGCACGGCTGTCTCTTCGATCCGGCCCTCGATTCCTGCTTCCTCCAGATTGTCCCTTGCAACCTCCAGCTTTTTCCCATTCCGCCGCCATTCGTTCGCCAGTCGCCTCTTCGCGATTCCCAGCAGCCAGGCGGCGAAGGGAACGCCGCGCCACTCAAACAGTCCCAGGTTGCGCAGCGCTTCGTGGAACACTTCTGAGGTCAGATCTTCGGCGTCCTGCCGCGTCGGAACCCGCCGCGCGACATATGCATAGACGCGATCAAAGTTGCTCTCATAGAGGTCGGCAAACAGCGCGGGATCCCGCAGCGCCGCTGCCACTCTCAGTTGTTCGTCCGTTCCGTTCTCAAGAACCTTCAAAACGTTCTCCGCCACGGGTGGTTCTACTTACCTGATGGTGAGATGGCGGCAAAAGGTTACGGCGAGGCTTGAAAAACACAGGATCCAGCAGGCAGAGTCTTTCACTTCCTCCGGCAGGGCAGAGCTGGCCCTTTAGGGGCGATAGACAGGCGGGGAGTAATCCGGTTACTCGTCGGGTGCATCCGGCTGCTGGCCGTCGCCCGGCGCCAAGGGAAGCCGGGCGGCACCGCTCAGCAGTTCCCGTTCATGATCGGAGAACATATCCTTGTAACGGTCGGAGTTGATCAGTTGATCGCGCTGTTCCGGTGTCAAGTCGCGCATGTCCTGGATCGCTGCGGTCAGCCTGCGACGGTGCTCCGGCGGTAATTGCTGAATCTGCTGGAACAAGCCCCTGGCCTGCTGCTTCTGTTCGTGGGTCAGATGCTCCCAGATCTCCATCCGGTTCAGGATCCGTTCCTGCTGCTTCGGTGGAAGGCTCGAGAATCGCTGCAACCGCTGCCGCAGCGCCTCCTGCCTTTGCGGAGGAAGCTTCTTGAACTCGGGATCGTTTTCGAGCGCCTTGCGCTGCTCTTCTGGAGAGAGTCCCTTGTATTGCCGTAGCCAGTCCCCGGCGTGTTTCTGCGCTGTCTGTTGTTTTTGAGCGTCTTTCTCGTCCGCGCGCTCCGCACGGTTCTCCATGCGCTGCTGACGCCGCTGTCGGGCGTTCAGCCGCTGAGCGGACAGCGGGATCGCGCTCAGCGAGATTGCCGCCAGCATCATTCCCGCGATTCTTAGTCGCCCCCGCACCGCTCTCCCCCTACGGATTCGCCGTCACTTCGTCCTGTACCTGCAGCACATCCAACACGTCAAAATCGGCATACAACTCGTCGTCTTTTTCCAGCGCCTGAAGATCGCCCACCGCCGTGCCCGGCACGGCCGGAACACCCGGGACAGGAACACGAATCGCCATCTGCTCTTCCGGTCCGGGAAACAGGACATCCCGCTGATTCACTATCGCGGCTCCCGCTACCAGCAGGGCTGCCAGCGATATTGCCCACCCCGGACGCAGCAGCCAGTGCAGACTCCCCCGTTCCGGACGTGCCATTTCTTCCCGCAGTCGCGCTCCCAGCCGCGTTTCGAAATACGGTGACGGCTCTGGCGCCTGCCACTCGTCCAGCAACGTCATGGTCTGCCGGAAACCCTGCAGCTTGGCCGCACAGGTTGAGCAATCCGCAATGTGCTTCTGCACATCTTCCGCCCCGCCATCCATGCCGGCGGCCAGGTCGGGCAACAATTCTCGCACTTGATCGCAATTCATACTGCTTCCCCTTACTTCGCCAGGACAAATTCTTTGAGCTGCTCGCGCAACGTCTCGTATGCGCGGAACAGCAACGACTTGGTCGCCGATTCACTCAGCTTCATCACTTCGGCGATCTCGCGATAATCCATCTGTTGATACTTGTGCAGGACAACCGCCATTCGTTGCCGCTCCGGCAATGCCTGCACTTTCTGCCGGATCGCCGCCAGGCGTTCCCGGAGCAGAATCTGTTCCTCCACGGTCAGCGAATCGTCAGCCAAGTCGGGTGTCGTGCCAGTCGCCTGATCGGGCTCATCGAGCCGTAGCGTATTCTCCGGACGCTCATGCCGCGTGTCGCGCGCGTGGTTCACCGCCAGATTCGTCGCGATCCGGTACAGCCACGTATTGAATTTCGCGCTCGCCTCATAGCTGCCGCGCGAGCGATACACTCGCAAGAAAACTTCCTGCGCCATTTCCTCCGCAGTGGCCGGGTTGTGGCACATCCGGTACATGAAGCCCACCATCTGGCGGCGGTACTTCTCCACCAGATAAGTGAACGCCGAGTCATCGCCGGTCTTCGCCCGTAACATGACTTCGGCGTCGGACACGCCGACAGCCTCGGCGGGCAACCCATCGCTCGCCACTGTGGAACGCAGGTCTCCGCCTCCCGCCAGCAGTCCACGATCAATCGCCACGCTGCTCACAGCAGTGGGAACCCCAACCGGTCCAGAAAGTTGCGCGCTGCCAGGGGTGGAGTCGAACGTAGAAGTGCTTTCGGGTGAATCGGTTACGCGTCGACTACCGGTGCGCTTTAAGGGCGGCATGGGCAAGGAGTTATCCAAAGGCTATCTGCCGATAGCAATGCGGTCAAGATGCTTGTGCTCCGCTCCACACTCTTCGGTTCACCCGAGGACTCGATGACGGAGCGATTGTCGTAGTTGTCCCACATCACTGACACGGAATCGCGATCGGGGTTACCTTGCTTTTTGCACGACGGGATCGGAGTCACCGCCGGAGGCGGCGAAAGCCCGCAGGCACAGGTCTCATTCTTAGGACCCAGCCGGTTTCCCGCCGGAGTACCCCATGGCCATCGATTGGAAATGTGTCTACACCGCCGCTTTGACCGAATCTCACCCCGACAAGGCTCTTTCCGCCTGTAACCATGCCCGCGAGGTGATCAATGATCGCGCGCTCGAGATCGGAACCGAAATGAAGGAACTCGAAGAGGCGCTGCGCCAGCTGTTCATCCACCAGGTGGAGAAATCAGGGATCGCTCCCTGACTGACCGGCCCGCGAGGGCTCGACGCATCGGGAATTGACGAGTCCCCATAGATCCGGCCGACTGCCGCTGGTCGCCGGTCCAGTTTTGCTACAATTCTGATACCGCAAACGTGGGCGCTTAACTCAGCGGTAGAGTGCCATCTTCACACGGTGGAAGTCATAGGTTCGAATCCTATAGCGCCCACCATTTTTTCAATAGCTTGTAAAGGCTGGTCTGGC